>Ga0209131_1000009_pt1 | contig 329719 bp, 273 predicted proteins | sample GraSoi_2013_40cm_FD_185826 | JGI IMG/M metagenome (GOLD analysis project Ga0209131, IMG submission 185826) | Grasslands soil microbial communities from the Angelo Coastal Reserve, California, USA - Sample 9_17_2013_40cm (SPAdes) (version 2) | ecosystem: Environmental > Terrestrial > Soil >... | reverse complement strand
CCAGGGTGATAAAGGCTCCACTGGACCTACCGGCGCCAAAGGTGACCAGGGTGATAAAGGCTCCACTGGACCTACCGGTGCCAAAGGTGACCAGGGTGATAAAGGCTCCACTGGTCCCACTGGAGCTACCGGCCCAACAGGACCCACCGGCCCCAAATACAATCTCGATATTGCTGAGATCATCCAACAGATCTATTGGGAAGTTAACAAGGGTGATCAGGGCGGCATTGCGTGGCAGCTGGTATGGAACCTCTCGGAACATATCACCGGGAAATCACCGGTAAAACGCGGCCCATCCGGCCCGACGGGTCCCAAAATAACATGACGACGAACACTACGAACGGCGTGGTCTTAAAGCGCGTGGAACTTACTGCTTCGCTCTACGAGCCCACTTCGCCCGGACCCGGAGAGCAAATGCGCTTCCTGGCGACCACCAACGCCACGGGGACGATTCCACTCGAAGACACGTGGGCTGAGGCCGGTTCACCGATCGTACCCGGCTACTTCTTATTTCTGAATGCGCCGCCAGCGGACGCCCGTGTATTCGAGGACGAGATGAAAAAATTACTGCCGCCCGCACCAACGACCTCGGCCATTGCCTGGGCCACGAGCGGCGCCTCACCGTCTGTGCAGACGCTACTAAAAACGAAACTGAACAACTCCAAGCCTTGTGTAGACGGCAACACAGAACTTTCTCTTCCGCCTGGTCTCGAGGGGGCTGGTTTCACCGACAATTCACCCGTGCTAAGCATCACGACTGACGGCTTCATTACCGGTTTCGTTATAACGCATCCCGCGCTCACCAGCCCACAGTCAAACCCGCTGGGGCTGATATTGCCGATGACCGGGTCCTTCGTCGGCTGCGTGCAGTTTCAGGGACTGACGAGCCAGTTTGCGGGGCCTCCCATCGACGAAAGCGCCCTCAAGAATCTGGCCAACGTCTCAATCGATCCGCACAACCCGCTCGACACACAACGAAATTACATGCGGTTCACCGGCGCTGAATATGTCTTGACTAAAAGAGCTGACTCATACTTCATTACACCTGCCTCCTGACTCATCGACGCATGAATGAATTCGGCCAAACAATTTGCCTGAACATGATCGTCAAGAACGAAGCGGAAGTTATCCGCCGTTGCCTTGATTCCGTAAGCGCGATCGTTGACTACTGGGTCATCGTTGACACTGGATCTACTGACAACACACAACAGATTATTCGTGAGCACGTGAAGAACATTCCGGGCGAACTCCACGAACGTCCCTGGCAAGACTTTGCTCATAATCGATCGGAAGCCCTTGACCTCGCGCGTGGTCACGGCGATTACGTTTTGGTGATTGACGCCGACGAGATTCTGGTGCGCGAGCCCGGCTTCGAACTGCCCCACCTGACGTTTGACTCATACAACATAAAAGTGCGCTACGGCGGCTGCACTTACCAACGCCGGCAACTGGTGAGCAATGCGTTGCCGTGGCGTTACGAAGGCGTGCTCCACGAATACATGACGTGCGAACAAGCGCGCTCCGAACAGATGCTCACTGGGGTATCTACTGTCCCGTTCCATGACGGCGCACGAGCACGCAGCGCGAACACTTACCGGCACGATGCGCTCGTGTTGGAAAAAGCGTTGCTGGACGAACCGCAGAACACGCGATACGTCTTCTACCTCGCTCAGAGTTATCGTGACGGCGGTGATAACGAACTGGCGCTGCGTCACTACAAGCGCCGTATTGAGATGGGTGGGTGGCGTGATGAAGTCTGGTACTCGCTTTATCAAGTGGCTCAAATTCGCGAACGGATGGAACACCCGTGGCCGGAAGTGCTGGATAGCTATTTAACCGCCTGGCAGTACCAGCCAGACCGGGCCGGTCCGTTGTACCGCATCGCAATGCACTATCAAGCGAAGCAGGAGTATCAACTGTCTTACCTTTTCTTCAGTCGCGCCATGCAGGTGGCTTGCCCTGAACCTTATCGCTTATTTGTCGAGCAAAACATTTACGATTTTCACCTCCCGCTCGAGTACGCCGTGTCCTGCTACTACGTGGGCCAACATGAAGCGGCTATCGAAACTAACAATCGTTTGTTGCGCTCGCCGCAAACGCCGCCCCATGCCATCGATCAAGTGGTCCGCAATCGTCGTTTCAGCCTCGATGCTATCTTTCCGAAAGTGGGTAACGCGCCGCCTCCCGTCCGTCTGCGCGTTGTGGTTCCGATAAGCAATCCTGGTCCTGAGTTGGACGATTGTGTTGACAGTCTGCTGCGTCAAACCTGCGACTCTTTCGACGTCGTCGTTCTGGACCATGGCTCCAATGATGATCACTCAACGCGACTCCCGCTCGACGACGTGCGGTTTTCATTCTTGAACGTGGCAGGTGATCGCCGGAGCTGCATTGAGCAGTACGTACGCGAACAAATCGGGACGGATGAAATCGTCTTTGTGTTATCACCGGAGAGTCGTCTGGCGGAAAACGAAACTTTACAGCACATCCGGACTATGTTCGAAGACGCGAGTTGTTTGTTGGGATACGGACAATTGCGCAAGGCTTCGGGCGCACCGGGTAAAGCCGAGCCGGCGCCGAGTGAGCAGGCATTTCAGAAGAACGGCGCGAACCTCACCGACGGCAGTCCATTTGCTTTCCGCGCGCAGCTCTTACAGCAACAACCGGCATCGGTTGCGTCCGATTGGCACGATCTGTTTCGCGCCGCCGGCTATGCGCATACTCGCTTCTCCGACCTCTTCTGGTCGATCGAAAACCCTACAACTGCCAGCGAGCCAAGCGGAGAGCGAGCACCGGCAGTTCTTGACGCAAAGCTGCCGAAAGTTAGTTGCCTCATGGTCACACTCGATCGGCTGACGCTAGCCAAACGTGCCATCCGTTCCTTCGCCGCGCAGAGCTATCAGCCACGTGAACTCGTCATCGTCACCGACGGCAAAGAGAGCTTTCGGCAGGCGCTTGAGCGTTACGTGGTAGCGCTTGGTATTGAAGGCGTGCGCTTTGTGTACCCCGGCCCCGAACGGTTGACACTCGGCGAGTTGCGCAACATCTCGATGGAGGCAGCACAGGGCGATATCATCTGCCAGTGGGACGACGATGACTACAGTCACCCGGAGCGTCTTGTCGTGCAAACCGGGCACATGATCCGCAACTCCGCGTCCGCCTGTTTTATGACAGATCATCTGCAGTACATCGAGAACGAACGCGTCCTGTGCTGGATCGACTGGACGGTCGATGGGACTTGTACAGGTTCGGCCCAACTCGCACCGGGCACGATGCTCATGTTTCGCGACAAACGCTTTCAGTATCCCGAGGACGGGCAGTTTGCGCGTCAGGGCGAAGACTCCGTCTTCCTCGAAACGGTGTACAAGACCGTGCCGGTTGCACACCTGGAAGGCGTCGGCCACCTGTATCTTTATACATACCATGGGCGCAACACCTTCTCGCGCGATCATCATTACCACATGGCTAGTTATCGCACATCGAACGCACACCTTCATCAACATGCCGACAAGCTGCGCGAGGCAACGCGTCATTACCCCATCGCGAAGCCCTCCTTCGTTGTCGGTCGTGAGGGGCTGGCCTTCGCTCTCAATTAACTCTCATCCGAGATGATCGCAGCACGTACTCTTGAAGTAATCGGACCCTTCAAAGGCTCAAGCGGATATGACCGTCATACGCGAGAGTTCGTACGGGAATTTGTGCGGCAGGGCGTCCGCGTGCGGCTCGAGCATCTTGCGGGATGGTCGATTGATCTGCCTGCCGAGCTGCGTGAGACGTGGTTCGATTCGTTGAATGCGCCCGTGAACGCGCAGACCGTCTTACACTTCACGATGCCCAACCACGCCTGGGTGCGTCGCGGCAAGCGCAACGTGAATTACACGATGTTCGAAGCGGATCGCATCCCGCGTCAGTGGGTCGAGTGCGCGTCGGCGCACGATCTGATTGTGCTGCCGACGGAATCTTCTTTCAACGCCTGGGCGCTTAGTGGAGTGCCTGAAGAGCGTCTGCGAATCTGTCCGCTTGGCGTTGACGGACAATTCTTTTCTGCGCCGGCCGAGCCGCTCCCGCTCACAACGCCTGATGGTCGACCGCTGGCTTGCTATCGCACACGCTTTCTCAGCATCGCGGAACTGCGGCCGCGCAAGAACCACCTGGGACTCTTGCGCTCCTGGATACGCGGCACCAAACTTGATGATGATGCTGTGCTGTTACTAAAGGTTAGTGTGTTTCAACCTGGCGTGCTGGAGCAGTTTCAATCAGACCTGATTGAAATGCAGCAGCGGCTCGGCCGATCCCTGGCGGACGCCGCTCCGGTGGTCGTGCTCGCTCAAACGCTAGCGAATGAGATGGTGCGTTCAATGTATGCGACGGCGACGCACTATATCTCGATGTCGCGTGGTGAAGGATGGGACCAGTCGATGATGGAGGCCGCATCGGCAGGCTTGCAACTCGTCGCACCCGAACACACAGCCTATCTAACTTACCTGACCGATCGGGAAGCGTATTTAATTCCTACCAGTCTTCAGCCAGTTCGGTTCGAAGGGCGGATGGGGATCGAAGATCACATCTTTTTCGATGGCCTCGGTTGGTGGGAACCAGATGAAGACGCAGCGGTCGAAATCATACGCCGCATCGTGGGCCGAACGGCATCACTAAAAGACTCGCCGCAAGCTCGCATCATTCGCGATTACACGTGGGCCAAAGCAGCCGCACAACTGATCGAGATCATCCTCTAGTACTGCGATAGCAGACGACGCGCAGTAGCGACCGCGTGATCCCACGTCCAATGGTTACACACTCTTTCGCGCGCCCGAATTCCTTTCGCTCTCGCCTCTTCGGGATTTTCAAAAACATGACGCATCAAGCGCCGCAACGAGTTGATGTCCGGCTGCGCCCATTCGCCGAGCCCAAGGTGCACCGGAAAGAAAAACGAGTCGTTAACCGCGACCATCTTTTCGACCTCAATCAAGTAAGCGCAATCGCGATCCAGGTAGTCGAGCGGCGCGCTGTATTGGGTCACGATGACCGGCAGACCACACGCCATCGCCTCCGTGATCGGCAGCCCCCATGCTTCAGCTCTCGTGGGCAGGACGAAAGCGTCGCAGCTATTGTAGAGCCGCACCATGTCTTCATCCTTCAATGGGTAACTCGGAACGATCGCGGGAGCGCACGTGCCTGCGTAGCGCCGGATGGTGCCGTGAAGATCGAAACCAGGAAGGTAAGGATTCCACCCGTGCAAGACTAACTCCACGGGTTCGTTGGATTTGAACTCGTCGCAAAACGCCTTGACGAGAACGTCGGTCGCCTTGCGCTGTTCCCACTTGCCAACATACAGGAAGCGGAACGGCCGCGATTGTTCCGGCGGCTCAGCAGCCGGCTTGAATCGTTCAGTATCAACGCCCTCCGGGACGACACCGACCGTCTCCGGGTCGAGACCGTTGTTGATTAGTAATTGCCGGCCCCAGGTCGACGGCGTCCACACGGCATCCATCGATTGCAGCACTTTGACTCTTGCGGAAGGAATCAGCGTCGTTTCCCAAACTATGAAAGCGATCCGTTGGGAACCTGCAACGTGGACCATCGGTTCGATGGGACCTAACCCGATACCGGGATAGTTTGCGTGCGGCTCGCGCTGCGGCAGCAAAGGGACGGGATCAGTTGTCGCGTCCGCCTTATTCCATGAGGTGATAATCACGTCTTGCTGCTTTTGCCACGCACCAAAGAACTCCCGCGCGTGGCGCGACCAACTATCAACGCCGTAGTAGTAGCAGAAAGCATTAATCATGTAGCCGACTCAGGAAGGGGTACTGACGCACTTTGAAAGCAGCAGTTCAGAGTTCAGCCTTTAGGCTGCGGTTTTTGTTGGCGATCCAAAGTACAAACTAAAGTTTGAACTCTAAACTGCATCACTACTCAGGAAGGATGGTGCTTGATTTCCAAATTCGGCAAGCCCCAGCACTGCACTCCGAGATCGTGCGCCATGATGCCAAATCCTTCAGTTTCGATCTCGCCCATCCACAGGTTGTCCGTGCGTATTCGTAGATTTTGAATGCCGTAAGGAAAGGCCGGGAAGAGCAGACCGTCGCGATGTACATCGGCCCGAACCAGCAACATCGTTCCGCCGACGCTGTCGAGGGGAACCACTTCGCCCTCCGACCGCAGATCGTCCAGATGGAGCGTGCCGTGATCGCGCCATGCATTCGTATCAAAACTCCGCCCGCCGTACTCGCAAACGCAGTGAGGTTGGACAATGTCCTTGCCCGTGGCTAGCAGACGCTCAATGATGTCGGGAGGGTATTCGATGACGTCCACGTCCAGCCACAGCACCCAATCCTCGTCGTCGAGCGCGCGGAATAGCAGATGATTGCGCGACTTCGCAAGCACTGTACGCCGTTTTAGTTGCAGATGCGACGCCCATCGAGGGTGGCTTGTCGGAGAAGGATAGCCGAAGTCTTTCTTGTAAAGAGCGACCCGTCGAAAGGTAGCCTCGAACTCCCCAATTCTCTGTGCGAACAATTCGTGCGTGTCATCCACGCTGTCACTTTCGAGGAACGCAACTGACAGGAGGTGGCGCGGATAGGAAAGACTGAATAGACCCTTTAAGTAGGTATTCAGGTGGCGAGCTGCGTCTTTAACTGGAGTTAAGATTACTATGTGATCGGAGTGGGACATGTGCTGGAACCCGAGAATCCTGGAGAATAAAGTAGCAACTCGTTTTCGAGACTAGACCACTTCGCGCAACTGTTGCAAGAAACTGAGCATTTCTGACCTCGGCCTCAAGAAGAAGTTGCGAAGATTGTCCACTGTGGGGAGCTAGATTCTTTGTTGATTATCTCAGCTAACGCGAGCGGTCGCCAAGCTTCTTCAACGCGTCGTCGCATTTGCCTTTTACCTCAAGGGAGACCACGCGCATTATCACATGGCGTGTTTGTCTATATAGAGTTGTTTGATCTTCAAATCCAGTGTGGATCGCTCCAAGCAAAATTCACCGGCGGTAGTCTGCGCGAATTTCCTAGTATTTTCGCGTTATTATGAAGCTGTACCCTCCAGAGGTAGTTTTAGTAAACCAGTACGCTCCGAAGGGACTTTTAGTAGATCAATCGTTCCAAAGAAAGTACCAATGACTTCAGCGTAGCCTTAGGTTTTCAGGAATTTGGGTGGTGCGAGATGGAGGGACTTTTAGGTAACCGGACGCCTCAAAAGTCTTCGGGTACGCAGTTCTCGTAGGGTTACCTAAATCTTAGTACATCCATTACGTAAAAGTGTTTCCGTGGGATTGATCGAACAATTGCGTAATAGGTTTCATTACCCTGACGCACAAAGGGCGGGAATATCTGATAAAGCGAAACTTGATCTAGCGCGAGCTTTCATGAGCCTCAGTTAGTCCCTCTTTAGTGGCGCTGACTTGCGACGACGAACCGGAGTCAGTTCTGCCAGCAAGTCTTTGTGTCTGGTTTCCAGTATGTATCCGAGTCGCTGGTAGCTAACTCCCAGCAACTTCGCCGCGTAGGTGATGCTCCCGTTTACTCTGATAAACGCATCGCTGATTAGCTCTCGTTCAAACTTCAATACTTCATCCGGCAGGGCTAAGCACTCCGTTCGCGTGGGCTGCACTGGTCCAAACTGCCTTATCAAAGGTAGAACTGCCTACAGCATTAGCAGAGGGATTCTACAGAGAGCCTTCAAGAGATCACGAATATGGTTCCTGATGGCTGATGAGTGAGCTGAAGAAGGGATTATAGCCGGAGAAGCAATTCCTGCAACACTACGGCTCAGAGTGAAAGTAGTTAGAGAAGGAAAGATTATACTCAAGCAGCAGTTTGTTGAAAAACTACATGTCCGTCCTCATGCAGCGGAGCTAAACTACTTGCTTTTTCAAAAGTTGCGGAAGTATCATCCGCTCGAACTATACCCGTCCGCGGCCTTGGACCTCATCGGAAGTCGTGACCCGCGGAGGCACTCTGATACACCTTGTTCTCACTCCAGCCGGAGGTCATAAGTACAAACATGGAAACTTTTCAACGCCCGGAACTGAAAGAGCGCCCGGCCACAAACAAGAACACTGACAAGGCCGCCTTACAGGCCATCGTCCAAGCCGCCGTCGACGTCGAACTCTTCACGCTCCCGCTCTACATGGTCTCGATGTACTCCATACAGGGGATGCACCAGATTACCAGCAAGGGGAACGACTTCTACCGCGGGCGGTTGTGGCCGGGCGCCTCGCCAGCACGCGACCCGGGGAGCAGCGCGAACGCGGCGGCATTCAACCACTTCTTCAGCGTCTTTATCGACGAGATGCTGCACCTGCAACTAGCCTCGAACATCGCCAAGGCACTGGGTGTCATGCCGAGCTACAACAGCCCTGCGCTCATGGACGTGGCTTACGGCTGGGTCTGTTACGGTCCCGATAACACCATACTCCCGCATATCCTCGACTTCCAGGACGCCGTCGAAGGCTACAACGACATCAAGGTCAGGCTCGACGCGCTGACCGTGGAGCAGAACCGCCTCTTCCTCGCCATCGAGCAGAACGAGGAGGACGCGAAGAAGATCATCAACCTGGACAAGGTCGGCAAATACTTCCCGGTCGCTCCGTTCGAGAACTGGAAGGCAGGCGACGACCTCCCGATGTTCGGCACTATCGGCTGGATGTACAAGTGCCTCTGGCAGTACATGGAGATCGTCTACGACGACGGCACCAGCCTCTTCGAGTCCGTCTTCAACCGCGGCACGCTGGAGCGAGACCTCTTCAACGCCAGCAGCAGCTACCACAAGCCCGAGTACCCCAAGATGCCCACCATGGCATCGGGCGAGCTCAGCGTACCCTCCGCGATGGAGAATATCCTGAACATGATTAACGCCATCACCGACCAGGGCGAGGGCGAGGGCGTGGCCGAGTGGATCAGGCGGATGCGAGGGCTACTGCAGTATGCGCCAGTCGAGGGGCAGTTCCAGCCGGACGAGGAGGCGCTAAACTTCGACTACCCGAACTACACAGAAACAGGCGTTCAGAACGACCCTTCAGGGAACAAGGTCGCGCGAAGCCAGAACGGCGAGCTCGACCACCACGACCGCTTCCTCGCCATCGACGCGTTGCTGAAAGCGGGCGGCGTCGTCACGTGGAATCAGTGGCACGCGGCCGGAAACAAGTGGACCGCCGAGATGCTGATGACGAATGAGCAGGACTATAAAGCGAATACGTGGAACCTTCCGCCAGCCGAGGATATCGCGGCCGCGCTCAACAACCTGAAGGCGGACGACGCCGAAGGAACCAACTATCAGGTCTTCTCTCAGGCAGCCGCGGGTTCCATCGGCGGCATCACGCGCGTCCTCTCCGGCTTCTGGACAAACGAAACGACCGGCTTCCCCAGCCCCTCGATGTACGGCTCGGGCGACCGCGTCTCGATCTGCTGGGCCGTCTTCGGTCGCTACCCCGACATCACGGCCGGCATCGCCGCCAAGACACTGGGCGAGCTTTACCACGCCTGCCAGGGGCTCGAGCTGAGCGGCACACGCGGCGACACGTGCGCGCAGGTCGAGGTCTTCCATTCCTGCCGCGGGTCGAACACCTGCAAGGCCGAGGGCGGCTGCGGCTTCGTCCAGGTCCAAGGGCAGAGTGCGCAGTGTGGCCACAAGGTCTTGCTCGACCACCTTCAGCCGACCCGGCCGTTGCAGGGGCAGGTGCTGGCGACCAAGCCGCTCTATAGCGCGCCGTCGGACAACATGTGCGCGAGCTTCGGCGGTTGCGCCGTCCCTATCTCGGCCTCACAGCTCTACCCCATTCCTGACTCGACCGACCCCGAACAGACGGCCGCGTACATGGAGCTTTTCGACTTCGTCGGCCAGACGGCCGAACCGAAGGTGATTAAGAAGGGAATGCAGAAGGTGCTGCAGAGGTACGAGGTGGGCGACCGCGTTTACGACATCGCGTGGGATGCTTACGTCAAAGTGCTCGAATACCGAAAGCAGCCCATCCCCGACAAGCCCATGGACAGTGAGCTGCGTCTCGCCTTCCCTCCCTCTACATGATTCAGTACTCGACGCCCGAAGTGCGCGCAGGCCAACCCCCACGACGAGGTCTCCCGAACCTTGGCCTGGGGGTCGGCCTGCGCAACCAGCACTTCTCCTACCTGATGCGTCACGACCCGGACGTGGAGTGGTTCGAGATCATCAGCGAGAACTTCATCGACAACTTCGGCTACGCGCGCCGCGTGCTCGAACGCGTGATGTCCGTCCGCCCCGTCGTGATGCACGGCGTTTCTCTCTCAGTTGGGAGCATAGACCCTCTGGATTGGGACTACCTGAAGAAGTTGAAGGCGCTCGCCGAGTTCGTCCAGCCTGCGTGGGTCTCAGATCATTTATGTTGGACGGGCGTAGCGGGCGTCAACACGCATGACCTCCTGCCCATGCCGCTCAACGAGGAGAGCCTGCGTCACGTGGCCGAGCGGGTCCGGCAGGTACAGAACTTTCTCGAAAGACCGCTGGTGCTGGAGAACCCTTCGAGCTATCTGGAGTTCAAGCACTCGACTATCGCCGAGTGGGACTTCCTCTCAGAGCTGGCGCGAGAGACCGGGTGCGGGCTGTTGCTCGACGTGAACAACGTCTACGTGTCCGGCTACAACCACGGCTTTGACACGGAGCACTATATTCGGAATCTGCCGCACGACGCCGTCGTGCAGATTCACCTCGCGGGGCCGACCGACTGCGGGCGCTACCTTGTGGACACGCACGACCAGCCCGTGCCGGCCGCCGTGTGGGAGTTGTACAGGCTGGCGCAGGAGTTGACCGGCGGCGTCTCGACACTCCTTGAGTGGGACGCAAACATTCCGGACTTCCCCGAGCTTGTCGCGGAGCTGCGGAAGGCCGAGGCGGCGCTGCGGGGCGAGAACCCCGGCGCCCCCGTCCGCAAGTCCGGCTCGGCGTCCGCGGTCTCTAACCCGGTTGGCTTCCAACTGTCAACGAGCGATGTCTGAACAGTCCCTCAGCCTCTTGATGCACTGGATGCAGACCGTCATCACCGAGCGCGGCGGCCTCGGCGAAAAGCTGGACGCGGCTGCACGGCGCCACGAGCTGCGCGCCGAAGACGTGGTTGCCGAAAGGCGCGGCCTCTCCGCGCGCGAACGTCTCGCCGTCTACACTGGCGGCTACGTGCTCCGCCTGCTCGAGTGCATGCGGGCAGACTTCCCTGTCCTGTGCGGCTTCGTCGGCGACTCGGTCTTCGACACCTTCGCCAAAGCCTACGTCATCACCATGCCGCCGGGCTCGCACAGTCTGTACGACCTCGGGGCGGACTTCTCGCGATTCCTTGAGGAGACGAAGCCGAAAAACTGGAGGCTCGACGCCGGCATAAGCGCCATGCTCGACTTGCCCCCCGAGCTGGCGCGACTCGAGCGTGCGCGGGCCGAAGTCTTGCGCGCGCCCGGCACGGAGGACGACCCGCCAGCGGCCGAGCCCCTTTCGACCTTTGCTGTTTTCGGAGAGGAACTGACGCTACAGGCGACTCCGTGCCTGCGGCTGTTGGAGATGAAGTTCCCGCTGGTGGATTTTCTGAAAAGTTCGGACAGGGGCGAGCGCCCCGAGCCGCCTGCGCCACGCACCTCGCTCGTCGCGGTGGGACGCTCGAATTATCGCCTCCACGTGGAAGAGATTTCCCTCTGGCAGTTCGCTTTTCTGAGGGCCTGCGAGCGCCCGACGTCAAGCTACTCGGCGGTGCGGGTTGCGGCGCTTGAGAGTGGAAGAGAGCCGGGGCAAGCGCTCGCCGAGGTCGCAATGTGGCTGCCCGTCGCGTTCGAGCTGGGCTTCCTGCGCCGGGTCGTCTGAGTCTCGACGCCTCTTCACCCGAATTTCCAACGCTAACTATTGCCCGTTACTTTTCAACGCTGTTAGGACGTTAAGACGTGAGGCGGTTAGTTAGGCGCTTCATGACAACTAAGTGATGACCAAGATCTGTGGTCGTTGTGTTCGAGAGCTTCGAGCGAGAGTCTCTAACGCATCCTTTCATTCTCATTAACTTTCGGATAGGATTCGAAGCTGTTCTCACAGCCTTTTCTCCCAGGGGGCTTGCCTTCTCGATGAAGGCCAGAATCCACGAGTTTGAATCATTCTGGATCGCGCCTACTCATAGTTCGCTTCTACGGGAATAGCGTATTCGCAACTAAGATGGCACTTCGATGCCGCCAAAGCTTTGAGTTAGTGAGGAGACGTCCATGCCACGCCGTCCTGGAGGATTAGATCCCACCGAGATCAAAGAAGCACTCGCCGCGCTGAATTCCGCTTCGACACCTGAAGCATTGGAGACAGCGCTAGACAGCATTCCAGCCCTGAGCTCTCCATTCCTGCATGCCATATTGCGACAGGAATATTTTGAGTTGCGCAATTCGAAGAGCCCATACCTGGCAAGTTTTGAAGCGCGTTATCGCCACATGTTCCTGCTGCTTCACGAACGCTGGCACGCTAATCTCATTAAACAGTGCCGAGCGGATCATGCGCAAAGTGGTCAAACGGATATCGATCAGACCACCACTGAGCCGTACGCTCCGCCATTCTGGTTGTCGTTGTTGCAGGCGCTCGACGGCGCTACGCCATCTACGAAAGGCCCATTTTACGATCCAGCAAGAGAAAGTGAGTCGCTCAACGTGGAATTGGGCGCGTGTATCGGCCGTACAATCACGTTGCCTGTTTTCACTTCCACACGCGGTTCAAAATGGTGCGCCGTCGTAATCGGCTGCGGCGCATGCAACCGGCAGCGCGTCGATGTCCGGGCATACGTCGTCGATTTGGTACTTGCCCCAGAGCTGATCGAGCCTTTGCGTGAGCAAAGGATCAACGCCAGCCGATGTACTGCGTGCGGTGAGACGTTGTCATACCCTGTGCGTGTCTGGCTGATGGAGTCGCCGGGGCCCGGCGATACACTGGCTACGCTCTCGTGTGTTTGGCGGCTCTCGCCTGACGTGTTCAGCTACCAGCCACCACCCGGTACGCCGCGGGTCGCGGAAAATGATCGAATCCTCGAGATCCGCTTCGCGGAATTGCTCCAAACAGTGCCGTGGCCGAATCCCGAAGGTCAACCGGTGGACGACGGGCCCAGGCAAACCACGATGACGATTTCCTACACGCCGGCAGAACTCAACCACTACCTCGATCGCACGACCGAAAAATCCGACAAAATTCCATTTGCAATGGAGACGATGATTCGCGAAATGACGCGTAAGGTTGAGTCGGAAGTGTTGCCTCTTTATCAAGGCATGGATGCAGTGCTGGAGCAGGCGACAATGTTTGGCCGCGACTGGCCCATCCTGAATCCTGGTGAACCTCGTTTGTTCAAGGGGCCGCCGCTCGCGCATCTCTTCCACTGTCTCGCTACTGAAGGCGTCCTGCGCGCGCAATCTGCGCCACCGGATGCGCGGGCGATGTTCGCAGCCCTGACCGCTTCCAGCTTGATGGCATTAGGCGAGGGTGCCTTGGCAGAAGCCGCTCTAGCGCGGGCTGAAGACAGTCTCGTTCTGACGGAGCCCGGCCGTTCGCGCGACCTGGTGGCAGGTGCGGTCGCTGACACGCGTGCAGACATGCTTGAGTTTCTCGGACGCTACGACGAATCGGCCGCCATCCGTCAGCAGTTGCTCGTGAATCCCGATTTGCAGACCGATGATTTACAAGCCCGCGTGGCGCGCGCGGGTGTCTCGTCGCAAATAGCGTTGGGCCTTTTCAAAGAAGGACACTTTGGTCAGGCCCTCGAAGCCTTCTGCAAATGTATTGCCACTTGGAAGGCCCTGATGGAGGAGGTAGCGGCAGACGAAACTGAAACGGGGACAAGGCAAAGTCGCGCCGCAACCCACGCGTTAAGCGGCGATTACGCCAACCTGGCGGCGCTCTTCACTTCCCTGGCCGCGGATCTCGTTGTCACACAGATCGTGTCAATGCCTGACCTCTCCGCTGACGAGCGGCTAGCGCTGATGATCAAATCACACGAAGACCCGGTCGGCGCAATCAAACGCGTCAACGAAGCTTTCACCGAGCTGGAACGATATTTTGGCGACGAGATCACCCGCGGACGACTCATCAGCGAAGCCGAGAAGCTCCTTCGTCAAGCGTTGTTCTTATCCGACCAGGTCGAAGGCTGGGAGTTTGCCGGCGTGCAAGCACACCGCCTGGCGGTACTGCACTATTCAGAGTTGCACGATAACGATGCCGCCGCCGACTTCGCGGAACGCGCGATTGGTTACGCCGCGAGGGCCGGCGACCACGAGCGCATCTATTCCTCCCACGCTTTGCTTGCGGACCTTGCCATACAGCAAGGCGATGGAGCCAAGGCCATTACCCACCTCGAGGCCGGAGCGCGAGAGCGCATTCGGTGTGACGTCGGCCTCGGCAACCACACCGAGTTACAGCAAACTGTAGAAGTATTCGGTGACGCAGCCTTCAAAGCCACCAGGATAGGCGGTGATACTTTGCGTGCGGTGATGATTGTCGAAAGCCTGCGCGCTGCGAACATGGCCGCGGCCATTGTTACTGGAACGCCGATGCAGCCAGGCCCCGGCCAACAGCTCGAAGCTCTGGCAAGCCTGAACTCGGAACGGGAGAAGCTTCGCTTACACCTGATCTGGAGTCCGGACGACAAGGAAGCGCAGACTCGACTTACCACAGTTGAGACCGCGCTCGATGAGGAACGTGAACGCATGGCGTTGCGCGATCCACGTTACAGCCGTTGGGTCGACGCCACCGACGTCGACATCGCTGCGCCTAAAACGATGATCAGCCGGCTCGCGCAACTCGGACCGAACACTTTCTGGCTCGGTGCCCTGGCGGTTGGCAATCAAGTCTGGAGTTACTCCGCTGACGCCGACGGCGCCCTGGTCGAATCCTCCCCGCTCCCTTCCTTTCCAATCTCTGACGACGCGCCCGGTGAGGATCCCGCAGGTGATGGATGGACCATCCCTGTACTCGAGAAGTTTGCACAGGCGATTCTCGCGCCCCACGCGGCGCGTATCGAAGCGCTCGAACCCGACGACATCATTGTGATCTCGGTCGCTGGCGCTTTACATCAGGTACCGTTTGCCGCGCTTACCTGGGCTGGCCGGCCGCTCTGCGAGTGGGCGACACTCGTGATGGTTCAGGGGTTCGGCATGCTTGAAGCCGCACTCGACCGCCAGCGACTCGCGCTCAATTCGTTCGCCCTGATCGGAGCTCCTAAACGACCAGACCTTGATCCGCTGCCCGGCGCGGCTTCAGAGATAGACGCGATCTCTGCTTTATTGAACACCGCAGGCCGCGACGTCAAACTCTTTCAAGGGTCACGAGCAACGGTGGCAGCGTTGACTGAAGCCGCCGCCAGGCATGATGTGGTCCATATCGCCTGTCATGCCGTCGCGGATCCTTCACCTGAGCACGCTTCAATACTGATGCTGTCGCCTGATCTTCGCCACGGAGACAGCGGAGATTTGTCCGAGGATCGCATCATCTCTGCTGTTGAAGTGCGACAAGGCGCAGTCATAAACCTGTCGGGTTGTGCTACCGGTCGAACGCACCAGTCGAGTGCACCGCTGCTGGGTGGCCTCGTGCCCGCGTTCTTGCTGGCTGGCGCTGGTTCGGTGATCGCGAGTCTGTGGCCCATCGCTGACGATCCGGCAGCGAAATTCCAGGCTGAGTTGTACAGAGAAATACTTACCGGGGCTCGCGCTGCAACCGCGCTGGCCCGCGCACAACGACGCTGCGCTCGCGGCGAGCTAGGCACTGACACACAGGAAATATCAGTGTGGGCGGCGCATGTCGCATATGGCGCGGGTTGAACTAGTTCCAATGGATCGGAAGGTCAGGAGACATGCCAGACAGCATATTCATATCGCACGCCGGACCAGACAGCGCAATAGCCCTGAAGGTCGCGAAAGAGTTTGAGACACGAGGCCTTAAGATTGAGATCGACCGCGAGCAATTGAGACAGGGCGACCGGTTTCTCCAATTTATGGAAAAAGCGCTCTCCGATTGCGACTACTGTCTGCTGTTGTGGTCCGAGGCCGCGTCAAAGGGTAAATGGGTTGCCGTCGAGTGGGAAGCCGCGTTGTACCGCGCAGTCCAGGAGTCGCGCAGATTCCTGCTCATCGGGCGTCTGGATACGCAACCACTGCCGGCGCTGCTCGGGCCGAGGCTCCGCGTCGACTTGTTTCCGGAGTTCTATCCTGGTCTGACTGAGCTTTTTGAACTATGGGAGGAGGACGTTGCTGCCGCGGAGGCCTCGGGTCGACGGGTCGCAAACGCTAAGGTGCGCGTGATGGAAGACGCTGACGGTGCTACCGTTTACCTGACTTCAGACACGTTCGGCGTCACCCAACCATTGCGGCTTGATCTCTCAATCCCTTCAGGTGTCCACCTCGACCGCATCGTGGCCGACCTGGAGTTGCCAAAACGACTCGACAGTCATGACGTTATGGGGGTGAGGTTCGAGTACCGATTGGTACACAATGATCGGCTAATCGAGCGCGCGAAGAGCCTGGCGGATCAATTCGTCCGCGCGGGTGATGTGCTGTGGCTTGAAGTGGAAATGACGCCTTTCGCTAAAGGACAGCCGGTCGGCGGCCAGCTCGGCAGCGCCCGGTTCCGCGGGTCTTCAGCCGAAAAGGCAGATGATGTTATCGCGCTCGGGCGTCGCTCACTGCTTGATGCGGTAATGAGAGCAGGGCTAGGTGTCTGAGTCGCTCGAAGATGATCGGTTTAGGGGATTTGCGTAACCGGACTCTAAAAGCCTTCGGCGCAAGGAAGCCGATGCCGATTACCAGCATCAGGCCATGATCCTGATCATTCTTTCCCTAGTGGCGGCCCTCGTCGACGGCCTCATCGCGAGGTATCCTTTCGCCGCCGCTGCTCGCTCTCCTTGATTATTTCGCTCAAATCCACAACCGGCCGTATCTCAATTGGTCCAAGTCCATACTTAAAGCCTGGTTGCTCTGAGACGAGCTGAACGGCATGATTGAGGTCTCGCGCCTCAAGCATTTGAATGCCGCCAAGCTGTTCCTTGGTTTCCGCGTAGGGGCCATCGGTCGTCGCGACTTTGCCGTTTTTCCAGTACAGGGTCAACGCGGTCTCCGGAGGCTGCAGAGGTACTTCGGCAACAAGATGTCCGTTGGCGCGCAGATGGTCGTTGTATTCAAAGCATTCGTCGAACGTTTCGTGTCGCTCGTCTTCGGTCATCCCTGCGAATTTTCCTGGCTCGAGGTATCCCAAGCAGATGTATTTCATTGTTCTTCTCCGCCTTCGTCGTAGCCAGCCACAGCTGTCGCAGATTTTTCTGTCACTGTTTCAAATAACGAAGCGCGACACATCCTGATTTGAGAACCTTTGACTCAACAAGTTTTAAGTGCAAACTCTCCGGCAGGTTGACATCTTCCAACAAGCGTCTTCCTGCACCCGCAACGATTGGCTGAACGACAACACGATATTCATCCACGAGGCCCAGCTCGATAAGTTGTGAAGGAATATCTACGCCGCCGGCCATAATATTTTTGCCGCTCTCTTGTTTCAGTTTAAGTATTTCGTCCTGAAGGTTCCCACGAACAATTCGCGTATTGCTGTCTTCAGCACTGTCTAATGATCGTGAAAAAACAAGCTTGCTGGTGGAGTCAAATGCCCGGGCAAATTCGATCGACGCTTTTGTCTCAAGCGGGTTTTTTGCGACTTCAGGCCAATAAGGAACCATCAATTGATAGGTTTTACGCCCATAGACCTGCAGGTCAACGTCTCGCAGGAGCTGCGTATAATGTTCAAGTATGTCGTCCCCACCAATTCCTTTGGTGTGGTCGCAGCAGCCATCCAAGGTAACGTTGATTGCGTAGATGAGCTTTCTCATTTCATTGTCCTGACCCCCTTCATGAATCGGTGTCTGTGAGGCGTTGCTGGATCGTTCATCCGATAGTCAGTTCGAGAGATCGAAAATCGACAGCGACCCCAAGTTGTTATTGCCCGATTGTTCCGGTTTGGACAGCACCGGCGCGCTCGTAATTCACCAGGATGACACCAGTCGAACCGACGATGCTTTCCGTCGCCTTGAACGCCGCCGGGTTCGTGCCCTCGGCAAACAACTTTTTCCCCTGGCCCAAAGTTATCGGATAAATCATCAACCAGAAATTATCAACCAGATCATGCTTCATAAGGGTCCTGAGCAGATTACCGCTTCCCCAAATGTGCAGATCGGGTCCATTCCCTTGCTTGAGTTCGGCGACTTTTTTCGCAACATCCCCGTTCAAAAACACCGAGGGTTGCCATTCGGAAGAAGTCATGGTATTCGAGGCGACGTATTTAGTGGCCGTGTTGACGCGGGGCCAAATGTCGCCGTGTTGCGGCCAGAACGATGCCCAGATGTCGAAAGTTTTGCGCCCCAGAAGCAGGTCGATCGGCAGATTCAACATCTTTTTCACCGCCGCTCCGATCGCGTCATCGTCAAAAGGTGCTACCCATCCGCCATACGCAAAGCCGCCGCTCGGATCCTCGTCCGGTCCGCCGCCTCCTTGGATGACGCCATCAAGGGTAATGTGTTCAAGTACGGTAATTTTTCGCATGACTGAGTTCCTTCGAATCCTTTCCAATCTTGTTAATTTACGGATATATCCGGTTTTTGCTGAGCCAGTTAATGCCTCTTGGAAGCAGGGATGCTGAGCCAGCTCGCGGCATCCCGACAACGGCTCCCGTCAGGTCGGCATCGCCGGCCGTGAGGATAGCGAATTCTCGACGAGTAAGTTTGATGCTCATATTATTTCTGACCCGCATCGGCCGACGATCAGCGGTCTAATCACAGGTAGCTATTGCTTTTGGGGCTTGGCATCGAGAAAGTCGTTCACCATCGGGACGATTGTTGACATGCGCGCCATCAGTGTAACGTGTGTTGTGTCGGGCAAAATGGCCAACCTCGAAGCCGAGCGCGGCTGCATGTCGCCGTGAATATTGCCGCCGCCCTTCAGCCGATACATTTCCGCGATGTGATCGAGCCGCACGCCGTCAGCATCGCCGTGGATGAAAAACATCGGCGCTTTAGTGGCCTTGAGCTTGTCGGCGCCAAAGTCGTATGGTTTCAAAGCCGTCGCTTTGATGTGATTGACAAAATCCGGGAATTTTTCAGGCGTCGGGCTTAGCCTCTTATATTCAGCTTCCATGGGAGTGCCTTTGAATATTTCCCACGTGAATGTCGGCCAAGAGTCGTTCGCTTCCTTGACCCAACCGTCGCGGCGGAACGGGGCTGAAATGCTGACAACCTTTCGCACTTTTTCCGGATGGCGGATCGCACACTGCATCGCGACACCGCCGCCCAAACTGTAACCGATAATATCCGCGCTTGGGATCTTGAGATAATCGAGCAGCCCCGCCACATCGTCGGCGAGGTTTTCGTAAGATAGGTCGCGGTTGATGTCGGCTGTACGCCCGTGACCCTGCATTTCGACGGCGATCACTTTCCGCGTTTTGGAAAGCTCGTCGATCCAATCGTTCCAGTCCCCAGAAATTGCCATAAACGCGCCGTGGAGCAACACCACAGGCTCGCCGCTGCCGTGGATCTCGTAGTACATCTTTAGCCCGTTAACCGGCGCATAGCCCGTAGTTGGTTTTTGCTGGCCCGATACAATACCCGAAAAGAGTATTGTCAGTAGCATCGAAAGGAAAAAAGCTGTTGTCTTCATAGTTGGGTTCCAACCTTTTCATTCTGAGCCTCAAATCCATATCGTATTGCCGCTTCAAGTATTTCAATGTTTATATCTTTTAGAGTTTTGAACCGAATGCAATACCCGGTCACGCTCGCCTTGCCCAGTTCTTTTCCATATGTCTGGGCCAAGTATTTCTTATCTTCGATACCCAGGATATAGACAGAGATTCCGGTTTTGTTGGCGCTCAAACCAATTTGATAAAACTCTCTGGTTGTTCCATCAGCATATTTCATGGTTTGAAGTCCATATCCAATATTAGGATTGGAAACAGTTTTATTTTCACTGTTTTTACCATCCAGGAACCATAATTTACAGGCCGGCATTGACAGCAGAATGATGCGATGCAACTCTTGCATGTCGCTGCGTTTTGGTTCGGGTTGGCCGTTAATATACTTTTTGATTTGTGCTTCTACGTTCATATAGGAAATATGAGATTGGCATCTCAGAAACTAATTAATAATTTCTCCTTTGTTATTCGACAACTTTTCTCGCCATGCCTGGCGTTGCTCGGGTGTTTGTCTCACCCAATCTGTTAATTCGCCAACGATCTTCAATGGTGCCTGGCTGCGATACGATCGCGTTGGATTGCCGGGGAATTTCTTGTCTGTAACGTTGGGGTCGTGTTCAAAACTCCCCGTTGGTTCAACGATATAAACACGTTCAGGTCCGCCACCATTCGCTAAGGCTGCGGCAAGTCCCGCCCCGTTAGCCAGGGCTGTAAAATAAATGTGATTCATCACGAAATCGGCTTTGTAATTAGAACTGCCGCCAGCTGTCAGCCGATCGCCAACCTGCAGATCTGCTTTCGTTCCGTGATAAAAAGGACCGCTGTCAGACGGTTTGTCCGTGAACGAAATTGCTCGTTCGTAATTCTTTTTTGCGTTGGCCGGGTCTCCCAAATCCTCATAGCATTTAGCAATGTTCGAATAGAGCGAAGGAAAAGCCGCCTTGACAGAGTCGTCATTTATTTTTGATGCAAACTGCAAAGCTGTTTCGAGCCATTTTAGTTTGTCGTGAATGTTTTTTTGAGATCGAGCCACGTAATAAGCAGCAGTAAACTTTTCAAAGTCGTTTGCCGACTCGTTCCAGGCTTGAAGAAATTTTCTGCTCGCTTCGTCAGAATTGCCTGTTTCTTCCATGGCCATACCTTGCATGCAGAGTTTAATTACATTATTGCGTGGGTCGAATTCCATGTCCCTTAAACTCCCAAAATATCTTTCATGATCTCGCTTGTGCGCTTGTAGCTGGTCACGATCGTTTCAATCGTTCTCCTGGATCTGAGGCGATCCCTTTTTTACATCGCCGTCGCGTTCGTAAGTTGCGATGATGATCCCTTTTGGTGCTACCTGGCCGCTCGTCACCTTGAAGGATGCCGGGATGGTGCCGTCCTGGAACAGACGCTTTCCGCTGCCGAGTGTGACAGGAATTATCATAAGCTCAAGCGCATCTACGAGATCTTTTTTAAAGAGCGTCTGAAGCATATCTGCGCTTCCGAATACGTGCAGATCCGGACCGTCCGTTTGTTTTAATTGCCTGACTTTTTCCGCAAGGTCTCCGCTCAAAAACACAGTGGGCTGCCAATCGCTTGAATCACGCGTATTCGAGGCGACGTACTTCGTTGCGGTCATGCAATTCGGCCAGAAGTCCGAATGCGTCGGCCAAAACGTTTCCCAACCGTCAAAGGTCTTGCGGCCTAACAGCAGATCTACCGGCTTGGCTAGCCGCTCTTGTACCACGGCCCCCGTCACTTCGTCCGCATAGGGGAAAAACCATCCGCCATACTTGAAGCCGTCGCCGTCATTTTCCTCGTTCTGTATGACACCATCAAGGGTCATAAATTCACATGCAATTATTCTTCTCATTACTCTTTCCTCCCTGATTTCTTTATTTCGCGGTGACCTCGCCTGGCAGGCCGTACCGAGCACAACAAGCAACGAAGCTTTTGATTGCGATTGCGCCAATTTTCTTATGCATTGTTTTCCTCTTGAGAATGGGCATGCGGCCAGACTATTCCGTTGCTCCCTCCGGAGCCGGGTAGAAAAGAAGCTCGCGCACCTCGCCCGCCGCATCGCATGTGATTGCACCCTTGCGCGCCCACGCGAGTGCCTCGTCCATATCGGCAGCTTCCAGTATCCAGAAACCGCCCATGTGCTCCTTGGTCTCGGTGTATGGCCCATCGGTGACGAGCACCGTACCATCAGGTTGCTTCCGCACCGTCTTTGCGTTGCCGGCCGGGGAAATTCCGCAAGCGAACTTCCTCACGCCGGCAGCAATCATTTCGCGGTTGAGCGCGTGGATCTCCTCGATCATCGCTTCGGTTACGGCGGACGGGTCGAAGTCGTCGGGGAGGTAGTTAGCAACCAAATACTGTGGCATGATTTTTCTTTTCTCCTTTAACGGTCTCTATTTTTTAGTCTTTGGCCGGGCAGATTGCCCTGCCTTCACAATATAGTCGAACGGCCCGGACGGAATTCGACAAATCGTCCAGGAAATTTTCTGCTTCCGCGTGCGGCGCACGGCCCCTGCTATACTAGGGACATGACGATCAAGAGATTGGACCACGTCAGCGTCGTCGTCGACGACCTTGCAGCCGCTGTAGCTTTTTTCACCGCGCTCGGCATGATGATCGAAGGCGAGGCGCCGGTCGAGGGCCCGTGGGTGGACCGCGTCAACGGGCTCGAAGGTGTCCAAGTCGACATCGTTATGATGCGGACCCCAGATGGGCACGGGAAGCTTGAGCTGACGAAGTTTCGCAATCCAAAACTGGTCGAGATCGAACCGGCGATCGCACCGCCGAACACGCTGGGCCTCCGGAGTGTCATGTTTACAGTCGAAAGCGTCGACGACACCGTCGCTCGCCTGCGCGCCAACGGCGCCGAACTCGTCGGCGAGGTGGCCCAGTACGAGGACAAGTACAGACTTTGCTACGTGCGAGGCCCCGCGGGCATCATCGTGGCGCTGGCCGAGGAACTCTTCTGAAATAACGATAAATATTTTTTGGACAAACGATAAACCCGTGAAATAGAGTCGCAACGCAAATGAGCCATTAGGATCAACCATGAAACGAGGCTTCACGATCTTCCTTCAGGTAGTAATTGCACTTCTCGGCGTAGGAGTTCTTGCCTTGCTGCTTTGGGAACCCCAGGTCGAGGGCAGGAACGTGAACGCCACGCTTTTTGCGATCTACTTCAAGGATCCATTCCTGGCGTATATATACCTGGCCTTCGTCCCATTTTTTGTCGGTCTTTACCAGGCATTCAAGATATTAGAGTATGCCCGACGAAACGAAATATCTTCCCAGCGTTCTGTGCGAGCTTTGCGGATCATCAAGTACTGCGCATTAACAACGGCGATCTTTATTCTCGGGGCGGAAGCCTATTTGTTCATCTTTATACGTGGTAAGGATGATATTGCCGGTGGAGTCATGATGGGTGTCTTCATTATTTTTGTCTCTGCCATCATCGCCACAGCCGCCGCGGTGTTTGAGCGGATCGTACAAAAGTCCGTGGAGATAAAAGTCTGAGAACGACCTGACTGTCTAAACGAACCTGGCAATCATCATTAACATCGATGTCATGTTGGCGAAAAGAAAAATGAGCGTTACCGAGCTCGCCGATAAAAGTCGGGATTACGATGGCTAATATCTCGGTGTTGAAGAATGGCACAGCAAAAGCCATTCAGCTATCAACATGGGAATCGTGAGCGCCGCCGTGATCTCTGGAGGGCAAGACATGAAAGCGTCAATATTCTATCGAATTGCTGCTGTCTTACTGCTGCTTTTTGCCGTAGGACACACACTTGGGTTTCGTCAGTCCGATCCCCAATGGGGCATTGAGGCGCTTCTTGGCTCAATGCGGTCAATTCACTTTGACGTGCAGGGGTTCAACCGGACATATTGGGATCTCTTTGTCGCGGCTGGCTTATCAGTCGGGGTGGTTTATCTATTCGCCGCGGTATTAGCGTGGCAGTTAGGTGGCCTTCCGGCAGAGACTTTGGCGGTCATGCGTGTCACTGTGTGGGCTCTCGCTGTTTGCTTTGCCGCCATCACCGTTGTGAGCTGGAGGTATCTCTTTATCCTCCCTATCGTTTTTTCAAGCGCGATTACAGTGTGTTTGACAGTGGCGGCCTGGCTCTCAGCGAAAGCAAGATAGGCCTATATCCATTCGGCCGCGAGAACAGTGAATCGGGTCGAGGGTCAGGCCTGCGATTTTCCAAATACTGCGATTCGGTCGAAAACTTAGGCTTCAAGAATCGCAAATCGCAGGCCTGACTCCAATTGACAAGATTTGGAACAAGTCTCTGATATTGCAAACGCCGGCAAACCAGCAAGTCCAGGTCAGCTTTCGCGCACCGGAACACGAATCGTCATGGCCGAATCACCTTGAATGCAAAATCGCTGATTCGCTGTGGTGTCGCCAATGTCGATCCGTTGGAATCGGTCATCGTGGTCGCTGTGCCATTCGTGAGGAACCTGTTTCCATTAGGGGCAAAGGCGGCGAGCTCGTCGAAGTACACAACGCCGAAGCGAGCCAGCGGACCAAATGGGTTGAATTGGCTGCCTCGACTAATCCCCGCGTTGATTGTGACGGCCGGCGGGAACCCGGTATCAATAGTGAGGTTCACAGTTTGGGACGTGGTCTCATTTGCCAAGCCATAGAATGCTGTACCAGCTGGGTTGGTCTGCAAGCACAGCGTGGCGCTGATCGCGTCGCCGGGCTTGACTGGAAGATTGATTTCGTCCCCGGTGTGGATCCGGATCACGCTAGTGATGTTTTGGTTGACATCGACAGTCATTTCCACGTGGAGGTCAAGGAAACCGAGACCGAAGAACGTGCGAAAGTCGTTAGGAAGCCCCGCATTCGGGGTGTTGTTCAGATTCGGTATTGTCCAGGTTCCTGAGAATATGGCGACCGGACCAGTGAACAACTCAAACCCGCAGGATTCAATCGGCGATAGCCCCAAGAGCGAAGCGACAGGCTTCGTCGCCCTGACGCCGGGAAGAAGCTGGGGCTTCAGGTGTTCAAAGCCCTGGTAACGGCGCGCAAGTCGCTCCCACAGCGCCGCTACTGAAGGCTCCGTTCGAGGATCAGGACGCTGGGGTATTCCGTGACGCACTAGGTCCCTTTTGGTTGCGGCGAGCACATCGAAACCCTTTGGAGGCGGTGGGAAGATCCGCACTCCTTTTGTTTTTGAAGCCTTTGTTTTAGCCATGATTGTCTTTACCTCGGGTGTTTGAAGATTAGAGGTTCGGCGGCACCCTGAAGCTTGCGTTCGCTGTGCCCACCCAAATGACTATGAGATGCACAGAGGTTACCCAATCTACATATCGCTTGTCTAGCTGCATCTTGCGAAGATGGGGCTAAGCTGGTGGCAATATGTGTTTGATACGAGGCCGGCCGAAGCGATACTTTGACGAATGTCAGGCGCGTAAATAACTGGCTTGTGTCGTTTCGTAAGATTAAGTCGCACCGAGCGGAACCTAAACATCAGTGGCCTCCTAGAAGTATCTTCTGACGAGTCTTTTTTTACTTCAACTGCCGAATCCGCTCCTGCAGGAATTGCCGCTCTGGTTCCTGTTGGGTCAGCGCCAGAGCTTTCTCATAAGAGGACCGGGCCTCAGCTGTCCTGCCGAGCCTGCGGTACATATCTGCACGGGCTGAATGCGCCAAATAGTAATTCGCCAAATCGCCATGTTCCAACAGCGCATCGATATGCGTCAGACCGGCCTCTGGTCCATCGCACATTGCAATTGCCACGGCACGATTTAGCTGTACAACCGGCGAAGGCTGAATTCGTAGCAATTGATCGTAAAGCGCAACAATCTGCCGCCAGTCGGTCTCAGCTACCGATTCCGCCTCAGCATGAACGGCCGCAATCGCAGCTTGCAGTGTGTAAGAGCCGAAGCGTTGGGACTTCAGGGCTTTCTCCAGCAATGCCATCCCTTCGGCGATCTGCTCCCGGTTCCAGAGCGAGCGATCCTGGTTCTCCAGCAAAATGAGCTCGCCGGTCGGAGAGGTTCTCGCGGCGTGACGAGATTCCTGCAGCAACATCAGGGAAAGCAGACCATTTACTTCCGGCTCTGGGACTTCCGGCTCGGGCTGGAGTTCGGTTAGCAACCGGCCCAGTCGAATCGCCTCGCGGGTTAGCTCGGCCCGAGTTACCTCCGCTCCCGCCGCCGCCGAATAACCCTCGTTAAAGACGAGATAGATAACCTGCAGCACCGCGCCAAGCCGCTCCGGCAATTCCTGCGGGCTTGGCACTTCATACGGGATCGGTGTCTCTCGAATCTTTGCCTTAGCGCGCACAATGCGCTGCGCCAGCGTACGCGGAGTGATGAGGAAGGCCTTTGCTATCTCCTCGGTTGTAAGCCCGCACACCTCACGCAAGGTGAGCGCAACGCGCGCTTCCGGCGGGAGGGCAGGATGACAGCAGGTAAACACCAGACGCAGACGATCATCCTCAACGGCATCTTCAAAGCCATCCTCAAGGCTGTCTTTTTCATTGGACCTTTCCGCCGCACTCAACTGCGCTTCGAGATAACGCGCGAGCTCGCCTTCGGACGCATGAAATCTTGCCCGGCGATGTCGGCGCAGAGTATCAATGGCTTTGAATCGGGCCGTGGAAATCAACCATGGTCGCGGGTTGCCGGGTACTCCACTCCGCGGCCACAGGCTCAGCGCAGCGGCAAAGGCTTCGTGCATCGCCTCCTCGGCAAGATCAAAATCACCGAGCAAGCGGATCAGAGTTGCCAGGATTCGTCCCGAATCCACGCGATAAAGAGAGTCGAGAAGTTCGCGTATCTGCTCGGTGGATAGCTCGGACATGACGACGACCGTAGCAAACCAGCAACCCCGAATCAATGGAGATTACTCCAGCTCCGCTAGTCTGGCCCGGACCAAGTCCTTCACTAATTTTCTATCTATTTTCCAGTCGACCGGGATCTGAAAGCAGTTCTTGAAGACGACAAACTTCGCCAACCTCACCTTAAAGTCCTCAATTACGCGACGACTCCAGGGTGAAAATGTTAGATGACGTTTGTAGGCTGCAAGGCCAATTACATATTTCCCATTCAGGTGGATGGTAGGTACGTTCCAGGAGATTTTGGACTCTAGTTGTGGAAATTGCGTGAGAATCAAATCAATTATGGACCTGAGGGTCTTTTCTTTCGTAGGGTCCACTGAGGCTAAGTATTCCTCAACTGAATTGAATCTTGGGGAGCTCATTTCTTTCCGGCGTCTGTGGGTCCCGCATCTTGTCAGGCCGAACTTTTCGAACGTCGCGCACGAATCACCAACCAAATCTTCCGCGCGATAAATAGCCCTACCTGACTCAAGAGAGCCGCCCCAATTCCAGAGAGATAATAAGCACCGAGCCATACGGCCACGCCAATGATGGCGAAGAGCACGCCTGCATACATCCAAAATCCCGCCAGGATAATTATAGGAACGAAGACAAACCGAGTAGCGAATGCGTACTGTTGAGCTTCCGCAGGCGGACTATAAATATAACCGAGTATCGGAATGCCAACGATAAGGTGAATCCAGCGAAGAAGCGAACGTTTGGTGGCGCTACGAATCATTTATTCCCTTCCCTTTGAGAATTTGCCGCATCGATTTTTCAACCCTTGACTCACGAGTCTGGGACAGTTTGGGTTGAGAAAAATAAAGAATGTAGGCTCTTTGCCGTCCAGGCGTCAATGCATAAAAAGCAGTTTTCAAGGCAGGGATTTCATCTAATCTATTTTGAAATTCTTCAGGGATTTTGAATTCTGTGGTCTTCTTAAGATCTACTTTCAGACCGGCTTTTTCCACTTCGATGGCTTCATGAATATAGGCCTTCAAGACGGCTTTCAGCTTAACTATTTCCCGCACATTGCTGAACCGAATCTGGCGTGCCGCCTGCACATTCTCCGTTTGTTGGATCAGAATCCCCTTGGCATCTTTCAACAAGGCGCCTTTGAAAAACAGCAGCGCACAGTAATCTTTAAATCCATGTATTAAGACTATGTTTCTTTTCTCAAACGTGTAACAAGGAACGCCCCACTTCAATTCTTCGGTGAGCCCACAGCCAAGGGTGATCGTTCTCAATCTCTCGAATTCTTCCTGCCATTTTTTGGCTTTGCTTAAATATGCATCAACCTTGGGGTTGGTTCTATTCATCTATTGATACCTCTGAATTAAAGTGACTCCTTATATCATGATGGCGAGAGCGCGTCATTTTAATCTGGACCACGTGGATTTGTACGGTTATGGCGGGGATAGCACCTCGTTTATTCCGATGTCGTAGTGAAGCTGCACCACGCCATCGGGAAATGGTTTTGCGGAACGCAGTTTCAGCGGCACATTGCGGGACCTTGGCGCGATGAGTGGAATGCCTTCGCCTATGAACGTGGGTACGACTGTGATGATGAATTCGTCGATAAGGTCTTCGTCCAAAAACGACGCGATGATCTCCCCACCACCCATCATCCAGATGTTCTTGCCCGGTTGGTCGCGAAGGGTTTTGGCAAACGCACTGATCGACTGAGAAACGAATTCGACGCCGGGGGGCACGGATTCCGGGGGCGGCCGGCGGGAGAACACGAAGTGCCGGTCATCAGCACTGAAGTGTGCGCCCAGCTCGACACTCAGGTCGAAGGTCTTGCGACCGAGGAGCTTAGCGTCGACTGAGCGCATGAATTGCGGCATACCGTAGAAGCCTTTCGGGGCGGGCCGCTTGGTGAGCCAGTCGAGGTTTCCGTCGGCGCGGGCGATGTAGCCGTCAGCACTGGTGGCGAGATTGACGATGATCTTTCGTGTCTGAGTCATGTGCAATGAACGTGTCCCGATCCCACTGGAGAAATCTAACGACCTGGCGGCACTCTCTTTAGCTCGGTAAGGTATTGGCCCTTGCCGTCCTCGACGACGACGAAATCAACTTTGTCACCAACTCGAACCCCGTTCATAAGCGATGGGCTCCTGATCCAAAACTCCATCTGCATCGCCGGCATTAAATCCTTAATTTCTTCGTGTTCGATCTCCACCCAACCCTCTTTCCGGTTGATGATTAGAAGAGTACCGGTGCCTGGATAGGGCTTGCCAAGGACGGGCAGCGGGAAACCTGGCGGATTTGATATTTGGGCCGCGGTCTGCGGCGTCGGAGTCGGCATTAACGTTCTCGCAGGTTGAGCTGGTGGCCGGCAAGACACAGCCAGCGCTGCCGGCATTAGGGCTAACAAGAAGAACACGACCGACACTTTTGACGTCATGATGACTCGATTACCTAACTTAAGAACTAATATCAATTTGATAGGACTTTGGTCTTGGGTCTTCGGTCTTTGAGATTGGTACTTTGTGCTTAGTACTTGAGCTTATTCGGAGAACAAAGTACTGAGCTCAAAGAACAAAGCTCAAAGAACAAAGCTCAAAGAACAAAGCTCAAAGAACAAAGTACCAAGCTCAAAGACCAAAGACCAAAGACCGGAATAACTCTGGTTACGGTTCACTCATATCTTAGCGCAACCATCGGATCGACTCTTGCCGCGCGGCGTGCGGGCAGATAGCTGGCAAATAATGCAACGGCAGCAAGCACCAGCGGCGGCATCAGAAAAGCCCTGGCATCCGTGGCAGTGACCCCATAGAGCATGCTGGACATTACTCGTGTCAACGCTACCGCTCCGACGAGTCCGATAACGGTTCCAACGCTCGGCATGGTAATACCCCTCCCCGTAAACGGGGGTGGGGGTTCGCGGCGGCAACCTCTCCCCCATCCCCTCTCCGCTTGCGGATAGGGGAGAAAGAAGTTGGCTTCCGATCCACTAACTAACAAGAAACGACACTGCTCCGTTTGGTAGATTAATTAAAGTCGCACCTATACACTTTGTCTGATGTTTACAATGTTCTGGTATTGTCGTCTCCCCGTTATGCATCAACGCAAGAGGTAACTTCATTATGAGGAACATAGAAATCCATTACTGCGCGTTGTGACCAATTAAGAAAGTGATTGCTGCCCGGGTGGCAGCTCAATTCGAGAACGATAGCGAGGTTCAGGTAGCGATAGTAAAAGGCGGGCTTGGGGAGCTCAGCGTGTCTATCGATAATAGAAAAGTAATTGATACGAATCGACTTTGGTATCCTCGCCCCAGCAAGATTGTAAACGACATAAGAGCACTCTTAACCAAATAACTAAGCCATCAACACAGATGGATAAGGCAGAGGCTAAAGTACAAACGTATGCGAATGTTAATAATCCTCGGGGTAACGGATGATCATTGCACTGGCCTCGCCTTGTATCGCCTCAACTCTTGAGGACGGTTTGGACAAGATCAGGCGGCTGCTCTCCGAAGCCTCCGCTCAGGGCGCGGAGATCGTATGTTTCCCTGAAGCATTTCTGCCGGGTTTGCGTGGACAGGATTTTGAAGTGCTGCCCTGGGATCGGACGCAGCAGGACCATGTGCTCCACGTCGTGGGCCAGTTGGCGCGGACGTATGCCGTCGCCCTTATCTTCGGAATGGAAATGGTGACAGATGAGGGTCGGCAGATTGTCGCCTTTGTGATTGACGCCGAGGGCGAGATTCAGGGCTATCAAACGAAGAATCAACTAGACCCCAGCGAAGATAAGTTCTATGTGCCTGGAAAGAGCCGGCGGCTTTTCGAGATCAACGGAGTCAAATTTGGCGTGGCGATTTGCCATGAGGGCTGGCGCTATCCCGAGACGGTCCGATGGGCGGCTGCACGCGGCGCGAAAATTGTCTTTCATCCCCAACACACGGGCCGTAATCGAGAAGGCATTCGTCTGACGCAATGGGGCGCGACAAGCTCGCCGTACTACGAGAAGGCGATGATGATGCGCAGCATCGAGAACACGATTTACTTTGCCAGCGTCAACTATGCTTTGCGCTTCCAGGAATCTGCCACAAGTTTGATTGATCCGTCGGGAAAGTGTCAGGCGTATTTACCTTATGGACAGGAAGGCGTACTTGTGCAAACTATCAACGTCGAGGAAGCGACCGGCTTGCTTGCCAATCGATACGCACCTGAAAGCTACCAGGAATACACCGCGGACTAAACACGTACCCACAAAATCATATGGTGGTTGAAGCAACAGTTGCGACTTCTCGTAAGACTACGAGCGAATGGACGCTCTGGGTTGTCGCGGTGTCGTGCGCGCTACATGTGGCGGAGGAATACTTCACCGGTTGGCAACCCTGGGCTCGTGAGACGTTGGGCATCGTTATGCCGACCGCGAGGTTTCTTTTCATGAACGTCTTGCTGGTCCTTGCCGCCGTGGTGCTCGCAAGCGTCGGATGGAAACGCCCAACGCTCAGCCTCATCATCCCCGCCGCGACTCTGGTCAACGCCATCTTCTTCCACCTACTGCCAACGATCGTGCAGGGTCGGGTCTCGCCGGGCGTTTATACCGCTGTGTTGCTCTACCTTCCCTTCTCCTCCTGGGCGTTTGTTGGAGCGCGGCGTGATGGCGTACCGAGGCGGGCAATGGCCGTGGCTTCAGTAGTTGGGGCGCTTATGATGACGGCTGTCGTCCTTACCGCCAGATGGTTGAGCCCCTGAACAGGAGAATGGCTTCCCTTCACCGAACACAGTCTCAGCGAGCGAAGCGTGCGCTCGAGCGGATGCTTGAGTTTCAAAACGACAAGGCGCGGCACTTCCTCGAGACGGGACATGATCACAGTGGCGCCTTACTGCGCCGCTCGCTTGAGGTGCGAAAAAAGCTTGAGGAGTTTCAGCAGACCGGGGCGCGAGTGCTCGAGGTTGGGAGCGGGGCGCATGGCCTTATCTTTTTCTTCGGCGCCCGGCTCGGCGTAGGCGTTGACCCGCTCGCGCATCATTACGTTTCACTTTTTCCCGACTGGCAACGCCGCGTCTCCACTGTAACCGCGCACGGTGAAGCACTTCCTTTCCCGGACAATTCTTTTGACACGGTCTTGTCTGACGACGTGGTTGATTACGCGGAGGATCCCGAGGCGATCGTTGCTGAGGTAGCGCGGGTGCTCGCCCCTTCAGGATTGTTCTACTTCACTGTAAACATCTGTCATCCGGTGTGGAACGTTTTGAGTAAGCTGCGTCCGGTAGAAGACTTTCACACAACTCACATTTCTCTAGAACGGGCGCGGCGCTTCTTCAAGGATTCATCCCTGCATATCGTTTCGCAAAGTCATAACATTGCTGCAAGCCGGGCCGCGATTAGAAAACGACCGGAGCGGCGTTTTAGTGCCTGGGTTAAGAGCATCTTCTACTACAAGGCGCGGCTGGAAATCATTGCACGCCGCGAACCGTCATGAACCAACCGTGTCAGGCTGGCGCGCGAGCGAATCGCGAGCGATCGCGATCGGGATCGTCACGATCCTTCCTGGGGTCCATCGAATACATAACCAGCTGAGGTTTCGCAAAGTATGACGTCATAACTCTCCAACATTGGCATCGCGATGGCTTCGAGTTCGCTCTTCCACAACTCGCCTTCGTAGAAAGCGTTCTTCATCTGTTCTCGTTCGTCCAGGGACGGAAAACTGCGCAACCAAACGAACTTGTTGGGATTCTCGAGATCAAGTAGCGGCCCCATTACTTGCATGCCGTGTGCGCGTAAGGCAGGAATGGATCGCGTTTCGAAAAACTCGATGAACTCAGCGCGGCGGCCGGGTTTGATTCTATAGCTTCGGACTTCGACGATCATGACTTACCTCCTCAGGCGCAGCTCTTAGACTCTGAGGCTGCACAGAGAAAACCGTGATTACTCCTTCACTCGCGTGTCTATCGCGATCCAATTCACTTCCCAGGTCTTGCCGCCATCATCAGAGAATGCTTGTTCAAAGCGGCACGAAATGGGAGTGATGTCCGAAATAACAAAACGAACAAAGATGGGCCGCCCATTCAGTATCTCCTGGTTAAAGAACTCGCCTCGTCCATTTTTGAATTCGCCGATCGTGGGCACGCCCAGGCCGCCGCCACTGCTGTTGGCAAAATTGAGACTCCACTGGCGCGATTCGGGATTGTACAGACGCAGGTTCAGACCTTCGAGGTGACCGGCGGGCCCATCCCCAATGAGCTCCACCAGATTAGCGCGGCCGTTCCAAACCTTTCGGACTACGGTCGTGCCTTCATACTCAACCCAGGTAGTTGATCCGGTTAGGGGCCGCAAGAGGCGTCGCAAGTGAGTCTTCCAGGTACCAATCTCGAAATCAAAATCGTGTTGGCCATCTTGTTGCTTGAGAGTTTGTTGCTGGCTTGTTGTCGCGTTTGAATTTGATTTTGACTGGGCGAACGCAGGCATGGGTTGTAAGCCGGCAACGACGCTGCACCATAGGAGACAGGTTCGTAAATATTTGAATGTGTTCATGACCGTATCTTTTAGTAGTGGGTCAGGTTGGTAAGCGCGGTCGTTGCAGAACCGAGCGCGGTAGCGCCGGATGCTGAAAATCAAGCTGCGTCCGAAGCGTTCAGTTCGGCTCTCGCGAATTTCTCGGTTTTTTGGGCGACGGATATCACCAGAGTAGATTTTAGTATCCGGCGCTACCGCGCTCGGTTCTGCGATGACCGCGCTTACTTGAAACTGAGCCATAAGTTATCCTTAAATACATTTCGCAGCAGCACAACATGAAGGTAGTCGGGCCTATGCATCCGGTCAAGAAGGTACCTGCAGGTAACCATACTCGCGCTCAGTCGCTTCCACGACGAACTAATCCAGTCGGCGGATGTCCGTTAACGGCAGCCCTGGCGGCGCTTGGCGGAAAGTGGAAACTGATCATCCTCTACTGGCTGGCAGAATCACCGAAACACTTCGCGGCTCTGCAACGTGCCATGCCCGGCATCTCGCAGAAAGTCCTCACACAGCAACTCCGCGAGCTGGTTGGCGACGGCATCGTACAGCGACAACCGCAAGGCGCGATTCCCGCTCCGGTCGAGTATTCGCTTACTGAATATGGTCAATCAGTACTACCACTCGTTGAGGGGGTTCGCCTCTGGGGCCGTGAGCATATCGAACGGTTGACATCCGAGCCGGATGGGCCGTGAGTGAATCATGACCTTACGTAAATCAAACTGTTTCCCGAGAAAGCGCTGAGCACTTCATTCAAAGTCTGACTCCGGCGCTTGTCTAAACAAACAAACTTGCATCTTTCTTGCACAAGAATTCTTGCATTGAGTACGACCAAGGTATATAAACCCGCTGATCTACTATCTCACCCCGTAGGAGACCTCCCTCCATGAGAACATCGCGCCGTTTCTTTTTCCTGCTTCTAATCCTTTGCTGCACGTTTTCAAGTCTTCAGGCGAAGAAGGCAAAACGCAAACCCAAACCACCGGCACCCGCAGCCTGCGCTGACGGAACTGCATATCGCCAGTGTCCTGCCTGCGGAACGGCGAAAAGGGAATCTGTGCGAGACCTCAATGTTCAGAAGAATCGCGACGAGGCGGTAACGTCGCCGGAAGGAATCACCGTCGCTGAAATCCGAAAGGCAAGCAACAATAAGAAGTTCTCGCCGGATCGGCAGGTCTCGGTGACAGCTTTGGTTGCAAGCGTGGTCTCAGGCGGTAGCCAAGAATCCTGCAATTGCGGACGTGATGATCTACGCGACATACATATCAATATCGTTGCTAAAGCCAGCGAGGTTGGCGACCTGAGCAAGTATGTCGTTGTGGAATTTACGCCCCGCTGGGAAAAGACTTTCGGCTTGGATGATTCTGACTATCAAAAAATGCTGCGAGCGGTAAGGAAAGATATTGAAGGTAAGCGAGTAAAGTTTGATGGCTGGATGCTCTACGATTCTATGCACGAAAACGCATCCAAGACTACCATGCCGAATCAGCCTGCGTGTCCCGATGATGGAAAGCAACATCCAAAATGTAACTGGCGCGCCACGCCGTGGGAAGTCCATCCGGTGACGAAGTACAAGGTTGTTCCCGCCCCTTGATTACCGATTCTCTACCACGGCTTATTGGTACCAAAGCGATCGGTTGGAAGCAATGAGGTCAGCACCGCCCGCTACCGAGTAGTGGTAGTGACCTCATCTAACCGGCGATGGCAATGGCCGCAAAGTAGAACCTTAAACTGCATCACTACGCCCCTTAAGTCCCCTCCTTGACACGCCTGAAACCCGACTGTTACATTACGCGGTCTTTTTCAACTTCCAAATTTTACCGAGTGTTTACTATAAGGAGTCTCCTTGAGTACTGAATCAGGTTTTCTATTCACCTCCGAGTCTGTCACCGAGGGCCACCCCGACAAAATCGCCGACCAGATATCTGACGCGGTTTTAGACGCGGCTTTGGCTGAGGATCCGACTTCCAGAGTCGCCTGCGAAACCTTAATCACGACTGGCTTGGTTGTAATGGCTGGCGAGATAACCACCAAAGCGCATGTCGACTATAGCAAGGTGGCGCGCGAGACCATTCGCAACATCGGCTATACCCGAGGAAAGTATGGATTTGACTGCGACACTTGCAGTGTTCTGTCAGCCATTGATCGTCAATCGCCGGACATCGCGATGGGCGTGGACACCGGGGGCGCCGGGGACCAGGGTTTGATGTTCGGGTTTGCCTGTAACGAAACTCCAGAGTTGATGCCCCTGCCGATCCAGTTGGCACACTTGCTGGCACGCCGCCTATCAGAAGTTCGCAAATCGGGCGACCTTCCCTACCTGCGGCCCGACGGCAAATCTCAGGTGACTATCGAATACCGCGACGGCCGTCCGTTTCGAGCCAGTGCGATCGTGATCTCATCGCAGCACGCTGATAACGTTACAAACGAACAGCTACGCGCAGAGATTGAAGAGAAAGTCATTCGCAAAACTGTCTCTTCGGAGTTGATGGATGGCGACACGAAGATCCACATCAACCCGACCGGACGGTTTGTAACCGGTGGTCCTCAGGGCGACGCCGGTCTTACTGGTCGTAAGATCATCGTTGACACCTATGGCGGTTATGCACCACACGGCGGCGGCGCCTTCTCGGGGAAAGATCCGACGAAGGTCGATCGTTCAGCTGCCTACATGGCGCGTTATGTTGCCAAGAACATCGTGGCCGCCGGACTTGCAGATCGTTGTTTGGTCCAGCTGGCATATGCCATCGGTGTCGCCGAACCGGTCTCAGTCATGGTTGACACAAAAGGCACTGGCCGCATCAGCGAAAACGCGCTCGCCAACCTGGTGCGCAATAATTTCGACTTAACGCCGCGCGGGATCATCCAGGAATTAGACCTTCGCCGCCCCATCTACCAGGCGACGGCTGCATACGGCCACTTCGGCCGTGAGGAAGACGGCTTCAGTTGGGAAACAGCCGACAAAGCCGAGGCGCTTCGAAATGCCGCTGGAGTTTAACTCGCCGAGATTCTCAGCAGTTTCGCATTGAATATTTCAGAATAATTCATAACTGTACAGCAAAGGATAACTACGTAATGAGTGCAACACGCTCGCTTGATTTTGACGTGAAAGACATTGGCCTTGCCCCACAAGGCAAGCAAAGAATTGACTGGGCCGAACGGGAAATGCCCGTGTTGAGGTTAATTCGTGAGCGCTTCGGCGATGAGAAGCCGCTCCAGGGAGTAAGGCTGGTTGCCTGTGCTCACATAACGACTGAAACCGCCAACCTCGCGCGGGCTCTACAGGCCGGTGGCGCTGAAGCGGTGCTTATCGCGTCTAATCCGCTTTCAACCCAGGATGACGTAGCGGCGTCGCTTGTCTCCGATTGGGGCATACCAGTCTATGCAATCAAAGGCGAGTCAACCGAGACATACAATCGTCACGTGCGCACCGCGCTCGATTTCCATCCGGACATAATTATTGACGACGGGTCCGACGTGGTTGCCACGCTTATTAAAGAACGCGGCGATCAGATTAAAGAGCTGATCGGATCGACTGAGGAAACAACTACCGGCATCCAGCGACTCAAGGCGATGGAAATTGCCGGGGTATTAACTTTCCCAACCATCGCCGTCAACGACGCGCAGACCAAGCACTTCTTTGATAATCGCTACGGCACGGGCCAATCCACTCTCGACGGAATCATTCGCGCCACAAACATTCTGCTCGCCGGCCGGAACATTGTGGTTGTCGGTTACGGTTGGTGTGGCAAGGGCGTGGCCCTGCGAGCTCGCGGTATGGGCGCAAACGTAATTGTCACTGAGGTCGACGCGATCAAAGCAGTCGAGGCGGTGATGGATGGTTTCCGAGTTATGCCAATCGCTGCAGCGGCGTCGCTGGGAGATATTTTCATTACGGTGACTGGCAACCGCCACGTTATCGACGGCGAGCATTTCGCAAAAATGAAGGACGGCGCGCTGGTTTGTAACAGTGGCCACTTTGATCTCGAGCTCAACCTTGTGGCTCTTCGCGAGTTGTCCGCGGAGGCTGTAACTGTCAGACCGTTTGTCGAGGAGTACAAGCTCAAAGGTTCCGGGAATCGAGTGATGGTCCTGGGTGAAGGCCGGCTGATCAACCTGGCCGCAGCTGAAGGACATCCGGCAAGCGTGATGGATATGAGTTTTGCCAACCAGGCGCTTTCGGTGGAATACCTGGTGAGAAAGAAGGGCGAACTAAAGCCCGGCGTTCACCTTCTGCCCAAGGAAGTCGATACCGAGATCGCGAGCCTGAAACTTCGCGCTTTGGGTCTGGCCATCGATACTCTGACTGCAGAACAACTCGAATACATTGGGAGTTGGGAAACGGGAACGTAAACGAGTAGGCAGTAGGCGGTAAGTAGTAGGCAGGAGGTCGAGAGGCTTCCTGCCTTTTCGTTTGGGAAGCCAGTCAAGTGATTTGCTGGGACCGCGGGCGTCCCGCCCGCAATGAGCGCGCAGCGCGAAAATAACTTGAAGAAGTATCTTCTGAAAATACATTACACCTTTGGTGCTATGCGTGCGGGACACCCGCGGGTCCCAGCAAATCACTTGACTGGCCCTTCGTTAGGTGCGAACTCGCGAGAGGAAATACGTTCCGGCGGCGGCGAATATTACAGGCGGCGCCCACGCAGCAACTTCGGGCGGTAACAATCCATGATTGCCCAGCTGTTGGAAGCCGCCACCAATTCCCCAGTAGGCGACGCTGACTCCAACCGCCACACACAAAGCCACGATCGCCCCGCGTCTTCCAAACGCCAGGGCCAACGGCATCCCGATAAAGGCCATCACCAGGACGCTGAATGGATTGACGTATTTGCGTTGCAGCGCCAGCGCCAGGGCGGAGACGTCAACGCCGCGCTGTTTAGCCGCCTTCAGATAACTCCTTAAGGCCAGCACGCTTAGCTGTGAAGGCTTGTCCACTGTGGGTCGGAAGACCTGCGGCGAATCGACGCCGGCGATCGCTGTCTGCGCTTCGTGTTGTCTCTCTACCACCATCCCGTTCAAGTTAACCGTCTCGGAGTCTTTAATAAGTAATTGATTATTCGCGATCCAATTCCCGAGGTGGCCCGTAGTCACCCGGCGCAGATGCACGGCGTTATCATCCAATTCATAAACAACAGGTTCACTTAAGACTCCTGCTTGCTCATCAAATTCATATGAGTACAAACGCCGGCTCTCAACAGATGCCAACCACTGTCGCCCGGTGCCGGTAATCGCGCGCGGCTGACCGCCCCGGATTCGCGCTCGTAATGCTTCTTGTCTAACGTTGGCCGGTGGCATCAGGTGTTCCTGGACCAACCAGGTGCCGGCGCCGGCGGCGACCGCAAATAGCAAGCCCGGCATCATGAGCCGGTAGACACTCTGCCCGGACGCCCACCAGGCGATTGCTTCATTGGTGCGCGCCAGCAGGGCGTAGGTGATGAGGACCGTGATCAGCATCGTTGCCGGAAAGAGTTCCACCGCAACCAGCGGAAGCAGGAAAAGAAGATACTTCCCAACTACCGCCGCCGGTACATTGTTGCTGGCAATGAAACGCCACAGCTCAAACAGCGTGAAGATTAAGAAGATGGAGACTAAGGCAACGAAGCCCACCAGAAAGCTAGTTGTCAAAGTTCGGAAGAGACTGGTGTCGAGCAGACTGGGAAATCCTGAGCGTCCGGCACCGACTGTATGCGCCGGAGAAGTCTCGCGATATTGGGAGCGGGCTGAGCTGCCTCGCTTGAATAATCTTCTCGCGGAAGTGAGTTTTGAAAATCCTTCGAAGCGCAAAAGGACGAGGCTTAACAGGAGCATTACGGCGGTCGCCATCCACTCCCCGGTGATTGCCGAAACAGAATTGTTTTTCGCCAGTGACTCGCCCAGCAAGGTGACCAGGTAGTAAACAATTACTACCGCGATCGACAGCAGAATGCCGGCGCCGCGGCCTCCGCGTCGCACGCGCATACCCAGGAGTCCACCGAACAAAGCAAAAACCAGCGGCGCCGCCGATAGTGCGAGCCGCCGATTAAGCGTACGCCGCGCGTCGTTCTGTTCTGCGAGAGAACCGGTATGAAGCTGTTGTCTCAGTTCACTCCAGTCCAATTCGTCCGTCGTTATGTCTTTCTTGCTGAAGTTTTCCAGCAATTCCGCCCGACCGGTATCAATCGATATCCGCAGCTGGTCCAGACGCTCAACCACGTAATCGTGCTGGCCGCTTTCAGGCTTGGGAATCTTCATTGCCACCGCGTCGCTCAGAACGAGTTCAGAGCGGTCGCTCGAGGAATCGATTCTTCCGGTACTCGCCGTCACTACTCTGGTCGACCCGTCGGGTTGTTGAGCGTAAATAAAGACGCGTCCCCAGGTTCCCTGCGTCTTGTCGCCGTCGCGCACATAGATAACGTAGCCGGGTAGATCGGTGTTGAATGTTCGCGGGTCGACCGGAGATTCCAATTTTCGTAGCGCTCCCTGCAAAGCCACCCGGCGAAGATCGCGCGCAGCCTCAGGAGCTTCTTTAAGATGCAGGAAGGTTGTTGCCGTAGTGGCTACGAGGCCGATAAGCAGCGCCGGCCAAAGCAAGCTCCAGGTGCCGACTCCGGCTGCGCGAATAGCGACGATTTCGCTATCGCTCCCCATTCGCGCCAGTCCAATCATGATGCCTGCGAGAACGGCTACGGGTAAGGTCAGAATCAGGACGCTGGGCAAAAGAGCAGCAGCGATTTGACCTGCAAGTGAGAGTGGCAGATCGGTATAGATAGCTAGCTCGGCGAAGCGACCGGTTTGCTGTGTAAAGAGAATGGCGGTGAGAAGAACGAGCGAGAGCACCACGTAGGGCAACGCCCCCTGGATTACGTAGACCGCTATTAGCTTCTTGCCTCGCAACATTAAATGTAAGTCCTCAACACATTAGGGGCAGGAGGCGGGTGCAGTCAGCAGTAATGCGTTAGCTTCCCTATCGCCTGCTACTGCCTCCGTCTACATCACGCTAAGGCAGATACGCCAACCCATCGCAGGTGATTCGACAAGACGATTACCTGCTCCTGCCGCCTGCTCCTGCGTCCTGTTTTTAATAGCTCATTGAAACGTGGATCGCAGTCGCGGTTGTCTCTCTAGAACGCGTCCGATCAGTCGATGAGTAAGTTCTGCCATTTCGCGGTGAATGCTTTCCGGTATCGCTCGCGACTCCTGCGCAAACACGAATGGCGCCAGTCGTTGCGTGGCCCGCAGTTGGGTTTGCAGTTTTATCGACAAAGCGCTACCAGCGCCCCGGCTGCAACTAAGACAGCGAAAAACCAGATCCGTATTCACAAAGGTCGCTTCTGTCAGATCGAACGCCCGATGACACTCGCCGCAACGCCTCATGTCCGGAAGATACCCTTCAAGCTTTAACAGCCAGATTTCGAAATATCTCAAAATCACCTGCAAATCAGACTGCGATTCGCAAATAGCATCGAGACAGGCCTTGACCATGCGATACAACCGTTCGTTGGGCTCGTATGGGGGCGAGAACTCGATTACCAGATCGCCCATATACGCGAGGCCAGTAAGCGTCTCGGCCTGGCCGGAGAGATCGAAGTGCGACTTCACTATCTCAGCGTGGTTAAGCGAGACAAGTTCCTGATTCTCTTTTTGGTAATAAGTGATCTTGGTCAGGGTGAAGGGCTCAAGCGCGGCACCGAATCTGCTCTTGAGTTTGCGGCAGCCTTTAGCGACAGCGCGAATAAGGCCGGAGGTATGCGTCAAACAGACAACGATCTTGTCAGCTTCGCCAAAGTTGTAAGTTCGCAGTACCAGGGCCTCTGTTTCAAGAATTGCCATTCAACCTCTAGAGCTTAGAAAGGAATGAAGTAGAGGATCCAGGCCAACACGAGGCCGATGATCATGAACTCAGCAAAAACCTTAAGGCCATACATGAACTGTTCTCGGGCTGAATTCTTAGCAACTGTTCCAAAGACGATACCGGCGAGGGCCGCAAAGGCTGTCATAACTAGAAAATGCCTCATGATTTCCTCCTTGCGGCGATATCAAAAGCGTCAAGCATGGCAAGGTAGTTAAGCAGGCCCGCGACGAGGAGGAAGGTCCAGCCGAATTCAAAGGTCGGCAAGGCCGCCTGTTGTTCACCGTGGGCAAAACCGTAGTCCCAAAGCCAGCACACGATGTAGGCCAGGCCGTTGCCAAGGTTTGCGATCATCGGAGGGACTTGCAGGAGCGCGGAGAGACCTGGCTCTGAGCCCGTGTACTTAAACAGGTGGCCTCCCATCTGGAAACCTGCAATAAAGCAAATCCAAACGGCGCCGCTAAGTAAGAGGGCACGCCACCACTTCCCCTGAAGTAGATGCCCAAGTCCGGGGACGAGCCATGCCGCAGCACCCATTAGCCAGGCCCTTGTTGGAGCGCCTTCTGTTTGTTCATCAACCGTAGTCAAATCAACCCTCCCTAATTCTTCAAACAATATCTCGCGTCTCGCTCGCGATCATTTTAGTTCTTAAAGTTTTTCATCAGCTTGAGTTTCTTTAGATCAGCCAAACCTAACTTCAGACATTAACGGTCGGCGCCACGACGTCTAAACATTCACCTTAACAATACTAATAAAGCAGATAACGTTCACGCACCTTGATGAACTCCTCGAATGGCGCGACCCAGGCCTTTTGAATTTCCGCTATGGTGCTTCCCTGCTCAAAAGCTTCTCTAATACTTGAAGTCCCGGCAATCACGTCGAAAGGATTTCTATCGTAGACGTATTCATACGGCGGCTCTTTCCAGCGAAAATCCGAACCGTAAAGTTCATAAGCAGCTTTTACCATCGCCACGCCAGTAATGACCGGTTCAAACTCATTCCGATCCAGAACGTGAATCTGGACGCCGCCGCAACTTACTCCGGCGTGCTTTTGGAAAGTCGGCCGGAAGATACAACTGCGAAAGAAAACACCCGGCAAATTCATTTCGTTCAGAGTGCGCGCGTATTCCTCCGGATTCACGTAGGGAGCTCCTACCAGCTCAAACGGCCGCGTCGTACCTCTGCCCTCCGATAGTTGTGTACCCTCGAAATGAACTGTGCCCGGAAATACTGTAGCCGAATCAAGCGTCGGAATGTTTGGTGACGGCATTACCCACGGAGCATCAGTTTCGTCGAGCCAGTGCTGCCGTTCCCATCCATCCATCTTCACGACTTGCAGTTCACAGCCAATCTCAAAATGCTCATTAAACAGTTGAGCTAGTTCGCCGAGCGTCATTCCGTGCCTGGTCGGGATTGCAAATAGGCCAACGAAAGATGCTTGCTCTGGTTCCAGAACATTCCCGGCTACTTGCCGTCCATTGATAGGGTTTGGCCGGTCGCAGACAATCACTTTCTTTCCGAATTTGCGCGCTGCTGTCATGCAATTCGCCATCGTATAGGCAAAGGTGTAGATCCGGCAGCCTACGTCCTGCATGTCGAAAACCAGAACGTCGAGGTCCCGGAGCATTGCCTCGGTGGGTTCCCGAGTTTCGCTGTAAAGAGAGTGTATGGTTAAACCCGTCTCTCGATCGACAGCGTGCTCGGTCTCAATCATATTGTCCTGCACGTCGCCCCTGATACCGTGCTGGGGTCCGAACAGCGCCCGGAGATCGACGCTTGGCTCCTCATGAAAGAGATCAGCGGCGTGACGAAACTGGTGATTCACCGAAGCCTGATTACAGATCAACCCGACGCGAGCTCCGCTCAACAAGCCGATTTGCTCTTCAAGTAACTTCTCAACACCAAGCTTGATGTGTGTGCGAGTCATCTTATGAAAGGTCTCTTGCCTTTAGCATGGAGATACTTACGCATCCGTTGGCCTGCATCGTCAGGGCAGTAGCCCGACTGTTAACCAGGGCTTCGATTTGAACGTAAGAACACCCTTAACAGTCGGGCTACCGCCTGGCAAACTGGCACGCTGAACCACAACAGTTAATGTAAACCATTATCTCTAGCCACAGAGAACTGAACCGCCGTTTACGTTCAATATTTCCCCGGTGATGTGCCGGGACCAGTCGCTACACAAAAAGACGACTGGCCCGGCGATGTCTTCAGGCTCAGCGATCTTGCGAAGCGGAATCGTCCTGGCAATTGCCGCTCGCTGATTCGCATCGCCGAGGGCGTCTTTAGTCATCTCGGTAATAACCCAGCCCGGCGCGACGGCATTAACGCTGATTCCCCATTCGCCTAGTTCCTCAGCTAACGATTTCGTGAAAGCGATTTGCGCACCCTTAGAGGCCGCATAATTAGAATAATTTGCCTCGCCACGTTGTCCCGCTGTGGAAGTCAGCATAACGATCTTCCCCGATCGCTGTTTCTTCATTTGCGAAACCACTGCTCGGCATACGGTCCAGGTGCCCTTAAGGTTTATCTTCATGGTTCGGTCCCAAAGCTCCTCAGACATTTCGTCAAGCGGGGCGCCTTCCCAAATACCGGCATTGCACACCAGGATGTCCACGCGTTTGAAGTGTTCCACAGCGGCGGCAATTAACTGCTGAGCTTCAGTTGGGTCGGAAACATCTGCCCGCAACGAAATTGCCTCTACTCCCCTGCCTCGGGCTGCGGTTACAGTTGCTTCAGCAGCCTCCTGATCTTTTAGGTAGTTAACGACTACGTTTGCACCCAATTCTGAAAGCAACTCAACCACAGCTCTACCGATGCCGCGCGAGCCGCCCGTCACTACCGCTACACGTCCGCGCAGTTGCAGATCAGTTGGATGCACTCGATGTCTTCTCTCTACTGGACTTTACGCTGGAGGGCTCCTGTTCAATTTCGGGAACAGCGACATACTCTTTAGCTTCGGCGATGAATCGCTCGAACAACGCCTGCGACAAGCGATCCCGTTGCCAGCCAAGCTCCGGGTGCCACTGAACACCCAATGAAAAACGCTCCGGTCGAGAATCCTCTACCGCTTCTATCAGTCCGTCAGACGTCCAGGCGGTAGCGACTAAATTGCGGCCGACCTTCTCTACTGCCTGGTGGTGATGGCTGTTTACCAGCACTTGGGCTGAAGCTGCCAGAGATGACAGGAGACTCGCTTGGTCCAGGGTGATGGCGTGCGAAGGACGATCGCGTGGCGCACCCTGCTGATGTTTGATCGCTTTTGGTAGTTGGGAGGGTATGTCCTGTATCAGCGTGCCTCCGCGGGAAACGTTCAGCGCCTGCATGCCGAAGCATATGGCAAACAATGGCAGGCCCCGCTTCTCAATTTCATCGAGCACCAGCAAATCTGTTTCGTCTTTAACCGGATGCACGCTTCCCAAATTCGGATGCGGCTCGCTGCCGTATCGCAAGGGATCGATATCAGAATCGCTGCCGGGGAGCAATACGCCGTCGAGATCATCCATTACTGAAGCCACGTAATCCGGATTTGGAATGAGGCTGATATGGACCGGCGCGCCGCCGGCCGCTTCGACTGCTTCGCTGTAATAGCGCGCGAGATAAAAGCGATCAGTCTCCAATTCGAGACGCATGGTTATGCCAATGCGGGGGCGGTTCTCGCTCATGATGTTCCTATCCCTAGTTCAATCTGTCTTATAGCTGCCGCTATCATAGCTTAAAAATTTATCAAGTCATTGTCAGGACATGGACCCCGACAGTGAAATGAGGTAAGTACCACCACGCGGCAGCGATTTTGGAGTGCGGTGACCTGTCACCGCTTTCCTCCGTCGCGACCTGTCGCGACGTGCTGGCGACAGGTCGCCAGCGACCAAAGCGCCGACAGGTCGGCGCACTCCAAAGCCGCTGCCGCGTGGTGGTACTTACCTCATTCCACTTGGTGAACGGCGACCCGTTAAGGAGAACCTGAAACCGCGTCACTGCATCTATGGCCGCGCTTGACTTGCCTTCAAACGAATTCCTATAGTGACCCTTACCAAAAATGCCCAAAGAAACTCCAATCGTTCGCAGCACCACAGTGCTGCTCGTCCGCAAAGAAAACCATGTTGCGCTGGCCGGTGACGGTCAGGTTACCTTGGGCGAAACCATCATGAAGGCCAATGCCCGAAAGGTTCGCCGGCTCTATAACGATACTATACTTGCCGGCTTTGCCGGGGCCACTGCCGATGCTTTTTCCCTGCTGACCCGGTTTGAGAGCAAGCTCGAACAGTATCATGGAAATCTCGAGCGCGCGGCCATAGAACTAAGCAAGGAATGGCGTACGGACAAAGTCCTGCGTCATCTGGAGGCCTTGCTTGTCGTCGCCGATAGCAAAAGTTCTTTTCTGCTATCGGGAAATGGAGACGTGATTGCGCCGGATGACGGCGTGTTGGCTATCGGCTCCGGCGGTTCGTACGCATTGGCTGCAGCGCGGGCCCTGATGCAGCACACTGAATTGTCCGCGCGCGATATCGCCGTCAAAGCGCTGCAGATCGCCGCAGATATTTGTATCTACTCGAATCAGAATATACTTGTTGAAGAACTGTGATACGAGCGGGAAATTAACAACTCATTGCCGTAGGATTTTTATTTACGATGGTTATTTATTTGGAAGGCGAAGTGGACGAAGAAATTAAGCTCGACGATATGACTCCGCGTCAGATTGTCACCGAGCTTGATAAGCACGTCGTGGGACAACGCAATGCGAAGCGAGCCGTGGCGATTGCCTTGCGCAATCGTATTCGCCGCCAAAAGCTTCCTCCCGAGATGGCCGAAGACGTGATGCCGAAGAACATGATCATGATCGGCTCCACCGGTGTCGGCAAGACCGAGATCGCGCGACGCCTGGCGCGCATGTCTAATTCCCCTTTCCTGAAAGTCGAAGCGTCGAAGTTTACTGAAGTCGGTTATGTGGGGCGCGACGTGGAAAGCATGATTCGCGATTTGACCGAAATCGCAGTGGACATGACCCGCCAGGAGAAGATCGACGAGATTGCGGAAAAAGCGGAATTGAATGTGGAAGAAAGAATTCTCGATCTACTACTGCCTCCGCCGCGGTCGACATCCAACTTCTACGACTTCGACGCGGCTACAAGTGAAGCCGCAGAAGCAGAACCTGCGACTACTGATGCCGCGAACGCTACCACCCAGGATCAGTTTCAACGTACGCGCGAGAAACTGCGCGCGCAATTGCGCAGTGGAAAACTCGATAACCGTTTGGTAGAGATTGAAATTCGCGAAAGGAACTTTCCGGTGATCGAGTTGGCAGGGCCGCAAGGTGTGGAAGAAATGGGCATCAACATGAAGGACATGTTGGGCAATCTTTTCCAGGGACGCACCAAACAAAGAAAGATGACGGTGGATGAGGCTATCGAACACCTGATGGCCGAAGAAGAAGAACGCCTCGTTGACATGGACGCAGTGGCGCGCGCTGCTATTGAGCGAGTTGAAGTTTCGGGAATTATTTTTCTGGACGAGATCGACAAGATTGCCGGACGTGAGTCTGGTCACGGACCTGACGTTTCGCGTGAAGGCGTCCAGCGCGACATATTGCCTATTGTCGAAGGCACCACCGTAAACTCGCGCTACGGCATGGTGCGCACGGATCACATTCTCTTTATCGCGGCGGGCGCGTTTCACGTTTCAAAGCCTTCGGACCTGATTCCGGAATTGCAGGGACGCTTCCCGATTCGTGTCGAACTGGAGTCTCTGACCGTCGACGATTTCAAACGCATTCTTACCGAGCCAAAGAACGCTTTGATCAAACAGTATCAGGCGATGATGGCCACCGAAGATGTGATAATCGACTTCACGGACGAAGCGATCGATTCCATCGCGAATTTTGCCTTCAAGGTAAATGAGCACACGGAGAACATCGGCGCCCGCAGGCTGCAAACCATCATGGAAAAGCTACTCGAAGAGATCAGTTTTGAAGGGCCTGACCTGGAACCGAAGAATCAGCGCATTGATGCCGCCTATGTCGAGGCGATGCTTGCCGAAACTGTTAAAGACCAGGACCTCAGCCGGTACATTCTGTGAAAAACAGCAGGCAGAAGGCAGAAGACCCAAGGCAGTTTAAGCAAAACTCCCTACGAAGGTGTGGCCACGACGCGTCGCTTCCCCGTTGGCGATCCATCCTTCTCATCTTCTGCCTCCTTCCTACTACCATCTGCCTGCTGAATTGCGGTAAGCGGCGGCCACCGTTACCTCCGATCGAGCGAGTGCAGCAGCGCACCGAGTTGTTGTCAGGAGTTCAGCGCGGAAACCAGGTCATCCTGAGCTGGCCCGGCCCGTTGCGCAACGCCTCGGATGTGAGCGTGCAGAGCATCCGCCGCATTGATGTCTACCGGCTCGCAGAAAAGCCGCGCGCCCCGCTTGGCTTAACGGAGGAAGAGTTCGCGACCCGTTCGACTCTAATTGGTTCTGTCACCTACGACGAGATCAAGAAAGGCCGTGAGGTACTCACCTACACTGATACGCTCGAGCTTGCCGGCGAGCCAACCCGTTTGCGTTATGCCATTCGCTATGTAAACGCTGCGGGCCAACGCGCTGCGTTTTCAAACTTCCTACTGCTCGAGCCGGCCGCGCGAATCTCGCAGCCGCCAACGATGATCGCGACCGGTAAGGAAGTCAGCGAAGAGGCAATTACGATCGCCTGGCAACCGCCCGCCGCTAACATTGACGGCTCAACGCCCGTGAACCTGCTCGGCTACAACATCTACCGGTTGACCGGCGAGCAGGATGGCGAGGGTAGCCAGCCCTTAAACGATGCTCCGATTTCCGGCACACAGTATCAGGATCGGAACTTCAAGTTTGGCGAGACCTATCGCTACACAGTGCGGGCGGTTTCGCTGGGCACTGAAGGCGGCCAGGTTGAAAGTCTGAACTCGAACTCGATCTCGGTATCGCCGATTGATACCTACGCGCCTTCAGCGCCGGCCTCAATAACCGTGGCCGCGGCTCCGGGACGACTTTCAATTTTCTTCCCCGCGAATCCGGAACCGGATATTGCCGGCTACAACATCTATCGCTCCACTGATCCGGATCTGGCGAAGGACCGTTGGAACAAACTAAACGCGGAGCTGCTAACGCGAACAACTTTCCAGGATGAGAAAGTGGAGTCCGGCAGACGCTACTATTACTACCTGACCGCGGTCGATCAGGTTGGTAACGTTAGTCCGCTTTCAGAAGTGGTTTCAGAAACCGTCCCGTAACTTGAAACGCGAGCCGTAATACTGGGACCGCGGGCGCCCCCGCCCGCAAATGAGCGCGAAGCGCGAACAGTTTTATGCGTATCTGCAGGTTCAAAACTTTAGCGACACCAGCGCCACGCTTCGGCCTGCTCGATGCTGATTTCGTCTTGCCGCTTGCCGACGGCGAGACAATCGGGTCGTTCCCCAATCCACGCGCCGACGAACCAATTCCTGCAAGCGAAGTTGAATTCCTTGCACCAGTGTCACCTTCAAAGATTGTTTGCGTCGGTCGAAACTACAAAGAACACGCGGCCGAGCTGGGAAACAAAATGCCTGACGAGCCGCTGCTTTTTCTCAAAGCGCCCTCTGCGATTATTGCGGACGGAGCTTCGATTGAGCGACCGCCGCAGTCGCAGCAAGTGGAACATGAAGGCGAACTCGGCGTCGTGATTGGCCGGCTGGCGCAAAAACTCAGCGAGGGCGAAGACCCGTTCAGCTATGTTCTGGGCTATACCTGTGTGAACGATGTGACGGCGCGCGATCTGCAACGCAAAGACGTTCAGTTTACTCGCGCAAAATCTTTCGACACTTTTTGTCCGGTGGGACCTTTCATTGTAGACGGACTGGATCCACTGAACCTGGTGGTTACGACTCGCGTCAACGGCACGGTCAAACAAAACGGACGCACGGCTGACATGGCGTTTTCAGTTCCCTTCTTGATCAGGTACATAAGCAATATCATGACGCTTTATCCCGGAGATCTGATTGCTACCGGAACGCCGGCGGGCGTTTCACCAATGAAGGATGGCGACGTGGTAGAAGTTGAGGTAGAAGGAATTGGAGTACTGCGAAATCCTGTGTGCGATGCGACGTGAGTGAATGCGAGCCACTTGGTATGATTGACGCGATCCGCGAAATCACACCGGACGGTTTTCGTGAATCGTTACCCAGATTCTGAATTGTTCGTGCTAAATAACCTGGAGGTCTTATGAAGTTTTTTCTTGATACAGCAAATCTCGATGAGATACGCGGCGCCGCAGCTTTCGGCATTGCGGACGGAGTTACCACCAATCCTTCGCTAATCGCCAAAGAAGGTAACGTCGATTTCAAAGAACATATCGCCGCTATTTGTCAGATTGTGAGCGGCCCAGTCTCGGCTGAGTGCACCAGTGAAGATGCCGAAGGGATGATTAGTCAGGGGCGTGACTACGCGACGATTGCACCCAATGTCGTTATCAAGTGCCCGCTGACTCGCGAAGGTTTGAAAGCGACAAACAAGTTGTCGAATGAGGGAATAAAGGTCAACGTCACTCTTTGCTTCTCTGCCGCCCAGGCGATCCTCGCGGCAAAAGCGGGAGCTTCGTTCATCAGTCCCTTCATCGGCCGGCTTGATGATATCGGCGAGAATGGCTTGCTGTTGTTGCAGGATATTATTGAGGTTTACAGAAACTACGAGTGGAAAACTGAAGTGCTTGCGGCCAGCATGCGTCACCCGATCCATGTGATCGAAGCTGCGCGCATGGGCGCCGATATTGCCACCATTCCCTTCAAGGTAATCGATCAGATGTTCAATCACCCTTTGACCGACAAGGGTCAGTCGCAGTTTTTGGCCGACTGGCATAAGAGCGGCCGGAAGTAGACCGCGCCTGGACGCTGCGAGATTAAGGGCCAGTTGGAAAGTGGTGGCTTGAGGCTCCCTTAGGAGCCAGATGTTTATAGCTACCGCACTTCCTTTTAATATTCGCTGCAGCGGAGCGAAACTATTGCGCTCCTCTGGAGCGCACGGAGAAGGCGTTGGAGCCTGGTGCTATAAACATTGCGCGCCTAACGGTGCTCAGAGGGTGAGCACAAAACAGATCCCTGGAAGCCCGGTCCTGGTCCGTTCTTACAAGTATGACGGTGTGCTTCACCGGACCTGGCACGCGGAGCTGATTCGCCACGAGGGCTCCCTTGTCGTCCTCGATGCCACATTTCCTGACGAGATTGTTCACGATCTTTTAGGAACGATTACCAGCGGAACGCAGAGTCTTGAATACTACTGGCTGGACCGCTGGTACAACGTCTTTCGCTTTTCACAGCCCGACGGCACACTGAGAAACTACTATTGCAATGTTAACGTGCCAGCCAGCTTTGACGGCGAAACTTTGAGCTACGTAGATCTGGACCTGGACATTCTGGTCGATCCGGACTCTTCTTACAGAGTGCTCGACGTCGAAGACTTCGAAAGAAATGCTGAGCGCTATAGCTACACCGAAGAGGTGCAGGCTAACGCGCGTCAGGCGCTTGAAGAACTCGTAAAGATGATTGAAGGCCGCGCCTTTCCGTTTGCCGACTTATGACGCAAACTGTTTAGTAGGACAGACATGACCAAACAACAGCCGAAGCAGTCCAAAACTAAACTCGAAGTTCTGCGGGATCGCTCATTGAAAGCGGAACAAGGTGGCGGAGCCGAGCGCGTCGAGAAGCAGCATGCGGCCAAGAAAATGACCGCGCGCGAGCGGGTCCACTTCCTGCTTGACGAGGACAGCTTTGAAGAGTTTGGCAAACTCGTGGTGCATCGTTCGAAGGACCTCGGTCTCGATGAGCAACTCTATCCCGGCGATGGCGTGGTTACCGGCTATGGGCTGATAGACGGGCGGCGCGTGGTCGTGTTTGCCCAGGACTTCACAGTTTTCGGTGGTTCCCTCTCGGAAACGCACGCAGAAAAAATTTGCAAAGTGCTCGACCTGGCGATGAAGGTCGGCGTTCCGGTGATCGGCTTGAATGATTCCGGTGGCGCGCGCATCCAGGAAGGCGTGGTGAGTTTGGGAGGCTACGCCGACATTTTCCTGCGCAACACCCTGGCCAGCGGTGTCGTGCCGCAGATTAGTTGCATCATGGGCCCATGCGCCGGCGGTGCGGTCTATAGTCCGGCAATCACTGATTTCAACGTCATGGTCAAGGACACGTCATACATGTTCATCACGGGACCCGACGTTATAAAGACCGTGACGCATGCCGATGTTACGAAAGAAGAGTTGGGCGGCGCGCTAACTCACAACCGCACCTCGGGCGTGGCCCATTTCGCCGCAGACTCCGACGAACATGCCCTGCGAATGGTGCGCGAGCTGCTGTCGTTTATTCCTTCGAACAATCTCGAAGACGCGCCGCGTGAAAATCCAACCGATCGTCCCGACCGGACTGAAGCTAAGCTGAACACGATCGTTCCCGAGGCTTCGAATCAGCCCTACGACATACGCGAAGTTATCAACGAGATCGTCGATGACGGTTACTTTTTTGAAGTGCAACAACATCACGCGCCAAATATTTGCGTCGGTTTTGCACGGCTGGACGGTCGCTCGGTTGGGATCGTGGCGAATCAGCCGGCGTTCCTGGCCGGCGTTCTTGATATCGACGCTTCGGTAAAAGCCGCGCGCTTCGTCAGATTCTGTGACTGTTTCAATATTCCACTCATTACCTTCGAAGATGTGCCCGGCTTCCTGCCCGGCGTGGAACAGGAACACGGCGGCATCATTCGTCACGGCGCAAAGTTGCTCTATGCTTTCGCCGAAGCGACCGTGCCGAAGTTAACCGTGATAACTCGTAAGGCGTATGGCGGCGCCTACTGCGTGATGGCTTCGAAGCACATTCGCACGGACGTTAACTTTGCCTGGCCGTCGGCGGAGATCGCGGTGATGGGAGCCGAGGGAGCGGTTGGTGTTTTGTACCGGCGCGAGATTAACGAAGCGAAGGACAAAGAGGCGGCGCGCCGCGCTCGCATATTGGAGCTTGAAGATAAGTTTGCGAATCCTTACGTCGCCGCCGAGCGCGGCTTCATCGATGAAGTTATTGAACCATCACAGACAAGACCTAAACTCATCAAGGCCCTTTCCCTGCTCGAAAACAAGCGCGACACGAATCCACCGAAGAAGCACGGGAATATTCCGCTCTAGCGCGGACTCCTGGGGGCTGCACTGTTGTAATTACTCTATCGGTGGACAACAGAAAAGCTTGTTGAGGGACGACATCGCTTTTACGGCTACCTCTGCATCAAACAGTTGTCTTCGGATGATTTCATTCCATAATGCGCCTTCAACATCTGCCTCTGAAGGAATCGAATAGCTTTCCGGTCTTTCATCCGTAAAAACATAAATCACGTCGAGATTATACAAATCGCCCGCATTGAAGCAGACACGAATAATGCGCTCCCACTTGATCTGTGCTTCCCAGGGTCCTCGATTCGGCGGATCCACCTGCAAGTTGATAGCAACATCACCAAACCGAACTCGAAACCAATCAACCAACGGTATCGGCTTTTTGGGGACGGGCAAAGCAGTGCGAACCGATAGGAATATGTCTTTCAGCTTCTTCATCTCGTCGAATAAAAGCTAAACTGAAAGCGAAAACGCCGGCGCAAAACGATTTGTTATCGATTATGACAAAAGCGAAAAGGGCGAGGCTCCCAGCCTCGCCCGGCTAGTGTTTAGTAACGAATGCCCGCCGTGTAAAAGTCATTAAAATCGGACACGGTCGATGCGGTGTTAGCGTACAGCGAGAGCGTGTGCTGACCCTGGGTAAGCTTAATGGGGAGGAATGCGGGTACAACGGCTCGATGCGTTGTGGCGCCATTGGAAAAGATTTGGGCCGCCCCAATTACTTTACCGTCGAGCTTGACCCCGATCCCAATCATACTGTTCGCAGTCTGGGTCCAAACCGATCCGTTGACTTCTAAAATCATCGGCGAATCTCCGGGAGCCTGGAAGTTAACCGTTATTGGTAACGGCCCCACTTGCTGAATAACCATTTGAATTGCCATGCTGAATCTCCTTCTATTATTGAGAGACTTGGACGAGCTTAGAGAGTTAGAGAACTCGGGCAAGTTAGGCTTTCGCATGAGGATTGTCAATGGAAGTAGGTGCCGGCGAACTCTCCCTGCACCGTAGGCTTCGGGCGATCAGGAAGGCGCTGCAGTTCAATAAAGGTCACGCGGTGCGGCTCGGCCTCTTCCAATCGAAGTGTGATGCTTCATCTTCTTGAAGGCTTCCCAAGTCATTAAATAGTTGATTGTTCCGTCGGTTTCAATTTGAAAGACATATTGCTTCGTCGCTATCAACTCCGGCACCGACGGGCGTCTGCTTAGAACGTGAAATACATCCGTGTCTTCTGGGATGTCATCGATCACTGCGATGTGAAAACTACCTTGAACGCTCTCAGATTCGGGTGGCGCCGAGAACTCAAGAATGGCGTTGTGCAACTGTCTCTTTTCGATAATTTTCGAACCGTCCGCGGAAACCAGATAACGTGCATCTCCGCCCAAGGGAAAAATGCCTTGTTTGGTTTGGGCGGGTATGACGTATACGTACACTTGATTTGAGTCGGCTGGTAGGACGGCAACGTTGTAAGGTCTGGACACTCCTTTGAAATCTCCTAACGACACCTCGATGGCCCTTGCCGCCGCAAGAAAAAAACCAGTGTCTTCTTTTGGCGGTTCGAACCTCTTCACGCTGAAAGCTTTTGCGTTGGCACCCTGAGTAGCCTCATACGCGATGAGGAACTTCTCGTGCGTTTCATTTAAGCGACCAAAAGCCACAATCCAGATATTGTCACTCTTCCTGCAAACGTAACGGGCAACGCTTCCAGCTGCGGGTTTCATGGCTACGACCGCGTCGGTTGCATACCATGCAGCGACATCGTATTCGGCGAGCCGCCTTCCTCTTTCCGTAATCGACGCCAACTCAGTCCTGGAAGGCGGGTTGGTTCTCTGCCCCAGGCCATGAGTTACCGATAGAAGAACGACCAAGGTGAGAATTGAAAGTCTCTGCATTACGTTTGTCCCCTCTATCGAAATGTTTCAAGAAGAACTCAATATCTATTACCGCCGCACGGAGCGGTCTACGGAAACGGGCCTGATAGTTACCTACCGGGGAACTTCAGCCGAAGACGCCGATCCAATTTATTGGTCACATTGGTCTCCGTACTGGCTCATTCTTTGTCAGTCTCGTCTTCTTCGATACCCGCGCTCACGCGAAACGTATGGCCGTCAGGATGTTGGATGTGGCACTCGCGAACGCCCCACGGCTCATCAGTAGGCGGCCAGGTCACGGTCAGGCCCTGCTCCAACGCGAGCTTGTGAGTTGCATCTACAGCGGCGGGGGAGTCAACCCACCAGCTCATCCACACGCCGCCGGTATCATCATTGAAACCAAGATGCCGCGGCGTCGGTCCGCCGCGAGAACCCTGTCCATTCTCGCAAAGAAATATTTCGACTTCCCCACTGCATACGCCGCCAAAGCTTGGCGGATCGCCCCAATCCCAACCTTTCTTCCAGCCAAGCTTTTCGAACCAGGCGAAACTCTCCGCGATATTCGAAACGTTGAGAATAGGAGTAAGGCGTTTGACGTTCATCGTGTTGCCAACCTCCGTCAAGGATATTCAACTGCGGTTAATGATTTCACGACAGGTCACGAACTAACACGAAATTGGTGAGTGCCGTTTCATGTGACCTGAGGATCAGATCTGGTCGACGCTATCTCAATGCGTTAGTTTATGAATCTGCTTCTGAAAGTATTCGCGCCAACTATCGGATAAGGCTTCCAGGTTCACCGCGCGGCGGAGCGTGTCGACGTCATCTTTCTCAAAGGCGTACAGCCGCGTAATGTCGGCGATAGTGATGTCGTTGCTGTCCCGGCTGAGCAGTTCGAATTCATCTCCGGCTTCGACCTCTCCCTCTTTCACTACCGCAAAATAAAAACCGGTGCGACGACTATGCAGAAACCTCCTGAGGATGTCTGTGCGGCCAAATTTAATTCTGAGTTTGTAACACGGCAAACGCGGCTCCGTCACCATCAACTCGGCTTCGCCGATGCGAAAGCGGTCGCCAACGTTGAGCGAGTCTTCAAACAGTCCTTCAGTAGTAAAGTTTTCGCCAAACATGCCGAAAGGCAACTCCATATCCGGCAGTTCTCTTCTCCAAAACTCGTAGTGTTCTACCGGATAGCCGTAGACTGCTTTGCTGACCCCGCCGTGTACCGTCAAGTCAGCCTGCCGGTCGCCGTCAAGGTTTAGCGTCCGCAACATGACCGGACCCTGTTTCGGGTCTTTGAAGATACCGGTTGTGACCGGCTCGCCATTTGACTCGACGATGCGTGGCAGTCCGACGTTTAGCGAAATGAGTTTCACGATTTGGAAAGCAAGTTTACTCGCACTGAGACGTACTTGTCGTGTTTAGTGGCTCCGCGACCTTTTGCGACTCGTCGGGGAAAACTTTCCGCCAGGTGTTGACGTAATGGTACTCATACTCTCAGGCGACCCTGGAAAACTCATTTGGAGGTGACGTCGATGACTTTACGAAGTTTCGCAATCTGCCGTTTCTCTTTCGCCTTCGCGCTGGTGTTGGCGGCGACCGCCTATGCCGCGAGCGCGCAGAGTGTTCAGGACGATCGCGCCGCCGACCGCGCAGCGATTCGAGCGCACATCGACAGCATCTTTCAAGCTTTCATCAGGAAAGACGCGGCCGCGTTGCGTGCGACGCACGCTGAGAACTGGCTTGGCTATCTTGAAGGTTCACGCGAGATGATTAAGGGTGTAGACGGTTACATGGACTGGAACTCCGTCGATCCCAAGAGCCCCTACGGTATGAAGAGTTACAAGATGCGCGAGTTCGACATGATCTTCAAAGGCGATGCGGCGTTTGTTTGTTTCGTCGCCGAGGTCGAGTCGATTACGCCAAATGGTCCCTACCACCGAGTGCTAAGAATTTCGGATTTTTACACGAAGCAAAATGGTCACTGGATTCAAAACGGCAGCGACACGGCACTTCACGCTGAATCGGTGGAGGGGCAGTTAAGCGCGCCGCGACCTTTGGGCGATCAGATGAGGCTGCGCTTGCTCGATACGCGCGAAGCAGTTTGGCGCGCTTTCTTTGCAGGCGATCGCGCGACGCTCGAAAAACTGATTCCTGAGGAAACGGTGGCAATCGAAGCCGGCGACAACAACTGGTCAAACCGTCAGTCGATTCTCGACAACTCCACGCAGTTTGCGAAGAGCGGCGGCAAGCTCGTGAAACTGGAATTTCCCAGGACTGAAATCCAGGTTTATGGTTTCACCGCCATGGTTTACTCAAATTATGTCTATGAGCTTGAAGTCGGTGGCCAGCACGTCAATCGCTCCGGCCGCGTCACGGAAGTCTTCGTGTTGCGCAACGGGCAATGGGTCAATCCCGGCTGGCACATGGACAGCGGTGAGTAGGATGGATCGGTTCCACGGCGCAACTGACCCAGGCAAACTGAGCGGGGGCAAGCCCGCCTTCCTAACCTCGAGCTGATCAGAGTTGAGTCGCGATCATCGCTGGAAAAGCTTTCAACGTCATAGCAAATCGCGCAACTCGAAGGGTCTAAAGGTCGGGAAGGTGGCTTGCCCCAGCTCAATCCGCACTAGTGTGTAATTACGACTTCAAGAATGAAGCTGCCAGACTTGTAATTCGATCCCATCGTGTGCTGACTCACTTCGACGATGTATTCGCCAGTCTCATCAAGGTCCGAATTCATGATGATACCTCCGGGGCCGCCATCGCCCTGGCCTGAAGGAAACCTGACAGTGCCTGCCATCGTCAGTCCACGCGTAATGGGAATGATGTTGACGACCATGTGATCGCCTTTCCTTGCCCTGATCACGTAGCGCACCCGTTCATTCGCGGGGGTGAATCGACCATGCACTTGCGCGCTGAGGGCACCAGTGGTGAAGCGAATTCGAGATGGTGAGGTGGCCCTGTCGCGTGTTTGCGCGAGACCCGCTAAAGGAATGAAGAGCAAAACAGTGATGCTTATCAAACGGTGCGACCATCGAGACGATCGAGCCTGGCGTCTTCTACGTGCTGGCATGGGAGTGCGCTCCTCCAAGTGGTTTGCTTGTGACACAGGTACCGTTGTAGTTACTCTCTCCGCCGGCTTGTTGAATGATTGCCCTTAACAAATCTCGCTCAACGAATCCCGACCAGCCCTTGCACCGACTGAATAAGTTTCTCCGAGTCGTAGCCGACGCCGTCTTTGAAAACGATCTCCACCTTTTCGATGTCGTTAATATTTGCAGCGGGATTTCCTTTTACGATCATCAAGTCAGCTTGTTTGCCAACTGCGATGGAGCCGATACGGGCGTCCTCTCCGAGAAACCTGGCGCCGTTCAAGGTGGCAATCTGGATCGCTTCGACTGGCGTGAAACCGGCTTCGACCAGCAGTTCGACCTCACGCAAATCCCCAAACCCCGCGACAATACCACCGTTGCCCGTCGGGTCGAGTCCGGCCATCAGCAAACCGCCGGCGGCGACAAACGCGCGTTCGAAGTCCATCGACTTCCGCACCAGGGCCGCTGTAGGTGAATCGGCTGGAACCCGTCCCCGATTCGTCAGGTAACGCACACGCGCGTCGGTTGACATCACATTAAGCACGCGCGGATTCATGATCGCGCCCGGGGCTCCAATCCCCTTTTGCGATGAAGTTAACAGGGGCGCACCGGCTTCGAACACCGGAAGAGTCGAGGTGATCGCGACATTCTTCTTTACCAGCATACGAATTGTTTCTTTCGCACCTTCGCTATTGAGATCGAGTTTAAGCAGGCTGGCGCCAACTCCAGCCGGACACACATCGGGCTTTTTGTCGGCAACGAACTCTGAATCGGGAAGCAGGCCATGCTCAAGGTTATCGATGCCGATCTCGGCTGCTTCACGATAACCGATTGAACAGAGATGGCCGGTAACTTTAAGCTTGCGCTTGTGCGCTTCTTCAACAACCGCGCGCAGCTCATCACGTGTGATGTTCATGTAGGCCTTGAAAGAGGTCGCGCCTTGATCGGCCCAGAAGTTAACCATGCGACGAGCGTCGTCAGGTCCTGTCAGTGTGTGCATGACTGGCGTAAAGGAGCCGACGCCTTCCAGGTATGGAGCCGTGATGTGCATCTTCGGACCGATCATGCGGTCCGCGTCAATTAGTTTCTTGACCTCCAGATCAGTATACGGTGACACACTGCCGGTCGTTCGAATCGTAGTAACGCCAAGTGCGAGGTAGAGGCGCGGGAAGCTGCTAGACATGTTCGAGTAGATCGGCGGGTTACCGCCCATCGGGAAGAACATGTGATCGTGCATCCCGACCAGCCCCGGCAGGACGGTGTAGTCCCTAAGATTGAGTAGCAAGACGTTTGGCGGCAACTCCGCTTCGGCGTCTGGTTTTATCGACTGGATCTTGCCGTTCGCGATGATGATCGTCTGATTCTCTCGCGGGGCGGCGCCGGTGCCGTCGATAACGCGTACGCGCATCAGTGCTATCACCGGCGCTTCGGCGCGGATGAATTGTTGGCGGTCAGACTGCGGCGCTTGCGCGAAGCAATTCATACAGGCGATGCAGAGTAGTAGCAGAAGCGTGGTTATGGTTTTCATGGGTTTCTCCGAGGGGCATTATGCTGAATCAACGGATGCTTGTCATAGTCTTATCGGGCGATCCTAAAAACTCAAAGCCTGCGAAGCGGGCGCCAGAGACTAAGACCCGCCAGAACCAATGCTCGAAGATTATCTTGCAACCGCCACAAGGCGTGATAGAATCCGCGCCGTTCCACAAAGACTCAGTACTCAGTATTCAAAACTTCGCCTCTTTCATCAAGCACTGGGTACTAAGTCATCATTGCTCTGGTTCAAGTTCAGCGCCCCTCAACCCCAATCATAAAGGCTTAAATAGGATTCTCCGTATTATCTGCCCGTTACATTTACAGGAGAGCTGATGAACAAGACCACCCAACCGCAAAGCGAACAGAACACTGCGGACTTGTCGAGAGTCGTCATTGAATACCTGTCCAATGAGATACAAACGACGACTACGAATATGATGGTGTATCGATCGAAGATAGCATTCGCGGTATTTCTCGGCCCCTTTTTGCTATTAGTTGCAGTCGTTGCAAACGCTCAGAATCTCAAGGTGTCTTTCGATCCGAATAGGACCGCTGTAATCGGATTGGGTCTTGGTTGGTGCGCTTGTTTCTTAATTCTGGCTTACATGAACGCGAGGATCGAACAACAGGCTTGGCGGCAGTGCAACAAGTGGAGAGAGACTATCTCGCAAATACACAATAGCCCAGGAGCAGCAATATCGGTTGAGGCTTTCAGCGACGATCTTTACGAAGACCAAGGTAGGACTCGAATAAACTACGTTATTGCCTACTTAGTGCTTTTGATTTCATTTATTCTCAGCATCTTGATTCTCTTCAGCCTGCGGGCGTAGCGTCCCTGGTGAAATCGGAAGACATCGCAATGGAGGCCGGCGCATTAGTGAAGTTTGGGCTAGATGAGGCTTCACCAACACCGATCACCGCAAGAAAACCATTAACGTCATTCGAGTTATTCAGAAACCAATTGGCAAATGCTCAAGTCATCAGCTTCGATGAACTCTTTGACAAAACTCTGAAACTAGTTGCTGCCCTAGAAGCGTCACCTGCCATCGACGATGACGAAATAGACTTTTGATGCGCGACAAGTCAGTCCCTACAGCGTACATTCACACGCGGCATTTTAATTCCGCCGTTGATCAATTAGAATCCACCCCACTTGCTAACTCTCGTTTCAGGACTGGTGCCATGCTAAAAATAAATCTTCTATCTCGAGTGTCGAAGTTTGAAAGTCGTGCCTTCAGCGCTCGCGTAAAAACATCGAGAGCAAAAAAACGGCTCTTCGCCACAGCGAGCGCGTTACTGATCACTGCCGTCGTCGTCTTAGGGCCGTTGACAATTGCTCTCGCCGAAGACTGGTCGCAGTTTCGTGGCCCAAACGGAACCGGCGTTTCGGTAACCAGCAATCTACCGGTCGAGTTCGGACCCGGCAAGAACATGTTGTGGAAGACGGATCTGCCACCCGGTCACTCTTCGCCAGTGTTAACCAAGGATCGTATCTACGTCACTGCCTACAGTAAATCAGCTGAGAAAGAGAAGGATCACAAGTTACTGGTCATCAGTCTTGACCGCGAAACAGGAAAAATCCTTTGGCAACGAGAAGTGCCGCGCTCGCGCGAGGGCCGTTTGCAAAACGTTAACGGCCCCGCTTCGCCCAGCCCGGTAACCGACGGCGCGAATGTCTACGTTTTCTTCCAGGAGTTTGGGCTGATTTCCTACGACGTCGCCGGCAAGGAAAGATGGCGGCTGCCGCTGGGACCGTTCAATATGTTCTACGGCTTCGGCGCCTCGCCAATCCTCGTTGACGACAAAGTCATCCTGCCAATCGATCAGGACAATCCCAGTTCATACATGATTGCAGTCGATAAGAAAACCGGACGCTTACGCTGGAAAGTCGAACGTCCGGTAGTTATCTCCGGCTATTCCACGCCGATCATCTATCAACCGAAACAGGGTGCCAGGCAAATCGTAGTTCCCGAATCGTTCCAGCTCTCGGCTTACTCGGTGGAAACGGGCAAAAGAGTCTGGTGGGTACGCGGGCTTGCTTGTGAGATGAAATCGATTGCCAGCAACGACGGCGAATATCTGTACATCAATGGCTGGGGCTTCCCGCAAAATCAACCCGGGCAGCAGGTCAAAACGGTTCCCTTCAACGAGGGCCTGGCCAGGTACGACAAGGACGGTGATCACCAAATCACCAAGGCGGAAGCCTTGGGCACCGAGCCGATGGACAAGATGTTGCGCGACGCCTTTGAAGCTTTTGATATGAATCGCGATGACAAGTTGAACGACAAGGATTGGGAAGTGTTTCGCGGAATGATGGCTTCAGAGAATGGTCTGCTGGCAATCAAGATGGGCGGCCAGGGTGATCAAACTGCAACGGCGATCCGTTGGCGCTATCAAAAACCAGTGCCGCAGGTTCCTTCGACGCTGCTGTACCAGGGCGTGCTCTACATGATTAACGATAGCGGCATTCTAGTCTCGTTTGATCCGGCGACCGGCAAGGTCATCAAACAGGGACGCCTGCACGGCGCGATTGATAAATATTTTTCGTCTCCCGTCGCCGCCGACGACAAGGTAATTCTGATTGGACAGGGTGGCCAGGTATCGGTATTGAAGGCGGGAGGCGAATGGGAAGTCCTGGCAGTGAACGAGCTTGATGACGAATGTTTCGCGACGCCGGCTATCGCAGATGGGCGAATCTACATCCGGACTCGAAGCGCACTTTATTCGTTTGGCAAGTCGTGACTCCAACAAACGTTTGCGATCCACGAAGCACTCGAAATCGCACTGAAAAGTTATTCGCGTCAGATCGGCCTATTTCGTGGACGAATTCTTGTAAACGATTCCGCCCTTCATCACAAAGACCACGCGTCGAACCGCGGTGATGTCTTTTAACGGATCGCCGTCGAGCGCAATGATGTCTGCCTGTAAGCCTGGCGCTATCGAGCCGATTTGATCCGCCAGGCCCATCGCTTCTGCCCCGAGAGAGTTTGCGGAAACCATCGCCGCCATTGGGTCCATTCCGCCATCGCGCACGCGATCAATAAACTCCTCAGCGTTGCGGCCGTGCGAACCAGCCAGTGCGTCTGTGCCAAAAACAACCTTCAATCCGGGAATCTTCAACGCTCGTTGCACCAGCGCGTGGTTGAGCGACAGGACCTTCTCCATCGCCGCAAACCCTTCTTCGGTGTAGCCGGGCGTACCAAGAAACTTTTCCTTGTTCAATAGATAATTCTCGATCACGAGCCCGGCCTGAGGATCAAGATAAGTTCCCTTCTCGGCCAGCAATTTCAGATCGTCGTCGGTAGCCATGGTTCCGTGCTCGATCTCGGTGCACCCCGCGATAGATGCAGCGCGGACCGCATCCTTGTAGGCGTGTACAAGCGTGCGCAGTCCTTGTTTCTTTGCTTCATCACAGGCCGCGTTCAACTGTTCCTGCGAAAGCGTCATCGCCCCGCCGAGGCGGATACTTTGCGACGCGAAGATTTTGATCAGATCGGCACCGGCTGCCTTCTGCTTCCTTACGAAGGCGCGAATTTCTTCGGGCCTGCCGGTCTTTTCTCCTTGTCCGACGAGTGGCTCAACAGCAGTCAGAATACGCGGCCCGGGAAGCACGCCTCTCGAGATCGCATCACGTAAAGGAACGTCGGCCGGCGAGCCCACGCTCTGAACGGTGGTGAAGCCCGCCATTAGTGTCACCCAGGCATTCGCAGCTGATTCATACGCGGCCTCCTGCGTCGTTTCTGCCGGCCCTGCATTCTTTCCGTCTTTGCCGAAGCTCCAGGTGATGTGTACGTGAGCGTCAATCCAACCCGGCAAAACTGTCAGTCCGCGCAGATCGTAGTCCACCGGTCCGGCCTTTGGATCAATCGCGACAATCTTTGAACCCTCGATGACGATGCGAGTGTTGTGCAGCACGCGGCCTTTGCCATCGAGCACGGTGCCGGCGGCAATCACTATGCGTTTCGGAGCAGGCGAGGTGGCGCCGGAGTTTGTAGCCACTTGCTTAGGCTCGCTAAGAATTATTGAGCAACTAATAATGCTCAGACACAGAATGAACGTTGCAAATGGCATGAGCCACTCCTTAATCAGCTTAAAATAATTCCGCATTTATAGGTCGTCCGCTCACGGACTGCCAATAGACTAACAGGGAAAAATCTTGACAAGCGGTACGCGCGTCACTAGATTCTCCACCCCCGTAACTTAAAATTCGCCGGGCGGCAAGGCGCCCGGAAGGAGACCTTTATGAATATCACAATGATACGTCGGACGGGCTTTGCCTGTCTGGCGTTAGCTGTTCTGGTTGTTTTGACGCTGCCGATTGTGCAATACGCAGCCACTGCACCCGGTGAGCTCGAAGCCTGCGTCAACCCTGGCAACGGCGGCTTGAGACTCGTAGACGCTGCCGAGGCTTGCCACAGCAATGAAACGCGTGTGACCTGGAATATCACAGGCCCGCCGGGACCCACCGGACCGGCAGGTCCGATCGGTCCAACCGGAGCCACTGGAGCGACTGGTCCGGCCGGACCTGCGGGACCTGCCGGTCCGCCTGGACCATCCGCGGGTGGATCGCCATTCGTCTGGGTTTGCACTCCAGCGCATTTCCCCAGTGCCGGTAGCAGCAACGGCAATATCTACGTCTTCAACGGAAGCACCTCCACTGCTAACGTCGCGGTGAACTTTCTAGATAGCACCGGAAATAACCTTGCCGGAGTGGCGGTTCCAGGTGCAGCTCCGCCTTCTAACTATCCCGGTGAAGCGGGAGCGGCAACGTCTCCACTAGGCGCAGCCAACACGAGAAACATTCCCTTCGTCACTCCGACGACAGGTGGGCCCGGATTCGATGGTGTTACCAATGTCTCCTTCACTGTCAGAGTAACTTCAGACCAGCCAATCGCGGTTGGAGCCGACTTCGTGTTCAGCGGCTTCCATCCAATACCCTGCAGCCTCTTGCCGAAGTAAATGCTGGTTGCTGCTGGTAGAGAAAAGGCCCCGATCGCTCGGGGCCTTTTTTGCAGGTGTCTCCTCTTTTGAGATCTCAAAGTGCTCTCCTTTTTTGAGATCCTCAAATTTGAGATCTGAAATCTCAAACTGCCATGTTTACATCCGCGATTAGCTTCTCTTAGCGTAGTAGCCCTGCCGATAAAACAATTGCGCCTTGTTTTGGCGTAGCGTTGGGTTGATGATTTCAATCCTGGTGCGCCGGTAGGATCCATCACGGTTTTTGTTAGTTGGCGAATAACCGATCAGGTATTGTGAGCGCAACTCCTGATCGATCTGTGCAAACGAGGACTGCAGTTCATCGGGCTGCGTAGGAAAGAAAGCACGGCCACCGGTGCGGTCGGAAATCTTTCGCAGAGCACCTGAGTCAAGCTTCCCTTCTGAAAAATCTCGATCACGAAAGCCTATCGAATAGATCGCGACGTCCGACTTGACCGCAAAATCAATAACGTCCTGTTTCTTAATCGTGCTGCTGGTGTCATCGCCGTCTGAAAGCAAGACAATCGCGCGACGCGTGCCCTCGGGAGTTTTGGATAGGAGATTTTCAATCGTCATCCACATCGCATCCCAGATTCCGGTGTAGCCGCTGGGATCCTGCTCCTTCGGTAACGGTTCATCGCCATTGGCAATTCGCCGTTCATTCTCCGGCGATATCTCGATCTTGACACGCACGATCCCCCGGTGCAGCTTCGCCAAATCGTTTGTTGGTTCCTGTTCGATTTTGGGCGCACCGGTAAACGAAACTACAGCAGCACGATCCTTGGCTGGACGGATCACAGAGTCGACAAAAGCACGGGCGGCATTCTTTTCTTCAGTGAGCACTCCCCTTTGCGAATCGCTGGTATCAATGAGGAGTGCAAGCGAGAGTGGGCGATCGGTCTCGCGTTCGAAAAGACTGATGGTTTGCGGGACATCGTTTTCGAAAATTGCGATGTCAGCCGCGCGAAGCGAAGTTATAAAGTGACGATCTTTATCGGTGGCCGTGAACAGTGAGTTAACCAAATCGGTTTCGACACGGATGACCTCGGCCTCAGGCTCAGGCGCCGTGGTCGGTGGCGTCGGACTCGCAGCTGGAGCAGCCGCGGTAGACTCCAGCGGGGCTGCGTGAGCAACGAAACGGGCAGTCCCCATATTGGGAACTGCCCACAACATTACTACCAGAGCGCCCAGTACGATGAAGAGGACTGCTCTCATGCTATACCATCGCAATGCGTTGCCTTAGTAGCGACGATTTCGCCTACGTAGCTTGTAAGTGTACAAAGCAGAACCACCGGCGCCACCAAGAGCACCAATCGCCGCGCCCTTCTTGCCACCAATCAAGCCACCGATCAACGCGCCGCCGCCGGTGCCCATGGCTACCGTGAGCTTGTCACGATGTTTTTGCCAGAAGCTACGACCCTGCGGTCTTGTCGCGTAGGAAGAACTAGTAGTATGCGCATACCTGCGGCCGGCGTTTCTATAGACTACCCGTGGCGCACTCGTCTGATAGCCCGAGGTGCTAACACCTTCCGCGCCAGATGAACAAGCTCGAAAACCGTCCGCGAATCCTGTCTTGTAGGCACTCTGTTCAGCGGCTGAATTGAACTCAGCCGGAACGAACGGTTCTCTGTTAGAAGCGGCCTGATATTGTGCGTCAGTAGCCGGCACGGTTGCAGTCGTGCTCATCGGCTCAGCTGTCGTGGGTTGACTTCGTGAATGCATTACAACGGCGCCCACTGAGCCACCAATCAGGGCAGCAACCAAAGCGACCGGAAGCAATTTGTTTGTCATGATCATTGTTCTGTCTCTCCTTAAACTCAAACTCAGACGTGTTCGCAGCCTTAACTATTGAGGTAATTCAGCAACACGCGTTCCTCGATCGATTGTTATTAGTTAAAGTGCCCAGATTCTATGATGAATCCCCGGTTCATTGAATAAACTTTCCCGAAATGCAAAGAGTTTACAATCCAAACCCAACATAGGGCTTTAAAGGCGATTAGCCTCATAGGCAGAGACTACCCGATATGGAGTCGTCGGATGTCCGATATCGAACTCTAGTAGGACAGATATCCTTTGTATGTCGCCCGGCAGGTTCGGCCACGAGCGTCCGCGGAAGAGGCTGACGTTGCAGAGCCGCGAGCGGTAGCGAGCGGATGCTACGACCACTTTGTTTTAAAAGCCAACACTCGGATCCAGGAAGGTGATGTTGAGCGTAGCATCCGCTCGCTACCGTTCGCGGTTCTGCAAGCCAGCTTCTCGACGGTTCGTTGGCAAAGCAAAAAGGCCAGGAGAAATCTCCTGACCTTTCCGGTTAAATCTTCTAACGCGTCTTAGGCGGCGCGTTTCTCAGGCTGTTTGCTTTCACGCAGGAGTTCGAGCGCTTTCTTCATTTGAATATCCTCGACTGGCGCCTTTGGAGCCGCGGGCTCTGGAGCCACCGGCGGCTTCTCCGGTGATTGACTTGGTTTGACGCCAGGATCGTCGTCGTTACCAGTGAGATCCTCCGGGTCGATAGCGTCAGCAAGCTCCGGCCGCGCTACTTTGACTGAAGGCTCCACTCCGGAGTGACTGCGATCCTCGCCCAAAAAAGGTTTTCCCGTGGCAGACGCCCATTTGACTGTCGTCAACAGCAAGCCGTCGCCGCCTCGCAAAGTGAAAAGCTGTTGCTCTGCACCGGCGCCGAAGCTCTTCTCGCCGACGACCTGACCCCGACTTCGGTCAAGCAACGCAGAGGCGACCACCTCAGCGGCTCCCGCTGTCCCAGAGTCGATTAACGCGACAACAGGACCGGCAAAAATCGCAGCCTTGGGGTCAGCAGTAAATGTTTTTAGACTCTTGCCTTCTCGACCTGATGTCTGAGCAAGAGTGCCGTCTTTGATAAACAGGTTAGTGACCGCCACTGCCTCATCGATGGAACCGCCCGCGGTGCCGCGCAGATCCACCACCAGCTTCTGCGCTCCCTGTTTGATTAGATCCTGAAGACGAGCGCGCACGTCGGCCGCTTCTCCCGCGGCGAAACTATTGATTCGCAAAACACCGATTCGTCCTGCTTCCATTCGGGCCTCAGCCGCCGGTGCGCGAAAGGCACTCCGTTTCACTGCTAGCGTGAGCGGACGTGTGTTGGCGCGCAAAACGCGCAACTTCACTTCGGAGCCGGGCGGGCCGTTTAGAAGTTGCTTGGCGTCATAGAGCGAGATATCTCGAGTAGCTTTCGCGTCGATGTATTCGATGATGTCGCCGGCACGAATTCCAACCTGGTCAGCGGGTGAACCCTTCATGGGTGCGATCACATAGAGGTAAGACGCAACCTGAGAAAGTTCAGCGCCGATGCCGACCTCATTATCTTTGGAGTCTTTACCAAACTCACGAACCTGTTCCGGAGTTAGGTAGGTCGAATAAGGATCGAGTCCGTAAGCGAGACCGCGCAGGGCGCCTGCCCGGACCTTCTCCATATTCGGCTCGTCAACATAATCGTTCTGAATATGCTGTAACACGCTCTCAAAAATCCTGAGCTGCGCATTCGGATCGTTGGCCGGCTGCTGCGCTCGCGAAGAGAGCAAGCCACCTACCAGCGTATAAAGTGCCAAAGTGGCTGATGCAAGAATTAGTGCGAACTTCGTACGAAATGACATTATTTACCTCGTGCTTTGCGTAGTAACGAAACGTGAAAAACCGCTTGCAAGCATGCGCTTTTCGTTAGCCAGTCGTATCATACAGGCGGTTACAGAACGGTGCAACTTAACTTTATTGGGCATTTGTTCAGGCTTTTTACGATTTTTCGTAACTGAAACGAGCCCGCCAACGTGCTCAATTTATGCCAACATCGGATCATAAAAACGCGATGGAAGCCCCTCGGGCTCCCATCATCGCTTTGGATCTGGGCGAAAAACGCGTCGGCGTTGCGGTTTCAGATGCGTTATCAATCTCGATTAAGCGCCTCGAGGCACTTCCTCGTACAAACTGGAAACAACTGCTTCGCGACGTCGACGATCTGGTACGTCTCTTTGACGCTCAAACTATGGTAATTGGTTTACCGCTGCGTCTGAATGGTTCTGCGGGGGACGCGGCTTTGGAAGTTCAGTCGGTGGCGCTAAAGTTCGCGCGCTCGCTAAAGGTTCCGGTTTACTTGCAGAACGAGAGTCTTAGTTCTGTGGCGGCGGAAGAAAATCTTCGGATCGATGGGCACAAGGCAGATGAAGTTCCCGCGTTGCTCGATAGTGAAGCGGCGGCGCTGATTCTTAGGGATTTCCTCGTAAGCAATCAGGAAAGGGTTCTGGTGTCGCTTCCGGAGCAAACTCTTTAGGCCCAAAAACTCTCTAAACAACTCATATGAAACGCATTCTTTTGGCTATTGGTTTGTTGATTTTACTAGCGGTGAGCGCCTCTGCAGTCTGGGTCTATCGGGATCTTCATACGCCAGTCAAGCACGCCAAACATGGACAGTATGTCGAAATTGCGCGCGGTTCCTCGCCCGCTTCGGTGATTAATAAACTGGCAGATGAGGGGATCATCAAGCACAAGTTGCCGTTAACTATTTACCTTAAGTTAACGTCCAACGGCTCACAATTGAAAGCCGGTGAGTATGACTTCCCTTCGCCAATTTCGCCGCTCGGCGTTTTTGCCAGACTCCGTGAAGGTGAACAACGCCTCACTCGGCTCACGATAGTTGAAGGTTGGACACGATGGGACATTGCCAATGCAATGTACAAGATTCCGGAATTGCAGTTGGCCGAGCCCGCTTCTGCATTACCTTTAATGGATAACGTGAGCTTGATAAGCGACCTGGATCCTAAAGCCACAAATCTCGAAGGCTATCTCTTCCCTGACACCTACGACTTTCCGCCGGACACTAAACCTGCTGAAGTGATCGCTATCATGGTGAAACGCTTTCGCAAAGAATGGAAGCCAGACTGGGCACAACGCGCGCAATTCATGGATCTGTCTCCGCGCGAGGTGGTTACGGTAGCGTCCTTGATAGAAACGGAAGCCAAGCTCAGCGAAGACCGTCCGCTGATCGCTTCGGTGATCTACAACCGCTTGCATAAACAAATTGCTTTGGCTGTCGACTCGACGATTATTTACGCCTCGAAGCTCGAAGGAAAATGGCGAAACGATGGCAAGGTCTACAGGAGCGACGTTGAACGACGATCGCCATACAATACGCGCTTGCACTCAGGCCTTCCGCCCGGCCCAATCGCCGCGCCAGGAAAAAGTTCGCTGGAGGCGGCCCTCAATCCGGCCCAAACGGATTACATCTATTACGTCCGTGAACCGGCGCGCGATGACGGTAAGCACAACTTCTACAGCAACAGCAACGATTTTGAGGCCGGGGTTAGGGCGCTGCGAAATTGGGAGCTACAAAGAGACGCAGCTGCCCCGCGGTAATTGCGAAGGTGAAGAATTTTTTAAAGACCGTCTTCCTTGAAATTCATGAGTTGTTAATCTATTCTCGTTTTGCGATCTCCCCTGCAGGCTTGGCAACCGGGTACTAATCCATAAAGGTGTTTCCTATGATGAAGTTTGCAATCCTGACTCTAATTATTTTGCTTAGCGCGGCTTCCGTATGGGCACAAGGCAAGGGTGTCGACAAGACCGGTGAGCGGGTTCGTGACAGCGGTACAGCGGGCAGTAATAGTACTAAAACTGACACTGGCGCGGGCAGAGGTATTGATTTTGGCAAAGGCAAGACTCCTGAAGTGCCACCCATTCCCAACCCCTATCGCTTTGCTGCGCGTCGTGACGTTATCCTGAACGCGGTTTCGGAGCTGATGGGTGATCGTAAGTTGATTGTGGACGAAGCCGCTTCGAAACCTACCGAGGGAATAATAGTGAGCCAGCCCTATACCTTCATCAAGGGCGCGGTTGTCAGTCAATCAGAATTGGGTCGTTACGCGAACATTACGAATGACGTTTCGCGTGGCTGGACGCGCGGGCGTTATACGATAACTGTTGAGGTCCAACCCATCGACGGAAACAATGCCAACGTCTCCGTGAATGCCAGGATCGAAGGACGCACTGATGGAGCCACGGGCGCGGAATGGACAACTCTACCGACTTCCGGACTCGCTGAGCAGGAATTCCTTTCGGCGCTGATCACAAAAATTACCGGTGCTCCGCCACCAGGCCACGTCGAATAATCAACTTTAGTTTTCCAGTTAAGGTAATACTTGAATAGGACTGAATCCCAACTGATGATCGAATCTCACCATGACGAATTATTCGTTGAGCCAAAGAGTTCAGCGGGAACGAAATTGCTCGCCGGCCTTGCAGCTCTTCTCGTTACCGCTTTGGTCTTCGCAGGGTACACCCTGCTAAGAAAACGCCACGCCGCATTGGTGGTGTCGTCGCAGCCGTCGGCAACCGCGGAGGCAAAGCCGCCCAAAGCTTTAATCATTATTGACGAGGCGCTCTTACAAGGTGGTAAGACAATGATCGGCGGGATTGTCAGAAACACTTCTTCCGAAAAACTGGAAGGACTAGCAGTGGAACTGGAGCTGAGGCGTCGGAAGGATGCAGTGATCGAAACCCGATCCATACCGTTGGCTCCGGCTAGTCTTGAATCCCAGGAAGAAGGCCGTTACCTCTTGGAGTTGAAAGCTCAGGACTATAGCTCGGCCCGGCTGGTTGCATTGAAGGCGGGTTCGAATGCTTTACGATTACCTTATGCGACTGCTCAGGGTCAGAAGCGACCCCTCGAGCGACTAGAGCCAAAGACGATCATAGTTGGCCGACCGTCAGGCAAGCGTGGTGAGTTTCTAAACTCGCCAGACAACCCAGCTCGTGTTCCGTGATGATCGGTTAAAGAGACTTCTTAACGTACAAAACAGATCTTGTCTTAGGAAGTCGACTCGTTCAAGTTATCGATTAGAAGTCGGCATGGCGACGAAAGTTAATGCTTCTTCTAAACTGGTGTTGGAGTCTTTGCTGCTTCTGATCGGGCGGATCCGGGCAAAGGAAATTCAGTTGGTGCAACGCGGAAGCCCCGACACTCGTCCAAGCGTAGGCCTAAGGATTCCCTTTCACGCTTCGTTAGAGAATGATGACTCCTAGTTTGTTAAAGCTCGCGGCAGGACTTGGCAAGGCTCTGGTTGTCATTACTCTCCTGGCACTTCCTCTGACCTCCTCTTCCGCTCAAAGTCTTGGTCAGACGATACCGCCTGCTTCAGATGGCTCGAAGAAAGCCGAAGAGCCAGCTTCGATCGTCGAAGAGGAGATGCGGGCAAAGCGTGCCATCAAAGAGGCCGATCGAGAACACCAGGAGAATTTAGCGCGCGCGCGCGACCTCTCATCTCTCGGCGTGGCCATCCTAACGTCCTTTAAGGAAAAAAGCGGCCTCGACCCAGAGGCCATTAAGAAGCTTGATAAAGTTGAAAAATTGGCGAAGGGGATACGCCGAGCCGCTGGTGGGTCTGAAGACAAAGGTGAAATGGAGAAGCCGCCGAAAGACCTGGCATCTGCCATGGAGATGTTGAGCGACTTGAGTCACTCCTTAAAAGAGAAGGTCGAGAAAACTCCCAAGCACGTGATATCCGCCGTCGTGATCGATGAGGCTAATCTTTTACTTGAGCTAATTCGGATCATTCATACTCTACCCGCCAAGGTGTAACACTTGCTCCAGAAATTCCGGCCGCGAATCCACCTAAAGACAAAAGCGCTGGCCATGCTGGTGATTGTCGCCTTTGTATGTCCCGCAACTCTCCGACCTCAACAAGACGACGATGTGGTTCGCACTAACACCCAACTGGTGGTGCTGAACGTTACCGTTACCGATAAGGGTGGACAATATGTGCCGGGACTGCGACTCTCGGACTTCACAATCCTGGAAGATGGGAAACAAGTTCCGCTGGGAGTGATTTCAAGTTTCAGCGTTCACGAATCTCCTTTCGCCTCGGTGGTGCTGCTTGATACATCCGGCAGTATGGAGAGTCGCCTTTCGCTGGCTCGCTCGGCCGCAATTCGTTTTCTTGATCGCCTTCGTGATGAGGATGTCGCCGCAGTTTACAAATTCGATTCGAAGGTAGAGCAAGTGCAGGAGTTCTCTGGTGGTAGAGATTTAGCGCCCATGGCCTACGGCGTAAAAGCCACCGGCATGACCACCCTCAATGATGCCATCGTCGACGCGGCAAAGGCGCTGGCGACCCGGCCGGAGAAGCGCAAAGCAATCGTGGTGTTATCTGATGGCCTGGATACCTTCAGCAAAGCTTCAGCCGACAAGGCCGTTGAGAGCGCACTCGCAATTGGCGCCAGCATCTATGCCGTCGACATGTCAGCAACCGATGGGAACGCATCGCGCAATCAGCAGAGCGCTGCTGTCTTGAAAGGTTTTGCGGAGAAGAGTGGCGGAAGGTTTGTTGCCACGCCGGGAGGTCCGGCATTACGCGATGCGTTTGCGAGTATCGCGGACGAGCTGGGCCACCAATACACCATTGCCTTTCGTCCGCTGAACGAAAAACGAGATGGCAAATGGCACAAGCTGGAAGTGAAAACGTCTCGTAGTGATTTGATAGCGCGGTCTCGCAAGGGGTATCGCGCGTCGAAAGGCTAGGATTTCCGGATCAGCCCTAACAGTTTGGGTTAAAGGCAGGTAGTTCAGAGTTCAAGCAACTTTGCCCGAAAACTCGGTCTACGGAAAGACTTTTCGTACAAACTCACTTTCTGCCCGAAAAGTCAGTTTCTCCCAACAAAATCAATTCGCTCAAAATCTCGTCGCGACGGGCCAGTAACAGACTATTCCCAGTCTTCGACCGTGTAGTCTCGGTATTGAATGAAGGCTCTGTAGAACCAAAGCAAGGTAAGGCTTGCGTACATGAAAATCATCATCACTTCTAATCTTGAGGGTGGACTCGAATTGTTAAGTAACTTATAGAGCATCGTTGCGTTGAAAAAGAAGCCAAGATAATTGATAAGCCGGAAGGCGAAGTATTTCGTTTGGGCCTGGCGTGAAGGCGTCCTTACGACCTTGCTCCGCTTCGTCCCTGAAAGATGTCGCTTTAGTTTTTTGCGCGTGACACCGGCTATGTACAGGATGAGGGCTGATATTACGTTAACCAGAATTCCGACGGCACGAGAACAGAACATCACCCACTGGACTCCGCTGCGCTCCGTTCGGAGTGTGCGCTGCAATGAGGGTTGCGCCAACGCCCACAAAACGATCCAAGGCGATTGACCGATGAGTAAGAAGGAAAAGAAACGCGAAGGCACCTTCAAGCGAGCCATTGAGCTATTGGAAGCGGTTACTCGACTCGCGGCACTATACGCCAACTCGGCGCAGAAGGCTTCGAAGTTGACACTAACATGGTGATGGCTGCTTATGAATTAGCTGACATACCTGATTGCGCTTGCGGTCGTCCTAATGGACATAAGGGGTGCTGTTCTGAAAGGGTTAAGCAGAGCCCTAGACGGCAAGCATACTTGAACAGAGTGCGTAAAGATGCAACGCAACGCGCTAAAGCCGCAGAAGCGATCTAAGATATTTGAATTAGCGTTACACGGTAGACGCCAACGACAGTCCTTGCACGTTCTCAAGCACAACGTAGTGCGGACGCGCTCTTAGTGCTTCGACATGCGTTACGCTACGCACGTACGCGCATGGCGCAGGTGCAACGGCGGTTACATCTTGACACGCTATTAGCTTGTCACGTACGGCGTTAGTCGCTACTATGTCACTGACATAGTTACTCCAATGGCGTAGGCCAGTGTCATTGACATAGGGCGGATTAGTGATAACAAGAAAGATTTCTTGTAATCGGTGAGCTTTTGAAATGGCAAGGAGCGAGACCTAAGTCTCCCCCTTGGGTGCGCCAGTCCTGAACTATCTTCCCTCGGTGCTCCAAACACCGAGGGAAGCAGGAAAACCTGAAGTTCGCTCCGTTCCATGTGTGGACTCACGCTACGCTTCGCGGCGACCTAGCCGCTGGTTGCCACATTCAGAACAGGCACGACACCACCCTACCACGGAAACTATCCTGTCGCTACTGTGAATCTTATCGAAAATCGCGAGAAAATCCTCAGTTTTGACTCACTCAAGATTCAAAGCACATTGACCGGATGAAGCAGCATCCAGCAAAACTTGACGATGCAAAAATTCTTGTATGGGATCAAAAGCAACTCTGTCGCTCGCATCCTTGCCGAATAATTTGCATCGGACTATAACCTTGCTTAACTTGGGTGGATGCTGAATGTATCTGCCTCGCGCGGTTGCTGGGGTGAGGACAGTGACCCGCTTATTAGAATGGGGCGTTGCCGCTGTAAGAGACGGCAACGCCCTTCTCTTTTAGACACACTTCCGATCTACTACCAGAGGGCAGTTTTCCCCTTGTTCGACTAACCGCGAAACCCTAGCGAACCAAACTTATGATCGTCAAGATCACTTGGGCGGCAATGCTGCTTTGCGTTGTCGGAGTAGGGGCCGGAGCGCCGACAGTCGGAATGTCACCGGCCATTGCTGAGACGGAAAGAACGCAAGTCAGAGTGAGTGCTACTAAAAATCGCTTCATGGTTTGTTGCTCCTGTTTTTTGAGAGTGGAAAGACGATGCAAGAATTTCTACATCGGACAGATTAGACCTATCTCCCAAGTTTTCTTGCAAGGGTTGTTGCTTGAGACTAATATCCGCCCGTTATTGCACGGTCTCTTACACTCATTCTGAAGGGCTGAATTCTCATGCAGATAACCTCGCCAAAAACACATACCTCGCAACCTCTGACTAATGACGAAGCTCTGCTCTGCTGTAATAAAGCTTTGGAGCTAAGAGATAAGGGCGACGCGGACGGCGCTTTGGACGTGATGCAGCCTTTGTGGAAAGGGCTGGGCCAACGCCCCGCAACAGCCGGACTGCATCCGACTGTGGTTCCTGATGTCTTGCTGTGCGTTGGAATACTGACAGGATGGATCGGTAGTCGAAACGAGATCAAAGAAGCGGACGGCTGGGCCAAAGACTTGATCACTGAGAGCATCACTATCTATGAGTCAGCCGGAGACCTAAGGAAAGTTGCCGAAGCGAGATCGGCACTGGCTTACTGCTACTGGCGAGCGGGCGCATTAGACGAAGCGCGGATCATGTTCAACCAGGCACTTGAAAGATTGACCGTCGAAGGAAAGACAAGGGCCGATGCTCTGCTGGGATTAGCGGTCGTCGAATGGTCAGCCTCACGAAATACGGAGGCACTAAGAATCCTCACTGCTAACGCCGCGTTGTTCAAGCGAATTACTAATCAGACCATCAAAGGCAGCTACCACAATCAGCTTGCGATGGTTCTACGAAAACAGGCAGCGCCTGAGATTAAAGGCGTGAAACTCAAGCGGATCATTGATGAATACAAACTAGCGGATTACTACTTCAAACGGGCTCGCAATGTTTTGTTTCGGGCGATGGTGCAGGCCAATATCGCCAACTTACTTCGTGACCTGACTCGCTATCGAGAGGCGCAGGAATATCTCGATCAAGCTAGACGCCTGACAGGGAGCGTCAGAGACAAGGTAAGAGTCGCACAGGTTGACCAAACGCGAGCGGAAGTCATGATCGAGCAAGGGCGATTCAAAGAAGCGGAAAACGTTTTGCGTCTGGCTGCGGTCAGTTTTGAAAAGGCCGGACGCCAATGTCTATTGGTTGAGGCGTTGGAAACCCGGGGCCGCGCATTGGCGCGGCTTGGCCGGACGGAAGAAGCGCAGTTTTCATTTCAGCGAGCAATCGAAATCGCGCAGCAAGCCGGAGCGCCGAACAAGGCAGGACTAGCTGTGCTGAGCATGATCGAGGAACTAGACGATCTCTCACCGGAGACTTTAGGCGTAGCTTACAAGCAAGCTAATGAATGGTTGGCTGAATCGCAGAGTAAAGATGTGCTGCGAAGGATAAACGCAGCCGCCAGCAAAGTGTTTTCAAAGGTGGAGAGAGAATTGATAATCGAGGATGCGAGCGCGGATGTTCTCTTAAATAAACCTTTGGACTTTGAGCAAGAAAAACTGAAAACGGAAAAGGCGATGATCAAACGCGCATTGGCTCTAGCCGATGGAAGCCTCACCCGCGCCGCCGCATTATTGAATATGACCTACCAGAAACTTGCCTACATCATGGACACAAGACACAAAGACTTACTCAAGGAACGGACGCCGATCCGCCGTCGCGCTGGCCCCGGCTCGCGCAAATAACGTTTCACGAATGTTCCAAACCTAGGGCGGCAATGAGGACTGGCACGATTGGGCCAAGATGCACCTAATGTGCGCACGTCAACGCATATCGTAACCAGCGTAGAACTGAGCCGCGCCCGTTCGCACGATAGCCCGTACTACAAGCCGCTGGTAGACGCGACCGCGAAAAGCGGTTTCAACATGCAGGAAATCTCTGCCGACAAAGCCTATATAAGTGCAGACAATCTGCACACGACGATAGACCACGGAGCGACGCCTTACATACCTTTCAAGTCGAACGTGAACATCAAGCGCGGCGACGATCTCTGGAAAAAGCTTTACCACTTCTACAGCTTCAAGCGCTAAGAATTCCTGACTCACTATCACAGGCGGTCAAACGTGGAAACCACTTTCAGCATGATCAAATCGAAGTTTTGCGAGAGGCTGCGATGTAAAACAGAAACCGCACAGATCAACGAAGCACTCTGCAAGGTGCTGTGCCATAATCTATGCGTCGTCATTCAATCAATGTACGAGTTGGGAGTTGAGCCAGACTTCCGAGTCGAGGCAGCGTGAACACAAAAGGAGATAAGCGATGAAGAAGGCGGTTATTGTGGTCGGGAAACATTACTCAGGGAAAAGCAGAACACTTCGGGATTACCTAAAGCCTCGATTGGACATGGGGAACGGGCGCTACTTCACGCGTAACGGCCAAAGCGGATGTGTGTTAGTGCAGACGTGTGAGGAAGCAGAGGCAGACGTGAAAGACAGGGTAAAGAAATACTCCGGTTCTGACTACTTAGTGCTGGCGGCAAGGCCCGCAAACGAGAGCTTATCTTATCAAACAGAGTTGGAAGCGGAATTAAAGGACGCGGGCTATCAGGTCAAGACGCTGCACATAGTAAAGCCTCGTGAGGAAAGTTTTGCAGATGAATACTACGGCGGAATGGCCGATGAGATCATTGCCTACCTCGATGGTCAAGGGGCAAAAGCAGCGGGTGTCTCGTAAGCGCAATAGAGACTTTTCGTACGGGCTAAGGACTTTTCGTACAAGTGAGACTTTTCGGGCAAAGCTAGTTCAAGCTTTAGCGTGTTTTGATCAAAAACCCAACCTAAAGGTTGAACTAGATTTGCCCGGAAAGTCCTTCTTACCGAAAAGTCAGGCTGTTGCCCGGAGGCGCGATGGTTTAAGCAGGGGCAGTAGCGCCCTTTTTAGCTCTCTTATGGCTGCTTCTTCCCTCAATCCCAGCGCGGGCGTTATCATAATCACGATCGGTAGGAACACACATTTTGCTATCGTCATTAGCTTTCAAAAATTCCGCATCTAACGCTTTGAAGTCAGTAATGAGGGCATTGTGGTGCGCTGGTTTATCGTGATACTCAGCGATGACCAGGCTTAGCCGGTGAGTGATACTGGCGTAAAGGTCTCCGGCGTTCGTGTGACATTCGATCTCTTTTTGGAAATTGAAAATAGTCTGTATGCCTGCCAAAGAAGCGGCCACGAAGGAAAGCAACTTAATTGCGATTGTGATCTTGGCTTGGTTGGTAATGGTTACCTCAATCAAGCCGGAAGCGATTAAGAGGTTAAGCACTACCACAAACACACCAATGATCTTTGATTTTCTATTCTTACGCTGCTTCGCGATAAAATGAGCGTTTCGGACGCGTCGTGCGTCACCTAAAAGCTTCTCCATCGCGGCATAGATCGCGTCTTTTCCGTTTGCTGGCGGAACTATATTTGCAGCCATTTGTTTGTCTCCTGTCTTAATTTGGCTGGACATTCAACCCAAAACGTACCTAATCATAAATGAGCGCGACTGCTGCCGCTCTGAGCCGATCCCGCTCTCGTCTATCGTTCGAAAGTTCGTCTCCGTTAATGATGTTCAGAGCCTCCTTTATCGGCGTGACGATTGCGATCCCTGTATTTGGAGGGTTTGGCCCTGGCCCGCTCATCGCGAGCTTTCGTTATCATAAGGCAGCTGCAGCCTACCACTAACAGGTAAGTCAGTGACACAGAAAGCGGCCGGTGAGAGGGATCGTAAGGCACACATAGCGGCCTTGGGGGCTTTGTCGAATAAACCGACTTTTCGGGCGAGAATCGTCCCTGCCCGGAAATTCCCTGGCGCGAGGGGCTTTTAACGACTATTCGGGCAAAGCTGGTTGAACCCTAAACTGTTTGATCGTTCCAGTCAGCCCCGCGTCGTTTTGTTTTGCGATTTCTCGCGATGCCTTTCCAAAGCAAGTTCAACCAATACATCAAGCATTCGTCTGTAACTCAATCCTGAAGCCGCCCACATCTTGGGATAGCCCGAAACTTCAGTTAGCCCGGGCATCGTGTTCAATTCATTGATCAGCAGTTGGTTCGAGCCGTGAGTGAGGAAAAAGTCGACGCGAGCAAGCCCGGCGCCGTCGATGGCCTGAAAGGCCTGAAGCGACATCTTTTGAATCTTCGTGGTTAAAGACTTCGAGATTGGTGCGGGGACTACAAATTCGACGCGCCCTGTCCTGGTGTACTTTTCGGTGTAATCGAGAAACGCTGCGGCCTTGTCATAGATTACATACTCGCCCGGCAGGCTGGCTTTCGGTTCGTTATTACCGATAACCGCGCACTCAATTTCCCGCGCATCAACCGCCTCTTCTACAACTATTTTTCGATCATACTGAGCCGCCAACTCCACCGCCTGCTCCAATGACTTCTTATCATCGGCGCGCGAAACGCCCACGGATGAACCAAGATTCGCGGGCTTGACAAAACAAGGCAGACCCAGTTTGCGCTTGATCGTTTGCACGATCTTCGCGCGATCGCTTTCCCACTGCGTCCTCAGGAACCAAACGTATTTACACATCGGCAGGCCCGCCTGCAGAAACAGGAGTTTCATCGCCACCTTATCCATGCCACATGAGGAAGCAAGCACGCCGCAGCCGACATAGGGTACGTTCGCCATCTCCAGCAATCCTTGAAGCGTTCCGTCTTCGCCGAACGGTCCATGGAGTACGGGAAACACAACATCAAGCCTCTGCGAGGTTAGGTTGCCATCCCTTTGCTCAAACGACAGCAGTCCTCTGTGTGAAGGGTCCCCGAGAATCGCGACCGCGCCCTGATAACCGGAAGCGACGGTCGCGGGCAACAGTGATTGCGCGTTTGCCGGCAGCAGCTGATAAGCGGCAGCGGGTGAGAGCCACTTCCCTTCTCGGGAAATGGCGATCGGGACCACCTCGTATTTCTGCCGATCGATCGCGTCGATCACCGAGGCCGCCGAACGTATCGACACTTCGTGTTCACCCGACCGTCCACCAAAAATTACCCCTATGCGAACCTTCTTCGCCAAACAAATACCCCCAGATTTCGTAACGGATCAAAGAATTGTTTTACCCAGCGCTGACAGGATTAACTCAACGCCAAGTTCGGCGGTCTTATTATTCATGTCCAATGCCGTATTTATTTCTACGACTTCGAGCGAGCGCATGCCGCCGGCGTCCGCAATTTTTTCCATCGCCAGATGCGCCTCGCGATATGTCAGGCCGCCTCGCACAAGCGTTCCAGATCCCGGAGCGTCGCCCGGATCAAGCGCGTCCACGTCAAACGTGACCGCATACCCACCGCTCGCTCGCAACGCGATCTCAATCGCTTCGTCTATACATGCGCTCATGCCGCGTTCGTCGATCTCGCGCATGGTCATGAAACGAATTCCGAGTTTGCGCACCAACTCGCGCTCGTCACGATCGATGTCGCGCGCGCCTATGTGGACACAGAGCGCGGGGTCAAGTTTTGGTGAAAAGTTCGCGATGCCCGTAAGTTGAGGGGCGCCATAACCCAGCAGAACCGCCAACGGCATTCCATGAATGTTTCCCGATGGCGACGTCTCCGGCGTGTTCATGTCGGCGTGCGCGTCAAACCAAATCAGGCCCGGCGTCTCATTTCGCTTTCGACAATAGGAGGCAAAGCCGGAGATCGACCCAATCGCGATCGAATGATCGCCGCCGAGGATTAAGGGCAGCTCGCCCGCAGTCAAAACCTCTTCAGCTTTTTGCGCCAGTTCCTCGCAGGCGCTGCTAATTTCGCGAAGGTGCTTGAGCTTTTCACCGGGATCCGGCGCGGTTTGCTCTTCTTCAACCTCCAGGTCGCCGAGGTCACGTACTTTATAGCCAAGCTGGCCGATCCTGCGATTGAGTTTTGCAACTCTAAGCGCGGCTGGGCCAAGTTCAACGCCGGCCATGCTGGCACCATAGGCCAGCGGCACACCAATGACGCCAACTCCCTTTTTTGCTTTGGAGTTTGACAAGCGTTGTGCTTCTTCCGCGGCAACTGTATCCGGCATTAGTACCCGGTTCCCCGTTTCTTATCCGCCCAGGTTAATGTTGAAGCCGCTGCCGCCTCCGCCTTGAGTCGGGAAGAAAGGCTTCATGAGGCCGGCAAAGGCTGCGAGATTACGAGTCTGGATCAGGATTTCTCCCGGCCCACTGAATTCCGCCACGATGCCTTCTCCGCTTACGATGCTGCGAAAGAATCCGGCAGCCGCTTTGCGCAAAGTGTATTGCGTCGTTCCTTCCCAGGCGACGAGGTGGCCAGTGTCGACGACATAACGCTCGCCGGCCTGCAAAGTCTTGCGGTGAATTGCGCCGAAGGATGAGACGAGCAAGAGTCCGCGGCCCTGCACCATCAGAACAAATAACCCTTCGCCGCCGAAAAATGATTTCGCACCGCCCCATTTCGTATCGACAGTTAAACCAGCGTCGCCGGCAAGGTAAGAACTTGATTGCACGAAGAACGTTTGATTGTTGAGTTCGATAGCGGCGATGTCTCCGGGCGCTCCTGGTGCAAATGTAACTTCACCCGGCGCGCCACGCGCAGTGAAAGTTGAAACAAACGCGGACTCGCCGCCGGCCGCTCGCTTGATGGCGCCAAACAGTCCGCCTTTCATCTGCGACTGCAGCTCAATGTTTGCCGACATCGAAACCATGGCGCCTGCTTCCGCCTGAATCGATTGCTCTGCCTGAAGTTGAATCACCGCAAGCGAAAAGGCAGGTTGATGGAGCACTTCATATTTGTACCCACTTCCCATTCCGCGGGAATCTTCGTCGATGTGAATGCCATGAGCTTGCGCGAAGCCTCCGGCCGGCGCAGCCGCGCGGGGAGTGGGCGTTGGCGCGCCTGCCGCTTCCAAACGATAGCCGCAGCCGCCGCAGAAGCTGGCTCCCGGAAGTAATTGGGCCCCACACTTCGGACAATTCATAAAATTACTCCTTGAGATTTTTCCCTGATGATAGCCACAGCTTCTTCCGGTGTGCGCGCAAAATCCAGCGCCGCCACGTCCGTCTCGCTCACCACCAGATGCTTTTGCCACTCGCGCACAATCGGAGGCCAGCAGTCGCCCAATAACACCAGCGGTCGCGGCCCGATAACCTTCGTTTGAATCTTATTCCAAACCAGCGATAACTCAGTCACCGTACCCATGCCGCCGCGAACAGCAATGAAGCCCACTGATCGAGTAATAAGCTGTTGCAGTCTTTCGTAGAAGTGTGGGGTGGCGACTTTGTCGGTCAGATAGCGGTTGGGTTCGGCTTTAAACTGATTCATTACGATGCCGAGCACGCGGCCGCCGCGCTCGTGAGCGCCGCGGCTGGCAGCTTCCATTACTCCGAGATAGCCGCCGGTACAGATCGTGAACCCAGCATCGGCGAGAAGTTGACCTACACGGCGAGCTTGAGTGTATTCAGGGTCAACTTCAGCACACTTAGCACCGCCAAATATCGTAACGATGCGTTCGGGAGTCTCGTTGGCCATTAGTAAATTGCGTCTGATCTTAGCAGCGCCAAAGGCGCGATGTAATAGCCTGGGGCAACGCCCCAGGCGTGAATAAAGCGACTTTCATCAGCGCTGAAGGCGCGTGATGATTGCATCGTCAGCCATCAGGCTGGCGTGTATTGTCAGGTTCCCATTTCACGCCCTTGGCGCTGATTACTCGCTACACTTCACCGCTCATCATCAGCGAGCCCGACTCTTTGTAAGTAACGTAGTCTTCGCGCGTCTTGAAAGAGCCGCCGCTATAGTCTGCGGGAATGGGGGCAGGGTCGTAGAGCCTGCGATCCGAAACATTTACGAAGCCCGCCTCTTCGAAGAGCGAACGATAGTCTGCGATACTCAGAAACTGCACCGGCACCTTCAATTGATCGATCCACTGAGCGGACGGAGCATTTTCCTGGAAGAGATCGACGACGGTAACAAACCGGCCGCCATCGGCCAGCACTCGTTTGATCTCGCGCAACGCCGCCAACATATCCGCATAGTAATAAAGCGACTCCATTGAGAATGCGTGCGTGAACTCGCCATCGTTGAAAGGAAGTTTCTCAGCGCTGGCTACCTGAAACTCAACGTTAGGGATTGACGTCAACGTTTTGCCCGCAAGCTTTATCATTTCGTCCGCGATGTCTAATCCCTACCACGCGGCCCTGGGGCGCCTTTTCAGCCATTAATCCCGTTGCCCATCCAGAGCCGCAACCAACGTCGAGTGCGCGGGCGTCGGCTGGTAGGGCCATCAGTTCAATCGCCTGTTCGCCGACGGGACGGTGACCCTTTTCCATGCCCGCACCGCGGCCGGCCCTGGCCCAGTCGTTAAACTCGAGTCGTAATCGTTCGTCCATACTTTTGGAGGGCGGTGAACTGTCACCGCTTTTAGTCGGTCGCGACCTGTCGCGACCATGTCGAGTTGGAAGGTCACCAAGGGTCTGGGCGTCAAGCCGCCCAGGACCAAAGCGGTGACAGGTCACCGCACTCCAAAACTTTACGGCCGCAACCGGTTCATCAGTCGCGGGAATGGAATGGTTTCGCGAACGTGCTCAATGCCGCACATCCAGGCAGTGCAGCGTTCGATGCCCATGCCGAATCCGGCGTGAGGAACGCTGCCGTAACGGCGCAAGTCGAGATACCACTCAAAAGCTTCCTGCGGCAGTTGGTGCAGGTCGATCTGTTCTTTTAGAAACTCAAGCGACGTGGCGCGTTCGCCTCCTCCGATCACCTCGCCATAGCCTTCGGGTGCCAGCACATCAACTCCGAGCGCCAACTCATTCCGCTCCGGATCGCGGGCCATGTAGAAGGCCTTCACGGCCGCAGGGTAATGATGAACCATTAGCGGCTTATCGTAGTTGGCTGATAAGAAGGTCTCATCAGGCGCGCCAAAATCTCCGCCCCACTCAAAACGCGTTTCCATCGCGCCCTTTGCATGGCCCTCCTGCAGGAGTTTTACAGCGTCGTCGTAATGCATGCGTGGAAACGGCGGCACAATCGCCTCCAGCTTCGCGCGGTCACGTTCCAATATGGTCAACTCTTCGCCGCGAGTTTCCAGGACGCGTGCCGCGATATATGAAAGCATTCGCTCTGACAGGGTCATCACGTCGTCCAGATGTGCGTAAGCCATCTCGGGTTCGACCATCCAGAACTCTGTCAGGTGACGACGCGTCTTCGATTTTTCCGCGCGGAAGGTTGGCCCAAAACAATAAGCCTTTCCCAGGGCCGCAGCGGTGGCTTCGTTATACAGTTGCCCTGACTGCGTGAGATACGCCTTCTCACCGTCAAAATAGTCCACTTCAAAAAGCGTCGTCGTACCTTCACACGCTGCGGGCGTAAAGATTGGCGAGTCGGCCAGCGTGAAACCATCGTTATCCAGGAAGTCGCGAACGGCCTTAACTACCGTATGGCGAACTTTAAGAATTGCATGCTGCCGGCGCGACCGCAGCCACAGGTGGCGATGGTCCATCAAAAACTCAACGCCGTGCTCCTTGGGTGTGATCGGATAATCGTGAACCTCCTGCAAAATGTCCGCATGCAGTAAATCAATCTCAAAACCACCGGGTGCGCGACTGTCGGCTCGTACGGTGCCTCTAATCGAGAGCGCGGATTCCTGACCCAGACCGTTAAGCGCATCCCAGACTTCCGGCGCTATTGCCTTTTTGAACGCGACGCATTGCACCACACCGGTACCGTCGCGAAGCTGTGGAAAAAGCAGTTTACCGCTTGAGCGCAGGTTATAGAGCCAGCCATTAATCGTAACTTCCTGGCCAACATGGTCGGCGAGTTTGTTGATCGGAGTCCGCGTCGGAGTTGTCGTTTCTAGTGATTGTGATTCAGTAGCCATCTGATGTTTCTTACCTGGTAACGCAAAACTGTTAGCTGCGCGTTTTGCAGTCGAGATTTGACCATCTGGCCGCGACGCAAACTAACAGTTTGCGTTACACCGTTGGTTAACTAGTTCGCCCGCTCTCTGAGCATCCGGCGCAACGCCGGAAATCTGTCGAGCCAATCCGCCGCCTGTAGCACGATGCAAAGCGTCGGCGGAATAAATTGTTCATAGACCTCGCCGCGCTTACAGACAGCCGTTTGATAGGAGAAAGTTCCGATCGCTTTCAGGCCCCGCTGAATCGTCATCAGTCGAAACTCTCTCGCGACTTCATCGGGATCCAAAGCGTCAAGTCCAAGCTGCCGGCGCTCATCCAACAGCAGCAGGCGATACGATCGTAATTCGGCAAGCGACGGCGGTTGCAGTCGCCGGTCGAGCAGAAATGAGACCAGATCGTAAGTGACCGGGCCCATGCGCGCGTCCTGATGATCGATAATGCGAAGACGACCGTCTCCACCTACCATCAAGTTTGCGGCGTGAAAATCGCGGTGACACAAGACGCGCGGACGCGCAGCCAATTCTGCAGCGACGTCATTAAGTTCTGCCTTAAGTTCAGCCGCTTCCGCGTGACGAAGTGTTTCGGACCGCAAACTTCCAAAGTAGTGCTCAATGAAAAAATCCAATTCCCACGATAGCTTGGGCTCGTCAAAAGCCAGCCGGCTCGCGATAGATTGTTGCTCGAAGGCCGCGCCGGTAGCATTCTGGACTTGCGCGATCAACTTTACCGCTCGTTCCTTAAAATCATCGCATTCGTCCCCGGACGCTTCCTCAAAGATGCGAAACAATTGCCGGTCACCAAGATCCTCCTGGACAATCACGCCACTCTGGCCGTCAACGGCGTAGATTTCCGGCACCGGTAACGCGTTCTGTGAAAACAAGCGCGTCACGTCCAGATAGGGATGGAAGTCGGGATCGAAGGCCTCCGGGTAAACTGCGGCCACGGCGCTTCCCTTCGGCCACGGAATGCGAAAGTAGTTGCGGGTTGAGGCGTCAGGTGTCAGGGGCACAATCGACTTGTCATTTATTCCCTGGCCCTCCAAAAATTTTAAGAGCCGCTCGGAAGCAGAAACGTCAAAAGTGCTCGTTGTCACCTGTTTTGTTGAGCTCATTCGGAAAGAAGGGCGCGTTCAACCCTTGCGCGGCGAAACTGCAATTCCATTCGCCATTCAAGCCTTTTTGTGTGCGCCGGATTGTATCATTCAGCCAGAGGCACGACAAAATTGTCACCTCTAAACTCCCCTTTGAGAGCTTTTGGCGGTGCGGTCTTCCCTTGAATCAATGACGCGCAGACTACGACCGCATTCTCGACGACCTCTCCTGAACCTATCCTAACCTTGTCACCCAGGACCGCTCGCTTAACTCGCGCGCCCGCTTCAACCACCACCTTATCCCAAAGAACTGAATCGCTGACTTCAGCCGTAGGCGATATCTCGCAGCCGTTGCCTGTACTTAAGTTCCTGCCGCTCTCGGACAGCAGCAACAGACTAATATCGAGGTATCGAGGAATTGTTGACAACTCAAACCAACGACCGTTGGCAACGTGTACGGCCACCCTTTCGCCAGTCGCAATCGCCTGGGGATACACGTCCACGGTTGAATGTGAAAAGACACCGTGTGGAATGTAGTCAAATATTTTCGGCTCAAGAATTTGGATGCCGGTAAACATTAGCGGTGGACTGTTAACCGAATAATCATCAGCGTGCGGCATTCCACCAAAGCCTTGCAGGAGACCGTCAGCGGTTTTGACGATGGAAAACTTTTCGCACGCCACATTGGGCAACAGGACCAGCGTCGCTATGGCATTCGAGCGCCGGTGAGTTGCAAACGCCGCGTTCAGGTCTATGTCGGTGATGATCTTGCCGTTGACTACGACAAAGGTGTCGCCATCAAGCAAAGCGCGTGCGTTGTCCATCGCGCCGCTGGTACCGAGTATTTCAGGCTCCTCAACAAACTGAAGCTTTACTCCAAACCTGCTGCCGTCGCCAAGCGCACGGCGCACCGACTCGGGACGATGATGAAGGTTGACGGTGATTTCGTCGCAACCGAAGCGAGCGAGGTATTCAGCCACATAACCGACCAACGGCTTGCCCAGGATAGGAATGGCAGGTTTAGTGCGGTCTTCGGTAAGCGGCCACAGACGGGTGCCGTAGCCGGCGGAGAGAATCATTGCATGCATGAAAGCATTCTATGCGGGCAAGAACTAACCGCCAAGACGCCAAGCATGCCAGCACTGGCCACAACCAACGAACTCACTGATTTGAATTTTCTGCTTGAGGCTCTTGGCGTCTTGGCGGTTAGTTCTGACTACGAAGCACGCGAGGCATCGCGAATCATGAGGTCGAATGTGCCAGGCGCGGTTTTTCGAAAGCGCGTGTTGCGGTTGAGGGAAACAGCAATACTTATCGTGGGGTTTTGGCCGGTAAACTTAAAGCCACCTTCCAGCAGCCGGTTGTAAATCTCATTGACATGAAGTGCTCCACCTTCTTCACGCAGCAAGAGAGTAACTGCCTGAGGAATAGTTCGATCCATGAAGCGATCGCTCATAGCTTCGGTGTTTGGCCGAAGCGTGGGGATCTCCTGGCGCCGGTTATCAATGGTGAACGGCGTTCGAGTCTGCGTGGGCCTTGGTTGCATTGCCGCCTCGAGTTCCGCGTCAGATGGAAGCCCTCCCGAAAAATTGCTGCCGGAAAGATTGCCCGACGACAGCACCGAGGTCAGCAGTCGATAGATGGCCGCTTCCGATTGGGTAGCCAGCGTATCCATCTCCGCCAGCTCTGCGCGAACGGAATCAGCTTCTACCTCGAGTTCTCGCAAACGCGCCGCAAGATGCATCCGTGCCGCGCGAGACTGTCGCAAGCTCTGCTCCAGACGGGATAGAAGATTTTCGCCAGGTCGATCCGACATGGGTCGCATCTTAAAGAAAAAAAGGCAGTGGGTAAAGGGGAAAAAGGGAAATGGGGTAAAAGGGAAAGCATGGATCTGGAGCCAGAAACGAGTAGGCCTTTTCCCCGTTGACCTATTCCCTGTGGTTTTTGGCGTTAGCGATCGCGGTCGAGCACGTAGGTGGGTATTGCCGCCAGGGCCTCGCGAAATTCAGACTCCAACAGGTTATCGAGCGCAGTGCGGGCGGCCGTAGCATACTCATCGGCCCGCACCCGCGCCCGTTCCACCGCGCCAACTCGTTCAACTGCCTGATGAAGTTCGCTACGGGCAATACTTTGGTAGCCAGCCTCGCTCATCACCGTCTGCACCATCTCACGAGTAGAGGGTTCGGCGGCAATCAGATAAATCAAGGGCAAGGTTACCTTGCCTCCAAGAAGATCAACACCGGTACTCTTCCCGAGGATGTGGTCGGTTGAAGTGAAGTCGAGCAGATCGTCGGTCAGTTGAAAAGTCATCCCGAGGTTCATGCCATAGTCCGCCAGCGCCTTTTGTTCTGCTTCGTTGGCGCCGCCAAGTATGGCGCCGACTTCACAACAGGCGCTGAAAAGAAAAGCGGTCTTTCGTTGGATGATGTCGAGGTAGTGCTGCTCGGAGATGTCGCTCTTTCCCAACGTCGTCAACTGCAGTAGCTCGCCTTCAGTCATTTTTCGCGTGACGCGCGTCAGGATATCCAGAATCGGGAGCGACCGTTCAGCGAGACTGGTTTCGAAGGCTGACATGTAAAGCCAATCGCCCATCAGTACGGCGGTCTCGTTGCCGTAGAGCGCATTGACCGTCGGACGGTTTCGTCGCGTGTCGGCGCTATCGATGATGTCGTCGTGAACGAGCGTTGCGGTGTGAAGAAACTCCATAACTGTTGCCATGCGAATGGAGTTGTAACGCGAACCATCACCGCCCACGGCATAGTTCGCCAGGATGGTCAGTGCCGGGCGAACGCGTTTGCCACCCGACTCACGAAGATAATCTGCCAGATAGGCAATGACCTGAACATTTGAACGTGCCTGGCGTTCAAATTCAGATTCCACCTGCGCGAGCTCGGCGGCGACCAGACTGAAGATGCGCTTTGCCGTAAGCGTGACATTATCGAGCAAGGCGCTGGGTTCTGTTGCTTGCATGTTACTGGCTGGTGTTCAGTTAGTTCGATAATTCGAAAACTGCATGTTGATTCCGAAATCTTTACTCTTCAGCTCGGCGATCACACCCTGTAGAGTATCGCGGTCTTTGCCTGATACACGCACGATGTCGCCCTGAATCGAAGCCTGTACCTTCGCCTTGGAATCCTTGATGAACTTTACGACTTCTTTGGCCTTCTCCTGAGGAATGCCTTGCTGGATCTGCACCTTCTGCCTGACCGTCCCGCCTCCGGCCGGATCCACATTGCCATAACTCAGGGCCTTCAGCGGCACACCCCGGCGCACTAACTTCTGCTGAAAAATGTCGTTCATGTTTCGCAGCTTGGTTTCGTCTTCCGCGGTTAGAATCAACTCGTTTGCTTCCAGCGCAACTGTTGCTGTGCTGCCCTTGAAATCGAACCGCTGGCGCACTTCCTTGACGGTCTGGTTGATCGCGTTGTTTATTTCTGCGCGATCCACTTCCGACACGATATCAAACGAATTCTGCTGGGCCATGGCGCTCTAAGTCTTTTTGGTGGTGTTCAATTGTGGCTTTACCTGAGGTGAGGATAACACCAAATTGTCAGCATGTGAAAGTTGTCGCTATATCTGGCTACGGCTTTCACAAGGCAGCGGGGGCAAGCCCGCCTTCCCGACCCTGAGCTTTTTTCAGGTGATTACTCTTTTCAAGATTGAAGGCCTTTCAGTCTTGAAAATCACGATCATCTGTGAAGTCTCAGGGTCAGGAAGGCGAGCTTGCCTCCGCTCTTAGAGTTTGAAGATTCTGGCAAAGTTTGCCGCGGTGATTTCTCCCATCTCATCAAGACCAACTCCGTGAAGATCCGCCAGACAGCGCGCCACTTCAACGACATAGGCAGGTTCATTACGTTTGCCGCGATAAGGCACTGGAGCCAGAAAGGGACAATCCGTTTCAATCAGCAGCCTATCAAGAGGCACTTGTTTCGCAGTTGTTCTAAGCTCTTCGGCCTTCTTGAAAGTGACTATGCCCGAGAAGGAAATGTAGAAGCCGAGGTCAGCGGCCTGCTGGGCCAGCCGGCTACTGCCACTGAAGCAGTGCATGATGCCAGGGCCGGCACTCGCGCTCCGAGATCTGAGAATCTCGATAGTCTCGTCTTCTGCTTCGCGCGTGTGAATGATCACGGGCAGGTTCGCTTCTCCGGCGAGCTGAAGCTGTCGCTGGAAGACTTTGATCTGCACCTCGCGGGGTGAATTGTCGTAATGAAAATCGAGCCCAATTTCGCCCCAGGCAATAACGCGGGAGCTTTGGGTTATGAGCTTCGCGATTAGTTGTTCGGTTTCGTTATCGAACAAGCGAGCATCGTGCGGGTGTATGCCGATTGCGGTGTAGATGTCTGCGTGAGCTTCGGCTAGCTCAACCGCGCGCTCCAGGGCGCCGCTATGTGGATCTCCGGTGCCAATGTTGAGAATGGCCGACACTCCGGCATCGCGGGCCCGCTGAATAACTTCGTCGCGATCGGTATCAAACTCACTACCATCTATGTGCGTATGTGAATCAACAAACATCGCTATTAAACGTTCAAGTGAGTTGCTGGGACCGCGGGCGTCCCGCCCGCAATGAGCGCGAAGCGCGAAAAATGCATGGGACCAAGCGGCTCGTCGAATCGCTGCGCGCCTGCGGCGCGTTTGCGGGCGGGACGCCCGCGGTCCCAGCAACTCACTTGAGCGTTGCGGAGCCGTCGCCCAGAGTTGAATCCGTCGTCAGAAACTAATGATCTTTCGCTCAAGCAAGGTCTTTATCATTCGCAGGCTATCAACTTCCTTGAACGGGCAAATCGAGAGGATCGATTTAACGTCCCAGTCTCCGTTGATTCGCGAGAGTACAAAAGCCTCCTGCGGCTCCAGCGTTTGCTGCGTTAGACCAGCCTCCGACATAGCAAGTTTAGGCACACCATCTGGCAGCAAAGGAGCGGCGTAAAGCTGCATGATAACGGACTCTTCCGCTGTGAATAGCAGGGTCCGTGCTTCGGAGTTATTAGGCTCTCTCTCGAGGATAGTCTGAACCGTAGTAAGGGCTGACTCGCCGTCGCCGGCCTTGATTTGTGTCCGCGCTGCCTCCAGTAAATTCGGAATTGTTTCCTGGATGTCCGGTGGAACTTGCGGCGCCTGAAAGCTCTCCGGCGCGTCACCCGCCACCCGCGCGATGCCCTGGTTCACCAAGTCGTAGAGCAGCCCATAGACGTGAAACGGCGACGCGTGCATGTTGTAGCTGATTTCAGCTACGGACATTTTCTTTTCGACGAAGAACAGTATTTGCCGGACCTCTTTGCTGGCGTTCAGCTGCGACGTCCAGCCTGGTCCCAGTTCCAACAAGCAGCGATCGGATGGAATGAGCGCGCGATAGCGCTGCCACTCATCAATTCGGTAAGCGCCATCCATGATGACTTTCGTGGTCGGTACTTCTATTCGCACGAAATAATCAGGTGGCGGCTCGTCAGCGAAGAGTTCGAAGTGGGCGTCTTCCCAGAGGAACAGATCGTAAATTACATCCAGGGTCCGAATGCGTAGAATCTGCAACACATCTTCATGAGGAAGGACTCCGGTCGAGACCAGGATCTCCCCCAACCTGCCTCCACCTTCTCTCTGCTTTTGCAACGCCGCTCGGAGTTGTGGCTCATCGAGCTTACCGTAGTGAATAAGAAGCTGGCCCAGGTACTCTTTCGGATCGTTGGAGGTCGCACCAATAATCAGTCCACTCTCGAGGTAGACCTCCTTGACGATCTTGGCCCGATCGAATTTCAGCCTGCCAGTCTTCCGGCCCACTGCCAGGAATTGCAGCAGATCGGAGACACTCATTGTCGAGAGGTTGCCCTGGATTCCCGTCATTTTGATGAGTGCCTCGCAGACCAAAATAGGCGGCGTCGAGGGGCTGGCATTTCGTTCAATTTCTTCCAGGAGAAAATTGGCAAGTTGAATTTGGACAAGTTTGACCTTTGTTCACAGAGTACACGTGAGGGCAATGGAGATTCAAGCATTTATTCTGCACGAGCAGGCAGAGACCGGAATCTGCGCCAAAAAGAAACAAAGCCCGCGACTGAAAGTCACGAGCTTTGTTTGAACTGCCTTTTGGTGAAAGCACCCCATCAAGCAATGCGCTCATCGCTTGACGAGGCGCTCGCTAGTATCAAGGCCCAAAGCGGTGGCGGTATTCCGGAGACGTTATGAACGACTTGACCATATCAGAAGTCTCGAAGTTACCGCCGAACGAAAGCAGCTTGGCGAGCCAGAATTGGTACCCACTGTCATCCGTGTCAGGCGCATCAGTCGGGTTGCGTCTGAGGTACCCAAAGTATTCCATCAATACAAACGCCGGACTGAACTCCGCCGTTCGCACCGAATTCGAATCCGTGGCTGATCGCAATGCCGCCGTCCGGGCCAGGGGGACACTTCCCTGGCCGTTATACGCGGCAATGGCGTTTGAACGCTCGGTCGCGGTTGGCGTGACACCGGCGGAGGCGAACAGTGCATCCACAAACGTATCAGCGGTGGTTGCAGCCGCATACCTGGTAATGAACGTCGCGCTGTTGACTATCGCCAGGGCGTAAGCCTGTTTGTTAGCTTCCAGCGCTGCTTCAGCCCCAGGCTGACCAACGACGACACCTTCCGCGAGTTGTGACTGTGCCCGGATGAGCTCCAGGTAAGTAAGTCGTGTCAACGGTTCGGCAGACTTCCTGGCAAACGCAACCCGGTTAGTCCGGATGGCGAAGGCCCCGGTCTCCTGGAATTCAATTGACAAGAAGAACGCGCCCGATACCTGAACGCGTTTTGCGCTCGTGCAGTTAGCGTCCGTGCCGCAAGCCGTGATTATGTTTGACCAGAAGTTCAGCCCTGGATTGTCAGGCAGGCGGTTAAGGAAGTCGAGATAATGCTGACGCACGAAGAACTGCGCGCCATCAATTGGGTTCGACGTCGGAGCGCCAATGTCATCATCCATGATCGTGATGGTGACAGTTGATTGGCTGCCAAGAGAGACGCCGGTGCCCGTAGGATTACTAAGGGTTGCCGTAAACGTTTCATCACCCTCAACAAATACATCGTTGACGATGGGCACGGAGATAATCTTCGAGGTCTCACCATTGGCAAACCTCAGCGTGCCGAGCTTAATGGTGTAGTCGCCCTTCTGCGTCGCCGTGCCATCGTTGGTGGCGTAGTCAACGGTAGCTGCGCCAACGCTGCCACCGGTTCTGGTTACGATTAGATTAACCGCTGACCCGGCCTCCGGAACGTTGAGTGCGGCAGCATTGAATTGAATGGTCTGCTGTTGGTTGACGGTTACGGTGAACTGACAGGTGGCGGTGTTCCCTGACAGATCAGTATTAGTAGCGGTAACTGTTGTTGTGCCCAGCGGGAAGGTTGAACCCGAGGGCGGATTGTAGCTGAGCACAAAGCCCGGGCAGTTGTCGCTACCGGTCGCCGCATAGTTCACGACCGCTGATGTGGCGTCAGGCGCTGCCTGGGCCGTAATGTTTGCCGGACACGCAATCGTTGGTGGTTGAGTGTCATTAACCGTGACGGTAAAACTAGCAGTGGCGCCGGATGTTGAAGTGGCGTTCACCGTAGTGGTGCCTACCGGGAAGAATGAGCCGGAAGCGGGACTAACAGTTACCACTCCACAAGTGCCTGAGGTGGTCGGACCCGCGAACTCGACAACCGCACCACACTGGCCTGGATCATTGCTGACGGTGACATTTGCCGGAGGGGTAATCACACAAGCCTGACATTCGCCGCCGCCCGCGGGCGCTGGCGCGCTTAGGCCAGAAACTGTGACGCTATAGGGTGTCGCTGCTGTTCCGGCATTAACCTCCATGACAACCACAACCAGTGTTTGACCAGCGGGAATAGTTGATTGCCAGTTCACTGTGCCGTTGAGGCTGCCGCCCGGATCACCAAGATAGTTGTTGCAGAAGGTCGTGTCAGCCGGATTGTAACTGTTCAAATAGCTGGCGGCGATTAGATTTATGCCACCGGCTGAAGTTAGCGAAATGGTCGCGCAGGCAGCAAGCGGACCGGAGTTAACGAAGCTCATTTGATCAAATGATCTACCTCCCGCGCCCAATCCCCCTGGACAGGCTTTAGGCGTAGAGCATGATTGTACGAGCCCGTTACGTCCGAGCCGGCCCTGCGTCGTATCAGGGTCAGCCGGGTCAAGACTTCCGTTGACTGTCTGTGGCGGCTGAGTTTCATTACAGGTTGGCAGGGTGAATGTACTAACTGTGCTGCCACCACCTGCGAAGTTCGCAGTCAGAGTGAATTGGATCGGAGTGCCGCAGACAAACCCGGGTGCAGTGCTGATAGAGAACGGCACCTCGTTGATTGCGTTACCGTCGATCGGAATATCCGGATAAGGGGAGTTTGGCTGCGTGATTGTGACCCCGGTTGTCGAAGTCGACAACGTTGCGCTAACCTCCGTTGCCGGTGCGCAACCAGTGTTATCGAGCTGCACATTCAGCGTGTTGCACTCGTTGGGATCAATTATGCCGTTGCCATTGCCGCCGGCCAATACAATCGCACTCTCATTCGAAAGATCAACAACCAGCTTGGCCGTTCCGTCGAGGCAGGCGTTGTAAGTGGTCGTGTTGCCGTTGGTCACGTTGATTACAAAGCTCTCGGACGGAGTGCAATCTCGATTGATATTTGCCGTCACGATTGCCGTGTAGGTTCCTGGCGCGACATTGAATGAATAAGTGCCGTCGGCCTTGGTTGTGGTCGAAAACCCGTTGGAAAGAGTGACGATCGCGCCGGACAGCGGGATGCCGGAATCGCAGGTCGTTATGGTTCCGCTTACGGTGCCCTGCGCCGGAGCGGAACAGGTCGGAAACTTGAATCTTCCGATTCTGGTTCTCCAGTTAAATGAACTGTTAACGTTGTAGTACTGGTTCGTGGTCCAGAACGTACAATCATCTGTAGGGTCAACCTGGAGTGATTGATAGTCGCCCCAGCGATTGGCGCTTCCGAGTTGGACCGCCGTGCCGTCAAACAAGTGCTGTTCCCCTGTCAGACCGCCCAGTGCGTTAAAGTCTCGGCCCGCGTAACGGATTGAAGGGAAAACGGTGGTGCTCGAAGCGCTGTAACTAACCGCGAGGTTCCCCTGATGGTCGATCGCCGCGCTCGGCAACCAGCGGTTCAAGCCTGTCGCCGGAGTGCCGGCATCTGGTGAAAATGTCGCGTTGTCATAAAGCAGCCAGGTGCCGCCAGGCGTGTTGCGTTGTAGTTGGAAATAGCGCACGCCTGCCTGATAGTTAGCGATGGTTGAAGGAGCCGCGCCGCTGACATTGACAGTGGTACTCGACACCAATGTCTCAACACCGCCGCGATTCCGATATTGCAACCGGAACATTAAGTGATATTCGATGGAATCGAGCGCATCTGTTGTTGTTGCTGGAGCCGGTTGCTTCACGTCGCGTCTACCGGGAGCGCTGCGCGGATCGAAAGCCGCAACCGGAACCGGACTCTCAGGCCTTTCAGTAAAAGTGGAACTCGCCGGCGTCGCAAAGTCGGCATGAAAATCGAAGAGTCTGAGGGAGTCCACATTAAACGGCGCTACTTCAAACTCATCTGAGAGTAAGTAAGCAAAGGTGTTGGGGGTTCCTGGCGGAGGCGCCTCTAAGCCGTCCTGATCCGACGGCTGCATAGCGAAAACGCCTTCGGGGTTGTTGGTCAGACCCAGATTAAAATAGATGTACGATGCCGTGGGGTCGCCGATAATCATCTTCTGGCGGTCAAGCGCATAGACCCCAGTGCCATTGAAATTGTCACCCGGCTCGGTGAACTGATTAACCGTCATGTAGTAAGCATCGGGCCAGACGCCAAATTTACCGTAATCTGGGAAGTCAGCGCCCTGCGTTACGAAGTCATAAGTATAGTAAGCACCGGTCGGATCGCCATTCTGCGAGACCGCGACGCACTGATGGAACGGTGGGGCTTGGCCGGCGCCGAGAAAGGCGAACTGCGTAATGAACCAGCGATCAGCCATGCGGTCATAAAGAACTACCGGGTCACCCCGGTCCGAATTCGCGCAGATTCCACCCAGTTTAGTAAACAACGAGCTAATGAGCGTCGGAGGAATTCTTGCATTACCGCTTTTATCCCAGATACGAAAGGCGTCATTCACTGTTTGGATGACATCGTTAGGGCCTACATCGACATTTTCATCAGAGGGCGCGACACTGCCGCCGATCAGCGGGATGTTGTCCGCATCGCGAATTCCGTCGAAAGTCAAAGATGGCAGGCTCGGGGTCTCAGACGCTATGGGTTTCGCAAGTCGGAGTGATGCGTCGAGCGAAGGCAGCTTGGCGGCCTCGGGCTTTTGCGTTTTGATTTCGCGAGCGTTCAGTTCATTTTTTTCCCGCTCCGCTCCCTCCTTTTCATCTCTTGGGTCGGTCTGGAGCCGTGATCGGCTAAATTCCCTAACCGGCTCGGAAACAGCGAACCTCACTGCCCTGGCTGAAATCGGCGTGAGTCTTTGGGATTGAGCGCGTGGCACAGCCGCATTCGCCGCCAGTGCTTTAAGGTCAAGGCCAACCGCCTGCGGTTGCTTGCCTTGATCCCGAGTTGCTTCCCTTGCCGAGCGCTTCGCGTGACTGATTGGGATAAGGAGCAGTGATAGAAACAGTACTGACAAAGTAATCGAAACCCATGTGGTGCTTCGTTTCATTGCGTTGAGCCCTCCGTGTACATACCTTGAGAAATTGAGTGTTCTAGCCGTTATTCGTACCCTGGTAGAGATAGGGACCATTGAGCTGAATTTGGTTTTACGGACTGTGCCGAACGAACCGATGACATTGTCACACGTGTCCGCGGCGATGTTTTTCGGGGAGACTAGCTTGGGGGCGCGGCTACGAAGAAGGTTGAATATAATTCCAATATTAGATTCTGTAAACAAAAAAAGAACGAGGGGTGGTAATAGTGTTTGAAATTTCCTGCCAGACTGTCAGGGGCAGGAAGGGCTTAGTTCGTTCGATCCGCCTTCAATAACACTTCCGCAGCCGGCCCTGTTTACTCCGCGCCAGCGTGACATTCAGAAGTTCGTCCGAAGATCCATCCATTCGGATTGAAAGCGTCATCGTATCGTCTTTGACTACACCAGAGTATATAGCTTGAGACTGCCTATTGCCTCCTTGCCGTACGGGGCCGGGTCCTTCGCGCACATACAACCCAGGAACTTCAAAATGTCCTTCGTTATCGAGCACGATCGGCTCGCTAATCGTTCCATTGGCGCAGTCGAATTCCAGGGACCACTTGCCGTCAGAAATTTCCAGTGAGGCGCTATTGCCGCCCCAGATCCCCGAGGATAATTGATTTGGCGAGCTCGCGGATTTCGGTGGAGGCGTTGGGGAGTCTTTTTCCTGAGGAACAAACACCGACGGCGCCGGCGAGTTTGCCGCAATGGGTTGAGAATTCTTTCTGCTACTGCACGAGTTATCCTGGATCAGAATCCCGAGCAATAAAGGAACAGCAAAAATCAAAATGCACACGCTCTTCATCTCGTTTTGCATGATAAACCCGGGAATCACTTGCGACAAACGCCTGGCACTGTGGATCTTGTCTCTTTCAATAACAACGGCCTAAGGCTGCGGTGTTGATGAGACAACGACGCAAAGATGCACTACCACTAACTACGCTTCGCTCATTGGACTACTCGCAATAATTTGGCTAAATTGTTTTGCGACTCACTTCAATTGGGATTAACTGAAAAATGAAAATACTTACCGCTGTCTTATGGCTCGTCGTTCTCACTTCGCTCTCTGCGATCGCGCAACCAGCCCTTTTAAGCGCTTCGCAAGCGAAGACCGGCACAAGCAAAAAGCTGGAGCGAGAAATTCTCAAGGCTGAGAGCCGGCTGGGAAAAGCGATTGCCAAACGAGATGTCAAGGCATTGGATAAGATGTTGACTGATTATTATGCCGAATCCTACGAGGGTAGCGAACGAGCGTCTACCAAGAAAACGGCACTTGATCGTTGCCTTGGCGGAACCCTTGAATTTTATAGAATCGACTCCGAACGAACTATCACTAGTAGCGCAGACATAGTCACAGTTGAAGGAGTCGCGCGTTCCGAACGGAAGCCGCAAAGCGGGGCCGAATCGGAGTCGGAGGTCCGCGTCAAACGATTGTGGACGAAAAAGAATGGACGTTGGCAATTGGTGGCACAGTCGCTGGATTCGGCTGAAGAAGAAACAGAAAGATAGGAGCGCTAGAGTTCAAGAGAAAAGCGATGAGGTCAGCACCACCACGATAACGGGACATTACCTCAACGACGATTAACTACTTCAGCCGGGCACCATTGGGTACATCTTCCGTAAACGTCGCGATCACTGGCTTACCTTCCTCTCCGACTGAGGCGGCGAGTAGCATCCCCTGCGATTCATAGCCACGTAGCTTGCGCGGCTTCAGGTTCGCGACAACCGCAATCTTGCGGCCGAGTAACTGCTCCGGGCTATAAAACTGCGCGATGCCGGCAAGAATCTGACGCGCCTTCTCTTCCCCGATATCAACTGTCAACAAAAGAAGCTTGTCAGCTTTGGGAATACGCTCCGCAGTGAGCACTTCACCGACGCGCAAGTCGACTTTGGTAAAGTCAGTAATATCGATGAAGCTTGCTACCCCAACTGCTCCGGCATCAGCTTCAGTTGCATGTTGACCCGAGCCGGATGCGCTCTGCTCGATAATTGCGGGGGGAGATACGCTCCCGCCGGCGGAAGCAGTCGGACTCGCGGCGGCGGCTGTCGAACTCGCTTGGTCGCTACGGCCACCTGCACCTGCATCCTGCCCCTGTTCATTAATTTCCTTCATAGTTTTTACCCTGTCGATTCTGGGAAAGAGCGGTTTCACTTCACCGATAGTGGTGCCTTCGCGAAGCTCGCCCCATTTCAGTTTTGCCGGATCAATCCTTGCCGGTGTTGGCGCGTCTGCTGAACTTCCGAGTCCCAGTTGTATCCAGATCTCCGTCGTGGCATTGGGCATCACCGGAAAAAGCAACACGCAAAGCCAGCGCAGAGTCTCGGCGGCGCGATACAGCACAGCATTCAACGTTTGCTTTTGGTTCTCATCCTTGGCGAGGTCCCACGGTTTCGCGTCGGAGATCATCTTATCCACCCGGGCCACTACCGACCACGCAGTTTCCAGGGCTTTGCTGAAGGCAAACGCTTCGAGGTGTTGGAGAAACTGGTCGCGCCCATGTTCGAGAAAACCGGAAATCGCCGTTTCTTCCGTGTCCAGCCCGGCACGCTTTGCCAATAACAACTTGTCCTCGGAAATAAAGCCGGAGGGAACGCTTCCGTCGCAATAGCGCGCGATCATGGTTAAGGTGCGGCTCGAGAGGTTCCCTAACCCACTCGCTAGATCGCTGTTGGTGCGATCTATTAATGCTTCATAACCAAAGCGACCGTCCTGGCCAAAAACCATTTCACGAAGACAGAAGTAACGGATTGCGTCGATTGGAAAATGGCGGTTCAGCACATCCAGCTCAATCGTGTTACCCAACGTCTTAGACATCTTTTTGCCTACCGGGTCAAGCCACATGCCATGGGCCACAATCGCGCGCGGCTGTTCCACCCCTGCGGCCAGTAGAAACGCAGGCCAATAAACGGCGTGGAACCGCAGAATGTCTTTACCGACAAGGTGCAACGCCGGCCAAAACTTCTCGAAGCCCACAACCCGTTCGCGTTCTTCATTGCCGAAGCCGATAGCGGTAATGTAATTCGTGAGCGCTTCAAACCAAACGTACATCGTGTGCTCAGGATCGTCAGGCACCGGGACGCCCCAACTTACAGATGTTCGCAAGCGACTAACGGAAAGATCTTGTAGCCCGCCGGCCACGAAACTCATTACTTCATTTCTTCTTGATTCAGGCCGTACGAAGTCAGGCCGCGACTTGTAAAGCTCCAGCAGTGCGTCGCCGTAATCGGCGAGACGAAAGAAGTAGCTATCTTCCGAAACGCGGTCGAGCAGTGTCTCGTGAATCAGACAGGTGGGCGGGTCGCCGGCCGTAGCGGGTTTTGCGTATTCATCTTCCGTCTTGTACTCTGCACAGGCCGCGCAAAACCAACCCTCGTAATGTCCCTTATAGATCGCGTCATTACCTTTCGGAGTCTTCGCTCTCGCAATGTGCCGCCAGAGTTCACTGACGCCCTGATAATGGAAGGGCTCGCTGGTGCGCATGAACATGTCGTAGCCGCCGTGTTCAGTGTCGAGACGAAACTCGGCAGTCATTTTTTTGAAATAACTGACGACATAATCCGCCTGTTCCTTCGGCGTGCGGCCGTTTCGCTGCGCGGCGCGTTCGATGTTTATTCCGTGCTCGTCCGTGCCGGTTAGAAAAAATGTTTCGATTCCCTGCTGTCGCTTGTGACGGGCAATGGTGTCTGCCACGACCATCGTGTAGAGATGACCAAGATGCGGCAGGCTGTTGGCGTAGTAGATGGGAGTGGTAACGTAAAAGGTATTCATGCGAGCGACGGTCGCCTTTGTCGATTGTCAGGAAACAGCCTGGAAGGCTGCAAGATAGTAGCCGGTGGTCGGAGCGTCAGCGCAGACCATCGGATAACGTTGAAAATATGACAGCACCCTGGCAGGGTGCGAGAAGGACTGGAAGGTTAACATCTTTCTGAGCCGATGAGCTGGCACCCCTACAGGGTGCCTTGCTTATTTGTTTGGTACCGGTGGTCCACGCTAACGCTCCGACCAGCGGCTACTTTCTTGCAGCCTTCCAGGCTGCCTAATCCATACAAAACCCCAACTGACCAAGCACTAGATGCCAGGACTAGAGATTCATTCAAAGCCTACCGCTTCTGCGCCTTCGCAAACTCATCGTTAGGATTGAACTTAGGCATTTGCTCGGCATCAGCGATACGCCTGCCGATGGCCATCGCGATCTCGGTTTCCTGTAGCATGCCGCGAAAATCCCACGAGTCGGTGTATTCGTCAGAAGGCTGATGATAGTGTGCCGTGTTATAGGCCTTGAATTGCTCTTCGCCCCACTCCTTCGTATGTCCCACATAATCATTCCCTTCCTTCAAACTGATCGAAGGAACGCCGACGCGGGCAAACGGAAAGTGATCCGAACGATAAAACGATCCCTGCTCGGGCCGCGCGTCTGGCGACACGCGCAGACCTCGTTCACGAGCAACCGCCTCGACTACAGCTTTCAAAGATGAACGCTCAGCGCCAAGCGGCACAAAGTCGTGCGTGGGACCCAGCACGTTCATGGAATCCAGGTTTACGTTCGCGGCTGTTTTAGCAAGCGGCACCAGCGGATGCTTCGAATACCACTCGGCTCCGATCAATCCCTGTTCTTCCGCGGTAGGAAACAGAAAGAGACTTGACCGGCGCGGTCGTTGCGCCGGCGGCAACTTTGATAGTGCCTCAGCGATAGCCAATACCGACGCCACGCCCGTCGCATTGTCCAGCGCCCCGTTATAGATCGTATCGCCATTCTTGTCGGGAGCGCCGATTCCCAAATGATCCCAATGGGCTGAGTAGACTACGTATTCATCGCGCAGTTTAGGATCGCGTCCGGGAAGTATGCCGACGACGTTTGGCGCCTGCACGCGTTTTACTTCGCTCTTGAGATCTATCTTGCCTTTGAGATTCAGGGCCACTGGTTGGAAGTCTCTTGAGGCGGCTTTCGCTCGCAGGTTATCGAGGTCCTGCCCGGCAAGCTTCATTATTTTTCGCGCTGTATCGTCTGTTACCCACGATCGAATCTTCAGATATGGGGAGTTATCGCCAGGGTTGCGAGCGATATCAAAACGCCACGATCCATTCGACGTGCGCACGACGCTCCAGGGATAACCGGCCGACTGATCCGTGTGCAGCAGGATGACAGCCGCCGCGCCGCGCCGAGCTGCTTCTTCGTATTTATAGGTCCAGCGGCCATAGTAGGTGAGCGCCTTCGCTTCAAACAGGTTTGGTTCCTCATTGGTGGCAGGTGGATCGTTTACGAGCATCACCAGAATCTTGCCGCGATAGTCCTCCGGCCCGCCCTTGAAATCGTTCCAACGTTGTTCGGGCGCATCAATGCCATAGCCGACGAAAACCATATCGGCATCAACGTCGACCTCTTCGGTTTGCGATCCTGTAAACGCGACGTATTCGTCCGCGAACTTAAAACTCTCTTTTCCGTTACGACCAGAAACAGTCAACTTCGTGTTCGGATCGGCTTTGACGCCGACGAGCGACACCGGCTGAAAGAAACTGCCGTTCGCGCCTGCGCCTTTCAAACCTAGCGCTTCCATCTGCGCAGCAATGTAGTTCGCAGCTATCTCGCCGCCGCGCGCGCCGGTGCCGCGTCCTTCCAGCAAGTCGCTGGACAAAAACTTGATGCGCGCGCGGATCGCGTCTTCGTTCAACGCGGGACTGAGTCGGACCCGTTGCTGCGAAAACACGACAGCGCAAATCGCAACGATGAGTACTGACACGACTGCAATGCCAAAAACACTTTTCCTGGTGGTGATCATTCCAGATGTCCTCATTATTCTCGACCGGTAATTAACGCCATTGCTTCGGCGCGCGTGCGCGGGTCAGTGCGAAATCCGCCCAACACGGCGGAGGTCACCGTCTTGGCATCTGCTTTTCTTACGCCTCGAAGTGTCATGCAGGTATGTGCCGCCTCAATCACGACCATCACACCAATCGGCTTCAATCCTTCGAAGAGCGTATTCGCGATATCCGTCGTCAAACGTTCCTGCAGTTGCAGGCGTCGCGAAAACGTTTCCGCCAGTCGAGCCAATTTTGATATGCCGAGGATGCGTCCCTCTCTGGGGATGTAGGCGATATGACACTTACCAACAAACGGCGCCAGGTGATGTTCGCACATGGAAGCGATACTGATGTCTTTAACGATTACCATCTCGTCGTGTTTGTCGCCCGGTAAAGGCACGACGTGTTGCCTGGGATCTTCGCGCATCCCCGAGGTTAACTCGGCATACATCTCCGCCACCCGCCTGGGTGTTTCTTTTAACCCCGGACGCTCGGGGTCTTCGCCGAGTCCTTCCAGGATCATTCGCACGCCCTGCGCGATACGCTCCAGATCAACCGGCGGCAGATCGCTTTGAAGTGAGTTGTCGCTCTCGTCTTCTTTGGAAAACTTCGTAGCCATACTAAACACTGCGAGTTCAGTTTGGATTTAATCAGGAGCGGGGGCAAGCCCACCTTCCCAACCTTAGAGACTTTCTGAGTCGCTCGTTCAATCTTGAAAGCTATTCCATCACAAATGACCACACGACTCTAATCACCTCAGGGTCAGGAAGGCGGACTTGCCCTCGCTCATTCGCCGACTAGTTTAGAAAAATTAGCACGTGCTGCTTCCTCAACTACTCTTAGCGGAACATTCGCATCACGCGCGGCCTGGCGGCATTGTTCATATTCCGGCATGGCCTTAACAACGTGTCCATTGAGTTGCGCTACTTTAACATCGATTGGGCCATACTGTGTTTCCACCGCAACAATCTTGCGTTCGAGCGCGCGCCGTTCGACCTCATAAGCGCGAATGCCTAGCGTGGTAGTCTCGGAAAAAAGTAATTCACCAAGCAATGGCCGCTGTTCGGCGCGACAGAGCAAGGACAGCAAGGTTCCGGGACGATTCTTCTTCATCTGCACCGATGTGAAATAGCAATCCAGCGCACCGAGTTCAAACGCGCGCTCCATCACGTGGCCAAGTATCTGCGGCGAGATATCGTCCATGTTCGTCTCAATCATCCATAGCCGTTCAGCGGCGGAGGCGTCGTCGTCCGAAGCATTGAATTGATCCTCACCGATCAGTATGCGCAAGGCGTTTGGAAACTTCTCATACTGTCGTGTGCCCGCGCCGTAGCCGATCTGCCGGAGCTTCATTTGCGGGATTGGGCCATACTCAGTGCACACCGTTGTAATTATTGCCGCACCGGTCGGGGTTACGAGTTCGCCAACGATGTCAGTCGAATACAACGGCGCGTCTTTTAGCAACTCCGCGACTGCCGGTGGCGGAACCGGATAGCGGCCATGTTCCATTTCGACTGTGCCGCTGCCAACATGAAGCGCAGACGACGCGAAGCGCTCAATACCCAGCAACTCAAAACAAATGGCGGCGCCCACGACGTCGATAATCGCGTCGAGCGCGCCCACTTCGTGAAAGTGGATGTGATCAATTGGCTCGTTGTGCACCCGGGCTTCAGCTTCCGCCAGCCGCGAGAATATTTTCGCCGCGCGGTCCTTCACCGCACTTGACAGTCTGGAGTCGTAGATGATCTTGAGAATATCGGGAAGATGACGGTGCGCATGTTCGTGCGCAGTCTGCACCCGAGCGTAGGTCGCGCTTATGCCGGAGCGATCGACAGACTCAAAGTCAATTGAGTAGCCCTTCACGTCGAGTAACGCTAGCTGCCGCTTAAAAGCGTCCGGCTCAACGCCGGCGGCAATCAAGGCGCCCAGGATCATATCGCCACTGCCGCCGGCGAAGCAGTCGAAATAAAGAGTCTTCATAAGATAGTAGTAAACAGGGGACATCAGCCCAGAGGGCTGGCAGACAGTAGCCGGTGGTTGAAGCGAAGCGAAAACCACCGGACAAATCCGAAAAGAGCTGCACCACGGAGTGGTTCAAGAATCTCAAAGAAATCTCTTGCCACTGTCATCTGGCACCCTTTCTCGCAACCCTTCGGGTTGCATTTAGCTTCAAACTAGAATTCGCGATCTACGATTTACCAGTCAGCGGCAACACTTCGCCGGCCTTCCCGGTCAACACTTCATCACAAATGGTCGAGAGCGGAGTGCGCTCAGGGTTAACTTCGCACACGTAGGCGCCGGCGGCTTTTGCAATCTCCGGGAGACTTGCCGCGGGATAAACTAGGGCCGAGGTTCCGACTACAAAGCAGAGTTGGCATTTTGCCGCACGCTGGGCGGCAACCTCGAATGCGCCTGGCGGCAACATCTCGCCAAACAATACAACATCCGGACGCAACCACGCGCCGCAACCGTGGCAGTCATCGAGGCGTTGTTTATCCGGGACGATTTCATAACTTGTCCGGCAGCTGACACAACGTGCCCGCCAGACACTGCCATGTAATTCAATCACGTCGCGTGAACCGGCGGCTTGATGCAGACCATCGACGTTCTGCGTAACTAAAGTGAATTCCGAAAACAGATCCGCCCAGCGCGCGAGTTCATAGTGTGCCGGATTCGGGTGTAGTGATTGCAGCAAGCTACGTCGATAATCAAACCATTCCCAAACCGCCGGGAGGTCGCGCTCGACCATTCTCGCTGAGGAAATCACGTCGAAAGGCATCCCTTTCCAGACGGCGCTGTTTCCGCCACCGCGAAAAGTGGGCACGCCTGACTCCGCAGAAATGCCTGCGCCCGTAAGCACTAATACCCGCCTGGCGTGCTCAAATCGGTTGCGCAATTCTGCCGAAATCACATCTGTCTGCATGAGTTGCATTTTGCTTGGATGGTAACAGAGCGCGACTCGGAAGTGTCAAGGATGAGGTCTGACAACGGCCAAGCGCTTTGCTGGGACCGCGGGCGTCCCGCCCGCAAATGAGCGCGAAGCGCGAAAACGTAGTTAAGGTTGCAACTTTCAAAACCTGCGCGCCTGCGGCGCGTTGCGGGCGGGGGCGCCCGCGGTCCCAGCAAATCGCTTGAGTGATGGTTCGCGGTAAATTGGCGCCTAAGTTATACTCAGCGCTTTTGTAGCAACAGCAGATCGAGGACTACCAGAACGTGACCCTAATCGAAATACAGGATCGATTGAAGCAGGAGACGCGCGCCGCTGCCTTTGAGCTTTTCGGTGTCGAGCTTGAGCAGGTGGGCGCCGAGGTTCCGCCGCGTCCTGAGTTGGGCGATCTGGCGTTCCCTGTTTCGTTCGAGTTGGCAAAACGTATCAAGCAAAGTACCGGAGTGAAGACCGCGCCGCGAGCAATTGCTGAACAACTCAAAGCGAGGCTTGAACAGTCGGCAGAAGTTGCGCGAGTCGAAGTTGCAGGAGCCGGTTACCTCAATGTCTTTTTTGATCGCGCCAGGCTGTTGTCGCTGTTCGCTCCTGAAAGTACTGCGAACGTCGGAGACGCCGTCCCTGATCGGCCAAAAAAGATGGTGGAACACACCAGTATCAATCCCAACAAAGCTGCGCACATCGGTCATGTTCGCAATGCGGTCCTGGGAGACACGTTTGTAAGAGTTCTCCAGGGAGCTGGTGAACGGGTGGAAGTTCAGAACTACATTGACAACACCGGCGTTCAGGTAGCGGATGTAGTTGTCGGCTTCATGCATATCGAAAACATGAAACTCGACGACATTAAAGCACTGGACAGTTCCCTACCCCCCGAGCGTCCGTTTGATTACTACTGTTGGGATCTCTACACGCAAGTAGGACTCTTTTATCGTGATGGCGACGCTGCGGGCGCGCCGAATCCCGAACTCCTGAAGCTGCGCACCGACGTGTTACACGCGCTCGAAGAAGGAAAGAATCCCATCGCCGAACTCGCCGATTACGTGGCCACACGAAATGTGGAATGCATTCTCGATACCATGGAGCGGCTCGGCATTCGTTACGACTTGCTGGCGCGCGAGTCAGACATCCTGCACTTACATTTTTGGGATCGGGCATTTGAACTGATGAAGAGCGCCGGGGTCATTCGTCTCGAGTCCCAGGGAAAGCATGCCGGCTGTTGGGTGATGCCGTTTGAATCGCACACCGGAACGGACGAGCACGAGTCAGACAAGATCATTGTGCGTTCGAACGGTACGGTCACTTACACCGGCAAGGACATTGCTTATCAACTATGGAAACTGGGAAGGCTGGGCCTCGACTTCAACTACACACCCTTCCGCTCCTATGCGGACGGGCAGGTGGCCTGGGTGACCACGACTGAGCCGAACGCGGAAAGTTTGCCAGAAGTGCCGCGACCTAATTTCGGCGGGGGAGTCAAGGTCTATAACGTGATTGACTCGCGGCAGGCGTACCCGCAGGAGATTGTCGCGCGCGGGGTTGCGGCGGTGGTTCCGGAAGTTGGCGCCGACGCGAGTGTTCACTTTGGCTACGAGATGGTGGCTCTTTCGCCGGCCGCTTGCGCAGAATTAGGTATTGAACTGAGTGAAGAGGATCGCCTGCGGCCCTTCATCGAAATGAGCGGACGCAAGGGTCTGGGCGTGAAGGCTGATGATCTGATCGATCGCCTTGAAGCCGACGCACTGCGCGAGGTTTCGACGCGGCATCCTGAGCTTTCAGCTGAAGAACAGAGTGCGACTGCCCACGAGATCGCGGTGGGGGCACTGCGCTATTTCCTGTTGAAGTTTACGCGCAACTCGGTTATCGCTTTCGACTTCAAGGACGCCCTTTCGTTTGAAGGAGAGACCGGGCCATATTGCCAGTATGCTGCGGTACGTGCCAATTCGATCTTTCGCAAGCTGGATGCTGATGCTGTCGCCGGGGCTGAAAAAGTCATCGCGAGCGCCGCGGCGGGTGAGGGTGCAAAAGTTTCTGAGGTCTTCGCCGATGAGGCGGGAACTGAGATTTGGTCGCTGGTGATGCTCGCAGTGCGCCGCCTCGGCTGAGCCCGCGAACCTTGCCAAGTATGCCTTTACACTGGCGCGGGGTTTCAACCTTTTCTATCACCGGCATCGAATAATCGCCGAAGAAGATCAAACTAAACGCGCGGTACTGATCGTGGCCGCGAATATAGCGCGGCGACGATTGACCGCGGCGCTCAGGACGCTTGGGATCGCCGTGCCTGAGCGCATGTGAAAGGGCTTCAAAGCCTTGAGATTGAGCGAAGAACGATCTCAGGTGCATCGTTTCTCCGACCTGTACTTTTCGTAAAAGCAGAGAGTATAAAAGACTGTCATGTTAATCGTAATGAAATCCGACGCGACGGAAGAGCAAGTCAAAGCAGTTCTGCGCGTTATCGAAGAGCTTGGTTATCGCGGGCATCCGATGCCCGGCGCGTCGCGGACGGCCATCGGCATCACTGGTAATCCGGGCGCCGTCGACCCGTCGCATTTTGAGAACCTACCCGGTGTTTCCGAAGCAGTTCGCGTTAGCAAGCCTTACAAACTCGTCACCCTGGATCTGCGTTCCGAGAAGACTGTGGTGCAGGTTGGGGATGCGACGATTGGTGGCGAAGAGTTGGCAATCATTGCCGGCCCCTGCGCGATCGAAACCCGCGACCAGGCCTTTGTGGTCGCCGAAGCTGTATGGCGAAGTGGCGCGAAGTTTTTCCGCGGCGGTGCTTTCAAGCCCAGGACTTCTCCTTACGCGTTTCAGGGTCTTGGTGAAGATGGACTGAAGATACTCGAGGACATTCGCGAAACCTATGGGCTGAAAATTGTTACCGAAGCTTTGGACGAAGCAGGCGTCGATCTCGTCGAACGCTATGCCGACGTAATACAGATTGGCGCGCGCAGCATGCAAAACTTTACGCTGCTGCGCCGCGTCGGAAAATCGCGTTTGCCGGTGCTGCTGAAGCGTGGCCTGTCGGCAACGCTCGATGAATGGTTACTGGCCGCGGAGTACATCATGGCGGAGGGCAATTATCAGATTGTGCTCTGCGAGCGAGGCATTCGTACCTTCGCGCAACACACCCGAAACACGCTCGACCTTTCAGCGGTCCCGGCAGTGCGTCGAATCTCGCATCTGCCGGTCATCGTCGATCCGTCGCACGGGACGGGGAAAAACTATATGGTCACGCCACTCGCGCGTGCCGGAGTTGCGGTTGGTTCAGATGGGTTGATTATCGAGGTTCACGATCAACCGGATCACGCGCTCTGTGATGGGGCCCAGGCGCTAACCCTGGCGCAGTATCAACAATTGGTGAATGAAGTACGCGCGATTCATGAAGTGATTGTGCCGACGCCTGTCAGTTAAAGTTTCCAGTTCCGAGTTTCTAGTTTCGAGTTCGAGCCTTCTAGCAATTCGAAACTAGGAACTCGGAACTACATTCCCTCGGCAAGAATCTTTGCCAAGTCTCTGGAGAAAACTGATCGAGGTATTACCCGGTCGTAGCCTGCATCGAGTGCGGCGCGTTGTAGATCCGTCTGCACATGCGAGAAAAACCCCAGCAAAGGAATAGTCTTGACGTCTTCATTTGCCTTGAGTTCCCGCCCTAGCTTGATTGGATTGAGCTTCTCGTTGTGCAGATCGACGATGATCAAGGCGGGAGATTGTTCAATAGCCGCGTTAACCAAGCCGTCCAGTTGCCGGTGAAACTTGATGTTCACGCCAAGCGCCTCCGCCGTCGCGCGAATTTTTGCCGCAAAGAACATGTCGTCAACGGCTGCGAGAATGTTTCTGGTCATATCGATCGGGCTACTGCCCCGCTCTCTACGCGGCACACTACTACGAAGCTTGCTACACTATGCGCGATGGCGACCGCGATTCCCGCTCTTAAAGATTCCGAGAAGATTGAGTTCGGCTATGCCCACGCTGATGGCGAAGTAACTAACAACGCCGCAAGCATCATCGTCGCATCATACAACATCCGTTACGCCGTCGGTTCATATCTGATTTCGGGTGGACTGCTTCGCAAGAGTGGACTCAACGGACACCGAAAGCGGGCGATACAAGTCGGCTCCAACATCCAAACCGCTGCGCGTGCGTTCACTGCCGGTCAGCTGTTGCCGCGCGTGGACGTGCTCGCCTTGCAGGAAGCCGACAAAGGAACAACGCGGACTGGCAAGCATCATGTAGCCCGCGAGTTGGCCGAGGAGCTCAAGCTGGATTGGATTCATGTGCCGGCCGGCCTCCCGCGCGGTGTGAAACCAAAGACTCGTCAGTGGTGGCTCGATTTTGAAGAACCGATTGACCTGCACGATCCTGGTGATACCGGAATCGGCCTGTTGAGTTGCCTTCCGCTTAGTAACGTTACGCGAATTGATCTACCGTGGCATGAGTGTCCCTGGCGTCCGCGGCTCGCCATGGGAGCGACGGTTGCAATTGGCCCGCGAAGTCTTCGCATCATCAACTCGCACGTCGATCCCCATGCGGCTGTCGGTGGACAACTCGAACAACTCGAGGCTTTAGTCCAGGAAGCAAATAAAAACAGCGGGCCTACTCTAATTCTGGGAGATTTCAATACGCTTTCAAAAACAAAAGTGATCGAAACAAGAAACTTCTTTGAGAAGCACGGCTACTCAACGCCGTTCCCGTCAGGCACCGCGACGTGGCGCGGAATGGGAATTCGTTTGCATGCGGATTGGATCTTCTATCGTGATCTGAAGATTTCGAGATGGGGCGTCGCGCGCCCCTTGAGCGTTTCGGATCACTGGCCAATCTGGGCGGAAGTGGAATTATGAAAGCAGCGAAACCGCCAAGACGCCAAGCTCGCAAAGGAAACCAAACAGAAATCAAACTTGGCGACCTTGGCGTTTTGGCGGTTTGATCTTATGAAGCCGGAAATCATTACTAGTCGTGACAATTCCCTGCTCCGGCAGGTGCGAGCTGTTCGTGACGGCCGTGTCGACGACGCGATTTTTGTCGAAGGTTTGCGGCTGTGTGAAGAAGCTCTAACCTCCGGGATGAAGATTCATGCGGTGGTATTTTCCGACGAAATCGCGCGCAAGGAAAAACCGGCTGAACTGATTGAAAAACTCACGGCCGCTTCCGATCGCTTGGTTTGTGTCAGTGAGCACCTGCTGAAGTATGTGTCCTACAGCAAAACTTCCCAGGGGATCCTGTTGCTTGCTGCTCGCCCCGACACTTCAGAAAATCAACTTGCAGATAAACAAGTGGAGACTTCACTGATAGTGATCATGCACCGCATCACCAACCCGGTGAATGTTGGGGCCATCCTGCGCACGGCTGAAGCCACCGGCGCAACCGGTGCTATTGCCACCGAAAGTGCCACCGATCCCTTCTCGCCGAAAGCATTGCGCGGCGCAATGGGCGCAGCGTTTCGTTTACCTGTTTGGTATCGACCCTCTTATCCGCTGGCGCTCGACTGGTGTGCGCAACGTGGCATCAAAACGGTCTGTGCGGACCTACACGCGAGAAAAGACTATACGAAGTTTGACTGGACCGAACCCTGCGCGTTGATTCTGGGACCCGAGACTGCCGGCCTTTCTGCTGCAGAGATCGGCGCGGCAGACGACGCGGTACGCATTCCGATGCGAGAACCGGTTGAGAGCCTCAACGTCTCTGTAGCCACGGGAGTCTTGCTGTATGAGGCAGCGAGGCAGCGACGGCCTGCGAAGCTGGCGACAGAGGGCCGTCGACTATTAAAAAACTAACTCTGATCTGTTTTACGTTTTAGGTGTCGCCCCCTTCGCAGCCTGGTTGAATGGTTTCTTCGTGCACATGTCTTAGTTTTCATTACGAGTCTTCGCGGCTATTCGTCTCAACTTTTCTTCCCTGCTGAGCTTAGGCAGATTGTAGCCGCGTTCGCCAAAGGGCTTGAGTTTCTGCAACCAGAGATCCTCCAGAAAAGCCACTTCGGCACGATAATCAACCTCCGCGCCGGCACGTGGGCTCAACTCGTCTACGATCTCGAAGGCAAAGTTGTTACTGCCGGATTCATTCCAATCCGCCTGCAGTTGTTTGTTGGGGTGGTTTCCATTCGTCAGTTGAAACTTGTGGCGGTTGATTAGGCCGGAGAGATCCAGGCCAGCCGCCAGAAAGACTTTGTCGTTGAGGTTGTTACGGATTAGGAAGACACCGATGGGGCGCGGGGTCTGCTGGTAATCCTTCTTGAGCTGTTTCTTGTCTGGGTTCAATTCAGCTTGGTCCTACAGCATCCAGGCTGTCAGCCTTTTCGGGCAGTTGATCGTTCGCACCCTGATGAAAGGGTGCCGGCTCTTGCGCTGGGAGAACCGTAACTTCTCGCACCCTTTTCAGGGTACTCACGATCTAATGAATGCTTTCCGGTGGTCGGTGACCACCGGCTACTATCTTGTAGCCCTCCGGGCTGCCAATAGTGTTTGGCCCTACTAACCACAATCGCTTTCAGTTAGAATACCACCGTTCCAAGCTATCAAGTTTGTTGTTATGGCGCAGTCAGGAAGGACTGCGTTTTTTGCACCGAGAGCAGGCCCGCGCGTTTTGCCGTTCGCCAGTGTCGAACCCCTGAGCGGCCGCCGGCGTATTAAAGCTTAGATGACTGACGAACAAAAACCTCAGGCCGGCAAGAAACGCGAAGAAGCGCTGCCCGAACGTCTATTGCGGCGCGCACTCGAGCGGGTTGGCGATGTCGTCGATCGCAAGTTTGGCCGCACCGTCGACCCCAGAGGTGGGCTGACTACCTCCCAGTTGATCGAGCGTATGAAGAAGCTCATCGACGAACGGGTCCGCGACGAAGGACGTAAGGGTCGCATCGCTCCGCACCACCTGAAGCTTAAGATCGAGTGGGGCACGCATTCGGAAGCGCCGCCCGAGATCATCAAGGAGCTTGAGCACGAAGTTCTGGCCGCCGCTATCGATCACATAAACGATCATCGCTATCGAACCATGGCGACGGTCGACGTTGAAACCGATGTAGATATTTTTACGACTGGTATCTCAGTCGATCCTACCTTTGGCGAATTTGAAGAAGAATTGAGAGCGGCTGACGAAGCCAAGCGCGCCGAACAGTTGGAAGTACCTCATCGCAGCGCTTTTGAGAAAGTTGCTCCGATTAATTTCGTAGCGCGAATTACGATTCAGGAAAACGCGCGCGAAGTTCCGCTGGCTTTGGTTCCGGGAGGGCGGCGCTTGAGTGTCGGTAGGGTAGCAGACAACGAACTATCGCTGCACGATGCCAGCGTTTCCAAGATCCACGCCGCGCTGACTATGAACGCGCAAGGAACTCTCCTCGTAGCCGACACAGGATCGACAAACGGTACCTACATAAATGGACGCCGAATCGCGTACGGCGAAGCGCGCCAGATCGAAGACGGCGACGTCGTCAGCTTTGGAGACGTTGAAGTGCGCTTTCGTAAGACTGAAATGGCCGGGTAAGAGCGGGGGCAAGCCCACCTTCCCGACCCTGAGCTGACTGGAGTTGAGTCGTAATTTGTGATGGTGCGGCTTTCAGAGGGGTTTAACGAGCGACTCTGAAAACTTCTAAGGTGAGGAAGGCGGGCTTGCCCCCGCTTCCTTGTAACTGCACACAACCGACCCAGAGCCATGCTCTTCTTCTTGCTTCTTCAATCACCAACTCCGGCCCAAGTTGTCGTTCAAGTGCCCGAGCGAACACCGGCACTGCTCACGCTCATTTATCTCGGCGGCCTCCTGCTCGTTGTCCTCCTCTTACTCTTTTCGCTCTTCCGAAATCGCCGCCGTGGAATTTCCCTAGCGGCTGCAGTTCCGGAAGATTTGCCGACCGAGGTCAGGCGCCGGCTGGGTTCAACCTCGACGAATCGCGGCCTGCGCGCCCTGCGCTGGATATTTGTTCTGCTTTCGTTCTCCGTTTTTGGAGCCCATATTTATTGGACTCACTACGCTCCGGAGAGCAACGAAAAATTTCAGGAGTTGGGCTACAAAGATCTACGTAACCGGCGCCTTTCAGAATCTACTTTGCGTGGCTGGTTGCTGGATCGTAGTGGGAAACTAGAAAGCGCCCTGGCCCTATACCGGCGCGATTCGAGCGGCAACATTTATCGAGACTACCCGATGGACAAAGCCATGGCCCACCTCTTTGGCACCGACCTCGGCGATCCCGGACTCGAACGCGCGCTGTTTGGTGTTCAAAGCGGCGCCTTGCCTGAAGCGCTCGAGGTAGTAAGAGGAAAGACGGTCGAATTCACCGGCAACAAAGACGTGCGCCTGACCATTGATCGCGATCTGCAACAGGCGGCGGTTGATCAATTGAAAGGAAAGCACGGGGCGGTAGTAGTACTGAATCCGCAGACCGGCGAAGTGCTGGCCCTCTATAGCGAACCTTCCTATAGCATCAAAGAAATTAACGACGAACGCACCTGGATCAAGCTCGAAGCTAACCAGCGCGATAAGCCACTGGTGAGCCGGGCCCTGGGCGCCTACTACATTCCAGGTTCGACCTTCAAGACCGTAACCATGACCGCGGCCTTTCTGGCGGGCGAGCAAGACACCGAGTTTACCTGCAGCGGCGGCGGTTATTACGCTGCGCCCGGAGCCAATGTGATCTTCGATGACGGCGGTGCCGGTGAAGTGCACGGACGAATCGGAATAGACACGGCGTATGAAGTTTCCTGTAACCAATATTTCGCACAGATGGGGGTGAAACTCGGCGCCGAGCGCTTGAAGGTGGCGGCGCAGTTACTGGGAATCGGAACCTACGACACACCTGCCGAAGCCCTGCGAGGCCGCAAGGAACCCGAGATTTGGAACGCCAGCAGCGACGCAGTTAAGCGGGCCCTCGCACCAAGAGAAGCGACGATCGTTACCGGCAAGGTCACGAAATACGATTTGGCATTGATGGGTTATGGGCAGGGCTATGCGGGGCAAATGACTCCCTTTCAAATGGCGCTGGCCGCGTCGGCGATTGCGAATATGGATGGAAAGCTCATGAAGCCGAAGATCGAGTTTGATCGGCCGCCGGAGATGTTCAAGCAGGTGATGAAGCCGCAGCAGGCGGCCACCATGCGCGGGATCATGGGCCTCGTAACCGGAGGACCGAGCGGAACAGCACGCGGAGTTTTTGCTCCAGTTAAAGCCGCCGGCATCAACACCGGCGGCAAAACCGGAACGGCGCAGAAAACCGAGCCGCTCTACGATCCGAAGACGGGGGCACCAAAGACTAGACACCGTGTAGAAAAGGACAACAAGGGCAACATCATTCGTGAATATGAAGAAACGATCATGGACGAGGAGCATCCGCGAATCGACGCCTGGTTTTTGTGCATCGCCCCGCTCGATCGGCCGCAACTGGCGATCGCCGTGATCGTCGAAGGCGGTGGTTATGGTTCGAAGTCAGCGGCGCCGATCGCGGCAGCGTTGGTGATGAAGGCAAAAGATCTGGGTTATTTCAAAGTGGTTAGTAGTCAACCACCAATGAAGGGCCAACAGGGACAACGTCAACCACGGCCGGCTGCAGCACCGACCCAGTAATTTTGGAGTGCGGTGACCAATTTTGGCGTGCGGTGACCTGTCACCGCTTTGGTCCCGGGCGGCCTGCCGTCCGATCCTTTTGGATTTCAATTAAACGTGGGCGCGACAGGTCGCGACCGACAAAAGCGGTGACAGGTCACCGCCCTCCAAAAAATACGGCACTTCAAAAATGAAGAACCGCGCATCGTCACATCTGCTCATTATCCTGTTGCTACTCATCCTTGAGATCGTGGGCTACTGGGGCATGCATCGCGCAGCATTGCTTCGTGGTTATGAAACTTCGATTATCGGCGCGGTCCGCGACCTCTTCATGTTCCTCCCTCTCCTCACCGTGGTAGTTTTCCTCTCACGGTCCATGAAGTATCGCGGAAACTGGATCCTTTTTACCGCCGCGATATTGCTGTTCTCTATCGGCATGTTGATTCAGTATCGGCTTTACAGCGATCCGGAATACAACGCCCGCAACAAATCCGAGGCGCGACAGGCCAAGATGGAGGCCTTGCGAACGCGTTACATAATCGAAAACTACGATCCGCTCAAGAAACAACTGATGGGTTTACCACCAACTCCGGCTCAGGCCATTGACGTTGAACAACTTCCCAAGCGCCCGTCAACCTACACTCTTTGGAACGCGCTGACTGCCGGCTACACCTGGATCCCGATCTTCTCCATCATCGCTTTTCTTCTGGCTTACTTATTTTGCGTGCGCGACGGCTTCCTGCTTTGGATTCAAAGGAACAGTTTTATCATTGTGTTGTTAACGCTCGTGCCTTTAGCTGTGGCCGTCGTAACCTCGAGCGCCGGCAAAGCGCTGGGCAACATGACGCCGTGGGAGCCTTCCAAAATTCCATTTCTTTTGGGCTTCGCCGGAATCCTGACAGCACGTTACAAGGACCTCGCTGAAACCTACTGGGGCATTCCGCGCGCGCGTGACATTGTGCCGCTGCTGGCGATGGCGATGTTGCCGTTCGTTCCCTTCTTCGCGCTGAAGGACTTTGGACAGATGTTGATCTTCAGCGGCGCCTACACCACCCTTTACCTCGTTGCCGTGCGGCGTTGGCCGCAGTTATTGTTGTTTGTAGGCTCAGTGCTGCTGGTGATTAGCATCCTGGTCGTCGGCGCATTACCAAGAAACGTGCAGGAAAAAGTACCGCTGCTGCCGACTGTAGCGAAGCCAATTCAGGCGATGCTGCCCGCTCGTATCCAACAACGCTTCCATCTTTGGCTCGATGGGTTTGATCCGCCGTCGCCGGAAGTCTCCTGGTGGAAGAAGGACTATGACGAGGCGGTAAACAAGGATCCGCAACTGAAGGAACTTGCCGAGCAGAGTCCCGCGATGCAAAAGATTGTGAACACTGATATCTGGTTTGATAAGCTTGCATTTCAACCAGCTCAGGCAATTTTTGGGATCTCTTCCGGCAAGAATACGGGTCGAGGTTTGGGACTTGGTTATCCCGAAGTCATCCCTATTGCCGATTCGGATTACGTCTACGCGGCTTTGGCGGAGGAAGAAGGTTTGGTGGGCGGTGGCATAGTTATTCTGGCTATTATTATTTTTGTGATCGCCGGTGTTCGTACTTCGCTGGATGCGCGTGATATGTTTACTAAACTGTGCGCGGCGGGCTTAACAGCTTTTATCGGTTTTCAGGCGCTTGTAAACATCGGAGGTATTTTGCGAGCTTTACCGATGACTGGAATCACTTTGCCTTTTGTGAGTCATGGCGGGTTTAGTCTCATCACCAGCTTTGCCATGTTAGGAATGCTGATGGCCTTTTCCCATCGCAACGCACGCGACACGATGCTGGCCAAAGGGCCGCGCAGCGAGCCGCGGTCGTCATTGAAACTGGAGGCGGTTGAATGAGCCAGCCCAATAACCAACTTGAAGATACGCAGCCGGGCAGCTCTTCGCTGCAATCCTTTGCGGTCACCGATCGCGGCCTCAGCGAAAAGCGTCCTTTGAATGAAGACTCTTTTCTTGCAGACAGCGAACGCGGAATCTTTTCCGTGGCCGACGGCGTCGGTGGCGCGGAGGCTGGCGAAGTGGCCTCGCAAACGGCGATCGAAGTGCTGGATGAGGCCTTTCGTCATCGGCTGGATGATGCTGACGTTGAAGACTTGATGGAACTTGCGATTCAACGGGCAAACGCTTCTATCCACCAGATGGCCCAGGATCACGTCAAGTTTTCGATGATGGCCACCACGATCGTCGCCCTTCACGTTCAGGGAAATGTCGCCACCATTGGACACGTCGGCGATTCGCGTTTGTATCGTCTGACACCGGCGGGCCAATTGCTTCGTGAGACTGCGGATCATTCCGTGGTTGAAGAAGAAGTGCGGGCTGGACGAATGACCCCGGAACAGGCAGCGAATCACCCCAGCAAGAATGTTATTAGCCGCGCGCTCGGCGCTGAGAACGACGTCGAGGTCGACATGAAAGTGATCGAAGTCGACGACGGTACAGAATTCCTTCTTTGTACCGACGGGATTACGCGGCATATTCCTGATCACGAACTCAGGCACTTGTTAATCACGTATCCGGATTTGCCTACCCTCTGTCGGGAATTGAAGCGGATCTGTTATGAGCGCGGTGCGGAAGATAACCTAACCGCTGTGGTCGTTTGCGTTGGCCAACCGCTCTCAGCTGCCGACAGAACTGACGATCTGGAGAGAACGATGTCGCCGGAGGCACTGCCCGCTGCGCCGGTCGTCGCCGCTCCGGCGTCGCAAACGATTCTCGGAAGCAGTTTTGATTCCCTGAAGGCTTCAACAGACTTCGGCAATTCCCTTGATGATACGGAAGTCCCTGCGGCCTCGGCTGAGAGCATTGCCGCTTTGAAGTCTCGGAACGAGAACGTTATCGAGAATCGCCTTAATGTTCCGGGACCTCCGCCTGCGAAGAGCGGCGTTGAAAGAACCATGACGCGGTTTTTCATGTTCGTTCTCTTCCTCGCCGTCGTGGGCGCGGCTTTTTATGCCGGCAGGAAATACAAAGGGCCAATACCCTACGTTGAGGGCATCGCGCCGGTTGCGGAAGCTTCACCGACGCCTACGGTGGGCGACGATCCAATCTTGAAGTTTGAACGAAGCCGGCGCGAGGTTGATAACGATCCAAACGCCTGGCTGGCAACACAACTGAAGAGCGAACAGACACGGCAGTCCATACAGAATCCTCTGGACTCAAACGAAGGGGAGTTCCTTTACCTCTATGGCCGCGCGTCTCTGCTCACTGGTAACAGCGACGAAGCTGCCAGGGCGTTTGAGAAAGTGATCGCCAGGACTAACCTGGTTTCGCCTCAGGCGGACGCCACCCTCAAGAAAGAAGCAACGCTCGGATTGGCTGCCGTCGCTTTAAAGTCAGACAAAGATAAGCCGGCTGCCGTGGCGCGCTTCGACGAAACCATGCGGCCCGTCCCCTCGCCGTCGGCCTCTTCCCCAACAGGTTCTCCTTCTCCTTAGGCCCAGCTTACGTTCGCTTCTCGCTTTGCGGGAGGTGTTGCTTCGAAACTGATGCCGGAACTCAAGCTACAACAGAGCAGGCTCGATGGTCGTTACGACATTATTGAATGTCTTGGACGCGGCAGCTACGCCGAGATCTACGTCGCTCACGACAATGCCGCCTCCGATGACGCTCCGGAGACCGTAGTAATAAAAGCCCTGAACATGTTTTTGCAGGATGCCCCCGACGAAGCACTTGAGCACACCCTCATACAAAATTTTCAAAACGAGGCGGTGGCCCTCGATCGGGTCCGTCATCCGAATATCATCAGCCGCCTCGGTCACGGGACCGCTATCGATCTTGCCGGCACCACCTTTCATTACATCGTGCTCGAATACCTTTCCGGCGGCGATATGGCTGCGCTCTCGCGCGGTAAGCCGTTGCCCATTGAGAAGGCGCTTTTTTATCTCGAGCAAGTCTGCTCCGGATTGGCCCACGCACATGAGGGCGGCGTAATTCACCGCGACATCAAACCGCAGAACCTTCTATTAACTGCTGATCGTCAAGTCGTCAAGATTGCCGACTTCGGTGTCGCTCGTTTGGCAGCCAACGAAGGCGCCATCACCCGCGTCGGCACCAACATCTATGCGGCTCCGGAACATAACCCGCTGGTTCAAACCGGCTCGCTGGATTTGGGAGCGATCGCCGCCGGTCACGATCACTTGACGCCGGCTGCGGATATTTATTCGCTCGCGAAAACTACCTACGCGTTGCTCGCCGGCGAATCGCCACGCCGCTTTGCCCAACACTCGATAAAGGAGATGCCTGCCGTTGTAGCGAGTCACTTCTGGTCCACGCCCGTACTGAGGGTCCTGGAAAAGGCAACGCAGGTGCGACCTGAAGATCGTTACCAAACGGTGCAGGAGTTTTGGGACGACCTGGCCGATGCAACACTGCCGCCGACAAGGTCGCTTGCGGGCGTTGCGCTTGAAGCACAGGCTGAACTTCGGCAACGGCCGAGCCTGGATCTGAATGTCGAACCGGTTGAATTGACTGAGGCGCCGCCGCAACCTCGCTTCCAGCCGGTGAGTCCGGCCCCGCAGCCAGCGTCGAACCAGACGACAATTCCTTATGGAGTCCAGCCGGAGTCGCGCCGGCCGAAGATTGTTGTGCCCGTGAGTACAATGCACTCGACGGCGAGACCCGTCGCAGGTCGTGAAGAGGTCCTGGTCCGCCACTCTGCGAGGGACAGAATTGCGGCGCTACCGGATCAACCACGGAACGGCAAAGTTCCGGTAGGGCGAATGGAAAACAAGCGCCGCCCGGTTGGCCCGAAACGGGCGCGACCTCTTCTGGTGGCTGCCATTCTGATTCTTGGCTTCGTCGGCATGTTGCTGGCGACTCACAAGTATGTTACTTCCCACTGGAATCCCTTTGTTGGTCTACCGGTGCTGTCGGACGTTTTTGTAATCGGGCGGGAAGGTGTTACAACAACGGACGTAAATCTGCGGTCCGACGCCAGCGTTGCCAATGCGCCCATCGGTTTGGCTGAGGCAGGCTCGCGGGTGAAGATTTTGGCAACCGGCGACAACTGGTACGAGGTTCAGGTGTTGCAACACGGACGAGCCAAGGCGGATCCGTTTACATCCGACAAGGGTTGGATTAATAAGAAGTTTGTTAAGTTTGATTGAGAATGGTTTTTGGACTTTGGTCTTGGGACTTTGGTCTTTGACCTTTGAACCTTGTACTTTGAGCTTTGTGCTTAGAACTTTTTCTGGCTGGCCGCGTCCGAAAACGAACAAACTTCAAAGCACAAAGAACTAAGTACAAAGTTCAAAGAACCAAGCACAAGTTCAAAGATCTACGACCAAAAGCCAAAGACCCAAGACCAAAGTCCACCTATGGGATTATTAGAATCAATACGAAAATGGATCGACGGTGAGCAGGGCGAGGACCTGCTTGAAGCTGCCGATGAGCACTCCAAGCCGCGTCGCATCTGGGAAGAATTTCTGGTGAAGATCGCGCGTGAGGTTGAAGCCGTCATGCAGCGCGAGATGTTTACACCGCCCGGCGGTCTCACCTATATACCCCGCGAATACGTGGTCTATCTCAGCGCCGAAGACGATAAGGACTGGCAGGGTGACAAGCGCCGCGGCCTCGAGCAGGGATTGTTTCATGTGCTCTCCGAACGTGCCCGTGAGTTGAGCGGGTCAAATCAGCTGGCGGCGAAGTCGTTCGCGGTGGAATTGCGTGTCGATGGCACGTTGGAGAAAGGTCAGTTTCGCGTGCAGGCTGTCTGGGACGAAACCGAGAGCGGCCACACTCAGGTTAACGCCCGGGTCGGTTCATCCCCAGCGCAAGCCCCGCAGATAAACCTCAACGACACCATTCGCGAGCGTGCCGACGGTGCCCAGGGCGATACGGAATCAGACGTAGAAAGCGGGTCGAGTGAACAAACGGTTGTCCGGCCACGCATCATCACTCTCTATCAAATTGAAGTTTGGAAAGACGGCGTGCGTGAATCAGTGGTTCCGATTAGCAAGGGGGAGATCACGATTGGTCGCGGCTCACGCTCGATCACCGTCGATCTGCCGTTAAAGGGCGATCCGGAAATAAGCCGCGTGCATGCGACCCTCACGCGCGAGAACGACGGCCGCTATTACCTGCTTGCGAAAGGCCGCAACCCTACGGTTGTCGCCGGCCGCGAGCTGCCGCGCGAAGAGCGCACGGAAGTAATGCCGGATCAGAAGATCGCGATCTGCAACTTCGTGCTGCGGATCCAGCCGCGTTGACTTCGATATAGCTAAGAAGATTCAATTTCATTAGCACCTGACTTCAGTCAGGCGGGTGTCTGCGGATCCGTCCGCGATGACTTCGATATAGCAAAGAAGATTCAGTTTCATTAGCACCTGACTTCAGTCAGGTGGGTGTCTGCGGATCCAGCCGCGTTGACTTCGATATAGCTAAGAAGATTCAATTTCATTAGCACCTGACTTCAGTCAGGTGGGTGGGTCGGGGGAAAATATTCAAAACCGTTTTAACGGTTTCAGACATCATGCCACTCCAGTCCATACCGCTTCACAAATAACTCAAACTCCTCACCAAACGTTTTCTCGTGGTGATGCTTTTCCTGATTGGCGATGTATGAGGCCACTCGACCGACGTCGGAATGAGATACTGAGAAGGCCCCATAACCGCGACCCCATGAAAACCTGCCCCGCAGAATGCGCTGTTCGTTAATGTCGTGTGACGAGCTGCCTTTCAACAACTTAACTGTCTCCTCAATGCACTTGCTTGTCGGCAGGTCGATCAGGGCGTGCACGTGTTCCGGATTAACGTAATTGATTTTCATGTAGATACCGTTCTTCAAAGCATAATCATCTATGAATTTGGAGGCGATCGCGGCGGCTGGCTTGGTCAGCATCGGTTCTCGATCAAGCGTTGCCCAGACAAGGTGAATCCAACAGCGGCTGTAAGAATGTATCGACATGTTGGCCTTCTACCATAGGGCGGTTTGTGAGACCAGCGTCGTCGTGGAGAAACCGTTAAAACGGTTTGCCGAGATTCTTGTATTGATGCATCACCTGACTGAAGTCAGGTGCTAATGAGAGTTCGACGTCGTCAACGCGGAAGAAACCGTTGAAACGGTTTGCCAAGCTTTTTGTATTGATGCATCACCTGACTGAAGTCAGGTGCTAATGACATCAGTCAGGTAGTAATTAGATAAAGCTTCAGCTGCCGCCGGCAGAAGCCGCCTGCGCGTTCAGCTCGAGTTCGGAGAGTAGTTCAACAACAAGTGGTTTATCACGTTCGGCATCGAGGTAGTCCTTACCCAGCATCTTGCGAAACTTTCGTTCCGTCGCCTCGCCATTCAATTCTTTCAACAACGCCCGACAAAACGCCTGCACTACAACCGGATCAAACTGCGAGCCGGTGTTCTTTCGCAGGTCGACGATAACCTCAGCAAACGTGCGGCGGGTCTTGTAAGGTCGGTCCGTCGTCATCGCGTCAAACGAATCCGCGAGCGTGACAATCTTCGCGCCAATGGGAATTTGCAGATCGGTTAGTCCATCCGGATAGCCGCGGCCATCCATCCGTTCGTGGTGATACTTCGCCATCAGGGGAATGTCGGCGTAGGGGTGGTGAATCGGCGAGAGGATATCAAAGCCTGCACCAGGGTGCCGGTTTAGTTCACTCGACTCCTTCGCGTTAATCTTGTAAGGCGCGTTGATGATGTCGCGTTCCACCACCAGCTTGCCGACGTCGTGCAGGTACCCGGCGATTGCCATTCCTTCCACTTCTTCTTCGCCCCAGCCCAGCTCGCGCGCAATGATCTCGCTGTATTTTCCAACGCGTTCAGAATGCCCTTGCGTGTACTTGTCCTTGATATCGATGGCAGCGGCGAAGGCCCGCACCGTGTCGCGATAGATGGCGCGCAGATCGAAATAGAGTCTACGGTTATCTTCCGCCTGCTGTTTCACTTCCGCCAGCAACCGATGCGTGTGGATGCCGACGCCGATGTGCCGTACCATCGCTTGAACCACTTCAAGGTCATCGGGCGTAAACGGTTCACCGCTGGCCTTGCCTCCAAGCGCGACCAGTCCGGTCAGTTTTCCATGAACCGCCATGGGAATGATCAGTTCGATTTCCTGCGTGCGGAGACCACTAAGCGCCTGGTAGAGGTGACCCGCCTCTTCCTCATCGACTTTGAGCACACCCTCAACGGAATTGACTAAGGCTTCCTTGGTTTCTGCATCAATCAGGTAGTCGACTCCGTAGTCCGGACTCAAGCCCCAGGTCGCAAGGCAGTTGGTTCTTTCGAGGTGTGTCGGAACTTCAAGCACGGCGCCGCGACGGATTGCCAGTGTTCCCAGCAACAAGTGCAGCGACGTACGCACCATCTCCATGAAGTCGCCGCTGTCAGCAATCTCCTGACCAAGGTCGGCCAGCGCGCCGAAGGAGTGGATAAGTTTCTGTGTATTAGATTCCATGAAGGGTCTTGAGATCTTGATCTTGGGGCCCAGGTCTTTGACTCTTCGTACTTAGTTCTTTGAACTTTGTCTATTTTTCGGACGCGGCAGCGTAAGACCAAGAAAAAACTCTAAGCGCAAAGCTCAAAGCACAAAGTACCAAGAACAAAGTACGAAGTACAAAGACCTAAAACCCAAGTCCAAAGCCCATTCCCGATTAATGACCTATTGCCTGGCTTTGTGGGGGATTGGTAGACAGGTTCGAGAGAGCTTCCTGTTCATTCGCGGCCAGCAGTACGTGGCGCGTCAGTCCCAGCATCTCGAAGAGTTGGATCGTCTCGCTGTTTACGTCGGAGAACACCACCAGTGCGCCGCCTTTTTCTGCAATGTCAATGATGCCTAACAGGATGGAGATGCCGATGCTATTAACCAGTTCGGTGTCGCTGAAATCGATGACCAACGCACGGGCGCCGGAATCGAGCTGCTTCTTACATTCGCGCTCGATTCTTTCTCCGGTAAGCTTATTCAAGTAGTCGCTGGCATAGACGATCGCGGTGGTGCCGACGCAGTGCGAGCGAACGTTTGATTTGACGGATTCTCCCATGCTTATCTAACTCGATCCTCAGGAGCTCTGGCGGAGATACTTGGTCATCCGCAAACTAGTTCCCTCGTCCACCCGCTCAAACTCAACTTCGTCCATCAACGTCTGTATGAGTTTTAACCCCCAACCACGGCGATCATCGGACCTTTGCGATTCATCTGCCGTCGTCTCTTCCTCGCCCTGAGAATTGCCCGCAAAATTAAATGGCAGGATGCCTCTACTCGAAATCGTTATCGACAATCTATCATTTTCGACCTGAAATCGCTGATATATTTTTCTATCGGGACTCAAGCTGTGTTCAGAGGCGTTGATGCAGGCCTCAACTACGGCGGTCTTGATTTGGTTAATTGCCTCCGGTGTAAAGTTGACCCTGCGTGCAACTTGCTCAACGGCGCTGGCGGCTAGCATTTCGTTGTCGGCACCCATCGGAAAAATAAGTTGAAACTCATTGGTAGCGTCAGACTGTTGCCGCTCGCCCGTGCTTAGACGGTCAGTCAGGACGTCAAACTGTTGCCGGCTCGATCCAAAAGCATTGCGTGAACGCAGCAGGTCGTTGGCTTCCGGCGAGAATCCTTCGTTGGCTATCAGCCAGATTTGCGTTCGGATGAGACCCGATTTACGCGCTACGCCCGCAAGCGTATCAAGCCACTTCTCCACCAGCGCGGCATTCGCTTCAAGTTTGCTTTCAACCCTGGCCACGAGCCAGACAGTCTCGTTTTGGTTCGTGTAAACACCACCAGAAAAAGCGTGGGCGACGACCGAACTCTCTTCACCGAACGGCCGCAGTGCCAAACTCAATGAAACCCCACTTGCCGTATGAAAGACCTGGGGCAGCCGTACAAGACTTGTGTCGGCGTCGAGAGCCGCAGCTGCTTCTTCGGCCGGGACCCCTTTGTACACAGCAGCAAACTCGGCGAAATCAAACAGACAACGGGGCACAAGTTGCGAATTGAATTTGCCAAGCAACTCGCGCAACGGCAGGCTGGCGGCGCGGCGATAGTGGTGCGCAATAGTTTGCGGCGCTCGCTTAAGCGCATCGGCCATTACGTCTGCCACGACGATGGCGCGCGGCTCGCGTAAAGCGTCGAGTCGAAAACGACTCTTCAGATAATCTTGCCAGAGCATGGAGCCGCCGGTGATGTCGATCGTATCGCCGTCACAATTAATAAGTTCCTGAATGTGTAACAGGCGCACCAGTTGTTCGACCGCAGCGCTGCCCAGCTTCAAACGCCGGCGCCAACTTTCGAAGTGAATAGTGTGCTTGCCTTCTGGCGTTGCTTCGCAAAGGAGAGCGATCACCGATGCTCTGGTCTCAGGTTCAGAAGCAATGTGCTCAAGGACCGATGAAAAGTAACGATTGAGTCGCCCGCCCATCAGCTCATCGACGTACAGGCGTTCGCAAGCGAGATAAGAGTCGAGCGCCAGGCGCTTTTCACCCGCTGCCTGCAGTATTGAGGTGATGAAGAACGGACTGCCCTCCAACTGTTGTACCAGCAGGTCCCTCGTCTCGTCGGTTATTGAAACGTGTTGCCGGCGCGCAGTCGCGGTAATCAGATTGCGCGCGTCCTCGTCTCCGAGTTGTTCAAGTCGCATTACCGCGAGCGCATCCGAGTCGCACCCGGCGCGCGTCACCGCGTCGAGGACCTCACGTCGCAAACCGGCCAGGACAAATGGGTTACCACCCGACTTAAGGGCCTTGACGATTTCAATCGCAAAAGGAATAGACGAGTCGGAGTAGTTAGCCAACTGCACGGCGTCAAACATAACGAAGGGCCGAACGTCCCCTGATGGAACGCGGTCCGGAGCAGTCAGACAAAAGCGCACCAGCTCTCTATCGTCTTCGCCGAAGCGTTGGCGGTTATAAGACTCGATTAGCTCTTCGATCCAAACAACATCCGCAGCGGGCGCAAGCTTGACGAGATCGTTTAGCGTTAGCGAAGCGCGGCAGAGGGTAGGCTCATCGCGCCGATAAGCAATGTATTGCAGGAGGAACGTATTGAGGAATTCAATCGCAGCGCTAACGGCGGTGGTTTCGGCCTGCGGCAGAGCAAAATAGATTGGAACAACTTCTTCGCGGCGACTGAACAGGCTGTCAAAAGTCTGCCGCAGCAACTCTGAAACACCTGCTAACGGCGCCAAGAGAATCAGGAGTCCGTAGGCTTCTCCCGATCTTTTCTGTCCATTCGACTGTCTGGCATGCGAAACCAGCCGCTCAAGTTCGGCCGTTCTGCCGATAAACTCGTCGCGCCTAACGCGGCCGAGAATCTGGCGTCCATGATTAATGCGGTTGTGGTCCATGAAAGCGGCGGTTAACTGGGAAGATTGTCAGCGTAGAACTCGATCCGGTTTTTGCCTTGCGCTTTGGCGGTGTAGAGGGCTCGATCGGCGGCCGCAATTACTTTGTCCCCGGTATCGATATACTTGCCCAGGGTGGAGATTCCAATGCTGACGGTCACGTTCCCCTGGGGCTGCGACTTGCCGAAGGGGTATTCTCTTTCTGCAACTCGCTGGCGCATGCGTTCAGCAATTACGCCGGCTTCGCTAAGCGAGGTCTGTGGCAACAGGATGCAGAACTCCTCGCCGCCGTAGCGACAAGCAACGTCGGCGGAGCGCAGTGCCGCCTTCAGGGCGTGGGCTGTGATTTTCAGCGCGACGTCACCCGCCTGATGCCCGTTGCGATCGTTGTAGCTTTTGAAGTCATCGATGTCGATCATCAGACAACTCATGGAGTAGTTGTATCTTTCTGAACGGTTCAGCTCATCGGTCAGACGTTCTTCAAGATAACGACGGTTAAGCAATCCAGTAAGCGGATCGGTTATCGACATCAATTGGAATTGGGTGGCGCGTTCGTGCCACTCAGCACTTTCCAGTGCAACTGCGATTTGCGGACCAAGTATCTCCAGCAGACTCAGGTCGACGTCATCAAACTTATCGTCCCCGGATTTGTCAGCAACGTTTAGTACGCCAATTTTGCGGCCCCTCATCGTTATCGGGTAACTGATAAAAGATTTCGTTCGGTACTTTCGATCTGCGGGCGCAGCGGTTAGTCCTACGGTTTCTAGATCACTGACGACCAGCGCCTTTCCCGTTTCCAGCACGCCGCCGGAAATGCCTTCGCCAATGCGGCTGGGGAGCATTTCATCAGTCGATACCGCAAAACCCTCCGCAGCTTTCAAACTGATCTCGTTTGATTCTTCATCGAACACCCAGAGCGAAGCTCGCTCTGCTCTAAGGAGTTCCATTGAGTGTTTGAGAATTGCCTTGTAAGTCTTCTCCGGCTCGCGGGAGCTGATGCGCTCAAGAAAGCGTTGCAGGGATTCAGCTAGTTGGGAACGATGATCGAGTTCACTGCGAAGACGGTCGACTTCACCTTGTAGATCTCGTGAACCTTCAACTGTGGTTGCAAGGGCGCCGGCGTCCGACGTTCCGGCGGTTATCGTCTCTTCGGGTTCAGTTACAGCAATCGCGGGAGTGGCTGTCGCGGCGTTAAAATTTCTGACTGCCTTTTGCAGTCGCTCGGACAATTGATCCAGACGCTGCGGCTCGGCAAATATCACATTTTCGAATGGCTCACTGGCAAGCAGATCGTTTAACTCGCCGGCGCGAAAGCGATCGACCAGAGTGCGGTAGTCCTCGGCGCTGACAAAGGCGCGCCCACCGATTGCAGCAAGGTTCTGTCCTCCGCCGATGTGTACCGGCATCGTGAAGCACTGCAGCCCGGCGTGGCATTTGTAATTAACCGCCGAGCCGGCGCTGAGTGCGCGCCGGTGAGCGTCGCCGCAATAGGGATCGCAAAGAGCAACGTATTCCATTGAAGACTGGAATGCGTGGCAGATCGAATTGTTATTTGAAGCGACCAGCGCGGGAGGTTGTCGACCGTCTACGAGTAAGACCGAAAGGCCAGTTGCAGCCGCGAGTTTTTGCTGCACAGCGACCCAACCTGGCGGAGCATCCGCGGGATGTTCCTGGACGATAGCAGGCAGTTCCTCGTGAAGTGCTACGTCCGAACTGGTCGAATCAGGTCGCGACTCTTCAACGCGCCCGGAGGCACTCTTCTTCGACTCCTTTTGCCGATGGGTCAAATCTGTGCGCTTTCGCTGGGGCATGCGCTACAAGTCAGTATAGATTCGGTTAACGATGCCAACAAATTACTCTGAAAACCGCAAGTGGTAGCTGAAAATCTGGGCGCGATTAATAGACACAACACAAGTTACCCTATTGGTATACGACCAATATCAGCCTCTTTTCATCTTGCCGGCGGGCAGGAAGGGGCGTTTTTCCCAGGTTTTCCGCAGATTTAGAACTGACGAACGAGATCGCTAGCTTTTGGCAGCGTTTGCTCTGTGGCTTGTTGAGCTGCGGCTAGTCCTGGAGCGTTGCCGGGTGCCACTCGCTCGATGTCGGGCTGCTCGGGACTAATGCGAATGCAGGCGGCGAAGTGAGCCGGCTTGACTTCAAACAGCGGCGGGACGATTTGCTTACAAGCCTCAATCATGTAAGGACAGCGTGTGTGGAAACGGCAACCGCGCGGAGGGTTGATTGGCGAAGGGACGTCGCCCTCAAGGACGATTCGTTGACGCTTTGCCTCCACCTTTGGATCGGGAACCGGCACCGCAGAGATGAGGGCCTTCGTATATGGCATGAGCGGATCCGCATAGATTGTCTTCGCGTCGGCAATCTCAACCAGTTTGCCGAGATACATCACTGCTACGCGATTCGAAACGTGACGGATTGCCCGCAGATCGTGAGAGATGAACAGGTAGGTGAGATTCTTCTCGCGCTGCAACTTTTCCAGGAGATTCATGATTTGTGCCTGGATAGAAACGTCGAGCGCGGAGATTGGTTCATCAGCAACGATGAAGTCGGGATCGACTGCGAGTGCGCGCGCGATGCCGATGCGCTGCCGTTGTCCACCGGAGAACTCATGGGGGAAGCGTTTGATGAAGCGTTTGCTCAAGCCGACAGTCTCCAGAAGTTCCTGCACTCGCTGGTCCGCTTCCCTGCCCTTTGCGAGTTTGAATGTTTCAAGAGGTTCACCAACTATTTGTCCGACGGTCATCCGCGGGTTGAGCGAAGCGTAAGGATCCTGAAAAATTATTTGCAGGTGCCGGCGATGCTCGCGCATTTCTCGTTTTGAAAGGTGCGCGAGATCCTGATTGCGATAAAGCACTTGCCCGGAAGTTGGCTCGGTGAGACGAAGAATCGCGCGGCCCAAAGTCGACTTGCCGCAACCAGACTCACCTACGAGACCGAGCGTTTCGCCGCGATAGATGTCGATGGTTACGCCGTCCACCGCCTTGACGACGCCCTTGCGGCCGGCGCGCAAGTCGAAATGCACCTTGAGATCGCGTATGGCAAGCAGAGGCTCACCGACGCCGCCGGCAATTGTCGGCAGCGCCTGGTTGGTCAGATTCGACTCTCTCTCGCTAGTGCTCATATAGTGTCAACGTATCTCTGCGAAAAATATCTCTGTGGAAAATACTGTTGCCGTTTAAATTCTAGATCACCGGGGTCCAGTCAAGTGATTGTGTGGGACCGCGGGCGTCCCGCCCGCAAATGAACGCGAAGCGCGAAAATGGCATAGGAACAACTTTCTAGAGACTGCGCGCCTTTGGCCGTTGCGGGCGGGACGCCCGCGGTCCCAGACAATCACTTGCACTCAATCGTGCTCCTGCAGCCTGCTTCCTGTTTAAGGTTGCGCGGCTGACTCCTCATAAACTGCTTGAGCGAAATGGCAGAGCGAAAAGTGCTCCGCCGTCAATTGTACAAACGGTGGAAATTCTCGCGTACAAAGCTCTTCGGCGCGCTGACAGCGCGGCGCAAAGGGACAGCCGGGTGGCAAGTGGGCCACATCCGGCGGCAAGCCTGGAATCTGGTATAGCTCGCCCTGTTCCTTCAGCGGATCGGGGACGGAACGCATCAGCCCCTGCGTATAAGGGTTACCCGGCCGTGCAAATAGTTCCGCCGTCGACGCCTGCTCAAAAACCTTGCCTGCATACATCACGATCAGGTGATCAGTCATGCCTGCCACCACGCCGAGATCGTGAGTAATCAAGATGACGCTGGTGCCCGTTACCTGCTTGAGTTTCTTTATCAACTCAAGAATCTGGGCCTGGATGGTGACGTCGAGTGCTGTCGTTGGTTCATCAGCTATCAGCAGTTCGGGTTCGCATGAAAGCGCCATGGCAATCATCACCCGCTGTCGCATGCCGCCCGAGAACTCATGCGGGTAGTTGTCTACCCGCGCTCGCGCCTCAGGGATACCAACTGTCTCCAGCATCTTGATCGCGTGCTCGTAGGCCTCATTCTTACTGTGGCCGAGATGCAGTTGAGTGACCTCCATCATCTGTCGCGAGATCTTCATGAACGGATTCAGCGAGGTCATCGGATCCTGAAAGATCATTGCTATGCGCCGGCCGCGGATTTTGCGCACCTCGCTTTCCTGAAGCGAGAGGATGTCGACGCCGTCAAACATGACCTTGCCGGCAACAATTCGTCCGGGCGGCTCAGGTATCAAGCGGATGATGGAGAGATTTGTGACTGACTTGCCTGAGCCGGACTCGCCCACAATTCCCAACGTCTCGCCGCGCTGCAGCTGAAACGAAATGCCGTCGACAGCTTTGACCTCGCCGTCTTCAGTGTAGAAGTACGTACGCAGGTCTCGAACGTCGAGAAGGTTTCCGTTGGTGTTGGTCATGACTGACTAATTGAACTTTGAACTTAGTACTTTGAGCTTTGTACTTGGCCCTTTGACTTTGTTTGTTTTCGGACGCCGCAGCCTAAGGCCAAAAAAAATATTAAGCACAAAGTTCAAAGTACCAAGTTCAGAGTACAAAGAACCAAGTACAAAGTTCAGATCCCCGCTTACTGCCTGCTTCCCTGCGGATCAAGAGCGTCGCGCAATCCATCGCCGAGGAAGTTCAAGGAAAAAAGCGTCAACGCCATGGTCACTCCCGGAAAGACAAGCTGCCACGGGAAGATACCGATGTTTTGAATACCGTCACTGGCGAGGCTGCCCCAGGAAGCCAGTGGTGCCTGGACGCCAAAACCCAGAAACGAAAGAAAGGCTTCGGTCAGCATCACCGTCGGAATTGTCAGCGTGGCATAAACGATAACCGGCCCGAGCGTGTTGGGCACAATATGTCGGAAAATAATTCGCGGAGTAGAGACCCCTGTTGCTCTCGCCGCCAGCACAAACTCCTGGTTCTTGAGCGACAACACTTGTCCGCGCACGATCCGCGCCATCGTCAACCACGACACAGAACCGAGCGCTATGAACAGGAGTATCACCTGTCCTCTAGCAGTTTGGCTCTTAAACACCGCGAGCAAAACGATCACGATAATGATGTAAGGGAGTGAATAGAGGACGTCGACCGCGCGCATCATCAAGTTATCGATACGTCCGCCAAGATAGCCCGCGGTCGCTCCATAGCTGACGCCGATAAGCAGCGAAACCAGCGTAGCAATGATGCCGACCATCAGGGAGATTTGGCCGCCCTGCAGCACGCGCGCCAACAAGTCACGCCCCTGGTTGTCAGTGCCCATTGGGTGCAGCCAGGAAAATGAACCGTCCGGATTCCTTAGTGGCGGAGTCGACCTCAGGTTACTTACACCTGCGGGAATCAGGTCGGGAGTTATTCCGGTGAGTTTCCTGATAACGAAGGGACCGAACAACGACGCTATCGTGATAAGGAGGACGACGATCATGCCAAACACAGCGAGCCGATTTTTTAGCAGACGACGCCAGGCGTCGCGCCACAGCGAAGTGCCGGCAATCACGTCGCCTCGTTCCACGGCGAGCACGTCAGCGTCGGCCAGCGCAAACTCCGGCGCAGTGTGGATGATGTCGCCCTCGCGATAACTGAGCGCCGGGTCTGGTGTTAATCCAGGTTCGGGCTCGTCATGGTCGCCGGGAATTGTGGGTCTGTCTTCGTTCATTTCCATCGCCAGGCAAACTGCTAGTTTGCTTTACTTCAATAGCGAATGCGCGGGTCGAGATACGCATAAGCGACGTCGACCAGCAGGTTCATCATCAACAGCGTGATGGCCACAAAGGCGACAATGCCGAGAATCAGAGGCTCGTCGCGATTCAACGACGCCTGAATGAAATAACTTCCCAAACCCGGCAAGACGAAGATGCGCTCAACCACAACGGTGCCGGTAACGAGAAACGCCAGCGCCGGCCCGGTGTAAGAAACAACCGGCATCAGCCCGCCACGCAATGCATGTCGAATTACTACCTGCATTTCGCTCAATCCTTTTGCGCGGGCAGTGCGAATGTAGTCAGACCGAAGCACTTCGAGCATCCCGGCGCGCGTAAGCCTTGCGATGTAGGCCATGTAGAGACCAGACAGCGTTAATACCGGCAGGACGACATTGCGACTGGGAAACCCATTCCAGCGCGAGGGTGGGAACCAGTAGAGCGTTAGAGAAAAAATAAGAATCAGGATCGGTCCCAGCACGAAGTTTGGAATTGAAATCCCTAACATCGCCAGCGCCATCGAGGCGTAGTCGCGTTTTGAGTTTGGTTTTAAGGCAGCGATCGAACCGGCGATTATTCCCACAATCAAGGCCAGCAGATAAGCGAGTATTCCTACGGTGGCGGAGACAGGCAGAGAACGGGCGATAATTGAGTTCACTGATTGGCCTTCATATTTCAATGAGGTGCCAAAATCAAAATGCCGCACGATGTTCCAGATAGTGTGTCCATACTGATCGTACCATGGCTTGTCGAGACCATACTTCAAGCGAATGTTTTTTTCTATTGCGGGAGGAATAGCCTTTTCGCTGATGTAGAAATTCCCTGGAGCCAGCCGAATAAGTCCCCAGGTAATTGTGATTACTACCAGGATAGTTGGAATAGTGATTAGCAGCCGGCGAATGATGAAGCGAAGCATGTTTTGTAGGACAGGCAAGTCGTGCCTGTCTTCGCGGATCTGGGCAAGCTTGTCTGTCAATAACACCGACACACAAGCAGGAATACGCGGTTCTACTTATCTGACAAACTCGGAACTCCGTAATCCCACTTCGACGAATCGCGCTCGATGTAGACAAACTTCCACGGATAGAGCGACGCAGCGTTAGGATACATCCCCTTCACATACGGCTTCTTCAGCCAGTTAACCGCGAAGGTCTCGATCGGAATAACAGGTTGATTATCTAACATGTACTTCTCAGCTTTCGCCAGCAGCTCGTAACGCTTTTGCGGATTGAGAGTCAGATTAGCTTCGTTGAGCATGGCTACATATTTCGGATCAAACCAACCACTGCCGTTTGAACCATCCGGAGTAGAAAACAGTCCCAGAAACGTGAAGGGATCCATGTAGTCGGCGCTCCAGAGTCCAACCGCGAAGCCCTTGAATTCAAGCTTGTTTCGGAGAGGCAGGAACGTCTTGAACTCCATACTTCTGAGTGGCACCGTAATCCCGAGGTTCTGTTTCCACTGCGCCTGCATATACTCGGCCATCGCCCGGTTCGAAGAATTGGTATTGAAAATATATTCAACCTCTCCAACTGGAAAGCCCTTGCATTGAAAACCGTTGCCTTGTTTGGTTACCGGAAACCCCGCCTCGCCCAGCAACTTCCGCGCTTGCTCCGGATCAAACGAGTCGCCCTTCGGCTGCGGGTAACCTACGAAGATCCCTTCGGGCGTAAACGCCGTCAGCGGTTTAGTAACCAGTCGCGACGTAGCGTAGCTGACTTTGTCGATCGCCATATTGAAAGCGCGCCGAACGCGAATATCGTTCATCGGCGGCTTAGTGACATTGATATTGATAAAAGCAATCGATGCTTCCGCACCGTCCATGTAATCCTTCTTAGGGCGAATTACCTGCAGCCACGCGTTTGGCACAGCGTGATTCAGAACAGCATCAGCTTCGCCCACCTTGTAGAGATTTAGGCTGGTCGGATTGTCCTGCGAAACAAAGAAATGAATTTCGTCGAGATGCACGTTTGCTGCGTCCCAGTAAAGCGGATCGCGTTCGACTACGAGCTCGCTGTAGGGTATCCACGCTTTCATCTTGAATGGTCCGCACGTCACAATGTGTTCTGGCTGCGTCCACTGATCGCCGTATTTTTCAACGATGCTGCGAGGGGCCAGACGAAAGAGCTGGTGCCCCAGCAAACCCAGGAAGTAAGGCGCGGGTTGAGAAAGCGATATCCGTACCGTGTAATCGTCGATCGCTTCAACGCCAACGTCCTCAGCGCTTACTGGCACAAACTGCGTGCCCGCCAATACCGCCTGAAGTTTCGGAGTTTTTGCCAGTAGTTCGTTGCGAGCTGCTTCATCGCCCGGCAGAGTAAGCCTGGCAGGAGAATGCATTAACTGATGAAAGGCTGTATCCGGGCCCCCGGTTGCTTTTACATCCGGACCCTGAAGTGATTCCGGTCCAACTACGCCGGACTCATACTCAGAGCCGATATCGGTCGTCGTGCTCTCATTAGCAGCAGAGCCTGCCGCGGGCGCAGTGTCGGCAACGTCCTTTTCCAGGACAAACTGGTTTGTTTTCGAATCTTTGGCAAAAACAGCTTTACGGAAGTAAGCCTCAGCGTAATTTATGTAGAAAGCAAGGTAGGAGTTCTGAGATGCCAAAGCCGGCGAGACGCCACGACGCACGCTGTAAACGAAATCGTGAGCAGTGATTGGATCGCGATTTGACCAGACCGCATTGTGGCGCAGGTGGAAAACGAATTCCGAGGAGTCGTTATTTATTTCCCAGCGCTCGGCTAATGCGGGAATCGCCTGGAGCGTTCGGGGATCGTAATCGATCAATCCCTGATACAGCGCCATATAGATTCGCGCTTCCGGTTGCCCGGTGCTGATCGGAGGGTCGAGCGATCCCGGTTCGTCCCCGTTTACGTAACGGAGAATGTTTTGTTTGGGGGGAATGGTGCTGCCGTAGAAGTCGCCGGTAGTTGCAGTCACACGGCAGGAGATGGTGCCAAACACAAACCAAGCAATCGCGACTGCCGCGATTAGTTCTTTTAGATAGACTCCTGGGATCGAACCGCGTTGGTAGGCTTTCATCACAAGCGGAACTTAACACGCGAAAAGTCGATTGAGCAAGATTCTTTGGTGTTGAGGCTGTTTGAGGTCCTTCTTATGAGGCATTGCCATTCTCTGAGTGACGTGAGGGCAGTGTGGTACTGACCTCATCTGCTATGGACTACCTCTGGCTGGTCCCAGCTTGTCGCCAATCGCTGTTTATTCGAACCGCCTTCAGCGAAGGTGTATCCAGCACATTGCTATCAAAGCCAGACACGTAAGGTTTGACCAGCGAGTATGACGACGCAAAATAGATCGGCATCGCGCTCAGCTCCCTCAAGGCCTGCGCTTCGCTTTCGATCGGCTGCTGCGCGAGCGAGCCCTTCTCTTTCAGCTTTGCTGTCTGCGCGGAGGATGCCCCTTCCTTTCCCGGAGCTGCGGCCGGTGCGGCTTGAGCGCCGTCCGGGAAGAGCATGCGAATGTTTGTGAGTTCGTCGCTTGTTTGCATGACGAGTCCGCGCCTAACCACGTCGTAATCACCCTCACGAATCGCCGCCTCGTATTCATCCCAGTTTTTGATCACGATCTCAGTTTCAATTCCCAGCACGTTTCGCCACATCGTCGCCACCGCCTGCGCGACCAGGCGCTGCTGCTCATTGCGGTTGATAAGCAGACGGACCTTCGGAAAGTCTCTGCCACCCGGAAAGCCGGCCTCGGCCAGCAGTTCCTTAGCGCGTTCGTATTCTTTTTCCAGCACCTCTGATTTATTGACTACGGGCGCCTGTTTGTCGGGAACTGTTTCTGGAAGAAAGCGCTTGGCGGGTTCGGTAGCGCCACCCATCTCATCGGCGCTGATGCGGTCGCGATCGATTGCAATAGCCATCGCCTCGCGCACCCGGACATCGTCAAAAGGTTCGCGGGCGCTGTTGAAACTGTAATAGGTTAGAGCGCCATAAGTATTGCGATGAAAATCCTCGAAGGGAGTTAAGAGTTTAATCGCTAACGGCTCAAAGGCGGCATTGGTAACTGCGTCAACTTCACCGGCTCTGTAGGCGGCGAGTGCCGACTCGGCATCCTTCTCGCCCACAAACGAGACTTGCTGAAGCGTTACCTGATCCTTGTCCCAGTAGTTGTTTGCGCGCTCCAGCAGCACCCGTGCGCCTTCGGTCGCGGCGAGCGAGAATGCGCCGTTTGAAATCAGGCCGCCGGCCTCTAACCGGTTGTTGCCGCGTTCGTCTGCAACTTTTACCGGACGAAAAACGGGATGGGCCACCAGGGCCGGAAAATTCATGTCCGGTCGCCGCAAACGTACGCGCAGCACTCGATCAGAGATTGCCTCGACTCCAAGGCTGCTGGGCGGCTTGGTCCTGGGATCGCTGCCGGGAGCGGGCGACGTGATCGCCCTGGCGGAGTTTTCCTGTCGCGCACCTTCAATGTTGGCCATCAGTTCAGTGTGCGGAGCAAGATCTCCAATACTCATGGTGCGACGCCATGAGCGCACAAAATCAGACGCAATAACTGAGTCACCGTTTGACCAGCGCGCGTCATCCCGCAAATAAAACGTCCAGACCCGGCCGCTATTTGAAGTTTCCCAGCGCATTGCCACTGCCGGCACCGGAGTTAATGAATGGGGGTCGTAGTCGGTCAGACCTTCGAAAATTGCCCTCACCAGATCTGTATCGGGGGGCGCGGCCGCGAAAGCGGGATCAAAGGTTTGCGGCAGCCCGCCATCACTCCAGTTGAATTTCTGTTCGCGCGGAACCACAATCCGGCCGTAATAGCGCTCGAGCTTCTCATTCAGAAAGCAGCCGGCATGAGTAAGCGCCAGCGCCAGCAAGAGCAGGCTGACGACGGAAGTTCTGAGTCTCCGGTGATAGAAACGTTTCCTGGTTATGGTCATTGAAAATGCGGCAGACACTGGCTTTTTGATTCACAGTCCGCCTAGCGGACGACTGACAGTAGCCCAGCAGTTTACTGCTGGGGAAACGCAGGGAACATTACGATCGAGTCCGTGAAGCGGACGGCTGAAATCTTCAAGGACCTTCAGTCGTACGCTTTATGGACTCAAAGCGGGGACTGCACGTTGATCCCAGCAGTGAACTGCTGGGCTACTATCAGTCGTCGGCTCGGCCGACTAATCAGTCTACCGTTTTCTTGCAAAGCGTGAGAGCTCGGTGTAAACCTCAACGGTACTCTGCCGCGTCGCCTCAAATCCATCGGAAGTGTCAATCAGATAGTCCGCAAACTTCTTCTTCTCTTCCTGTGGCATCTGCGACGCAATTCGTCTCTCCGCTTCGTCGCGGGTTAACTTGTCTCTGGTCATCAGGCGTTCAAGCTGGACGTCCGGACGACAATGGACCACGATTAGCTTATCAAAACGTTTGTAACCGCCGGACTCGATCATCAGAGCGGCGTCCACAATCGCGATGCCATCGGGCTCGAGGGCTTCCCATTCGCGCAGCCGCTCGTCCTGCCGGGCAATAATGTACGGATGCAGGATCGAATTCAGGGTAGCGCGTTTATCAGCATCTGCGAAGACCAGTGCCCCCAGAGCGGGACGATCGAGAGTACCATCGCTCTTAATAACGCTGTCGCCAAACGTCGCCGCAACCTCTCGCAAGCCCGGCGAACCTGGTTCCACAACCTCGCGCGCCGTTTCGTCTGCATCGAGCACGCGGCAGCCGAGTTCAGTAAGCACGCCCGAAACGAACGACTTTCCCGCGGCGATCGATCCTGTTAAGCCAACACGCAGCATTGAGCATTGATCAACTGGCCATTACGGATGTTTGCTGTTGTAGTCAGCAATGAAGGCTTGAGTGACATCCATGGCCGGGTTCACTGTTAAGACGGCCGGCGCCAGCTTGCTGATGTCAATAATCATCGTTAAGCCGTTCTGGCTCGCATACTGAATCAGCGCATTACCTATATCGTTTGAAACCGGGCCGACCACTTCCGTGTAGCGTTTCTGAAAGTCGGCATCGGCCTGTTCTTTCTTGTATTTGAGTTCGCGTTGCAGGCGTTCGCCCTCGTCTTGCTTGGCCCTCACGCTTGCCGGACTCACAACCGGGTTACTGTTAAGTTTAGGAATGTCGTCTGCAATCACTTTGATTTGATTCTGAAGGTTGCGAAGCTCCAAAGTTTTAGGCTCGAAGATCTTCTCTACCGAATTGACCGCGTTGATGTAACGCTTAATTCCGACGTTTTCATCCCCGAACACAGTCGTATCAACAAGCGCAATCTTCGAAGCGGGAACATTTGCCGGCATAGCGATGGGTGTAGTTTGCGCCGCTGGGGGCCTGGGGGTAGCGACTGGTGTTGGTTGCGGCGCCGCGGGTCTCGCAGGCGTTGGAGTCGCGGCTGGACGCGCCTGCGCAAACGTGGGTCTAGATGCGCCGATCGAGATCACGAACGCCGCCGCGATAACAATAATTCTACTCATGTCAGTTTAGTGCTCCTTAAATTTGTTAGAGACTGTATCTTGCACTGCTTAGTGGCTAGCCGGCTCCTCTTCGTTGCCGTGCGGCACTTAGAGTATTACGCATCAGCATCGCGACTGTGAGAAGGCCGACGCCGCCGGGGACTGGCGTTCGCCGACCGGCGACTTCGTCTGCTTCACAGGGGTTAACATCGCCGACAAGTGTGTAGCCGCGCTTCGAAACGATTGCCAGCCTCTGCTCAGCCTGGTCGCCAAACATTTCGCGCACCGTTTCCACGTCTGTGATCTTGTTCATCCCGACGTCAACTATGGTCGCGCCCGGCTTGACGTGTTCACGCCCGATGAAGCCAGGACGCCCGATTGCCACTACCAACAGATCAGCCTGACGAGTGACCGCCGCGAGGTCCCGCGTACGTGAATGACAAATTGTGACCGTAGCATCGCGCTGTAAAAGCAACTGCGCCATCGGACGGCCCACGATCTGGCTGCGGCCCACCACACAAGCGTTCGCGCCCGCGATGGGAATATTACTCCGCACCAGTAGTTCAACTATTCCCGCCGGTGTGCACGGTGCCAGCGTAGGCCGGCCCATTGATAAGCGGCCGATATTAACCGGATGAAACCCATCGACATCCTTCTCAGGATCGATCGCTTCGATGATCGCGCCCTCGTCAATTGCCGGCGGTAACGGCAACTGCACCAGAATCCCATCCACATCTTCATGCCCGTTGAGTGACCTAATCAAATCCAGTAACTCAATTGCACTAGTGGTAGCGGGAAGTGTGTGATGCTCGGAGCGGATGCCGACTTCTTCACAGGCGCGAATCTTGTTTCTCACATAAACCGCTGAAGCTGCATCGTCGCCTACAAGAATTGCCGCCAGACAGGGTCTGACTTCGTGTTTGCTATTGAACTGCGCGACGTCGCGTGCAACCTCCTGCTTGATCTGTTCGGCAACTGCCGCTCCGTCCAGCAGCTGGGCGCGGGCCGGAGATTTTGCGTTATTCATGAACGAGTATGACCACGTGCTCAGGATAATTTCAGTAGAACGGCATCCTAGCATACGTCCTCCGGATAGGCAGCAGTCTTGCCCTAAGACACTACCAGAAAGCGAGCGATGAAGACTCCGGCCAGGCGAGCGTGTATAGTTGCAGCTAAAAATGAGTACACATAGATCTCTCGCAACCACCCTTCTCTTTCTTTCCAGTCTCGCATTCCTTGGTTTTTCAAGCTGTCAACCGAAACAACGCGTGCCCTCGCCGACTGAGAAACACTACGACCTCAAGGGTAAAGTCATAAGCGTTGATAAAGAAAAGCGTGAGCTAACGATCGCGCACGGAGACATCAAAGACTATATGTCGGGCATGACCATGGCCTTCAGCGTCAAGGATGATTGGGTCTACGAGATTGCGGCGCCGGGTAATCAAATCACGGCCACCCTGGTAGTGGATGGGACGCAGTCGTGGCTTGAAGATGTCGTGCTTACCGAAGACAGCACGCCGGTTTCAGGCGCGCCGGCAATTGAAGGAGCAGATCCGAAGGTCGGCGACCAGGTACCCGACTACCGTCTGATCAACCAGGATGGCAAGACTATTCGAATTCAGGACTACAAAGGCAAGGCACTGCTTCTTACTTTCATTTACACGCGTTGCCAGGATCCTAATCAGTGCACGTTGATGAGCAGTAACTTCGCGGCCATCGATCAGGAGCTGCAAAAGCAGCCTGAACTTTACGGTAAGACGCATTTGTTAAGCATCAGTTTCGATCCGGCGTACGACACACCAAAGGTCTTGCGTAGTTACGGAGCCGCCCACACCGGAAAATATTTGGATGAGACCTTCGCTCATTGGGAATTCGCTTCCGGAAGCGTGGACGAGGTGAAAGGCATCGCAAAATTCTTTGGACTTCGCTATTACCAGGACACGTCTTCAGGAACCGAACAGGTGATTCACTCGCTGCGTACAGCGGTAATCGGGCCGGATGGCAAGATTGTTAAGGTGTATCGGGGAAATGAATGGAAGCCGGAGGAACTGATCAAGGATCTTCAATCAGTGGTTAAGGAGTAGCCTTGCATCAGGCTAAGAGCGGGGGCAAGCCCACCTTCCCGACCGCGAGCTGCTCTAGCATGCGCGGGAGTTTTGATTGAGCGGCTTTCAGGTGGTTGCCAACATGCCAGTTGGAAAGTCTCAGGGTAAGGAAGGCGGGCTTGCCCCCGCTTTTGTAAGGTTACCCTTGCTTAAGTCAACCCTTTGATCTTCTTGATCTCTTCAGTCAGCACCGGCACGGCCTCGAACAGATCTCCAACAATTCCATAGTCGGCAATATCAAAAATGGGCGCCTCAGGATCCTTGTTGATGGCTACGATTGTTCCGGAGTTCTTCATACCGACGAGATGCTGGATGGCTCCTGATATTCCCAGGGCGACATAAAGCTTAGGCGCGACTGTTTGGCCAGAAGATCCGATTTGACGATCGATCGGCAGCCACTCGGCGTCACAGATCGGCCGCGAAGCAGCCAGGTCACCGCCGAGCGCTTCCGCAAGTTTTTCTGCCAGTGCCAGATTGTCTTTGCTCTTAATGCCGCGGCCCACCGCAACGATGATATCTGCTTTGCTCAGGTCAACCGCTTGTTTGACTTCCTGGAATGGCGCCTCCGGAGTCATGCGAATCTCACCTACCTCGACGGGCAGGTCCTCCATCGACGCGCCACTTCCCTTCTGCGCCTGGTCCGGTCTGAAGGCGCCGGATTGAAAAGTAGCAAACACGGGCGCCGCGCCATCGGAAACTACGTCAGCGTCCAGCTTGCCAAGAAAAATCCTGCGCGTGAACGTAATCGTGCTGCCGTTGACTTGCGCGCGGATGCAGTCGCTGATGAGCGACTTGCCAAAGCGCGCTGCGAGCTTGGGCGCGTAATCGCGAACCAGATAAGTGTGCGGCATCACCACCAGCTGCGGATCGAATTTGCGCACGACGCTTTCGATCGCATCGGTGTAACCGTCAGGCGTGTACTCAGCCAGTTTACTGTTGGTGGCAGTGACTAACTTGGCCAGATCGTAGGCTGCGATCTCCTGCGCCAAAGCAGCAACGTCCGCGCCCGGGATAACTGCGCTAACAGTCTGTTGCAGTTGAGACGCGAGACTCTGCGCCGCGGCAATGGCCTCAAGCGACGTCTTATTCAATAAGCCGTTACGATGTTCGATAAAAACTAAAATGCCTTGACTCATGAGCTACGTGTCCTGTCTTTGAGGTCTAAACATAAGTTTCGCCCTGGCCGCAGAGCGGCCAAATGTTTATAGCTCGCATTGCCGAAGCTTTGGCTCGGGGAGAACGCAATGGGCTTATCACGACCTCAAATATTTCGCTCCTCCGGAGCTTCAAAGTTCTTTGGGGGGTCATCGGGTCTATAAACATTAGGTCCCTCTGGGACCGAAGAGCGTTGTCGATTTGTTTTCGTCTATGAGTTCCTTAGCAATCTGGGAACCTATGTTGTATCCATCCTGAACGAGGGCATCAACGAGCGAGTTGTAAAATGCTTCCTTATGCATTTCCACGTTTAAATCACGCGAGCCTCTGTGTGCAGCTTTTGCGCCAGTTCAACCGCGCCGGCCTTGGCGTCGCCATTCCCGAGCAACTGCGTCTGCTTGGTTTTTTGCGGCAGGTAGATCTTCTCGATCCGCTGGTGCGAAGGACGCGCCACGATTTCCGCAGGCGGCGTGACTTCCCTAATCTCTTTCTTCTTCGCCGCCATGATCCCCTTCAAAGTTGCATAGCGAATCTGGCTGATGCCCGACTGAATGGTGAGCAACGCGGGCATTGGCATCGTGTACCACTGATACCAGCCACTCTCCAGTTCGCGTTTGACGCGCAGCTTCTCGCCGGAAGCGTCCACCTCAATGGCGATGGTGGCATGTGGCAGCCCGAGCAGTTCCGCCAGGATCACACCCGTTTGCCCATAACCGTAATCGTCCGACTGCAAGCCGGTGAACACCAGGTCGGGTTTCTCCTCACGAATTGCTTCAGCCAAAACGCTGGCCCCGGCATATGGTGAGAGTGACCCAAGGTTATCGCCAACTACATGGATAGCGCGGTCGGCTCCGCGCGCGAGCGCGTCTTTGATCACACTCTTCACTCGTTGCGGGCCCATCGAACAGACTACAACCTCGCCGCTCAGCTTCTCTCTGACTCGCAGGGCTTCTTCGAGTGCGTAGCCGTCTGACTCGCTGACCTCAAAAGACAAGTCGCCTTCTTCGATCCAGGTTCCTTCTTTATTGATTCGCAGGATCGCGTCTTTGTTTGCGACCTGCTTCATCATCACGATAATCTTCATGTTGATTTCACTCGCCGCTGGGCCTTGGGTCTTTGGTCTTTGGTCTTTGGTCTTTGGTTTTAGGTTCGAAAGCGTCGTGAACCGAGAACGGCAAAGACCAAAGACCAAAGGCCCAAGACCTATTCCTGATATCTTCTAAACAACAGCGCCGCGTTGGTTCCGCCGAACCCAAAACTGTTCGAAAGCGCATATTCAACTTCCGCCTCGCGCGGCTGATTGGGCACGTAGTCAAGATCGCAATCGGGATCCGGGTTTACGTAGTTGATCGTCGGTGGCAAAACGTTGCGGTAGAGACTGAGAACGGAAAACACTCCCTCGATTCCGCCTGCTGCACCCAGAAGGTGGCCGGTCATCGACTTTGTCGAGCTGACCGCCAGCTTGTAGGCGTGAGCGCCAAAGGTCTGGCGGATCGCAAGCGTTTCAAACTTGTCGTTATAAGGCGTCGAGGTTCCGTGAGCGTTTATATAGCCCACCTGTTCCGGCTGGATACCGGCGTCACGAATTGTTTTTTGCATGACGCGAATCGCGCCTGAGCCGGTTTCATCCGGCATGGTTAGATGAAACGCATCGGCGGTCATCCCATAGCCAACCAGTTCCGCGTAGATCCGCGCGCCCCGACGTTTCGCCATCTCCAACTCTTCCAGGATCATGATGCCGGCGCCTTCGCCGATCACGAATCCATCGCGGTCGCGTTCAAACGGCCGGGAAGCGTGCTCGGGATCGTCGTTGCGCGTAGAGAGCGCTCGCATCGACGCAAAACCCGCCACACTCATCGGCGTAATCGCCGACTCAGCGCCGCCGCAGATCATAATGTCGGCATCGCCGCGCTGGATGATCTTAAAACTGTCGCCGATAGCGTGAGCGCCGGCGGCACAGGCCGTTGCCGTAGCGGAATTAGGCCCTTTCAATCCATAGCGAATTGAAACCTGACCCGCAGCCAGATTCACAATCGCCGAAACAATAAAGAAAGGTGAAACACGATCGGGCCCATCATTTAAGAGCTTCGAGTGCTCGCGCTCAATCGCCCAGAAGTCGCCGATGCCACTACTAATGTAGGTACCGGCATTCTCCGCCAATTCCGTGGGAAACTTTCCCTCTTCCGTAAGCTGGAAGCCGCTATCGGCCATGGCTTCGGTAGCGGCGGCGATGGCGTAATGAATAAAGGCGCCCATCTTGCGCGCCTCTTTCTTGGGAATAAACTTGAGCGGATCGAAGTCTTTAACTTCGGCGGCAAACTTGACCGAAAACTTTTCCGTGTCAAATTTCTCAATGGGACCGACGCCATTGCGGCCGCTCATGAGCGCGGCCCACGTCGTTTCAACTGAATTGCCAACCGGTGTTATCAGGCCTAACCCTGTGACAACTACACGTCGTGCCAAATCAAAGCTCCTTGAAAAACTAGTAATAAGTAATGAGTTATGAGTGATGAGATTAAGGCCATGCCTCACGCTCAATCACTTGTTGCTCATCACTCATCACTGATCACTACTTTTTGTGTTGGTCGATGTAGTTGTAGGCATCGCGCACGCTCTGGATTTTTTCCGCGTCTTCGTCAGGAATTTCGATGCCGAATTCCTCTTCAAAACGCATGACAAGTTCAACGGTATCCAAAGAGTCTGCGCCCAGGTCGTCGATGAACCGGGCATTTGGTGTAACCTCATTTTCATCCACACCTAATTCGTCGACAATAATCTGTTTGACCTTACTCTCGATTTCTGGATCGGGCATTTCGTTTTTGCTCCTCTGTGATAAAAGATCGACAACAACTTAAGAAACGCCAAGGTTCGCGGCAGCGCTCTTCAGGCTGGCTGCGTCCTCGACATTAAAACACTTCACTTCGCGACTTATCTGTCGCATCAAACCGCTTAAAACTTTGCCAGGGCCGATTTCTACGAAGCTATCAACACCTTCCCTGATCAACAACTCCATCGACTCCAGCCAGCGTACTGGCGATGATACCTGTCTAACAAGTGCGTCTCGGGCAGCGGCGCCCGTGCGAATTATCGCGGCATCAACGTTTGTCACCAGCGGTATTGCCAGATCACCGAATTCTACGCCAGCAAGATCGAAAGCGAGGCGCTCCTGAGCCGGCATCATGAGCGCGGAATGAAATGGCGCGCTTACGTTGAGCTTTAGAACTCGCTTCGCGCCGCCGTTTCGCAGTAACTCGCTGGCCCTGTCTACCGCTTCCGTGTTTCCCGCTATTACTACCTGGCTCGCGGAGTTAATGTTCGCCGGCGCGCAGATCTGACCTTGCTCAGCTTCCGCGCACGCCTTTTCAATTTCCGACAAGCCGGCGCCAATTACCGCTGCCATCGCGCCCGTGCCTACTGGAACAGCCTCCTGGATGTAGAGACCGCGCGACCTAACCGTTCGAACTGCATCAGCGGCTGTCAGGGATTGGGCAGCAAACAAGGCTGAATATTCACCCAGGCTATGTCCCGCCACAAAATCCGGTCGCGGAAACCCTTGCGCTTCCATTGCCTGAAAGGCTGCCGCGGAAACGCTGAAAATCGCGGGCTGCGTATTCTCCGTCAGTTGCAAATCTTCGGGAGACCCTTCAAAGCACAACTGCGAAACGGAAAAGTGAAGGGCCTCGTTAAGTTCTTCAAAGAGCCGCGCGGCTCCGGGGAAATTGTCGAACAGGTCCTTCCCCATTCCTGGATATTGCGAGCCCTGGCCCGGAAAAATATACGCAAGAGACATGTTGGTAAATAGTAAATCGTAAATGGTTAATTCGCTCGCCGGCTTTCTCTGTTGTCTGGTAGTTAAGCGTGAAACGCACAACTATTTACCATTCAATATTTACTATTCACCTCGCTTTTTCCTACCAACGCACCAGCACGCCACCCCAGGTTACGCCACCGCCAAATGAAGCCATCAGCACCAGGTCACCCTGAGTAATTTTTCCGGCTTCTACACATTCGTCGAGTGCGATAGGAATAGACGCCGATGAAGTGTTGCCGTGCATTGCAATGTTTGAATAAACGCGCTCACTCTCGACGTTAAGCTTGCTGGCCACTCCATCCGTGATCCTTTGGTTCGCCTGGTGCGGAATGAAAAGCTTCACGTCGGCGGCGCTCAACCCTGCTTCTTCCAGGACCTCACGTGAAATGTCAGTCATCGATCGCACCGCGACCTTGAAGAGTTCATTACCCCTCATCTTGAAAAAATGATCACCGGCAGCCAGGGTAGCTGCAGTTGCGGGTCGACGGGTCCCGCCACCGGGCGAAAAAAGTTGTTCCTCGTATCTCCCGTCTGACTTAATCCGAGCGGCGAGAATTCCCCGGTCTCCCTCGACGGCCCCGAGCACCGCCGCGCCCGCGCCGTCGCCAAATAGAACGCAGGTGTTGCGATCGGTGTAGTCGACATACTGCGTCAGAATCTCAGCCCCGATTACCAGCGCGTATTTTGATTGGCCGGTGCGGACCATCGCATCCGCCAGCGTTAAGCCATAAAGGAACCCGGAACAGGCCGCGACGACGTCCATGGCCGCAGCTTTATTGGCCCCCAATTCTGCCTGGATTATGCAACCCGTTGACGGAAGAATTTGATCGGGACTGACGGTCGCGCAAAAGATCAGATCAATATCGGCTGCCTGCAGCCCGGCGCGCTCGATGGCCTGTCGCGCGGCGCGAACGGCAAACTGCGAAGTGTATTCGCCCGGCGCAGCCTTGCGACGTTGCTTAATTCCGGTGCGACTGGTGATCCAGTCGTCCGAGGTTTCGACCATCTTTTCCAGCTCGGCGTTCGTCAGAATGCCTTCCGGATAAGAGTGTCCGGTACCCAGAATTGCAGCGCGAATATTTCCCATCAAATCCTCAATTACTTATTTGCGGTCGGCAATACTATCCACTAGCCCTCTGAAAACCAAGCAGCGCGAACACGACGCGGTTGCCTGTTTCATTAACACCGTCGCTTTAGCGCGGTGACCCGTAGTGCTTAGCACAATCCGAAACCGTTTAAACGGTTTCCCTTTCCAAGTCTCATTCCAAATCACCGGGCTAAAGCCGCGGTGCTAATGAGACTATGCAGTCCGCGTCAACGTCTGCAGCGCGTTCGTTTCTGCAATTCCCTTTTCGATTCTTTCACCGGCGCGGTTTTCGGAAAACTCCTTGACGCTGCGTATCGCGTTTCGAATGGCTCGAGCGTTCGAGCTTCCGTGACCGATTACTACAATCTTTCGCACGCCCAGCAGCGGTGCGCCGCCATGTTCGGAGTAGTCAAGTCGCTTCTTAATATTCCGAAACGCCGGCTTCGCTAGCATTGCTCCAGCCTTGGTCACCGCCGAGGCTGTGAGCTCACGCTTGATCATCGACAACATTGCGTCAGTCAGACCTTCAGAAAGCTTGAGCATCACGTTGCCGGTAAAGCCGTCGGTCACAATCACGTCGACTGCTCCTGAAAAAACGTCGCGCCCCTCAACGTTTCCCATGAATTTCAGGCTCGTCATCTCGCGCAACAAGGGGAACGCTTCCTTAGTCAGGTCGTTGCCTTTAGCTTCTTCTTCACCAATGCTCATCAATCCGACAACCGGACCAACAGTACCGAGAACCGCGCGCGAATAAGCGTCGCCCATGATAGCAAACTGCACCAGGTGATGAGGTTTGCACTCCGAGTTAGCGCCAACGTCCAACAACAGCGTCGGCTTGTCTGACTTTGTGGGAATTAGGGCGGCAAGTGCGGGACGATCGACACCGGGCAACATTCCAATGACCATCTTCGCAGTGGCCATTGCGGCACCGGTGTTACCGGCCGAAACAAAACCGTCGGCTTTTCCGTCAGTTACCAGGCGCGTGCCGATTCTCAAGGAGCTCTTCTTCTTGCGTCGCACCGATGTCATTACCGGCTCGCCCATGCCAATGACTTCGGCAGCTTCAACCAGTTCAATTCCTCGATCGCCGTCGCCTCGCCAACCGCAGCGTTTCAATTCCGGTTCCAGTTTTTCCGGCTGGCCGACCAGGATTACAGTGACTCCCAAATCACGCGCGGCGGCCAACGCTCCGTCAATCTCGGCGTGCGGCGCGTGGTCGCTACCCATCGCGTCGAGAACGACTTTTCCCGTCAGCCGGGCTTCATCCTTCGACTGAGTTCGCACAGACGATACTCTGAATCAGATTAAGTTTGTTCTACACGTACAACTTGCCGGTCTTTGTAGTAGCCACATTTCGGGCAGACGCGGTGTTGCAGGCGAGGCTCCTGGCAATTAGGACAGAGGCTGGTCTGCGGTGCCCGCAGAGCATCATGTGCGCGGCGTTTGCCGCGGCGAGCTTTTGAATGTCGTCGCTTAGGATTTGGCATAATTACTCCAATCGGAAGTCAGGAAATTGTAAATGGTTAATAATAAATAGACGAACCGAGGCGCGTGGCGCTTTCTATTCACTACTTACCATTTACTAATTATTCTCTATTTACTATTCACCAGCTTCTTCAGTCCCGCCCAGCGGGGATCGATTTCACGGGCCTCGCACCCGCACTCCGCCGAATTCTTATTCGCGCCACAAACGACGCAGATCCCTTTGCAACCTTCACTACAAAGAACATGGTCGGGGACGGCCAGCAGCAGCTCTTCCTTCACCAGTTCGTCGATGTCAATCGCTTCCCCATCAAACACCGACAAGTCCAGGTCTTCCTCGGTTAGTTCAACGGCCTGCTGGGCTCGATACTCTTCAGCCGTCACATACTCGAGCTTGAAATGCGAATCGATCGGCAATTCAACTGGTTTCAGACATCGATCGCATTCAGCCTGCACCCGCGCCGTAACCCGCCCACTCACATGCGTTCGACTGCCCTTTTGGCGAACTTTTCCGGAAACTTCAGCCGGCTCGATCAATTTCATCCGCTCGTTTTCGAGGGTAAGCTCATCCGGCGCATACTTATGGGCAAACACGCCCTTTCCGCTTTCCAGACTTGCAAGCTCAATCCGCATCGACTGACACCCTATTGCGAATAGCACATTTTAGCGGCTGAAACGCAAAAGGCCATTATAACTACGACTGCGGGTGTGTCAACGAGAGGGGTGCCAATGAGCACTGTCCTAGTTTGCGGGTTCCGGCCAAATCGCTTAGTCCCGCAGGGACCGAATGTTTATAGAACCCAGTTAGTCGAAAAGACTCTTCGCTCCAATATAACGAAATATTTGGCAATCAACATTCGGCGAACGATTGTGTTAGAGCGCCAAAGGCGCGAAATGCAACAGCCTGGGGCAACGCCCCAGGAACTCGAGAGTACTGATACTGGAAGCGCTGAAGGCGCGTAATGAAGTTGCTGCCTCAGGCTCCCACAAGACCAACCCGCTAGTTTCATTTCGCGCCTTCAGCGCTCTACAGCTTTGGTCGATACGCCTCCTGGGGCGCTGCCCCAGGCTATTACATTTCGCGCCTTTGGCGCTTTTCAAACGGAGCGCTAAACCCTACCGTTGCGCCTACAGTCTAACGCCCATCGCTGTACGCCGAACTACAAGCGCTCAGCGCGTCCTGGCGCAGGGCCTCAGCCAAACGGCGATCGCCTCCGGTTATTAGTCTGCGGACGTTCACTGCTGACATACGAAAAAGCGGGGCGGCCGGCGAGCGATCCGTCTGCTTGCCTTTTGCGGCGGCAGTCTTTCCCACAACCGCTCCGGCGCCTGCTTTTTGGAAATACTCTTCAGCAAGCTTTTTGTGCCCGCCCCGTTCCGAGATCAACCCGAGCATGTAGAGCGCCTCGCCGTAGTCCTCGTCTAACTCCAATGCCTTTCGCAGATGGCGGGCGGCCAGGCCATCGCGCGACATCTGGTAGTAAAGACAGCCAAGCGCGTAGTGGGCTTCCGGTGAAACTTTGCTGGCGAGCGCCAACTTAAACTCCTGGAGTGCCTCTCGCCACTGGGCCTCAGCAATGAACAGCCGGCCCAATCCATAGTGCGCTGCAAAGGTCGAGCCGCCGAGCCGTGTCGCACTACTCAACAATTCCTTCGCTCGGTCGACATCGCCTTCATCGGCGCAAGTCAATCCAAGCAATAGCGGAACGCGCCGGTCTCGCGGCGACAATTCGTAGGCCCTGGTCAGGTAATTACGGGCGCGGCGCGTTTTACCGGTCTTAAAGAAATGTTCGCCCAGGAAATACTGTAAGGCAGCATTGTCTTCAGCCATGTCCGCGGCTCGCTCGAGTGAACGAATGCCACGCCTCGCCTGGTCATCGTCAATAAAAAGAAATCCTTCGTTGATACTCTGCTCGAAGGCGCCAGCTTGCTTGCCGTGATATGTGGCAAGTATTTGCAGACGCAATTCCTCGCGACGCTCGCTCTCGAGTTGCTCTTCAGCATCCTTCTGGCAACGGTCAAGCCAGAGGCGCTCCAGCTTGTCTCCTTCGACCAGGCCGTCGTCAGTCAAAAGTCCCACCAGCGCTTTGACTAGCGCGCGATCGAAATGCGCGTTCTGCGCCTGACGCAAAAGCAGATCGAGGCCGCGCTCCAGTTTTTCAGTCAGGCGTCCCAGCCTGTTTTCGAGCGCTGAAATTCGCTCGAGCAGGTGCTCTTCGTTTGGGGCGCTGGAATCGAGCCCCTCATAACGAGCAGACGCAGGCTCAACCACAATCATAAGCCTGGTCCCACAACGAGCACAGAATTCCTGGCCCAGCGGGTTGGCCGCCAGGCACTTCTGACAGTAATGGGCTATTTGAGACATTCGGAAAACAGGACTCAGGATTCAGGATTCAGGACTCAGAATTCAGAAGTCGGACCTTGGAGTCAGGACTCGGGATTCAGCAGTCAGGAGTCAGTACGCCGGATGAAACTTCCTGCTTCTGAATTCTGACTCCTGAGTCCTAAACCGTTCAGTACTCATAGAATCCGCGACCGGTCTTTCTTCCGAGCCAGCCGGCGTCTACGTAACGTTTCAACAAGGGACAGGCGCGGTACTTCGGGTCGCCGAGACCATCGTATAACACGTTAAGTATCGCCAAACATACGTCAAGACCAATGAAGTCCGCGAGTTGCAATGGACCCATCGGGTGGTTCATCCCCAATTTCATAATGCCGTCAATACTTTCGCGCGTGGCAACACCTTCGTAGAGCGCGAAGATCGCTTCATTAATCATCGGCAGCAAAACCCGATTGGAAACGAAACCCGGGGAATCATTACAGTCAAGCGCGGTCTTGCCAAGCTTTTCGCTCAAACTCCTGACTCGCTCATACGTCTCATTGGAGGTGGCCAGGCCTCGAATAACTTCAACCAACTTCATCACCGGCACCGGATTCATGAAGTGCATGCCGATGACTTTGTCGGGCCGGGTGGTTGCGGCGCCAAGACGGGTGATGGAGATTGAGGAGGTGTTCGAGGCAAGTATGGCTTCAGGAGGTGTAATTCTATCCAATGCGCTGAAGAGTTCGGTCTTCACTTCCAGGTTTTCGGTTACTGCTTCTACAACAAACGAAGCTTCGCCGAGCGCCTCAAGTTCTGTAGTGCTCTTGATGCGGTCGATAATCGACTGCTTTTCTTCAGGGCTCAGCCGCTCTTTATCAACGTCTCTTTGCAGACTCTTATCTATAGCCTGCAGCCCGCGTTGCAAAAACTCGTCCTTAACGTCGCGCATGACGACGCTGTAGCCGGCTCGCGCTGCAACCTGCGCGATGCCGTTGCCCATCGTTCCGGATCCAACAACGCCAATAGTTTCAGCCATACGTCTTCCACAGATTACGCAGATTACATAGATTCAGCAGAGCGCAAAACCACTTTGAAGCCGGGTTTTGTCTTCTGCGTAATCTGTGTAATCTGCGGATAGCTATCTCTGAATCGCCATTGCCACTGCATTACCACCACCGAGACACAGCGAAATAATCCCACGATGGGCATCCCGCCGTTTCAACTCGTAAAGCATCGTAGTCAACAGCCGCGAACCCGACTGACCGATCGCGTGACCCAGGGCCACGGCGCCGCCGTTTACATTCAGGCGCTTGGGATCTAGTCCGAGTTCCTTTGTAATCGCAACCGCCTGCACAGAAAAGGCCTCGTTAAGTTCGATCAAATCAACCTCGTCAAGCGACCAACCAGCCTTGCGCAACAACTTCCGGATCGCCTCCACGGGAGCCATCATCACCAGTGCCGGCTCAACGCCCGAGGTTGCCTGGGCGACAATTCTTGCCATGGGTTCAATGCCCAGCGCTTTCGCATTTTCACTAGACGTAACCACGACCGCCGACGCGCCATCATTAACTCCGGGCGCGTTCCCGGCCGTGACTGTGCCGCCATCCTGTTTGAACGCCGGCTTCAGTTTAGCAAGAGCCTCCAGCGAAGTGTCTTCACGAACGGTTTCATCGGTGTCGAAAACGACCGGGGATCCTTTTCTTTGTGGGATCTCTACCGCAACGATCTCATCTTTGAACTTCCCTGCTTTGATTGCAGCGGCCGCTTTGCGATGCGAGTTGAGCGCGTACTCATCCTGCGCTGCACGACTCACCGAAAATTTTTCGGAGACAACTTCGCCCGTACAACCCATGTGGTAGTCGTTGTACGCATCCCAAAGCCCATCGTTAATCATTGCGTCGACGAGCACGCCGTTTCCCAGGCGGTAACCTTCGCGCGCTTTGGGAATCAAATAAGGCGCGTTGGACATCGACTCCATTCCGCCGGCTACTACCACATCCGAGTCGCCGAGTAGAATTCCCTGCGCCGCCATCATCACAGCCTTGAGGCCAGACCCGCACACCTTGTTGACCGTCACTGCCGAGACTGCCGGCAACAATCCGCCGCGCAAGGCTGCCTGGCGCGCTGGGTTTTGGCCCAGCCCGGCTTGAATAACGCAGCCCATGATCACTTCGTCGACATCTTCCGGCGCTACGCCGGCCCGCCTTACGCTTTCGCGCACTACAATCGCACCCAGCTCGGTTGCGGTGAAACTTTTCAACGAACCCAAGAGCTTTCCGACCGGCGTTCTTACCGCACTAATAATTACTGCTTCCTTCGTATCGCTCATCAACACTCCTGCCCAAGTTGGAAAGATGTTTCCATTGTTTACGATTACTATTTACCCGTTGGGGTGTCAAGCAAGACTAATTGCACCACACGATCGAAACCAACCGCCAAGGCGCCAAGATCGCCTAGGCAACAAATAGAATTGGAAACACTAATCAAGGTTGATTCCTATTCAGACGTCCTTTCTTAACTTGGCGTTCTCGGCGTCTTGGCGGTTGGTCTCACTTTCACCGCAGTTTGCGCTCCCAAAGTCGCTCAATTGAAAACCTCCGCGAGCGAATGTTAGACTCAGCCCGCTATTCAACCTTCTAATCAACATTCCGGTTACTAAACATGCAAGCACTAATTCTTGCCGGCGGTAAGGGCACACGCCTCCGCCCGCTCACGGTCTACACACCAAAGCCGATTGTGCCGATCTGTAATCGTCCATTTCTGCTTTATCAGATCGATACGCTGCGCCGCGCCGGAATCACCGACATCACGCTCTCGCTTTCGTATCAGCCAAACAAGATCGAGCAGTTGCTGGGCGACGGTTCCGAGCACGGCGTTAAGCTAAAGTACACAGTCGAACCGCAACCGATGGGAACCGCGGGCGCTTACAAATTCGCGGAGGATCTGATCCGCGAGCCCACTGTGGTTTTCAACGGCGACATACTTACCGATCTCGATCTCAAGGCCGTGATACGTGAACATACCGAACGAAAAGCGACGGCAACGGTGGTGCTGACTCCGGTCGACAATCCCTCAGCTTACGGTCTGGTGGAGACTGAGAGCGATGGCCACATTCGGCGGTTCCTCGAAAAGCCAAAGCCTGAAGAGATTACTTGCAATACGATCAATGCCGGCACTTACATCCTGGAGCCCAAGGTGCTTGATCTCATTCCAACCGGTGAGAACCATTCATTTGAGTATGGATTGTTTCCCGAACTGCTGAAACGCAAGGAAGCCTTCTTCGCGCACATTCCAGGTCGTACCTACTGGATCGACATTGGCACACCGGAACGTTATCTGCAGGTGCATCAGGATCTGCTTGCCAATCGGGTCGGCCGTATGCACCTTAAAGATCGGCGCGGTGAATTTGATTCGGCTACCGCTGCCGAAGTTGATGACATCTCGATAATTGGCGACGACTGTCAGATCAAACCTGGTGCGCAAATCATCAATTCGGTGTTGGGGCAGGGTTGTTTTCTTGAAGAGCGGGCACGAGTTGAGAATTCTGTCATCTGGCCCCACACGCGTGTCGGCACGGCAGCAGTAGTCTCAGGTGCAATCGCAGGACGTGGTTGTCACATCGGACGCTCTGCCGTGGTAGGCCCAGGGTCGGTTCTAGGCGATAAGACGTCCCTAACCGATTACACGATCACAGGCGAACGCGAAACGTAGTAATCGCACGCGAGATTTTCTGGGACCGCGGGCGTCCCGCCCGCAAACGCGCCGGAGGCGCTCAGTCTTTCGGAGATCTTAATTCAGTTTTTCGCGCTTCGCGCTCATTTGCGGGCGGGGGCGCCCGCGGTCCCACAAAATCGGAAGCGTGTTGTTGCTGAGAAGCTTACACTTTAGCTATGAGCGAACCTGCAAAGATCAAATTCGGCACTGACGGGTGGCGCGCCGTGATCGCGCGCGAATATACGTTCGCCAATCTCGAGCGGGTGGCGCAGGCGTACGCCGACTATCTAACGGAGGAGCACCGCGAATCTCTGGTGATAGTTGGTTACGACCGTCGCTTCCAATCTGAAATGTTCGCCCAACGTGCGGCTGAAGTCCTGGCCGGAAACAATCTAAAGGTCTCTCTTTTCAACGAAGCCGCCCCGACCCCGCTAATCTCATGGGCCGTGAAGGAACTGAAGGCCGCCGGCGCTGTCGTCATCACCGCGTCGCACAATCCGGCGGATTTCAATGGCTTCAAGATCAAAGCGCCCTGGGGAGGTAGTGCGGCTCCGGAAACGACCGCTGCCGTCGAAAAGCTCGTAGACGTAAACGAACCCAAGCGTGCCGACATTCCGACCGACACCGACCAACTCCTTCAGCCTGTGATCGAGAGCTATCGCGCACAGATTGCTTCCTACATCGACCTCGATCACCTGCGCAAAACGCGGGCGACCGTTGTTGTCGATCCGATGCACGGCGCCGGCGGCACCTGGGTCGAGAGTTTTCTCGATGGCGGGACACTTAAGCTTGAAACTATTCGAGCCTATCGCGATCCATTGTTTGGCGGCGTCAATCCCGAGCCGATCGACAGCAATCTCGGAGCCTTGAAAAAACGCGTACTCGAGACTAAAGCACTCGTCGGGCTGGCTACCGACGGTGATGCAGATCGCGTCGGAGCGGTTGACGAACACGGCGAGACGATGACTATGCACGACGTGGTGCCGCTCATCCTCCTGCACCTTGTTCGCGAGCGAAAGATGACTGGCGGTGTAGTGCGAACTTTTTCCCAGTCAGTGCTGCTGAAGCGGATTGCGGCGGCCCACAATCTAAAACTCTACGAGACCGCGATTGGATTTAAGTACATCGCCGACCTGATGCTGAATGACGACATTCTCATCGGCGCTGAAGAGTCGGGTGGCATCGGCGTCAAGGGTCATATTCCCGAACGCGACGGCATTCTCAACTCTCTTCTCTTCCTGGAAGCAATTGTTGCTGCCGGTAAGGGTCCTTCAGAAATGCTGCACGAGCTTCATCGCGAGTTCGGCGAGTTCCACTTTGGCAGAAGAGACTTGCACGTTGAGACCTCCGTGGGCCAGGAACTCATCGAACGACTTGCGAAAGCGACACCTCCTGAGCTCTCCGGTTATGCTATCAGCGGCGTGGAGACTACTGACGGAACTAAATTGCTATTCGAAGATGAGTCGTGGCTGTTGTTTCGGCAATCAGGAACAGAACCGATGCTGCGAATTTACTCGGAGGCGACCAGCGTGGAAAAATCCCAGGCTTTATTGATCGCAGGTGAGCGTCTCGCGCGTTAATAAAAGCCAATGAGGCTGCGAAGCTGGCGGAGAGAGTGATTCAAGTCCGGCAAGTTTTGTCCCTGAATTGGTGATGCTGAAAATAGTTGACTGCCGACCTGAAACTAGTTACCTTTTGCCGTCCCCTTACATCCATTAGTTAGTACGCCCCCCAATCGAAACAATCTTCTTACGGAGGTGTGGCGATGGGTTTGATACTGCTGATAGTTTTGATTCTGCTGCTGCTTGGGGCGGTTCCGAGTTGGCCTTACAGCAGAAACTGGGGCTATGGACCAAGCGGGGGCATCGGTCTAATCCTGCTTATCGTTCTCATTTTGTTACTGCTGCGGGTCATCTAGTCGCCGGACCCGACCCACGCCTGACCGGCGCTGGGCAGCAGGACGACTGACAAGCGAATTGTCGCGCACGAATGCCCGAACTACCTGAGGTTGAACATGTCGTGCGCGGGCTCCGCCGGGCCGTCCTCGGACAACGAATACTTGCCGTGGACGTTAACCTTCCGCGTCTTCTGGCGGGTGTTTCTTCAGCCACCTTCAAACGCAAACTACGCGGCGCTCGAATTGACGCCATAAACAGGCGCGGCAAATACATCCTGGTCGAGTTAGATTCGCTTGATGTCCTGCTTGTTCACCTGCGCATGACCGGCAAGTTTCTCTGCGTCGGATCTGAACAAGCGCTGCCGCCATACCCACACATTGTCTTTTATCTGGATGACGAGCGCCGTCTGGTGTTCGCGGACATGCGGCAGTTTGGCCGGATGCGTTTGCTGGCGATGAAGAAATTTCCGTCACTGCCGCAGATTGAAGCGCTGGCGCCGGAGCCATTCACAGACGAGTTCAGCTTCGATTATTTTTGGCAGACACTTTCAAAGTCTCGTCGCAGTTTGAAGCAACTGCTGCTTGATCAGACGCGGATTCTGGGCCTCGGAAACATTTACGCCAGCGAAGCGCTCTTCCTGGCGCGTATTAGTCCACTAAAAGCCGCCGACAGATTATCGAAGGCGCGAGCCATCAAATTGCACCAGGCGATTCGAGACATACTCCAGGAAGCAATCGACGCTGGTTCTACGCTGCGGATTGATCTGACTGACGGAGCAGGAAGTTATTTTGGAACGACGGAAAGATTCTGGCGAGTGTATGAACGCGCCGGCGAGCCCTGCGTTAACTGCGGTACGAAGATAAAGCGCGTCGTGCAAGGTGGACGATCGACTTACTACTGCCCTCGATGCCAACGGCGGTGACACGAAGCTGTTATGGCTTCAGTCCGGAGGGACGGAATGTTTATGGTTGAGGTGCCCTACAAAAGTTTTTCGCAGCTCAGAAGGAGGGCGATATTGCTGGGGCTGATTGTCGCTTAAAACATTCCGCTCCTACGGAGCTTTTGCGCTTGGGCGACGTGAACTTTATAAACATTCGGCTCCTCCAGAGCCAGGAGGATTCTTAAGAAGAGTTATCTCTTCGCCGCTTAATGCGGACACATGTATAATCGGGCCATGAAAATCAAAGTCGTAATTCACGAGGCGGAGGAGGGTGGTTTCTGGGCGGAGGTTCCTGCTATTCCCGGATGCGCCACGCAGGGCGAAACCTTTGAGGACTTGCTTCACAACCTTTATGAGGCGGTCGAGGGTTGTTTGTCCGTTGACGTTTCAACGACGCAACTCAACGGCGATGATCGCGTGTTGGAAATTGCCGTATGAAATCACTCGTAGCTAATGGCAACTTCCCGCCACAGTCCAAAGGAAAACGTTTCGGATTCGGACCCGAGAAGAGATCTGCAAGCAGCCCATCCATTCAGCACGCGAAAATTAATATTTTCTTTTTCCCCGCATTACTAAATCGTGGGCTTGCGTATAGTCGTCTCCATGAAATCAATCTCAGGTAAGGAGTTCGCGAAGATTCTCGAGCAGCACGGATGGGTTCCTATGCGCGTGCAAGGCAGCCACCACATTTACGGTAAGGCTGGAAACGAAATTCGCATCTCAGTTCCAATTCACCGGAATCAAAATCTCAGGATAGGATTACTCCGCCACTTTATGAAGGTGGCGGGTCTTACTGAGGATGATCTCTAATTGCCCTACAGATTCGCCAGCACAAAGTCCGTCATCATCTGCCGCATTTGCTTCACCAGCAGCGGATCAGTAACACCGTGACGCGACTTCGGATAGAGCATTAGCTGAAACTGCTTGCCGGCCTTCTGCAGCTCGTAGACAAACTGTATCGTGTTTTGAACGTGAACGTTGTCGTCGATCGCGCCATGAATCAGGAGCAACTTGCCGTGGAGGTTGCGCGCGAAATGTACCGGCGAGCTTTTTCTGTAACCGTCAATATTGTTCTGCGGCGTCAACATGTAACGTTCGGTGTAAATGGAATCGTAGTTGCGCCAGTCGGAAACTGTGCCGCCGGAAATTCCCATCTTGAAACTCTGGCTGTGGGTAAGCGCGTAGCTCGTCATGAATCCACCATAGCTCCAGCCCCAAAGACCGATGCGTTCAGCGTCAACGTAAGGCTGAGTTTTTAACCAGCTAATCCCATCTTCCAGGTCCCGCAATTCCAGTTCGCCAAAGTTTTTGTAGACCTGCCATTCGGATTCAGCGCCCTTGCCGCTCGCGGTGCGGTTGTCACAAATCCAAACGATGTAGCCCTTCTGCGCCATCAGTTGATGCCACATGTAGGCGCTGCCGCCCCAGACATTTTTCACCGACGGCGAATGTGGCCCGCTATAGGTAAACTCAAGCACGGGGTATTTCTTGTTCGGATCGAAATCAGGCGGCTTGATCATCTGGGCTTCCATCACGAAGCCATCACGCGTCTTAACGGTTAGCAACTCGGTGGCACCAAGCTTGTACTGGCTGAGTGCATCCACTTTATTCTCTGCGATAGCGCGCACCAGCTTGCCGTTGCCATCGTAAAGTCGCATTTGCGTCGGCGTGTTCACATCGCTCCAACTGTCCACGAAATAACTGCCGGTAGGACTCAACGCAACCTTGTGCGTGCCCTCGGCAGTGGTCAATCTTGTGAAGCCGCTGCCATCGAGCTTTGCGCGATACTCCGCGGGGGCGATGTGACTGTGCTCGGTGCCGCTGAAGTAAACGAACCCGGCTTCCTCGTTGACCCCATCGATCGAGCGCGCTTCCCACTTGCCATCAGTGACCTGGTGCAGCAGCTTACCGTCCTGAGCGTAGTGATAAATGTGTTGCCAACCATTGCGCGCGCTCTGCCAGAGAAACGATCCGTCGTTCAACCAGGTTGGATTGTCGACCACCTCTACCCAGGCTTTGGAAGTTTCGTGTAGGACGGTGTTTGACTTGCCATCCTCGCTGCCGGCGAAGTTGAGATCCAAAAATGTCTGCTCGCGATTCTGTGCCTGGTAAACGACCTTATTGCCGTCCGGCGTCCAGGATACGCGCACAATCAACAGGTCGCTGGGTTGATACTCATGGGTGTCTACCCAGCGCGTTGCTCCGCCCGCTGCGTTTACGATGCCAAGTTGTACTACGGGATTCGGATCGCCGGACTTGGGATACGGCGTAACTTCCAACGTCTGCTCGTAAGGAATGTGATCGACGACTGTGAACTCGGGCACGAGCCTCTCATCAAGCCGCAGATAAGCAAGCTTGGTTGAGTCAGGGCTCCACCAGTAAGCCTCAAAGTTTCCGCGCCCGTACAATTCTTCCTGATAGACCCAGTCGAGCCTACCGTTAAGAATTTTGGGACCGCCGTCAGTAGTTAAGCGGCGCTCGCGCTGCGCTTCCAGGTCGTAGACGTAGATGTTGTTGTTGCGAACAAAGCCCAGCATGCGATCGTCGGGACTAAACGTCTCGCCGACTTCCTCCTCTGGATTGTTCGTCACGCGCACAGCTTTATTGCTGCCCAACTGATAATAAAAGAGGTCGTTGTTCCAGTTGATGAGCACTGCCCGTTCGTCATTGCTCATCTGATAAGTGCTGCGATTCGCGAGCTTTTTGGCATCTGCTTCAGTCACGCCGCCGAGCGCTGTCAAGGCCGTCTGCATCTTCGCGGCATCGAAAAACGGAACAGCTTGTCCCGTTGCAGCATCGACTTTTTGGATCTTGGGAGCGTCTCCTTTCGTCGCGCCAGTCAGAAGATAATGTTTGCTATCTTTGAGCCAACGGACGGTTGGCGTTGTACCGTTGAAATTAACTTTCTTTACCGGATCGAAGATGTCATCAATGGTTAAGAGCTTTTGCTGTGCGAGCGTAGGAAGCGCCAGCAGTAAAGTGCAAAGAATTGCGGACAGAATTCTTCCTGAGTATTTCACAATGATCTCCTGATATTGAGTTAATTATCGAATCTTATTTCACGTGGACTGCGGCGTCATCTTCTTGATGAGCGGCGTTAAGGCGAAAAGTATTACGGCCGCTACGATTGTAATGAGGGCCACGGTGCCAAACATAGTCAACAGGGCGCCTTCCCTTTTCTCGTCGAAGTTGCCGCCCATGATGCCCGCAAGATAGTTGCCAATTGAAAGCGCCAGAAACCAGACCCCCATCATCAATCCGACCATGCGGCCCGGCGACACTTTTGTTACCGTACTCAGCCCGACCGGACTGAGACTAAGCTCGCCTAACGCCTGGAAGAAATATACTGCGACAAGCCACAACGGTCCGACTTTCTGGGCCTCGCTCAAATCCGCGCCGCCGCTTGCACGAAGCAGCGTCGAGGCGAAGGCAACGATGCCGAAGGCCACCGCGGCGAAAACAAGGCCAAGCGCGAACTTTGCCGGACTTGGCGGATTGCGTCGCCCGAGTTTGACCCAAATCGCAGCGAAGACCGGCGCCAGTAAGACAACAAAAACGGGCTCCACGGATTGATACCAACTTGACGGAAACTGGTAACCGAAGAAATACAGGTGAGTCAGTCTATCCGCGAACAGCGTGAGGCTGGTCGACGCCTGTTCAAACGACATCCAAAAGATAATCGCGAAAAGAAACAGAATAAAAATAACGCCCACCCGCAATGCCTCAGCCCTGTTAAGCTGCCGTACGATACCGAGTATGTAACCAAAGAACGCACCGACTACTCCGGGAAATAGACCGCCAATCCAGCCGGCGCCGCTCCAACGGAGTCCGCCCCAAACACCTATGGCTCCACCAATCAAAGCGAGGACTCCCGTAATTACATCGAAACTCTCATCGGCCTCCGTGGCTTTGTTAACCGTTGCGATATCGGGTACATCTTCTTTGACCTTCTTTTCCCCCGCGCCGCGAAGTCGTTCGCGTCCCAGCACGTATTGAATGAGGCCCATGACCATGAACACTCCGGCAGCCCCGAAGCCGTAATGCCACTCCACGCGCTGGCCCAGATAGCCCACGATTAGCGGCGCCAGCAAAGCGCCCAGATTAATTCCCATGTAAAAAATCGAAAAGCCGGCATCGCGTCGTGCATCCCCTTCGTCGTAAAGATCGCCCACCATGGTGCTGACATTTGGTTTCAGGAAGCCGGTTCCGATCGCGATCAGCGCCAGGCCCAGGTAGAAGTTTGGCATAGTCTTAACGGCCATTGAAAAATGGCCGCAAGCGATGATGATGCCGCCTACCAAAACAGCACGGCGTGCTCCGAGCCACTTGTCTGCGATCCAACCGCCAAGCAGCGGCGTCCAATAAACACCCGAGGTATAGGTGCCCATGATCAAGCCCGCGTAATGGGTCTCAAACGCCAAGCCACCTTTTGCGAGGGCCGTCGTCATATACAGAAACAGGATTGCGCGCAAGCCATAGAAACTGAAGCGCTCCCACATCTCCGTAAAGAACAAGGTGGACAGTCCGCGCGGATGTCCAAAGAAACCTCGATCGAGGGCAGACGCGGAGCTTACGCCGGAGGCATCAACTGGTGTGCTCATTGGTGGGTATCCTTATTCAAGTATTGTCAGCGTGGGCCATTCGAGACTGATCGGTCCCGCGCCGGCCACTTTATCAGGGGAGAGCTTCGCGCTCGAGAATCACGAAGCGCAAAGCAAACTGGAAGAACGCGAGCATTCAGCCAAAATAAGGTTGGTCTGTCAAGGCGAATGCCGTGGTCCAGTGGGGAAAACCACGGCTCAAGTAGTTACGTTATTTCGGATGGAGCAATTTGATCGTCTGCTCGCCGGCGCTTCGCGGTCGCGGAAAGTGTTTTTGCTGGAGGTTTCCAATGGGCATGGCAGTTGCGAAGTAGTCTGCGGTTTTGGTTTTAATCCCGATCGTAGGAGTTACGACTAATATGTCATCAATCCGAAAGCCGACGGCGTTGAGCTTCGTGTTCATCAGTGCCGCGATGCTGTTGTTCTGTTCCCTTCCCGCCGTCGCGCAAGACCAGGACGAAGATGCGCGGCGGCCCAAAGCTGAAATACGATTAACCGGAGGCGCGTCAGGATTCACCGGCGACGACGGGGAGATTCCGCACGGCGTTGCCGGAGGTTCGTTTCGCGTTTACGTTACCCGTCGAGTCAGTATCGAGCCCGAGTTTCTGTATATGACCAACAACCCTAATGATCGGGATTACCTGGCCCAGGTGAGTGCTGCCTACGATTTTGGCGACTCGAGCAAGCGGTTCGTGCCGTATGTCGTGGCGGGCGCCGGTGTTTTGCACCATCGCAGTCAATTCTTTGGCGTAGACTTCGACACCAGAGAACCACGGGTTTTCGATACGTCGTACACTTCATTGGCGGTTAGCGCCGGTGGCGGCGTGAAGATGTTCCTTACCAAGCGGCTCTTCATCGCACCCGAAGCTCGCGTGGGTTACCAGCCTTCGCTGCGCGCCACCGTCAGCATTGGGTATGTGTTTTAGGGGAGGAAAGTATTATGAACGGCGGACGGCGTTCAAGCAGTCCGTGTGCTTTTTTTCGCTTTGTTCTCTCATTAGCACCGTGGCTTTAGCCCGGTGCATCAAGGGACATATGAGACAGGAAACCGTTTAAACGGTTTTCCATTCGTAGTCGGTCATTCGTAACCGGGCTAAACGGTGCTAATGAGAGGTGAAGTAGTCGAACTCACCGTTATGAACCTAATCCTTGCTTGACAGTCCCGTTTGCCGCGGCGTATAAGCACAACTGGAAAACGTGGTGAGTTAAGGCGACTTGCGGCCACGCAAAACAAACGGCTAAACAGCTCGGGCACGCCCGAAAGGACCAGACCCGAAAAAACTTCAGGCAGTAACGAAGTCTCGCGTTGTTTAGCGCGGGACTTTTTGTTTTTGTTCTTAGTGCTTTGTTCTTTGTACTTTGTTCTTTGCTACCTGAGATTTCCGGATCAACGAGTGATGCACAAAGTTCAAAGTACTAAGTTCAAAGTACAAAGTTCAAAGTAGAGATCGCTTATGGAACCTTTTAGAGACACCCTCGAATTAGATCGCATTCACGTCTTCGACGGCGCGATGGGGACGATGCTCTACTCGAAGGGCATCTACATCAATCGCTCCTACGACGAACTGAATCTCGTTGCGCCGGACCTCGTGCGCGACGTGCACACCGAGTATGTTCGCGCCGGCGCCGACATCATCGAAACCAACACCTACAGCGCGACGGCTAATAAACTACAACCGTACGGTCTCGAAGGCAGCTTGCGCGAAATCAATATCGCCGCTGCACGCATCGCTCGCGAGGCGGCAGGAAATCGCGCCTATGTTGCCGGCGCGGTTGGTCCGCTCGGTTTACGAATTGAACCGTATGGGCCAACCTCGTTCGATGAAGCCAAAGAGATGTTCACCGCGCAGGTGTCGGCGCTGCTCGAAGGCGGTGTTGACCTGTTCGTCCTGGAGACCTTCGCTGACCTTTCCGAATTGCACCAGGCAATCAGAGCCGTTCGCGAATTGTCCGACTTGCCGATCGTCGCACAGATGACGATTCAGGTAGACGGCAATACCGTGTTTGGCGCCACTCCCGAGTCGTTCACTACCCAACTGGATGAATGGGGCGCCGACGTTATCGGACTAAACTGCGGTGTTGGCCCGGCGATCGTTCTCAACGCGATCGAAAAGATGCGTCCGGTTACGACGCGCAAACTCTCGGCCCAACCGAACGCAGGCTTACCGCGCGACGTGCAGGGGCGCCAGTTCTACATGTGTTCACCCGAGTACATGGCGGAATACTCGCGACGGATCATCCAGGCAGGCGCGCGATTTGTCGGCGGATGTTGTGGAACAACTCCGGCGCATATCAAGTGGATTGCTGACGCCGTTCGTCAGTTTAGTCCGCGCACTCAGAAAGTTGCGGTAAGCGCAGCGCCGGTGGCGGTCCATGAGTTGAAGCCGCCAGACGTTACTGTCGTGCCTGCTGAGGAGCGATCAAACTGGTCACGAAAGATCGCGCGCGGTGAATTTGTCACCACTTGCGAAGTACTGCCGCCGAAAGGCTGCGATCCATGGAAGACACTCGAATCGATCAAGCTGCTTAAAGCCGCGGGCGTTGATGGCGTCAATATTCCGGATGGGCCGCGCGCGCAGACGCGCATGGGCGCAATGGCCACGGCGATTCTGGTAGAACGCGAAATAGGAATCGAGTCAGTGCTCCATTACTGCTGCCGCGATCGCAATCTGCTGGGAATGATGTCTGATTTGTTGGGAGCGGCCGCGCTCGGTTTGCATAACTTACTTTTGATTACGGGCGATCCGCCGAAGATGGGGCCTTATCCGGACGCTACGGCCGTTTTCGACATCGACGCTATTGGTCTGACGAACATGGTGAACAAGCTGAACCACGGACTGGATCTCGGCAATAACCCGACGGGCAAACCTACGGCGTTCTCGATCGGTGTAGGCGTCAATCCTGGCGCAGTAAATCTCGAGGAAGAAATCAAACGCTTCGAGTGGAAGATAGAGGCCGGCGCCGAGTATGCGATCACCCAACCCGTATTCGATATCGAACAGTTGCATGTGTTTCTTAAACGGATTGAGCACTGTCGCATTCCGATCATCGCCGGCATCTGGCCGCTGGTCTCATTTAGAAATGCGGAGTTTCTGCATAATGAAGTTCCGGGTGTACGTGTTACTCCAGAAATCATGGACCGCATGCGGGCTGCCTCGGCTGTAAGCAAAGAAGCCGGACGTGATGAAGGATTGAAGATTGCGCGCGAGTCGTTGTTGGAAGTGCGCGACGTGATTCAGGGAGTGCAGGTGTCAGCGCCGTTCGGCAACGTGAAGTATGCGCTCGAAGTGTTTGAAGTGCTGGAAGGTTTCGGAAGCGAAAACAAGGTGCAAGTTAAGGCACAGGACTAGAATTGTTTCGTTTGAACAATTCAGTTCCTCATGCGATAGCGACTTTCCTGGTCGACACCCTTTTCAAGAACGTGGCGCAGGGCGAGTTCGAATACCAGACAACCTCTGGATTTTCTTGAACCCCGAAGGGTCGATCCTTCATTTCTATTCAATGCTTTCAGCGTTGGCATCCTTAAACATGTTTCGGTCTAGCCCGTCGCCTACGGCACCGGATTCGGTTCCGGGTTTGGATTCGGTTCCGGGTTTGGATTCGGTTCCGGGTTTGGGTTCGGTTCCGGGTTTCGATTGGGTTCCGGGTTTGAATTCGGATTCGGGTTTGGATTCGGGGGTGAGGGCTCGTCGCGCTTAAACCCGGTCTTGCCGAGAATATATCCCGACAAACCACCAAGGAGAGCTGCAAGTTCTCGTCCTTCGAGCGTGCCCATAATCCCAAAGAGAATAATGGCGATGACGATTAAGAACAGCGTGACGAACTGCATGCCCATCTCACCCGAGAAGATATTCGCCGCTATTCCATCCTTCTTGTATGCAATAAAGAAAAACCCGCCGACAACGACGAACACCAAGCCAGTAAACGCCCAAGTGGCGAGTGATCTGAATTGATTCGTATCGCGCGTTGCATCAAAGAGAGAGGCAATCCTCTGTTCGATGGCAAACAGCCTCTGGCGCTTTCGGTCCTGCTCAGTCCTCTTTTCTCGCAGTATGGGAGCGGAGTTCTTAACCTTTTCCAGGTTCTCATTCGTGGCATCTATGGCTCGTTTAAGGGCGTCGACTCGCTGTGAGTCGGGTGGTACTGCCTTTTGTGCGTTTTCAAGGTCGCGGTTAAGTTTTTGGAGGTCCTGCTGCAACGTATCTGCAGACGGCACGTCACGAAGCTTTGCCGATTGTTCGTCGATATCCTGTTCCAAGTCCCGAAGCTCCTCAATGAGCTTCTCCCGTTCCGCGAACAGAGGTCTGACATCCGTAATACTACTCAGCTCCGCCGTAATCGCTTGGGATGAAGCGGCGCTCTGCGTCTCAGGATTCTGCCCAAAGGTCGTCATTGTGAAGGAACACACGAAGAGAATTGTGAAGAAAGTAGGTTTCATCGTGGGCATCCTCTCTTTGATCTCATGTTGGGTCCAGGATGTGAGCGCTTCAAGAATGCTTGCTGCTGGAAGTCTCGCCAGATCGGCTTTTGAAACGACCTCCAACTGCTTATGACTTTCGCGGCGAATTCGTTTCGCTTGGTCTCGGGGCTCCGGCAGGGCTGCGAATCACTAATCGCGGTCAGTTCCAGACGCAGGCGTGTTTGAGAGGTTCCTAAGGTCGTGCTACGAGGGGGCCGGCCTGTATAGCGGTTTGCGGCTTTTGGAACGAGCTAATCGCTGGGTATGGCCAACTCATGAAGGGCCGTTCACTAGGGGATTTCCTCATGGCGTTTGTCAAGAACGTGGTGGAGAGCGCTGTCCAGCACGGAATAGTGAAACGCGTATCCAGCTTCAGTTAAACGCTCCGGCGCGACGCGTTGGCCACCCAGTAATAAGGCTTCACCCATCTCCCCAAACATCAGCTTGATCGCGAAAGCCGGTATCGGGAAGATGGTTGGGCGCGAAAGCACCTTACCGAGTGTCTTTGTGAACTCGGCATTTATTACCGGAGCAGGCGCGACGAAATTTACGGGACCTCGTAATGAATCCTTCTTCAGCGCAAAGTTGAGCGCGCCGATCACATCATCGAGTGCAATCCAACTCATCCATTGTTTCCCGCTCCCAATCCTGCCGCCGACACCCATGCGAAAAGGCGGCAGCATCTTTTTGAGCGCGCCGCCATTGGTATCCAGGATGACCCCGAACCTGGCGTTTACTACGCGAATTCCCTTCTCGATCGCCAGTGCGGTGGCCTCTTCCCACTCAGCGCAAACCTTCGAGAGAAATCCATCCCCGGGCGCGCTGGCTTCCGTCAACAGTTCGTCGCCGCGATTCCCGTAGTAGCCGATCGCCGAAGCGCAAACAAAAGTTTTCGGCGGCACCGTCAGGTTAGCCAGCGCATCGCCGAGCAGCTTGGTGCCTTTCACGCGGCTCTCACGGATGCGGCGCTTCTTATCGTCAGTCCAGCGTCCCTCGGCGATGCTTTCGCCGGCGAGGTTCACCACTGCGTCGAACCCTTCAATACGTGCCAGCGCAATGCTGTAACGATCGGGACTCCACTCAACTTCTGTTTTTGAGTTGGGCGCATGACGCACGAGACGAAAGATCTCATGGCCTTGCGCTTCCAACGATTTGATTAGGGCTGTCCCGACCAGGCCGTGCGACCCACCGATCAAAATCTTCATCAACTACGCTCCTGTACCCGACTTCACGTTCAAGCACGCATGCAACTGTTCTTGCAAAGCACACGGATTGACTTCTTCAGCTCTCAGGTTGCATTTCTTCAAGACAACGATAAAATCCGTGTTGCTCGCGGATTCAACTTGTAGTGCAACTGATCCAGAACCGCGAGCTGTAGCGAGCGGATGCAAGCACTCAATGTTGAATCTGCCCGAACGCCCTATTGATTGTTGACCGTAGCATCCGCTCGCTACGGCTCGCGGTTCTGCATTGGGCGCGCTCCTGGTTGCTCCTCGGAAATGCGAGCACGTTCTATGTCGATATTTTAGTCCGGCTTTTATTCTATCAGACCTGCCGCTGATCATTTCTGGAAGGACCCAACCCTATAGGGCGATCCCAGTCTGACGGACCACATCCGCTTAACCTTCCGCTCGATCGAGTTGCGAACGTCGCATGCATCAACCTCGACACAGATGGCTCATCTGTGCGCTCCTCGCTGCCGCAGCAGTTGGCGCCGGCGTATGGCAGGTCGCGCGAATGCAGTCTCCGCTGCGTCGCGTCACCAACACCGGTGAGAATGGGATCAGCATCAATCCGTCGCTCAGCGGTGATGGGCAGGTAGTCGCGTTTGAATCGACCGAAGATATAGCGGGCACGGCTGGCCCGGAAGGCTTTCGTGCGATTCGTGCTAACGTCGGCGCCGAGCCTGCGACTTTCGGCCAACTTGGCGTGACACGTGCACCCGCGCCGGCGATATCCCAGGACGGATCGCGCATCGCCTTCGCCTCGAAAGACAATCCGCTCGGAACCAACAGCGATGCGAACTCCGAAATATTTCTTTACGAGGGCGCGCGGCTGATCCAGGTTACTAATACTTCCCCACGCGACATTTCAACTCGGGCGGTCGATGGAAATTTCCAGCCTTCGATTACCGACGACGGCCGCTTCATCGCCTTCTCTTCAAATCGCGACCTCACAAACCAGAACGCCGACGGCAATCTCGAGATTTTTGTTTTCGACTCAGCGAACCTCAGCTTCACTCAGCTTACGAATTCAATGGGAATCGTGGGCGCCAGCGACGCGAAGCTCAGCGGCAACGGCGCTAACGTGGCCTACATCCGTGACCCCGGAGCCACAGCGAGCGCCAATCGTGATCTGCTGCTGCAGAGCCGCGCCGGCGTGCCGTCAGTTCGAACTCTTGCAGCCAATGTTCCCTTGCTGGCCCTGGCCTATGGCCGTGCGATTAGCGATGACGGCGCTCGCGCGGTCTGGTCGGCACAAACTGCTACAAACACCACACAGGTTTTTCTATTCGACGGACGGAGTGACAACACTACCCGCCAGATTACTACCTTGGGGTCGCGCGCTGTTGACGTACCGCTGCACCCGAGCATCAGCGGCGATGGAACTAAAATCTCCTTCGCTACGCGACGGAGCGTAGCCAGTCAAGGCAATAACTCAGACGCAAGCGTCGAACTTTACACCTTCGATATTCCTTCGGGAACCTTTGGACGGGTCACGAATCTGAACGCTTCAGGTGCGACTGCAGAAGTCGTCTCTTCAATGAACGACAATGGCTCTGTCATCGCGTTCAACTTCCCGCGTTTGCTTTCCGGCCCTGTTTCACAGCAAATTTTTGAGAACAACTCCGAAATCTATCTGAGCGAAACGCAGCCGCGGCCCGCTTCCGGAAACATAACTGTTCTTAATCGCGCCTCGCTCGGTCACGAACCGTCAACGACCAAAGTCGTTGCGCCAGATAGCATTGCCGTAGCCTTCGGAAATGCGTTGGCATTCACCATGCAACAGGCTCAGCCACAAACTGATGGTGCTTTCCCGACGACGCTTGGCGGAACGAGTGTCACTGTCAACGGTCTGCCGGCCGAGATATTTTTTGTTTCTCCCAACGAGGTGCATTTCCACGTGCCTGCCGCGACTACGCTGGGTATCGCCGAAGTTGTCGTCACAAATTCAGATGGCTTTCAAAGTCGAGGCAGCGTAACCACACTGAAGGCCGCACCAGGCCTCTTCACGAAAACCGCCGACGGCTTAGGGGAAGGAACAACTTTGAATGCCGACACATTGCAAGCCGGACCCTTCGATCCTACAGGCGGCAGCCTGCGCTTGATCGTATTCGCGACTGGCGTGCGCAACGGGGCGAATGTTTCGGTGGCTGCGGGTGGCCGCGCGTTAACTTTGGAGTCGATCGTCCAGACGTCCAACCTGGTGGGCATGGACGAGCTTCACGTATTAGTTACCGCGGATTTGCGAGGCGCCGGAAGAGTTGACCTGGTAGTTAGAGCTGATGGCCGCGATAGTAATTCCGCAGCTGTAGAGTTCAGCGGGGACGCCCTTCGCGACATTTTGATAAATGAATTTCTGGCTGATCCGCCCGACGGCGCAGCGGGCGACGCCAATCGCGATGGCGTGCGCGACTCGGCCGACGACGAATTCGTCGAATTAGTAAACACGACAACTCACGACATCGAGCTCGGCGGCTATCGACTTTTCTCGCGTGGCACCGGTTCCGATACACTTCGCCATGTCTTTGCTGCCGGCACAATCCTTACCTCATGCAGTTCAACGGTAGTGTTTGGCGGCGGCAATACTGCCTTCAACCCGGATGATCCGGCCTTTGGCGGTGCGGTGGTTGTCAAAGCATCGACGGGTAGTCTTTCGTTAGTTAACTCTGGCGGTATTATCTCGTTGCAGGATCGCGCTGGAGCGATTGCTAACCTGGTTGCTTATGGCGGCTCGAGCGCAATCGATGCTGACAACAACCAAGCAGTTACTCGCTCGCCGGATATTCGCGGCAACTTCGCACAACACCTCACTGCCACCGGCGGAGCGCGTGCGTTCAGTCCGGGGATGCAAATCACCGGCGACAGTTTTGTTCCCTGCACACCAGCGACCTCTCGCATTGAAGTCTCGCCACCTTCGGCAAGCGTTAGCACCGGCGCGCGACAACTGTTCAACGCACGCGCGTTTGACGCCGGCAACAATGAAGTGCCGGGCGTGATCTTCTCCTGGCGATCGAGCGACACGAGTGTCGCCACCATTGATCAGAACGGTTTGGCTACCGGTGTCGCAGCAGGTGCCACAGAGATTCGAGCCACCGGGCGAAGGGTCGAGTCCCCGCCAGTTATGTTGACGGTGAATCCTGTCGCGCCGCCAAATGTTGTTATTAACGAAGTTGATTCCGATCAGGCCGGCACAGACACGGCTGAGTTTATCGAGATCTACGACGGCGGAAGTGGCGACACTTCTTTGAGCGGACTGGTTGTCGTTTTCTACAATGGTTCTAACGACGAGTCGTATGCAGCCTTCGATCTGGATGGCTTCAGCACCAATGCCGGTGGTTACTTCACGCTCGGCAACGCAGGGGTACCCGGAGTCGACCTCGTATTTAACGCTGGCACGATGCAAAACGGAGCAGATGCTGTTGCGATCTACCTCGGAAACGCGTCCTCCTTTCCTAATGGCACACACGTGACCACGACGAACCTGATCGATGCGCTGGTCTACGATACTAACGACGCGGACGATCCCGGTTTACTGACGCTCCTGAACCCGGGCGAACCCCAAATCAACGAAGACGCCGGCGGCAACGGCGAGACGAATTCGAACCAGAGGTGCCCGAACGGCTCGGGCGGCGCGCGCCACACTTCAACCTACAATCAGTTTGCGCCTACACCGGATAGCGCGAACGTTTGCATCGTGGCGACACCCCCACCGGCACTTTCTATTAACGACGTATCAGTGAATGAAGGCGATGCCGGGCCCACGATACTGACCTTCACCATCAGCCTGTCCGCGCCCGCGCCAGCAGGAGGCGTCACCTTTGATATAGCCAACGCTGACAACACGGCCACAGTTGCGGACAACGATTACGTAGCGAAGAGTCTGACTGGTCAAACTATCGCGGTCGGCAATCAAACACACAGTTTTGATGTAATCGTCAATGGCGACGTCGCCGTCGAGTTAAATGAAATCTTCTTCGTCAATATTACCAATGTGAGTGGCGCCACAGTTGTCGATAGTCAGGGATTAGGCACAATTCTTAACGACGACAGCCCAGTTCTGAGTATTAACGATGTCGCCGCACGCGAAGGCGACATCGAGACAACGAAATTCGCGTTCACAGTCACCTCGTCTTTACCTGCCCCGGCTGGTGGCATCACGTTTGATATTGCCACGGCTGACGGCACCGCCCAGGATGATAATCCGGCTAGCGAAGACGACGACTATCTGCCGAGAAGTCTCACCGCACAGACGATCAGTGCGGGCAACACAACCTACACCTTCGAGGTAACGGTAAACGGCGACTTGTTAGTTGAAGGTAACGAAACTTTCCTGGTAAACCTGACGAATGTCACCGGCGCGGGATTGTCCGACGGCACCGGCCAGGGAACGATTCAGAACGACGACGCTGCGAACCTGGTTATCAGTCAGGTCTACGGTGGAGGCGGCAACAGCGGCGCATCGTTCAGCAATGACTTCGTCGAAATTTTCAATCGTGGCACAACCACGATTAGTTTTGCTGCAACGCCTTACTCAGTGCAGTACGCCTCTGCGACCGCTAGCTTCGGATCGAGCAAAGTCGATCTGACTTCCGGGACCATCGCGCCGGGGCAGTATTTCCTGATCCGGCTCTCGAGCGGGGGCGCCACCGGTTCGCCGCTGCCAACACCCGACGCAACCGGCGGCATTAACATGGCGGCCGCAGCGGGCAAGGTCGCGCTTGTCTCCGGCACCTCCCTCTTGACCGGAAGCGGCTGTCCGTTCGCGGGGTCAGTTGCAGATTTTGTCGGCTATGGCGCGACCGCCGACTGCTTTGAGGGCGCCGGCCGTGCGCCTGCGCCCGGCAACACTACCGCCGCCCTGCGGAAGGTGGATGGCTGCACAGATACGAACGACAATGCCGCAGATTTTCTGGCGACGTTGCCCAATCCGCGTAACACCGCTTCGACTATTAATGACTGCAACGCGCCTCCGGATGTTACGATTGATAACGTAACGATCGCAGAAGGCGACGCCGGTTCAGCGGTTGCGACTTTTACGGTGAGCCTATCGAGACCAGCGCCGGCAGCAGGCGTAACCTTTGACATTGCCACGCAAAACGACACTGCCACCACCAGCGATAACGACTACGTGCCGAATAAACTTGTCGCGCAAACCATCTCAGCGGGAAATACAACCTACACCTTCAATGTAGCGGTTAATGGCGATATGACTGTTGAGCCTGATGAAACATTCTTTGTGAATTTGCGCAATGTAACCGGCGCAATACTAGTCGACGGTCAGGGAGTCGGTACGATCCAAAACGACGACAGTGCTCCCATTCCAAACCTTTCGATCAACGACATATCGCAGAGCGAGACTAACAGCGGCACAACTATATTTACGTTCACTGTGACTTCGTCGCTGCCGGCGCCCGCGGGTGGCATCACCTTTGACATCGCGACAACTGATGGTACCGCGCACGACGATACGCCGCCGAGCGAAGACAATGACTATGTGGCCCTCAGCCGGTTGACGCAGACCATCACCGAGGGCAACACGACCTACACGTTTGATGTTGCTGTTAACGGCGACACTCTGGTGGAAACCAATGAGACGTTTTTCGTCAACCTCAACAACGTTTCTAATGCCACTGTGTTTGACGGCCAAAGCCAGGGAACAATCCAGAACGATGACACCGCGAATCTCGTCATCAGCCAGGTTTACGGTGGCGGCGGCAACGCGAGTGCAACCTACACCAACGACTTCATTGAGATCTTCAATCGTGGCACAACCATCGTGGATTTCTCCGTAACGCCTTACTCAGTACAATACGCAGCGGCGACGAGCAACTTCTCGACTAACAAAACCGATATCACTTCGGGAATAATTCTCCCGGGTCACTACTTCCTGATTCGGGAAGCTTCCGGAGGTGCCGCGGGTGCAGGGCTGCCGGCTCCCGATGTCTCCACCGGCACGATTAACATGTCGGCAACAGCCGGTAAGGTGGCGCTGGTTTCCGCCACCACGGCGCTGACGGGAAGCGGCTGTCCCTTAAGTGCAACGGTGGTGGATTTTCTTGGCTATGGAACTACCGCGAACTGCTTTGAGACTGCGCCGATCGCAGTTTCCGGCACGAACTCAAACGCGCGGTCGGTAATCCGAATCGCAAGCTGCACCGACACGAACAATAATTCTGTCGACTTTGGCAATCCTGCAACCGCTCCAGTTGCGCGCAACTCGACGACCATACCAACGATATGCCCGTAGCCAAATTCAAAAACGTTTGCCGCCGGTCGATGCTGCTGTTGCTGCTTGCGTGCCTCTTTGCGCCCGCGGCTTTGCCGCAGTCGATCCGGAAACAGCCAGACCCAAGTGCGACGGGTGCCGCAGTGCGCGCAGAATTTCTTCACGCCTGGAACGGTTACAAGAAATACGCCTGGGGACATGACGACCTGAAACCCTTGAGCAAGGGTTATCACGATTGGTATGCCGAGCCGCTACTGATGACCCCGGTCGATGCGCTCGACACGATGATTCTCATGGGTCTGAAGGACGAGGCCACGGATACGAAGAACTACATAATTCAAAACCTTTCGTTCGACAAAGATATCTCGGTACAAAATTTCGAAGTGACCATTCGCCTGCTCGGCGGACTGCTTTCGAGCTATCAACTCACCGGAGACAAGAGATTACTCGCCCTGGCTGAGGATCTGGGCAATCGCCTGCTGCCGGTATTCGAATCGCCGACCGGCCTGCCTTACCGCTACGTAAATCTGAAGACCGGAAAAGTGCGTGACGCGAAAACGAATCCCGCGGAAGCGGGCACTTTGCTGATTGAGTTTGGCACTCTCAGCAAACTGACCGGCCGGCCCATCTTCTACGACAAGGCCAAGCGCGCCTTAGTAGCGATTTACACGCGGCGTTCAGCCATCGGTCTGGTGGGTACCTGGATCGATGTCGAAACCGGTGAGTGGAAAGATACAGACAGTCACATCAGCGGTGCGATTGACAGTTACTACGAATACCTCTTGAAGTGTTGGCTGCTCTTCGACGACGACGATTGCAAACGGATGTGGCTTGGGGGTATCGCCGCGATAAACAAGTATCTTCCGGACGAAATCGACGAGATCACGCGCGACCTCAAGCGGCGACCTAACCCGCAACTCTGGTACGGTCACGCCGATATGAACACCGGCAAACGCTCTGCTACGGCTTACGGCGCGCTCGACGCCTTCTTCCCAGCCGTACTGGCTCTGTCCGGCGATCTCGAACGAGCCGCACGCTTGCAGAAGTCTTCAATGAAGATGTGGGAATTGCACGGCATCGAGCCGGAAGAGATTAATTACAAGACGATGGAGGTTGCCCATCCCGGTTATCCCTTGAGACCTGAGATCGTCGAATCGACCTACTATCTTTACCATTACGCTAGTCAGAAGGCACCCGCGACTAGACGTGGCACAACTCAGGCTTCGCCCTTAGGCAGTCGCGCTCAATATTTGCGGATGGGCGAGCAGCTCTTTCGCGATTTCGTAAGGCACTGCCGGACCGACGAGGGCTACGCAGCTTTGAAGAGTGTGGTTACAAAAGAGAAATCCGACTCGATGCAGAGTTTCCTCTTTGCGGAAACTTTCAAGTACTTTTATCTGCTCTTCGCACCGGCAAGGACTCTCGATTTCAACAAAGTAGTCTTCAATACCGAGGCACATCCTATTCGACGCACGTGGAAGTAGCCCTCTTTGAAGTGCGGTGATCTGACTCAAGTGATTTGCTGGGACCGCGGGCGTCCCGCCCGCAATGAGCGCGAAGCGCGAAAGCGTAACTCATTACAGAGACTTCGCGCCTTCGGCGCGTTTGCGGGCGGGACGCCCGCGGTCCCAGCAAATCACTTGAACCGAGAGCCCAAATACCAGGATGTTTGCTAGCGTTATTCCCTCGAGTGACTTGGACGCCTCTTGCCCGCCCGATTCACAAACCTTAGACTCCGCCACATGCATTCAATTGCCGATGCTGTCGCAGCGTTGCGCGAACATTTTGGTTTCGACGACTTCCGCGAAGGCCAGCGAGAAGTAATTACTGCAATTCTCGAAGGCAAGGACGCGGTGGTTGTTATGCCTACCGGCAGCGGCAAGTCGCTCTGCTATCAGCTGCCAGCGTTAATGTTGGGTGGCGCCACGCTCGTCGTCTCTCCGCTGATTGCCCTGATGAAGGATCAAGTGGATGCATTGCATGCCCGGCAACTTCCGGCCACGTTCATAAATAGTTCTATTGGCGAGCGGGAACAGTGGTCGCGCATTGAAGGGTTGCGGCGCGGCGAGTTTAAGCTGGTCTATGTTGCCCCTGAGCGTTTCCGCAGCAGCCGCTTTTTGCAAGCGCTCCAATCGGTCAGCGTCTCGCTCTTCGCAGTCGATGAAGCGCATTGCATTTCGACCTGGGGACACGATTTTCGTCCCGACTACCTGCGGCTGAAAAATATTATTCCGCTCCTGGGAAAACCACAGACGCTGGCGCTCACGGCGACGGCCACTCCTTATGTTCGCTCGGACATCATTCAACAACTTGGACTGGTGGGCCCCGAAGCCTTCGTCAGTGGATTCGACCGGCCGAACCTGACGATTGATGTCGTGCACACTGAAAAGGAACGCGAAAAGGTAGCGCGGATCAAGCGTCTGGCAAAGACCCACGATGGCTCAGGAATCATCTATGCGTCGACGCGTAAAGCGGTGGAGCAGGTAACCTCGGAATTGCGCGCCCTCGGATTACAAGTGTCGGCCTATCATGCTGGCCTGAGTGATTCGGCGCGCGTCAAAGCCCAGGAAGAATTCATGACGGGCCGCACGCAGATGATCGTGGCCACTAATGCTTTTGGTATGGGCATCGACAAGCCGGACATTCGCTTTGTCGCTCACTATCAGATGCCCGGATCCATCGAGGCCTATTATCAGGAAATCGGGCGCGCTGGACGCGACGGCCTGCCCTCGTCCTGCGTTTTGCTTTTTAACTACGCCGACAAAAACACGCACGACTTCTTCATCGAAGGCTCTTACCCCACGCCGGAACTTGCGCGCAACATCTACAACGCTCTCGTCTCAACTGGTCTCAAGCGCATAGAACTCTCGGCGGCGGAAATTGCGAAGCGTGCCGGAGCTCGTAACGAGATGGCCGTGCAGTCGTCGCTTTACCTGCTCGAACGCGCGGGACACATTGCCCGCACCGCGAAAGTTGAACGTCACGGCTCGGCAAACGACGCCCCGCCCTGGGAAAGAGGCGCCGCTGGAAGCAGGCCCGCTCTTACTGGGACTGCGGGCGTCTCGCCCCCATCTTCGGTGGGCGAAAGCCCGCCGCCGGAAAACTCCGCCCGACGCGCGCGCGGCATCATCATGCTGGACAGTGTTCCGGCAACCAGCCTGCGCATCGATGCCGCCGACGTAACCCGGCGCGCCAACCTTGAGCGGCGCAAGCTGCGCGAAATAATCGAGTTTTGTTACACCGAGTATTGTTATCGCGCACACATCCTGGATTATTTCGGCGATCGACATCACGCACGCCAGTGCGGCACCTGCGGAAACTGCTCGCCGCACTCACCTGCCCGGTCGCCGCTCACCAGCGAAGAGGTCTTAAATGATGCAACGGCGCCAGGTCGCAATCGCCGCAAAGGGTCGCACACCGCACCGCCCGTCTCTCCCCGCGCGCTCACGGATCAAGAGGCTCTACGGGTACGAAAGATTCTGGCGTGTGCTGCCAGGATGAAGGGGCGGTTCGGTAAAGGCGTGCTGGCGGCGAGCCTGCGTGGCTCGGCCGCGAAGAATGTAATGCAGGCGCATCTGAACGAGCTGTCTACCTACGGTTTACTTAAGGACATGCGCCAGGAGGACATCCTGCTCTACATCGACGCCTTGCTCAGCGGAGGTTGCTTGCGCGTTAGCGCCGGCACCTACCCGACTGTTTCGATAACTGAGTTGGGAGAGCGGGTGATGCGGGAACAGGAAAAAGTTGAACTGGCTCTGGGATCAAATCTTGAAGGTTGATGGGTGTAACAAGTATCAGGCAGCGGGGGCAAGCCCCCTTCCCGACCTTAGAGCTTAATTAACTTGCGTTAGGACTTGACGATTGAAAGACTCTCTACACTTGAATCGTAGAGTCAGGTGATGAATCTCTCAGGTTGGGAAGCGGGCTTGCCCCCGCAAGCCCTGAAGCTCTATCTCACCACACCACCGAGCGGACTCGAAGCGCTGGCGTACAACCTCTTCGACATGCGGCCGGCTTCATAGGCGAGGCGTCCGGCCTCTATAGCGAGTTTCATTGCTTGCGCCATCTTCGCCGAATCTCGTGCCTCAGCAATCGCCGTGTTCATGAGCACGGCATCGGCGCCGAGTTCCATCGCAATCGCCGCGTCGCTCGCGGTGCCCACACCGGCGTCAACAATGATCGTCGCATCCGGCAGTTGCTCGCGCATGATACGCAGATTTGCAGGGTTTTGAATCCCCAGCCCCGAACCTATCGGCGCAGCCAAAGGCATTACAGCCGGGCAACCTGCGTCTAATAGTTTCTTCGCCATGATTAGATCGTCTGTGAAGTAAGGAAGAACAACGAATCCTTCGCGGGCCAGAACGCGCGCGGCTTCCAAGGTTTGTTCGTTATCCGGAAAGAGGGTGGTCTGATCGCCTATCACTTCGAGCTTGATCAAATCAGTGCCGAGGGCTTCGCGTGCTAAACGGGCGGTGCGAATTGCTTCTTCGGCCGTGTAGCAACCGGCGGTGTTGGGAAGTATAGCGAGCGATGGATCGAGGTGATCGAGAAACGATTCGGAGCTCCGATCAAGCGGCACGCGTCTGACAGCAACCGTGACCAGCTCGGCGCCTGAAGCGCGATGTGCGGCCTTCATCTCTTCGAAGGTTCTATATTTCCCGGTGCCGATGATAAGTCGTGACGTAAACGCACGACCGCCAATTTCAAACTTGTCAGAAGTAGCTACCGCTGGTGTTGACATGAATAAATTATATTCCGCGCGGCGGCTGCTGCCTACTGCTCCTGCCTCTCATTACAACCCCCACCGACAAAGTGCACAATTTCCACCTTATCGTCAGGCTGCAGCAAAGTGTTGTCCCATTGTGCGCGGCGAACGACGTTGTGATTGACTTCGATTGCTATTTGCTCAGGCTTAAGACTCAACTCCGCGACTAACTTCGGAAGAGACAGCTTCTCCTCAACTTCGCGAGGCTCGCCATTGACTTGAATACGCAAACCGCAACCTCACTCGGCGGGATGAATCACGCGGCGCACTTCAATCGTTTCGCCCTTAACCACCGCGCGCACCAGGACAGCGGCTCGGCCCGAAGTAAAGTTTGGCATGGTCGCTGTAACGGTTGCCACTCCACCCCGTTCAGTTTTCACAGAATAAATTTGCGGACGAAAAGCAGTGCCTAGTATTTTCACCGACAGAGGAATGTTCGGCAGTGGCTTCTGTCTCTTTCCGGCCCGGTCCGCCAGCTCGATACGAATAGTTCTGGTTTCTCCGGCCCGGAACTCCTCTTCCTCCAAGATGGTCAGCGTCAGGCCAGAGTCGGACTGTGCAACTTCACTCTGTGGCCATTCGCGACGCGCCTCCTCCAGGGTGTCCGATGATCCATCAGCGCCAGCCGGCGCAGTACCCTGAAGTATGCGTTCTTCCAGGGGCGCAGTATCACGCCCCGGCGAGGCATCAGGGCCCGTTCCGCCGTCAGCTACAACTGCCTCATCGACAGAGACCACGAGAGCCTTCGCGCCCATGCGCTTCAAATCCTCAATCCTGCCCGCATTGATAGCGGCACAGATAAGTTGATGTTGACGTTTCAGGCGCTTGGTCAACACTTCCTCGCTGAACCCGCCTGACTCGATCAGGTCTTCGTAACGCGAACGCTTCGCGGCCAGAATCGCTCCGCCTACGTACACAAGCGAGAGGATTAAGGGCGATTCGAGGCCCTTGTCTTCCGTTTGCACGTGATAGACGACTCCGTCGTGTTCGATGTCAGTGTTGAAGCCGGTGATCACAAATTTGATTAGTGGATGTCAGATATTCAAGGAGTTGTTGTCAGGTAAGATTGCCTGAATCTAAATTGAAGTTAACACAGCCATTTTTGCAGGGTCAATTACGAAATTGTTTCGTCGATCTACGCCGGGAACGTTGCTTGACACCCCAGATCACTTCGACTAGGATTCGGCTTGTACAATGATTCTCAATCTAGCATGTCTTCGAGTGATCTTTTGTGAACTCGAATGGGTTCGTCTTTCGTCTATTGACGACGTCAACGGGTCGAGTGGTGTGATCTGTAGACAGCACTAATATGAACTTTCATCTTAACGACTACCTGCCAATCCTGCTGATGTTCATAGTCGCGGGAGGCTTCGCTGTGGGCAATATTGTGCTGTCGCAGTTTGTCGGCCAGCGCAAGCACACGCGCACGAAGATGATGCCTTACGAGTGTGGTAAGGATCCGGTTGGGACTGCGCGCGAGCGGTTCTCCGTCAAGTTCTACTTGATTGCGATGATCTTCATTCTGTTTGATATTGAAGTCATTTTTCTGGTGCCCTGGGCCGTCGTATTCAAAACTCTCGCCGGACCGGTCTATGGTCTGCGGACACTTGTCTATGTCGAAATGATGATATTCGTGGCGCTGCTGCTCGTAGGTTATGTCTATGTAGTTAAGAAGGGCGCCTTTGATTGGGGTGAGACGGCGCGCCGCGAGGCTGAGGCTGAAGCCCGTCTGCTTCACGACATGGAAAGCCGGAAACGCGAGCGCACGCGTACAGCCGCTTAGTGAACATGCAGTAATTCAGGAATTTAGAATGGGACTCGAGAACATAATTGCCGAAGCATTGCCGGAAGTGTTGACCACGCGACTCGATTCGCTAATCAACTGGGCGCGGAAGTCTTCGCTGTGGCCGGCGACCTTTGGTCTGGCCTGTTGCGCGATCGAAATGATGAACGCAACCTCCTCGAGAAACGACCTGGCCCGTTTCGGTTCAGAAGTGTTTCGTGCGAGCCCGCGCCAGGCCGACGTGATGATTGTTTCCGGTCGCGTCTCGAGAAAGATGGCCCCGGTGCTGCGGCGCATCTACGATCAGATGCCGGAACCTAAGTGGGTTATCTCGATGGGCGCCTGTGCGACTTCCGGCGGCGTATTTGATAACTATGCGATCGTCCAGGGCGTCGACAAGATCGTTCCGGTCGACGTTTACATTCCCGGCTGTCCGCCACGCCCGGAGATGCTGATTCACGCGGTTATGATGTTGCAGGATAAAGTCATGAAAGAGTCGTCACGTGACCGCAAGGACATTCCTGAGGACGAAGCCCGCGGGGCGTCGGGCCCGGGGACCCTGCCCATCACCGATGGCTCGACAGTTCAGACTGTTCCGAGCGAAACGCGACCGTATTCTATCGCGTCCAAACACGAGCGACGACGCTCTTCCTAAATTGTTTTGCGCGAGCGCAATTGTTTAATGGCCACAGGGGAAAACAACGGGACCAGCTTGCCGGAGCCGACGACAAATTCAGATCAAAAATCGACGCCGTCCCAATTGGTGACGGCGTTGCAGCGTGAACACGCTCTCTGGATAACCAAAGTTATCGAGGCGTACGGTGAAGTCACCGCTGTTGTTCCGGCGCTGCATATTGTTGACGTGTGCACCGCTCTCAAAGCCGGGGCGGACACCAGGTTTGATTTTCTGGCGGACCTTTGCGGCGCCGATCGAGGCGTCGAAGAGGAGCCGCGTTTTGAAGTCAACTATCATCTGTTTTCAACTACGAAGCATCACCGGCTGAGGTTAAAAGTTTTACTCGACGAAGCGAACGTGCATGTGCCTACAGTCACCGGGGTGTGGCGCACCGCAAACTGGCACGAGCGCGAAACCTTTGATTTGTTCGGCGTTATTTTCGATGGGCATCCGGATTTGCGCCGGATACTTTTGCCCGACGATTGGCAGGGCTATTCGTTGCGCAAGGATTTTCCCCTGCGTGGATATGAGCCGTATTCGTTGAAATAGTTTCAAGTTTCAAGTTCCAGGTTCCAAGTTAGAGCAAACTCGGAACTTGAAACTTGAAACTTGAAACTTGAAACTCTTATGAGTTCTACCGTCAACATTCCGCCGCAGTTTGAGATAGTGGATCGTCCGCTCGACACGCAGATGACGATCTCAATGGGACCGCAGCATCCGTCTACCCACGGTGTGTTGCGGCTCGAGCTGGTGCTCGACGGTGAAATGGTAGTTAAGTCGACGCCTGACATCGGCTATCTCCACACCGGCATGGAGAAGCTCTTTGAATACAAGAAATATCAGCAAGGAATTGTGATTACGGATCGGATGGATTATCTCAATCCGCTCGGCAACAACCTTGCCTACGTGATGGCAGTTGAAAAACTGCTGGACATGGAGATTCCGGAGCGGGCGCAAACGATCAGAGTTTTGATGTGCGAGCTGCAGCGGATCGCTTCGCACCTCGTCTGGCTAGCTACGCACGCGCTCGACATCGGCGCGATGACAGTTTTCTTCTACTGTTTCCGCGAGCGCGAAAAAATTCTGAACCTCATCGAGGCTGCCTCGGGTGGACGATTAACCCCCTCGTATTTTCGCATCGGCGGCTTGATGATGGATCTGCCGTCAGGTTTCGAACGTCGCGTGCAACAGTTTCAGGATGGCTTTCTTAAGTCAGTTGAAGAATTTCATACGCTACTTACGGGCAACCGAATTTTTCAGAAGCGCACGCAGGGCGTCGGCGTAATCACTGCTGAAGACGCGATCGACTGGGGCCTTTCAGGACCTTGTTTGCGCGGCAGCGGAGTTAACCTCGACATTCGTCGCGCCAATCCCTACACAGGTTACGAGAATTACGATTTTGACGTCCCAACCGAGACCGACTGCGACGTCTGGGCGCGTTACCTCGTGCGCATGCGGGAGCTGAAGGAGTCGCACAAGATCGTCGCGCAGGCGCTCGGAAGGCTGAAGCCGGGACCAGTCAAGGCTGATGATCCAAAGGTTGTCTTGCCGGATCGCGAGGCGATGAAGACGCACATGGACGCGCTGATTCATCACTTCCTGATCGTGGCTGAAGGCTTCGACGTCCCGGAGGGCGAGGTCTATCTCCCAATTGAAGCTTCAAAGGGTGAGCTTGGCGTCTATGTGAAATCCGACGGCGGACCAAAACCGTCCCGTGTGCATTTCCGCGGGCCAAGTTTTGTAAACCTTTCCGCGCTGCCGCATATGTCAGAAGGTGCGATGGTCGCGGACATCGTGGCGATCATAGGGTCGCTGGATATTGTGCTGGGCGAAATCGATCGATGACACCACGTGTGAAGTTTATGCGAACCGTCCCAATATCGATGGCGTTCCTCGTCGTTTGTTTTTGCCCCTTCATGGCTCCAACCGCATCGGCGCAGACCAGGACTTGTACTCTGGCATTGGACGTGTTTACAACCAACAAAAAGTTTGAGACCAGGCCGGTAAACGGCGCGCGCGCAGCTGCTTTGAACACAAGGAATCGTAAGAGTACTCCAGCAGTTTTATCGAGCGGTCAACCTGTATTTTCAAAGTTTACTGACGGGGAGTATCGCATTACCGTCACCAAGCTCGGGTATAAGCGTGTGATTCAACCGGTAAGCTTTCGCTGCGAGCGGATCAATGCTGAGGCGACGCTGCAAGTCGATCTAAATGCAGGTAACTTAAGGCAATCAATAGTTGCTCGATCACAATCGATAATGGCTGACACCTACACCCCCGTAGTTCGCAGGGGAGTCACCACTATCATTGGAACTGCGGATCCTTCCGAGCCACCCAACGACGTTAACGCCAACGAGCAGTCCACGCCGCCAGCGACAACAGAAGGGGCGATATCAGGTGGCGTACTCAATGGCAGGGCCGTGAGCTTGCCAAGGCCTGCCTATCCACCAATCGCCAGGCAAGCCCACGCGTCCGGAATAGTCGTAGTCCAGGTTCTGATCGACGAAGAGGGGAACGTTATCTGGGCAAGGGTGATTAGTGGACACCCTTTGCTCCAAGCGGCCTCAAGGCAGGCTGCACTTAATGCAAGGTTTTTCCCAACCAGGCTTTCCGGGCAAGCAGTAAAAGTCACGGGCCTTATCCGTTATAACTTCGTGTCTCAGTAGCGTACTTATGAGCCAGCAGTTAACACAGATCGCGCCGATGTCGCAGCCGGTGGCTATTGCCGAGGCTGCCTCGTTTTCCGCTGCAGTCGAGGCGGAGATTGACGGCCACCTGGCGAAGTATCCGGTGAAGCGTTCTGCGATTTTGCCGTTGATGTTTATCGTGCAGCGCGAACGCGGTTATCTGGATCCGCCGGGAGTTGCATACCTGGCGAATCGTTTGAGTTTGCGGATCACCGACATCTGGGAGGTCGCAACTTTCTATTCCATGTTGCACACGGAACCAGTCGGCAAGTATCACGTTCAGATTTGCAAAACACTCTCGTGCAAGATCATGGGCGAGCCGGGAATCACCGAGCATGTTTGCAAACGACTTGGCATAAAGCCGGGCGAAACGACTGCGGATGGCAAGTTTACTGTTTCACTCGTCGAATGTTTGGGCTCGTGTGGGACCGCGCCGATGTTTCAGATTGGTTTTGACTACCACGAGAACCTGACCCCGGATAAGGTCGACGAGATCCTGGATCGGCATCTGAAGCAGGCGGAGGAGCAGTCATGAAGAAAGTGTTTCTCGTATTGCTCACCATCGGTTGTTGTGCTCTCAGCGTTATTTGCCAGGAAAGTGGAAACCAGGGCGTCTATGGCCGCCGGACACAACGGCCGAATCCCAGCAGCGGCACTATCTATGGCACGGAAGGAAAGGATCTCGTGCCAGTGCAGTTGGTCGAGGCCTATGTTCTTTTCAACGCCGCCCCTGACGAGTTCGTTGCGGTCTTCGGAATTGCCCAGGAAGCACCAACTGCGGTCGAGAGCAATCAAAAAGTTAACTCGCAGATTGAACAGTTTCTCGCGGCCGCCACACGGCTGGGCGTCAACCGCCGCGACACTTACGTAGATATGATCACTCAGAACCGAATTTACAACTTCGGTTCCGCCGGTAATGACAACACTATTCGCGAAAAACTTTCCGGTTTTGAAACGAAGAAGACTGTTTCCATCCGATATAAAGATCGAGCTCTCCTGGAAAAACTCCTCCGCGCCGCCGCTGAAGCTTCAATCTTCGACTTGATCAAGGTCGATTACGTTGTTGCCGACTTGAGCAAGATTCGCAGCCGCCTATTGGAAGAGGCGAGCACGGTCATAAAGCAGAAGGAAGAAACCTACACTCGCTTGCTGGGACTGAGATTCAAGCGGAATGCAATTATCCAGGAGAGCTACGAAACCTACTACCCGGCGGAGCTCTATCAAACTTATACGGCCGCAGAGACAGGCTCGGTCGATCCGAACTACCAATCAGGAGCACGGGTAGTACGCGAGCGCAAAAGCAGCACCTCGTTTCTAGAGCCGTTGGATCGAAGCGCGTTCGATGTAGTCATTAATTCCGGCGGGCTCGAGCCCGTGGTGCAATGCACTCTGTACTTGAAGGTCAGATACTCTCTGACACCATAGCGACGCCCGCGTGATCGCTTTGGTTCGAATTAGCTTATGCGAATAGCAGCCATAGGATGCGAACCTCTTCAGCTGGCGCGAGTTCATCTCGAGAACTCGCGGTCTCTTGACGTGTATCGCCAACACGGCGGTTACGAGGCGCTGAAGAAAGTCCTTTCCGGCATGTCACCCGACGACGTCATTAACGAGGTAAAGAAGTCGGCGCTGCGAGGACGCGGCGGGGCGGGATTCCCGACCGGAATGAAGTGGAGTTTCGTTCCCAAGGACTCACTGAAGCCGAAGTATGTAGTGTGTAACGCTGACGAGTCGGAGCCTGGCACCTTCAAGGATCGCTATCTCATGGAACGCGATCCGCACATGCTGATTGAAGGCATGCTGATCGCGGCCTACGCGCTAGGGGCGAAGACGAACTACATCTACACTCGCGGCGAATACAAGTACTTGATCGACATCATGGACGTAGCGCTGTCAGAAGCGCGTGCCGCCGGATTGCTGGGCGAAAAGATTCTTGACTCAAACTTCTCCTCGGAAATTCATACGCATACCGGAGCCGGCGCGTACATCTGCGGTGAAGAGACGGCGCTACTCAGTTCGCTTGAAGGAATGCGCGGCCATCCGCGTATGAAACCTCCCTTCCCTGCTGTCTCGGGTCTCTATGCGAGTCCGACCGTGGTGAACAATGTTGAGACGCTCACCGCCGTGCCTGACATCATCAAGATGGGCGGCGAGGCTTATCAAAAACTGGGCACAGAAAAAAGCGGCGGCACGAAGCTTTGGTCAGTCTCCGGCCACGTGAATCTTCCCGGCGTTTATGAACTTCCAATGGGCTACGACGACATGGAGAAGTTCATCATGGAAGACTGCGGCGGTATGCTCAACGGCAAGGACCTCAAGGCGGTAATTCCGGGTGGATCTTCTGTTTACATCATGCGCGCCGATCAAATCATCGGCAAAGACGTGCGCATGGACTATGAAGGACTGGTCGCCGGTGGTTCGAGCGTCGGATCGGGCGGTTTCATTGTGATGGATGAGTCGGTTGATGTTTTCGAGTCAACGAAGAACCTGACTGAGTTTTACAAACATGAGTCGTGCGGTTGGTGCACGCCGTGTCGTGAAGGCACTGACTGGCTGGTAAAGGTTTTCAAGCGGATTACGAACGGCGGCGGCAGACCTGAAGACGCTCAGTTGCTGCTGGACCTTTGCGACAACATCGAGGGCAAGTCGTTTTGTCCGCTTGGCGATGCTGCATCGTGGCCGATTCAGTCGGCGATCAAGCGTTTTCCGGAAGATTTTAAGAAGCGCCTGGTCGGAACAAATGGCGAAGCCTAGACACTAGGGTTAGAGACGAGCACTAAGTGTACGCGGGAGGATGGGTGCGCCATGGCTTTCAAGAACCGGAGCCTTGCCAAGAGAGTTGCAAAACTGCCATGTGCCTGGTGCGGATGGATCGCAGGTCGCCGGCACGCTGCACACATCATTGATGAGGGTCCAGAAACAGAATGGAATGCTATCTCGCTTTGTCCAAATTGTTCGACCGTATTCGACGAAGTGGTGCGACCCAAATTCTACAGAGCCTTGGAGGAATGGGGTTGCCAAAAGCTCCCGGCGTCCTGGAAAAAGGACAATAAGATCTCTGAGGCCATAGACGATCTATTGTGAGGTGCATGGTAAACAGTTGGAAGCGTCGGTCTCATACCACATAAAAGGAGGCGTAAATGATTTTCAACGTCACTGTAGACAGGGATGAAGATGGTGTGTGGATTGTGGAATGCCCATCCATTCCCGGTTGCGTCGCCCAGGGTAAGACCAAAGACGAGGCTCTGGAAAACGTAAAGGATGCTATCAAGCTTTGTCTAGAAGTCCGAGGCGAGCAAGGGCTTCCACTTACGATAGAAACGAAGCAAGTCGAGGTGGCAGCCTGATGGCTTCGCTGCCTGTCCTAAGTGGAAGGGAGGTCGTCAGAAATTTCGAAGAGTTGGGTTGGAAAGTTGCCCGTCAGAGCAGCAGTCATATCATCATGACCAAAGAAGGCGAAGTTGCGACACTGTCAATTCCAGATCATCGCGAGGTTGCAAAAGGAACTCTGCGAAGCTTGATTCGCGCGGCAAATCTGACCATCGATGAGTTCTTGACGCGTAAATAGATGTCCACTGAAATAATCAAAGTCACCATCAACGGCAAAGAATTCGAAGTGCCTAAAGGCGCGCGGCTGATCGACGTCTGTCGCGACAAAGCCTTCGACATTCCGTCGTTCTGCTACTACTCCGATCTTGCCTTGCAAGCCTCCTGTCGCATGTGCCTGGTGCGCATCGAGAAGATGCCGAAGCTGCAAACGTCGTGCACGATCATCTGCACCGACGGCATGATAGTTACCACCGAGAGCGATGAGATTGAAAAGGCACAGCGCTCTATGCTCGAGTTCCTGCTCGCCAATCACCCACTCGACTGTCCGGTCTGCGATCGTGGCGGCGAATGCGAACTGCAGGAGATGACGTTTGACTGGGGTGGACTCGAAGAACGCTTCACGGAGGAAAAGAATTACCAGCCTGAAAGATATCTGTCGCCGATGGTGGCCAACGATCCGCAACGCTGCATTCTCTGCAAGCGCTGCACGCGCGTTTGCGATGAATGGATGGGCGAAGACGCGATCGAAGCCGGTGGACGTGGCGCGAACACGGTTATTGGAACTTACGGAGGCTGGCTCGACTGTTCACAGTGTGGTAACTGCATCGAGGTGTGTCCGACCGGTACTCTTCTTGATGGCACCTACCGTCACCAGGCGCGCCCCTGGGAACTGACGCAAACAAAGTCGACCTGCACGTACTGTTCTGACGGCTGTCAGATGTCGCTCGGTTCACGCGGCGATGAACTGATGCGCATTGTGGCGCGCGATCGATATGTTAATGGGCTCAACGGCGAGTTTCTCTGCATTAAGGGCCGCTTTGGTCATCCCTTCGTGAACCACGAAGCGCGCATTCGCACCCCGCTGATTCGTTACAACAAGGAGGGCAAACTTATTCCGGCGACCTGGGATGAGGCCATTATTCACGTTGCGAAAAAGCTCGATGCCATCGTCGACGAACACGGCCGCGACGCGCTCGGAGTGCTTGGCAGCCCGCGCATCACCAACGAAGCAAACTACCTGCTCTATAAATTCGCGACTGAGCTCGTCGGCACAAGTAACTACGGGGTAACAGACACTGCGAGTCTTAAGCCGTTCTTCGACAACCTCGGCGGATCCCTGGCGACCCACCGCGATATTCGTTATGCAAAAACGATTCTATTGATCGGCGGTGAACCTGAAGAGCTGCAACCCCTGACCGGGAAACAGATTCGCCAGGCTGTGCGCAACGGCGGCGCGAAATTGATCGTCGTCAACAGCACCCCCATCAGGTTGGTCGAGCAGTCGGGGCAATTCATTCATGTCCGATCGGGATCTGAAGACGCGTTGGTGCTGGCCCTGGCGAGCGACTCGAACGACGATCTCGCTACCGGCAAGCTGGGCGTCGAGAACCGCGAGCTTAAAACGCTGCGACAGTCGATTACGGAAACCCAGGGTGATCTCGTGATCATGTTCTCTACTGAGTTAAGCGCAACCGCGCAAGCTGTCCTGGCGCAATTGCCCTACGCGCTGCGGGCTGACGGCCGTCGCGTTTTGCTCCATCCCTTGCCGCTTTACAACAACAGCGTCGGCGCGCACGACATGGGACTCGCCAACGGAGCGTTGAGCATGACTCAAATGCTCGACGCCGCGGGCGAAAGCATTCGCGCTCTCTACCTGGCCGGAAGTTTTTTGCCTCAACACTTGCGTGGTCGTGAAGACGCCCTGAGCAAGCTCGATTTCCTGGTCGTTCAGGAACTGTTTGAAACTGAGACTACTGCCTTCGCGGATGTAGTGTTGCCGGCTGCTTCGTTTGCTGAGATTGACGGCACGTTTACTAACAACGACGGTTTTGTGCAGCGCGTGCGCCAATCGATTCCCCCGGTTCAACAGTCGAAGGCTGATTGGATGATCACGGCCCAGCTGGCTGCCGAATTGGGAATGACCTTCGGTTTTGAAATGTCAGCGAGTGCGGTCTTCAACGAGATAGCTGAGCGCATTCCGGCCTACGCTGGGCTGCGTTATCCGGTGTTGAAGGATGAATCAAGCCCGGTGCAGGCGAAGTACAAGATCGCCGAACAGCGCGAGCTAGCGCCGGAGTTGACGACGCTACGTGATGCCGTTCAGAGGCTGCCGGCGACTGGCGAAAAATCGAGCGTTACCCCAAAAGTTGGTCATGAGCTTTTCAGGATTGGAACCTTAACTGACAAGGTGCCGCAGTTTCACTTGTTGGCGGAAGGTAACCCGAGGCCTGAGACGGTCAGGGTTTCACCGCTGTATCAGATTACGGTAGACCAGAATCTGCGCCCGGAGCCGGCAGTCGTAGCTGAGTGAGGGAACGTTTAGATTTGCAGCCGTGAAATTGAAGGTCATCGTTCTACTAGCTTTGCCAAACGAGTCCAGGTATTCAGTCCGCCATAGCGGACGAATGACAGTAGCCCAGCGATTCATCGCTGGGGAAAGACGTGACGTGGTGAGGAGTCCGTGAAGCGGACGGATGAACGTGTCGATATGCTGGCGATTTTTCAGTCGTCCGCTTCACGGACTAACGTTAGACTGCCGTTAATTCCCAGCAGTGAACTGCTGGGCTAATGTCAGTCGTCCGCTAACGTGGACTGGGTACGATTCACTATTACTAACAATGGCCTGGGACAACCAATACATCCACGCGCTGGTTCTGATCATCGCGATCACAGTCGCCTTTCTCACGATCATGCTGCTGGTGGCGGCGACCGTGCTTGCCGAACGCCGCGTACTGGCGCTCATTCAGGGCCGCCTCGGGCCAAACCGCGTGGGCTATGGCGGGATATTGCAACCCTTTGCCGACTTCATCAAGACGATGATGAAGGAGGATCTGGTCCCGGATCAGTCAACCCGATTCGTGTTTCTACTTGCGCCCATGATTGCAGTGATCACAGCGATCATGGCGATAATTGTTTACCCATTTGGCCCAACCATTACGCTTCCCTTCCTCGGCACGTTTCCCTTGCGAATAGCGCAGTTCGACGTTGCCTTGTTGTACGTGCTGGGCGTCACCTCAGTTGGCGTTTACGGCATCGCTCTGGCAGGTTGGTCATCAAATAACAAGTACAGCTTGATGGGCGGCCTGCGCTCGTCGGCGCAGATGATTTCCTATGAACTTGCGCTGGGCTTATCGCTTATCGGTGTCATTCTGCTTTCCGGCACGCTCGATATCTATCAGATCGTCGAGCAACAGTCCGGCTGGTACGGCCTGCACTGGAACATTATTTACCAGCCGTTTGGTTTCATTCTTTATCTGATAGCCGCTATCGCAGAAACGAACCGAGTGCCTTTCGATCTTCCGGAAGCGGAAACAGAACTAGTCGCAGGTTTCCATACCGAATATAGCTCAATCAAGTTCCTGTTATTTTTCAACGCCGAGTACATCAACATGATTACCGTGTCGATGCTGGCCACTACTTTGTTTCTGGGTGGCTGGAACGGGCCAGGCGTTGCACAACTCCCGCTCCTCGGAGTGGTTTATTTCTTCGCGAAGATTATTTTCTTTTTGTTTGTGTATATCTGGCTGCGCGGCACGTTGCCACGCTTTCGTTTCGATCAACTGATGGACTTCGGTTGGAAGTTTCTATTGCCGGCGGCAATCCTGAATATCGTTTTGACCGCGACTGTTTTGTATTTCACTACTGGGTAAAAGTTTCGAGTTTCAAGTTTCAAGTTCGGAATTTGCATTCCAGATTAGAGTCTGTCTTTTCCTAACTTGAAACTCGAAACTTGAAACTCGGATTTAGATGTCCACACTTTTATTCATCATCTTCGCAGGCATGGCGATTGGTTGCGCGATCGCAATGGTCTCGCAGAGTAATCCGCTCTATAGCGCGATATCGCTGATCGGCGTGTTCATTTCGCTGGCGTCGATTTACGTGACTCTGGCCGCGCCGTTTATTGCCGCGGTACAGGTGATTGTCTACGCCGGCGCGATTATGGTGCTGGTGATTTTCGTAATCATGCTGCTTAACGTCGAACACTCGGAGCCGCGGCGCAAGCGTCTCAAGTTTCTTGTGCCTATGGCTATCGGGATGGCGGCGGTACTACTTGCGGAGACCGTGTTCATTCTTCATTCAGTTCAAATAACGGAAAACCACCCCGCCGCTAACATCTCGGATGTTGGCTTAACGCACTCGATTGGCGTGGGGTTGTTTACGGGATACCTGCTGCCGTTTGAAATAACTTCCGTGTTGTTGTTGATGGCCATTGTGGGCGCGATGTCGTTAGCTCGTCGAACTACCATCCTGTCGGCGACGGCGCGCGTGGTGCCCGGATCTCAGGTTCTGGCAATGGACATCGTAAATCCAAGAGGCGTCGAAGATCTGCGGATGGTCGAAACCGAAACAACTGAAGAGGCCGCACATCTGCTGGGCGTCGATTTTCATTCCGAGCGGAGCGAGCGGGAGTAGGAGCAAGAAGGAGCTATGGGCCCACAACTTTCCTGGTATCTGGCGCTATCTGCCGTCCTGTTCACTATTGGCGCAGTCGGCGTGATCGTAAAACGCAACGTGATTGCGATGTTCATGTGCATTGAACTGATGCTCAACGCCGTGAACCTGAGTTTCGTGGCCTTCTCGAGTTTCTTTCAGGATGTAAGCGGCCAGCTTTTTGTCTTTATCGTGATGACGGTGGCAGCCGCCGAGGCTGCGGTCGGACTCGGCATCATCATTACGATCTTTCGCAATCGTGAATCGCTTGATGTGGATGATGCGAACATTTTGAAACTCTAAAAATTGGTCTGGGCCTTGAGCTGTCAATTCATTTCATTAACACCATGGCTTCAGGCCGGTGGCCAAGTAGGGGAAAGGAAAAGCGAAACCGTTTAAACGGCTTCCCTTTTCGTAGGGCTCTGGATCACCGGGGCTAAAGCCCGGTGTTAATAAGATACTAAGCGTGGAAAACAATCTACTAAGACTGATCATCTTTGCTCCGCTGGCTGGCGCGGCCGTCAACTGGTTTGTTGGCCGACGGCTGCGTAACGAGAAATTCATCGGCCTCGTGGCTTGTGGATCGATTGCAGTTTCCACTGTTGTTGCTTTCTATCTCGCCTTGAAATCCGGCGGTGCGCTTCACTTGGGCGAACCGGGTAACACTACTCCCGTCTTCGATCATCTCTGGACCTGGATACAGGTAGGAAAATTTCGTGCGGACTTTGGCCTGGCGATGGATCGCCTGAGCGGAACCTATGCGCTCTTTGTCACCTTTGTCGGTTTCCTGATTCACGTCTTTGCGGTCGGCTACATGCGCGGCGACAGCGGCTTCTATCGCTTCTTCGCCTACCTGAATCTGTTCATGTTCTCAATGCTGACGCTGGTGCTGGCTGACAATTTTCTGTTGATGTTTGTCGGCTGGGAAGGGGTCGGGCTCTGTTCCTACCTGCTAATCGGCTTCTATACCGATCTTAAGGAAGCGGGCAACGCGGCGAAAAAGGCGTTCATCACCAACCGCGTCGGCGATTGGGGTTTTGTGATGGGCGTCATGCTGCTCTTCTTCATCACCTCAGCAGCCGGCAAACCCTCCATCAGTTTTTTCGATCAGCCCGTAACAGGCGTGACCAGCGCCTTCAATGTCATTAGCTCTGCAGCGGTGGAGCCCTTCGGCTGGCATGCAATCTTCGCCGGTGGCCTAACCTCGGTTGCTGTTCTATTGTTCATCGGCGCCGCAGGCAAGAGCGCACAAATACCACTCTACGTTTGGCTGCCTGACGCCATGGCCGGCCCGACGCCAGTCTCCGCGCTGATACATGCGGCGACGATGGTTACTGCCGGCGTGTATATGATCGTTCGTTGTTCCGCAATCTATGTTCATGCCCCAACCGCCATGTTCATAGTGGCGGTCATCGGCGCAGCCACGGCGCTGTTTGCCGCCACCATCGGCTTGGCCCAAAACGACATCAAGAAAGTTCTTGCTTATTCGACTATTTCCCAGCTTGGCTATATGTTTCTGGCGTGCGGCGTCGGTGCTTTCACAGCAGCGATATTTCACGTCATCACGCATGCGTTCTTCAAGGCCTTGCTCTTCCTCGGTTCGGGTTCGGTAATCGCAGGCATGCATCACGAGCAGGACATGCGCCGCATGGGTGGGCTAAAGAAATATATGCCCATCACTTTCGCCACGATGTTGACCGGATGGCTGGCCATTTCCGGCATACCGATTTTTGCCGGCTTCTTTTCGAAAGATGAAATCCTCTGGAAGACCTGGAGCGCCGGCAGCTTCGGGTTGCCCGGGCCGATGTGGAGCAAAGCGCTTTGGGCAGTTGGGGCTTTGACAGCGCTGCTCACCGCTGTCTACATGACGCGAATGATGGTGATGACCTTCTGGGGCAGCGAGCGCTTTCGCGATGTTCATGAGGACGATCACGATGCTACAGCGCACTTCAACGACGACTCGCACCACGTACACGAACCACACGAGTCACACTGGCTGATGACGGCTCCCTTAATTGTGTTGGCGATCCTGTCCTTTGGCGGTGGGCTGATTGGAGTTCCTTACGCACTGAGTTATCGCGGTCACCCTGAAAACTATATCGAGCGCGCGCTTGAGCCGGTGATTGCTAAAGTGCCTGGCGGCCACGCGGAGGAACAGGCCGCAAATGAAACCGGACCACAATGGTTATCTCCTAAGCCGCAGGCGGTTGATGGCCCCCCTGCCTTTACGTCGCTGGATGAACATAATGCGGGAGAAGCCTCCCATTCGCCCGAGGAGCTTCGCGAGGAGCGCTTGCTGGCGCTGCTGTCAGTCTTCATTGCGTTGGTGGGTATAGGAACCGGCTGGGCCATCTTCAGGAAGCGTCCACTGCTACAGCTGCCACGCATACTGGAAAACAAATATTACGTCGACGAGATTTACGATGCGGCGATTATCAACCCAATCAAGGTCGGCTCGCGCGAAGGCCTCTGGAAGTTGTTTGATGTCGGCGTGATCGATGGCTTTCTGCATTCGCTTGGCGATGCGGTGAAGGAAACAGGAAAAGTGGTTCGTCATTTGCAGGCCGGCTTCGTGCGTGGCTACGCGGCGATCATTCTGTTGGGGGCATTGGCCGTCGTTGCGTTCTTCGCCTATTACGGGGTTTATGCTTTGCGACCTTAAGTTACTCATACTCTGCTATGCAGCACTTACTAACCATCATCATCCTGCTTCCGGTCGCCGGCGCCCTCGCGACCGTGGGCTATAGCCTGCTGCCGGGCAAGCGCGAGTCAAACTACAAGTGGATAGCGCTCGCCTTCAGCCTGGTTAACTTCGGGCTCTCCCTGTTTTTAATTCGCGGCATCGCTGCCGGCACGAAGGACTTTCGTTTTGTTGAAGACGTGCTGTGGATTGGTTCGATTGGAGCGCACTATCATCTTGGCGTTGATGGTATCAGTCTCTGGTTGGTGCTGCTGACAACGCTCCTAATGCCGATAGCAATTCTGTCCAGTTGGACGGCGATTCAGAAACGCCAGCTTTCGTACTATATGTTTCTCCTGCTCTTGCTGAGCGCCATGATCGGCGTCTTTGTGTCGCTGGACCTGCTTCTTTTTTACTTGTTCTTTGAAGCCTCGCTGGTGCCGATGTTTTTCCTGATTGGCATTTGGGGCGGCGAACGCAGAATTTATGCGGCCGTAAAATTCTTTATCTACACCGCCGTCGGCAGTCTGCTGATGTTGGTCGCCATAATCGCGCTGTACTACATGTTCGGGACATTCGACTACACCACCATATTGACGACCTTGAGCGGCGGACAGTTTCTCGGTGAGCGGGCGGAGTTCTGGCTCTTCCTGGCTTTTGCTTTTGCTTTTTGTATCAAAGTTCCGCTCTTCCCTTTGCATACCTGGCTGCCGGACGCGCATACAGAGGCGCCCACCGCCGGATCGGTCATTCTCGCCGGCGTGCTTTTGAAGATGGGAACTTACGGACTGCTGCGTTTTAACCTCGGACTGTTTCCTGGGATGGCGCGGAAGTTTGCTCCGGTGATGATCACGCTGGCAGTTATTGGAATTATTTACGGCGCATTGGTCGCGATGGTGCAGCCGGACGTCAAACGGCTGGTCGCATATTCCTCTGTAAGTCACATGGGATTTGTCGTGCTGGGACTTTTTTCGTTCACAGAGATGGGCATGCAGGGTGCGCTCTATCAAATGTTGAATCACGGCGTTTCGACGGGCGCGCTCTTTCTCTTCGTTGGTTTTATCTATGAACGCAGGCACACGCGCCAGATTAGCGACTTCGGCGGACTGTCTACGCCGATGCCGTGGTTCTCGACGTTCTTTGTAATCGCGTCGCTCTCGTCGATTGGACTGCCGTTCCTGAATGGCTTCGTCGGTGAATTCCTGATCATGATCGGGACCTGGACTTCGCTTGCGGTTGGTTACCCCTGGATCTGGATCGCTACGATGCTTGCCGGCACCGGCGTAATCTGGGCTGCGGTCTACATGCTCTGGATGTTGCAGCGCGTCGTGTTTGGAAAGATCACCAATCCGGAGAACGCAAAACTCCGCGATCTCAATGCACGTGAGCTTGGGTTGTTGGTACCGTTGCTGTTGCTGATGCTTTTTATGGGAGTCTATCCGCGCGTGTTTTTAGATCGATCGCAGGCCAGCGTAGAAGAAGTTCGAGTGCGACTGGCGGAATCGCGCGGCGGCGGAACCGTGGCGGATGTGCCGGTTGACGAAAAGACCCAGGCTAACGCGATAAAACGTTAACTGGGAGTCGTTTAGTTTAGTGGCTCGTTTTGTTCTTATCGACATACGCAGATAACCTAATGAACTTTCTCGCTTTTCAACTTACAACACCGGACGTCAACCTTTGGCTGATTTTGCCGGAACTCGTCATTTGTATTGCCGGCGTTGCGGTCATGTTGGTTGATGCGTTTGCGAAACCTACGCAACGTTGGATCACCGGCAGCATTTCTATCGCCGGGTTGTTTGCTGCTGCGGGGAGTGCGACCTGGTTATGTTTATCCTGGCGCGGCGCAAGCCAGGCCTTCAACGGCATGATCGTTCTGGACGAGCTGCGGCTCGGCTTCACGTTCGTATTCCTGGTTGTTTCCGGTCTCACAATTCTTGTGTCGATGGTGTGGGTTGAGAATGAACGGCTTCCGGCCGGCGAGTTTCATTCCCTGCTGATGTTTGCCACTTCTGGAATGATGTTCATGGCCTCGGCCGGCGACCTGGTGATGGTATTTCTGGGATTGGAGATTCTTTCTATCGCGACTTATGTCATGTGCGGCTTCCGGCGGACTGACATACGCTCCAACGAATCATCGATGAAGTATTTCATTCTTGGTTCCTTCTCATCGGCCTTTCTGCTTTACGGCATCGCTCTAACTTATGGCGCCACCTCAACCGCGGCCGGGCTGCCAGGCACCACGAATATCGCAGAGATCGCCCGGCGCATTCCCGACGCTCAATTCCCGATGCTGCTGTTCGCAGGCGCCGCAATGATGCTGGTCGGTTTCGGGTTCAAGATTGCCACCGCGCCTTTTCACATTTGGACCCCGGACGTTTACGAGGGCGCGCCCACGCCGGTCACGGCCTTCATGGCTGCCGGCCCAAAGGCCGCCGGCTTCGCTTCGTTCATGCGGGTTTTTCTGATCGCGTTCCCTTTTGTGGTGATTACCGCGAACGATAGCGTCGCTGGAAAAATCCACTCCACCTGGCTCGGCGCTTTGCTGATCCTGGCGATCCTGACCATGACTGTTGGCAATGTGGTGGCCATCGCCCAGAATAACGTCAAGCGCATGCTGGCTTATTCGTCTATTGCCCACGCGGGTTACGCGCTGGTTGGCTTCATAGCCGCCGGCGCCGCACGCAATTTGGAACAACGCAATGCGGCGATCGCTGCTGTAATTTTTTATCTGCTGACTTACGCTGTAATGAACCTCGGCGCTTTCGCCGTGGTACAACTCATCGCGCGCGCTTCCGACCGCCGGACGGAAGTGGAGGATTACAACGGCATTGGTTTTCAGTCGCCCTGGCTGGCGTTCTGCTTGTCGTTGTTCCTGCTCAGTCTGCTTGGGATGCCGCTCACGGCGGGCTTCATCGGCAAAGTCATGGTTTTTCGCGCCGCGCTGGATCAAGGCTATTACGTGCTGGTGGTTATCGGCGTGCTGAATACCGCGATCTCGGCTTACTACTATTTGCGGCTTATCATTGTCATGTTTTTCCGCGAAAGAACCACAGCCTGGACAGCGCCTCTGGTACCCGCAAGCATTCGCGTGGCTTTGGTCATCACTATTCTAGGCGTTCTATACCTGGGCCTGTTCCCTGATCGTGTGATCAATGCGCTGCAGACAAAGCCTGTCTTATCGGCCTCGGTTAGATGAGGTCAGGTATGACTGCAGAAGAATATGCAGCGCAGGTAAAGGCTGAGCTCAAAGAGACCTGGTTGCCTGATATCTATCGCCAGCGAATCCTCAGCAAGCGCACGCGCTCCTACCACTTCGAAGCACTGCCTAACAAAAGCCGCGTGGAGATTCAGCACACACTGTTGGGGGTGGAACTAAAAGCCGGGCGGCGGCGTTTCCTCTGTCCTGATCTGGCTACGGCGCGTTACCTTTCCGTTTTTGCACGTACCGGTTCGCAAGATGTAGCTGTACCTTACGACATTACGAAAATTTCGCAACTGGCTGACGAGCTGGAATCTTCATGGCATCGGATGTTTCTTCTGGTAGAACATCTGGCAGCCGGCAAAGCTGAATCGTTTCGGACCCGCGTCGGCAGGCTGTTAGTAAACAGAATTAAGGTGGAGATTTCTGAACTTGGCGCCGGGAGTTCCGTTCCCGAATTCAAACAGACTACCAGGCAGCGCAGCTAGTTTGGTGAATTGGCCTGAACAGCACATAACCTGTCAAGTGATTGTCTGGGACCGCGGGCGTCCCGACCGCAAACGCGTTGCAGGGCACAGTCTTTGAAGAGTAAGTCCCAATTCATTTTTCGTGTTTCGCATTTATTTTGCGGCCGGGACGCCCGCGGTCCCAGTAAATCACATCGAGCTTTTGACTTGCGTTACAACTAAGTTCGAAGTTTAATAGCGTCCAGCATGATTGAAGAGCCGCGGGAATTCCCAATCGAAGAGCCACCACCGGCTGAAGCTGTCACCGCACTCCCGTTCCCCCATAATCAACAGACGTTTTGTCGCTACGAGCCGATCGAAAAACAGATCGAGAAAGTGCGCGTGCTCGTGGTCGATTGTTTGCTGCGAGATGAAGATGACCTTTCTGACGTGGCCCGGAGTGAATGGGGCAGTGCCGCGTCGGTGGAAATCAAGCGCGAGCGGCGCATCGCCAAAATGGCGATTGAGAATATCGAGAGCAATCTCGAACGCTTAGTGAAAGAGCCAAGCACGCAGGTGACGCCACTGGCGTCGATAGCAGTCGCAGCCGCTAAGTTTCAGCCGGATGCTATCGTGCTGAGCGGTACCCTGCGCGATTTCGACTACTACAATCCGGCAGTACTCGACACCTTCGGCGAGTTTATTCGCCCGAATAAAATCCCGGTACTGGCGATCTGCGGCGGGCATCAACTGGTTGGCCTCAGCTTTGGGGCCCGCGTGATGACCCTCGACCGGCTGGAGCAACACGAACAGCGCCATGATAGGCCGCTGGAGTATCAGTATCGTTTTATTAGAATTACTGAGCCGAAGGATCCCATATTCCGCGGCATCAATAATCCTTCGTCGGGGCTTTGGCATGACTACCCGGAATACGCGCGGGTGCTGCGGGTTTGGCAGAACCACGGGCTGCAGCTCGATCGAGTGCCAGACGGTTTTTCATTGCTGGCCACCTCTTATCTTTGCCGTAATCAGATGATGGTGAAACGCGGTGATGGGCAACTGATTTACACGGTTCAGTTTCATCTGGAAAAGTCTTTCGAGGACTGGAATAAAAGCCGCACGCGCTGGGAGCACCAAAACGAATCTCGCGACGGCCGCGTTCTTTTTGAGAATTTCCTGCAACTAGCGCTCGCCCATTCTTCCTGACCAGTGACCGCGGAGTGCGATCCTTGTCCGCGAACCCCTCTTAATCGTGAATACCCTGTCTGACGTTGGCGACTTTGTGAAAGTGCCGGAAGGTACGACGGCGGTGATCTTTTGAGACCCCAGCCCCTTACTGAAAGCAGTCTCTACCGCGCGGCGAAAACACTTGCCAGGCGCGATAACGATCTGGCCGCCATTTTCAAGAGCCTCGGGTCCCCGCCGCTTTGGGCTCGGCCGTCCGGTTTTTCCACCCTGGTCAAGATCATCCTGGAACAACAGGTTTCCCTGGCTTCAGCGGCTTCATTGTTTGCGCGTCTGAAAAAGAACATTATTCCCTTTCGACCGGCTCGCATGATCGAGTTAGGAGCAGCTCATCTGAAGTCGCAAGGCTTAACCAGGCAGAAGACGGCATATTGCCTGCACCTTGCTGAGTCGCTTTACAACAAACGGCTGCGACTCGCGCAACTTTCAATTATGAGCGACGCGGATGTGAGGACCGCACTCATGGAAATAAAAGGATTGGGTTCGTGGAGCGCGGATGTTTATTTGCTGATGGTCCTGCGTCGCCCTGATATTTTCCCCGCTACCGATCTGGCCCTGGTTACCGCGGTTACCGAACTCAAACAACTGCCGGCTCGGCCGAACACAGTTCAATTCCTGGAAATTGCCGAGGCGTGGAGACCCTATCGTTCAGTAGCGGCGCGAATGCTGTGGCAGTTTTATCTCGCGAAACGAAGCCTGCGGAAGAATGCAACGTCGGCTGGAACCTAGGCTGCTGAGAAAATTGAAACAGAGATCAGCAAATCTCCTAGTCCCGGAAGGACTGAATGTTCATAGACGGTGCCGTCCATAAGATTCTTCGCTCCAGCGGAGCGAAATCTATGCTTCGACCTGTTTCCCCTGCCAATACATTGCGCTCCGCTGGAGCGCGAAAACAAAGGCTGGCCCAAAGTCTATAAACATTTGGCTCCTCTGGAGCCAGAGCTACTGAGCAGACAATCAAGGAATCGAATTATTTGGAGATTGTGGAGGTAGTCGTCATTGGCGCCGGCACGGTGAAATCTGTTGTCACCGGTACATTCTCCATGGTCAGTTCAATCAGACGATCGACCACAGCATTTAAATCCTTCGTTTCTTCGAACACGCGGAGCTGTTCCTCCGCCGAGGTGCGGCGCTCGAGAATCGTGTGGATGTGCTCAATCTCCTTGCGCGATCCCAACTCATCTACGACGTCGTCAATAAATTCCAACAACTCGAGAATAAGGTCTCGCGTCGGCACTTCTTTTTGCTTTCCGAAGTCGATCATCTTGCCGTCAATTCCCCAACGCACCGCCCGCCACTTGTTTTCCTGAATCAACATGCGACGGTAAAGACGGAAGCCCAGGTTCTTTTCGATTAGCTTGGTGAGCTTGGCGACGATCGCCTGAAACAATGCGGCGATAGCAACGGTGTCGTCGACACGTGTGGGGATGTCGCAGATGCGAAATTCAAGAGTTGGGAAAACCGGATGCGGCCGTAAGTCCCACCAAATCTTCTTGCCGTCGTTGATGCATCCGGTTCGCACCAGCAGATCCACGTAGCGCTGAAAACTGCTGTAGGAATCGAAGTGATCGGGAATATCTGTGCGTGGAAATTGTTTGAAAACCTCTGAACGATACGACTTGAGGCCGGTATTATGTCCCATCCAAAATGGCGACGAGGTCGTCAGCGCCAGCACGTGCGGCAGAAAGTAGCGCGCGGCATTCATGATGTGAATGCGACGATCGAGGTCAGCCACACCGACGTGAACATGCAAGCCGAAAATCAAAAGAGATCGGGCTACGTTTTGGAGTTCCTGGACAAGCAGCGAGTATCTTTCGTCGTCATAAATCTTCTGATCTTCCCAATGTGAAAAGGGATGAGTCGAGGCGGCGACTATCGCCAATCCAGTTTTCCCTGCGAGCCCGGAAATAATGCTGCGCAACCGCGTGATGTCGACCCGCGCCTCATCGATATTTTTACAAATACCGGTGCCGACCTCGATCATCGACTGGATCATCTCGGGCTTAATCTGCTCGCCGAGAATCATCTTCCCTTCCTCGAGAAACTCGGACACGTGCGAGCGCAACTCACGAGTCTTAGGGTCAACAATTTGAAATTCTTCCTCGATCCCTAACGTGAATTGATCGAACATACAATCAAGCTCCTCTTCATCGATTATCAACGCTCAGCTTGCAAACGTTCCTTAATCATTCGCCAATCCGGTGTGAGCTTTCCAAAAAACTCGTGGCGCAAGTGCTTGAGTGCGCTTACCGGGGAATGCACCGGGCTGTAAAGGTCGAAGTGAACGTACCACTTTTGGGGCGGCCCGTTCTCGTAAATGAAATGCAGCACTGCGCTGGATCGGCCCCGCTCGTAAAAACCGCCGGTGGTTCCCTTGTGGTTGGCCATCAACCGCGTGAAATCTCTTCGGCCCCTTAGGGTCGAGATGATAAAAGGCCAGGCAGAGAAACCAATGCCAACACCGCCCTCACCATAAACATTATCTATTCTATTGATCAACCGCCACAGGCCTTTTGCCTCCAAACGGGAGACCAGAATTAACAGCGTCTGCTGCTTATCAACTGGAAAACTGTTGAAGGCCGCTTCGTCGCTGGCTGTGCCCCAGAGTCCTGATAGTTTGCCGGTCAACGCTTCCCGTACCTCGCTGGGAAGGCCTTTCCAGGTTATTAGTCCTACCTCTGAAGTCGGTTCAGCCACTGCCCAGTTCACGCTCTATCAAGACGCGATTCTCTTCCGATAGATTTACGAAGCGCAGGCCAACTCCTCGCGCCGGATTGCTATAGACCACTACCGCGTTGGCGATCATTTGCTTCCCGGCGCCGAGCGGGATGCGAACAAGCAGCGTTGCACCCTCGGGCAGAGTCGCTTGCGTGTTCATGTAAAAGCCACCGACGCTAATGTCCTTAGTGCTGGCAATGCCAGTTACATTCTTGCCGTCGAAAAATACGTCAACAATCAGTCGCGAGCGATCGTAACGCCGTCGTTCTTCGGGACCATCCAGGCTTTCATCCAGCTCATCAACCACGGGCGAATCTCCTTAGCTCAAGGCGCATTGTACACGCGATCGCCGGGACTATCCTTTTTCACTGATAATGAAGGTTGGAACCATGCCGCCACCCGAGCTGACGTTGGCGAGTTCGGTTGAAGAAAGCCGTGTAAACGCCGAACGAACTTTGCCATTGAACAATAGCGGGTCGAGGTCGACCAGCTGCTCCGTAAACTCTACCTGGCCGTCATCGGTCAGCGCTGGAAAGACCTCACGAGCCGTGGGCACTCGTTCCTGGGCCAGATAGTCGCCGTTCGCGCGTGCCTCGTCGAGCGCCGAGTGCCAGGCTGCTTCATCGCAGTTCCAGCCAATCGTAATGCCATGGCCGCCGTAGTCATCATTTGGTTTTAGCACCAACTTGTTTCGGTTGGACTTGATGAACTCAATTAGATCGACTTCCTTCCCGAAGTAGTCGCTCTTTTCTTCCCGCACCAGCCGCGTCCATGGCACATGCTTGCGAATTGCTTCCTGCTCTTCGCTACTAAACAGCCCCGCCCGTCGCTGATCAGTCAGGACTGCAAACAAGGCTTTCTTGTGAATGAGTTTGGACTGGAAACTATTTACCATGCAGACGGCGCCAGCCCGGTAGGCGTCCAGCAATGCCGGACACTCGCGGATAATCGGAAGATATTCGTTAACCAGTAGACGCTTGTATACGATATCAATCTGAAAATCTCCGGCGCGGAGACTGTTGTTATTAAACTCCAGCTGCTGCGGGGTACAAATAACGGTCGGGTACCCTTCCCTCGCAAAGAACTCTTTGAATAACTCAAACTCACTCTGGGTTGGCCTTTCCCCGAGGTCGACGATGGCGATCTGAGGAACTGCATCAGGCTTGCGGCCCAGATACTCTGCATAAGAGTGGAGCAGGACGTCGAGCATATAACGGCTGCCGTAAAGCGGGCGCACGTTATAAGTCTGGCTAAATCTTTGCATCACCGGCAGCCTTGAAAAAATTTCGTAAGCTGCATCCACATAGGCAATGCCCGCCGGACTCTCTCCGTTGAGTTCGACAAAACTGTAAGCGGCTTCCGTAAGAAATGAATCGAGCCGCGCTGTAGGAGAGACGGCCCGGTAACCGGGGTTGATGCTGATTAGCTCACGCTCGACTTCCGTTACGCCCAGGTCCCGAACGATCGAAGGATCGACCAGAGACGCATCCTTGACCTTCTGTATTGCAGACCAAACAGTTTCGCAAACGTTCACGATGCGAGTGAAGTCCGCTTCGCTAACAAAATGCGGCCGCAGGTAAGGGGAAAGTCTGCGGCCGCCAAATGTTAACTTCGATTTCTCGAGGCCTTCATCGAGCATGGCGCGGGACGAATCCGCGAGCGAAGCATCGTGAAGCAAATCGTGATAACGCGAAACTGCGTCATGCAACATAGGCGTAGGACAGTGTTTCTTTTGGTCGAGATAAGAGCGTTCGACAACTCAAAGCTTGCCGGACAATCGCTACTACAGGAGTGAGTTAGAGTAGCACAGCACCACGAAAGACGGCCACGTGAGAGCAAGGTACTGGCTCAGTTTAGTCATGGGTAAGCATTACCACTCGATGAAGGCCGCACAAATACGGAACCGGGAGCAGTAGCGACCGGGTTCAAGCTGAGATACCGACTGCTGCATTAAGATAGCGATGGTTGAAATCTGTATATCCACGTAAGTCATATCCCAACTTGAACCCGGTCGCTACTGCTCCCGGTTCTGTATTAGTCGACCCACTGCACCATTGAGGGGTGGCAACCAGTTGGCTACCACCCCTCTAAATACCAGTCGTTCGCAAAAGGATTTAAGGCTTATCAGGCTTGTCGTGCTCGTCGTCCTCGTCGGGCTGATACTGGAAGGTTAGACTGATCCTTTCCTTATTCCGGACGACGATGCAATTGGAACGGACGCCCGGCGTCACCGGAAACATACCCGCGCCGGCACCGGAGCGAACTGGTTGTCCATCGATTGATTCGATCACATCTCCAGGCCGCAAGCCCGCCTTAAAAGCATCGGTCGCCGGCCGAACCGAAAGAACCAGCAGGCCGCCGCTGGCGCCAAGCCGCGTTGCGACCTGTGGCTTCAAAGCGATCGCCTCAATGCCCTCACCCAGCAGTGAGCCCGGCCCAAAATTCGTCGTAATTTTAGTCCATGTCCTTCGCCGGCCTAAGAATGGATCGGGCGACTCGCTGAGTCTAATCTCCATCGCTTCGGAGACTTCCTTTTCGGGACGAGCAACTGTGAAGTGAACTGGCGTTTCCGGGGTCGCCTCATCCAAGAGATAAGTGAACTCCTCGGCGTTTCGAATGAAGTCGTTATTAACAGTCAGGATTACATCGCCCCGCTTTAATTTCGCCCGCGCCGCCGGACTTCCCGGAGCGACCCAGCTCAGCAGAATTCCCTGGCGCTTCTCGGTCAAAGCGCGGGCCCGATCGATCTGCCAACCATCGCGCAGAATTCGTTCGAGCGCATCAGGACTGATAGGTTCACCTTTAATACCCAACCACGGACGAGGCACGCTGGCTTTTCGTGCGGTTACTCGTTTGGCCGCCATACGTACCAGGCCCAGGGGCACTATCGTCGCTTCGCCGCCTTCAACTGCGCTTACAATTCCGAGCGTTTGATTATCGTCATTGATAGCGATGCCGCCGATATTAGCCGGGGTAAACTTCGTTGACTTCGCCTTCAGACGAGCGATTCCCCCCGATGGGGAGCGAACCACATCGACGACAATTGCTTCCGTTTCGCCAATGCGAATGTACATCGGAGTTCTTCCGACGCCTTCAGTTCCCGGTGCAGGCTGCGGCCCAATCACGCGAAACCTTTGGCCTACGGTTACGCTCACTTCTTTTGAATCGTCGGTCTCAGGCAAACTTCCAGTTAACCCATTAGACAGAGTGATCAACGACAATCCAGTGAGACCATCCAATCCGAGGTAATGCCCCACAATGCGCTTGCCGTCGCGCGTAATGATCTTCAGATCGGCCGGCTCGAAAAAATTTCCCTGAATGTTGAACGGGGCCATGCCCGGAATAGTGATCGTCGACACTCGCGGCGTAGCAGCTACGGCGGTGACGGGCGGCGCTCCCTTTCCCTGCGGAGCCGTTGTCGCCGGAGGCTGGGGCGGCGAGGGCGCTCGCGGAAAATAGAACGCAGGTGGCATTTCAGCTTCTGCTTCCGGCAGCCACGCCACGATAGTTTGTCCGTCGTCCAGGGCAAGGCCGGCGATTACGTTAGTATGGACTTCACCTTCGAGATTAAACCCCTCACCGAGTCCGGCGAGAGCCTCAGCTTGTTCCTTATTCTTGATTAAAATAAGCGCTTTGATTCCATTTATCGTGTGCAGGATCGTCACTACCTGTGGTGCGGGCGGCCTGTTCTGAACAATTACGCGAGCCGGCGTCGTAGCGGGCGGAGTCTTGTGCCGCTCGGGTGAAGGTGCCGACGTTTGCGCCGCGGTCGTCACGCAGAAAGCGCCGACTATGAACGCCACGAGGAATGTCAGTTTCACTAAATTGTTTACCAACGTAGTTCTCATTGCTTGTTAAAGTCTTCCTTGCTGTTCCTGGCCCAAACCAATTACCAGGTGTCTCTTGCTGATGCCAATAAGGGAGACGCAGTTTGCGATAGAGTCCGTTGCGATCCGAAACTAACTGAAGGCAAGGAGATGGTTCGCGACGTACCGCGCGAGTCGTCAACCGAAACCTTCAAGGACTGATAAGAAGCGTTGATTGGAAAAGCCGCGGTCGGATAGGTTCCCGCAAGCTGGTCACGCGTCATAATCTGCGCCCCCGTTTGGCTTTCATCGCGCGTGCCAAAGCGGTTTCCTCTTTGGATACCGGCAACCGCCTTTCTCATACCAGATTCCCCTGGCGTGTGCCGCAGTGTTAACTGCTTTTGGTCTATTGGTTTTGGTTCATTAATCGGGGAGTTTTTGACCGTTGCAGCGGGACCAGGACCGCTGATCGGATTGACTGCAGGCGACTCGGGCTTGATGGGTCCCCGTGCAACCTGAGTATTTGTGTTCGACTTCAGAGCTACAAATAAGACGGCCGAACCAAGCAGCAGCAAGATCGCTGCGACCGCGGTAGAGCGAAGTCCAAACGACAAATTCCCAAACGACAGCGAGAAGGCGCCCATGCGCTTTTCCCCGGCGAGGCGAGCTCGCAAACGAAAATCAAAATCTCCAGGCGCTTCCACGGTGCCGAGGCCGGAGAGAATCGCCTGCAAATTTGTTTGCTGTCGGGAAAGCGTTTGACACGCGCCGCAATCTTCGAGGTGTGAGAGTGCCGCTGCACTCAGAAAGCCGGCTGAGCCTGCTTCCTCGATTTCGCGCCTAATATTTTCGCAGTTCATATTTCTCATGGTATTCCTCAGAGATAAACTGTCATCTTCTCCCGCAAAAACCCTCGCGCGCGGCTAATGCGAGACTTGATTGTCCCCTCACTCGTTCCCAGGATGCGCGAAATATCCTCATAGCTCTTCCCTTCGACGTCCCGCAGTATGAGCGGCGCCCGGTACTTCTCCGGTAACGTGCAGATCGCTCGCTGAACGGCGTTGCGACGTTCCGCGTCAACCAGTTCCGTGTCAGGCAGCGGCTTCAGGTCGGGCGGATTAAACTCCTGCGGCTCGCCACCATCCCGCGCTTGAAAGAACCCGGTTAAGGAGACTAACTTGCGCCGCTTTCGCTTCCGCAGCTCACTGATCGCGAGATTGGTGGCAATGCGATAGATATAAGTCGAAAACGCGTAAGTGGTCTGGTAACGATCCGCTGCCCGGTAAACTCTCACAAATGTTTCCTGCGCCAGGTCGACGGCCCCATCGTAATCGCTGGTCATCCGATAAATATAATTCGTTATCGGGTTGCGATAGCGTCCTACTAACTCCGCAAACGCATCTTCGTCGCCAGTTCGCGTGGCTTCGAGTAGCGCGTGGTCAGAGGTCGGGTCCGCGACCACCTCATGCCGCAACGCCGCGGAGAAATTAACGTCGATCGTAGTTAGTGTGTCCATCAGGGCAGGTAGGCTCTCACACCGCTGACGAGTTCCTTATTTTGTCTGTTTACTCCGCAGCTCGGCGACTTATCAATCCGGCAACTGGAGCGGTCACTTGAACCTGATTATACCCCTGACCGTGGCCGCCCGCAGTTTATACACGCTCAAGCTTTGGAGAGGTTCCGAAAGAGTGCGGCTCCGCGCATGCGCATAGGTGCGCAAAACCTCGGCGTACACGTGCAAGAACCCCACATACAGCTGCAGAGTCTCCATATACACGTGCAAAGTCTTCATATACACGTGCAAAGTCTTCATATACACGTGCAAAGCCTTCATATACACGTGCAAAGACTCCATATACACGTGCAAAGACTCCATATACACGTGCAAATACTCCATATACACGTGCAAAGACTCCATATACACGTGCAAAAACTCCATATACGCGTGCAAAGACTCCATATACACGTGCAAAGACTCCATATACACGTGCAAAAACTCCATATACGCGTGCAAAGTCTCCATATACACGTGGAAAACCCCGCGTATACGCGCAAAATCCCACCGACAACGGGAAAATGGCCGATTTACTGATGTTTTGATGGAAAGGCCAGAGTGAGGCTGAAAACTCTATGCGCCGGCGCATTTCTACATTTCTAGGCTTCAGGGCTCTTGAAGAGTGCGTCGTCGAGTTTAACGCCGTAAGTGACATTCAGAATCCGCGTCTCCTGGACTTGCTTACCCTCTTCCAGCAATACGGTGCGATAAAAAACAAGGGTCCCCTGGGCATAACGGTAATCCATGAATTTCCGCGAATACTTTACGGGGGTTGAACCTCCAGGAGCAGGTTCCTCGTATTCGAGCCAGAGAACATGAAGGGTCTTGGAGCTGATGTAATAGCGCGTCGTCTGCTTATCTTTGTCAATCACGTCCAGGACGTACAGATCCAAGCCTTTCTGTTTGTCTTTGCCAACCAGGTTGAGCGTCGAACCGTTTTCTTTATACCTCAACAAGGTATCGAGGCTGTGGCGATGTTGCGCCAGAAAGGTATTGGCCGCATCTTGCCTAGGAGTGAAGGTCGAACCGTTGATTAGTCCCCATATTTGTCCGCCGCCATAGATCAGGGAGTACTCAAGCGTTGGCATTTTTTGATCAAGCCGAACTTTGTCTTTGTCCATGCTGTCGCCGCGAACGAAACGACGTTCATATGAAGCTTCCTCGGCTTTTCCCACGTCGCAAGTCGGTTTACAAATCCGTCCGCGCTCGATGCCGTTACGTCGGATCTTTGCCAGCAGTTGGCGACCTCCGTAAAGGAAGAGAGTAGATTCGGCTACCTGTTCAGCCGTGACTGCTTTTCCGCTCTTAGCGTCTATCGTTTCGGCCTTTGAGGGAGTATCGACGGCAGGGGAAGGAGTGGGTTTGGGCTTTTGAGCAAACACCGTAATCCCGCAGCCAATAAGAAACGCGAAAATAACTGTGGAGGTAGTCAATGAACGGCGCAAGAAGTATTTCTCCTGTGAAAACAAGTGAATAAGTGTTTTTGCGAAACGGGGAAAGCTGTCTATCCGAGCGTGCGAATTGTAGCACAGCGATCCTGAAAGCCCGGGTGCAACAGCTTGATTGATGCGTGTTTGGGGGCGCGCAGATGCCTGTTGAACGATTGGCTCTCTGCCAAGGAAGAAGATCTGTGGCCAGGCGAGGATCTAAAAGAGTAACCAAACTTGATTGAAAACCATTGAACCCTTGGAGCCTACGTTTTGTCTGGATGCTCTCTTCAAGAGCTTCAATCTTGCGTTCCATTCGTGCATGCGACTACTATCGCCCGACTTTGCGAAATAAAGCCTCATTCCCGTCACGACTTGAAAAAGGGAGAACGAAATGACAAAGCACATCCAGGAACCGGTAGTGTTTGAGATGCGTCTCGAAACCCACTACGCCCAGCCCGTAGGGAAGCTTGAGGTCGAATCACTCTGGAAAAAGCCGAAGGAAACAGCCTACGAGCAATTTCCTGAAAATCATGATCGCTTTCAAGCATTTCTTAGCATTTCCAGACAGCTCGAAAATACCGCTAGAGATTACAAAGCCGAGTGGAAAATGGAGAGAGTGCGAAAACAAGAGTCTCCAGATCGGGGGTTGATACACCCACCCGAAGCACACCTCGATGGTGCTTATTCAGATTTACTCTATCAGGTAGGAACCTGGACATCGACGGCAGTTGCTGCAATAGGGCTAATAAAAGCGATGCAACCCAGCCTTGTCCAATGGCTAAAGAATCGCGGACCGAGAACGCTTCTAGTGAAGATTGGAACCTCGGAAATATCAGTCCAGGGAGAGCAGGACATCGCCAAGGTGGTACAGTTGCTAGAAAAGGTAGCGCCCGATAATGCGGAGGAAGGAGCAGCCATACCCAAAGCGCGAAAAAGCCGCGTAAGTAAAACCAAGAAGCCAGCTGCGTCGCCTCAGACAAAGGTTCGTCCATCACGATAACAAATTTGGGATCGAAAGATCCCAGCCAGCCGGTCCGTCCCTTGTCGCCTAGGGATTTCAGGACGGCAGTTCTTCCAAACGCTCAGTCGTTCACGTGCTCCACGCAGGCTCACTGCTTTGCTTGAGGTGCTTCCGTCAGTCTTCAACTGCTGTCAAACCGCAATTCATGGAAAGCGAAACCGTCAAAACGCCTCTGATTTCGTATGGCACTGGATCCACCGGGTTAAAGACGCGGTGTCGATGAGAGAACAAAACTAGAATGCGTCACTACTAACGTTCCCGCAATTGACATCCATTCCGGTTAAATCGTAGTCTCCTTGGTTTTCAAAGTGACGACATTTCTGCGGCACTCGGCTCGATGGGATTCGGGACGAGCATCATTATTGAGAAGGATAGGTGAGTTATGAAGAAGGTAGGCATCCTAGTCGGACGGGAAAAGACGTTTCCCGAAGCCCTTATTAGAAACATCAATGAGCGCGGTCAGGGTGAAGTGACCGCTGATTATATTAAGCTGGGTGGAATCAAGCACGACGCTCCGCCGCGTTATGATCTGGTTATCGATCGCATATCTCATGAAGTTCCCTTCTATCGCGCCACGTTGAAACGTATGGCCCTGGAAGGAACGATAATCATCAACAATCCGTTCTGGTGGTCGGCCGACGATAAGTTCTTTAACTATTCACTGGCCCCGAAAGTCGGTGTCGCCGTCCCGAAGACCGTTCTGCTGCCGCAGAAGGATTACATTTCCGGCATCAGCAGCGAGAGCTTGCGCAATCTCGAATTTCCGTTGGACTGGCAAGGCATTGTTGACTACGTCGGTTTCCCCTCGTTTCTGAAACCTTTCGACGGCGGCGGCTGGAAGAACGTGTCGAAGGTTAATTCGCTCGAGGAACTGTGGAAGGAATACGATCAGACGGGCACGCTCTGCATGACCCTGCAGGAAGGCATCGATTTCGATCAGTTTGTGCGCTGCTACTGCGTGGGCCAGGAAGAGGTCATGATCATGGCCTACGATCCGAGAAAGGCATACCTCTCGGGCGAACAGTACATTCACAACCCGGACTACCTTGCGCCTGAACTGGCGGATCGCGTCAGGCGAGACGTTCGCACCTTGTGCACCGCACTCGGCTACGATCTCAACACGGTGGAGTTTGCGATCAAGGATGGAATTCCTTACGCGATCGATTTCATGAACCCGGCACCGGACGCGGAGTTAGCTTCAGTCGGCGAGTTCTACCACAACTGGATTAGCAATGCCGTCACGGACCTGGTATTCAAACGTCTCAGTGAAGCGAGTGAGGCGCCACGTTATCGTTGGGACGCGTTGCTTAGTCCCGCGCCGAACAAAACTTTCGCAGTCGCTTCTCAGGCTGAGCAGCAGGGGCGGACGATTCAACCGAGTGTGCCGGGTACAGGTGGCGGCAAGGCGAGCGGGCGCAAGAGTTCTTCTTCACGTTCGAAAACCAGCTAGTACTTGATTGAATTTCGAAAGAAAAGGCAGAGAGTCCAACTTCTCTGCCTTTTGTGTTTGGTATCAGCCCGGAGGGCTCTCAGATAGTAGCCGGTGGTTGAAGCGAAGCGAAAACCAACGGATCAACGGATTAAAAGATTTGCACCACGGAGTGGTGCGAGAATTTCAAGGCTAGTCTTCCCGTCTGACACCCCGTCGTCGGGGTGCGGTTACTCTCTCTACCCTCACCGGTGGTCTTCGCTTCGCTACGACCACCGGCTACTTTCTCGCAACCCTCCAGGTTGCATTGCTCTATTAAGTCGCGAGGCGTGGTTTTCGTCTCTTGGCAAGAAGTTTGATCGCCAGCAAGCTGGACATCCAGGCGATTAGCGACGAGGTCGCGAGATACCAGCAAGGGCCAGCGACAGCCTCGTCGACATAGGGAACGAGTAACGCCACGAGAATGCTGGCGTTGGTGACCCGCGCGGCCAGGCGTCGCACCTTTAGCGAGTGTTGCAGCAGGCTAATCCGGCGTAACTCTGAGACGAGGTAGTCGTCGTCATCGTTCAGGAGGGCGTAGTAATCAGCCTCCCTCACCGCATGTCGCGAAAGCGCCTTGTCTGAAGCCGACCCGGCAGCGTCGCGATATTGATGGATCACGTGGGCCAGCTTTCCGTCGCGCAAGGCGAGATTCGCGAGACCAATGTGCGCGCGGAAATTCTGCGGCTCAAGTTCGATCGCTCTGTGAAAAGTATTCTGCGCCCGCATGGTCTCGCCCCATTCAAGAAAGCTTTCGCCGACGAGGGCTAATAATTCAGGTTCTTTTCCCGCTCGCATGGCGGACAGACGCAAGGCTGCGCGTGCTCTCGACAAAAGCTTGGCGTCGCTCAAACTGCTCGCCTGGGATCGTAGTAGCCGCGCAAATTGAAAAATCAGGCGTCCGTCTTTGGGAATGACTATCAAGGCCCTGCGAAAGGCTTCGCGGGCTTCATTCAAACGCCCGGCTATTCTCAGTTTGTTGCCCACCTGCCCTAACAGCAGCGCTCGCTCGTCATCGATGGCGGCGGAGGTATTTTCCGTTTCGTCAGTTTTGATCGCCGACTTTTGTTTTCTGCCACCAAGCTTAAAATCAAGAGTTGCACCTTCGAGGACATCCGCCGAAGCGAGCTTGAGTGAATGCACCTCAGTGTTGAGCGGCTTAGGCTCGCAAAGGTAGTCACGCAATTCAATCGTGCGCAGATCGAGCTTGTCTGGATGGATTAGAGGGAACAACTTGCGAACCATCCCACGATAGCTCGGACCGCCGGAGGCAAAAGTGAATTCAACGTTCTTGCCAATAATCTGAGTTCTATAACGGTAGCGAACCCGGCCACTGCGTCTTAAGGTGCGTACCGCCTGCGTGTCGACCTTCTCGAAGTCTGTAATGCTGAGCTCTTTCTTGCGCCCGGTAACGTATCGCATGAGAAAAGGTATCGGACCGCGTCGTACCAGGAATTCCCCGTCGAACTCAATCCGATCCGTCAACGCCAAAATCGGGATAACTAGCCAGGCTACAGCGACAGCTCCCAACGCCAGCAGATCTCTATCGGACCGCAGCAGCAGGGCCGAGCAAAACGTCAGCACGCTGGCGGCGGCAAGATAGGAACCCGGTGATACACGCACTCTGGCCAGGCGCGGCGCTTTGCGCGGTCGCTGCCTTTCACGCGCGACTTCGCCGAGTGCCTTCAGAGTTTCTATTTGATCGGCGTCGTTCATCTATCTCACTTGCTCGGTAACGGGGCAGTCGACCGGCACGTCCAAAGAAAATGTGCCTCGTCCGTTGCCTGGTTCAGTGTAACGTAAGTCGGCAAACTGGACGAGAGTCTGAGTTACGCAATCTTCGCCCACAACCCGCATCACCGGAAACCGAGCGAAGCCCAGAAAGGCCTGTGCCCGGTAATCGCGCTCTGCTTCCTCAACCGTCTTAGCCTCCACTCCCTCGAGGTTTTCGTAACGAACAAAAGCGGAGGAAGGGGGCAGTTCTCGCAGCAATGACAGGTTGAACCGGTAAGTCGCCCGATCAGTTTTCATTACACAAACCCAACCAGTTGGATCAGCCGCGGTTGCCATGGCCGCCAGGTTGATGATGTTTTCGGAATGGCTATTTGCGATTGCTGCCGCCTGAGCCCTGGCCTGGCGCAGCGCTACCGCATGGGCGACGAAGAGTCCTGCACCGTAAACCATAACCACCACCAACGCGACGACTGCGACCCTGGATCCGGCGCGCTCGCCAAACCCCTGGCGGTAAAGGGTAACAGAAACAATCAGCACTACTATCCAGAGCAGCGGAAGCAGCACCGTATTCTGAGATCCGCCCGAGCTCGCCAAACGACCGAAAATAAGAAAACTGGGAATAAGGGAAATCACTAGCCAAAAGATCACGTGCGCTCTTGTTTTTGACGTCATTAAAAATGCGACTGCGCCAAGGACCATCCAGATGAAGGGATCGACAACGAAAGTAAAATCACCGTAGGACCAGCGTGCGTTCCACGGAAGAAGGAACCGAATACCGTAGTTGTTTGACCAGTCGAGTAGGGGATGTGTGGCGGTCGTTAGAATGGAGACTAACAGTAATCCCTTGAGCCTTACCTGACGCTCGCGCTTTCTGAGTTGAGCAATTATTCGATCAGCAAGATAGAAAACGAGTGGCAGTGCAAGCGCCAACACTGCCGTGCCTACGAGTGAGTGGGTGATGCCACGGTGGTGGTGAAGATATCCCCAGCGTCCCTGGAACAGGAGGACGACGATGTCGACGTCAGGAGAATTCGCCGCAAGGACACAGAGTGCGGTTGCTCCGGGTGAGAACCTTTCGAGGCCCGCTTTGGCCGCTGTCAGTCCTACTAGTGAATGAGTAAGATTGTCCATCGACCGACTAGTGGTTCAGTTGGGGCGGAGCCAGGAGTGACATTCAAGTGATTGTCTGGGACCGCGGGCGGCCCGCCCGCAAACGCGCAGAAGATGCTTCGTCTTTCAGAGAAATTCATTTTCGCGCTTCGCGCTCATTTGCGGGCGGGACGCCCGCGGTCCCAGCCAATCACTTAATGCTATTCCAATCAGAATGGCGAATCGCTGGGCGCTTCCGGTGTCAATTTCGCATAACGATCAGCGTCGAGTTTTTGCAGTTTTTCACTCGCATCGCGCGCTGCCGCAGAGGCCGGGAGCGGCGTGCCGTCAGCGTCTTTGGCTTTACGCGAGAGTTCCACGATATTAAAGAGCAAGTCCGCCGCTTCCTTCTTCTTACCCTGTTTCTCGTAAACGCCGGCCAGTCGAAGGCTAGCGGAGTCGCTGGTAACTATTTCACTTCTTTGTGCCGCTAGTTCGGAGTAGAGCTTTGCGGCCTCGTCATACTTTCCATCCGTTTCCAGCGCCTGGGCGAGGGCAAATTTAGCCAGGGCGGCAGGCTCCGCTACGCTGCTCTTGCTAACTTCCGTAAGTTCGCTCATCGCTTTACTACGATCGCTCGTCAGCAAGAGCGCGCCTATGAAGTAGCGGGCTTCCGTCCGGTAAGGATCACCATACTTATTGGCGACTTGTTGAAACACAGCAATGGCCCTTTGGGAGCGTTCCAGCTCGCTTGAAAACTCTGGAGTTGGAGCGCCCGGGATTGGTGACGCGGTCGCAACCGGAGCGCTTGCAATCGCAATTGCCCGCCCGAGCGCGCGGCGAGCTTCGTCCGCCTTCCGATTGCTCCATTTGAAGTAAACGCCCAGGAGCACGGCCAGCAGAATAACTCCGGCTAAACCGTAGAGTAGGGCTTTACCCTGGCCTTCGAGCTTATCGCCCACGCGGTCAAAAATTCTTCCGGCGGCGTCGCGGAATTTGTCATGCTGAAGTTCCCGGGCACGCTTCTTTTTGTATTTGGCCACTTCGTTCTTTCTCGCAAGTCCGTATAGGGGACGGCGTTCTTTAAGGTGTATGATTGCCGAAACACTCACTGTAAAGGTGGCTCGGAAATCTTGTCAAGCAGGGTGTTTACATAGTATTGCACCTTGAAAACGAATCCGGCGTTCGTGGATGCCAGGGCAAAATGATTAGGAAAGTATCGGGAACAAACGGAAGAAGACAGGTGTCTAAGGACTCGGCTGCCCAGCTTGGACGTTGGAATGGGCAGCGGTCGTCAGCTACTCCGATTCCGTCCCCAGGGGGAAACAAGTGAGCTACGGGGGGCCCATAGCGCTCCGGCAAATGGAGTTAGAGCAAGCTGCATCAGTCGGCGAGGTGGAGTTGTGCGAGTTGCGGCCACGTGCTGAGGCTCAGTTCATTGAAAGGTTGAAGCAAGGTGAAGCGGCGGCTTTCGAAGAGTTGGTCGCTGAACGCTCGGGCGAAATCTACGGGTTACTGTTTCGGCTGACAGAAAACAGCGAGGAAGCTCGTGACCTGACTCAGGAGACGTTCCTGCGAGCTTTCCAAAGCATCAGCGGATTCCGCGGCGAAGCGGACTTGAGAACCTGGATTTATCGCATCGCCATTAACCAGGCCAGGAACCGCTGGCGCTGGTGGCGCCGCCGAAGTCGCGATACCACAGTTTCGCTTGATGCAACGCTGGGTCAATCGGGGCAAACGGTTGGAGCGGTGTTGGCTGAGTCTTCAGAAAACCCGGAGCAGCAAACGTTGGCGCACGAACGCGAGGTAGCTTTGCGAGCAGCGCTGCAAAGAGTCGGACGCGCTTACCGCGAGACGCTAATCCTTCGGGATATAGAAGGCTTCAGTTATGAAGAGATTGCTACGACTTTGGGAATCAATGTTGGAACAGTGAAATCGCGTCTGGCGCGCGGCCGCCAGGAGTTGCGGCAGAAGTTGGAAGGATCTTTGTAATAGTTTCGCAGGCGGATGGTCGACCCGCCCCGGCTCACCTGAAACTCGGTGCCAAATGGGTCGAAGTGAGAATACGGCGGGACCAGACGGAGAGGAAGCTTAAAGATGAAAAGCGAATTTGAAACGTGGCCAGCAACACCCGTTGAAGCGTCGCTTGAAATCAACGAACTCCCTTTGCGCGCTGGCACTAGCCGGAGTTGCTTCTTTTTTAAACAAACGGAGCAGCCGGGGTCGGCCGGCCATTCTACAAAGCGGATGCAGAGGTCAGAAGTCAGTACAGAATTTCTTGGACTGAGCTCTGGCACCTGACCTTCGTATTAGGATTTAACTATGACTTGCGAAGAAACCACTCAACTGCTTTCACAGTTTATCGATGATGTTTTGCAGCCGTCACTGCGTCTCGCTGTTGACGAGCATCTCGACTCTTGTCCGGTTTGTCGCGCACAGCTGGCGGAGTTTCGCTCAGTCAGCCGTAGCTTGCGACAGCTTAGTAGACCGGTGGCGCCTACTGATCTGGCGGCATCGATCAATGATGCATTGTTGATAGAAGCAGCAGCTCGACGCCAGTCGCCTGAGCGCTCGTGGGCAGAGAGGTTGTCATTGTGGCTGGAACCTCGATTGATGCCGTATGGCGTCGGCTCTTTTGCGTCAGTGGTTCTCTTTGGCGCGATGTTCGTTGGCCTGAGTCCACATTTTATGGCCTTGCAACAAGCCTCACGACAACTAAGCACCGTGCTTGTGTTTCGTTCAAGTCCCGGCTTTGACTTGAACCAACCCGTCAGCTCAGAAGATTTTTCCAATCGCCGTGCTCCGTTTGCTGAGCAATCACCCACCCTCAATCCTGGTGGCGCACTTGCGGCGCTGACCAGCTCGTATGCGCAACCACACACACATCAAGACGGGGATGACATGATCGTGGTAGCGGATGTCTTCAGCAATGGATCGGCATCACTCGCCGACGTGGTACAAGCACCGCGTGATCGTCAGATGCTTGCCGACTTCGAAGTTGCTTTGCGACAAAGCGCCGCTTTCGTGCCGGCGTCGCTGGATCGTCGTCCCGACACAATGCGAGTTGTCTTCACTGTCCAAAAAGTGGATGTCCGCGAAAGAAGTTTTTAGCTGCCTGCCAAGAAGCTGCATGAAAATCAGCGTGGGTCGACTAATACAGAACCGGAAGCGGTAGCGACCGGGTTCAGGTTTCATTACACCTATCGCTGATGGGAGACTGAGCCGGTCGCTACCGCTCCCGGTTCTGATTTTGTGTTGTGTAGATCGACTCGCTTGACGCCCCGCACTTCGCGTGTTAGTTTGCGGCTTAACCCTAATTTAGCTGTAACTTTGATCGAATCGGACTTTAAACTCAGTCTGAACACGCGTGACTGCCGTCGCTCCAGAACTTAAACAAACGCCACTGAATTCCGTCCATCGCAACATGGGCGGTCGCATGGTCGACTTTGGCGGCTGGGACATGCCGGTGCAATACCCGGCCGGCACGATTGAAGAACATCTTCGTACGCGCAAGCATGCCGGCCTCTTCGATGTCTCGCACATGGGCGAGATCGATGTACAGGGCGCGGACGCGATCGCACTCGTCAACTATTTGGTTTCGAATGACGTTGCGAAACTAGTCGACGGTCAGGCTCAATATTCAGCGCTCACAACTCCCAAAGGTACAGTCGTCGACGATCTGCTCGTCTATCGTTTCTCCGAAGATCATCTGCTGCTGGTGGTGAACGCCGGCACAACTGAAAAGGACTGGGACTGGATCACCTCGCATCGCAAGGACGGAGCAGCTCAACTCAAAAACGTGAGCGCTGAGTATTGTCAGCTGGCCCTGCAGGGCCCGGACGCTGTCGGTATTCTTCAGAAACTCACCGACCTGCCGCTCGCAGACATCAGGTACTACCACTTCACCGAAGGCCAGGTTGACGGCGTACCGGCGATTATCTCGCGTACCGGTTATACGGGCGAAGACGGATTTGAAGTGTACGCCGCCGCCGACAAGGCAGAACAGATTTGGAACAAGCTGCTTGATGCCGGCAATTACGGAAGCGATACCGGAGTTCTTCCCTGCGGCCTTGCAGCTCGCAATACACTTCGCCTCGAAGCCGGCCTGGCGCTCTATGGTCACGAGATCGATGAAAACACAACGCTGCTGGAAGCGAACCTCGGTTGGATTTGCAAGTTGAACAAAAGCGACTTTATCGGTCGCGACGCTTTGGCCAGGCAAAAAGAAATAGGCGTGCGCCGGCGCCTGGTGGGATTTGAAGTGACCGAACGAGGCATTGCTCGCGATGAACAGGATGTAGTGATAAATGCCGAGCGCGTCGGTCGAGTCACTTCCGGAAGTCCGGCGCCCTACCTGAAGAAAAATATCGGCATGGCCTATGTTCCCTCAGAGGTTGCAAGTGAGGGACAGGAAATTCAGATCGACGTTCGCGGGAGACTGGTCGGCGCTCAGATTGTGAAGACTCCATTCTACAAACGACAGAAATAGCTAAAAGAAAAACTGCGGAGGCAACATGGCAAATATCCCAGACGATTTACACTACAGCAAAGACCACGAGTGGGTTCGCGTTGACGGAAACGTCGCAATCGTCGGAATTACCGACTACGCCCAGGATTCGCTTGGTGATGTCGTCTATGTCGAACTGCCCAAGGTCGGCGATGATTTTGCTGCTAACGAATCCTTTGGATCCGTCGAATCGGTGAAGGCGGTCTCCGAAGTATTTTCACCGGTATCGGGCGAAGTTGTTGGCATCAACGAAACACTCGCCGACACACCCGAGAAGGTTAATCAGGATCCGTACGGCGAAGGCTGGATGATCCGCGTGCAGATGTCGAACCCCGGAGAGGTCGATAGTATGTTGACTGCCGCCGAGTATGAAGATTTTACGAAAGCTGAGAAAGAGTAACTTTGCGCTACATTCCCAACTCGCCGGAAGAGCGGACCGAGATGCTTCATCAGGTCGGCCTGAATTCGGCGGAAGAACTGTTCGATTCCATTCCCAGGGATTTACGCTTAACACGCAATCTCAACACCACCCCAGCCCTATCCGAGATTGAGCTGCTGGCCGGTTTTGAGCAACTTGCGACTCGCAATCCCGGAGCCCGGCGCGTTAGTTTCCTCGGAGCCGGAGCTTATCAGCATTACATTCCCACAATCGTAGACCACATTATTTCCCGATCAGAGTTTTTTACTGCGTACACGCCCTATCAGCCGGAGATATCGCAGGGTACCCTACAGGCGATATTTGAGTTTCAAACGCTGGTTTGCCAGCTGACCGGAATGGAAGTGGCAAATGCGTCGATGTATGACGGGTCGACCGCACTCGCCGAAGCGGTGTTGATGGCGGAGCGAGTTACAAAGCGATCGAAGGTGATCGCATGCGGCGCTATCCATCCCGAGTATCTCGAAGTCATAACCACTTATGTACAGCACGCCGGGATAGAACTACTCCATGCTCCGATCGATTCCGAAACAGGACAAACATCAGGAGCTCTGGATTTACTCGACGATAAGACGGCGGCGCTCGTGGTGCAGTCTCCAAACTTCTTTGGTTGTATTGAGGACGTCGCGGCGCTGGCGGAGAAGGCCCATGCAGTGGGTGCTTTGTTAATAGTTACAGTAACAGAGGCTATGTCGCTCGGATTACTCAGGTCGCCGGGCGCATGTGGCGCAGACATTGTCGTTGCTGAAGGGCAGTCCTTCGGCGTGCCGCTTTCATTTGGCGGGCCCTACGTCGGGCTGTTCGCAACCCGTGAGAAATACGCGCGACAGATTCCAGGGCGGCTGGTTGGCGAGGCCTATGACAAAGAGGGGCGCCGCGGTTTTGTGTTGACTCTCGCCACGCGCGAACAACATATCCGCCGTGAGAAGGCGACCTCAAACATTTGCACTAACGAAGGACTGATTGCATTAGCTACGACGGTGTATCTGGAAACGATGGGGCGCCGCGGTTTGCAGGAAGCTGCGGCGCAGTGTGCGCAGAAGGCTGCCTATACCGCGAAGAGAATTAGCGAGCTTGAAGGATTCTCAATTCCCTTCACCGGGCCGCGCTTCAACGAGTTTGTGGTACGCGCGCCTGTAGATGCGAAGCAGTTGCTGGCGCGACTGGCATCGGAAAGCAACATCACTGGAGGCTTGCCGTTGTCTCGTTACTACCCGGATCGGCCGAATGAATTTCTGGTTTGCGCAACTGAGATTAATTCACGGGCTCAAATCGACGCCCTGATTGATGGACTCGCTTCATCAGGTAAAACGTAACGCGAACTTTGGCATGCGGACTGAATAGTTTGCAGTGACGGTTAAAACATCCGATTTATGAAATCTGACATAACCAAAGTCACAACTCACATTAACGCCAACGAAGCTTTGATCTTCGAGCGTTCGCAACCAGGCCGCGTCGGTTATCGCCTACCCGCGCTCGACGTAGACGAACAACCCATTAGCGACATCGTCCCGCAGAAGTTTCTCAGGGACGACGATCTCGAGGGTGTGCCCGAAGTCAGTGAAGTGGATGTAATTCGTCACTTCGTTCGCATGTCAACCTGGAACTACTCGATCGATCAGGGCATGTATCCGCTCGGCTCCTGCACGATGAAGTACAACTCACGTTTGAATGAAAAGGTCGCCCGTATTCCTGGTTTCGCAGGCCTTCATCCTTTATCCGAAGCTGAAGATGCCCAGGGCGCATTACAGGTAATTTATGAACTACAGGAAGATCTGGCGGAGATAACAGGCCTCCCTGGCATTTCGCTGCAACCCGCAGCCGGCGCACACGGCGAGATGACGGGGGTGATGATTATCCGCGCCTTCATTGATGCACGCGACGGCGAAGGCGGTTCCGCCAGGCGCCGCACGATGTTGATTCCCGATTCGGCGCACGGCACTAACCCGGCCTCGGCGCATCTCTCCGGTTTTTCTGTTAAGACGATTCGTTCCACCGTCGAGGGTTTGACGGATCTCGATCACCTGCGCGAGCTCTGCGCCGGCGGCGACGTTGCCGGGCTGATGTTAACTAACCCAAATACGCTGGGACTCTTTGAAAGAAACATCCAGGAGATTTGCCGTATCGTGCATGACGCGGGCGGACTGGTTTACATGGATGGCGCAAACATGAACGCGCTCGTTGGGATTGCACGTCCCGGCGATATGGGTGTCGACGTCATACACCTCAACCTCCACAAGACGTTTTCAACACCGCACGGGGGTGGTGGACCAGGCTGTGGCCCGTGCTGTTGCACGAAGGAGCTGGAACCGTTCCTGCCGGTACCGCGCATTGTGAAAACCGGCGATCAGTTCAAACTCGATTTCAAATATCCGCAGTCAATCGGCCGCGTCAAAGCCTTTTTAGGTAACTACGGAATGATGCTGCGAGCCTTGGCTTACATTCAGACGCACGGTAACGACGGGTTGCGCGAAGCAACTGAGGCAGCGGTGCTAAATGCACGTTACATAGCTCATGGTCTCACCAGCGATTACGAAAAGCCTTTTCAGGCGCCGCCAATGCATGAGGTGGTTTTCACCGATAAGCGCCAAACGCGCAAAGGTGTTCACACGCTCGATATCGCCAAGCGGCTGATCGATTACGGTTTCCACCCGATGACGATCTACTTTCCGCTGATTGTTCAGGGAGCCATGCTGATCGAACCAACCGAATCAGTTGGCAGGCAGGAGCTCGATCAATTTATTGACGCGATGCGCGCCATCGCGCGCGAGGCCCAGGAAGATCCGGAGCTGGTTATCAATGCACCTCACGACACGCGCATCGGCCGCCTGGATGAAGCTGCCGCCGCGCGGAAACCGGTGTTGCGATGGAAGCCGAAGCAGGTTGCTACCACCGCCTAGACGGTCCTTTCGCGCTTCGCGCTCAGTGCGGGCGGGACGCCCGCGGTCCCAGACAATCACTTGACTGACTACGCTTCCCATTGTTGTGCGTCATCTGGTTTAGTGGCGTGATCTTTACCCTCCGAGGGCACCTTCAGCAACGCCAAACGTTGCACCACCCGCCCGTTCAAAAGGTGTTCCTCCACGATCTCTGCCACGTCGCCCTCGCGAACCTGCGCGTACCAAATCCCATCCGGATAAACCATCACCGCCGCGCCAATCGCGCAGAAGCCAACTGAGCCGCATTCGGTCACCACGATGCTTCCCTTCGGGTTCGCGCCCTTCTTTTCTTTTCCGAACAGGAGCTCTCGGGAGCGGAGCTCGCGCTCAAACGCGTTCTTCACCAGCGCGCTGTCGACCGCCGAGCACGACTTCCCCGTGCAAACAAACACATGATGTTGGATAGGAGCAGCCACGATTGGGGCGAGCCCTTCAAGCCTTTCGCAATCTTCGATGAAGTAATTATCTGCCATGGACTAAAACCGCGCCGCTGAACGTTCGCAATGCTACCACGGTAAAGGCGCTGTTCAGGAGTGGCCTATGTATCGGTGCACCGACGTGGGTCGACCAATATAGAACCGGGAGGGTAGCGACCGGGTTAAACTTCCGCCGAATTCAAGGCATTAATCATTCGGCCTCCGTCGATCTCTTGCTCCTCGTTAACCATGAGTCGCGCCCGAATGCCAACTTAGGTTCAACCCGGTCGCAAGCTCCCGGTTCTGAATTAGTCGACCCCAGAACGCAAGAATTCTGAGCCAACCACCCAGCTACCTACCGGATGGTCATTCCAGACTGCAGCCGCTACCCAGCCTCTTGCTAGCACTGAAAATACCTGTAGAATAAGCGCCCAAAGGGCGACCGCTCTCACAGACCGCGCCCCGGATCGTGTGGTTTGATTCGGTCGCCCAAAATAATGTAATGAGCAAACTTGACTGCTAAGCTTTATGGCAACGGGCCTCGTAATTCACATCTCTTCGGGTAAAGACAAGCATACCCAGGTTTTGACTGATGAACTTGTTCGCATCGGCAGCAGCGACGACTGCGAGGTGCGACTGCGTGCATCATCATTGCCAAAGAGAAGTGACGAAAGCCTCGCGGCGCTTGAGCTTGAACGGCGCGATGGTTCATACGTCGTTGCCGGTTTCGACGAAGCACTGAATCTGAAACTTAACGGCAGCGCGTTGGAGTTTAACGAGAGAATAGAAGACGGGGACGAGCTTCGGATTGATGACTCACCCCTGCTGATAACTTTCTACCCAATTCGTTCCCTGCCCGCCGTTGTCGGCACCTCTGCACACGAGGCCCACGTTGCGCCTTTCATTGAACAGGCCGCCATTGAGTCTGCAGCAACGGCGCGCCGCGACGACGCGAAGGTGTTTCTGCGCGAGTTTACTCGAGAGCTGGTAAAAGAAATTAATCCCAGTACGAAACTGATCACGCTGACCATCGTGGTGATTCTGGTTGGCGGTAGTCTCTACATCGGATTCTCAATGTTCAAAGAATTACAGCGCACCCGGCGCCTGATCGACGACCAGCGGGCCCAGCTGACGCAGGCAAAAGAACAGACGTCGAAGATGAATCAGACCTTGAACGACATAGGTCGTTCAAACGAGGAGATCCGCAACAGCTTGTCGCTAGCCGTTAAGCTTCGCAGCGACTACGGCAGCGGAGTTTGTTTGATCGCGGGCACTTATTATTTCGTTGAGGCAGGCACCGGACGGCCGCTGCGTTATCCTGAGGCCCAGCTAAACGAAAGCGGCGCAGCAGTCCAGAACAGCGGCGATCCAACCACGTTGACGCCGGAAGGCAATGCGGCAGTGGCCGAGTTTCAGTTTTCGGGCAGCGGTTTTTATGTCGGCAACGGCTTCGTGGTGACCAACCGTCACATTGCCCAGCCCTGGCTCGCTGATGAGCGCGCGCAGAGTTTAAGTAGTAGCGTTAGAGGGCAGCCGCGGCTCAAGAAGCTCAACGCTTACTTCCCCGACCACAAACAACCGATACCGCTGAAGTTCAAGCTGGCCGGAACCCGTGACGATCTCGCCGTGGTTTTTCTCGACATTAAGGACATGCCGACTGATATCCCGGTGATTCCCCTGGAGAGCGACGAAAATGCCCTGGCGGTCGGGAAGACGGTAGTCATGATGGGCTTCCCAAACGGAATCGATCGGTTACTGGCACTGCTGGACGAAAACGAATCGCGGAATATACAACAACGGTACGGCGGTTCACTGGACGCTTTGCTGGGCCACCTCGCCGAATCACAACGGATTCAACCGCTGACGACGCAGGGGAATATTACCGATGTTAACAACCGGCGAATCGCCTACGATGCGCGAACGGCGGAAGGTGGTTCGGGCGCACCGGTGTTTGGACCAAACGGGCGTGTGATCGGTGTAAACTTTGCCGTGTTTACTGAGAATGAAGCCTCGAATTTTGCGGTCCCAATTCGCTATGGAGTAGCTTTACTGGAACGGGCCGGCTGGGAACTTCCGCCGGAGAAAGAGACTAAGGAACCAGAAAGCGTCCCCTCCCCACCAAAATAGTCCGCCAAACAAAGTTCGGCAACGCTGCCAATCTTTTCAAGCATCCTAGGCCTATCTTATTTAAACAGAGCCCGTTGGGCCAGCAGAATTTCCTGCTCCTTTCGAGCGATGGTATATTCGTTTCGTTCTTACGAATTCTCTCGGCGCGCTATTTGCTGTCGAAGGTCGAAGCAAGGCTTTGCAGCGAAATTAGAACAGGCGGTGCAATAAGACCGCGCCATCAGAAGGATTTCATAAGGTTGAAAACTACCAAGGGTTGCTGGAAGATGCGAATTTGTCCCGACGGATCGTCTCAAAAAACCAGTGTCCTCGTTTTTGTTGTTTTAGTTACGTTTGTATTTCCGACTTCTCTGCTGGCTCAGGACTCCCGATTATCTGACCAAAACCAGTCAAATCACCGAACCTCGGAGCAGACTTCCAGCGATGAGATATTTCGCCTGCAGCGAGTGCCCGTTGCCGGTGGCGCTGAACTAATAACTATTCACGCCCGCCTGGATGGTATTCAAACTCCGGGACATGACGCCTGGGTACCACTCGTAACAGTTCTCCGCGACACGCTCGGCGATTCCAGTCCTGACAACGATATTCTGCGGTACGTTTGGCCGCTGACGTACACGCGGCCCACGATGGGACAACGTCTTTCGGGCGCGGTGCCCTTCCTGTATTCCAGAGTTGGGAGCAGAAAGTCGGCTTCAGAAAAGGCGCCACCACCGGTTCTCGATCTCGCCGCCACCGACCGAGACGTTTGGAACAAGATCTTTTGGACGGCCCTGCAGAGCCTGTTACTCGATCCTTACGGCATACCGATCAAGGCTTCGACTCGCTTCTACCGGCAGAACTCAAGCGACTACCGCAAGTCGCATATTATCCGTGCTCTTTCCGTACTCTCTCTTTATGAAGCTGTTGCCGGGCCGGAGACACCGTCAGCCTTCTCGCAGCCTGAGCTTGCCGAAATTCAAGCGCGACTGAAACTCACGGATAAAACTTTTGGTGGTTTAGTCGGCGAGCTGAATCTGCAGCGTTACAACGAGCAACAAATAACCAACCTCCGCGATACGCGTGGACATAATTGGGAATTGTTACGCCAACGCGCGGAAGCTGAGTCGTTAGTTTTTGAGCCCTTGCAAATGCCGGACGGCAGCACGACTCATGCACTTCTTTGGGTTGCAAGATCAGATCTGATAGCGAACCAAGGCAAACGATACGAGGGCCGGTTCCTGAACATCTCGAATCCCTGGACTGACAAACGTCTGCGAGACTGGCCTGGCTACCGCGAAACGCGCTTCGTTGATTCTGAGAACCGTTCTGTTTCCGAGGACACGCCCGGAGCGCGCCAAACTGAGCTGGTCCCTCTCGCGCTTTATGGACTGGACAGTCCGAAGATCCCGACTCTTCTGGTTGATTTTCGCGACACCTTCAATCCTAAGAAACGGGAAATATCGGGACGAGTTTTGCAAGACGTTACGCGCAACGTCCTGTCGGTTTCGCGATATGGCGATTTGCCGTACTTCCTTGGCCGAACAGTTTTCGACTTTGTGACCGGTCGCCGCGGTATGGACATTAATCAACCATCCCGGCTACGCACTTATTCGCAGTTGAAATTACTGCTCTCTCTCAATCAGTCGCTCAATCCGGAATTGCGCGAGCAGCTCGGCAGTCGGCTTGAGCGAGTTTCTCTTAATCCCATGGAGAACGACCTTGAGGCTGAAGCAAAATTAGCAACCGAGCAATACGCAGCGTTGCTCGCCGATGCGAAGCGGCCGGACGGCCTACCACAGAAGCTCGATCGAGATCGTCGCGCCGAAATGACGAAACTCGCCCACGGCGGAGCGCAGCAAACTCTCTTTCGTCTCGCAAACATTTTAAGTTTCGGAAAGTACACCCATCGCGAGAAAGCGAACCAGGAATTGGAGTCAAAGCTCGACCTCGCACGGCGCCTTGCCTATCACACTCATTTTCTGCGCCAGGTAGCGAATTCAAGTCCGCAGATTGACGTTACCTGGGACCTTTCTGAGGTGAAGCGCTCGCTGCAGTTCATCGCCGATCATGCGCCGGAAGCCGATTCAAAAAGCGCCAGCGCGGCAGCGACAATATTCCTGCGCACGCAGGACGACGAAACGCGTCGCTTTTGCCTCGAGAGCCTGACGCTCATGACTAACCAAAAAGCGAAGACTGAATTACTGCGTCTTTCGCAGAAGAAAGATCTCGACCAGGCCGGGCGAGACCTGCTTCTCTCTTACCTAAAGGCGCCGCATCAGCCAGTCGGACCGATCGCCGTCTCCGGCGAGAAATCCAGCGGCGGCAACCGAGTCGATCAATAATCAATAACGATGTTCCGACTCGGCCCGATTACGTTCCTTATAAAATTGCTTGAAACAATTCGTGCCAGCAGGCTCATTCAGCTCGGCGTGTTGCTTGCTCTTTTGACTCCTGCGCTTTCCTTTGGTCAAACAAAGCGCGTGGTTGTGGTCCAATGCGATGGGCTACCCTATGATCTTGTCGACCGTTTTGTGAAGGAGCGCGACCCACGCACCGGCAAGAGCCAGCTGCCTTGGTTTGACTACATCTTCTATCAACGCGGCACGCGCCTCGCGAATTTTTATGTTCGCGGCATGAGTCTTTCAGGGCCGTCGTGGTCTCTCATTGATACAGGCCAGCACCTGCAGATTAAAGGCAATGTGGAGTTTGATCGCTACACGCTGCAGAATTACGACTACCTCAACTTCGTACCTTTTTACGTAAACGCCACCGCCGGCAGACGAATCGACATGCCGGGTGTGGAGGTCTTCGACTCGCTCGGCATCCCTCTGCTGACCGACGCGTTCCCGCATAGCGAACGTCATGCAACCTTTTCGCTTTTTCAACGCGGGCCAAGATACGTGACTTTTCAGAAGGCCCTGGAAAACAGGTTCAAGAAGGGGCCGAAGGAAATGTTTGACGAGTGGACAATGGGTGGACTAGCTCTGAAGGGATCCGTGCCGGACCAGTTAACTCGCGAACTCATCGAAAGTATTGCCGATCCTCGCTTTCGCTACCTTGAATTTGTCACTACTGCCTTTGATCATGCTGCCCACCACAACAACGATCGCGAAACGCACCTCGTGGTGCTGAAGGAGCTCGACGCGATGTTGGGGCAGATCTGGACGGCGATTCAGAAGACTCCGCTTGCCGCGGAGACTACGCTCATCCTTGTCTCCGATCACGGTTTCAATACCGACGAGCGCGTTTATAGCCAGGGCTTCAATCTCGTTAAGCTGCTCGGAAGCCCGGCCGGTGGCGGCCATCATGTGGTCACTAAGCGACGCCTGTTGCTCGATTACGCGATCAAAGGCCTCAACCCCTTCGTCCCGGATATCACTACGACGACGAGTGATTCCTATTACCTCAAAAAACAGAGCAACGAATATCCCACAGCAATGCTCGATTTCGACGGCAATGAGCGCGCGTCCGTGCACTTGAGAGACTCGGACCTTAACCTGCTCCAGATTATCCTGCAACAACTTCAACAGGTAGAGCTCTCCCCTCCGCTGCGGAAAGCGCTGACTGATCAGTTTTTCAGGACGCTTGATGCGCGACGGACAGGCTGGCAGCGGAGTATTTCCGAGGTGAACGAAGAGTTGGCTGCGCTTCACCGCGCGATTGAGCGGCAGCGAGATTTATGCGCCGCACAGCCGAAAAAGTTTACTAAGGAGCAATCGGCCGCGGGGTTGGACGACGCAGCGAAACGCGTCTGCGTCTGGGAGGACATCTGGATGGCGCGAGAGAAAAGTTATTCGGAGTACACCGGGATAGTTGCCAACCTGCTGGCGTTGCGGAGGGAGAACTTCAATCCCTCAGCGGTGAAAATTGAGGATCTGATCGCACGCCGTTCAATGGGGGAGCATAACAGCGTTCATCAACTTCAAAATTATGTGGCCGGCATTGCTCCCGGTGGCCTCGTCGTGAAACCCGATGGCACTCTCGATATGGACAAGAGTTTCGCGCATGTCGATTATTTCTCGATCTTATACAACCTAACGGTCCGCAATAACCCGCAAGCTGGAGTTTCGAATCATCCAGTTGATCTGCTGGCCGTCAGACTACCCGCTGAGTTAGTCAAACCGTTAATTACTGACACTGAAATCGCGCCCGATGTGGTCTGGGTAAGCGCGGGACGCGAGCAACAAGCTCTCATTCTCGCGCGTGAAGACGGCCAGGGGCAATTGAGTTTTCGTTACCTGCCAATCAAGAACCTCAACGAAGATGAGGCTGGCCATCTACATTTTGAGTCCTCAACCTGGCAGCCAGGGTTTCCTCTGCAAATCTTTGAAGACCCACAGTTGAAATTGCCGGACGCCGCACAGGGGCAAAGTCGCGAAGCGTGGCTCAGTGGCTGGCACACCGACCACGAATGGTTCGAGGCACTCCACCAAACCAGGTATTCCAATGGTCTGATCGGTCTGCATGAACAACTGGCGCGACACATGGTTGGCAGATTAGTGGATGAGCCAGGAATCTCTGCGGACGAACGATTGTTGCGACGTCTGTTGCGCCGGCAACGCGAGAACATCGAGGCTGACTTGTTGGTCGTGGCAAGTGATCATTGGAATTTTGATGTGCGAGGTTTTAATCCCGGTGGCAATCATGGCTCCTTCCTCCGTATCTCAACTCACTCAACCCTGATGTTGGCGGGCGGCGACAAGACCAGCGTCCCGCGCGGTGCCGTCGTTGAAGAGCCATATGACAGCCTCAGCTTTATTCCAACTGTACTGGCGTTAACCGGAGATTTACGCGATGATAACAACCCAATACCGAGTCTTTGGGATAAAGGTTTTCGACACTTTCCGGGCCGTCCTATAAACGAAGTCCTGGCGCGGGGTAAACCGAAAAGTCTTATTGGAGCAACTGCAACTCATTGACCACCTCCGAAAATCAGTTACCTGAACAGTGGCAAGGAGAAGAAGTTCGCGAATTGGACGAACTCGTCGATGAAGGCGAGCCTACCGGTCCCAGCAATTCACGCCGTTCTTTCATCTGGCTGCAGGCGATCGCCTTTCTGCTCGGCCTGGGCCTGCTAATCTACGTCATCAATCTCGTCGGCCTGCAGCCACTCTTTGATGCACTGCTGCGGATTGGTTTCTTTGGGTTTTTGATCTTGCTGATCATCAGCGGATCCAGGCATGTCTTCCGCACCATTGCGATGGCCGCAGCGGTGCCCAAAGAACATCGTCACTTCAATTTCTTCCAAGCCTTTGCCGCGCGACTTGGCGGCGAAGCTATAAGTTTTCTCACCTTCACGGGACCACTCCTGGGAGAAGCAACCAAGGTTGCGCTGCTGCGCAAACGCGTACCGCTTACCTATGGCGTGCCGGCCCTGGTGGTTGATAACCTTCTCTATAATCTCTCAGTTGTCTTCTTCATTCTGAGCGGCGCCTGCGTAATGCTTTTCACCTACAGCCTGCCGCCACTCGTTTATTACTCGCTGGTCGCCATCGCGGTAATTGCGGCGCTGGGTATCGCTGCCGCCGGTCTGGCGGCGAAACGCCGCATCATGCTGGTCACCTGGGCACTCGATCAGATGGCCAGGCTGCGTTTAAGTCCCAAGGTAATTCTTAAACGCCGCCAGCACATTTATCACATTGAATCCAAGGTCTATGATTTCTACAAACATCATCCCGGCGTTTTCTTCGGCATGATTGCTTGCGATCTTTTGGGACACGTGTCGAGTGTGCTTGAGGTTTATGTGACCCTGAACATGCTGGGTTACCGGCCCAATGTCGCTCAGGCTTACATCATCGAGTCGCTCACTAAAGTAATCAATTTCCTCTTTGCCTTTGTTCCCGGCACCATTGGCGTCTATGAAACCGGTACCGAAGTGGTGCTGCAAACACTCGGCTTCGCTCAGGCCACCGGTGTCGCGCTGGCATTGGTCCGCAAAGCCGGCACAGTTTTCTGGACGTCCATCGGCTTGTTAATCTTAACCTGGCGCACGCTGCCAAACGCGTGGCGTCGCCTTCTGGATCGTAGTCCACATCTACAAAGACTTATGGATAGCCTTGTACTTTCAAACATTGCTCATCGACCCGCGCGCACTGCCGTCAGCATTATGGGTACGGCAATTGGCGTCGTGCTTATCGTATTCACTGTCGGGCTGGCCCATGGAGTATTGCGCGAGCGCGGCCGGCGCGAGTCAAACATCGGCGCCGAGATAATGGTGCGGCCGTCCGGCTCCATCGGCTTTACCGGAACCAGCTCTTTACTCTTACCGGTCTCGCGAGCGAGCGACATTGGCAAGATTCAGGGTGTCCGCGCCGCGACGCCTATCGGCCAGGCACTCGATCGCAGTGATGCCGGTTTCGGAACCCGTTTGATCGACGGAATTGAGTTTGACGACTACGCCAGGGTCACGGGGATTGCAATCAGAGACGGCAACAAACTGACCGGCGGCGATCAAGCCATTGTCGATCCTGTTTGGCAGCAACAACGAAATGCCGCGATCGGGTCCAAGGTTCAATTGTTTGAAAGACCCTTCACCATCGTCGGCACTTATGAACCCCCGGGCGGGGGCCGGATCAAGATTCCGCTGGCGACCTGGCAGGATCAGGAAGGCGCCGAGGGCCGGGCCTCGGCCATTCTGGTGGCGGTCAACGATCCACTCAAGCAAGATGATGTGGCAGCGCTCGTTCGGCAACAATTTCCCGACGATCAGATCATCTTCACCCGCGATTTGCCGGAGATCTACGCTTCGGGCGTGCCCGCATTAAACGTATTCATAAAAGTTGTAGTGGGCGTGGCCACCGCGATTAGCATGCTGGTGATTCTGCTGGCAATGTACACCACGGTCACTGAACGCACGCGTCAGATTGGAATTCTCAAGGCGTTGGGCATGTCGAAGACCGGCATCGCCTGGGTGATCGAACAAGAGGCGATACTCGTTAGCTTGCTCGGAGTTTCAGTTGGAATAGGTTTAACTTTTGCGGCGCGGCTGGGTGTGATGCGCATGACGACGCTGGTAGTCGACGTCGAAGCGCGATGGGTCCTAATTGCATTACTCGTAGGACTCGTCGGCGGCAGCATCGGCGCCTTGTATCCGGCCCTTCGCGCGGCGCGACAGGATGCCGTCGACGCGCTCAGCTATGAATAGCTCCGGTCAGCAATCCACGGAACTACGGAATCAGTGCACCAGTTTGCCCAGCTCATCCGCCTGCTTCCGTAACTCCTCAGCTTTGACCTTGTTGCCCATGTCAGAGTAGAGGTAACCCATAGATCTCATAACGGAGACCTCTTGCGAGGTTAAGCGGCCCGAATGATAAGCCGCCATGGCCCGCTCATAGTAATCAATTACTTTTTGGTTCTCTTTCTTCTCTCGATAGAAACTGGCGGCGGCTTCGAGAGCGACTCCTTGTGAGAACGGATCTCGGCTACGTTCAGCTGCTTCAACTTCACGGAGATAATAATCCAACACTGTGGTTTGCGGGTTTTGTGCAACCTCAAGCTCGCCAATCTTCTTGAGCACCATCATTAACTGGTAAACGCTCTTATTCGCGAAGTAGATTGCTCGCACACGATCGTAGTAGCTGCGCGCCTCAGCGATTTGACCGGCGTCTCCATACAGATCAGCAGCGGCAGTCAGAGTTGACGCTTCGGTTTCCTTGATCTTCTTGCCCTGATAATAAGCTACGATCTTTTCAACCAATTCTCTGGCTTTGTTGTTGGCTTCGGGTGTCTTTAATCCGAGGAGGATAGCGCCTTCCGCATGCAGTATTTGCTGTAACGAATATGAGTTCGCTTGCAGGAGTTCCACTGCGAGCGCTTCTTCATAGGTCGAAACGGCCATTTGTTTATCCCGTTCGGCATAGTAAGCGGCTATGGCCATCAGATTTTGACTTAAGGTAGAGCGCCTGATCCCTTTACCTTCCTTCTCGCTTCTCTGGTCGATACGGCGATAAGCCTCGCGGGCCCCCTCGAATGAGCTCATCGCCGCCGCGTCGTCGTGAGCGTCTTTCTGAATGTTGCCGATAACCATTAGCGTATTGCCCTCTTCCAGGAAGTCACCGGACTTATGCCACGCGTCGCGCCGTTGTCCATAGTATTTCATTGCCTCAACGTCATCTTTGCCTTTATAAAATGTGGCTATCGTGCCGAGCAAACGTGCCTTCTCGTCAGCGTCAGTACTCTTGCTCAGCCCTTCTTCGAAGAATCGGTTAACCTCCGTTTTTCCACCTGACTTAAACAAGAGCTCCCCAACTTTCTTGAGCATTTCGTCGGCTGCAGCAAGGTTCTCGGACTTCTTTTTCGGATCGAGAGAAGCCTTCTGATAGGCAGTAAACGCTTCCTTGTAGAAAAGAAGAGCCTTGTCGTCGTCTTTCAGCTTTTCATAGAATTTGGCCAACTTGCTGCTAATGGTTGCCTCTTGCCTAAAACTTTCCTGCCTCCGATATATTGCGCGCGCTTTCTCGTAATAACGTACGGCGTCATATCCCTTTTCCGGACTATCCTCGGCAATCGTCTCGTAAACATCGCCGGCGTGATTCAAAACCCCAGCCTGGAGCAGCGGCTCCTTGGCTAAATCAAAAGCATCGCTTGCCTGATCGTAGTAGTCGACAATGGAATCAAACTCAGCGAGAAACTTCGGATCCGTCGGCGAGAGTTTTGGGGTTGACTCGTTAGACTTCGACTCCGCCTTCTTGAAAACATCTTTAAGAAGAACGTCGCCGGCCTTTCTCAGGACGTCCCCTTCCTTGTCATGCAGTCCAGCTGCCTTATACGCCACCCGTGCGTCTCGGTAGTATTGAACGCCTTTCTGAATATCGACATCGGCTTGCTCTTCAACCGCCTTTTTGTCTGTGTCATCAAGCTCGCTATTAATTTCAGCCATGCCGATCTGAAGGTCGCCCAGGTTTTGCAGAATATTCCCTGCTTTCAAAAAGCGGTCGTCGTCTCTATTGCCTTTATTGGCTTCGAGGGCAAGCTTGTAGAGGTCAACGGCCCTGGTTGCCTCCTTTACTAATTCTTCCCTCGCGGCGTCGTCGCCCGCATCAGTTGTATACGTTTGCAGAGTCAGGGCTGCCTGATAGTACTTCCTCATGAATTGGGAATCCTCTTCATCGCCGTCCGTTAACGGATTTGCACCCCCCTGGCTCATCATTGCAAGAATTCCCAGCGGAGCCCGATCGCGATGGATATCCGCAATACTGGAAAGCGCGTATGACACCCCGCCGGCATTTTCCTTCTTGCGGTAAAGGTTCTCCAGTTCCTTGAAGAGCTCAATCGCCGAATCCTGATCCTGTTCCTTCAACGCGCCAAGGGCCTGGCCTTTTAGGGCTTCGGCCGTCGCCACATCTTTTTGGGCTAACGCTTCATTCTTCGCTATGTCAGCCGCCTTCTTCTGGGCAAGCGCATCATTCTTGGCCTTCTCGGCCAATGTTTTCTCGATTAACGCGTCGTTCTTGGCCTTGTCGGCAGTTAGGATTGCGCCTTCCAGCTTCACATTAAGAGCGACCGCTTCGTTTTTTGCGATGTCCGCGGCGTCCTTCAACGTGACGGCATCATTCTTCTGCGCGTTTATGATCAAGTTCTGCTTGAAAAGCGCATCGCTGGCTAATTCCGCTTTCTTCTTAGCACCGTAAGCGTACACGCCCATCGCCAGCGAGAAGAGAAAGGCCACGCCAAAAATCAAAGCGGTTAACCGGCTGCGGTTGATTTCTTTGCGGCGCTGCGTTTCGTCTTTAAGAACCTGGGCATCACGGGCGGCGACGCTCTCGTCCAAGAAGCGCCCGGCCAACGCAAACTCCGGATGGTAACGCCGTGCCCAGACTTCATTCGGCTTGCCCTCCTCGCGCCACGTCAAAGCGATTTGCAGATCCGGATCACGCCAGAGACCGGCGCCGCCTTCCTTATATAGAACTGCGGTTTCGGCCAGGCGACGATAGATGCGCGCCGAGCGTGCTTCTTCGTCAACCCAGTCCTTTAGTCGAGACCAACCTCGGATCAAACTCTCATGGGAGATATCCACCAGAGATTCGGAATTCAAAGCGAGCGGTGCGGCCGGCATTAGAAAAGATCGGCCCGGCTGTCGAAAGGCTTCGATGACCGTAACGACTTCACTCTGGCGGGCACCGGTGATCGAGGTGAGCTCACTGAGTGTTATCGGACGGCGAATCTCGCGATTGTCGGTTCCCTTTTCGGTGAGGGCTTTAAAAAGGCTCGCCGCGACTTCACGATGATGATCGTTCGGCAACTTGAAATATGCATCATCGGCGTGCCGCGAAAGGGCCTCGGCCATTCCGCCCACTGCCTCGGCGCAACACAGATCAATGGCGTCGCCTTTGTGCACATCCTTATGCTTCCGCCGGACTATTTGCTCGCCCTCTTGCACGTCTATTTCCAGCCGCTTCTCGTTCCACTCGTGCCAGCTGCGCATCAACAGGTGTTGCAAGACCGGTAATTGATCCTGGCTGTCGCCCACCTCGTTCAAGAGCCGGTTGACGAGCCGCGGCGTAATCTTCCCGCCCCCAACTGCCACCGGCCCGGAGATCGCCTCGCGCAGCTGATCGCGCGTCAAACGCGGAATCAAGTATTGGCTTTCGTTGATTGCTTCCGGCAGCCCCCAGAACTGGGAACAATCGCCAAGGTAGTCTGAACGCATAGTCAACACGACGTAGATCGGAACCTCCCGCTGGCGCGCCGCTTCGAGCAGCAACTTAATGAAAGCAGCGGCTTCATTTCCATATTCCGCACCTTCGGCCACCCGTGCAAAACGAAAGATTTCCTCAAACTGGTCCACGACGATCAACAGGTTCTCACCCTCAACCATGACAGCCTGCCGCAAGGTATCAACCAGCCCGAGACTACCGCGCCGCAGAGTCGATTCCGCGATCGCCGTCTGGATAGCAGAGTTCTCTTCAAGTTCTGACCCGAATACGTCGGGAGTGTTCAAGGCCCGCGCCAGGTTCCCAATCGGATCATTACCAGGACGCAAAATCGCAACGCGCCAGGCGGAGCCGGCACTGGTCATAAACCCACCCCATAACGCCGGCAGAAATCCGGCTCGCACCAGCGACGATTTGCCGCTGCCGGACGTGCCTACTACCGCCAGGAAATGTGTGCGGCTAAGCTTGGCGATCAATTGTTCACTTTGCCCGTCGCGGCCGAAGAAGAGGTGGCTCTCATCAAACTCAAAGGGACGCAGGCCAGGAAAAGGGTTATTTGCTACTCGAATTTCGGCGAGGCTTTCAGAGGTTTGCATGCTCATAGCGTCCCTCCCTTTGTCTTACTAATGCGCGCGATGAAGTCGGCGAATGGCGACGGATCGAATTTGTCATAGTTCTTGATGACCGTTGCTTCAAGAGTTTTGAAACGTTCTTTGGTCGGGGATGGTGGCCCGGCCACATAAACTACTTTGCCAAGTAACGGTGTAATTCGTCCATAACCGGGCAGCTTCAGCAACTCGCGCAGCTTCATCCGCAGCCAGCCCTCACTGGCGTGAGCCTGGAAGATCAACACTGCGTCGCACAACAACAGGTTGTCCTTGTGGTCCTGGAAGACTTCCGCTTCGGTTCCTTCAACCAGCGGTAAAATTACTTCATAGCCCTGTGCGAAGAGATAGTCTTGCAGCGGTCCCACTTCATCAACGTCAGACTGATCGCAAATCAAGTAGATCCGGCTCGCCTCGCCTTGTTCGCTAGAGGCCAAAGTTGGCTTAGGCTTTTGGGTTAGTTTTGTTTGAATGATCGTTTTCAGATCTTCCAGCTTAACTTGCAAGAGCTCCGAGCCGTTGTGAGATGAAAAGCTATTCTGAAGATCGAGGACAAACTTCTGCTGTCGTGGTTCCTTCGGCTGTAATCCCGGAGGCATCCAGATCAACCTGGAAAACTGCGCATCGTCGCCGCGTTCTACGGCAAGTTCCTCCTGCAGGCGAACAACGGAGCGATCCGTCTCCATTTCAGGGATGGTGCCGTAATAGTCACCAATCAGGTGCACCGATAGCCGGCTGCGCTTGAGGTAATCGCGCACCGCCTGCTGCAACGAAGGGCCATCCTGAGGCAGGGCTTTGTCCGGCAGTACGAGGTGACCGTGCTGCAGCAACTCTCGCTTTACCTTATCGCGTTCTTCCTGGAGATCGAGCGTGGTCTCGGCCAGGTAGATTGTCGCCCCTTCGCTGTCCTTTTCAGGCTGAGGGGTCTTCTCACAGCTCATGCGGTTCAGCAGGAGGGAGATGTCCTGCGCAAGGTCTTCGAATCTCTCCCAGTATCTTTTGTCCTTCTCGCCCTTGGGGCCAATTTCATTGTCGTACTCGCGGAAACGGCCCGAGGCCTTATCGACTGCATAGAATTCATAACCGAGCATGTCTCGCAATTCCGGAGGATGCTCTTCCAAGGGAACGTAAGTCTTGGCAACTTTAAAGACGCGGTGCTTATCGCCGATGCGAACGCCGCCGCTTTGGTCAGCGGCACTGAAGAATTCATCGAGCTCTTCACGGCAGGATGGCGATGAAAGGTACCGCGGCGAAATGACGGTGATTAAAATAGCCGAGTTCGAAACTTCAATGACGATGGTTTGGTTGAAGACGTCGTTACCACCCAGTTTTCGATCGCGCCAGATCTTTATCTGTCCGCCCATCAGTTGTGGCAGGCGCCAGTCTAAAGCTTCGTGCAACAGATCAATCCAGCCCTTTTCGATTTCAGTGAAACGGGCGTTGTCGATGTGGGCGTAGCTGATGAAAAGATCGTTTTTGTAATTGAGCTTAGCGCTCATGTTTGGCCTCCCGAGAGAAAAGGCGCAGACTCCGCTGAGGAATTCAGGACTCAGAATTCAGGAGTCAGGATACAGAAGTTAGAATCAGTCAAATTAGTCAAAATTCTGACTCCTGAAGCCGAGTCGTGAATTCTGTTTTGAGGATATTTCCCTGTGCGGAAACGCCACATTCCTTGTTTATGTGAGACGCAAGCCCAGACCTGCCTGGACGTCAAAGTCTGACGAAGTAGTCGCACAATATTATATCCGTTCGAGTTGAGTCAACACAGTTATTCGCAAACAGAAGCAAAGCCAAACGGGGTGATCCTCTGGCTCCAGCGGAGCCAAATGTTTATAGACTTCACCGCCGACCTCTCTTTACCGCTCCAGCGCAGCGCCATCTACTGGTAGATGAGTATATCGAATCATTCATTTCGCTCGGCGGAGCGAAGGAAGCTATTAGAGCCAGGTCCTATAAACATTCGGTCCCTGCGGGACTGAACGATTTGTCTCGTACTTCCCTTATACTGCTCGTAGGGAGAGACGCAAGGTGCCAAACGCAAACGTCCGTGAAAGGTCAATTCTCAAGGTATTATCGCGCGCTTTGCGTTTGCGATGTCCCGCCTGCGGCGAGGCGTCCATCATCCGACGTCCCTTCCAGCTGCGACACCATTGTCCCAGCTGTCGTTCCCTATTCAAGCGCGAAGAAGGATTTTTCGTCGGCGCTATTCTGGCAAACATCCTGACAACCGAGTTCGTTATTTTGGCAGCCTGCTTGGTTTGGTTGATCTTGATTGGCTCCAGCTATGAGGCAGTGCTCGCGGGCCTCATCGTCCTTGGTCTACTATTTCCCGTCGCTTTTTATCACCATAGTTGGAGTTTCTGGCTGGCATTTGACTACCTTGTGGAAGGACTGCCGAAGTATGACAAAGCCTGACGAATTCTCGTTAGTCCGCGGAGCCGACTTTCTACTGAGCCAAAAGATGTTATCGCCTTGAAAAGCCGGCTTACCCGAAGTCGAGCTTAGCCAGCAACGGGAAGTGATCTGATGCGCTCGCTGCAACCGGCAACCCGCCTAACACCTCACACTCCAACAATCGATCAGCGAATACATCGGGAACGAATACGTAATCGAGTCGCAGGTGTGGGTCCCACACTGGAAAGGTGTAGCCCTTGTCGTTTGGGTGCAGATGGCGATAGCCATCGAGATATTTTGCGTCTCGAAGAATCTGAATCGTCTCACGTTGAATGTCACGACCGCTCAACCAAACCAACCCGCGAATCCAGGCGGGCATGCGCCGGACATCGAGGATCTCCCCGACCGCAATTGTATTGAAGTCTCCGACCAGAGCATGAAAGCCGTGCTGGTGCCGTTCAATGCTCTTCAATAGGGCGCGAATCTCTTTTACTCGCCTGCGTTCTCCCCACTTTGAAAACATAGAACTCAGGTGCAAACCAAAGATGCGCGCCTCACTCCCGCTAATTACAATTTCCAGAAAGGAGTGTTTCGCGCCGGCGGGATAATGCCATTCATGATGGCTCGTCTCTAAGCGGCTGATGTAGCCGATGGAGTGTTCGCGGCGCGCTGCCCAGAAGGGTAACCCGGTTGCGGTTGCCAGATGCTTGATGACGTTGGGATCCGTGGCCTCCTGAAAAACGACAACATCCGGCGCGGCGGCGCGGATCACCTCGGTCAATTCACTTTCGCGCCGGCGTCCGCCGAAGCGGATGTTGTAGCTAAGCAGCTTAACAATCACGAGGCTGGCGCCTCTATCACGATACAGTAAGGCTCATCAAACAAAACGTCGCGCGCATAGAGCACCAGGTTTGAAGTGGCCTGGAAGTTCACTGGCCTGCCGGCCAGGTTCTGAAGTTCCTCTCGCAAGGGATTGAGTGCCGGCGCAATTCCCGCATCCTCGTCGCAAAGCGGCTTGGTGTGCAGGGCGGGAATATAGAAGGCGTCTTCACTCCAGAATTCCATCACCTTGTCACCGATAAGGGTCACGTCAAGATCGCTGCTTCCGCGGCCACCGGCGTCAAAAGGCTTGCCGTCTTCCCAGCGCTTGTTGGTAACCACACTGCCCCGCAGCGCCACCGCCGTTCCTTCCGGCAATCCGGCTTTAAGCTTCACGCAAAACTCGCGGTACCTAAGGGCGTCTCCATCAAATGCCAGCCTTACAATTCGATCCTCAACCTGCTCATCGCCCACGTGATCTCACCCCTTAAACTTGTTCTGTTGCTTCTGATCTGGTTTACGCTCTACTTTATACCGCCTTCATTAGTTCCCCGTCGAGCGTTGGAGTTTTCGTGAACATAGAACTGCGGCAGGCAACGACGACAGACATTCCCGCGCTCGAGGAATTGATCCGCGCATCCGTTACGGCGTTGAGCACTGAACATTACACGTCCGAACAAATTAATAGCGCCCTGACACACGTTTTTGGCGTCGACACTCAACTGATAGCCGATGGAACTTATTTTGTCGCTGAGATCGAGGGCCAATTAGCCGGCAGCGGCGGATGGAGCAAAAGGACGACTATGTTTGGCGGGGACCAGTTGAAAGCTGACACTCTCGATTCACTACTTGATCCCGCTACCGAAGCCGCACGCATTCGCGCTTTTTATGTTCACCCACTATGGTCTCGAAGAGGGGTCGGCAGCCGCATACTGACGGCGTGTGAAAACGCCGCACGCGCTGCCGGTTTCAGCCGGATCGAACTCGTCGCTACGCTACCCGGTGAACCGCTATACGAGGCTCGTGCTTATGAAAAAGCTGCAGCGATGCAACTCAAGACACCTGACGGAGAATCGTTGCGGGCATTTCGCATGACGAAGTCACTCAAGTGATTTGCTGGGACCGCGGGCGTCCCGCCCGCAAACGCACCATCAGGCGCGCGGGGTTTGGCAACAATCTTTTCGCGCTGCGCGCTCATTGCGGGCGGGACGCCCGCGGTCCCAGCAAATCACTTGAGTTACGACCTCACGGCAGTAGCTAACGATCGCCATGACTGATGTAATAGCTCATCAATCTTTGCCCAGTCGGCTTCAGTTACCACACCTGCATCAGCCTTTGTGTCCCGAATAGTCATCGCTTCCGCGCGTAAACGACCGTGTTCCTGCAGGCGCTCGATGGGAATCCTGTAAATCTCCGCCTGCAGGTCCGCCAGCGCACGCTCAAGGTCGCCGGGTGGATGCTTCGCCCGTTCGCGATGAATGATCCACCATTCAAGTTCAAGGCGCGCGCAGATCAATAGGATGCGTTTCTTGCGCGATTTCTTTTTAGCTCCCATATCCAAAGACTCCGGCTTGGAGGTTCACATCTCGGATGCGTTATTATCATGGCGATCCACATTTCACAATTGTCGGTCCGTAAACATAGATTTCGTTTCGAGTGCCGACTCTAATTACGAGGAATGACATGCAAGACTTTCTAAACGATTTTCGCCAGACGATCGACGTTGCTGCAAAACAACTTCTCCAGATTCCGACCGAGCAAAATCAAACACCCAGGGCCGCGGGCAAATGGTCGCCTAAGGAGATCGTTGGACACCTAATCGATTCCGCTTCAAATAATCATCAGCGGTTTGTGCGGGCGCAGTTTACGGACGATTTGGTATTCGCCGGCTACGAGCAGGAGGGTTGGGTTCGCGCTCAAAACTACCAGGGCGAAGACTGGGCTGAGCTGGTGCAGCTCTGGAAACTATACAATCAGCACATCCTGCACGTGATGGCGCGCACGCCGGAGGAAATGCGGATGAAGTTGCGTCACAAACACAATCTTCATCAGATTGCCTCTGACAGTCTTAGTGAGAATGAACCGGTGACGCTGGATTGGTTCATGCGCGACTACGTCGACCACATGAAGAAACATCTGGGACAGATACTGGGAGCAGAGTGGCAACGGGCCGCGGCGAAACAGAGCTCGTGAATTCACTCGCGCGGAACCATGGAGTTAGTTTTCGCTCCAGCGGAGCGATATGTTTACAGCTACAAGCCACGATACGCGCGACTTACTTAGCTGCCACTCGGCAATCGCGTAGTGGTACTGACCTCACTCCATTGTCGGGGCGCGCATCTTCAGCCGATCCAAAAACAGAGTTTTTCAAACTGCATCAGTACGGTCTGTTGCCACGCCTTGTCACTGTAGCCGAGAAAGTTTTATCCTACCGTCCTCCAGCAAGAACAGTTTCAGTTTTCCCTGAGGTGAAAAGAGGACGTTATTCCAATGGACTACACCTACGAACAGCTCAAACACAAGACCGTCGCCGAGTTACGTGAAATCGCGAAAGGCAACGAACACGAAGCGCTGCAAGGTTACACGCAGCTGAACAAGGACCACCTGCTCGTGGCTCTCTCAAAGGCTCTCGGAATCAAGCACGAGCACCATGAAGTTGTTGGCGTCGACAAAGCCTCGATCAAGTCGCGCATTCGTGAAATGAAACAGAAGCGCGATGAAGCGATTGCCGCCCACGACCATGCGAAACTTAAAGTTGCGCGCAGAACAATTCATCGCCTCAAGCGACAGATCCACAAGGCAACCGTTTGACTCTTTGGAGTGCGGCGACCTGTCGCCGCTTTGTTCGGTCGCGACCTGTCGCGACCATCAGTCGGTTGAAACTCCAAACGGAATTGGGCGTCAAGCCGCCCAAGACCAAAGCGGTGACAGGTCACCGCACTCCAAAAAAAGTGTGAGGTAGCCATGAAAAGAGCTATCGACATGAGTGTCAACGGAGTCACTCATCAAGACGAGGTGGAACCGCGGCTGTTACTGGTGCACTACCTGCGCGACGTGCTTGGACTGACCGGCACGCACATCGGCTGTGAGACTTCGCTCTGCGGAGCCTGCACAACGATGGTGGACGGTCAGGCAGTAAAGTCGTGCACCATGCTCGCTGTGCAGGCAGACGGTGCAGAGGTCACAACTATTGAAGGGCTCATGAAAAACGGCAAGCTCCATCCGATGCAGGAAGGGTTTTGGGAACGCCATGGTCTGCAGTGTGGCTATTGCACTCCCGGCATGATCATGGCGGCTTCGCAAATTATCGATCGCAATGCGGACCCTTCGCGAGAAGAGATACGACACGGGCTTGAGGGCAATCTCTGTCGCTGCACCGGCTACCAACACATTGTCGAAGCCGTCGAGTACGCAGCAAAAAAGTCTGTGGTCTGAAGTCTGGAGTCTGAAGTTCAGCATGCCCACCTTCAGAAGAATTGAAGATATTCAAGCTTGGCAGAAGGCGCGCGAGGTCACGAAGATGATTTATGCCCTGACGGGAACGGACTGCTTGCAAAGGATTTTGGTTTACGAAGCCAGATCCAAAGAGCCAGCGTTTCGATCATGGCAAATATTGCCGAAGGATTTGCAGACGTTCTGACAAAGAGTTTGCGAACCTCCTGAATATGGCTCATGGCTCAGTTTCGGAAACGCAATCTCACTTGTATGTTGCCTTGGATTTACATTACGTAGATCAAGTGACATTCATCAAAGTCTATGAACTACTCGAGGAGATTTCGCGGATGACTCTGGCGCTTGCTCAGCGCTTGCGAGGTTCTCAGCTATGAATGACGATCACAGACTCCAGACTGCAGACTCCAGACCTAAGACTCGTCTTAATTACGTTGGACAACGCTTAAAGCGAACTGAAGACCCGCGGCTCATAAAGGGCCTGGCACATTACGTCGACGACATTCGCCTACCTGACACGCTGCACGTTGCCTTCGTCCGTTCCGTCTACGCGCATGCGCGGATCAACGGCATTGATACCAGCGAAGCACTGAAGGCGCCGGGCGTCGTGGCGGTCTATACAGGGAAAGACGTTGCCAAGGTTGGTCCGGTTCCCTGCGCCAGCGCGCTACCCGGTCTGAAAGTGCCGGACTATCGCGTGTTGGCCCAGGACAAAGTTTATTTTGTCGGCCAACCCATCGCAGCGGTGGTGGCGCGCGATGCCTACGTGGCCCGCGATGCATTGGATCTGGTGATGGTCGACTACGACGACCTTCCCGTGGTTGTCGATGTTGAAGCGGCCGCTAAAGGCGGCCCGGTGATCTACGAAGACTTTGGCGACAACATTGCTTACAAGCTGACTGCCGGTGAGGGCGACATCGACGCGGCCTTAGCGGCGTCTGACCATGTGCTCAAACAGCGCATCGTCCATCAACGGCTCGCGCCGATAGCCATGGAGGGTCGCGGTGTTCTGGCGCGTTATTTTCCCGGTGAAGAAGAGCTGACCATCTGGTCGTCAACACAAATTCCACATCTGCTCCGCACCCAACTCGCGTTGATGATCGGCATTCCGGAAAACAAGCTGCGAGTGATCACGCCGGAAGTGGGCGGCGGTTTTGGTTCAAAGCTGAACGTCTACGCTGAGGAAGCACTGCTCGGCTGGATTTCGATGCAGCTCGGGAAACCGGTGAAGTGGATCGAAGGGCGTCGCGAAAATATTCAGGGCACGATCCACGGCCGCGGTCAGGTTGGCTACATTGAGATTGGCTGCAAAAACGACGGCAGCATCACCGGGCTTCGCTACAACGTGTTCGCCGACCTTGGTGCCTACCTGCAGCTTCTGACTCCTGCCATTCCTACGTTAACCGGCTTGATGCTATCCGGTGCTTACAAGATCCCCGCAATTCAAATCAACGTCACCGGTTGCTTCACCAACAAGATGTCTACCGACGCCTATCGCGGCGCCGGCAGGCCGGAAGCCACATACGTGGTCGAGCGGGCAATGGATCTCGTCGCGGCTGAGCTCGGAATTGATCCTGCTGAAGTTCGCCGAAAAAATTTCCCGGGCAGGGATGAGTTTCCTTTTCACACTGCTACCGGTCTCGATTATGACAGTGGGGATTACGAAGCTGCTCTCGACAAAGCGCAGGCAATTCTCGGTTACGCCGAATTGCGCGAGGAGCAGAAGAAAGCACGGGCTGAAGGGCGACTGCTCGGCATCGGCATTTCAACTTATGTGGAGATTTGCGCTCTGGGACCCTCTCAGGCAATGCCCGCCGGTGGCTGGGAAAGTGCCACCGTGCGAATTGAGCCTACCGGTAAAGTCACTGTATTGACAGGTGCCTCGCCACACGGCCAGGGGCAGGAGACGTCGTTTGCTCAGATTGCCGCAGACGAACTCGGCGTGGATCTGAACGATGTAACTGTCATCCACGGAGACACCGGAATTGTTCAATACGGCATCGGCACGTTTGGCAGCCGCGCGACCGCGGTTGGCGGAACTGCGGTGTTCATCGCCATTCAGAAACTTAAGGACAAGGCCAACAAGATTGCCGCGCACATTCTCAAGGCAGACGAAGCAAGTCTTTCTTTTTCCGGCGGTCGCTTTTCGCGCGCGACTCCTGCAACAGAAGGAAGCTCAGAACCGGTCGTGCCGGTCGGCGAGGCTCCCGCCGGCGCCCTTCCCGAACCTGACACCGAAGGCAAGTCGAGCCTGACGATTCAGGAGGTTGCTCTCGCAGCTCACATTGCTCGTGAACTTCCGCCCGATACTGAACCGGGACTTTCTGCCACCTACTTTTTCGAACCAAAGAATTTCACTTTTCCCTTTGGCACACACCTCGTCGTAGTTGAAATCGATCGTGAGACTGGTGACATCAAGTTTCTCCGCTACGTTGCCGTCGACGACTGCGGCAAGGTGATTAATCCCCTGCTCGTCGACGGGCAGCTCCACGGTGGAATTGTTCAGTCGCTGGGCCAGGCGCTTTTCGAGGAAGTTGTTTATGACGATCAGGGCCAGTTAGTTACCGGAAGTTTAATGGACTACGCGCTGCCAAGAGCGTCACATATCCCCTGGCTGGAGTTGGATCGCACGGAGACACCTTCGCCGGTAAACCCTTTGGGCGTTAAGGGTGTCGGTGAAGCCGGTACGATTGGCGCAACGCCGGCGATCGTGGGAGCAATCGTTGATGCGCTGTCGCCTTTCGGCGTGAAGCATCTGGACATGCCGGTAAAACCTGAGGCGATTTGGCGAATACTCAACGCCGAGTAGCATCCATTTTGGAGTGCGGCGACCTGTCGCCGCTTTAGTCTTGGGGGCTTGACGCCCAATTGGTTTAGAAGCTTCGATCGAGCAGTGGTCGCGACAGGTCGCGACCGGCGAAAGCGGTGACAGGTCACCGCACTCCAAAAAGGAGACGATAAATGATACCTGCAGCTTTTGACTACCAAGCGCCGGCCACAATCGATGAGGCCCTGTCATTGCTGGCCGCCAATCCTGACGAAGCGAAAATACTGGCTGGCGGTCACAGCCTGATTCCGGCAATGAAGCTGCGGCTGGCCCAACCCGGCCTGCTTATCGATATCGGCCGGATAAAGGACCTGGCGTATATACGCGAAGAAGCCGATCAGATTGCGATTGGCGCCATGACCACTCACTACGCAATCGAATCGTCGGCTCTGCTGCAAAAAATTTGTCCGTTGCTGCCTGACTGCGCCTCACACATTGGCGACGTGCAAGTTAGAAACAAGGGCACGATTGGCGGCAGCGTCGCCCATTCAGATCCGGCAGGTGATTGGCCTGCCGCGGTAATTGCGTTGAATGCTCAGATGATTGCAGTGAGCGCGAATGGTGAGCGAACGATCAATGCTGACGATTTCTTCGTCGACCTGTTAACAACTGCGTTGTCTCCTGGCGAGATACTGCGCGAGATCCGTATGCCTAAACCTGCCGGACGTTTTGTGCACTCTTATCAGAAAGTGCGACATCCCGCGTCAGGATTTGCGGTAGTAGGGGTTGCTGTTGCCATCGGCCTGGGTGCGGATGGTTCATGTGAACGCGCGAGCGTTGGTGTCACAGGCGTGGCTTCGAAGGCGTATCGTGCCGCCGGGGTCGAAGCAGCACTCAAGGGTCAGACGCTAAATGACGAGACGATCGCGCAGGCTGCCGCTCATGCAACTGATGGCGTTGACGCAAATTCAGACCTTTACGCCTCAGAAGACTACCGGCGGCATCTGGCGCAGGTTTACACCAGACGAGCACTTCAGCAAAGCCGGGGCTAGACCACTCAAGAGATTGTCTGGGACCGGTCAAGTGAGTTGCCGGGACCGCGGGCGTCCCGCCCGCAATGAGCGCGAAAGCGCGAAAATATTAGCTTCCAAAGACTGCGCGCCTAACGGCGCGTCTGCGGGCGGGACGCCCGCGGTCCCAGCACATCACGTGAACGTCACGAACGTAGATGAAGATCGAAGGCACACATCAGTTGAAGGCTTCGCGCGCGCGCGTCTACGAATTGCTCGTAGATCCGGAAGTTCTGCAGCGTTGCATTCCTGGCTGCGAGCGTCTGGAGCAGACTGAAGCCAACTCCTACTCAGCAACCATTCGCGCCGGCGTCGGTGCTATCAAGGGCGTATTTGCCGGAACTGTCCGGCTTGAAGATATGCGGCCGCCGGAGCATTACCGGATTGTCGTTTCGGGCAAAGGCACACCGGGGTTCCTAAAAGGATCCGGCGATCTGGACCTGGAGGAAGAGGGCGTAGGCACGCTCATAAAATATACCGGCGATCTTCAACTGGGTGGGACGATTGCGAGCGTTGGTCAGCGAATGATCCAGGGCACGGCCAAGATGATGGCCTCGCAATTCTTCACAGCCCTGGAAGCGGAGGCTAAAACTGAACCTGGTGAACCACCACCGAAGCACGGTTTTTTTCGCTCCCTCCTGAGGTGGCTCTCAGGGTTGCTGCGCAAATAGAGGCGTCTCACTCCTAACAGCGAAAGTTGCGGAGGGTTGATAAGAAAGACTAGCCGCGGATAAACGTGGATGACGCGAATCTGAAAAGAACTTAAGACCTCTTACATAGCTGTTTTTGCTCCGGGTTTTGGTTTTGGCTCAGATCCGCGTTTATCCGCGAAAATCTTCACTTGTTCGACTCGCGCCGCCCGCGCGCGATGAAATCCTCAATTTCAGAAATCTTTCGCGGCAAGGCCTCCGTCATCCACTTCACGCCGCTTGACGTAACCACTAAATCATCTTCAATGCGCACGCCGATGCCTTTGTATTTCTCGTACGCAGGTCGAATGGCCGCGATGAATTTTTCGTTCTCGGCCGTTTTCGGCAAGTTCTCGAGCGCATCGGGCCTGACATAAATACCCGGCTCGTTCGTGAAGACCATTCCCGGTTCCAATTTCGACGCGTAGTTGCCAACATCGTGCACGTTCATTCCCAGCCAATGTGAAGTGCCATGCATGAACCAAATTCGATACTGTTCTGAATTCTTATCCGTGATCAGCCCCAGTTTGAACAGCCCCTGTTTGATCACTTCCTGCGAGGCGCGGTGAACGTCTGATATCCTGGCGCCCGGACGCGACGCCAACGCCGCCGCTTCCTGCGCATCGTAAACAATCTGATAGATATCAGCCTGGGCCGGCGAAAACTTTCCGTTAACAGGAAAAGTCCGGGTCACGTCGGCTGAGTAGTGGTTATACTCGGCGCCCACGTCCATCAGTAATAGTTCTCCAGGTTTGACCTGACCTTGCGACTCTTCATAATGCAAGGTGGTAGCGTTAGGTCCACAACCAACAATCGATGGATAACCCCAGTGATCGGCGTTGCGAAGTTTGAAGGTATAGGCCACCTGGGCATCAACTTCGTATTCCCATTTCGCATCGGCGGCTGCTACCCAGGCACGCTCGTGCGCTTCAGTCGTGATATCTATGGCGTGCTGCAGCAGTGCAAGTTCGAGCACGGACTTTCGCAACCGCATCTCAGCGAAAATTGGAGTCGCATTCTTAATGCTGTAGCCTGAGGCCGACTTCGACCACTCCGAAGCAAAACGTTGTTCCTGTCGATACTCCAGGCTGTCACCGGCGCCCGGCACCAGCAGATAAATCTCGCCGTTGTTATCAAGGGCTGCGGCAAATAACTTATCGAAACCGAGGCTACTGGGAGTTGCGCTACTTTCACTCGATGCCGAGGCGGACGACATCAGAATCTTTTCGGGCTTCGGACGATATGGCTGCCGGTTGCGAAGGGCTCGCATAAAAGGTTCAAACTCACCCGCTTCCCAAATTTCCTTGATACCGGAAATCTGACTCGCTTCCTCTGGGCTATACATGTGGCCGGTCCAGGTTTCCGCACGCGCATCTCGTCGCGGCAGGAAAAGGATTGCCGGTAGCCCGGCATTGCCCGGTGTGAGCACCAGGGTCGCACCTTTCTGCTTTAGATTCGTAAGGTAATAGAGATTGTTCTCTTGCCGATACTCGTAATCAACGTCATTCGTGTAGACCCGCGGTTCAGTGCTGAAGAGAATTAGAATCCCCTTGTCGCCAATCGCTTGCCCCACACGCGCGCGACGGCTCGCAAGCTCTGCCAGGCGCGTATTCTCATCAAAAGCCGGGGCCGGCGGCGCCATCCTGATTACGGAACTCTTCGCAGTTTCGACTAAGCCTTCGCACGCCGCGACTGGTAAGGCGTTCAGTAAAAACGACAGAGCGACTGAGCCGATTGCAATCTTTGCAGAAATTAGTTTCATAAACTCTCCGGGAGGTTTGGGCTTGCAATGAATGTTAGTAAAGAAGGCTGGGAAACAAAGAATGACTAGTTCGCCTACAAGATCAATTCACTCGTCTTCTGCGTAGAAACCTTGCCGGTGGAATCACACGCACGGTGCCATCTTTCGTCGTCACTATGCGCCTGCCGTCGGGCAGAATTGTGACCTGATTCCCGTTGCGCAGGGTCCGCTGTTGCGTGTTAGGAATAAACACTTCGGGCGCCTCCGGAGTTACCGGTATCTCTCGCGTAGGAGAGTGCTCGCCGACGTTGGTGTCGGGTTCCTCGTCGTGCCCTGTGGGATTCTTTTCAGCCTTGTTCTTCTTTGCGCTCTTCTCATTCTTTTTAGCGGGCTCATTTACAATAGGCGAAACATTGCCTACCGGCTGCTTCTCTTCCTTCAGACTGCCGGAGGCAGGTTCGGAATTAACGCGTTCCGCTACCGGTGAAGGTTCAACCGGCGCCGTATTCACGTTGTGCTGATCGCCAGAGTTGATGGGCGTTGCTACTTCCGTCGAATTTCGATGTTGATAGGCATAGAACCCGCCAAACAAAACTCCGATCAAAACCAGCGCCGCCGCGCCCAGGGCCCAGGGTGCAACTCTTCTTCGGGCCACTGTCGTTTGAGACCGCACCACAGTAGTCTCGCCCGTCTTAAGCATGGTCGGAGTGGAATCAACTTGCGCTCTTTCGGTCAGCGTCGCTCCGGACGGCGCGTGAAGAACGGTCGGCGCTTCGCTCTTACCGGGCAAGGTTACAACTTCAGCCGTTCCCTTAAGAGCATCGCGCATCGCAGCTGCCGTCGGGTAACGTTGGTCCCGACTCTGCCTCATCCCTCGCGCCAAAACGTTTGCCACTTCCGGACCGATGCTAGCCAAAACCTCATTTGCCGGCATTAGCGGATCGGGTTGACCATTAACCAGCGAGGCTGCGCGCGTTAAGGCGTCGGGCGGTTTCACGCCGGTCATGAGGTGGTAAAGCGTCGCACTCAACGCATAGATGTCGCTACGGGCATCTGTTCCCATTCCCTGAATCTGCTCCAGCGGTGCGTAGTTTGGAGTGTAGCCATAGATGCTGGCTGAGGTCGTCACCACAGAAACTCCCCCGGACTGTCCCTTCGCCAAACCAAAATCCAAAAGGATGATCTGGCCCCGGCCTGTCAGCTTCAGATTCTGTGGTTTGATGTCACGATGGATGATTTGCGGATCTTGCGTATGTAAATAATCGAGCGCGTCCAGCAATTGATCACCCCAGGTGAGTACCTGATCTAGTGGAAACGGCGCTTGCTTGCGGGCCATCATTTGCGAAAGGTCGTAACCGGGAATGAACTGCATTACCAGAAACTGGCCATCGCCTTCTCCGAAGTGGTCGCTGACTCGCGGCAGGGCCGGATGGTGCATGCCTGCCAGCAACTTCGCCTCATGCTCAAACTGTTTACGTAATCGTTCGTCGGCAAACAGCGTTTCCTTCAGGGCGACCGTCGTTTCGAGCCGCTCGTCAATCGCTTCGTAGACGGCACCCATGCCGCCCTGGCCTAGCAGGCGAACGATCCGATAACGACTTTGTAAAACAGTTTCCGGCGCCAGCATTACGATTTCTCGGATTACTTCAGATGGGGAGCCGCAAGCATTATACACACGCACACTCTGACACGAAATCAAGCCCTAAATGTTCCGTTAAGCTTCAGCCTTGTCGCAATTAGCCTCAACTTGAAGTTTGTCGGACAACACAATCAGGCGTATGCTGTCCGCACCCGTGAGTGATTCCCATCCTTTGCAGGACGATGAAGTAATCGACGTCGGTCCGTCAAGAAAACGCCGCTGGCGACGTTGGCTGATTGCGGCAGTTGTGTTGTTGCTGCTGGTCTTGTCTCGTGGCCTTTCGATTTATCTATCGGCCGCCTGGTTTAGCTCGCTCGGTTTCTCGCCAGTCTACTGGTACATATTCAAACTAAAAGCAGCACTGTTTCTGGCCTTTGTTTTGGTCACCATCGTCATCCTGCGCACGGCGTTTTGGTTGCTTGAGCGTACGTTCGCCATGCAGCCAATGGAGAAACGGACGATCATCGTCAACAATCAGCCAATTCAGTTTTCGCCGGAACGCTTTGTGAGACCGATAGCCTGGATTATCGCGGCGCTCTTCGGTCTGTATTATGGCTTCGCGATGAAGAGCGAGTGGCAGGAGTTTGCACTTTACTTCAATCAGGTACCTGCAGCTTCCTCGGATCCGATCTTCAACAAGCCGATCAGCTTCTACCTTTTCTCGCTGCCGGTTTACGATTTGATAAGTAGCTGGACCGTCACGCTGACCTTTGTCATTCTTTGCGCCGCCATCGCCTATTCGCTTCTTGCCGTCCCACAAAAGGTCTTAAAGAGTCCCCGGAAGGATGCCGCGCGCGCCCCCTGGGCTGGGGTTTCGCTGGCCCTCGCTGTGTTTCTTGCGGTGCTGGCGTGGCGCACATATCTCTCGCGCTTTCCTTATCTTTGGGAGGATCATCAAACTTTTTCCGGAGTAACTTTCACCGAGGCAAACTATCTCCTGCCGGCGCTCTACTTCGTTTCCATAGCCTTGCTTCTTGCCTCGGCGATCGCAGCCATCAACGCGTTCTCAAGGCGTAGTCTTCGATTATTGCTGGTGGGGTTGGCCATTCCGCTGCTGGTTTATGTTATCGGCGTTTATCTTGTGCCGGCATACGTCACCAGCTTCATAGTTAAACCCAACGAGCTGGCGCGGGAAACCCCTTACATTGAACAAAACATCGCCTGGACCCGGCGCGCATTTGGACTCGAACAAGTTGAGCTGCGCGACTTCGAGGCCGAAAGCGCTACCGAAGCTCTGGATCTAAATGCTAACAGACCGACGCTCGACAACATTCGACTCTGGGACTGGCATGCGCTGCAGGATACCCTCAAGCAGATACAAGCGATCAGGACTTACTACGACTTCCCGGATGTCGATGTGGATCGTTATTCCCTTGACGGCAGCATCCGACAAATGATGGTTGCGGCACGTGAAATAAACGTCGGCAAACTGCCGGAGGCGTCCCGAAATTGGATCAATGAAAAACTGATCTACACGCATGGCTACGGAATTACCATGAACACGGCAAACGGCTTCACGCCTGAAGGCATGCCGCGCTTCGTGGTTTCAGACATGCCGGTCAAATCCAGCTCCGCTGAAATCAAAGTGACGCGCCCGGAAATCTATTACGGCCAGGAAACTAATACTGACATTTACGTTAAGACACGGCTGAAGGAATTTGACTTTCCGCAGGGCGAAACGAACACCGAAACAAGTTACGAGGCCACAGGCGGCATCAGAATCGGAGGACGCGCCAGACGAATGCTGCTGGCATGGGCCCTGGGCGACCTTTCAAGGCTTCCCTTCTCGAATGATGTCAATTCAGAGAGTCGCGTCTTAATCCATCGCAATATTCGCGAACTAGTTAACGGAATTGCACCGTTTCTAATCTATGACAACGATCCCTACGTTGTAGTGAGTAATGAAGGCCGGCTCTTCTGGATGCTTGATGCTTTTACTGAGTCGTCGTCCTATCCATATTCCAGACATCACGCTGTCGGAGACAACAACGTCAACTACATCCGGAATAGCGTTAAAGTAGTCATTGACGCATACAACGGCACGACACACTTTTATGTTTTCGATAATAACGATCCCTTGATTGCCACCTATCGCGCGACGTTCCCCTCGTTATTTCTGGATGCAAGCCAGATGCCCCCTGACCTGCGCGCCCACGTGCGCTATCCCGAAACATTAATTCGTGTGCAGGGCGAGGTCTACGGCCTCTATCACACGCAGAGTCCTAAAGCGTTCTTCCAGCGCGAGGACGTATGGAACGTGGCCCAACAAGTCGGCATCGATGGCAATGAGAAAAAACAGGTCCAGCAAATCGACCCTTACTTTGTCTTGATGCAGTTGCCAGGAGAAAAACCCACTCGCGAGTTTGTTTTGATCCTCCCGTTCACCCCGGCGGGACGTAATAATCTGATTGGTTGGATGGCCGGTCGTTGCGACGGTGATGAGTATGGCAGGCTCTTGATTTACAACTTTCCCAAGTCGCGACTGATTGATGGGCCGTTACAAATTGAAGCCCGCATCGATCAAAACTCTCAGTTGTCCTCGCAGTTCACTCTCTGGAATCAACAGGGCTCGCACGTACTGCGGGGGCACCTGCTGGTTATCCCGATTGGCAAGTCGTTGCTGTTCGTCGAACCAATCTATCTGAAGGCAGAAAGCAGTCCCATGCCTGAGTTACGCCTGGTGGTCCTTGCAACACAGGATCGCCTCGGTTTTGGACCGACCTTTGATGATGCGATGAATAGTATTTTCGGTGACCTTGGGCGCCCGCCGACGCAGCAGAAACCGGAACCCTCAAAAGAGACGAGCGCGGAAGGTCAGCCAAAGCCTGCTGCATCACCTTCACCACCCGGTCAGCCTGCCCCAGCGGCCAGCGTCCAGCAGTTGATAGACAAGGCGGTCCAGGAATTTGAGGAGTATCAACGCCTCACTTCCCAGGGCAAGCTCGGCGAAGCCGGCCAGAAGCTGGAACAGCACAAACGCACCCTCGAGGAGTTGAAGCGGGCCGGCGCCAGGAAGCCTTAAGCTCTCAATCCGACGTCTCTAAATAGCCTAACATCACCTTCAGTGTATTTCTGCAGACTACTGTTTTCCTCAGGTATTCTTAACGTTGACGGCCGATTGTATAGTATCGGCGTACAATAGTTTTTTACGTTAGCCTGAAACGCCTGCCTTGGGTTATATTGGCAAACCAATTTCAAAGACCAACTCCCAACGACTCCCTGCAAGCGAGTCTGGATACGGAGAACCCTGGGGGACGACTTGGCAGCGGCGGCATTCTACGACCTCGAAGGAACGTTGGTTAGCACCAACCTGATTCACACGCTTGGCTTCTACGCCAGGAATGAGCCAGGCCTGTTCCGAAGCTTCAAGAAGAGCGCGGCGACTTTGCTGAGCCTGCCGATGTTTGCCGTTACCGACCAATATAGCCGGAAGGTTTTTAACGACCTTTACTTCAAGCGCTACAAAGGCGTGAAGGAAGATCGCTTGCGCTTCCTTGCCGACGACTTATTCATTTCGGTGCTGAAGCCGGCAGTCTTCCCGGGTGCTTATGAACTGCTTGAGAAATCACGAAGCCTGGGGTTACGCCAGGTGGTCGTGACTGGAGCGTTAGATGTTTCAGTGAAACCGTTGATGGAACATCTGGGCATTGAAGAGTACGTGGCGAACCGTCTGGAGTTTGTTAACGGAGTCGCCACCGGCAGGCTGCTGCCTCCGGTCATGGCGGCAGCAACGAAGGCATCCTGGATACGAGTATTCGCGGAACGTGAGGGACTGAGTTTAAGCGACTCCTACGCTTATACCGACAGCATGAGTGATCTGCCGATGCTTTCGATCGTCGGTCACCCGGCAGCGATCAACCCTGACATGCGCTTGAGACAAACAGCTCTGCATCATGATTGGCCAATACTTAATCTAAAGTGAGCTCTCTTGCTTATGAGATCCACGCTTGCTGTATTCGTCGCGTTAATTCTGATCGGCGGCTCTTCCTGTTCTTACGAGGTCAAACATAAGACGGAGGTTGCAGTTGAGCAAGCGGCGGAGAAGTTTCATCAGCAGTTAAATGAGGAACAGTATCAGACGATTTATTACGAAGCTGATGCCGAACTGCGAAACAGAGTTACCGAAGCAGAGTTTACAGATCAACTTCGGTCGGCGCACGAGCAACTGGGAAGAGTGTCAGGGAAAGTCTATGTATTTATTGATGACAGCGTATGGCGCGCGTTACGAAATGCGTTCGGAACCAAGCGGGAAATCGTTGCGCATCGGAATTTTCCTGCCAGCGATACGATAATGGGAGATGAACAATTTGCATGGGCCGTAGAGAGTGATGCGCCGAAACTCCTTTCATACAAGCTTCAACGGATTTGTAGTAAACCCTGCAGAATAGTCTTCGGGTCACGATAGAAAACAATGGCACTTCAACTAAGACGAAAAACGCACGAATCGGTTGTCTACATCGATCGCGACAGCGCGCCTCGTATCATGCCATCCGGCGAAGACTTCATTCTCGAGGATCTTCCGATTGGCACACGGGTGCTTTATCCCAACCCGCCGATCAAGGGACTGCCGAACCGCGAGGCGGCTATTCGCTATGCGCTGAATCATCCCCTAGGGTGTGATCCCTTGTTCGCTCAGCTCGAACCGGGCATGCGCGTCACCGTAGCTGTTGACGACATCAGCCTGCCGCTGCCGCCGATGGCTACGCCCGACATCCGGCAAAGCGTACTTGAGATCGTGTTGGACATGCTCGCCGGCCACGGCGTAGACGACGTACACATCATCATCGCCAATTCCCTTCACCGGAAGATGACTGAATGGGAAATGAAGCGCATGGTCGGAAAGAAGATCTTTGACGAATACTATCCCGATCGTTATTACAACCATGACGCTGAGTGGGCCGATGGCCTGATAAAACTGGGCGAAACGAAGCACAAGGAACCGCTGACACTGAATCGCCGCGCCGCTGAAAGCGATTTGTTGATTTACGTCAACATAAACCTCGTGCCGATGGACGGTGGTCATAAGTCGGTGGCTGTCGGTTTGTGTGATTACCAATCGTTGCGGGCCCATCACGAGCCACAGACGATCCGCGATTCGGACAGTTACATGGATCCGGCCAGATCAGAGCTAAATCACAAGGTGCACCGCCTGGGCAAGATTGTCGATGAGCAGTTGAACGTTTTTCATATTGAGACTGCCATCAACAATCGCATGTACAAAGGCGACATGGATTTCCTGCTCCGGAATGAGGATGACTTCACGGCTTTTGATCGCATGAAGTTTGAAGCCATGCGTTACTCGATGAGCAAACTACCGCGACCGGCTCGCCGGAAGCTACTGCATTCACGGCCGGCCCAGTACGAGATGATCGCCTGTCATGCGGGCAAGACTGAACCGGTGCACGATAAGATTATTGCGAAGGCGTTTGATCAGTATGCGATTCCGGTAACTGGTCAGTGTGACATCCTGATCACGGGCATCCCGGACATTTCGCCCTATAACGTCTATTCGATCCTGAACCCACTGCTCGTTCAGGTGATGGGTCTGGGTTATCACTTCAACTTCTATCGCAACAAACCGTTGCTCAAAAAGGGCGGCGTCCTGATCATTCACCATCCCTGTTACGACGAGTTTGATCACAAATTTCACCCGAGTTATATCGAGTTTTTCAATCGATTGTTGCCGGAGACGCGCGACGCGTTTGTCTTGCGCGATAAGTATGAAGAGGAGTTTGCAAACAATCCTAGTTATGTGGAGATGTACCGGCGCGGTAATGCCTATCATGGCGCGCATCCTTTCTTTATGTGGTACTGGGGCGAAAACGGTCGCCAACATGTCGGCAAGGTGATCGCTGCCGGAGCTGAGAACGCGCACGTTCCGGCGATGTTGGGTTGGGACCGCGCCGACAATCTGACGGAGGCGATTGCGATGGCCCGCAGCTTCATAGGCAGTTCCGCCCAGATCACAATGCTGCATCAACCGATTATTGGTATTGCCGATATGGAATAGAGAACCGGTTATGAACCTTTCGCCGACTGAGATCTTCAATGACCGCAAGATGTTTCTGATTGGAAGCACCGGCTTCCTCGGAAAAGTTACGCTCAGCATGCTGTTGCACAACTTTCCTAACATCGGAAAGGTCTATGTAACTGTCCGCGCTCGGTCGCAGGAAGAGTCAGAGTCGCGATTTTGGAACAGCGTGATTACGGCGCCGCCCTTCGATCCGCTGCGCGAACGCTACGGCAATGCGCTGGATGGGTTCATTCGAGATAAGGTGGTCGTGCTCGGCGGCGATATCGGCGAGACAAATCTTGGTTACACCGAAGAGCAAGCGCAGGCTATCGCCGATGACATCGACGTTATTCTCAATAGCGCCGGCAACGTCACCTTCAACCCAACTCTCGAGAGCGCCTTGCGCACCAATGTGGTGGGCACACAGAACGTGATTGCCTTTGCCAGGCGGATGAAGCGCCCGGCGCTGATTCATGTCTCGACTTGTTTTGTCGCCGGCAATCGCTCCGGTCCGGTGTGGGAAAACGATTCCGTCCTCGGGTACTTCCCTCGTCAAAACGAATTGCCAGGCGTGACATTCGACCCTGAACAGGAGATCAAGGACTGCGCCAAGCTTGCAGAACGTGTCCGCGAAGAAGCGCGTGATGCCATGATGGTTGCCCGGTTCCGCGACCTGGCACGCAAGCGGCTAAACGAAGAGAATCGCGACGCTGATGACCCGGACGCCCTGGGCCTTGCCGTTGCGCGCGAGCGAAAGGTTTGGACCCGCACTCGTCTCACAGACCTCGGGGTTGAACGCGCCGCCTTTTGGGGCTGGCCGAATATTTACACCTACACGAAATCGCTTGGGGAACAACTCGTCGCCGCCGAGACCGGCATTGTTCGTAGCATCGTCCGTCCCAGCATTGTCGAGTCGGCCCTCGCCTATCCCTTCCCCGGATGGAACGAAGGCTTCACCACTACCGCGCCGATCATTTTCCTGGTTCTGAAGGGCCAGACGCAGATTCCTTCCAATGAGAAGTTAATTCTCGACATCACGCCCGTCGATCAGGTTGCGTCTGTGATGCTGGCAGTGGCAGCGCAAGCTTGTGTTGAGGAACCGAAGCTCGTTCATCAAGCCGCCACGGGCGATTCGAATCCAAACAACATGGACCGGATCATCGGGCTGGTCGGCCTCTACAAGCGCCGCCATTTCAAAGAGAAAGACTCGGGATTCAAGCTGGTCAACGAGATCATGGCGCGCATGGAGCCGCGTCCGGTTTCTACTTCTACTTTTGAAAAGTTTTCGGTGCCGATGTTCAACTCCGCCGCGAAGCGTGCGTCATCGCTGCTTGATCGAGCGCGGCCACGTTGGGGTGGTGGACGAGTCGTCGAAGTAATTGATCGGATGAAGACCACCGTCGATCGGGTTGAGGAGATAACGCACGAGACGACAGAAGCGTTTGAGATTTTCCGGCCGTTCACGATTGAGAACGCTTATATGTTTCGCGCCGATAACGTCCGCGCTTTGTTCGGTCGCATCAGTGGCGATGAGCAGGACTTACTGCGTTGGCACCCCGAGAAGTTTGACTGGTACGACTACTGGCTGAACATCCATTTGCCTGGACTGAAGAAATGGGTCTTCCCGACGCTCGAAGAAGACATGCGGGCGCAGCCGAAACGGATCTACACCTATCGTGACCTGCTTGAACTCTTCGAAACTTCCACCAAGCGCCACGCCACGCGCGTTGCCATGCGCATCGAGCGCGACGGTCGAAATGAGCAATACACCTATGCCGACATGCGTGAGCTGGCTACGCGCGCCGCCGGGTTTCTGGCCGGTGAGGGTATCAAAGTCGGCGATCGTGTGATGCTCGTCAGCCATAATGCGCCCGAGTGGGGCATGACATATTTCGGCGTCCTCAAGACAGGCGCCAGTTGTATCCCGGTCGATCCGGAGAGTTCTGTCGATGAAGTCGTCAACTTCGCGCGCGCGGGCGAAGCGGCAGGCATTGTCATCAGCACCAAGCTTCGGGATGAACACACTGAACTCACGGACAAACTAACTGCGGCCGGTCTGTCACCTAAGATTTGGATCTTCGATGAAGTATTCGAGATTCCGGACCAACGGACCGAAGACGAGCGGCAGGCTCTATTGCCGTCGCGCGTCACCGCGCAATCGCTGGCTTCTCTGATATTCACCTCCGGCACGACCGGTCGTCCCAAAGGCGTGATGCTGTCTCATCGTAATCTAACCAGCATGGTGTCAATGCTTTCCTCGGTATTCGACATGACCACGAAAGACGGCGTGCTGTCAGTGTTGCCTCTTCATCACACCTTTGAGTTTTCCACTGGCTTTCTGACGCCGCTCAGCCGCGGCGCCCAGATAACTTATCTGCCGGAACTCACCGGCGATGCTCTGGCGCGGGCAATCAAGAACGGCCACGTGACCGGAATGGTTGGCGTGCCGGCATTGTGGGAACTACTTCATCGCCGCATCAAGAACAAACTTTACGAGCGTAGCGACTGGATTGGTAAAACTGCCGACACGATGATCAAGGCCAACGCCTGGCTTAGAGATAACACGCCGTTCAATTTTGGCCCAGTCGTTTTCTATCCGATTCACGAGGGCCTGGGGGGTCGCATCCGTTATTTCATCAGCGGCGGCTCGGCCCTGAGCGAAACAATTCAGAAAGACTTTCAGGGCCTCGGTTTCACGATTCTGGAAGGCTATGGCTTAACTGAGGCCTCGCCGGTGCTGACCGTGACGCGCCCTGAGAACCGCATGCTTACCGGAAGCGTAGGGCGTCCCCTGCCCGGCGTCGAAGTAAAGATCTCGGAGCCTGATGCGAGCGGAGTTGGTGAAGTAATCGCGCGTGGCCCAAATGTAATGCTCGGATACTTTGCCGATGAGAACGCGACGCGTGAGGCGCTGGTCGAACGTTGGCTGTACACCGGCGATCTGGGAAAACTCGATGACGACGGAAACTTATTTCTGGTTGGGCGCTCCAAAGAAATTATTGTCGACACCAACGGCAAGAACGTCTACCCGGACGAGCTGGAAGAGATCTATGCAAGTTCTCCGCATATCAAGGAGCTCAGTATTGTCGGCTTGCCGGATGGCATCGGCGAGAAGGTCGCATGCCTCGTGGTGGCGGACGATGAATATGACATCACACTATCGCGAGCTGAGTTGCGACGAAAAGTGGAGGAACACTTCCGCGACGTTTCCGCTTGGCTTCCGTACTACAAACGCGTGAAGGTCCTGCAATTCACCGACATCGAACTGCCGCGAACGGCTACGCGAAAGGTGAAGCGTGCGGAAGTAATTACTATCCTCGAGGCCCTGGGATCCAATAACAAGGCGAATCCCGCCGCTCAAAGCGAAACCGCCGCCGGCTCTGAAACGCGCTGGCTGGTTGGCATCGTCGCCAATGTAACTAACCGGGCGCAGAGCGAGATATCCCTGAATTCACGGCTGGCTGAACTTGGTTTTGACAGTCTCATGTTTGTCGAGTTGGCCGCAGCTATCGAGAATGCCGGCGGCTCAATCACAGCGCCTGAACGTTTGAATGAAGCGCAGGACTTGAGAGAGCTGGCGAGTGTTGTGAGCCGGCGTCCAAGTGCTTCATCGAGCCGCCAGGGATCGTCTATACGGGCCGAGAGTCGTCGCGATGAAGACGAGGAGATCCACGTACCGTCCCTCGTCAGCCGCGCCGGCACCAGGGCGGGCGACGTTCTGCAGCGGCTCTTCTACGATAGGTTTCTCGAAACTCACTATGAAGGCCGCTCAAACATCCCGGTACACACAAACTTCATTGTCGCGGCTAATCACTCCTCTCACCTGGATATGGGCCTGACCAAGATGGCGCTCGCCGAATCCGGAAAAGACATGGTCGTGCTTGCCGCTGCTGATTATTTCTTCGACACCAAATACAAGCGCGCGGTAATGGAAAACTTTACTAACCTGGTGCCGATGGAACGGACCGGCTCGCTGAGACAGTCTTTGCGCCACGCGAGTTCGTTTCTCAACCGCGGTTACAACGCGCTCATCTTTCCCGAAGGCACTCGTTCACTGACAGGCGAGATTGCTGAGTTCAAGCCCGTTATCGGCTATCTCGCATTGCACACGGGTGTCGGCATACTTCCTGTTTACCTGGAGGGCACGCACGATGCGATGCCTAAGGGTTCAAACATTATTAAGAATCGAAAAGTCGGGGCGCGCATCGGACATTATCTCGAATCAGCCGATCTCGAGGCCATGACGAAAGGCCTGCCACGCGCAGAGGCTTACCGCCTGATCGCAGCGCGCGTTAAGCATGAAGTTGAAAATCTGCGGGATCGAGCTCGCCGGCCTTTTGACGCAAAGGAATTACGAAAACTTTGGAAGGCGGAGCGGAAAAGAACAGTGGCCAGTGGCCAGTGATCAGTGGCCAGTGGGCAGGGTTTACGGGAGCGACGAATTAAGCTTCCCTTTTTACTGGCCACTGATCACTGGCCACTGACCACTGCTTCCTTATGCCCACAAAGAAACCACAAAAGCGAATTGCCCGGATGACACCGGTTAAGGCTGAGACGAGGCGGCGCGCCGCAATCGAGAAGCGGCCGCGCGCAGCAACACTCGTCACCGGCGGCACTGGTTTTCTGGGTTCGCACCTGGTGCGACAGCTTGTCGCCGAGGGTGCGAAGGACATCCGCGTTATGGCGACCTCCATTCCCGACTGGCTGGTCGCCTTGGGAGTGGAAACACTCGAAGGGTCGATCACCAAAGAGAGCGACGTAAAGCGGGCAGTTGAGGGAATCAGCGAGATCTATCATCTGGCCGGAAAGGTTTCGCGCGAACGCGACGACGCGCCGGAAATGTACAAGGTCCACGTCGAAGGTACGCGATTGCTGTGCGACGCAGCTAACGCTGCCGATGTGAAGACTATTGTGCTCGCATCCACCAGCGGAACAATTGCGGTCACCGAAGATGGAGAGTTGGTCCCCGACGAATCGTATCCGCCGCCGCTCGACATCGTGGCGCGCTGGCCTTACTACGCAAGTAAGGCCTACCAGGAGATGGCTGGGCTGGAGCGTTTCCATGGCAAGGGCCGTCGTCTGGTGATCATGAATCCCAGCCTGTTGCTCGGGCCCGGCGATGAGCGTTTAAGTTCGACGAAAGTTGTACTGGATTTTATGGCCCGGAAGATTAGCGCCGTTCCCGGCGGCGGTTTGAGTTTTGTGGATGCGCGCGATGTGGCTGAGACTTTTCGGATGGCGATGAAGAAAGGCCGCCACGGCGAACGTTATCTTCTGGGCGTTGCCAACTGGACCTTCGAAAGATTCTTTGGCCGACTGGCGCGACTGACGAAAGTCTCGGCTCCGCGGTTTGCCCTACCTTCGAAATTCATGGTGGCCGGCTCGCAAATTGTCGACTCTCTCTTCCGGCAGTGGAACTTTGCGTCTCCCGTCGAGCCGAGTGCGATTGAGATGGCGCAATACTTCTGGTACCTCAACTGCGCCAAGGCCTCGCGCGAACTCGGCTTCCGTCCACGTGATCCGGGCGAGACGCTGCACGATACGGTTTCCTACTTGCGTGAGAATTTTCTTGGCGGCGATGCGTTTGGGAGATTTTGACAAGAGGAAATGCAGAACCCGAAGCGGTAACGACCGGATGTTAGCATTCCATTGCGATTGAATTGCTCGCCGCATTCCGTTCGCTAAGGGTCCCAATTCTGAGCTTGTCGACCGAGGTTAGCGACGCCAAAATCCTTGCCTTGTGCTGAGAGAGATTAGTCCTGCGCTAGGTTCTTTTGTTTGACTAAAATTTGCGTTAAATAGCGTATTGGTGGCGGAACGCTTGGAGCGTCTATCAGCTGCTATGTATTGCAAAGTTTTAATCCGGTAACCTCAATAGCCATACTTGTTCCGCAATCACCTTGTAATACACGGTGTGTAAGCAACACGTTTACTTTCCGGTATTCAGGTTCGCCTCCACAAAAACTGCTGGTGGCCACGCCTTATATAAGATACGGTTCATTGTCGGCCTGTTCTCTCGTTTTTAACTACCTTCGTGTTGACCAATGTCAATGCGGTGACATTGAAACGGATATTTGTGCGATCATCCCGTCTTTCCCTGGTTGCAATTGATTTTAGGGAGGGGTGTTATCAAAAGCGGTCAGAGGATCCTTACCACTTGGTGCTAATGAACCGCGAACGGTGAGGTTTAAAACTCCATCAACTGTTAGGCAATGGTCCCTCTGCTTTGGCAAATTCTACGGGGATCTTGTTCTTACTGTCGAAGGAAGCTTAATTCCTCAAGTTCGCTTCGATCCATTTCAAGATCAATTGTGCGCCCAAAAGCGGCAACGGCAACTCTAACTTTTCGCTCTTCTCCACTTAATTCTTTCACCCTTCCGGCAAAACCTGCATATGGACCAGATTTTATTCTAACTGTGCGCGTCCTGCTTTGATCTCGGCGTTGACGCGAATGGATAACTTCGCGCACAACTTTAATGAGGCTATCTTGATGGATACCAACAGAGGACAATATCTCAGTTAATGGACTTGAAAGATTTTGTGAAAGGGCAATTACGAGGTCACTGGCTTCGATTCGCTCTCTCTGGTCTGCGCGGGCGACGTCCATTGCGAGCTTAAACAAGCTGATTGCCTCGGGTGAGATTAGCGTGCCTTTATTATTATGCCGAGGTTCTCGAGACTGACGTTCCCTAAGAAGATGCACAACTAAATCAGAATCAACTTCCAGTTTCTGCACTACCTTATGCAACAGGCCGCCCTTATCATTCAACAAAGCAAGCAAGACGTGTTCAACCACTATACAGTTGACATTGTCTTGCTGGGACTCCACGACTGCTCGTTCGAAAACAAGCCAGCCGCTGTCGGCCAACCGGTCCTTATAAGTCTTGAGATTAGACATTGGTCGAACTCTCCATCCATCATAGCGTCTTGCGAACAGCATTATTCACGAAGGCCTGAAGAGAGAGCAAGAGTCCGGTACTTTTTGGGTCTAGTTGGATACTTTATCAGTCATTACATTGAGAAACGATGTTTCCATAAGTACCAAATTTGTTGGCCGCTCATTCTTTCGGCAAACTGATCAAGGAGTTGACAGTCAAACGGCTTGCGTGTGAGTTCCTCAAAGAACTCCGTCGCATAGTGCTCAGCTACGCGATCATAGCCGGCTTGCAAGTCCGATTTACTCATGCCTTGGCCCTAACAAGACGCTTATTCGCCCAGCGCCGCATACTTAAACAGACGGAAGCGATATTTTTGACTGTCGCGAATCTTTTTGGCTAGCGCGCCATGTAGAGTTTCATCCCACTTCGAATACTGATCGATAAAACGATCCGCCGCCGCCTTGTCGCCCTGATACTGCACGTTCAAAGTCTGCGCCAGCATCTTGCCGACCACATCGTGGTACTTGTCGTAATGGATACGCATTGTCTTGTTGGCCTGATCGAATGTCAGTAGTCCATTATCCAAAAAGAAATTCCATTGCATGAGCTGCATTGTGTTGTACGGCTGATCGCGGCGAGGCTTGTTATTCTGCAGAACGCGCAAGATGCCGCCGGCATAAACACTCTTGAGCTGCGCGTCGGTGTAGTATTCCTGCTTGCGCAAGGCTTCCGCGATAAACAGCGAAACCAGATCCGCCTTCATCTCTTCCAACACACTCGAATCTTCCTGCAACGCCTCATCGAGGTCGCGATCGTCTTTGGTTCGATCTACGCCCAGGTAGTGCCCCACTTCGTGCCAGAGCGTGCGATAAAAATTTCCTTCCGAGGTAAGGTCTTTCGCCTGATCAGGACCGACTGCCGCAGCCAGCGTTCCCGAGGTTGCCTCAAAAATACTCTGGTCGCGCATAATGTTCGCGCGCAGCAGGATTGTGCGGCCGTAACGGCGGGCCAGATAGCTCTCATTCGGAAGGATAGTGGCGGTATTACCGCCGCGCGATTGTCCAAAATCCGCCACGACATCATAGACGCCAACCGGAATGTCTTCGCGCACCTTTTTGTGATGGTCGTAAGGAAGCGAATCTTCAAGCACCTGCAGGCCCCGCATCGCTTGCCGCAAGGCCGTGGTTTCCTGTGTCCGCGTGGCCAACACATTAAACGCAAAGAAAGTTTTCACGCCATACAGTTCGTCGTCGTAGGTCTCATATGAGCCGATCTGCGCGTTGAGGTTCTTGAAGTGGCCAGTTACCCAGGCGGCATCACCTGATTCATAGTCGTCCGACAAAAGATCGCGCGAGCGATTTCGCAGAAACTTCGCAAACTCCTCGTCGTCCTTCTGCAGGATGTCAGCTGCTTCATTCAAAAGCTCATAGGCCTTCATCAGATCGTCAGCATAAGCGACGGAATAAGGAACTGAGTAAAACGCCTCCCCGGCCCGAGGCACCCTCATGCGCGAACCAGCGCGAAGTTTTGCGCCGGTGAGCTCCGATAACTCATCTTGCAATCCGGGATGCAGCGTCCCGAGAGCGGGATAGCGTTTCATCGCACCCAAATCATCTTTTAAATTCTCGAGCGTCGCGCGTCGCACGACGGTACGGATTCCCATGATCGCGTCACGATGCTCCGGATGTGCGGCCAGATCGTTCTCGATATCCTCCTTCTTAACAGCCCACGGATACATGTTCTTGCCAGGCTCCACGGGATCGACAGGTAAAAACGGCTCGCGCTTGTTTTCCAGGTTCGTGGCAATTGGCCCTTGATTCAAACGATAAAGCGTTAACAGATTTTGAGTTGAAGGCGACGGCCCGCGCTTATCCAATTGCACGAGCTCGCGGTAAGCGTTGAGCGCTTGGGGATGTCGCTGTTTTTCGTAAAGACTCTGGAAAATCTTTCCTACTTCCAGCAGTTTCGCGACAGCCTTACGCTCGGCCGCGCTCAAGTGCGACAAATCAGGCGCCAGGCGAATCGTTTGGGTCTTGTCGATGATCGGTTGGCTCTTCTCAAGCGGCCAATATCCGGGAGGCAGATCCTTTGAAGATTTCATTCGGGAACCCGTTTGCGCCAGGTTGGTGGTAAAAAAAATCAATAGCGTTGCGATAGTTAATAGTTGCTTCCACATAGTGTCTTACCACGTTGCTTAAAATATGTTTCCATTTCCGTCTGGCCACAGGCTTCAAGTCTATCCAGCTTGTGACTGAATCGCTGAGTCCGGGAGGGACCGAATGTTTATAGCACTCGTCTCGTCGAGAAGATTCTTCGCTCCAGCGGAGCGAAATAGATGTTCCGTTAACTCGACGGCGAGTATACTCCAGAGCTTTGGCACGAACTACGTGTCCGTTCGCCTTCACAACAAGGCGATTGATACCCACTCTTGTGAAGACCAATCGGAAATGCATAACGCTGAAAGCGTTCGCCAGCCCAGGGTTGGGCTTTGGCAATCCTGGGAAAACGGATCCTTTTCTCCAAGCGCAACGCTGAAAGAGTTGCGCCAGGTTTGTTAACGGCAAAACCGCGCAACCCCCTCAGGGTTGCGACAATCTCTCTGGTTTTGTTTGAACCCAGGGTTTCAAAGCAACCCTTGGCTGACATTAGCCAACGCTTTCAGCGTTGCTCCATTCTTGCGCACACCCATGAATTTTTCGACTGTTTGTGCAAGCCCTGTCCGATGTTTCTTGCAGCCACTCGTCGCCTAAATCCCGCGCCATATTTGGGTCCAACCTCAGTTTCGCTCGAAATTATTACGCTTCTTAATAGGCACCAGGGTTGCGAGGTGCTGAGCATGCTTCTGCCATCACTTTCAATCTCAGAAACCCCAGCCAGCTACTCTGCGGAATCCAACGGATCCATCGCGAAACGTCAGCTGCGTTTTCTGCAGGTGCGAAAGATCCACTCCTGGTTGGATGGCATTCAACGCCGCTGGCAACGAGAACGACGGCGTCGCAAGGTCGGCCGCGCCTACGACATGGCCCTCGAAATCGCGCGCGTCCTGCCCATCAAATCGCGCGTCCTTGACGTCGGTTGCGGCAATGGCTTCATCACCCATCATTTGTCGGCAATGCTTAACGCCAGGGCGATTGGGATTGACCTCGAGGCCAGGACCGAAGCTGCGATTGACTACCGGCAATTCGACGGCAAGCAGTTTCCAGTTTCGGATCGGTCGGTGGATGCGGTGCTGCTGTGTTACGTGCTACATCACGCGCAGGATATCAGCATACTTATGAACGAGTTGCGACGGGTCTTAAGCTTTGGCGGTCAGGCGATTATTTATGAGGACATACCCGCGGTCTGGTGGGATCGTTTTGTTTGTTGGGCTCACAACCTGAAGTGGCGGAAGCGCACGGGGCCTTGCACGTTTCGTAACGAATCCGATTGGCACGCGCTTTTCAATTCCGCCGGCTTCGACGTCTTAACTGAACGTTCACTATCGCGCTGCCGCAATCTAGCGCACCCGGTCAGCCGCATATTTTACGTACTAAAACAAAAAAGCAGTCGCAGGGGTTACACGGCTTGAAGACGTTCCCACGGACCCCAAATGGCAAGGGTCATTCCGGGGACTTGTAAGTTAACAAATAACGTTTGACCGTCAGGACTAAAAGTAACTCCGGAAAGTTCTTTCATCTCAAAACCGCGAGCAATGTTCTCCGCGAGATCGAAAACGTGGCCTTCGGGAGTTAACATGCGGAGGTGGATCTCTTTCTCATTGTCTTCGCAAATGAGTAGGTTCCGACCTGCCAGACAAATGTTATCCGGCATGTTCAAGCGCGATGGCTCGGCAGGCTCAAGCAGCAAGCTGAGCTGCCCTTCATCTTTTCCGAAAGGAACGTATTGCCAGACCTGCCCCAATTGCTGATCGCCTCCGCTGGTTGAAGTGAAATAGACAACGCCATTCCCGTAGAAACATCCTTCCAGGCGCGCGAAGGTCGCCGCGCCGGCGAGGATCCCCTGTTTGTAAACCGCGAGGTTATCAATATCAGCTGCCGGTGGATCTGGATCGTTGATATCAACCCAGGAGGCAGGCAAAGCCGCACCCGCCTTTTGCTTCGTGCGTGTGTCGAAGTTCGGCCGGTCTTTGATCGCCAGGATCTGTAGCCGGCCGCCCGCTATTAGTTTCCCCGGCTGCGCGGGAATAAACCGGTAGAATCCGGCTGTTGGCAGATCCTCAGTGAGATAGACGATCCCGCTCTGGGTATCGATCGCTACTGCTTCGTGAGTAAAGCGACCCATCGCTTTGAGCGGCACCGGTGCAACTGCTTCGTTGGCTGCGGCTGGAACCTCAAAACAATAACCATGACCCTTTTCAAATCCGCCCTCATACGCGCCGTCAACGTTTTTGACTCTGGTCGGACCGAGTACAGTCTCTTCACAACTGATCCAACTATTCCACGGAGTGGCACCACCCGCGCAATTAATCAGTGTGCCGCTCAGGCTTATGAAATCGCTGACGAGCTCCCGCGTTTTTGGATCGATTACCAGAGTGGTGGTGCCGCCGCCTGCCAGCGGATCGTAGGCATTCGGCCCGATGGCGGCACCTGGCGCACCCGTCTTGACGGAGACTTCGTGATTACGCACCAGTCTTAACTGGTCCCCGACCTTGAAGGCAGCCATGCCGTCGTGTGCTGGCGGCGTGGAACGGGTGTCAAACATCCGCGTTCCTGTTTTCCCAAACACGGTGTATTGAAAATCCTTCGGCAACGCCAGCAGCGTCTCGCCGGTATTATTTGTCTGCGTCGCCACCAGCGGACCAAAGGCCGCTTTCGGGGATGACAGCGAGGCAGGCATTTCGATCAAACCATATCGTCTTGCCAGTCCATAAAAGGCGAGCAAGCCGCCGCCCGTCAGGCCGGCGCTTAGCAGAAATTGTCTTCGGCTCAGGTTAGACAATTCGTTCTCCGAAAGTCAGAAGTAGTGAACTTTTTGTGACGTGGATCGCTAGTGTAAACGCGTCATCTTACTATTCTATTAACTAATTTGGCCACAGTCAGACAGAACGTCGACGAGCAAATCACGGAGTTGCGTAGGGTCCGAATGCTTTGAGAATGTACCGCGAAGCGGTTATGTAACTGGAGCCCACGGTTGCCCCGCCGCGCAGCTACCTGATTGCTGGGACCGCGGGCGTCCCGTCCGCCCCAGGTAGGTTGAAGTCAATTCCCGATGGTTGCGCGCGTCGTACGCAGGCGGGCGGGACGCCCGCGGTCCCAGCAAATCGCTTGAACAGGATCCCAACCTACTCGATACCATCGCTGCGGTCATCAGCGAACATAGACTTAAGAATATCCAGAATCGCATGTCAGAAGTTTGGCGATCAAAGCGTTCTCAGATAATACCGATCTGCCTGTTCATCGCGAGGAAGTTAAAATTGTTCCAGGCTTCGACAATCTTTCCCTCTTTGATCCGCACGATCGCCATTCCGGTAAACTCAACCGGCGCATTGCTGGCGGCCACGCCAAGATGATCGCCAGTGTGCTTCCCTCGCACAGAGCAACGGGCTGCGACCAGATCGCCCTCTGCGATCGTATCTTCAACCACTACCTCGATATCGGGGAAGGCTCCACGAAAAATGCCGTGGAACGGCCTAAAGTCGTCCGGGCCTTTCATTGTTTTGCCGAATTCATCAGAGAGGCCGTGAGCAACCCCATCAGCGGCGAACATCTCGTCGATCGCCTCAACCCTTCCCTGGTTCCAAACTTCTACAAACCAACGTCGTATCAATGCCTTGTTCGCTTCTTGAGTGTTTTGTTCCGGCATGGGGTACTCCTGTCGCTATTCTTCAACGAGGTCGGCGGAAATTGGCGCGTCAGTTGGCCCGGCTTGCTGCGCGATCCGCAACAGCCATTGCAGCTTCTCCGCCTGGTCTTCGTTTAGCTCGGTAAACTGAACACCAAAGCCTTTCATGCTGTGATGTTTGACTTCGCCTTCGAGATAAAGCCAATCGTCGTCCGGCATCAACACGCGGAAGCCGACGATCTCTCCTCGTCTAACTTCTCCGACCGAGTCAAGAAAGCATCCGCCCTCGGAAAGGTCGGTGACGCGGGCGCTGTGGGCCTGCGTCGAGCTATCCCACATCGCATCCAGTCTGACACTTAGTCTCGGTTTAGATCTTCGATCATCCATAGTTGGCCTCACAGAAAAACATTGCTATTTCGATTAAAGACTACAGGAGGACTTCTTCTTCCGTGAGTATCTGGGCGGGTGCGGTTTAGAGTTCGATCGCATCTATCTTAACACCGGCGGCGGGCTTATTCGACATGAAATCTGTGCAGGATTCGATGGGCGATCGGAGTTAGCACGATACCCATGACTCCTATGAATACCAGGCCACTGAATAGCGCGTAAGCCGAGGCGAATAGTTTTGCGCCCGTGGTTGTTATCGGGTTAACCGGTCCCATCCCACCGAGAATCATCGAGGCCTCGACCAATGAGTCAATCCAGTCCAGCCCATCAAGCCAATGATAACCCGCGATGCCAATGAACAAGACTACTGCGATGATGCCGCAGGCCAGGCCGACAGCCGAGGCAAGTCTGCGCGCGAAGACAGAAAACGGAGCGAGCTTCTGTTTATACCCTTCGTATTTTGGGAAAAGCTTCATAGCTGTTACTACGTGGGAAACTGAGTTATTTCGCCCGGCTTGCGCAACATCTTGTCTACCTCGCCGAGGTGAGTCTCTTCTTCCGCAATCATCTCGCGAGCATACTCCTCAAGCAAGACAGAGCGATCGCGTACCAGGTCCAGAAGCCTTTTGTAGAGTTGCAGTCCCTTTTTCTCTGCGTCGAGCGACTCGAGAAGGATATCGTTAATTCCGTGTTTGTGCGTTTCGAGCAGCGAGCCGATTTTCAGTGAAGGGTGTTCACCGAAGTGGGTCACCAGTTCACCCGCAGCATTGGCGTGCGCCAGACACGTAGTAGCTTCGCTGCGCAGCCAGCTCACAATGGGAATACGGCTGTAGCCAAATACCATCAGGGCGTAGTGGGTATACCTGACAACACCGGCAAGTTCGGTCTCCAAAATCTCATTCAACAAAGCTACCGCTGCCGCCTGATCCAGATTCTGTTCTGACATGAGTATCTGCCTCTCATTTCTCTGCGCAACCTTTGGCACAGAGGCTTTCATCACCAAATCATGTGAACCGCCATCGCAAACTAACTGTTTGCGTTACAATAAACGCAATGCCGCCGACTCCAGCCCAAGCTCAGGTCATTATCTACAGTCGTCCAGGCTGTCACCTCTGCGACGAAGCTAAGCGGGCTATTGAAGGTGCTGGATGTCAGAACGAATATACGCTTGAAGAGATTAATATTGAAAGCGATTCGGACCTACTCAGTCGCTATCAGTATGACATTCCGGTGGTAACCATCAACGGCGTCGAGGCCTTCAGACATAGGCTAACTGCGGTAGAGTTTCGGAGAAAACTCCGCGAACTCAACAACAAGTAAACTCCGAAGCCAGGCTTTACCTCAAAAGTCAAAATGCAGTTATTTGGCAATGGGAATTTCATTAATGCCCCAAGGGGGCTACGGCCTCCAGCCCAGCGTTGCCGCTTCGGCTACCCTGGGAACTAGGAAGAAAAGAAGTTTCAACCGCGTCGCGGTTGCGTCCATTTTCTCAGAGAGAAATGCATAAAGCAGACGCAACCGCGTCGCGGGTGAGGCCGAAGATCGCTTCCTTTACCCAGGGTAGCCAAGCGGCAACCCTGGGCTGGAGGCCGTAGCCCCGTTGGGGCATCATCACTGAGAACTTCTCGTAGTCGTCAGGGGAATTCCGACTTAAGGGAAAGCCTCACGAAGCGTGGTTCGCCTTCGTTGTCGTATTCAAATTCAACTGGCAAGCATAATCTTCGATTGACTCAAAAAGCCGTTCACGTTCCGGCTCATTCGTCGACTGCCGGTACGACATAACCAAATCTTTCAGGGTAGCCAGTTGGCGGTATAGGCCGGCGTTTTCGATCGGCGGAGTCAGATAAGAAATCAGCTCGGCATACGAACGACGTTTGGCGATCGAGCCCTCCGAAGGGTTGTTGACACTGTAAATGTAAATGTTGGGCAACTCGCCGATCAATCTGTCGGGCCAGCACTCACTAGACAGACCAATTTGCTTGCCGGGCATAAACTCCATCGCGCCATGCGTACCAACGTGAACGACTGCGTCAACGTTAAGTACCTGCGAAAGGTAAGTGTAGAAAGCCATGAACCCGTGATGCGGTGAGCCGCTACGCGCCATCATCAACCTCATCGGATCGCCTTCGTAACCAAAAGTCGGTTGCACGCCGATAAAGACGTTTCCGAGCTGCAACCCCTGAATCAGCAGGTCACCAGCAAAAGAATTTACACGACCCGGCGCAGCGCCCCAGTCTCCCTCAACCTCGTCAACATAAGGACAAAGCCGGCGATATTCGTCGACCCTCATTCGGTAGGCGACGTTACCGGTAGAGGCGAAGCTCTCTGCATTTCCACCAATGAGCAGTGCCCTCAACTCATCCGGGCCGGTCGGTAACTCAACGTTGTAACCTTCGCTTTGAAGTTTCTTGAGCGTGTCCCAGAGGCTGGGAAATACGTCGAGGTCGGCTGCGGTACCGACGTTTCCTTTGTTGGGAGGAAAGCAAAAAATAGTTAGCGCAAGTTTTAGTTCGGCTCGGGGTGCTGTCCGCAAGCGGTTCCAACGTCGCAGCCGCCGGGCGAATCGTACGCAGCGTTCATCGAGCGCTATCGGTTCAAGTCCGCTGGCCGGAAGCCCTCCATAAATAAACGGTTCAGTGGCGCCGTCGATCTCAGGAATAGCGATTTGCATTCCGGCCTGCACGGGGTTGAGGCCTGTCTGAGACGTGCGCCAGGCGTCGATCGTTTGCATGTCTAAACTAACAGCCGAACGATAAGGACGATTCAACTGTTGCAGAAACTGCGAGGCAGCTTCACTGTCGTTCATCGCCGGCCCGCCGACGAAACTGAAGCCGGTTAGCGAAACGATTTGGCTGACGCGGGAATTGTCACTTAGCCGTGATAAGTCATCAGTAGTTTGGTCTTTGGACTTAGGTCTTTGGTCTTTGGTCTCTATTCGTCCGCCTTCGGTTTTGACTTTGGACTTTGGGCCTTGGACTTTGGACTGATCGTCGTCAACGAAAAATTTACTCACCGCTTCCCGGTTGTCCATCAGGGTTGAGAGCGCGGGAATCACACTTAGTCCCTCAGCCTCGATAGCACGAATAAGAGCGTCGTAATGTTTGGTTGTCTTGCTGACCACCTGTGGCCGCATCAACAGCAAGCCAACGGTTGATTCAGGACTTAAAGCCAGGCGTTCGGCCTTTGGACTTTCGACTTTGGATCTTGGACTCTTTCCCACGTACCACTTCCGGTAATCGATGAACGATTCGAACAACCCTGGCGCGTCAGGATGATAAATGGCCACTGCCGGCATACGTTCCGGTGGCAGGACTTTCACGGTCGCTTTCTTCAAGCGGTCGTCAGCAACGTATTCTTTCAAAGCGTAAAGAACCATTGTCCGGATGTTGGTAGGAGTAGGCTGGAGGAAATAGCAGAAGATGTTGAGATAGTTTTTTACGTCACGTAGCCCGCCCGCCGCGGGGACAAATTTTAGGATGCCCGGTAGTTTGTCAATCCATTTCAAATACTGGCCATGTCCATGCTTCTTTCCGTCCGGCGATTTGTTTCGTCTTACCTGACGTCCTACCCACGAACCGGTCGAGGTCAGTAGTCCAAGCACATCAACCGATCTGTTTCTTTCCCTCTCCCCATTCTGATTTTCATCTTTTTCCTTCGCCAAGCCCGCAAGCCGCGAGACATCCAAACGGCCCATCCGCGTATGGCGCATGAGATCCGGCATGCAGTTGATGACGATCACGGCGGCATGCTGTTGTTCGTAGCGGTCAAGCGCGGTGATCAACCGAGCCGCGTTTTCACCATCCATCACATGAATGGCGAAAACCACGTCCGAAGTTTTCAGGTCTCGATCAATCTCGAGCCACACATCGTCAGTCATCGGCGCGCCAAAGTTGTACGCCGCAATCTTCAGATCGAGGTCATATTCGCGGTTGATCTCCCGCTCCGCCTGTTTCAGCGGCGCCAGCAAACTTGAGCCGACGTAGAATACGGTAACCTTCATACAACGCTTTCCAGTGGATTATCCGGCTGGCCGGCGATGTCACGTAGCCTTTCGAGTATCTCCTCATCGGGATTCCAATATCCGCGAGTATGCGCCTCGAGCAGTCTTTTCGTGAGGGAACGCGCAGAATGAGGGTTCATTTCCAGTAACCGGTTGAACATAATCGGATCCAGCACGAACGTTTTGGAAATCTCTGTGTAGATCCAGGGCTCGACCGCATCAGCCGTCGCGCTCCAGCCAAAAGTGTTCGCTATATGATTCTCAATCTCAGCGACGCCGCGGAAGCCATGTTTCAGCATTCCTTCGTACCACTTCGGATTCAGCGTCTTGGCGCGCGTCTCAAGCCGGACAGTCTCTTCCAGAGATCGAATCTTCGTCTGCGGTGAAAGTGAATCGGCCAGGTAGATTGCCGGGCGAGACTTGGTCCGCGTTTCCACTGCCTTTGAAATTCCGCCGAGATATTCGAAGTAATGATCCACGTCAGTAGTACCTACTTCGAATGAATCAAGGTTCTGGTAGGTCGCTTCCACTCGCGAGAGTGCGTCGTCCATTAAGTGGCGCGCTTCGTGACCCTCGAGGGTGCGCCCTTTGGAATCGCGTGTATACGCAAAGCACTTGCGTGTAACAAACAAATCCCCGAGCGTTTCCTCCGTTTCCCACTGCGAATCCATCACCATGAAGTTTACGTTTGTACCGTAGTTGCCCGGCGCATTTGAAAACACCCGTGTGACAGCCTCGTCGAACCCCGCAGTGCCATGCGTCATTGTTTCGGAGAGGTTGCGTCGCACGTAATTCCGATCAAGCGGTTCGTCAAGCGTGGCAACCCGGCGTACCGCTTTATCGAGCAGCGTCATAGTGGGAGCAAACAGATCGCGGAAGATGCCAGACACTGTCATCACCACATCAATGCGTGGGCGTTTCAGTTCTTCCAGCGAGATTACTTCGATTTCAGTAACGCGATTTAGCGCATCACGAACAGGACGAACACCGAGCAACCAAAGCGCCTGAGCCACCCCTTCGCCTTGCGTCTTGATGTTGTCTAACCCCCAGAGAACCAACGCCAGGGCTCGCGGATAGCGCCCATGCTCATCCAGATAACGACAAAGCAAGGCGTCGGCGGTAAGCTTCGCGCGGGAGAACGCCACTTGTGAAGGAACCGAATAAGGATTTACCGCATGTGTATTGCGGCCGGTAGGCAGCACCAGCGGATTCTGAACGATGTCGGCTCCGGGGCCGGGCTCGATGTACTCACCGCGCAAGGCGCGCACAAGCGACTCGATCTCGTTATTCGAGTCAAGCTGGTTTGAAATATTTGCCAGCAGTAAAAACGTCGGAAGCGAGTCTTCACTTTTTACTCCCATCGCCTCGTTCAGCCAGCGAGCCGCCACCTCCGCGCCACCTGAGCAAAACCGTTCCACTGCTTCCGAGACAATTCCATCGACCAGCTCCCGCGTCTCACTTATCGCTGTTTCCTGGAGCAGGTCGTCATAATGATCAATGCACAGAGCCTCCGCGATCAGACTCGGTAGCGCGCGCGCGCCGTGTTCTGGCCTGTCAAACGACGCGACCATACGCAGCAGGCTTGCCTTTTCCTGTAGCTCGGCAGCGCGTCCAAATATGTGCAAGCCCGTAGGGATCAAACGCTGTTCGATTTCCATGAGTTCTTCGCAGAGACGCATGACGCGAGCGTCCTGCTCGATGGAGTTGAACTTTGATGTCATGGCGAGAGTTGTGCTCGATTCCCCGGCGGTTAGAAACTTAATATCAAGGCAGTGTTTTAACTGAAAAAATGAAGGCGGGCAAGCGAGCGTTCTGAATGGGAGCAAACGCAACCGACATTGACCAGACAAAGATTCAACGTGTCGTGCGCAAAATCAGACCTGGGAGCGCAGCGACCAGCCAAGGGAGTGATGATTGGGTTTGAAACGGCATGCGCTGCAGTTCTTCATCAGTTGCGCTTTTGGCTAGTCGCTACGCTCCCAGTTCTGATTTTTTCCGGCATCGTTGAGTATTCAATTGCGCTCCCGTTTTGTAAATCAACAATTAGGAATGCTGCGTAGTTATTTTTATTGACAGTCATACCTGTTTCGGATAGATTGCGCCCACCTCATTTTGATCCCGACTTTCGTATCTTGCCCGACTTGATCTCTCAATAGACTGAGTAGAGAACGACTAGCTGTACTTACACGTCTTTTCTCAACTCTCACTTCCGTCTGGTCTGGAATGAGACCGACGCCCCCGACCTCCTTTCGACCAGCTCTTACGAACACTCAGGTTCAGGCGGATTTCCAGTGGACTAGCGGAACCCAGCGCAACTTGCCGAGCCGGCAAGTTCGCCGTTCCCCCAAACACACCTACCTTCAAAACTCCTGGGAGGGGAGAAAGAAATGTTGAAACTCATGAAGGTTTTAGCGCTGGTTCTATTTGCGGTGGCGCTGGCACTACCAATGTGGATGCCAAACACCGTCGAAGGTCAGGGAGGAACCGAAGCCCTTACCACTGATATGGACGCCAAGACTCCGAACGATCTGTTCAATGGCTTCGGCGATCTCGGTACTCCAATCGATGACTGCGTGGCGGCACCCGTACCACCCACCGCGCGCGGCAACGGCAGATTCGAAGACAACAAGTTCATTTTCAGCGAACGCGAAACTGTCGAAGACGGACTAGGACCCACCTATAACGATGTCGGCTGCGTGGAGTGTCATCAATCGGTTGACGTCGGCGCTTTTAGCCAGGCCATGGAGTTCCGGGCCGGCCACATCACCAACGGGGCGTTCGTAGACGCACCAGGCGGTCAACTAATTCACGCTCGCGGAACTGACTCCGACATCGTCGAGCACATCTCTACGGCAGAAACGGTCAAAAGCTTTAGGCTTGTTACCAGCACACTCGGCGACGGTTTCGTCGAGTGTATCTCCAACACGGTGCTGCAAAACAATGTGGCGGCTCAACCGTCTGCGCAGCGCGGAACCCTGAGCGCCGTCCCCGTAACTGAGGCTGGTAACCAACTACGCGTCGGTCGCTTCGGCTGGAAAGCGCAACAGGCTAGTCTGTTGTCCTTTGCCGGCGATGCCTACCTTAATGAAATGGGTATTACCAACAAGTTCGCCGGCGACGGTGGCAGAAGTTCCGATGACCCGAACGCGGGACATTTCGAGAACCCCTGCAGCACCGCCGAAGGCGTCGTGAACTGCACTGGAGCCCCATTCGACCCGGTCGCAGATCCGGAAGATGACGGCGGCGACGTGCTGGCCTTCGCAGACTTCATGGCTGCAACCCGCGCTCCCGGTCGTCAAAACCCCATCCCGGCCGCGGCAACACGTGGCGACTCACTTTTCAACGCAGTAGGCTGCGCGGTTTGTCATACGCGTACATTTCAAACTGCGGCTCCCGGAACGCTGATCAATGGCGGTGCATTCGCGGTACCGGCAGCACTGGGCAACAAAATAATCCACCCGTTCAGCGACTTTGCGTTGCATAACATCGGTACTGGCGATGGCATCGTGCAGAATGCGGGTCAGTCATCGGCGAACCAAATGCGCACCGCGCCACTCTGGGGTATTCGTGCACGCAACCGTTTTCTGCATCAGGGTCTGAACGTCACTATTTTTGACGTTATTCAATTACACGGCGGCCAGGCAACAGCGGCGCGTAACAATTTCAACAACGCCCTGACTGCAGCGCAACGAAATGACTTAATCGCTTTCGTCTTATCACTGTAAGCTCGCGACGCGAGGTTTGACGAAAGCACTAACCGGAAGCTCGCCGGATCGGATAACCCGGCGAGCTTCTCTTCTCAAAGAGAGTCGGGTTATGGACTAAAGTTACAATAAGTTTTTGATTTCTCCAGTCATATTTTTCTATTGACACTAAGCCTGTTTCGTAATAAATTCTCGCGCACCTCAGGTATTACTCCCGACACTTAAACTTGCCCAGGATTTTGCTTTTTCGCTAAATCGAGGACCGCGTTTGGTCTCTCGTTGTTTCTCACTCTGTTTCTGTCTGGTGAAACCGGCACCCCCCGACCCCGTTTCGACCAGCCCTTACGAACCTTAGGGTGTTCCAGCAGCATAGAGGAATGGGCACAGTTTGCCTCTGCAGATTCGCCATTCCTGCCCACTCAACTACCTTCAATCTCCAGGGAGGGAGCATCAAATGTCGAAAGTTATGAAGGTTTTAGCGCTGGTTCTATTTGCGGTGGCGCTGGCACTACCAATGTGGATGCCAAACACCGTCGAAGGTCAGGGAGGAACCGAAGCCCTTACCACTGACATGGACGCCAAGACTCCGAACGATCTGTTCAATGGCTTCGGCGACCTCGGTACTCCAATCGATGACTGCGTGGCGGCACCCGTACCACCCACCGCGCGCGGCAACGGCAGATTCGAAGACAACAAGTTCATTTTCAGCGAACGCGAAACTGTCGAAGACGGACTAGGACCCACCTATAACGATGTCGGCTGCGTGGAGTGTCATCAATCGGTCGACGTCGGCGCTTTCAGCCAGACCATGGAATTCCGGGCCGGCCACATCACCAACGGGGCGTTCGTAGATGCACCCGGCGGTCAGCTAATTCACGCTCGCGGAACTGATTCAGATATCGTCGAGCATATCTCTACAGCCGAAACGGTCAAGGCTTTCAGAATCACAACCAGCACACTCGGCGACGGTTTCGTCGAGTGTATCTCCAACACGGTGCTGCAAAACAACGTGGCCGCGCAGCCCTCGGCACAGCGTGGCGTTTTGACCGCGGTGCCGGTAACGGAGGCTGGTAACCAACTACGCGTCGGTCGCTTCGGCTGGAAAGCGCAACAGGCTAGTCTGTTGTCGTTTGCAGGCGATGCTTACCTTAACGAAATGGGTATTACCAACAAATTCGCCGGCGATGGCGGCAGAAGCTCAGATGACCCGAACGCGGGACATTTCGAGAACCCCTGCAGCACTGCCGAAGGCGTCGTGAACTGCACTGGAGCCCCATTCGACCCAGTCGCAGATCCGGAAGATGACGGCGGCGACGTGCTGGCCTTCGCAGACTTCATGGCTGCAACCCGCGCTCCCGGTCGTCAAAACCCAATCCCGGCCGCGGCAACACGTGGCGACTCGCTCTTCAACTCAATAGGCTGTGCGGTTTGTCATACCCGCACATTCCAAACTGCGGCTCCCGGAACGCTGATCAATGGCGGTGCATTCGCGGTACCGGCAGCACTTGGCAACAAAATAATCCACCCGTTCAGCGACTTTGCGTTGCATGACGTCGGCACTGGCGATGGCATCGTGCAGAATGCGGGTCAGTCATCGGCGAACCAAATGCGCACGGCGCCGCTCTGGGGCATTCGTGCACGTAACCGTTTTCTGCATCAGGGTCTGAACGTCACTATTTTTGACGTTATCCAGTTACACGGCGGCCAGGCAACAGCGGCTCGTAACAACTTCAATAACGCCCTGACTGCAGCACAACGAAATGACTTAATTGCTTTCGTCTTATCACTGTAAGCTCGCGACGCGAGGTTTGACGAAAGCACTAACCGGAAGCTCGCCGGATCGGATAACCCGGCGAGCTTCCCTTCCCAAAATGGGCCGCTGTCAAAAGGTTACAAGGAGGTGACTTCGGTGAGAGTCAGCACTAGCAAACTGCCGATTATAGTGGAGGCAAAGTCACACTGTTTCAAGATTGGACTCGCACTACTTTCTGTTTCCTGCTGTTTCGCTTTCGGTTGTTCCACTGGAAGTAAACCAAAGGTGGAAGCTCCACCCGCTCCAATCGCCAAGGTAGAAGATCCTGCACCCCAGGTCGCGAAGCTATCACCACCTGAACTTCCTCAAGTTCAGGAGGCGGTGAAGCGCGTATTCAAGGAAGCTGCCGTCGTAGATTCAAGTCAGCGACCGGCTTTCGTCGCGGGTGATTTCAATGGCGACCTTTCTGAGGACATCGCCGTAGTGCTAAAGCCGGTGCCGGAAAAGATTGCTGATCTGAACGAGGAATATCCAGCTTGGATGCTTAGAGATCCTTTTGGGACAGCCGCGGCTCGAAGCCCACGGCTTCGCGTGGCAGCGACCGATGTGTTGCTGGCTGTGATTCACGGATATGGACCTCAGGGTTGGCGCGATTCGCAGGCTACGCAAACTTTCCTGCTCAAGAACGCAGCCGGATCGGCTATGGCGACGCACCTCGGAAAGGAATTTGTAATAGCGAACCAGGGCAAGAAGCTCCCGGCAGTGCGAGGTGACTTGATCGGTGAAGTGCTCGACAGGAAATCTGGCTACCTTTATTACTCTGGTGCAAGCTACTCCTGGTACGACCCGAAAACTTTCACGGGCGAACCTGACCCGCGTCGCGGCCATGGCAGCGCCGATCGAAAAATGCAGAAGTAATTTTTTGCAAACTAATCCTACCCACGTTCGAAGCATTCCGGAGGTAATCAAATGGTTTTCAAGCAGTGGTCGGCCTGCCTCTTAGCTCTTTGCCTGGGACTAGCGGGTGCCGGTGCCTTCGCATCTCCAGCCCAGCCCCTCGTCAATCCCCAGACGCCTGCGCAAGTTCAGTTCGTAACTGCCGAGGAACTTAAGGCAAAGCTTGCCAGGAACGAGCCAGTCACGGTCATCGATGTTCGCTCGGGCGCCAATTTCAGCGAAAGCGAAAATAAAATTAAAGGTTCTATTTACGTGAAGGTGAGAAAGCTCAAGTCCAGACTCGCTCTTCCTCCGCTAAAGAACGTTGCTCGCGACAGCGAAGTAGTCACCTATTGCGCTTGCCCAAACGATGAGGCAAGTATTCGTGCGGCACAGGAGCTGATGGATGCAGGCTTCAAACGCGTGCGTGCGTTGAAGGGCGGTTGGGTGGCATGGAAAAAGACAAACGGCCAGGTCGAGTCAAGGCCGAGAGGACTGTGAGGAATAAGGTCTCAGTGATGCCCCAAGGGGGCTACGGCCTCCAGCCCAGGTTGCCGCTTCGGCTACCCTGGGTAAAGAAAGCGATCGTGTCCTTAACCGCAACGCGGTTGCGTCTGCTTTGCGCAGAGAAAACGACGCAACCCCGACCAGTCGGGGTTGAAATTCCTCTTCTTACTAGTTCCCAGGGTAGCCGAAGCGGCAACCCTGGGCCGGAGGCCGTAGCCCCGTTGGGGCAGCACTGAAAATCCCCGCTGCCAATAACTCCATTTTGACTCTTGAGGCAAAGCCGTCACGCATGCGTTTCCTGCGAAAGTTCAATACAATGATCGCGCACGAACTTAGCTCATGCTGGAGGGCACAGGACCATACTGGAAGTCGCCAATTTGGAATGTCTCCGTGGGGACCGCAGGCTCTTTCGCGACTTAAGTTTCTCTTTGACTCCGGGAACGTTGCTACAGATCACGGGCCCCAATGGTTCCGGCAAGACGAGTTTGCTACGGATTCTTTGTGGACTTACTTCTCCCGAGAGTGGCCAGATAAAATGGCAGGGTGCGGAGATTCACTCACTGGCTGAGGAGTATTCCCGAAGCATCACCTACATTGGCCACCGCATCGCGGTTAAGGAAGAGTTGAGTTCGATTGAGAATCTTCGCATCTCCAGCGGACTCGCCGGCTGCGAACTTTCTCAGGATCAGGCTCAACAGGCGCTGGCGCGCGTAGGGCTGGCCGGCCGTGAAAACTTACCGGCCCGTTTCCTCTCCGAAGGTCAACGTCGAAGGTCGGCGCTGGCGCGGCTTATTAATTGCAGCGCCGTCCTGTGGATCCTTGATGAGGTGTTAGCGTCGTTGGATCACGCGGCAGTGACGCTGGTTGAATCTCTACTCAGTGAACACTTGAGCAAAGGGGGGATGGCGATAGTTGCTACACATCAGGAACTCCATATCTCCGCAGGTTTGTTTCATCGGCTTGAGCTCGAGCCCCCAGGTTCCGGCGGCACTGCGTCCCTGGGTTCGCCGTCGTGAACGCTGCTTCCCCCATCTCGATGTTTCGCTGGATCGTCGCGCGCGATCTTATGCTGGCGTGGAGACGGCGCTCCGATGTCTTATCGACGCTGTTTTTCTTTGTAATCGTCGCGAGTCTTTTTCCGTTGGGAATCGGACCGGAGACGCAGTTACTGCGGTCTATCGCACCGGGCGTGGTATGGGTAGCAGCTTTGCTGGCATCGATGCTTTCACTCGGTCGCGTGTTTCAGAGCGACGAGCAGGATGGCACGCTGGAACAGATGCTGCTGACGCCGCAGCCAATTTATTTAGTCGTTTTGGGAAAAGTGTTGGCGCAGTGGCTGGTGTCTGAAGTTCCACTGGTACTGATCGCCCCGCTGCTTGGCGTGCAGTTTGGTTTAGCCTCGGATACGCTCTTAATACTTTTTGTTTCGCTGCTGATTGGCACTCCTATTTTGAGTTTGATTGGATCTATTGGAGCCGCCTTAACACTGGGATTGCGCGGCGGCGGCGTACTGATAGCTCTGCTGATTTTGCCACTATACATTCCGGTATTGATCTTTGGAGCGGGCGCAGTTGACGCAAGCATTAATGGCGTGAGTCCGCAAGCAAATCTTTATCTGCTGGGCGCCTTTCTGGTCGTGTCGCTGGTTTTTGCACCGTGGGCAACCTCGGCTGCCTTGCGGATATCTTTGGAGTAGTCTTAACCGCCAGGACCCAGGCTTGCCGAGCAGGCGGAGTTATAAACGCCCTGTTAAGCTTGAAAGTCGGACATTCTGCTTCTGGCGCTCTTGGCGCCCTGGCGGTTCAATCAGAAAATGAACCTATACAAATATGCATCGCCTGCGGCCTTTTATCCGCTAGCTGGAAAAATGATTCCCTGGTTTGCAGTCCCGGCTGCGATCCTGTTTGGGGCGTCATTTTATTTCGGCTTCTTTCTTGCTCCCTCACGAGCCGGAGACCAAAATCAGGTCTACCACATCATCTATATTCATGTGGCCGCTGCCTGGATGGGAATGTTTCTTTATGTATTGATGGCCATCTACGCCGGCATAGGCTGGGCGTTCAATGCGCGGTTGGCTTCGATGATGGCTTCAGCACTTTCAATAACAGGGGCGATGTTCACTTTCTTATCCCTCGTAACCGGCTCGTTGTGGGGTAAACCTACCTGGGGAACCTGGTGGGCATGGGACGCGCGCATCACGTCGACTTTTATCCTCTTCTTTCTCTATGTCGGTTTCATCTCACTGCAATCAGCAATCGACGACCAAAAACGTGCCGATCATGCCGGGGCCGTGCTGGCGCTGGTGGGCGTCATCAACGTCCCCATAATCTATTTCTCCGTGCAGTGGTGGAACACTTTGCACCAGGGCGCCACCATTCGACTCCTCGAAAAACCCAAGATGACTTCACCAATGCTACTCGCGATGCTGCTCATGTTGGCGGCCTGTTGGCTTTATTCAGTTGCGGCAGTCCTGATGCGGGTAAGGTGCATTATCGCGGAGCGGGAACAGAATGCGGCATGGGTAGCCGAGGGAGCAGCTTGATATGAACTGGTCAGAATTCTTTTCAATGGGTGGCTACGGCTTCTACGTTTGGGGTTCTTATCTAACTACGCTCATACTATTGGGCGGAGAAGTCCTGTTACTTAAAAGGCGGAAGAGCGCTTTGCGTAAGCGCGGGGATCGGAATCCCCATTAGAGAGACTGGAATTAATAATCATGAAACGTCGTCATAAACGAATTGGTTTTATCGTCGCCGGGCTTGCCGGGCTGGGAATCGCTGTGGCGCTTGTGCTCAACGCCTTTCAGCAAAATCTCGTTTTCTTCTTCAGTCCCTCGCAAGTGGTGGCTAAGGAAGCGCCAGTTAACCGAACCTTTCGCGTCGGTGGACTCGTCGAGAACGGAACTCTGAAACGCGAGAACGATGGCTTAACCGTACGTTTCACTGTCACCGATACCGCCAAGAGCATCCCGGTCGTTTACAAAGGAATTCTTCCGGACCTCTTCAAGGAAGGCAAAGGCTGCGTTGCCCAGGGTCACATTGGAGCTGATGGTGTGTTTTACGCAGATCAGGTGTTGGCCAAGCACGACGAAAACTACATGCCGCCGGAAGCGGGCCACGCGATCGACGCAGCCAAGCACGAGAAAGAAGCCGCGAAGTCTGTGGTTTACTAGAACGTCACAACCCGCATCCCGCGACCCTTCGAAATGATGTTTTATGGTTCCTGAAGTTGGACAGTTCGCATTAATTCTCGCGCTCATGCTGGCGCTCACGCAGGCTACACTCCCACTGTTGGGCGCGGCGCGTGGCAACCGTTCGTGGATAGCCGTGGCAGTCCCCGCCGGACAGGCCCAGTTCATCTTTGTGGCCATCGCTTTCGGATGTCTCGCCTATTCATTTATTACTAACGACTTCTCGGTCCTGAACGTCGCCACTAACTCGAACTCACAACTCCCGCTTCATTACCGTCTCGCCGCTACCTGGGGATCGCATGAAGGCTCGTTGCTGCTCTGGACCCTAATGCTTGGACTTTGGACCGTAGCCGTTTCCCTTTTCAGCCGGCATCTTCCCGATGAAATGGTGGCGCGAGTGTTGAGCGTGATGGGTGTCATCAGCGTCGGGTTTTTACTGTTCATGCTGCTGACATCAAATCCTTTTACGCGTCTATTTCCTGTGCCGGTTGATGGACGCGACCTCAATCCTCTGCTGCAGGATCCGGCCATGGTGGCGCATCCGCCGATGCTTTACATGGGCTACGTTGGATTCTCCGTCGCGTTCGCGTTTGCTATCTCAGCCTTGATCAGCGGCCGGCTCGACGCGACCTGGGCGCGCTGGTCTCGACCATGGACAACCGTCGCCTGGATGTTTCTGACGATCGGAATCGCGCTCGGAAGCTGGTGGGCTTACTACGAACTGGGTTGGGGTGGCTGGTGGTTTTGGGATCCAGTCGAAAACGCTTCTTTCATGCCCTGGCTGGTCGGTACGGCGTTGATTCACTCGCTGGCGGTGACTGAAAAGCGCGGTGGTTTCAAAAGTTGGACGGTGCTGCTGGCGATTGGAGCCTTCTCGCTAAGTTTGCTGGGAACATTCCTGGTACGTTCCGGCGTTCTGACTTCAGTCCATGCCTTTGCCACCGATCCCAAGCGCGGCATTTTTATTCTGGTGTTTCTAATAGTCGTAATTGGCGGTTCGCTGTTGCTCTACGCGTGGCGAGCCAAGCAAGTTGGACTCGGCAGCAAGTTTGAAGTGATTTCGCGCGAGTCGTTTTTGCTTTCAAACAACGTCCTGCTCGTTGTCGCCGCCGGCTCTGTTTTGCTGGGCACGCTTTATCCCTTGATCATTGATGCACTGGGCATGGGCAAGCTCTCGGTGGGACCACCTTATTTCAACAGCGTGTTTGTCCCGCTGATGGCACCCGCCGCATTCCTGATGGGTGTCGGCCCGATAGCGCGCTGGAAGAAGGCGAGTATTCCGGAGCTGGCCGTGCGACTACGCTGGGCTTTTCTGACGAGCGTTGTGACAGCTGTGGCGCTTCCATTCATACTCGGCAAATGGAAACCACTGGTTAGCCTGGGATTGTTGCTCGCCGTTTGGATCGTCGCCACCGTTATCGTCAATATCTTCGAACGCGTGAAGAGCACGTCCGGTAAATTGAATCCGCTGCAAAAGCTTGGTATGCAAACGCGCAGTTACTACGGCATGCAACTGGCCCATCTGGGCGTCGCCGTTTTCATTGTGGGAGTGACGATTGTTACCGGCTATCAATCGGAGCAGGATGTTCGGATGGACGTTGGCGACACCGTCGCCGCCGGTGGTTACACGTTCCGTTTCAACGGCGTCACCAGGACCGCGGGACCGAACTACCAGGCCGAGCGGGCGGAGATTGAAGTGAGTAAGAATGGTCAGGTGACTAACACCATGTATCCCGAGAAGCGCGCTTACCTGGCAGGCGGAAATGTAATGACCGAAACGGCGATTGATAGCGGAGTGTTTCGTGATCTCTACATTTCCCTGGGCGAGCCGGTGAGTGGCGGCGCCTGGAGCGTGCGGGTGTATTACAAACCTTTCGTCTCCTGGATTTGGGGCGGCGCAGTGCTAATGGCCATGGGCGGCGGCCTGGCTCTCAGCGATCGTCGCTACGCCCTGGCCGCGAGGAAGCAACGCGAAGCGCTCGCTCAAAAGACTCAACAGCCAATTCCAGCTGTAGCGATGACAGCGAAGGAAGCATGAGCAAACTTTTTTTAATACCGCTTTTTCTCTTCGCTGTCCTGATTGTTTTTCTGGCCATTGGGCTGGGACACGATCCGCACAGACTACCCTCCGCGCTCATCGACAAACCTGCGCCTGACTTCGCCCTACCCGAATTGCGCGAGCCCGGCAAAATCGTCTCACCCAACCAAATGCGTGGCAAAGTTTGGCTCTTAAACGTTTGGGGTTCGTGGTGTGTCGCTTGTCGCGAGGAGCATCCTTTTCTAATGGACATTGCCAGGAGTGGCGCGGTGCCGATCTACGGTCTTAGTTGGAAAGATAAACGCGAAGACGCTCTCGCAGTGCTCACCGAGTTAGGCGATCCTTACGTCCTCAATATGTCCGATTTCGATGGTCGTGTCGCTATCGACTACGGAATTACCGGCGCGCCGGAAACTTATTTGATCGATAAGAACGGCGTCATTCGCTACAAGGAACCCGGGCAGTTGACTCCGGAGATCATGGAAAAAACGATTCTGCCAATGGTTCGGGAATTGAACCGCTGATGCTTTGAGAGAGCCCAATGCAGAACCGCGAGCGGTAGCGAGCGGATGCGACGGTCAACAATGACTACGACGTTCGCGCCGATTCAACCTTGAGTGCTTGCATCCGCTCGCTACCGCTCGCGGTTCTGCATCGGAAGCGTCGAAGTTGAATCTGCTGCCTCGGTGTGAATGAGATTTGTAAAACCAAACTGATGCGTGCCCGCATTTTTTTAAGATGAAGAGTTTTATTCTACTCTTATTAATCATTGCTTCCCTTCCCGGCTTAGGCATGGCCAAAGAAGCGCAGCCGGCCTCGGACGATCCGGCCCTCGAAGAGCGCGTGATGAACCTCTCAAAGGAGCTGCGCTGCCTTGTTTGCCAAAATGAGACCCTGGCCGACTCTCGTGCCGACCTGGCGGAAGATCTTCGCAACCAAATTCGCGAACAAATGAAGGCCGGCAAGAGCGACAAGCAAATAGTCGCTTACCTTACGCAGCGCTACGGAAAGTTTATTCTTTATAACCCACCGATCGATCCAACTACCTATCTGCTTTGGTTCGGGCCCTTCGTGCTTTTACTCGCGGGACTTTTCGTGCTCTTTCGCTTTGTGAAGCAACGGCGCGGATTGATCACCGACCAGCCGCTTTCGACGGATGAACGGCAACGAGCGGAAGACCTTCTAAATGCCGACCGGGGAAAAACCGCATGATACTTTTCTGGCTCATCTGTGCCGGCCTGGTTGCGATTGCCCTGGCATTTCTACTGCCGACTTTGCTGCAAGGTGCGCCAGTCGGCGATGACACTGACAAGGAACGGGCGAACGTCGAAGTCTATCGCGATCAACTCTCCGAATTAGACGCCGACCTGGCAAATGGCATCGTCAGCCCTGAACAATATCGACAGGATCGCGATGAAATCGAGCGGCGTTTGTTGGATGACGTTGGCACCACTAGTGAAGCGTCCGATCAAAAACCTAAACTGGCAGGCGCCGGTCGCGGGGCCGTTTATGCAGTCAGCTTTGCCATTCCGGTAGTGGCTGTAGTTCTTTATTTACTCGTCGGCAATTCCGCGGTGCTTTCGGGAGTGCCGCCGCAGGCCTTGACTGCTTCAGTTGCGCGATCCGACGGCCAGATGAGTCAGCAGGGGATCGAAGCGAACGTCGCGGCGCTGGCCAAACGCCTGGAGCAAAACCCTGGAGACGCTGATGGTTGGGCCATGCTCGGCCGCTCCTACGTTAGCCTCGAGAGGTATGGTGACGCGAGCAACGCCTACGCAAAAGCGTCCGAGCTAAAAAAGGACGATGCCGATATTTTGACAGAGTATGCCTTCGCTCTGGCCATGACCAACGACCGCAAACTCGAGGGACGACCTGCTGAATTGATCAAGCAGGCACTCCGGATCGCTCCCGAAAATCCGAAAGTGCTGCAGCTCGCCGGCACTGCTGAGTTTGAGGCGAAGAACTATAAACAGGCGATCGTCTATTGGCAGAAACTGCTGGAAATGACTTCCGATAATCCGGAGTTGGCGCAGTCGATATCTAAACGAATTGATCAGGCGAAGTCGCTGGCCGGCTCAACCGCCAAATAGAATCCGTTAGAATAGTCACTGTAGATTTTTTCAGAGGAGGGTTGACTCATGTCCGAAGCAAAGAGAAAAGCGGTTGATTGCAGACTTTATCCCAGCGAGAAAGGCTGCACGTTGAGGATTGAAGGCACCGAAGAAGAAGTGCTTGAGGCGGCAACTCAACACGCGGTCACAGCACATGGCCATACGAATAGCCCGGAACTGCGCGAGCAGTTACGAACTTTGCTACAGGACGCTCCCGCGTAATCGCTGCTTGAGCACTCAACGAACACAATGACACGAGACAATTTGCTTTTCGCAATAATTGGAGTGCTGTTTGGCTTCATCGTCGGTTTTCTCTTTGCCAGCACTATGAATCAACGCTACGGCCCGGGCGCATCGCCAACGGCGCTGTCGAGTGGCCAGCTGCCGGCCGATCATCCGCCACTGGGTGCCGGCGGTCCAGCCTCAGGAAATATGCAGGCGGAGATTAGCGCCCAAATCGAGGAAGCCCGCAAGCAACCGAAGAACTTCGACGCGCAGGTAAAGGCTGCTGAGCTCTTTTATAAAATTGGACGATACGATCCGGCAATTGAGTTTCTGCTAAAAGCCAATCAATTGAAACCGGATGACTACCAAACTCTCGTGGTGCTGGGACTAGTGAATCTGGACGCCGGTCACTACGACGTTGCAGAGAAGTGGTACAAGGCGGCGCTCATGAAAAAGAGCGACGATGTGCGAACCCTGGCAGGACTCGCTGCCGCAACTCTTGGTAAGGGTGACGCCAAAGCCGCCGAGCAGGCAATCGCGAATTTGGAGAAGGCAGATCCCACCAGTGAAGATCTGCCGCAGTTCAAGGAAAAGTTAACCGCACTCAAAAAATAGTAGGCAGTAGGCAAAAAGCACTAAGCAGAAAACACTGCTTTGGTTCTCTGCCTGCTGCTTTCTGCCTTCTGCCTACTGATTTTTACGGTGCGATTGTCATTCGCACAACGCTGGCGAGCGGAATTCTTTGGATCTTTCCGTCCTTGCCGATCACCACCACCTGGCCATTCTCGACGGTTACGCGCCGCACGCCGCCCATCGCACGATCGACGAGCGTTCCATCACTTGTTTCAATCACTAACCGTGGTCCGCTCTCATCGATTTCCTGAGGCGCTGGCGGCTTTGCAACGCGCGAGCCTCTGGTCCTTCTCGCCGGGCGCGCTGGAGCAGCAGGGCTTTCAGTCTCAGATCGTTCTGCGGTCGGCTTCTCTCCGGTCTCCCCCTTGGCGACAGTCTCATCCGGCTTCGCCTCAGCAGGCTTCGGCTTCGGGGTTCTCGCCGGCCGGGTCCTGCGGGCCACAGTTCCACGAGGACGGCTAGTTCTCGGCGCGGGTTTCGCGGCTGCCCTGGATTCGGGTTCTGACGTAATCGGACTCGGTGTTTCCTTGGGATTCTCCACCACCTCTGCCGGTGGTTCATCAATGCGCGCACCCACCGACGACACGCGCCGCTCCCCCCGGTTCGAATTTGCCGCGGCGGTAGTTGGCGCGAGCGCATCTTCATGTTCCGTGAGCGGCCCTGAGGTTATCGCCTCGAAGGCGCCGCCGAAGTGCAGTCGATAGACCGCGTCGTCATCGTCAGGAGTGCGACCTTCAACACGCAGGATTAGGTTTTCCTGTCTCCGCAAATAGAGACTCTTTGTAATTGGCGCGGAGCTGCCGGCATAAACTGTAAACTTCAGCAGTGGTCGCAGACTCGAGGAAGTAAACACGTCGATGTCGCCGTTTAGATTACTGCAATCGACTGTGATCAGGATGTCGCCCGGGTTCGCTATAAAAGCGTAAAAGTGATCGGTAACTCGCGGATCACCCAAATCTCTGGCGGGGATAATGCCACGAACATCATTTGAGCGAACCGGCGACGGCCAGGCGATGTCGGTAGACTGCGCGCTGGAGTATCCGGCCGCCGCGGCCAACATGAAAAGCACTACGAGGCCGCGGATAATCGTCTTGGAAGTTGCAAGAGTTTGCATGGTGGTATAACCGGCAGAATCGATTGACTCTCGGACAACACAGTAACTCAGGAGCAGTAAGAATATCAGATTTGCAGCGTGAGCCGCATGTGTTGCAAGAAGTAGTAGCGCCTGTATTTTTCTGTCTCTCATTAACACCGTGGCTTTTGCCCGGTGGATCAGGGATGATTTGAAACAGGAAACCGTTTGAACGGTTTCAGTCTTCTCCTCGTCGACCTGGTCACCGGGCTAAAGCCGCGGTGTTAATGAGAGTAGTTTAATCAGAGCGCCAAACTCGATCCATAAAAAACCACAAACTAACACGAAAGACACTTAGTGTGGTTTTGTCTGAGTTTCCGGATCGTTTATTCTTCCAGCATGAAAGTATCCTGGGTCAGACTTGCGTTCTCTTTGCTCGCCATTCTGTTCTTCTTTCCTGCGTTGACCGCTAATGCACAGGTCTGGACAGCGAAACTGGACAAAACAGTTCGCTTTTATCAATCCACGGATCTCGGCGTGGTGCTCGTCGGCACAGAAAAGTCCCTTTACGCAGTCGACGGGCAAAGCGGCGAGACCTTGTGGCGACGGAAGGATGTTTCACTCGACGAGACTGACGTAGCGCCCGTGCCCGGTACCGATTTGCTGTTGCTTAGTTTTCAAAAGGGTGAACGGACAAGAGTTGAAGCCGTTGATCTAATGACCGGCGACAGGATATGGCAAAGCGACAAACTTCGCGGCGGCCTGATGCAAATGGCAGTCGATCCAGACGCCAGTCTCCTGGCGGTAATACTTGCCAAAGACGCAAGAGCGCATGCAGACGACGGCTTCAAACGTCATCCGCTTTTACATGTTCTGGATCTGGCCTCCGGGAACGAGATTTGGAAATATGAAGTTGGCGAAGTTGAGATGATGCCGTCGCGTTGGCCGGAAAATGCCGGCGATGACGTCGATTACACATTCGATAACTATTACCCGCCCGTCTTTGTCGATGGCAGGCTCTACACTTTCTACGAGGGCCTCACCTCTTTCGATGCCCGCACCGGCAAGTCGCGTCTGCGCGAGCGCTATCGCGTGAACGAAGACGGCCTGGCACTTACGGAAGCGGCGCCGATCTTCGACGAGGCCACGATTTACACTTCCGGCCATGGACGCGTTCGCGCCATCTCTCGCGAAACTGGCGACACGGAATGGGAAGCTAAAGATCTGGGTCTGACGCCGGAGATGATTCTGGTCGGTCAGGTTTTGTACGTGCGTACCGGTGGCCAGTTTACTCGCCTTAAGGATGGCGAAACTGTCGAGCGGGGATCGTATGGCGTCAGCGCCATCAACACTGGCGACGGAAGAGTGCTCTGGCGTTACAAAGGCGCGGACAAAGGCATAACGAATCTCGTGCTGCCGAACTCGTCGAGCATTGTCATAGCCGATCGTGATGATGTAATCGCCATTGATTCAACGACCGGCAAGCGGCGATTTCGTTCGCGGCACGGAATCGAAAGAGCATCGTTCGGCGTCTTGAACGAAAGCGGCGCGGTTGTTGTCGGCGGACAATCAGAAGTCGCAGCTTTCGATGTTGCCGGTCGCGAGTTGTGGCGAGCGCGTCATACGCCGCCGGGCCGCGGTATCTTCCGCACGGCTCTGGCCGTGGCTGCGCGCGCCGCGTCGCTGTATTTTCGTTACGGGGGCACCGCAGTAACGGCTTTTCGCGGTCTCCAAATTGCGCGGACAGTGGGTGGACTTAGTTGGTCGGGGCTGGCTGGGCGCTCTTCCATTTCTAATTTGCAGGCCTTGGCAATGAACTCCGCTCGCAACTATGTACGATCCTATGGCGCCGCACGCTTCAGGCGATTTGGCGCGATTTCCAGCGTCAGAGATCGCTTGTCGGCCGGCACACCGTCCGCTCCTTCGCCTGCTGATTTCGTTCGCCGCCGAACTAACGATGTAGACGAACGCCTTTTGGATAGACTTGACCCGGCGCATCAACTCGAACGCCTCTCGCGATTCCTGTGGCACCGCGATCGTCTGGCTGCCTTGCGAGGCAACTGGATGTATTTCTATACCGATCTCCAGGGTCGCGACGGAAACGGTCTGGCGGGAGTAAACATTCATACCGGAGAGACGGCGAGGGAGATCAGGCTACGGAAACTCGATGAACGATTCATCACCGATGAAGTGCTCTCGTTGATGTTTGTCTCTGATGGAAATCGCTTGTTTGCGTATCCGATTGATCAGCGGTAGTGGCTGGTTCGAGGGTCACAATCGCAACACAAAATCAGAACTGGGAGCGATAGCGACCAGCCAATTATTCATTGACAACTATCCGGTGTGCTCTGTTCTTACGACAGCTGATTCTTCGGCTGGTCGCTATCGCTCCCAGTTCTGATTTTGCTAAGCACGTTGAATCTTTGTCTGGTCAATATCGCTTTGGGCACCTTCGTCGTGCTCACCGATCTACGAACGTTTCAAACTGATCCGAGATTCACGTTAGATGAGTCAAGTATGTTATTGCCCTTTGAGGCCGATATTTCTTAATCAGAAGAATTCCACTAATGACAAAAATGGAAGATAAATGCACAACAAACGTCCGAGCTCTATCCCGTCGAGCCATGGGCATCGAGTAGATCTTCCAATTTCAAACCCTTCGAAGACAGAAGCGTTTCGGCACGGTGTTCTGTTACTAGGCCCAGCTGTTCGTAGAGAAGATCGGCGTAAACTGCGTCAAGGAACTGTAGTAGTTTGTCTTCTATTGGAATTATCATACCGTTGTGAACTATTTGGCTGCGGATACCAAACAGACGTCCAATCAGAAATTTCTTTCGAGCTTCGTCCTTAGAAATAGAGTAGATACGAGCCATCGACTCAACAAGCGGAACAATGTTAGTAGTGTCAGGCATTCCAAGTGTTTCAATCGCGAACCAGTACCTTAGGAATGAATCGACGCCTCCGCCATGCGTAGCTGATTACAAATGCAGATACGGAGCATCAGATCGGCAACCTTAGCAAAGCTTCACAACCTCGCTTCCCTGGGCGGTTCTCCAGGGTTAACGTGCCGCCGTGGGCCTCTGCAATTTGGCGAGAGAGCACCAGGCCGATTCCCGACCCTTTCGCCTTGGTTGTAAAGAACGGCACGAATAAGTTAGCAGTGCTGGCAAGGCCAGGCCCCTCGTCGCTGATCCATAACTCAACCTGACCGTTACTTTGAGTCCAGCCAACGCCGACGTTCCCTTTCGTTTCCATCGAAGCATCCACCGCGTTCCTGATCAAATTTATCAATAACTGCTCCAGCTGAATGTCGTCACCTTTTATCACCAGGTCAGGACCTGCAACTACGTTTACCGGCAAACGCGTCTCGAGGCTGACTACGCGCTGCACCAGCGAGCCAATATTGAGCGGCTCAAAGCGCGGCTGTGGCAGGCGCGCCAGTTTGGAGTACGACTCAATGAACCGAGCCAGTGAGTCGGCGCGCGATGAGATGACCTCAAGCCCGCGGTGCATGTCGTCTCCCCAATCAGTGGGCCGCGGTTGCAGTGTCAGCAGGTCAGCCAAACTACCGGCAACCGACTTAATCGGCGCCAGCGAGTTGTTCAGCTCGTGACCCAGCACGCGCAGTAATCGCTGCCACGCAGTGCGTTCTTCTTCGCGCAAGGTTTGGCTGAGATCGGTCAGCACCAGCAACTGATGCTGTGCGCCACCCTCGCGAAAAGTGCTATGACGAATGTCCCAGCGTCCAAAACCGCCGGGGAAAACCATCTGCATTGTTTGTGGCCCGTCACCCTCTTCGCGGCTGAAGCAGGCGGCCAGCCCAAGCTCGCTGCTGGTGCGACCCAACAACCTGGTTGAGGGTTGGGCCAGCAGTCTTTCGCCGGCCCGATTTACCAACTGCAGGCGCTGATCACCATCGAAGGCGAATACCGCCACATCAATTTCCGCCATCACGGTGCGCAAAAGTGCATTTGCTTCGAGCGCGCCGATTCGCTGCTCGCGCAGTGTTTGGCCAAGGTCGTTCACTTCGAGCATAACTTCGCCGAGCGCATCGCCCATGGCGGCGCGGCGTCCACGAATTGAATAGTCGCCCTCGCGAATGGCGGCGAGAATATTTGAAAGAGTTTGCAAGGGACGGACGATGCGCTGCTTGAGGTTAAAGGCAATGCTCAGCCAGAAGATGGCGAGGAAGAGATCCGCTGTCCATTGCACGCGCGCGCTGTAATTGTCGTACCAGAGCAGAAAGGCGCACAGACACACAGCCGGAAAACCGGCAGCCAGGGCAAGGAAGGTGACGCGCTTCTCAAACTTCAACCGGCTGCCACGCCTGATCGCCGGGTCAAGGCTGGAGATCGTCGAGATATGTTTTGCCGGTTTAGGGACGGGATTCACGCTGGCTATGATAACTCAGACGGAAAGGAGAAGGGGAAAAGCGGGGAGCGGATAAAGGAGAAGCCTGGTAATGCACAACCGGAGACAACCAAACCATGCTCTGGCTCCAGAGGAGCCAAATGTTTATAGCCTTCGTGCCCAACCTAAAGCTTCGCGCTCCAGCGGAGCGCAATGTGCGGGTGGATGGGTACATCGAACCATACTTTCGCTCCGCTGGAGCGAAGAACCTTATAGACCGTAGTAACCTATAAACATTCGGTCCCTCCGGGACTAAGCGATTTGGTCAGAAACCCCTCCACGTTTTACCCGTTCCCTCTTCCCTTTTTTTTAGGACAGCCCGTACTTCTGCAAGCGACGATAGAGCGCGCTGCGGCTCAGCCCGAGTGCTTCAGCGGCACGGTTCGCATTACCTTCAAAGCGCGCGAGGGCTTTGGTTATCAGTATGCGTTCCGCTTCTTCCAGGCTCATCTCCTCGAGACGCGACGAAAGACGTCCGTCTGACGTGGACTGCAACGCCAGGTCAAACGCTGTCACCACGTTGCCGGTGCTCATCAACAGGGCCCGCTCAACCACGTGGTCCAGTTCCCTCACGTTGCCGGGCCAGGAATGCTCGCGTAATGCGTCCAGCGCCTGTGGGGTGAAACTCATGACCGCACGGCGGTATCGTTCGCTGTGTTGCCGCAGAAAGTAATCAGCCAAGGGCGCGATATCTTCACGCCGGTCGCGCAATGGTGGTATGTGAATCTCGACCGTGTTGAGCCGAAACAAGAGGTCCTGACGAAACCTGCTCTGGGCCACTTCCACATGTAGATCGGCATTCGTCGCCGAAAGCACGCGGACATCCACCTTGCGTGTGGTTGACGATCCGACTCGTTCGAATTCACCGGTCTCTAAAACCCGCAGCAGTTTTGGTTGTAGCGTCAGCGGAACGTTTGCTATCTCATCGAGAAATAAAGTGCCGCCGTCAGCCAACTCAAAGCGCCCTACGCGATCGGTCTTGGCATCCGTAAACGCGCCACGGACGTGACCGAACAGTTCACTCTCGAAAACACCCTCCGCAAGCGCACCGGCGTTAAGAGCTACCAGCGGCTTTACGGAACGCGAGGACGTCTGGTGCAGGGCGCGTGCGATCACTCCCTTGCCCGCGCCGTTCTCGCCGGTGATCAGAATGTTGGCGTCCGCGGGTCCGATGCGTTCGACAAGTTTCAGTACAGACTTCATCGCCGGTGATTCGGCGATGATACTCGGCTGCTTTACACCTTCATCAGCGACGCTGTCGCGCAGCGCCACGTTCTCCGCCTCCAGACGTTGACCGCGTCGCAGAGCGGCGGCTAACTCGACTTGCGTCCGCACTACTGCCAGCAATCGAGCGTTGTCCCAGGGCTTTTGAATGAAATCGCGCGCGCCTCGACGCATAGCTTCCACGGCGAGATCGACGCTGCCCCAGGCCGTCATCACCACGACCGGCAGGCTCGCGTCCGCTGCCTGGATCCTGTTGAGCAGATCCAGTCCTTCGCTGCCGGAAGTTGTATCACGCGCGTAGTTAAGATCGATGAGGACGACATCGAGGTCCTTGGAGTTCACTGCTTCAAGCACGCCGGCAGGGGAAGAGGTGGTTTCAATCTCGAAACCATTGCCCTTCAACAGCAGACGCAACGCCGCGAGCACGTCCGTCTGATCATCTGCAATCAAAATTCTAGCCATTGTCGATTCTTCGGCCCGTCGTTACTTAGGGCCTGCTGAGGCTAACACACAACTCTTTGGAGTGTGGTGACCCGTCACCGCTTTGGTCCTGGGCGGCTTGACGCCCAACTGGTTCAAAAGTCTCGACCGAGCGGTGATCAGGTCGCGACCGGACAAAGCGGTGACAGGTCACCGCACTCCAAAGAACTATTCGTTCCGCAGTGCAACCAGCGGGTCGACCTGCGTCGCCCGCCAAGCGGGAATGAAGCAGGCCAGCAGCGCCACCGTCATTAACATCACTGTGATCACAACAAAGGTCGCCGGATCAGTCGCGCTAACGCCGTAAAGCATCTTCGATATCAACCGGGTTAGACCCAACGAAACAACGAGCCCGAGCGCTACTCCGGCCAGAGCCATCCTCATTCCATGACTCAAGACAAGACGTAAAACGTCCCGACGTTGCGCACCCAGTGCCAGGCGAATGCCGAGCTCGTGGGTCCGCTGGCCCACCAGATATGAAATAACACCATAGATGCCGAGACTCGCGAGCAGCAACGCCACCGCGGCAAACGCGCCCAACAGAATCATCGAGAAACGTTGCTGCGCCAATGATTCGGCAATTACGTAATTCATTGTTTGTGGATCAGAGATGACATTCTGTTTGCTTTGATTTGCCACAACTTGACGAATGCCGTTAAGCAGTTCCGGTCCCGTTCCACCGGCCGAACGGACCACTACCCCAGCGCCGGTTGGAAGGTTGTTGTCCGTCAACGCTCTAAGCGGCAGATAAAGTTGAGCCTGAAGGCCGTCGGTTTCATCCGAATTCAGGCTCCACTGCTTCACATGTCGAACTACACCAACAATCTGCCAGGGTTGATCGTCCCCAGTATAGATTCTCTTACCGACGGGATCATTGGCACCGAAGTATTTATGAGCGAACGCTTCGTCGATCACTGCGACCGCCACAGATCGTTCGTCATCTTGGGCAGTGAAAAAACGTCCTTGCTTAAGCTGAATCCCCATGGCTTTTAGATAGCCGGGTTCGACCCCGTAGACCAGCGCCATACTCATTTCACTACTACTCGCCGGTTTCGGTTGGCCGTCCAGCCAGAAGAACAAATCATCTTCGCTCTGCAAAGGCGACGCACCGGTCGTTAGTGACGCCGAATCGACCCCGGGCGCGGTGTTGATTTTGTCACTCAAATCGCGCAAAGCGGCGCGGACCGCTTCGGGGCTGGCATTGGCCGTCGCCGGGGGCAACGTAAGGCCGAAGGTCAGAACATTGTCGGCCCGAAACCCGGGATCAACTTTCCATAGGGCTGCAAGACTGCGAATCATCAGTCCGGCGCCGATTAATAGAACCAGCGCCAAAGCCACTTCAACCGCAACAAAAATTCCCTGGGCGCGAACTCGCCCGCCACTCGTTCCTCGTGCGCCCTCCTTTAGTGTCTCCGTAACCTGGTTACGCGAAATCTTCAAAGCCGGAACCAGGCCCGCTAGAATTCCGGTGAGCAGAGAAATGACAAATGTGAAAAGGAGCACGCGGCGATCGAGTCCAACTTCCTCAGCGCGCGGCAAAGTCGTAGGCAGTGTCGCCAGCGCGAGCTTTGTGCCCCAGCCCGCCACGATCAGCCCGAGTGCGCCACCAGCTAATCCGAGTAGAGTGCTTTCAGTTAGCGACTGGCGAAGCAGTCGCCGGCGGCCGGCTCCTAAGGCTGAACGAATCGCGAATTCGCGTGAGCGGCCGGTCGAACGAGCAAGCATGAGGTTGCTTACGTTGACGCAGGCAATCAGCAGCACAAACCCAACCGCGCCAAACAGCATGAGCAGAATCGGCCGGATGTTACCGACCACTTGTTCCTTCAGTGGAATGACTGTAGCGCCGTTGCCGCGATTAGTTTCCGGATAAGCGACGGCCAGATCGGCCATCACCCGGTTCAGATCAGACCTTGCCTGTTCGATCGTAACGCCGGGCTTGAGTCGTCCAATTCCATGAAGACCCAACGCGGCGCTGCGGCTTTTTAATGCGCCACTGTTCCATTGTCCGATGGGTACGTAGACGTCGACGCCGCGAACCAACGTAAACGTCGCCGGAATGACGCCCACCACTGCGTAACTCTTATCGTCGAGAGTGATCGCTTTTTGCAGTACATCTCCGGCTGACCCGAATTTGCGTCGCCAGAGGTCTTCGCTGATCAAAGCCACCGGACCGGCGCCGCTCTCGTCTTCACCGGGCATAAAGGTCCGGCCTAATAGAGGTTTGAGACCGAGCACTGAGAAGTAGTCCGCTGAAACAAGGCGCGCATCAACGCGCTCGGGTTCGCCTGCCCCCATCAGACTAAAGCCAAAGCTGCGCGAAATCGCCATGGCAGAAAAAGTCTGATTCTGTTTTTGCACATCACGGAAATTCGGGTAGGGCATGGCGCCCTGCTCGAAATTTGGTTTGCTTTGGTGGAGGGTTACTAACTGTTCCGGCTGCGGATACGGCAGCGGATTAAGCAGCACTCCATTCACCACGGAAAAGATGGCCGTGTTTGCTCCGATACCCAGCGCTAGAGAACACGCGGCAATGATCGTGAAGCCGGGGTGGCGCCAAAGCCCGCGCAACCCGTAACGAATGTCCTGAATAAGATTGTTCATGGCTTTCTCCCATCCTAGCTGCAACTCCTTTGGAGTGCGGTGACCTGTCACCGCTTTAAGTCGGTCGCGACCTGTCGCGACCACGATTGAACCGAAGTGCCGAAACACATGGGCGTCAAGCCGCCCAGGACCAAAGCGGTGACAGGTCGCCGCACTCCAAAAACTCATTCATATCTGAGTGCATGCAGCGGGTCGAGACGTGTAGCGCGTCGCGCGGGAATATAACAAGCGAGTAAAGCGACAACGGCCAACAACACAGCCACTGCTGCAAACGTGAGCGGATCCTTAGTGGTCACTCCGAAAAGCAGACTGCCTATAACCCAAGTCAGGCACAACGCTCCGAGTAAACCAAGTCCCAATCCAACTAAGACAAGTTTGAACCCCTGTGAAACGATCAAACGCAGGACGTCTCCCGTCTGCGCCCCCAGGGCCATGCGAATGCCGATTTCATTGGTGCGTTGCGCGACCGAGTAACTCATCACGCCGTATAACCCCACGATCGTCAGCACCAAAGCGACGGCAGCGAAAATCACCAGCAACGTTGCGTTGAAACGCGGCGTGGCAACGGTCGCCGAAATGTACTCGTCCATTGTCTTAATACTGAACACAGGAACTTCCTGGTCCATTGCGTGCACTTCATTTTGTACCGCCGTGATCAAACTGTGCGGATCGTTGCCAGTTCTGACGATAAGGGTCATCTGGTTGAAGGGCATCTGTGCCGCGGGTATGAAGTAGCCGGCCCTTAGTTCAGAGCTGAGGTTGCGATTTCTAACGTCGGAAACAACTCCTACTATTTCCCGCATCGCGGGTTTATCGGAGTTGGTCGAGATTCCCGGTTTGATTCGTTTGCCAATCGGGTCTTCACCGGGAAAGAACTTCTTAGCGAAGGCCTGGTTCACGATAATGACCGGAGGCGCTGTTTTGTTGTCTCGTTCGGTAAACTCCCTTCCCTTCAGCATTGAAACACCGAGCGTCTTGAAGTAACCCTCTTCAATAGCAAAGAAGTCTGCGGAGGGTTGATTGCCTTTTTCCACCGGGCGACCTTCAGTTTCAAACGAGATAACAAACGCGTCACCGTTCAACGGCAACGGAATAATCGAACTCGCGGAACGAACTCCCGGCAATGACTCAACACGCCTGACCAGTTCGCGGTAAAACGGTTCCTGCTTTTCGGTTGGATATTTCACCTCGGGAATACCGACCACAAACGTCAAAAGATTCTGCGAGTCAAAGCCAGGGCTGACGTTTCGTAAGCGCCATAGACTTTGGATTAACAGACCGGCGCCCACCAACAGCACCACCGCAATCGCCAACTCGCCAACCACCAGCACACCTCGGATGCGGTTACGGCGAGCGCCCTCGCTACCGGTTCGTCCGCCTTCTTTCAACGACTCGCTCAATTCTGTTTTTGATGAGTGAATGGCTGGCACCAGGCCAAAGACTACGCCGGTCAAAACCGAAACCAGCAACGTAAAGCCGAGGACGCGCCAATCGAGACCAACTTGCAAGGCGCGGGGAATGTTTTGTTTTCCCAGCGCCACCAGCAAATCCGACCACCAAACCGCAAGTACCAGACCCAGAGCTCCGCCCACCAATGACAGAATGACGCTCTCGGTGAGCAATTGCCTGATCACTCGCATGCGACTGGCCCCAAGCGCGGAGCGGATTGCCATCTCCTTGTGTCTGGTCATGGCGCGGGCCAGCAGCAGATTGGCTACATTCGCGCAGGCGATCAAAAGCACAAAGCCAACTGCCCCCAACAGGATCAGCAGAGCGGGGCGGACGTCGCCGACCAGCGCTTCGAGCGTTGGTTCCAGTCTGGTGCTCTTATGCAAGTCCTTATCGGGAAATTGCTGTTCAAGCCGGGCGCTGATCGCGGTCATTTCGGCCTGTGCTTGTTCCCTGGGTATGCCCGGCTTGAGACGAGCGATCACATTCATATAGTGCGCGCCACGCTCTTGCGTAATCGGTTCCCTGCCTTCGCGGTCCACAGCCACAGTTGTCCACAACTCGACCGGATCGTTTTGCACCGGAAACTGAAAAGCAGCCGGCATGACGCCGACGATGGTGTACGTTTTCCCATCAAGCACCATCGATTGGTTCACTATATTTGGATCAGAATTAAACCGCTGCTGAAAGAGCTGCTGGCTTAAGACAACCACACGTCCGGTGTCACCTGGATTGTCTTCGCTGGGAAGAAACCCGCGCCCGATCAGCGGTGACGCGCCCAGTAAAGGAAAGAGATCTGCATTAACCACCGCACCCTGTAGCCGCGCTGATTCGCCGCGGCCTGTCAGGATGAAGTCGTTGTTGTGATACGACGCCATGTGCTCAAAGCTATGACTCTGATCGCGCCAGTCCACAAAGTTCGGGTAGGAAGCCGAGCCGCGAACATAGCCGCGAGTGGAATCGGTCTCCCAAACGTTCATCAACCTTTCAGAATTTGAAAACGGCAACGGCCTCAACAGCACCGCATTCACGACGCTGAAGATGGCGGTGTTGGCGCCGATTCCCAACGCCAACGCAATGGTCGCCACAATGCTGATACTCGGGGCCTTGAGTAACATGCGAACTCCGTAGCGTATGTCCTGCCAAAACATTTCCATGACTAGTCCTTCCTTTGAGATCTCAAATTTTCAGATCTCAGATCTCAGATTTACTCGTAATTCAGCGCGACCATCGGGTCGACCTTCGTGGCCCGTCTTGCCGGCAGGTAACACGCCAGGAAGGCTACCGTGGTTAGCAGCAGCGAAATCGCAAGATAGGTAACAGGGTCGGCCGCGCTCACCTCGTAAAGCAGGCTTGCCATCAAACGCGTTAGCGCAAACGCGACGACTAATCCGATCCCGACGCCCAGAAGCGTCAACGTCATTCCTTTTTTCAGCACCAGCGCGAGGATGTTTCCGCGTTGCGCTCCGAGGGCCATGCGAACGCCAATCTCCTGCGTGTGTTGTACGACGAAGTAAGCGAGCACCCCATAGATGCCTACCGTCGCCAGCAATAGCGCCAGGCCGGCAAAGATCGTCAACAGGGTCATACCCAAACTGCGTGAGGCAGTCTCTTCGCCCAGCATCTGGCCCATGGTGCGAATGTTTGAAATGGGCTGCTCCGGATCCACCTGGTGAATTTCGTTTCGCACGGCAGTCACAAGACTCAACGGGTCGACGGCGGTGCGAATCGTCAAATCGCGCGGCGTGTAAAAAGGTTCCTGGCTCTGCTGATACGGAAAGTACATTTCCGCCTTAACGGGTTCATCGACGCCCATCTGTCGCACGTCACCGGCAATACCTACAATCGTTACCCAGGTGGCTTTGTCGGTTGGGTCATCCATCGTGAAGCGCTTGCCGAGAGGATCCTCGCCGGGCCAGTATTGTCGCGCCATCGTTTCATTGATGATCGCAACCTTGATGGATTGTTCGTTGTCACTGTCGTTGAACGAACGGCCACGTTGCAGCGGGATACGCATCGTCTTGAGATAATCGGGCGTCACCTGGCGATGGTTCGCGTCATAGGCGATTCCCCCGGAGCTTAACTGCTCCAGATTGCGACCTTCGGGAATGAAACCGCTCGTGCCTCCCTTCCAGGCCAATGGGATGCTGGTTGCGTAACCGGCCGAGACGACACCGGGCAACGATTGCACGCGTGCAAGCACTTGTTTGTAGAAGTTAGTGCGCTGCGACAGGTCGCCGTATTTTTTGTCCGGCAAAACTGTGCGCAATGTCAGCACGCTCTCCGAGCGCAAACTCGCATATTGTTCACGCAGTTTGAAGAACGTTTGGATAAGCAACCCCGCACCCACCAATAAAACGAGCGCCAGGGCGACTTCCGCAACAACCATTGCACTGCGCAGCCGGTTTCCGCCGGCATTCAAGCCCGAGCGGCCACCACCTTGTTTTAGCGCCAGGTTCAAATCGATCTTTGAGATTTGAAATGCCGGAATCAGGGCAAACACCAGCGTGGTAATGAAGGTGAGCAGCAAAGTGAAACCGAGCACCTGAAAGTCCAAACTCAATTTGGTTGAAAGGGCCAGGCCATCAGGAATCAATCGCTGTAGAAAAGAAAAACTCCACCAGGCAAGCACCAGCCCACAGATCGCGCCGGCTGCGGACATCAACAGTCCTTCAGCCAACAACTGACGCACGATCCGCAGACGGCCCGCACCCAGCGCCGACCGCACGGCCATCTCGCGCCGCCGGCTCGCCGCTCGCGAGAGCAGCAGGTTTGCAATGTTCGCGCAGGCGATCAAAAGCACGAACCCGACGGCTACTGACAAGACCAGTAGCGGCCGGCGAATATCTCCGGCCACTTCATCGCGAAGAGGTCGCACGTAAGCCGTAATCCGACCTGCTTCATCCGGATGATCGCGCGCGATCCGTTGGTGGATCGCTCGCACCTCTGCGTTTGCCTGTTCAATGCTGACTCCCGGCTTCAGGCGCGCGATCACTGTCAAATAGTGACGGTTCCGAGCGGTGAGTTGTTCCGCACGGAAGGCGATCGGGACCCACATGCCAACCTTGCTATCCAGAAACTGAAAGCCGGCCGGCATGACTCCAACCACCGTATACTTCTCGCCACTCAGCATAAGCTGGCGGCCGATTATGTTTTGTTCGCCTCCATAACGTTGTTGCCAAAGGTTGTAGTTGATTATCACAACCTGGTTGGCCCCAGGTTTGTCCTCTTCGTTTGTGAATGCACGACCGAGAGCTGGTTTAATGCCGAGCAGCGGAAAGAAATTGGCGGTCACGCCAAAGGCTTCAACCTTCTCGGGCTCGCCGTCGCCGGTCAGGTTAAAGCTGCGCATGTCCTGAGCCGCCATATCGGCGAATGTTTGGCCCTGAGTTTTCCAATCAACATAGTTTGCGGGGGCCGGAGTGTTGCGCGGAAAGCCGGCGAAAGAGGCGTCTTCCCAAATCATCACCAGCCGGTCAGGGTCCGCGAAGGGTAGAGTCCGCAACAAGACTGCGTTGACCAGACTAAAGATTGCAGTATTGGCCCCGATGCCCAACGCGAGAGTGATCACCGCAATCGCAGTGAAACTCGGACGCTTCAATAAGCTTCTTATTCCGTAGCGAAAATCTTTGAGTAGTGTGTCCATGATTCATCTCCCATGCCAGCGACAACCCGTTGGAGTGCGGTGACCTGTCACCGCTTTGGTATTGGGCGGCTTGACGCCCAAATTGTTTAGTAGCTTCGCTGCGACGGTGGTCGCGACAGGGTCGCGACCGACTAAAGCGGTGACAGGTCACCGCACTCCAAAAGTCAGTCATAACGCAGGGCTTCAATTGGTTCGACTCTGCTTGCTCGCCACGCAGGTACGAGACAAGCCACTAAGGCCGCCACCACCAGCACCAGCGCGACGGCGGCGAAGGCGCTGCCATCCATCGCGCCAACTCCATATAAGGTGGATTGCATGGCCCGGCCGACCAGGTAGGCGCCGCCCAGTCCGATCAGGGCCCCGATGACAGCGAGAGTAGTTCCCTCTTTGAGAACCAGAGTGACAACGCGCGAGCGTTGCGCGCCCAGTGCCAGGCGCACGCCAAACTCCTGCGTACGTTGCGCCACGGTAAAGGCCATCACGCCGTAGATGCCGATGCCGGCCAGCAGCAGACCCAGCACTCCAAAACTGCTGAACAACACCACGCTAAAGCGATCAATGGCCAACGACTCACTCACGATCTCGTCAACCGTTCTCACTCCCGCAAGCGGCAAGTCCGGGTCCACCGAACTAATCGCAGCACTAATACTCTTGAGCGATTTTTTCGGATCGCCTTCCGTCTTTACTACTATTGATGCTTGTGGCCAAGGTCTTTGCCAGAACGGCACAACGATCTCTGAATCGTCTTCCCGAGATCCGGCTTGCCGCACGTTGTGATAGACGCCGACGATCTGCAACTCCAACTGCGGCCCAGGCTTTGCGCCCGGGATCAACTCGTCCAGCGAAATCCGTTGCGTGAGCGGATCTGCATTTGGAAAAAAGCGTGCGACAAAGCGTTCGTTGACCATCGCCACAGGCTGGCTGGAAGCTGTGTCGTGCTCATCGATACTCCGCCCTTTGAGCATGCGGATCCCCAGGGCCTCGACATATCCCGGGGTTACCAGCTGAACTCCAGTGCCCTGCCGTTGGGAAGCATTGAGCGGAGGTTGGCCCACAATGGTGAAACCCCTGCCAAAGTTTGCTCCCCGAGTAGGCGTCCCCGTCATGACCGCAACCTTCTTCACTCCGGGGATTGCCTCTATATTTTCAAGCATCTGCTGGTAGTAAGATCTGATCTGATCGGGCCCTTTCAGACGGTAACCAGGCACAGGCAGCCGAAACGTAAGCACATGATCCGGATTTATGCCGAGGTCGATCCGAGTCAGGTTCCAAAAACTCTTCAGGGCCAGACCGCCGCTCGCCAGAAGGGTCAGGGCCAGAGAAAACTCCGCTATCACGAGTGCCCGGCGGCCGTTTCGTCGTCCGCTGCCACCACCCGTCCGGCCTCCCGACTTAAGGACTTCGTTGAGATCGACACGAGTAGCTTGCCAAGCCGGTAAAGATCCAAACAGAAGTCCGGCAACGGTCGTTACGGCAATCGTGAAAAGCAAAACCGGCACACTTATTCTGATGGAGGCCTCAGACGGCAGCATCGTGCCTACGGGCGGCATCACCAGTGTGATCGCGTCGATGATTGCGCCGGCGAGCAGGATGCCGAGTGCTCCGCCAATAATGGCCAGCACTAAACTCTCAGTGAGAAACTGTGCGAATAAGCGGCCTCTCGAGGCGCCTAATGCCGCCCTGAGCGCTACTTCTCGCTGCCGTGAGGTTGCGCGAGCCAGCAAGAGATTCGCCACGTTGACGCAGGCGATCAGTAAAAGAAACCCGACAGCACCCATCAGCAGCCAAAGATTTCGGCGCGTAGCATCCGTAAGAAAGTTGAGATGCAACGGCTCAACGCTCACGCTACGGTTGGCATTCGACTGCGGAAATTCGCTTTGAAGCTGCGCCGCAATTCCATTCATTTCCGCCTGTGCCTGGTCGAGCGAGACACCGTCTTTCAGTCTCGCCATCACCAGCATGGTTGGCCCGTTGTGGTTCACTTGTTCGGGATTGAAAGTTAACGGCACCCAGAGCTGCGAGTTAAAGCGATCATAAATGCCGGGGGGCGTGATGCCGACGACCGTGAAGGGTTCGCCGTTCATTCGAATGTCTCTACCGACAAGAGTGGGGTCCGCACCAAAATGCAGACTCCACAACCGGTTGCTGAGGATCACCACGCGGTTCTTGCCTGGCTGATTTTCGTCAGGAAGAAAATCGCGACCGAGGAACATCGGCAAACCTTCCATGGTGAAGAATCCCGGCGTTCGTTGTGAGCCCGTGACCTGCTCCGGTCTGTCAGCCGTCGCCACATTGAATGAGATGCCGGCCCAGACCCCCATTCCCTGAAACGATGTACTGCGCCGGCTCCAGTCAAGGAAGTCTCCCGCCGCCACTGAATTTCTGCCGCCGCGCGCCTTTGACCACACCATCACCAGTTGGTCGGGCTTGGGATAGGGCATGGGCTCGAACACCGCATGGACGACGCTGAAAATGGCGGTCGTCGCGCCTATGCCCAACGCCAGCGTCAACACCGCAGTAACAGTAAAGCCCTTGTTCTTCCACAAGGTCCGGATGCTGTAGCTAAGATTCTGTTTTAAAACTCCCCACATAATGCTCCTCCCTTTGGAGTGCGGTCCTGTCACCGCTTTGCTCGGTCGCGACTTGTCGCGACCACCCTTGGACTAAGATGTTAAAAGACATGGGCGTCAAGCCGCCCAGGACCAAAAGCGGTGACAGGTCACCGCACGCCAAAATCATTCGTAACGCAGCGCCACCAGCGGATCGACTTTCGTCGCGCGGCGCGCCGGAATGTAGCAAGCCAGCAAGGCAACCAGGGTCAAGCCAACCGAGACACTTATGAACGTGATCGCATCAGTGCTGCTAACGCCAAACAGCAGTCCGGCCATCAGCCGAGTCAGCGCAAACGCTCCCGCCAGACCAGCGACTACGCCAATCAATGTTAGAGCCATGCCGTTTCCAATAATTAACTTCAAGACATCACCAGTCTGCGCGCCGAGCGCCATGCGAATACCGATCTCGTAAGTTCGTTGCGCAGCGACGTAGGACATAACCCCATAAATACCCACCGCCGCCAGCAGCAGGGCCAACAATGCAAATACCAGCAACAGCAACATGAAGAACCTGCGGATGAGGATCGAGTCGCCGATTAACTGCTCGAGGGTTGTTACATTGAAGACCGCCTGATCTTTATCCACTGCCTGAATCTCGCGCCTGATGGCGCCGATCAACGCTGTCGGCTCATTCTGAGTTCGCACCACTATGCTGTTGAATGACGTGGGAAACTGAGTGTGCGGCAAATAGATCTGCATCGGCGGCGTCTTGTCCAGGGCGTACTGCGAAACATCACTGACAGTGCCGACGATCGTGCGCCACGGCTGTGGGTTTTTATCGCTTCCGGGAAACTTGATGCGCTTGCCGAGCGAATCTTCGTTGGGCCACAACTGAGCGGCCATGGTCTTGTTAATTAAGGCGACGTTAGGCGTGTCCTTTGTGTCCTGATCAGTGATCGTTCGTCCACTAAGCAAGCGGATCTCCATCGCCTTCAAATACCCTGGCGTAGTGACGTAGAGATCAACTGTAATCTCCTCGCCCCGTGGTTTCGGGTGGTCTTCAACTGCCAGGCCGCGGCCATCGAAGTTGTCGCTGAGCGGCAGCACGCTGGTGGTGCCGGCAGCCTTGACTCCCGGTAAAGCCGTAATTCGATCGACGATCTCCCTGTTGAAGGCGATCACATTTTCGGGTTTTGGATACTTGGACTGAGGCAAGCCGATATTCATCGCCAGAATGTTGTTAGCGTTGAATCCCGCATCGACATTCCGCAGTCGTGCCACTGTCCGGATCAGGAGGCCGGCGCAAACCAGGAGCACCAGGGTCATGGCGATTTCTGAAATAACCAACGCGCTGCGCAAACGGTTCCGGCTAGCTGCCGGTCCGGAGCCGCGGCCGGTTTCTTTGAGCGACTCCGCCAGGTTTGGTTTCGAGATCTGCAGGGCCGGGGCAAGACCGAAGACGAAACCGGTAATGATCGAAACGCCAACCGTAAATGCGAGACAGCGCCGATCCATATGAATGTCCTGAAACATTGGATTGATTTTTGAGCCGGCCGCGGCAACTAGGCTGGTGCCCCAGGTAGCGATCAGGAGGCCGAGGCCACCGCCCAGTACGGCCAGCAGCAGGCTTTCGGTCAGCAGTTGGCGAATTAACTGGCCGCGACCGGCCCCAATCGCGGAACGAATTGTGATCTCCTTATGACGGACTGTGGCGCGAGCCAGCAGAAGGTTCGCCACGTTTGCGCAGGCGACCAACAGCACGAAGATTACAGCGCCAAAGATCATTAGCAGGGTTGGGCGAATGCTACCGGTGATCTCTTCCGTGATTGAAACTACGGCCACGCCGTAGCCTTTGTTGGTGAGTGGATGCGACTGTTCGAGTCGCTGGGCGATAACGTTTAGTTCGTTTTGCGCCTGCTCGACAGTTACGCCAGGCTTGAGCCGCGCAATTGCCCGCAGATGCCGCGCGTCGCGTTCTTCGTCGTCATAGTTTTCGGCTACCGGTCGATAGAATTGACCTTCCGGGGCAACGAGTGAAGAGGGTAGTGGATGAAAGTCCGGACCCATTACGCCGACAATGTTGTAAGGGCGGCCATTGAGCATTACGGACTTACCCACCACATTCGGGTCGCCGCCAAAACGTCGCTGCCATAATCCGTGACCGAGGACGACGACAAAGTCTTTGCCGTCCACTTGCTCCTCAGGAGTGAAGACACGGCCCAGCATCGGCGTGGCTTTCATGATCTTAAAGAAGCCGTCGCCCACCTGAATCGCAGGGATTCTTTCCGCCTCGCCCTGGCCGGACATGATTGGAAACCAACCCGTGTAAGTTGCCACGTCTTCCAGGACACTGGTTTGCGCGCGAATGTCGGCGACGTCTGTCGCGGAGACCTGATTGTGTTTCTTGAGGCTGCTTTCAGTTCTGCTGTCACCCCAGACGAGCACCAAGCTGGCCGGATCGTTGTAAGGCACCGACTTCAAAAGCACGGCATTGATTACGCTGAAAACGGTTGTATTCGCGCCAATGCCGATCGCAATCGACAAGACAGCCACCGCTGTAAACCCCGGACTCTTGATTAGCATTCGCGCCGAATAGCGCAGGTCGCGCAGGATCGTTTCCATCAAGTTCTCCTTTGGAGTGCGGTGACCTGTCACCGCTTTGGTCGGTCGCGACCTGTCGCGACCACTGCTCGGCTCAAACTCCTAAACCATTTGGGCGTCAAGCCGCCCAAGACCAAAAGCGGTGACAGGTCACCGCACTCCAAAAAACTATTCATAACGCAGCGCCACCAGCGGATCGACTTTCGTCGCACGCCGCGCCGGGATGTAACACGCCAGCAACGCCACCATGAAAAGCGCCCCCAGCACGACCGCGAAGGTCGCCGGATCGGTCGCTTGCACTTCAAACAACAAACTCCGTAACAGTCGCGTAAGCCCGAATGCCGCAACAAGGCCCAGGCCCATTCCGGCCAGCGCCAGCGAGAGTCCTTGTTTGAGAACCATCTTCAGAATGTCAGACGACTTCGCCCCCAGCGCCATGCGCACGCCGATGTAATGCGTCTGCTGGCTCACGGAGTACGAAACGACTCCATAGATACCGATCGACGCCAGCAACAACGCGATACCGGCGAAGATGCTGATAACCAACGCCGGGAAACGCCGCATAAACGCCGCTGGTGAATTGGAGATCAATTGCTCCATCGCATTAACGTTGAAGATTGCGACATCCGGCTCCAACCTGCGCGCTTCCTCGCGAACGGCAGCGGTCAAAGCAGTTGGCTCGCCGGTGGTGCGAATGACAAGGTTAGTTACGCCCGGGGCATTTTGTTTGAGGGGATAATAGATGACTGGTCTGATCGCTTCATCGAGGCCTCCGATTTTTACGTCGCCTACTACGCCGACTACCATCACCGGCGGCGCTTGAACTCCCGTATAAACCAGGCGGTGTCCGATCGGATCGCGGCCTGCAAAAACTCTATCGGCCATACTCTTGCCGATCATTACTGCAGGCGGAGCATTCGCCTTGTCGCGTTCATCGACCATACGTCCCGCAATGAGGGGCACGCCCAGCGTTTGAAAGTAACTCTCGTCAACAATGCGGATGTTTGCCTCCACTTCTTGCCCCGGCGGTGGAACCGGATCGCCCTCGACGTTAACGCGAGTAGTATTCCCGCTCTGCAGCGGCAGAATATTTACCGTGCCGGCTCCACTGACACCCGGCAACGACTGCACTCGCTGTGTCAACTGATCAAAAAATTCTATCTGGCGGTTGGCGTCCGTGAACTTGGCGGCCGGCGGGACTACCGTCATCGTCAACAACTTCTCCGGATTGAATCCCACGTTTGACTGCAACAGGTGCAGCAGACTCTTCATCATCAAACCAGCTCCCACTAACAACACCACAGCTAACGCGATTTCCGTCATCACCAACGCACCGCGCAGACGATGTCCACTTCCACCGGCGGAATTCCTGCCGCCTTCCTTGAGCACATCGTTTAGATCCAGCCGGGTCGACTGCAGCGCCGGCGCCAACCCAAACACGATTCCGGTCAGCAATGAAAGCCCAAAGGAGAAGGCCAGAATGCCCAGATCGATATGCAGTGATTTGAGGAACGGCAAGGCGTTGAGCTGGTTGTCGGGCAAGGCCGCAACCAGGCCACTGACACCCCAGTAAGCGATTAACAGGCCCGCAGCGCCGCCGGCTAACGAGAGCAACACTGACTCCGTCAGTAACTGCCGCATAACACGCCAACGGCTTGCACCGAGTGCCGCGCGAATAGCAACTTCTTTCTGACGGGCCAACGATCTCGTTAACAACAGACTGGCAACATTGGCGCAAGCAATCAGCAGCACAAAACCTACAGCGGCCAGCAATACCAAGAGAATTGGTTTTACCTGGCCTACTACTTGTTCCTGCAGTTTGACCAGCTTAAGCCCCGTGCCTGCGTGCGATTGCGCGTTCTCCTGTTCAATGCGTTTTGCGATGGCAGCCAGTTGCGTTTGCGCCTGCTCGGGGCTCACGCCATCCTTTAGCCGCCCAATCAGATTGGTGCCGTGCATGAACCGTCGCGTCAGTTGTGCGTCGGTCGGTTGATATGGGCGCCACAAGTCGGCGGCTCGCATGGCAAACTGAAAATTCGCCGGCAACACACCGACTACTGTGTAGGGATCGCCATTGATCGTCAGCGACTGTCCAAGAATTCCCCGATCACCGCCGAACCTTCGCTGCCACATGCCATAGGTCAGCACCGTTACTCGAGGCGCGCCGGGTTTGTCTTCACCTGGTTGGAAAGTGCGACCGATCACCGGCTCCACGCCGAGCACCGAAAAGAAGTTCGCCGTTGCCGCAGGAGCAAACACACGCTCCGGTTCACCGCGACCACTCATGATTCCGCCGCCGCCCGTGTAGGCCGCGAGTCCCTCAAGGACCTGGTTCTGCTGGTAGTCCTGGAAATCGGGATAGGAAAACTCGCGCTGCGCAAACTCCTTCTGAGGCGTGCTTTCGAAAAGGTGATAAAGACGATCCGGCGATCTATAGGGAAGACTGCGCAGGAGTGCCGCATCAACTACGGTAAAGATTGCCGTGCTGCCGCCGATGCCAAGAGCGAGCGTGATCACCGCGATCAGCGTGAACCCGGGCTTATTCAACATTGTGCGAACGGCGTAGCGCAGGTCCTGTAGTAACGATTTCATCTTGTTCTCCTTATTTTGGAGTGCGGTGACCTGTCACCGCTTTGGTCGGTCGCGACCTGTCGCGACCACCGTCAGAACTTACAATTGCTGAAAGAACTGGGCGTCCAAGCCGCCCCGGACCAAAGCGGTGACAGGTCACCGCACTCCAAAAAAACTACTCATAACGAAGCGCGACCAGGGGATCGACTTTCGTGGCCCGGCGCGCCGGGATGTAGCAAGCAATCAACGCCGTAGCCAGCAAACACAGTGAAACCGTTACGAACGTAACCGCGTCAGTTGGTTTCACCGCGAAAAGCAAGCTCGTCATCAATCGCGTCAGCGCGAATGCGCCGACGACTCCCAACCCAATGCCCGCGAGCGCCAACGCCATCCCGCTCATCAAAACCAGTTTCATCACATCGCCCATCTGCGCTCCCAGGGCCATGCGAATACCGATCTCCTGGGTGCGTTGCGTGACGTAATAAGCAGTAACACCGTAGATTCCGATCATCGCCAGAAGCAGAGCCACGCCGGCAAACGCGCTTAACAACAACATCGACATGCGTTGCTGCGCCACCGAAGTCGCGAGGACGTCGTTCATAGTCTTCACGTTAAAAACGGGTATGCCTTTATCAACTGAACGGACTGCGTTGCGCGCTGCCGCAACTGTGTCGAGGGGATCTCCGTTGGTGCGAATCACCAGAGACATGCCGCTCCAACCAGAATCCTGCGCATAAGGCACGTACATCTGCTGACTGGGCTCAGCATCCAGCGACGGTTTGGTATCGCGGACCACGCCGACGATCTCGCGGGGAAAGTTTTCGTCACGCCAGATTGTGATGCGCTTCCCCACCGGGCTTTCTCCGGGCCAAAGCTTGCGCGCCATCGTGTCGTTAACGATCAGCACCTTCGAAGTCTGCGCAGTGTCCTGATCGTTGAAGGCCCTGCCGGCGAGCAGAGGTATTTGCAAGGTCTGAAAATAGTCCGGTGTTGCCACCAGGTAAGCGGCGTTGTCGGACTCTTCCGGAGTAGCCGGCCGCCCTTCACGGATGTAAGCACGCCAAACGTTGAAAGTGTCGCCACCGAGCGGCAGGCTCAATACCGCGCCGCTGGATCGGATGCCGGGCACTGTCTTTAAACTCTCGAGCGTCTGTTTGAGCACCTGAACTCGCGGTTCACCTTCCGGATACTTCGCCGACGGCAGCGAGACGCGGATGGTCAGCACACTCTCCGGCGTGAAACCAGGACTGACATCCCTGAGCCGCATGAAGCTCTTTATCAACAGCCCGGCGCCGACCAGCAGCATGAACGACAGGGCAATCTCCGAGACCATCATCAGACTCCGCAGACGTTTATTACGCGACCCGCCCGAGCCTTTTCCCCCGCCTTCTTTCAGCCCGCCGTTCAAATCAATGCGCGATGCTTGAAGGGCCGGAGCCAGACCAAAAATGATTCCGGTAATCACCGTCAGTCCCAGCGTGAAAGCGAACACGCGCATGTCCGGTTTTATCTCGTCGAAGCGTGGCGTATTTGCGGGACTGATCGAGATCAGCAGTTTGGTCAACCAAACGCTCAGTAGTAGTCCGATTGCACCACCAATCACTGACAGCAGCACACTCTCCGTTAACAGCTGACGAATGACGCGCCAGCGACTCGCGCCCAGCGCTGTACGCACCGCGATCTCCTTTTGCCTCCCGGTAGCGCGAGCCAGCATGAGGTTTGCGACGTTCGCACAGGCTATGAGCAACACAAATGCGACTGCGCCCAATAGGATCAGCAGCGACTTGCGCATCGAACCCACCATTCGCTCCTGTAGATTGATTACGCGCGCGCTCCAACCGCTATTGGTATCAACGTAGCTTTGGGCCAGCCGCTGGTTGATTGTGTCGAGCGAGGCCTGAGCTTGCGAGATTGGAACGCTGGGTTTGAGTCGAGCAACCACCGACACGAAACGGTTGTCGCGACGCTCGGCAGGCGCGTCTATCGGGAAAGGCACCCAAAGTTCCGACTGTGCCGGATAGTCGAAACCAGCGGGCATGACACCCACGATCGCGGTGCTCTGGCCCGCCAGGATCACTTTGCTGCCGATCACATTCTGACTCCCGCCAAAACGACCCTGCCACAACCCAAAGCCTATGACTACGACCGGGTCGCGACCTTTCTCCGAGTCGTCCGCCTGCAGCGTGCGTCCAGCGAAAGCCGCAGTACCAAACAGTGGAAAGAAGTCACTGGTTACGCTCGCCGCGCGCACGCGCTCTGTTTCCTCGCCGCTGGTAAGCAACGAACCCCCGGAAACAAAACCTGCCAGTTGGTCGAATACCTGGTTCTGACTTTGCCAGTCAGCAAAGTCAGGTATCGACAGATTGCTTTGGGTGATGCCCTTCGGCGGGTTTATTCCTTCGACCACCACGATCCGCTCAGCTCCGGGATAGGAGAGGGGTTTCAGCAGAACTGAGTTCACCGTGCTGAACATCGCGCTGTTGGCGCCAATGCCAAGAGCCAGGGTCAGCACCGCGACGGCTGTGAAGCCCGGATGCTTAAGTAGCGATCGGAAGCCGTAGCGAATGTCTTTGAATAGTGTTTCCATGTAACTCCTTTGGAGTGCGGTGACCTGTCACCGCTTTGGTCGTCGCGACCTGTCGCGACCAACACTCGGTCGAAATTGTTAAACCAGTTGGGCGTCAAGCCGCCCAAGATATAAAGCGGTGACAGGTCACCGCACTCCAAAAACTCACTCGTAGCGCAGCGCTACCAGCGGATCGACCTTCGTCGCTCGTCGCGCCGGGATATAACATGCAACCAAAGCAACGCCGAGGAGTATTAGCGGTACGACTACCAACGTCGTCGCGTCTGTCGGCCTCACCTCGAACAGCAACGTTGTCATCAGGCGTGTCAGCGCGAACGCTCCGGCCAAACCTATAGCGACACCCAGCAGCGCCAGCGCCATGCCGTCTTTCAAAATCAGTTTCAGCACCTGGCTTGTTCGCGCGCCGAGCGCCATGCGCACGCCAATTTCATGCGAACGTTGAGTGACCGAGTAAGCCATCACCCCATAGATACCGACTGTCGCCAAAATCAGCGCCAGACCGGCAAAGAGTCCAACCACCAACATCGAGAAACGTTGTTGCGCCACCGATGCGCTGAACACTTGAGCCATCGTTTGGATATGAGTAACGGGGACGTCCTTATCGATTGCGCGCAGCTGTTCGCGCACGCCGCCGGCTATCCCAAGTGGTTCGCCGGTCGTTCGCACCAGCATCGTCATTACCGCGCTGGGCGATTGCAGGTGTGGCATGTACATAGCAGGACGGGTCTGGGCATCGAGCGTCGTTTGCTTAATGTTTCCAACGACGCCGACGATTTCTCGCGGCTCTTTTTCGAAGCCCACTGTAAAGCGTTTGCCCAGTGGATTTTCATTCGGCCAAATCTTCTGCACGAACGCCTCGTTTACGATGATTACTCCCGGCGTGCCTTTCTTATCCTGCGAACTGAATTGCCTTCCTTCCAATAACGAAATCTGCATGGTCACAAAGTAGTCCGGCGTGACAGTTGTGTAGTCAGCTTCCGGCCGTTCTGCATTGGAAAGCGATTCGCTGCCGGGAAGAATCACGTCGGTACTTTCAAACGCTCCGGTCAGCGGTAGCGTCAATACAGCGCTTGCGCTCTCGACGCCAGGCAGCGCCTTAACTCGATCTGAAAGTTGCTGGAAGAATGCAGTCTGTTCTTCGTCTTTCGCGTATCTCGATGGCGGAAGATTCGGTAGCTGAATATCCATTGTCAGAACGTTGGCTGGATTAAAGCCGGGATTGACATCTGACAAACGCACAAAGCTCTTTATTAGAAGCGTGGCACTGACTAATAAGACGAGAGCCATTGCAACTTCTGACACGACCAATAGGCTGCGCAGGCGATTCTGCCGCAGGCCCGAGGTTGTGCCGCGCAAACCTTCTTTTAGTGACTCGTTTAGATCCAGCTTCGACGCCTGCAATGCCGGAGCGAGACCAAAGATCAGACCGGTTATGAATGAGACGAGCACGGTGAAGGTGAGGATCCGGCCATCAACACTCACTTCATGTATGCGCGGCACATCCGCGGGAATGAGCGACACGAGCAAAGAATTTCCCCAGACAGCGAGCAGGAGTCCGAGCAAGCCGCCCGTCAGCGACAACAGCAAACTCTCAGTGAGCAACTGCCGGATGATTCGCAGCCTGCCGGCTCCGAGGGCGGCGCGAATGGCGATCTCCTTCTGCCGGGAGGAAGCGCGCGCGAGCAACAAGTTTGCGATGTTGGCGCAGGCAATGAGTAAGACGAACGCAACCGTGGCGAGGAGCACGATAAGTAGTTTGCGTATCTTGCCCACCATCTGCTGGTGCAGCGGGAGCACATTGATGGTGTATCCGATGGTTCCGAGTGGCAGGTTCTGTTGCAGTGCGCGCAATTCTGCCTCAGCCTGGTTAGGAGAGACACCGGGCTTGAGTCGACCGATTAGGGCCAGATTCAGATTTCCCTGTCGTTGCCTGTCCTCGTCGGTTAGGGCCAGGGGCATCCAGATGTCGTTGTCCAGGGCGAACTGAAGGCCCGGAATCATATTGGCGCCGCCGGGAAACTGAAACCCGGGCGGCATCACGCCAACCACCATCACGCTCTGACCCGTGAGCGTAAGCGTTTTGCCAATCGCATTCTTGTCGCCGGCGAAGTGCCTTTGCCAGAGTTCATGGCTAATGATTGCAACCGGCGCTCGGTTTGGCAGATCCTCTTCAGGAGTAAACGCGCGACCGAGAACCGGATTCACGCCAACCGCCGGAAAGAAATCCGCGGAGACTCGCGAACCATGCAACAGTTCAGGTTCGCCACCTCCGGTTAACTGCCAGCTCCATGACCGGAAGGCTGACAGATTTTCGAAAGTTTGATTCTGCTCTCGCAAGCTGACGAAGTTTCCGGAAGAGCCCGGCAACTGGTCGGCAGTGAGCGCCATCTTCGGCAAAAATCCCCAAACCATCACGACGCGTTCAGGGTCTTTGAACGGCAGCGGTCGCAACAGCGTCGCATTGACTACACTGAAGATTGCCGTGTTGGCGCCAATGCCGAGCGCGAGCGTGATCACCGCCAGGACAAGAAAGCCCGGACGCTTCAGCAGGCTTCGAAAGGCATAGCGAATGTCGTTGAGTAAGGTTTCCATGCAACTCCTTTGGAGTGCGGTGACCTGTCACCGCTTTGGTCGTCGCGACCTGTCGCGACCGCTCGGTCGAAATTCTTAAACCAGTTGGGCGTCAAGCCGCCCAAGATTAAAGCGGTGACCTGTCACCGCACTCCAAAAACTCACTCGTAGCGCAGCGCTACCAGCGGATCGACCTTCGTCGCGCGCCGCGCGGGCAAGTAGCTCGCCAGCATCGCGATCGCAGTCAGACCCAGCGGTACGAACGTAAATATCGCAGCATCTGTTGGCGTCACTCCGAATAACAAACTCGCCATCAATCGGGTCAATGCAAATGCGCCGGTCAAACCGAGAACGACTCCAATCACTGCCAACAACGCTCCCTGCCCGAGCACCAGCCGCAACACATTTCGCCTTTGCGCCCCCAGCGCGATCCTGATTCCTATTTCATGAGTGCGCTGGGTTACCGAATACGAAATAACCCCATAGATGCCGATGCAGGCCAGGATCAGCGCGACTGCCGCGAAGAGAGCGATCAACGTCGTACGAAAGCGCGGCGGCGCCATTGCGGTTGCGACGCGCTGCTCCATCGTGCTTACGTTCGTCACCGGTAAGCTCGGATCGAGTTTGCTGATTTCGTTCCGTGCGGCAGTGGTTAGACTTAATGCATCCGCCACATCGGTTTTTAGAATCAATGAGAATCCCCACGCGGGCTGCTGCTCAATCGGTTGATAAATTGCGGGCTGCACGTCGTCTGCCATACCGTTGTATTTAACGTCGCCAACCACACCGACTATCTGGGCCCAGTCCGGCTTACCGGCGATGCTTAGGTTGAGCCGCTTGCCGACCGGGTCTTCTCCGGGAAAGAAGCGGCGTCGCAGCGTCTCATTGATAAGGATCACGCGCGGCGAGTCGCTCAAATCTGAGCTGCTAAAGATACGACCGGCACGTAGCGGAATGCCGAGCGCCTGAAAATACTCAGTGCTGACTAAATTGAAGTAAGCAATCTGTGGCACGTCTTTGACAGGAGTTTTTCCCTCGATAGTAAAGTCGCTGGAAAACTCCGTTTCGTCAGGAGGCAGGCTATTGGTGAGTGCGGCCGCGCGCACTCCAGGTAAGGTTCTTGTTTGCTCAACCACGCGCGAATTGAGCTCACGGACCGCCTCCGGCTTTTCATAGCGCTGACCGTGCAACGACATTTGCATTGTCACTACGCGCTCTGGATTGATACCCAGGTCGACGCGCTGCAATCGCCACAGACTTTTGATTAGCAGTCCGGCTCCGGTCAATAACATCACCGCGAGCGCCAGCTCAGCGATAACCAGCACGCTACGCCCGCGACGCCGGCCGGCGCTCTCGGTGCTGCCGCGGCCGCCATCCCTGAGCACTTCGTTAAGATTTAGACGAGAGCCCTGCCATGCCGGCACCAAACCAAAAGCAAGCCCTGTTAGGAGGGTGACAACGCCCGTCCACAAGAGCACAAACCCGTCTATCTTGATCTGATTCACCCGGGGAAGATTCTCGGGCGCAAACTGGGCCAACGCCGAAACACCCCAGAAAGCACAGAGCGTCCCAAACACCCCACCGGCAATTGCCAGCAACAAACTTTCCGTCAGCAGTCGCCTGATAACGCGACCGCGGCTGGCGCCGAGTGCGGTGCGAATTGAGATTTCCTTGAGGCGCGACGCCGCCCTCACCAGTGTTAGATTTGCAACATTGACTGCAGCAATCAGCAGCACCAAAGTGACAGCCACGAACAGCGCTATCAGAGCTGGACGCGAGTCACCGAAAATGAATTCGTTGACTGGTAGCACATTGAAATCCAGGTTGTAGTTTCCGAGGGTAGATTTTAGTGTCAGCGATTCAGCGCGCGCTTGCTGAACCTGAACGCCCGGCTTCAAGCGGCCCACGCCGGTGAGAAAGTAGGGTCCTCGTCTAGTTGGCTGCTCGAGCTGCATTGCCCGCCACAAATCAATATCTCGACTCGGAAAATCCAGACCCGCCGGCATCACACCGATAATAGTCGTGCTAATACCGCTGAGATTGACGCGACGTCCAACCACCTGCTTGTCAGCGCCAAAGTGGGAGTGCCAGAAACGATCGCTGATCAGGATTGTGCGTTCGGCGCCCACCTGCTCATCGGCGGTCTGGAAATCGCGTCCTATTTGCGGCACTGCGCCCAGTAACGAAAGAAGGTTTGCGGTAACGCCGAGCCCTCGCAACTGCTCGGGAACTTCACCGCTGGTGTAATTAAAGGTTCCATTTTGAAACGCACCGAAGCTTTCAAAGGAACGGCTCTGCGAGCGGACGTCTTGTAGGTCGGCAACAGCAAGCGGGGTGCGATCGCCTCCAGCCGCTTCCGCTCCGTTGTTCCAGATCATAACCACACGGCCCGAGTCCTTGAATGGCAGAGGTCGCAACAACACAGCGTTGACCACTGAAAAGATTGCGGTGTTCGCGCCGATTCCCAACGCGAGCGTGAGAATCGCCACCAGCGTGAAACCGGGTTGATTTACGAGCGACCGGAAACTAAAGCGAATGTCGGTAAACAGCGATTCCATATTCACCTCTTGCCTTTTGAGATCTAAAATTTCAGATCTCGGATCTGAGATCTCAAACTCATTCGTAGCGCAGCGCGACCAAGGGATCGACCTTCGTCGCGCGCCGCGCCGGGATGTAACAAGCGAAGAAGGCAACGGCGCCCAACAACGCGGCTACGATCGAGAACGTGCGCGGATCAGTAGCGCTCACTTCAAACAGCATGCTCGTCAGCAGTCGTGTCAAAACGAAAGCCGCGCCCAATCCGATAACAATGCCGATCAGCGCGACGCGCATCCCCTGACCCAGCACCATCCTCAGCACATCAGCCGCGCGCGCTCCGAGCGCCATACGAATACCAATCTCCTGCGTACGCTCGCTCACCGAAAACGAGATGACTCCATAAATTCCGACCATCGCGAGCATCAGGGCGATTGCCGATAACGATCCCAGCAGCGACATGATGAATCTTCGTTGCGCCACCGAGGTGCGCAAAAGACTTTCCATAGGCTCGATCGCGTATACCGGCTGGGCGCGATCGATCTCGGCGAGTTCCTTTCTTATCGCGGAGGTCAGGCTCGCGGCGTCCGTCTTCGCCCTAATCACAAAACCCATCCGGGGCCAAGATTCGAGATCTTGCCGGTAAGCAATAAAGGCGGTGGGGACTGGCAGCTCGCTTAGACTCGCGTGCCGGCTGTCACTAACAACGCCAACGATCGTTCGCCACGAAGTGTCTTTCGTGCTCTCACCAATGCCCAGGCGTTTACCGACGGGATCTTCATTTGGCCAATACTGCCGCGCCATCGTTTCGTTGATGACGATCACGGGCTCGGTGGTTTCAACGTCAGTGGGATGAAGGCCACGGCCGCGTTTGATTGGTATTTCCAGAGTCGAGAAATAGTTAGGACTAACTATCTGAAAATCCATCGTGACGTTCTCATCCGCTTTCGGAATCGGACGTCCCTCGACGCGGAAGCCGCGATTCATGCTGGAACCAGTGAGCGGCAGATTCATTACCATTCCGGCGGACTCAACGCCGGGCAAACTCTGCAGATGCTCAAGTACAGTCGTGTAGTAAGTGGCCCGGCTCCTGGAATCGGGATACTTCTTATTTGAGGGAGCGATCTTGGCGGTTAGCACCCGGTCCGGATTGAAGCCGGGATTGATTTCCGTCACTCGCACATAGCTAATCGCCAGCAGCGCCGCCCCTACAAGCAGCACCTGGGCAAGCGCGATCTCTGTGACAACCAGGATGTTGCGCGCGCCTCGGCGCTGACGTCCTTCGCTCGCCTTCGTACCGCCTTCCTTCAAAGAGGTATTGAGATTTGTGCGCGTAGCCTGAAATGCGGGTAACAGCCCGAAGCCGAGTCCGGTTAGTAACGAAACCAGGAGCGTGAAACCCAGCAGCCTGAAGTCGACGCTTGCTTCGTTTAATCTGGGAATATCACCGGGACTAAGTTTGACGAAGACAGCAACAGCCCAAATCGAGACGAGCAAACCCGCGAGGCCGCCTACGATGCTGAGCAGCAGACTTTCAGTAAGCAGTTGTCTAATCAAACGTAGCCGGCTGGCGCCCACTGCCGCGCGAATCGCAATTTCGCGATCGCGTTGCGTCGCACGAGCAAGCATCAAATTGCCTACGTTTGTGCAGGCGATGAGCAGAACAAAACCTACGGCGCCGAGCAGGATAAAAAGCATGGACCGCACGTCGCCGACAACCTGAGTATGCAAGGGCACCACGTTTGAGCCTAGCCCGGCATTCGATTTGGGAAAGTCCTGTTCCAGCCTGCGCGTGATAGCAGCAATGTCCGATTGCGCCTGCGAGATCGTGACGCCTGGCTTGAGCCGGCCGATCACCCTGATGAAATGCGCGTCGCGCTCGTGGACCCAATCGGTCGTGGTAACCTGCGATATCAGACTCATCGGCACTGCCCCGCGATTACGACCCAACACCCAAAGGTCCGAGTGTGAAGGAAACTGAAAACCGCGGCCCATCACGCCTACTATGATGTGCGGCGTTTCATCTATCGTGATGCTATGGCCGATCACGTTTCGATCTGCGCCGAACCTGCGTTTCCATAAGCCGTCGCTTATCAGCACCACATTACGATCCTGATGTTCATCGTCATCTGCTTGGAACGTTCGGCCGAGTTGGGCACTGACGCCGAGCACGCTCATTAAATCTGAGGTAATGGTGGCGCCGTCAATCCGATCTGGCTCGCCGTCGCTGGTAAGATTGAAGTTGGCATAGAACGTTGCGGCCAGGTCGTCGAACGTCTTGTTCTGACTCTTCCAATCGACGAAGTTTCCCGGGGCCACCGAACGCTGATCAGTGCCCGGCATCGTTTCCCAAAGCGTCATCAGCCGGTCCGGCTCTGCATATGGCAGGGGTCGCAACACGACCGCGTTCACCACGCTAAAGATTGCGGTGTTGGCCCCAATACCGAGAGCGAGCGTGATAATTGCCACCAGCGTAAAACCGGGGCGCTTTAACAGGCCGCGAAGGCCGTAGCGGAGGTCTTGCCAGAGAGTTTCCATAAAGCAGACTCACTAACTTTGGAGTGCGGTGACCTGTCACCGCTTTGGTCGGTCGCGACCTGTCGCGACCAACGTCCGACTGAAAACTACTGAAGGATCTGGGCGTCAAGCCGCCCAGGACCAAAGCGGTGACAGGTCACCGCACTCCAAACTAACTACTCGTATCTGAGCGCAATCAGCGGATTTACTCGCGACGCCTTTCGCGCCGGCAGGTAACCGGCCGAAGCCGCCACTAGCGTCAGTGACACGACCGCAGTCAACAGGGTCACCGGATCCGTTGGGTTTACGCCGAAAAGTTGACTCGCGATCAGGTGCGCCGCTCCCCACGCCGCCGGTATGCCGACAAGCAGGCCGATAGCAACCAGCAGCAAACTTTCCTTGAGCACCATCCAGATGATGTCTCGGCGTTCGGCGCCGAGCGCCATGCGAATGCCGATTTCATTTGTACGGCGAACCACCGCGTGGGCCATGATTCCGTACAAGCCAACGCACGAGAGCAATAAACCCAGCACTCCAAAGAAGCTGACTAACTGTGCAATTAATTTTTCCTGCTTGAGAGCTTCGTCGGTTTGAACGCGCAGGCTGGTAACATTTCCGATCGGTAGTTTGTCGTTAACCTGGGCGATCGCTGCGCGCACTTCCGCTGACAGACTCAAGGGGTCGCCCAAAGTGCGCAGCTCAAAGACGTTGTTGAAGGTTTGCTGATCCTCCACCTGAAGGATGGGTCGGTAGACGGTGCGGTCGGCCTTTTCTTTTACGCTATCGTATTTTGCGTCGCCCACCACGCCAACAATTTCGAAGTCGTCCTTGTCGGAATCTTCATCAAACGTGGCCCGGCGGCCAACCGCGTTTTCGTCGTGAAAGTAGGACTGCGCAAACGCCTGGGTGACTACGGCAACCTTCGGCGAATTGGGAGTGTCTTGCAAGCCGATGTCTCGGCCCATCAGGACTGGTATCCCCATCGTCTCGCAAAAGTTTGGTCCAACCTGAATGTCGGAAACTGACGTGTCCTCATTTTTAGCAGGCGTGTAGCCGCGCACCGTGATCGTGCTGTTCGTGCCGGTGCCCTGCAACGGGCTATAACTGGCCATCGTCACCGATTGCACATTCGGCAATGCGCTCAGGCGATCGTAAAGTTGGCGATAGACGGCACTGAGCTCGTTTGGCTTGTAACCGGCAAGACGGGTGTCAACGCTCGCCAGCAACACGTTGTCGCGATTGAAGCCGAGATCTTCCTGCTGCAGTTTTATTAGACTGCGGGCAAACAGCCCGGCACCTACCAACAGGATGAGCGAGACGGCTACCTGCACCACCACCAGCACCGAGCCCAGGTTGAACCGGTGCTTTCGGCCGTGCGCGGATTTTTCTTTTAGCGCCGAAGTGAGATCCGCCTTCGTGGCCCGAAGCGCCGGCGCGATTCCAAACAGCACTCCTGAAATCAGCGAAATCGCGACGGCAAACAGCAGTATCGATGCATCAGGCTTGACGTCCAACGGCGTAGTAGCAGCGACCCGAGTTACCAAAAGGCTCACGCCCCACTGCGCCAACAGGATGCCGAACACGCCGCCGATAAAGGCGAGCAACAAACTTTCGGTCAGCAGTTGACGCACCAGTCGCCCGCGGCTGGCGCCCAAAGCCTGGCGCAGCGAAATCTCCGCTTGCCTCGCGGCCGCGCGTGACAACAAAAGATTTCCAACGTTGGCACAGGCAATGAGCAGTACCAAGGCTACGATCACCATCAGCATGCGCAGCGCTTGCGAATAGAAAGTGCGCAAACCGGAGAGTCCGCGAGCGCCGGACGCGAGGCTGACAAAACTATTCTGAATCGCCTGCCGGGAATCGTCGCTAAGTTGACTGCCGGCGCGCGCGGTAAGAAATTGCCGGAACTCCACGTTTACGGCAGCCTGGGCTGGCGCGATTTCCGTGCCGGGTTTTAATCGTCCTACCATGTTTAGCCAGTAGACATTCTTGTCTTCGAGGTAGGACTGCCGCAGCTCGACCTGCGGCTGAAAGGTAAGCGGCAGCCAGAAGTCAGGCGAACGACGAACGCGGATGCCGAAGAACTGCGGCGGCATAACACCGACAATCGTGAAGCTGGTGCCGTTAAGCAAAATGCTTTTGCCTACGATTTGCGGATCGCGGCTGAGCTTCTGTTCCCAATAGCCGTAGCTGATGACCGCAGTCGGCGGCGCAGCCGGCGAGTCGTCCTCGTTTGCGAGCACGCGCCCCTGCATGGCGTTGACGCCAAGGACCGTAAAGTAATTTCCCGAGACGAGATGGGCTGACGCACGTTGGGCGGTGTCGCCCGGCGCGTCTGATCGCCTTACGCTCAGCCGACTCTCGCCGCTGCGGAAGGCGCTCACTTCCTGGAAAGACGAATCGTGTTCGCGAAAGTATCGGTAGCTTGCATAGGAAAACCGCCGTGAACGACCCGCCGGGACGTCGCCCTCACTCAAGATGCTGGTTCCCTCATCGGAGGTGTCATTGAAGAGGACTAACTCCGCCGGCTTGTCGACCGGCAAGGACTTTAGGACCACGGCGTTAATCAAAGTGAAGATTGCCGTGTTGGCGCCGATGCCGAGCGCCAGGATTACCAGCGCAATTACTGTGAAGGCTGGCCGTTTGATTAACCCGCGAAATCCGTAGCGAATGTCCTTAAAAAAATTTTCCATTACTACCTCTTGTCATTACTTTTGGAGTGCGGTGACCTGTCACCGCTTTGGTCGGTCGCGATCTGTCGCGACCACCGCCGGACTAAGAAGAATTGAAAGATCTGGGCGTCAAGCCGCCCAGGACCACAGCGGTGACAGGTCACCGCACTCCAAATCACTCATACCGCAGCGATACAACCGGATCGACTTTCGTCGCGCGCCGGCCCGGTACATAACAGGCAACCAGAGCAATGCCCGTCAGCAGCACGGCAATAGCAGCGAACGTGATCGGATCGGTCGGCTCGACGCCGAAGAGCATGCTCGCCATCAGGCGTGTCAAACCAAACGCTCCTATCAGCCCACAAACAACACCTATCAAAGCCAACATCATTCCCTGCCCGATCACCATGCGAAACACATCACGCGGTTGCGCGCCTATTGCCATCCGAATACCGATCTCGTGAGTGCGCTGCGTAACCGTGTAAGACATCACGCCGTAGATGCCGACCACGGCCAGCACCAGCGCTATGCCGGCAAAGATGCTGAGCAGCGTCAAATTCAACCGTTCGGGAGCTACTGACTCGGCCCGGATATCGTCCATCGTGCGCACGCTGTAGATGGGTTGATCCGGATCGATCGCTTTCACCTGTTGCCGGACGGCAGCAATCAACTGATTTGGATCGCCGGCGGCCTTGAGAATCACTGTCATGCCGCTGCTGGGGGTTTGCGCGAAGGGAAAGTAGCCCTGCACGCGTTTTGAGTCTGTACCGAGGCCTTCCATCTTTACTCGACCCACTACGCCAAGCACCGTAAGGAAACGCGGATCTTTCTCATTACCCATCGCGATTCGTTTACCAACGGCCTCTTCCCCCGGCCAGTGACGCCGCGCAAACTCCTCGTCAATCACGATCGAATTCAGGGCCGCCATTTGTTTTTCATCGTCATCGAGTTTGCTCAGATCTTTTCCAGCGATCCACGATCGGTCGTCGTGGCTGTTAAAAACGCGACCGCTCTTCACGGGAATATTCATCGCCTTGAAGTAATCGGGTGTGACCAGGCAGGCTTCCATCAAAGGAGTTTGATCGCGGGGCGGACGTGGCCGGCCATCGACTATGAACCCGGTTTGCCAGCCGTTGTTTCCCAGCGGCAAACCTGACGCGGCTGCGGTGGCTTCAACGCCGGGAAGTGCACGAAGATTTTCAAGCAGGCGGCTGTAAAACTGTTCGCGTTGTTCGCTCTCAGCATATTTCTTCCGCGGCAACGCGACCGTGAAGCTGGTGAGATGGTCGTATGAGAATCCAGGATTAACCTTCTGCAAGCGATAAAAACTGCGAATCATTAAACCGGCGCCGACGAGCAACACCAGCGTCGTAGCTACTTCAACAACTACCAGCGAACTGCGCAGCCAGTGTTTTCCGGACGTACCGCGCCCAGTCTCTTTGAGCGTTTCATGGACATCGACGACACCGGCCTGCAGCGCCGGCACCAGTCCAAACAGGAGGCCGGTCACAAATGAAAGCCCGATGGTGAAGGCCAACACTCGCCAATCGAGTCCAATTTCTTTTGCACGCGGCAGGGCGTCCGGACTTATGTAGAGGATGAGTTTGATGCCCCATTGAGCGACCAGCATTCCCACCGTGCCGCCAATCAGCGCCAGCAAAACGCTCTCGGTTAACAACTGACGCGCGATGCGCCAGCGTCCCGCGCCCATCGCCGAACGAATCGCCATTTCTTTCTGCCGCGACTGCGCGCGGGCGAGCAGTAAGTTCGCGATGTTTGCGCAGGCAATCAGCAGCACAAAAGCTACGGCGGCGAACAACACCCAAAGCGGACGGCGAACATCGCCGACAAAAACTTCAAGCAACGGATGTAAGCCTATGCCATTGCCGGCGTTTGACTCTTGATACTGCTTTTCGAGGTTCGCACCAATCGTGTCCATCTCAGCCTTCGCTTGCGGGAAAGTCACACCCGGCTTGAGACGCGCCACACCGTAGAGACCGGGATGATTACCGCGTTGTTGCCAGCTAGCTTCACCGGAGAGTTGGCCAACCGGCACCCACATCTCGACGCGACTGGGAAATTGAAAGCCCTCGGGCATTATTCCGATCACCGTGTAGCTCTTGTTGTTGAGCATCAGTTGTTGATTCAGAATATTTGGCTGACCGCCAAAGCGCCGTTGCCATAATGGATGACTCAAGAGAACCACAGGCGTGCCGCCAGGCTTATCTTCATCGTTGGTGAAGAGCCGGCCTATCGCCGGCTGAGCGCGCAAGGCTGCAAACATATCGGCGGACACCTGGCCGGTGATGATTCGTTCAGCATCGCCCACGCCGGTAAGGTTGTAGCTGCTGCGGTTGTAGACGCCGATGTTTTCGAAGACGTGATTTTGATTTCGCCAGTCGGTGAAGTTTGGATAAGAGACTGAAATCTCATCCATGGCTTTGCTGGTTTCATTCAAGAACACCAGGCGGTCAGACTCCGGGTAAGGCAGTGGCCGCAACAACACTGCGTCAACCACGCTGAAGATGGCGGTGTTGGCACCGATGCCCAGGGCCAGCGCCAGAATTACTACGAAGGTGATACCCGGGTTCTTAAACAACATGCGCGCGCCATAGCGCAGGTCTTGAAGTAATGTATTCATGCTCGTTTCCTCTCGCAGTTCGTAAAGCCAAGCGATGACTCTTTGGAGTGCGGTGACCTGTCACCGCTTTGGCCGGTCGCGACCTGTCGCGACCACCGTCGGACTAGGAATTATTGAAAGATCTGGGCGTCAAGCCGCCCAGGACTAAAGCGGTGACAGGTCACCGCACTCCAAAAGTTCTATTCATAACGCAGCGCTACCAACGGATCGATCTTCGTCGCCCGGCGCGCGGGAATGTAGCAAGCAACCAGCGCTACCACCGTCAGGAAGATGGCAATCACGGCAAACGTCCACGGATCTCTCGGCTTCACTCCAAAAAGCATCGTGGTCAAACTCTCCAAATACTTTGTAACCACGAATGCCGACCCCAGGCCGAGAGCGATGCCGATGATGGTTAGCACCATGCCCTGTCTAAGGATCATTCGCAGCACGTTGCCGCGGTTCGCTCCCAGCGCCATGCGAATACCGATCTCGTGCGTACGTTGGGAAACGGAGTAGGCCAGCACGCCATACAGGCCGATGGCGGCCAGTTGTTGTGCGACCAAACCAAACAGCGTCAAAAGTTTCGCAAACATTCTTTCCATTGCCAGCGTTTCGTCTGCCTGTTGGATCTGCGTCTTCATGTTGCTCACCGGAAGATTTTGGTCGACCTCATGAACAGCCTGACGAACGCCAGCCGTGAATGACGCGGGGTCGGAGGCGGTGCGCACTTCAAAAACCGGGGCCTGCAGCGAGCGCAATGATTGCGTCCAGGACACGTACATCGTCGGCTCGGTTTCATCCCGTTGGCTGGTGTACTTTGCGTCACGCGCCAGCCCGACTATTTCGATCTCACCGGGCTTTTCATCGTCAAGACTGACCCGTTTGCCGATGGGGTTCTGGTTAGGGAAATACTTTTGGGCGAACGACTGGTTCACTATCACCACCTGCGGCGCTCGAGCATCGTCCTGCGCGGTAAGGTTGCGCCCAAGAAGCAGAGGAATTTCCATTGTCTGCAGGAAGTTTTCGCGCACATTGTGGAGATAAACCTCGCCGCTGGTTGCCGGCTTGCCGTTCGCTCCCAGCACGCCCGGAAGATAAAGCGAACTGCTCGTCGATCCTCTGGCCAGCAAGGCCTGACGCGAAAACGTGACCGACTGCACTCCGGGCACGGCTTCGATCCGCGCAAACATTTGCTGGTATAACGCAGCAAGCTTTTCGTCTTTGTAGCCGATCAGACTGGGATTTACTTCAAAGAGGAGAAGGTTGTTGGCATTGAAACCAGCGTCGACGTGCTGAAGATTTCTCAGGGTTCGGACTAAGAGCCCGGCGCCAATTAACAAGAGAACCGACAGCGATATCTGAACGACAACGAGCGAGCGACTGAGTAGTGATCGTCCGATGGCGCTCGAACTGCGACCGCTATCTTTTAAGGTTGGAGTCAGATCCAGTCGAGTCGCGCGAAGCGCCGGCACCAGACCAAAGACAATTCCGGTTAGCAGCGAGAGACCAAGCGTAAAGCCCAGCACGCGCAGATCAAGCCGCGTGAGCGAACTCATTTCGCGCCCACCCCAGTCAGCTAACAAAAACAGTCCGTCTTTTATCCAAAGCGCAAATAGAACACCGAGGCCGCCGCCCAGCACTCCGAGCAATAGACTCTCGGTCAGTAACTGCCGGATCAATCTGCCCCGGCTGGCGCCAAGTGCCAGACGAACCGCTATTTCCTTGCGCCGAGAAGACGCGCGTACCAGCAACAGATTCGCTACGTTAGCGCAGGCTATAAGCAATACGATGAGGACGACACCAAACAATAGCCGCAGCGGTTTGGCCATGAATCGACGAGCGTTCATTTCACCCTGACTCCCGGATTCGACACTCAGGCGTGGATAGTCATTCGGGTCGAGGGTTTTTAGCGCCGTCGGTATCTTTGCTTGTCGCGCGGCACGATGTTCGAGCACCGACTGTTGAAACACAACAGCCAGTGTCCCCTGGGCCTGCGCGAGAGTGGCGCCCGGTTTCAACCGTCCCATTAACCTCAGCCACCAGTAGCCAGCGCCACGTGACATGGTTCGCTCACCCGCGATTTGCGGTTCCCAAGCCAATGGAATCGAAACATCCTGCGACTGCCCGATTTGCATCGTTCCACCAAAGCCTGGCGGAGTAACCCCGATAACTGTAAAAGCAACGTTATTGATGTTGACCTGACGACCGACTAACGATCGGTCGCTGCCGAAGCGGGTGGTCCAGTATCGATAGCTGAGCACGGCTACCGGCGTTGCTGCTGCACTGTCGTCGGTATCGGAGATTGTGCGCCCGATAAGTGCAGGCACACCCAGCGCGGAATAGTAGTTACCTGAAACTACCTGGGCGCTGACAACTTCGGCCTGTCCACCCGCATTCAGATTCAGATCGACAGATGCGAATGCGAATACATCAGACACCGCACATTGAGGATTGTTCGTCTGTTGACGAAATCGCTGAAGTGTTTGAGAAGGAAAGGAGGTACCGACAGTCATGCCGGTGGCTGGATCAGTCCGGCTGCTGCCATTGAAGCCGCCGGGTCCAAACTTGTCTCGAACCCAGCTCGCCTGAAACAGGACGAGCCGGTCCGGTTCCTTGACCTGAAGTTTTTTAAGAAGCAAGGCATCGACAACGCTAAAGAGCGCAGTGTTGGCGCCAACTCCGAGCGCCAGTGTCAACACGGCGATCGCGGTAAAGCCCGGGTGCTTCAACAGCATTTGCAACCCGTAACGCAAGTCCTGCCACAGTGAATTCATAGAGGCTTCCTTTTTGAGATCTCAGATCTCAGACTCACTCGTATCGCAGCGCCACCAACGGATCGACTTTCGTCGCGCGTCGCGCCGGGATGTAGCAAGCCAACAGCGCTACGGCGATCAGCAATAAGGAAATTCCCACGAAAGTTAAAGGGTCAGTTGCGCTGACCTGGTAAAGCAAACGAGACATCAGTCGCGTCAGCAGCCACGCTGCGCCGAGTCCTAACCCCACTCCAGACAGGACGAGCACCATTCCCTGCTTCAAGACCATGCGCATGATGTCGCGCATCTGCGCGCCCAACGCCATGCGTATGCCGATCTCCTGCGTGCGTTGATTGACGAGGTAACTGATGACGCCATAGAGCCCGATGATTGTCAGCACCAGCGCAAGCACGGCGAATATCCCCATCAAGGCCATTAAGAATCGGCGGTCGGCAGTGCTGCGCTTCACCAGAAATTCAACGGTCCGAATCTTCCACATCGGCTGGTCGGCATCGACTCTCCAAAGCGCCTGTCGCACCGGCTCGGCCAAACTGAGTGGTTCGACGTTAGTGCGAACGACTATCGTGCCGAAGAGTCCAGGATCCTGGCTGTACGAGTCGTACATCTGCGGCTTCTGCTCTTCCTCGATCCAGTAATGCTTGGCGTCGCCGACCACTCCGACAACCGTAGCTGTCGTGCCGTCGTCAACTGTTTTGATCTGCTTGCCAAGTGGATCCTGATTGGGCCAAAACCGGCGCGCCATCGTTTGATTAATGACTACGACCAGCGGCGTTTTTGCCTGGTCTTCGTTTCCGAAGAGACGGCCCTGCAACAGAGGAATGCCGATAGTTTCAAAATAATTCGGCATCGCTGTATTGAACATCACTTCCGGTTCCTGCCCCTTCGGCGGCGGCTCGCGATCGGGCAAAACAATCGAGATTGTCCCGCCGTTGCCGCTGAAAGGAAGGCCGCGGACGAGCGAAGCTGACTGCACACCGGGTACTTGCTGCAGTTGCTCAAGCAGCTGGTGATGAAAGTTCCATTGAGCGGCGGGCTCTTTGTACTTGGTTCGCGGCAAGCGATATTCGAGTGTGAGGAGTTGTTCCGGTCGGAAGCCGACGTTAACTCGAAGCAGCTTGTCGAAACTTCTAAGCAGCAGTCCGGCGCTGACCAGCATAACGAGCGACAGTGCTACCTGGGCCACGATGAAGCCACCCCGCACTCGATTCCACCTGGATCCTTCGCCGCTGCCGCGCGCACCTTCTTTTAAGAACGATTGCAGATCAGGCCGCGCCAGTTGCAACGCCGGGATCAGGCCAAATAACCAGCCCGTAAGAACCGACACCGACAGCGCGAAAAACAGCACGCGACCGTCGAGCGTTGCTGAGTTGGTGTTTACAAAGTTCTGGGGCAACTTAAGCAGGGCATACAAACCCCCATAAGCCAGCAGTAAGCCGCCAGCCCCGCCGAGCAGGCCAATTACTGTGGTCTCGGTAAGCAATTGCCGGATGAGTCGCCAACGGCTCGCGCCCAGTGCGGCGCGCACGGCAATCTCTTTTTGTCTGGCCAGTCCACGCGCCAGCAGCAGGTTGGCGAGGTTGGCGCAGGCGATCAGTAAGATCACACCGACTGCCGCGAACAATAACCAAAGCATCGGACGAACGTCTCCAACCAGCAACTCGCGCAACTCTTCAACCCTGGCGCCGCGACCGGCGTTTTCTTTGGGATAGGCCTGTGCCAACTGAGCGGCGATCGAGGTTGCTTCTGCCTGCGCCTGAGATAACTTTGCGCCCGGCCTCAGGTGACCCATTGCAAAAAGCTGGCGCCAGTCTCGTTTTCCCGTATTGCCGGGATAACTCGCGGCGGGCATCCACACTTCAACATCCGGATCGAATGGTTGCTTGAAACTCGAGGACACCACTCCAATGACGCTGTATGGCTCACCGTTGAGGATTAATTTCT
>Ga0209131_1000008_pt1:152500-340073 | contig 340073 bp, 261 predicted proteins | sample GraSoi_2013_40cm_FD_185826 | JGI IMG/M metagenome (GOLD analysis project Ga0209131, IMG submission 185826) | Grasslands soil microbial communities from the Angelo Coastal Reserve, California, USA - Sample 9_17_2013_40cm (SPAdes) (version 2) | ecosystem: Environmental >... | reverse complement strand
AAAATGCCGGCCGTCGTTGTTGTAGTCAATGGCGTAGATGAAGCCGTTCTCTCTTCGATCGAGGACCTTGCCCTGATCCGGGTAGAAAAACAGACTGCGTGTGCTCGTGCCCAGCGCCTGCCAGCTAAACGTCGTTTGCTTGTTAAGGCGGAACTTTCCGTCAAGACCGCCGACCGCATTCTTGTCGTCTACAAACTGACGGTAGGTTCCCAGGAAGCCGACGAAAGAATCTGCTTTGCCCAAGTCACGCTTCAGGCGGAGAATGCCGACGGACGCATTCTTATCAAGGACTCTTGGATCGATGCCGGGACGTTCGTCTTCGCTGAAGTTGCCTGGACCGTTGTCAGAGGCGAGTAGCAAGCCGATGGTATTGCGCCCGATTTTCCCGGTTAGTTTCGCTGCGTAATCGGGATCGACGATGGTCCGCGTGTGAACAGCCTGAATCTGCGTACGAAAAATGTCGATGCCTTCAAGGAAGAACGGACGTTTCTCATCAAAGAAGATCGGGAAGCGCTGATTGGCGGTGACGACCAACTGGTCTGACTCGACCTGCGCGAAATCGGGGTTGATGGCGAAGTCGAGCGTAACTTGCGGAGTCACGCTGTATTTTCCTGTTAGTCCGGCCTCGAATCTGATGGGTTCGTTGACAAACCGGCCGCCCCGGGCTACGTCGGCGACAGTAACCGGTCGCTTTCGCTTCCCGGTTTCTGACAGCGTTACACTCGGAATTAGTTCCAACGTGCGTTCGGTCGAGATGCCTTCCAAGCCGGTGAGATGACCCGCCTGACCCAACAAGGCTGAGTTGTCTTTGGAGATCGGCATCCAGGAATCCATTTCACCGTTCGCGTGTTTGACGACGCGCAGAGCATGAAACCCCCACAATTTCCCCTGGCCCGCTTCATAACGCAGCGACTTGAAAGGAATCGCGACTTCGACCGTATAACCGTCGGCGGTCACGGTCCCCTTCGACTCCATCACGATGTCGACACTGAAATCATCATTGCCGCCTTCGGTGAGAAATCCGTCCTGCTGAACTCCCAGGGGATTGAAGAAAAGCTCGTAAGCCCGCCGCCTGTCGTTAAAGGTGTCAAGCAATAGACCGACGACGTCGTCGTCAAAAATACTGTCGCGCTTGGCGACCGTGGCGCGGACCCTGGCGGGATCATCGTAGGCATGAAAGGCAAAGTAGATGAAACGCGAATCATATCCGGCCAGCACTTCAGTGCGCGCCGAGGCGGGAGACGAATCGCTGGGCCGCCATTGATAAAAATCCTTGAAGACTGCCGCCGATTTCCAAACATCGTCGTCAAGCTTGCCATCGATCACCGGCGGCTTTGCGAACAGGCTTACCTTTACTGGCTGGGCCTTTTCCGGAGGCAGTGCCGCGGGCGATTTTCCTGAACTCGATTTTGCTGCTGGAGGCGTGCGCGTCGCTGCGGGTGTGGTCGAGGGCGTTGGTGGCTCGTTGCCGTTTTTTTCTGTAGTTGAAGGGACTGCTGGAGTTGCCGATGTTAGTGCGCTCGACTGCGCCCACGAAGGGAGCGTAAATAAATAGACTACGGCAATGGCCAATGCGAGGCGCTTCATTTTTTTGAAAAGTCTCCCCTGCCGTCTAAACTCAAATCAACTATTGCGTTGATAAGGACGCTAAAGGGAGCGCAGGTGTTAACCCGTAACTTTAAAATTGCTGTAACGCAATTTTTTAGTTTTCGTTATCTCAGCCCCGGTCGCTACCAGCCTATCGCTGGTTTGTTGTAGTCTGAAACGTTGACGCGCTCGACATTTGAAAGAGCTTCTTAGGACACTCCGCAACGGTACTGGATTTAACGCTACTTTTAGATGAAAGTTGCAGAAAAGTTCGTCCATGTTTTTGTACTAATTCCAGGATTTTGGAGTTGACGATTTGATCGCAGAGCAACCTAATGTTTCCGAGGCACTACGCCACAGTGCCTTCATGCGTGCGTGCCGGCGCGAGGCCGTTCCGTACACGCCGATTTGGTTGATGCGTCAGGCGGGCCGCTACATGAAGGAGTATCGAGAAGTACGCGCGCGCATGAGTTTTCTTGAGTTGTGCAAGACACCCTCGCTGGCCGCGGAAGTCACAGTGACGGCGGCCGAGCGACTCGGAGTGGATGCGGCAATCATCTTTGCCGACATTCTCTTGATCATCGAGCCGATGGGCCTGCAACTTGAATTCAGCAAAGGCGAAGGACCAGTGATCCACAATCCAGTGCGCGCATCGGTTGATGTGGATCGCTTGCGTGAGGTTGATGATGTTGGGTCGTTGAGTTTTGTCTTCGACGCTATTCGCGAAACACGGACTGCCTTGCGCCAGGATCTGCCGCTAATTGGATTCGCGGGGGCTCCCTTCACGCTTGCGTCATACATTGTTGAAGGTGGCGCTTCCAAAAACTATGTGCACACGAAGTCGCTGATGTACAACGACAGCGGCGCCTGGCACGCGATGATGTCGTTGATTTCGCGCGGGCTAATCAAGTATCTCAATGCGCAGATCGACGCAGGCGCGCAGGCCGTACAATTGTTTGACTCATGGGTAGGAGCCCTCAGTCCTGACGACTATCGTGAGTTTGTCTTGCCGCATACACGCGCTGTCATAAACGGAATCAACTCCGGGACCCCGGTTATTCATTTCGGCACCGGCACCTCTGCTCTGTTGGAATTGATGCGCGAAGCGGGGGGCGACGTTATAGGACTCGACTGGCGCGTTAGATTAGACGAAGGCTGGCAACGAATTGGTCATGACGTCGGCGTGATGGGTAACCTCGATCCGGTAGCGCTGTTTGCGAATCAAAAACAGCTTCGCTCGCAAGCGAAATTGATACTGGATCAAGCCGGCGGCCGGCCGGGACACATTTTCAACCTCGGACACGGGATTCTACCCGAGACGCCGGTCGAGAATGTGATCGCATTGGTTGAGGCGGTTCATGACATGAGTAGCAGATCGCAGGCGTAGTGTTCGTGTCCATTCGTGGCTCGCAACCGGGTCAAAAAAAGTATGGCAACGGCTTACGACGCAATTTTGGTTGTCTCCTTTGGCGGGCCCGAAGGAATCGACGACGTGATGCCGTTCCTCGAAAACGTGCTGCGCGGACGCAACGTAACGCGCGAACGAATGCTTGAAGTTGCGAAGCATTATGAATTGTTCGGCGGCGTCAGTCCGATCAACGGACAGAATCGCAAACTCATTGCCGCGTTGCAGCAATTGTTAGAATCACAGGGACCACAGCTGCCGATCTACTTTGGCAATCGCAACTGGCATCCGCTGCTCGCGGATACTTTAGTCAAAATGCGCGACGACGGCGTAAAGAAAGCGCTGGCCTTCGTCACCTCAGCGTACAGTTCTTATTCAAGTTGCCGTCAGTATCTTGAAGACATCGAACGTGCCCGCGCGTTGATTGGTATGGATGCGCCCAGCGTGGAAAAGCTGCGCGCTTTCTACAATCACCCTGGCTTTATCGAAGCGAACCTAGCCAATATTCGGGAGGCGCTCGGACAAATTCCGGAAGAGAGACGAACTGCGGCGCAGCTTGTTTTCACGGCACACAGCATTCCTGAATCGATGGCCCAGAATTGTGACTACGAGATGCAGCTTCGCGAGACAAGTAGGCTGATTGCGGAAGCCCTGGGCAGCGATAGATGGCAACTGGTGTTTCAGAGTCGCAGCGGATCGCCTGCGCAACCATGGCTTGGCCCCGATGTTTGCGAAGCCCTGCGAGAATTGCACTCGGCGGGCAGCAAAGATGTGGTCGTCGCTCCGATTGGTTTCGTTTCTGACCACATGGAGATCATCTACGATCTGGATACTGAAGCGATGGGGCTGTGTCGCGAGTTGGGTTTGAATATGATTCGCGCGGCTACTGCCGGAACCCATCCCGCATTTATTGAGATGATTCGCGAGCTGATTCTCGAACGCATCGACCCGGCAACGCCGCGACGGGCGCTCGGCACGAGGGGACCGCGAGAGTCTGACTGCCGCACCGGCTGCTGCGATTCTGGAGTGCGCCGACCGGTCGGCGCTTTGGTTGCCGGCGACCTGTCGCCAGCCGCCATCGCGACAGGTCGCGACGGACCAAAGCGGTGACAGGTCACCGCACTCCAAAAACTGATATTCAAATGAAGCGTGTTGTAATCATTGGTGGCGGCATCACCGGCCTGGCTGCAGCGCACAGGCTCCTCGAGCGCAGCCTTGAGTCCGGCAAACAGATTGATCTCACGGTCCTCGAAGCCGGCAACCGCGTTGGCGGGATAGTACAAACTCGCGAGCGCGACGGCTTTCTGCTTGAAAGCGGCCCCGACTCCTTCATTTCAGAAAAACCCGCGGCGCTGGCGCTCGTCAAACGTATCGGCCTGGAATCGCACCTGATAGAAACAAACAAGGACAACCGCCGCAGCTTCATCGTAAGACAAGGGCGACTCCTACCAGTGCCCGAAGGATTCCAACTGCTGGCGCCTTCACGCTGGTGGCCGTTTGTTAAGAGCGACATTTTTAGCTTGTCCGGTAAAGCGAGAATGGCGCTCGACCTCGTCCTGCCTCGTCGTAGTCTAAACGGTAACAACTCTGACGAAAGCCTGGCTGAATTTGTACGTCGCCGCCTGGGGACTGAAGCCCTTGAGCGCATGGCCCAACCGATGGTGGGCGGGATTTATACGGCCGACCCCGAACGACTGAGCTTGCAGGCAACGATGCCACGCTTTCTGGAAATGGAGCGCGATCGTCGCAGTCTGATTCGAGCACTGCGAAAGCAAAATAGGCAGAAGGTTTCAGACTTATCAGGAACCAGTTCGGAAACGAGCGGCGCGCGTTACAGCCTCTTTCTTTCGTTCGATCGCGGCATGCAGGTGCTCACCGATACGCTCGAAAAGACAATTTCAAGTCTCGGATCTCAACTCTCAACTGGCATGGCGTCAGGTCAAACTACTATTCGTGTAAACACCGCAATCGATTCAATCGCGCCGGAGGAAAGCGTCGGCGGGCATTCGCCAAGGTGGAAACTTACAACTAGCGGTAACGAAACCTTGCTTGCCGATGCTATTTGCGTAGCTCTGCCCGCTTACATCAGTTCACGTTTACTCGGCACAGTAGATCCGCAACTCGCCGCGGAGTTGGCCCAAATTTCTTACGCTTCCAGCGCGACCATCAACCTAAGCTTCAAGCGCGACGATATTCCTCATCCGCTGGACGGTTTCGGCTTCGTCGTCCCCTTTATTGAAAAACGATCGCTGATTGCCTGCACGTTTAGCAGTGTGAAGTTTGCGGACCGCGCACCGGCTGGACATGTTCTGTTGCGCGCGTTTGTTGGCGGCGCATTGCAACCAGAATTGTTGGCGCTCGATGAAGATGAATTGCTGGGCCGGGTGCTCGGCGACTTGCGCGATTTGCTGGGGATTGAAAAAGCCCCGCTCTTTACTGAAGTGACAAAGTGGGAACGCTCGATGCCGCAGTATCACGTCGGGCATGTGGCAAGGGTCCAACGAATTGACGCGCGCCTTGCTTCCGTGCCCGGCCTCGCCCTTGCCGGCAACGCTTACTCAGGACTGGGGATTGCTGATTGCATTCGCAGCGGCGAAGCGGCTGCTGATCGTATTTACGAAGATTAGCCGCGGATTTACGATGAATGCGTGATGAAAGAGCGGGGGCAAGCCCGCCTTCCAGACCTTGAGCTTGCTTGAGGTGAACTGCGGATTCTAGATTGAAGGCTTTCCAATCTGATCTGCGTTTATCTGCGTAAATCCGCGGCCAATTTTCTCCCCGCCTATTTCCCTGCCAGCTTCTCGATCCACGCCGCATTGGTTTCCAGGAGCGGCCGAAACGCCTCGCGTGGCGCCGTCGTTTCGATATGCATGTTGTCGTCAGTGTTGATGACAGCTCCGGCAACGGCCGGAGCTAGCTGCTTTTCATCGCAAACGTACCAGGCGTTCACGTCAGCTTCACTCTTGATGTTTACGCGCGCCAGTTCGGCAGCAATGCGCGAGTCGCCCACTCGCTCCTTAATTCGATCAAGCGTTAAAGGATTCCTGCTGCCGACCAGCAATAGATCCTTTCCTTTCCAGGCTCCCTGCACCCGAAACACCAGCACATAGGGAAACGTCTCGTGAAAAGTTGCGAGAACAGAACGCAGACTATCAGTTGAGAGCTGGTATATCTGGAGCCACTGCACAAAGATTCCGTCACTGTTCAGCCTATCGCGACCAACCTGAAAAAACTCACGCGTAAAGAGATTAGCAACTCCCGGAACCCAGGGATGACTGGGTTCGCTGACAATCATGTCATAGCGCGTGGGGATCACTCGCAAGTAAGTCCTGGCATCATCGATGATCAGGTGCAGGCGCGGATCGTTGAGTGGATGATTATTTACATGTTCGAAATAGCGCGAGCCATTGACGGTGGCCGGTTCAAGCTCGACGCATTCCACCGATTCAACCGGCGACTGCAGGATGGCTCCAGTCGTGACCCCGGTGGCATAGCCGACCACGAGCGCATTCTTCAGTCGCGGCGCTAAAAGAAGCGGCAGCTGTCCCAACATAACCTGGGTCGGCATATCTTCGCGGTCGGATGCATTGGTGCGGCCATTGATCGCCATCGAGGTTATATCCCAGTCTTTGCGAACTGAGACTGTCGCGGTCGGTCCCTCTTCATACATCAGTAGCTGGTGAATCTCCGGACCCTGTCGCGGAACCGTTTCATCCTCGATCGTGCCGCGCGACTTCGCGAGCACGCGAACGAGACTGTCATAGGCGCCGATCGAGAGATCAGCGAGATTCAGGCGCGGGGCCGCCAGGAAGAACAACAAGATCAGGGTCAGCGTCAAACCGGCGGCCACGGCGCGCCGCAGGTCGCGATCACGAGCATCAATCTTAGGCTGGTACGCCGCACCGGCTACGATAATGCACAGAACGGCCGCAAAAATTATTGTGAATCGGGTAGTCAGTTTTGGCACTAAAACAAATCCGGCAATAAACGCACCGGCGATCGCGCCGAGAGTGTTAACAGCATAACTGCGCCCCACGAGCTGTATTGATTGGACATTCCGGTTTGATCCAGCCCAGACCAAAACCAACGGCATCACCATTCCCATGAAGAAGGCCGGCAGAAGGATCAGTAGTGCGACTGAAAAAATTTGCAGCGTGAGTAGTCCCGCCCAACTGCTGATGTGAAAACGCAAGCCGGTGGTAATCAGCAGGACAGGGATCTTGTTGGCTATTATCAGACTAAGAAAAATACTGACGGCCGTAAGCAGTTCGACGCGGAGCACGGTTTCTCGGGGTCTTGCCCCGCGACCTCCGCGCGCTATTACAAACGATCCAGCAGACAAGCCCATTAGGAAAAGCGCCACCACAATACTGAAGGCATATGTACTTGACCCGACTATCATGGTGAGCAGGCGCGTCCAGGCAACCTGTGTGGAGATAGTGACAAATCCCGAGATGAACGCGCAGGCCATCCAGAATCTTGCGTCGCCGGCAGCAGCTGAGCTGGTCTCATCTAGTTGCAAATCCTCCGCAGTGGTTTGCGGGGCATCTTGCTCAAGGCTCAACTGAGTCTCCATTCGCCGGTCAGCCACGATCGAAGCAATGCCAATCAATATGTTTATGAAGGCAGCGATATAGATAGTGGCGCGGACGCCGAAGCTCGGTAACAACAAAAATCCGGCAACGACGCCGCCGCAGATCGCACCGGCCAGGTTGCGAGTGTAGAGCCGTGTTATCGAGGTTGAGCGTGATCCGCTGGAGCGCAACAAGGCAGCTGATAGCAGCGGCAGCGTTGCGCCCATGAGCGCGGTGGGAACCAGCAGCATGAGGCACGAAAGCAGGAAACGCCAGAGACTGAAGGCAAAGAAGCCGGGATGGAATTGCTGCCAGATAATGGCGTAGAGATTATCGACAAAGGTAAAGAGGAAGGGCACGGCGAGGGCGTAGAGGGCGATGCCGATTTCGATCAGCCCATAAGCGCGGATCGGACGTTTTACGGTTGCGCCCCGACGTCCGGCTGATCCGCTCCCGATTGCCAGACCGCCCATGAAGGCGGCTAAGACTGTGCTCACCGCCAGCGTAGTTGCTCCGAAAACCAGACCCAGCATGCGGGCCCAAAGCACTTCATAAATCAACCCGGTGGCGCCGGACAGAAAAAAACAGGCGGCTACGAGTTTGAAAGTGTTTGGTGAATAGCTTTTGGTTGGAGAACTGGCTGCTGAGAGCGTAGCTATCAAGTTTTACTCCAGACGATGGAACACCTCACGTTGGAGGAGCCCTTCACCAGCCCGCGCAGCGGGCGGAGAGAGTGCTAGCCCCAGGCGATGGCGAAGCCGAGCCTGGGGAACCGGGCCAAACCGATGTCCTGGCCCACGAAATGGGCGACAGATGAAACGTGAAATTAAACAGCTTGGACTCGGCATTTTTCATAGCTCGACCACAATCTGTCGCCAGCTTCGCAGGCTCTCTGTAATTACTGCCTTACCCCAGGCTCGGCTTCGCCATCGCCTGGGGCTAGCACTCTTTCCGCCCAATTCGCGGGCTCGTTAATGATTCCCTTAACCCGGTCGTTACCCCGACACGTTGGGGGTTTCCGATTTGTTTACTTTTATCGTTACCTCACACATGAATCACATGCGACGCACGCCAGATCTTCGCTGGAATAGAACCGAGCGGCGCAGTGGTTAGTACGATTGCATAGTCCTCGCCAAGCACATTGTCATCATTAGCAGTCGCCGGATCGTTAACAGAACCGGAAAGTTTCACTTCGCCGTTTTGCGGTTGCGGATTGACCAGCGCGAGCCGGCGCAGGCACCCATGAAGATGCTTTAACCCGCTTCCGTAGCGCCCCAGATCGTCGCCGAGCATTAGCCTGATCTCGGCACGTTCGTCGACAAAGTGCTTCAAGAGTGAAGCAGCCTGAATCACGCCCGCCTCAAATCTCGGCAGGAAATGTTTCTCGTCTGAATCAGACATGTCCCGAGTGTCGAGGACAATAGTAATTCGCCGCTCGTCTTCCGCCGTGAATTCGCGCACCGTAAGGTTGCGCGATCTCGCCGTCGCTTTCCAATCGATGTGTCGCAGATCATCCTGCGGCTGGTAATCACGAAGGGAAAAGAGGTCCTGCCCAACGCCCCTTCTCACCGAAGCCATGCGTCCGGCATAGGTAGGAAGCAAGTGGAGCTCATCGCCGATTGGTACGGGCATCGGGTAAACCACGATATCCACATCCCGCGCTCGCAGCCGTCGCCGAAAGCGAAAAAAGCCAAACGGGAAACGTGTCGACAACTCGAAGCCGTTGATAAGCACATGACCGCGACTCTGGAACAGTTGCTCAACGCGCTGTTCCGCGGCCGCGCGACGGGGTATGTAGGTGAAGTAAGCCAGCGGCCGTTTGACGAAACGCGGACCACGGTTGCCGTTCTTGTTATTTTTTACTTCATTAGGACCACGAGCTTCGACCAGAATCGAGAACGAGGGGAACACCCGTTTGGCGTTTCGCAGAGTAACGATTACCGGCGCCGCTTCGCCGGCAAAGATGTGATCCGGAAACCGCGCCGACACGATCAGATCGCGCAGCGAGGCCTTCGCAGCGATGCCTCCGACAAACAGGCTGGAAGCAAGCAAAGAGAAGATCATGAAGAGGAGATTGTTTCCCGTGTTCCAGGCTGCGAAACCGACCACCACCAGGATGAGAATAAATATCGCGCCTCCACTGGTTACTTCCATTGGAAGATCGAAGCGACGCACCTCAAGCCGCGCGGAACGCGCCAGCGGCGGGACGACAAAAATCAACATTAAGGCCGCACTCACCAGCGACAAGACGGCGGCGATGGCTGCAAGTGCGTAGTTGTCGCTCTGACGAGCCAGCAGCGTGATGGCAGCGGCAGAGAGTCCGCCAATTACAAGTAGAGTTCCGAGAATAGCGTTGCGCCACCTAGCAAGGGATGAAGGATGAAGGATGAGGGATGAGGACCGATCGCGTTTATCGCTCCCTGCTTCATCCTTCATCCCTCCGCCCTCATCCTTTCCTACAGGGGCACACTTACGGTTTTCATTATCTCGGTCAATACCGCTTCTGCTTCTTCGCTGCGGCGCATCGACGAGGCGTAACGAGTGCTGACGAGTATGCGGTGGGCAAACACGGGGAGTACGAGTCGCTTGATATCGTCGGGAATACAGTAAGAACGTTCTTCAGTCAGCGCCAGCGCCTGCGCTGCACGGAACAAAGACAAAGTTGCACGCGGACTCACGCCCAGATCCAACATTTCCGAGTCACGCGTGGCGGCAACTATGCGCATAAGATATTCAATCAGGGCATCATCCACGGAAACATCCGCGACCTGCTGCTGTAGCTCAACGATTTCTTCGGCGGTCATTACCGGCCGAAGATCATCGAGCGGATCGCTGTACTCTCGATCGCGCAGAATCTGTCTTTCATCATCGATGGCCGGATAGCCAATGCGCAGCCGCAACATGAAACGGTCGAGCTGCGACTCCGGCAGCGGATAAGTGCCGTGGTGCTCGATTGGATTTTGGGTAGCAACCACTACGAAGGGTGACGGCAGCGGGTGTGTGACACCTTCAGCAGTCACATGGCGTTCAGCCATCGCCTCCAGCAGAGCCGACTGCGTCTTGGGAGTGGTGCGGTTGATCTCATCCGCCAGCACTACATTTGCGAAGATGGGTCCGGGCTTCCATTCAAACACACCGGTGTGCTGGTTGTAGATTGAAAGCCCGATAACATCCGAGGGCAGGAGATCAGATGTGAACTGTATCCGTTGAAAACTGCAGTGGAGCGCGCGGGCCAGCGCGTGTGCCAACGTAGTTTTACCAACTCCCGGCACGTCCTCAATCAGCAAGTGGCCGCCGGCCAGAAGCGTAACTATCCCCAACCGAACAGCTTCTCGCTTGCCCCTGATGACCGTCTCGATAGCCGACTGCAGACGCTCGATCTTTTCGACCGCATCGGCGATGACCAGTGGCGGATTGCGTGTTACCGGTTCGAGTCGTCTCATTAACTACTTCTTTCTCGTCAAGCCAAATTTCCCTCATTCTACATGCTAAAACTCGCTGCCGCACCTCAAACGACTATCTCGTCGATCAGGGAAGCTCCAGACAGGATTTAAAGGATTAACAAGATTGTTGAGGCACCAGTCCGTCCTTCATCTTGTCAATCCTGTAAATCCTGTCCATTCCTGCCCGAACTGTCTCGGGCTACATGACGTTTCGGAATCTACTGTAGTAAACTAAGATTCAGCTCGAGCACACCGACGTTTCCCGGTCCAGTTACAGGAACTAACTTTTATTTCACACGTGTAACGAGTCGCGAGGAGTTTTTATGAGCCCAAATCAAAGACAACGTAATTCCGAACGCGGCTTCTCACTGATTGAGCTGATGATTGTTATTGCGATCATCGGCATCCTGATAGCGGTGGGTGTGACAGGTTGGAAAGCCGCTGTGAAGTCGGCCAATGAAGCTGCCGCAATCAAAACACTCAGGACAATCGCTGAGCAGCAGATGCTTTACTACAACTCTCACCAGCGCTCGTCATTTGGAACGTTTGACGAAATGCTGAAGGAGAACATGCTGGATACCCGGTTCGCCGGCACTACTCCGGTAGTTGAGGGTTACATATTTCAGATGCGAACCATACCCAAATCAACCACCAATCAACCCGGTTATGTCGTCAATGCGGATCCGCAGGTGACTGAAGGAGTCGGGGCGACGGGCAAGAACCATTTTTATTTCGACTCAGACAGCAACACCATCCACGTCAATGCTTCGCAGCCGGCAACTGTTGCCGACCCGCCGATCGGGCAGTAGAAGGCAGGGGCAGTAGGCAGTAGGCAGTAGGCAGTAGGCAGTAGGCAGTAGGCAGTAGGCAAACGAAAGCCTTCAGTTCCAGGTTGCGGACTGAAGGCTTTTCCTTTTGCTACTGTTTACTGTCTACCTGTTTATCGCCATTGCGTACGCATACCAAAGTCCAAAAGCAATGCTTACTGTGCCAGCGACAGTCTGCAATCCGTAGTTGATACTCGTAAGGCGTCGCCCACTTAGCGCGAAGGGTAAGCCAATCAGACCAGACATTAGCAACATGCCTGCTGTCGAACCCAGTCCGAAAAGTGCCAGGTAGAATAGTCCCAGCGAGATCGATTGAATTTGTGTGAGCACGAGTAAAGTCAGGGCGGCGGATCCGGCCAGCCCATGCATTGCACCAACCAGCAGTGGCTTGAAACCAATCAGCGCGATCGCATGCGAGTGCGGCGAAGGCGATGCCTCCGTAGTTGCGAGGGTCGCGTGTTCATTGCCCTGCTCATGAAAGTGGACGTGCACATGCGACTGCCCCTCATGACTGTGTCGATGCAAATGAATGTCCGCGCGCTTGCGCAACACTCGTGTGATCGCCAGCACACCCAGCGCGATTATCATCAAGGCCACGCCAAACTCCAGCCAGTTGGCAACTCTTTGCGGAATGGCAACGCGAAACACCAGCACCACTACGCCCACGATGATCAGCGAAGCCGTGTGCCCCAATCCCCACAAGCCGCCCACGAGGGCCGATCGCATGACGCTGCGATGTTCACTGACGATTGTCGATACTGCGACCACGTGATCGACTTCGGTCGCGTGCTTCAAGCCAAAGACAAGCCCTAACGCGAGTAAAGCAAGAGTGCCGACTGAAGTGAACGAAGTTTCCATAGAAATGAGCCGCGGGCGTTCGCGATAACCTTAGGCCGAATTCCCCAGCACCGTCAAATTGATTTCAAGTCATGATTGAGGAATGGGCAAACCGTTAACTAATTTCATTGCACAACCCTTCGGTAACTAGTCCGCAAAGCGGACGAATGCCTGTAGCCCAGCAGTTGACTGCTGGGGATGATGCCATAAGGAAGACGCAGTCCGTGAAGCGGACGACTGAACAACGCGCTGGAGAACTCCCTAATATCAGTCGTCCGTTTCACAGACCCTGTCGCGAATTCTCCTTTCCCTCCCAGCGATAAATTGCTGCGCTACTGTCAGTCGTCCGCTAAGCGGACTAAAGATCAGGACTCAGAATTCAGGAGTCGGAAGTTGTTTGATCTGGTTAAAACCGTTCGGGTCTTTAACTGCTGACTTCAGAATTCTGATTCCTGAGTTCTGAGTCCTGAATTCTTGTTCTTGCTTATCCAGCCAAATGCTTGGAATTTTCAGCGGAATTGCAGTTTTCACTAGTCAGCCTGGTTAATATGATTGAGTCTATAGTCAGGTGGTGTTAACCTTTGGGCCGCAACAGGGGGCTTTATCCGGATCTCGCTTTTCACTGGCACTTTGCCGGCTCCGGCGCAGAGATACAGGAGAACTAATGTAATGCCGAGGTATTCAAGTCGAAGGCCATTCGTCAGTTTAGCGGGCGCGATCTTCGCAGTTTTCGCGCTGGCGATCGTTTCCCAGGCTCAAGACACTGCGAGCCATGACTTTTCCAACATCAAGATAAAGAATTTCGGACAGATGGATGAACGCTTCTACCGCGGAGCGCAACCCAAGGAAAAAGACTATAAGGATTTGGCTGCACTTGGAATCAAGACTGTCATCGATTTGACCACCGACCCCAAACCGTATGAGCAGGTTACGGTCGAATCGCTCGGAATGAAATACATCAACATTCCGATGGTCGAAAGGAGTTATCCAACCGAGGAGGCCACCAGGACGTTTTTGAAAGTTGCCAGTGATCCGGCCACCGGTAAGTTTTTTGTCCATTGCGCCGGGGGCAGGCATCGCACGGGCGCGATGGGCGCTGTTTATCGCTACCAGCTCTATGATTGGAATTTTGATCAAGTCTACGCCGAGATGAAGAAGTTCGACTTCTATACCAGTTGGGGTCACGGCGCTTATAAAGAATTTGTTCAGGACTACTATGACAAGATCCGCGTGGCCAAGGCCTCAAGATCGTCAGCGGTTCCGGCTACTGCGGTTCGCGCTCAGTAATTCCGACCGAAGCTCCTGGCAATGCAGAAGGCCACCCAATCGTTTGGGCGGCCTTCCTGCTTTTGTACTGCTTCGTTTTTGTTAGTTGTAAATATAGGTCGAGCTTTTCTTTTGTTCCCATTCAAGACCCGCGATGTTGTTCGAGTCATCGGCAAATATTTCCTCGCTTAACTGATCAGTCCTGTCAGCCAGACTGAGGTTCACTTCATAAACTATCTTTCCATTCTCGCCCTCACCAGCCTCGCGTTCCAGATGACGTAGTTCATAGCTGCATCCGTGTCGTTCGAAAAACTTCTTGAGCACCTGACGAGTCTCATCCAGGTGTCGCGTTTCAATCGTGAGTTCCATTGAGCGAAATACCTGCGTCGCTTCAAAAGACTCCAGGACAAACAGAGCCAGCAAAACGAAGAGGGTAAGAATCAAGGCCATGTCCAGACGTCCAACACCGCAGGCCAGGCCCACTCCCAGACAGACCAGCAGCACTGTGGTTTCTTTTGGGTCGCGAATGTTGGTGCGGAAGCGCACCAACGAAGCTGCCGCGAAGATGCCGAAGGCGCGCGCCGCACTGTCACCGACGATCATCATCATTGCCGCAGCTACTACCGCCAAAAGAATCTGAGTCTGCGCTACGTAAGGATTACGTCTGGTAACAGAAACGCCACGGCGCCAGCGAAATGCCAACAACATCGCCAGAAAGGCGGCCAGCAGAAAGCGCAGCAGAACCCGGGCCGCCACCACTCCCCGCTCAGCTTCTTCTTCCACCCTGGGGCTCGGATGATCAATACCAAAGATTTCAGTGAGGACCGAATGGTTAGCGTTGTCCCGCGCTCTCGCTGCAGCCTCTGGTGATCGCGTCGGAGCGCCAGGCTGCTCTTGAGTAGTTGAGACCGGTTCAGTGACTGCGCTACTCCCGGGCCCGCCAGAGCGTTCGAGCAAAACGTAAACAAGCAGACCGCTGCCGAGCAAAACGGCGACGAAGATCACCAAAATGCGGACCAGCGGTTTGTTCATGTCAAACTACTCCTTTGGAATTGTTAACCTACCAACCTTCAATTAGAGCAGCGCGCGTCAATGATCGTTTTCGCCTTACGCACGAATTCTGTTGTCCACGCTTCCGGAGCCTGGTCGCGTTCATCGTTGCGCGAAGCGCGAAACACTTTAGTAATCAAGCCGTCTGTCTTCTCCGCATCAAGCAACTTTTGCAAACCCTTTGCAAGAAGCGCGCGACCGCCTTCGCTGATACTGGTGTCCCCAACGCTCTTAGCGGTAGTACTGCAACGTCCACCGCTCACCTTGATTGGGTCCTTGCCTTCCCAGTTTTTTAACCTCGCCTTGCTCTCGCTGGAACTGGAGTAGCCAAAGGTCGAGCCCATGTCGCTCACGTAATACACTGCCCGGCCCGGCTTGCACATGCGCGACCCTTTAGGATTTTTGCCTGAATCAAGACAACTGAACTTTTGATTGTCAGCTTTCGTGTCACCGTGATCGATGAAGGCGAGCCATAACTTAAAGGCATCAATCTCAGCTCGAGGAGATCCGGCTTTCAACAATTTCTCCAGGGATCCGGCAATCGCCCCAGAATCCTTATTGTTGCAATCCACATCTATTCCATGCCCCAATGGCAACTCAATCCCAGCGGCGGGTTGAGAGGGACTGAAGGGCACGCCCTGAAATCCCTTATTCAAACTCTTCTCGCAGTCCGGGCAAGTGACATCCGCGACCCACTCATCGTCCGCAAAGAACCCCAGCGCCTTCGAAAATCGTGATGAGAGAAACTCGCCGTAGATCTCGCCGTTTCTCTTGTCTTTTGACTGCCCTTTGAAGTGAGGCTTGATCTTATAACGGATCGGCCCGCCATCATTATCGACGACGCCCGCGACCGAACAATAAAACTTAGGAGTAGTCCCCGTGCCTTCGTTCTCTTTCGCTGATGCGACACAGCTTAATGGTTTAGCGCGTCCGTCCGGATCGACCGGGGGAGCGCCAACTCGCGGTCCACTCGCAGGATTGTAGCCAAGAACCGGATCATAGCCCGGGTCTGGTTGCTGCCAGACTTTAGCGGTCCGTTCAGCTTGCGCGCGCGCCTCCGATGTAAAGCAAGCCTTCTGCGCCGCGGCCGGCAGCGTCAAACCAAAAAGAAAAATCAGTAGAATAAATACTTGTATGAGTTTACCCATGAGATAACCCCTTCCTTGGAGACGATTGTTTAGCGCGCCTTTGGCGCTTTCAAACGAGCTCAAAGTGCGCTAGTACCCGAATTCAAACTAATACTTCCTTCGAAGTGCAATTGACTATTAAATGGCGCCTCACCTTCCGCCATTGGCACGCGTTCGTAAAAACCATCGGCTCTCAGGACTCTCGCCTTCACGTTGTCTTTCAGGTAGGTGCCAAACACTACATCTTTCAGATACCGCTTCAGGTTTACGTCAAGAATTGGAGTCACCACTTCGACTCGCCGGTCGAGATTGCGTGTCATCCAGTCGGCCGAACCGATGTAAACGTCCTCGTTACCACCATTCGCAAAGTAGAAAATCCTACTATGCTCCAGAAACTGGCCCACGATACTCCGCACATGGATTGTCTCCGATAGTCTGGGCACGCCCGGACGAAGCATGCAGGAGCCGCGAACTACCAGATCAATCGGCACGCCGGCTTTTGAAGCCCGGTAGAGGGCATCAATTATTTCCAGGTCTGTAAGACGGTTTATTTTGGCTGCGATGCGCGCCGGGCGCCCTGCCTGTGCATGACTAATCTCGCGCTCGATCAGTGCCAGCATGCGTTCACGGAGGTTCACTGGCGCCACCATCAGATGCGTGTACTCGCGCGGTCTGGAGAAGCCCGTCAGGTAGTTGAATAAGTCAGTTGCATCGTCACCGATATCGGCATTGGCCGTCAGCAAGCCGAGGTCGGTATAGACTTTGGAGGTGGTGGGATTGTAATTCCCAGTCGCGATGTGAACGTAGGTTTGTAGCCCGTGGTCCTCGTCACGAATAACGAGCGCGACCTTGCTATGAGTCTTCAGATTTACCAGGCCATAAACTACGTGCACTCCTGCCTGCACCAGACGATTTGCCCATTCAATGTTGTTCTCTTCGTCAAAGCGGGCCTTGATTTCGACTATAGCGGTAACCTGCTTGCCTTGTTCGCTGGCCTCGATCAAGGCCTCCGGTATCGGAGAGTTCTTGCCGGTGCGATAAAGACAAATCTTGATCGCCAATACCTTCGGATCCTTCGCTGCTGTTTGAATGAATTCGGTAACCGTCGTGTAGGCCGTGTAAGGGTGATGCAGCAAAACATCCTGTCTGCGGATAGCGTCAAAAAGATGTCTCTTGCTGTTTAAGGGCGCCGGCACGGTCATCCGAATCGGCTTGTCTCTTAGTTCGGGCCTATCCAGATTATAGAGTTGCATCAAATCGCCTACGCCCAGGATCCCTCCCATTACATAGACATCATCGGCTTCGATGCGAAGTGCCTTAGTCAAATACTCGATCATGTACTGCGGCATTGAGGTAGAGACCTCGAGCCGTACCACATTTCCGAAGCGACGCTCGCGCAAAGACTCCTTTATTCTTCCCAGAAGATCGGAGGCCAGATCGTCTCTAAGCTCCACATCAGCATCCCGAGTGACTCGAAACAGGAAACTTTTGCTGAGACGCATGCTGGGAAAAACAGAGTGCAGGTTTGCGTCGATCAACTCTTCAACGAGCACAAACCGTTCATCGCCCTCCCCCACCCGAATCAAGCGCGGCACCACTGGCGGCACTTTTATTCTGACGAATCGCGGCAAACTTCCCATCGTCACCGGCTCATCCGGATCCGAGTCTACTTCGACAGTCAGTCCGATATTGAGACTAAGATTGGTGATAAAGGGAAACGGGTGTGCCGGATCGACCGCGAGAGGCGTCAGCACCCGGAAAATATTCTTCATGAAATAGTTGTTCAGCACCTTCTTCTCGCGGCCAGAAAGCGTGTCGTATCCCACGATCTCCACACCCTGTTTTGCGAGTTCCGGCAAGACGCTCTCATGCAGACACTTGACCTGATCCGCAACCATTGGGACCATGCGTTCGCGAATCACTTTGAGCTGTTCAGCCGGCGCAAGCTCTCCCGGCATCGGTTGGATGTCCTTGATGTCCAACATCTCCTTCAGACCCGAGACTCTGACCATGAAAAACTCGTCGAGGTTGCTGGCGAAGACAGCGAGAAACTTCAAGCGTTCGAGTACGGGCACGGATTCATCGGAGGCTTCTTCTAGCACTCGTTTATAAAACTCAAGTTGGCTTAGATCCCGGTTAGAGACCGACCAGGCAAAGAAGTGTTCATCTTCAGCGGGGTTCGCGGGCTTTTTACGGGAGCGATTAGACGAAGTCTCAGCGTTCGGTGCCATCGCATCGCTGGTTTCGTCTTCAGGCGGTCGCTCCCTTTTGTCTTTCACACTTCGCTTTGACTCATCCATCCCGATTTTCACTCCCTTATGCGCGCCCCCGACTCGAAAAACTGTTCACTCTTAACGCGTAGTTGCTAACTAAGAAGTATCAGGATTTCGGACAACATTTCAAGCCGGCGGCTAAGCTAAGAAGGATCATAAGTTTGCCTCGCCGGCACAGTTCTAAACTCCCCCGTCTCTATGATATACGCAGTAAGTTTTTTACCATAAACGCAGCCCGTATCCAGCCCGATGGCCTTCTTGCCACGGCGAGGTTCGGACGCTGGCCAGTGGCCAAATAGCACCACCTTCTCACCGTCGTATTCGTCGTACCAGGGGGTACCATCGCGGGCGGCCCGGTCTTTTCCCAGGCTGCGTAACTCCGTTAGATCTTCGGTAGTCTGAGAATGCAACGCCACGCCGGGCCGCAATCCGGCATGCACCACCAGGTGAGATCCCAAATCAATTACGAAAGGAAGCGAGTTCAGAAAGGGGAGATAGTGTTCCTTGTCCTTCTTAAGCTCCTTGTGCGTCGGCTTCTGCGAGTCTTTTAACTTAAACTTTTCGCCGTTCCAGCGCCGGCGCAACGCCAGATCGTGATTGCCGATAACAGCGGAAAACTGCGGGTCGTCCATGAAGCGTTGAAGCACTTCCCTGTTCTTTGGTCCCTTAGTAATAAGATCACCAACTGAGACAAGACGGTCGTCCGGCCCAAAGCTAACTTCTGCCAGCATGTCTTCCAGTTCGTCATAACAGCCGTGGATGTCTCCAACGACGATCGTTCGCGCTCCCATTCTTTCCCCGACCCTCTCTTGATCTGCTGAATAGGTTCAACCTTAGTTTGGATGCTTCGGGGCGTCAAGGAATGCTCCTGTTTCTGGACTTCAGCCTTCGATGTCGTGACATTTTCTTGATAATGTCCGCAACGTCGAACCTGTCTCCGTTCAGAAACCGCTTCGCGGTACAAATATGAATTTGCGCTTGATCAGCTCCTTCAATCACCGCTACTAACTCAGAAAGTCATCCCGGATCGGCGAGAAGATGTCCACGAGAATAACTTCCTCATCGAGCATGGTCGCTCCATGCCACGTGCCCGGCGGAAAGTGAAGTACGTCGCCGGCCCGAGCTATCTGTTGTTCGTCACCAATCGTAAAGAGAACTCGACCCTGCTCGACCAGTGTCATTTGTTCGTGGGGATGATCGTGCGCAGGAGTGACGATGTTCGGCTCAAAATGCAGGCGACAGATCATCAGGCTACCCCCGACTATCATTTGCCGTTTAATGCCCGGCTCCAGCTGTTCAACCGGAACGCTGCTCCAGTCCGTGTGCCGTGGTTGTAATTCCTTGATGGCTTCCATATTAATCGTTCCCTATTCCGGGTTTGCCAAAGGCGCGAGGCCAAGTACCAGCTGCCAGCTCTTCGGCCGATTGGGTTGCAAACGTAGGTCCCGCGATTCATAAACCAGGTGCAGCGGGATCGCTCCTCGCGCACCACGCCCCAGCGCCGTGTCGCCGGTCGCCAGCAGCGACATTTTCAACGGCCAGTCCGCCAGGGCGGTTACTGAAAGACTCACTTGATCATGATCGACGATGAAGTTCGCCATAGGCCGGCTGCCGGCGACTGACCATTCGTTGAGCGCCGCAGTCGACGGCACTGCCAGCCACCAACGATGGATGGTAAGAGGCTCGCTTGATTCGAGGGTCTCCTTGCGTGTCAATGTCGTCCCGGACAAACGCCAGGACACTTCGCTGGTGATGTGCGGATCCACAAGCTGTCCTGATTTGCCTCCCACTAAGGCCCACCGTCGCCAAACTACTCGCAAGGATTTGCCGTCGACCCCCGGCGAGATTTCGTCGGCTCCGTCCGCTGCTGTGATCACACTGCCGTCAGCCAGTTCAAGAAAAGGCACCATTGCGGGATAGACCTGCTCAACAGGGTTGGCAAAACCGAGCAGGCCATAGGGCGCCGGTAAATAATCCGCTACCCCGGGCTTGGTGCCGGTAGTAATCGGCAGAGTGAAATAGATTGGCCCCTGCCGCACCAGCCAGACTCCCGCTGGCCGTTCGCCTCGACGAAAGAAGACAAAACGGGCCAGGTCAGCTCTCTTAATCTCGCTCGAGAATTGAGTGATGTTTTCGTGCTGCAGCGCAGTCATGAGTCGCTCATGGCCCAGGGAGCCTTTGCCAAAAAAGTTTATTGTCTGCTGCCATTCGCGGTCGCGACTTATGTAGGCATAGTTGCCGCGTCCGAAGGCGAAAACAGAAAGTACGTGCGACTTGTCGTTGTAGTCATGTCTCAGCCATTGCCAGGCCTGGTAATAAGCACTGGCCAGATCCCGGAGCGGCGCCGGCCGGAATTCCGGATGCTTGGCGAGAAAGCCGACGATCTCCAGCGTATCCATATAACTAACGACACCCATGCTGCGACCCCAGGCATACCCGTAGCCATCGGGCAGGACCAGGTCGCACCACAAACGCATCTGCTCTTTCAAAGAGGGGCGGACGGCATCGAGAATGTCTTTTCGATCGGCAGCTTCCGCGGCTTCCCAAACGAAGCGCGCGTATTCGTTTGAGTAGCGGTCGAAACGACCAGTGGGTGGAGCATCATCCGAGTAAATACCATTATTGAGAAAAGGCCGGGCCGCGCGGGTGATCACACCGTCAACCAACGCGCGATCTTTGGTCAAACCGAGTTGCTGACTGACACTGGCGATGCGCGCCGCCACTCCCAAATAGTTTTCCGGCAAGTTGATGACCTGCTGTGTCTTCGGATCGTAAAAAGCGGAGATGTCGAGGAAGCTGCGCCACTGGGCTCGCTGTTCTTCGCTCAAACCCTGCCAAACCGGATTGTTGTTGAGATCCCTGCCGAAGTACCGCAGCGCCAACACTCCGTACAACTGCGAGAAGCGCGTGCCCTTTAAGCGATACTCGAGTAGACCAACCTGGCCCACCTCGCGTGCAAGATCGTGATCGCCGAGTTTGGTTTTTCCCGTCAAAGCAGCGAACGCCCCGACCGAATTCATGAAGCTGCCCCAGGTGTATTCACCAGTCGTGCCGGCGGCAAAGATTTTATCCGGCGCTGGGTTGTAGGATTTGATCTCGTTGAGGTGCGCGGTCATCTCCTGCGTGAAGAAGTCTGTGACTTCGCGGTCGAACGATGAGGTTTCGATGGTGACTGGTTGCAACGTCTGGCCACTGGCCGCGACCACAGTTAGTAAGAGGAGCGATAGAGCTAGTAGGAATACCGCACTCGACGAGCCCGCATCAGCGGACGTCCCAGAGAAAGCGCGAACGAATTTTAGTGACAAATTCACCATTTGGTTTTGATCCAGTAAGAGCGGGGGCAAGCCCGCCTTCCCGACCTTGAGACTCCTGTACTTGCGTGACTCCTTCAGGTTGAAAGCCTTTCCGGTGATGATCATGCCCTCAACTTTGAACAGCTCGCGGTCAGGAAGGCGGGCTTGCCCCCGCTATCTTGCGTCCAAACGCCTTTTGGCCAACACCCGTCAAGTTCGTAGGGGAATTTGTCACCTTCCCATCCAACCTCCATCAACCAACAGCACGTGCCCATTGATATAGTCGCTGGCTGCTGAACACAGAAACACCGCAGCGCCGCCAAGGTCGCCGGGCTCTCCCCAGCGTCCGGCTGGTATTCGTTCAAATATCTGACGGTTGCGCGTCTCATCCTCCTGCAGCGCCCGCGTGTTGCTGGTGCGCATGTAGCCTGGCGCGATCGCGTTCACGTTAATATTTTTCGCGGCCCATTCATTCGCCAGTGCCTTGGTGAGTTGCGCCACGCCACCCTTGGAGGCGGCGTAGGCCGGCACTGTAATCCCTCCCTGAAACGAAAGAAGCGAGGCAATGTTGAGAATCTTTCCGCCGCCGCGTTCGATCATGTGCCGGCCCGCCAGCTGGGACATGCGAAAGACGCTCGAAAGATTTACTTCGATGACCGTGGCCCAATCTTCTTCTGAATACTCGGCCGCAGGGGCACGACGAATCGTGCCGGCGTTGTTAACCAGAATGTCGAGTTGGCCGAAGTGCTCGATCGTGTTTTCGATCAACCTTAGCGGCGTCTCGCGCTCGCTCAGGTCACCAGTCAGCGCAAAAGCTTTACGACCGGCTTTGACAACCGAGGCGCAGGTACCGTCAGGTGCATGCGTGTTTCCATGGCAGGCCACGTCAGCGCCGGCTTCCGCTAAGGCGATCGCGATGGCCGCACCGAGTCCGGTTGAAGCGCCGGTCACCAGCGCGACCTTGCCGTCGAGTTTGAACGCATCGATGATCAAGTCGTCCCTCCCTGGTCCACTCCCGCAGGCGTAAACCGCGGCACCAACAGATGTACCAGCAGCAGCGCCGTCAAGTAGGCTGAACCCGCTATGATGAAGATAGGTAGATAACTGCCCGTCCACTGCAGCACGTAACCAACCACTTTGGCGATTAACATACCCCCAACCGCGCCTGCCATTCCCCCGATGCCTACGACGGAACCCACCGCGCGGCGCGGAAATAGATCAGACGTCATCGTAAAAACGTTCGCCGACCAGCCCTGGTGTGCTGAGGCCGCTAGTCCGATGAGCGCCACTGCAACCCAAATGTTCGAGGTCTGCGAGACAAATACGATTGGCACAACGCAAATAGCGCAAATCAACATGGCCGTTTTGCGCGCTGCGTTTATTGTCCAGCCGCGCTTGATGAGCATCGAGGAAAGCCAGCCGCCGCCAACGCTGCCAACGTCCGCCGCGAGATAGATCACGACCAGAGGCAGCCCGAAACTGGTGATGCTGTCGGCAGGGACTTTGTATTGATCGTGCAGGAAGCCAGGGATCCAGAACAAGTAGAACCACCAGATCGGATCGGTCATGAACTTAGCTACAGCGAAGGCCCAGGTTTGACGATGAGGAATCAGTCGCGCCCATGGGATCTTCATTTCCGCTTCAGCTGGATCGGAATTGATATGATCCAGTTCCGGTTTTTTCACGCGAGGATGTTCATGTGGTTTGCGATAGAGCGCGATCCATGCGATGAGCCAGATAAAGCCGAGTGCTCCCGTAATGATGAACGCCATGCGCCAACCGAGGTGGCCGGCGATCCAGGGCACGCTCAGCGGCGTGACGATCGCACCCACGTTCGTCCCAGCGTTAAAGATGCCGGTCGCCAGCGCGCGTTCCTTCTTCGGAAACCACTCGGCGACCGTTTTGATCGAAGCCGGAAAATTTCCTGACTCCCCCAGACCGAGAGCAAAACGCGCAGCACCAAACCCCATGACCGAACTGGCCAAAGCGTGGGCCATGGCCGCTAAACTCCAGAAGAGGACCGCAAACGAGAAACCTTTGCGCGTGCCAAAGCGATCCATCAGGCGACCCATTAAAATGAAGCCCAACGCGTACGCGGCTTGAAACCAGAAAACGATGTTGCTGTAAGCGATTTCATCCCAGCCGAGTTCGCTTTTCAACGTCGGCTTGAGAATGCCGATCACCTGGCGGTCAACGTAGTTGATAGTGGCTGCGAAGAAGAGCAGCGCGCAGATGGTCCAGCGGTAACGGCCGATGCGGGCATTCACAGTTTCCAAAACTGCGGCAGCTCCGGTGGCGGATGCACTCGCTTCGGATTGCGGCCCGACATCGCCAAGCGACTCGGCAGAGGACGCTACCTTTTCAGCGATGACGATTCTTTCTTTCATGGCTTCTGTCAACGGGGTTCAGTGCTGTAGGTACGAAATGTTTATAGCGAGTTCACGCTTAAAATATGCGAGCCCATTAAAATGGGCGGCAGAACGTTACGCTCCTACGGACCTACAAACCTAATTAAGCCCCTATCTATAAACATTGCGCCGCTACGCAGCTGTGAACTGACTATTTCCGGCTCGCTTCCAGTCCACTCCCACCCTGATCAAAACCCGGCTGCACCGTCACCACTCCAAATTGGCGGTCTTCAACTTCTCGATGCGCAGCCATCATCCAGACAAAGTTGATCGGATGGCCCGGGACCGAGACGTTAGGGTGAAAACCTTTGGGCATGATCACCGCATCGCCATCGCGCACAATGCCGACGAACTCCGGTTCCTCCGGATTCGTGTAAACGAATTGCACGCCGAAGGACGGCGCCGGCATGTCGTAGTAAACGTATAGCTCCTCGAGAATCGCAGCGTGTTCATGAGGCGGCCAACTGGTCCAGTGTCCCGGCTCGGACGTGGTAAAGCCCGCCAGTATGCGTCCGGCTTCAATGTTTTTTCCCAGGGTGATGTTGACTGTTCGAGTTGTTGAGGGTCCGCCGGTCTTAAATCTAAGCGAGCCGTCCTTCTCAACATCCGCATACTTCACGACCTGAAGTGGATATTTGTTTTCGACTTCCGCCGAGCACTCGACCAGATCAACTGAACTGCCCGTTGTGATCTCGACGCTGGTGTCACGTGGTAGATAAATCGAATCGTATTGGCCGAGGGTGTTTGACTGACCATCTGCATTGACCGTGCATTCACCTGATAAACAAATCAGTCCCGACTCAAGAGCCCCAGTGGAAAATTTAACCGAGGAGACTTCCTGGTCCAGCATTACGCGGCCATAAACCAGATGCTTCATGGCGCTATTCGCCGGGGTGACGGAAGTGTGTCGACCCTTCTGCTTGTTCGTACCTCGAAAAATCAATTGATCGCTTGTCTCTTTTATCTGTGCACTCATGATTCCCTTCTTTCTGGTTTCGCGGTCCTGTTTTCTGCCTACTTGCCTTTGTGCGCTTCGAGCCAAAGCAAATCCTCAAGTAAATAATAGTCGCCGTAGATCAGCCTGCCGTCGTTGGGCCTGGTGCTCGAGCCATGACGCAAGACACCCGCGGGCGTTTTGTCATCCGCACTCACCGGCGTCAAATAACGATCAATGAGCAACTGTACTATTCGCTCAGCCTCTCGCCGGTAGACTTCGGCGCGCGCTTTGTCAGCCGAAACTTCAGACAGACGTAGAAGCCCGCCGGCAATCAGCGCGGCAGCCGACGTATCCCGGTTCCGAAAGTGCACGCCTTCGTCAACGAAGTCGTACCAGGGAACACCATCTTCGGGCAGATGGTCCAACTCATACTTCGCGATTCTCTCCGCAGTGGCGAGCAGTCGCGGATCCCTGGTTTCGCTGTAGGCAACCGCAAACCCGTAAAGCGCCCAGGCCGCCCCGCGCGACCAGGTGGTGTCCGCCGCGAAGCCCTGGTGCGTGTGCGTGAAAATCTGTTCTCCTGGTTTCGCGTGGTTGGGAACTTCTACCGCCTGAGGCGCCGGACCGGCCGAGGTGAACTGGTCCGTGCTGTCACCCGGATTGTAGTGAACTGACTGAATCACTGAACCGTCAGCACGGACCAGCCACGCCGCCGACTTGAGAGCATGTTTCAAACCCAACGCTCGCCACTCGGGATCATTCGTTTCCCGAGCAGCCCACCACCAGATTTGCAGGTTCATCATCGTGTCGATGATCGTGTCGTCGCCGCCGACTGCCCAGGCGGGCACTAACTCAGTTGTCGGGTTGTACATTTCCTTCAAACGCGCCGCCGCGCGCAATCCGCTCTCTCGATATTTCTTATCTGATGTTTGCTGGTAAGCGAACACGGATGAGTAGTAGTTGAGAAAGCCGACGTCGTGGTTCTCGGTGGGCTCTTTGCCGATCAGCGCGGAATTCCATAGTTCGGCCCAACGACGAAAGCGTTCGTCCCTGGTTTTCGCATACAGCTGCCAGAGCTCGCCCACCCAGAAATTGCCAGTCCAGTAGAAGCCTTGCTGCTGTTTCCACTCACCGGTTTGATTGTCGCCCTCAGTAAAAAAACCCGGGCCCTTATCTCTGGTGGTCTCTGCAGCCGGCGAGCTTTTGAGTATTGGTTCCCACTTTTCCGCCGTGCGCTCGGCCGACTGGCGCAGGAGATCGAGTGCCTCAGCAAACGTTTTCTTACGCGCGGGCTGCAGCGTGTCAGCCGGCGCGGATTGCGGCGCGGCGCTCGGCGACAGGAAAACAACTTGTGCCGGATGTGTGATCCGGCGGCTGGTCTCGCGGGCCAACTCGACGAAAGCGTCAAACGTTTTGGGAGGGCCGAGCGGCGACTTCGGTAACACCAGCGAGCCGTTGCGATACCGGCTGGGTGCGTTGGGTGCGGTGACGATCAGATTATCGCTCTGCTCCTGATCCCATACGCCGAGCACGTACCAACTCGCTGAACCTTTCACGACTTGCGGCTGTACGATGAAGTTAAGTGGATCATCCGGTGCTGGTTTGCTCGCGCGACCCGGGGCGATGATAGCGAGGCCCAGGTTCTGATCCGGAAGATTATGTATGGACGTCGCCGGTGGACCTTCTTCGACGACCTGAGGCCCCCACCACGCGCGTACCAGGGCCGGGTCCGTCTCAGTTGGCGCGAAAAGTTTTTCCTGAAGTCCGGGATGACGCACTACTCCCGTTACCAGCGTCAGTTCATCGGCGTTCTCGACCGTTACGCGGTGTTCGAAGCCATGCTTACCAGCCCATTGAGTTATTCGACTGGTGAGGTTCAGCTCGCGCCCATTTACTTTCCAACCCTTGTAGCTCAGCTCGACGATAACGCGCACCGGGCCGGCGCTGATGATTCGCCACTTGCGTTCGGCCACATCGGAAACCTTCACGACCTTGCCGTCAACCAAAGCCCCGACTGCCCCGATTCCCATTGCATCGCCGATCCGGTAGATATCGCGACCGAGCGGCGACTCCCAATGGTAAACATATTCCGGCGCGCCAAACATTTCGAGATAGAGCCCGGGCCGCCGCTTGCCGAACATATCGATCGCATTGCGCTTGTCAAAATAGATTCTCCACGCCGTAGCTTCTGATTCCCATGCGAGACCGTCGAACTTCATGGTGAACTTGGCGGCAGTGCGCCTGGGATAGTCACTGCGCAAACGTTGGATGGTGGTCATCTCGCCATAAGCAATGGTGACGATTCGGGTTTGCTTTGGTTTCAGTTCGATCTGAAAAGCAAGCTCGTCGTAAGTGTTGTCTCCATCCAGGTCGTCGGCTTGTGAGGGCAACTCGATCGTTTCTAAAGTTTGAGCGTCTTCTTCAAGCGTAGCGGCATCGCTGGTCGTCACGATCGCGGCACCGGCCTGGAAATCAGGAGCGATGCGTTTCAAATCCGCGACGCTGACGACGATGTTTTCGTGTGCGCGGTTCTGGTCAGTGGGATTCGTGACTGCTAGTTTGAGGACTTTAATTCGTGAGGCAGCCGACGAGGGGATCACCGCGACGAGAAGGACGAGTAGACCACAGAGTTTTGTCAGCAGACAGTTCAATGATTTACCTCGAACGTAGACCAGTTTGAAAATCTAAACCTCTTATTAACACCCGGTTTCAACCGGGTGATCAGCCGTCGCTTATCCCTTGGAAACCGTTTCAACGGTTTACCCGCACAGACCAATCAAAAACCGTTGAAACGGTTCGGGGCTTCTTTAGTATTCCCTGTTCACCGGGCTGAAGCCACGGTCTTAATGAGACGGGTTGCCGCCATTTTCAAGCCTTCTCATGAACTCATCACTTCAATCTTCAATCCTCAAACGCATCTTGAATCTTGCCTTGGTGCCGGGCGCGACAGGGGAAAGCATAAGCTTCTGGCCGCGCTCCTGACGCTCACCCTTATCCACTGCGCCCGGTGGACCGGGAGCGGTCAGCGTGTTCGGTTCGACCACGCTCTGAATCTTTTTCGACGCCTGCTGATTCGACTCTTCAATTGTTGCATCTACCAGCAGCTTCACTCCGTTCGCATCGATGCTGAACCGGTTGCTGCTTTCTTTCTCGATGCGGTTGTCAGCGTGCAGCAGAAAAGTCAGGACTGCAGGCTTTGCCGTTTCCACTTCGTCTGAAACGGTGAAGCCTGCCTCAGGTCTGTAGACAAACTCTCGCACAAACTTCTTCAGACCTAAGCGCGGTTCGTAGGCTGCGGTCGCGTCACCACGCACGGTGATCTGGTTCTGCTCGACCTTAACTTCGCTGATGCGTATGCGATTCAGGAGTTCATACGATACTTCGTCAAAGACATCGTGACCGCGGCCCTCTTTTGCCTGGCCCTGGCCATCAACCAGCAACGTGTTGTGATGCTCGGTCATCGGCAGGCCGGCATATCCGGTGTCTCCGGTCAGATACCTTCCGCGCGCAAAAATGATGAAGCTGTTCGCGTCCGGATGTGCATGGCCCGAAGACAAACGCCAGTCGGGAAACTGTTGCAACAAGCCCTCGGTATGATGACCTTCCGGCGGGCCACACTTGAAAGCAAAGGCGGTCGCCTGCCTGGACCAATCGCTGCGCCAGAAAAAGACGTCATGGTCTGGAAAGTAATGCCAGCTGGGTTGCCGTTCGATAGGCACTGCTTTGAGGTTCGCGTCGTACCAAACCAGCGACCAAAAGTCTTCGGCGTTAACTTGATCGAGTCGCTTCAGCCACTCCGCGACACCCTGCGCCTCCCCACTTTGGAAGCGCTGCGCCAGGCGGTAGAGCAAGTTGTAGTTAGTATGAAAATGGCCCTGCGGATGTGTGCGCGGATACTCCTCGCCTTTGCCGGCGCGCGTCAGTGGCCCTTCGAAGATATCGCCAAAATCAAACACATAATTCCCACTCGGCAACATCGAGTGCGCAACGTAGTCGTGCATTAGACGAAACCCGGCGCGGTCGTAAAGGTCTTCGCCTGTCGAATGCGCCTGGGCATCAAGATAGTGGACTAACCACGGGGTCGAAAAGATCCAGTACTCAAAGCCTTCGTAGTAATAACCGTCCTCGGAATACGTCGCCAACACGCGATCGTAAATTGCGCGCGCCAGGCTGGCCCAGGCCGGCGCTTCGGGAGTTTCGTCGTAAAGCGCATAAGCGGCGACGCCGAGGCCGGTGATAGGAATAAAAGTGTGGTTCTGGCTATAGGCGAAAGTGCGACCGGATTTTGGTTTGAAGTAGTCCGCCATCAGGCGTGCCTGCTTGATCAACTTTTCGCGATAACGGGTCCGCTCTTTTTCAGTGAGGTCGTGATAGAGCAAATCATAGCCCCAGCCCAACCCGTAAAGCAGATGACCGGCGGCGAGGTCAACATTCGGCTTGTTACTGGCATAACCCCAAATGTCGTAACTGACGGCCGCGTCCATATACTTGCGTGCAGCATCCAGATATTTCTTATCGCCTTCGATCTTGTAGACAAACGCGGCTTCCGCGATGGCGATGCCGACATCATTCTGCTGGCGGCGTTTCTCTGCCGGCGGCGGCGGCGGGTCGGCGACCAGAGCGCGCACGTGGTTGATGGTTCGCTGCCAAAGTGCACGATGCGAAGTGCGAGCGCGTTCGCGCAGTTCTGCGAGTTCTTTGTCAGTTACATAGACGCGGGGATGAACGCCTAACAACTCCGGCCGCAGAGTGGACTTGCGAGATCGCATCAGTTCAAACAGCGGGTGTTCGCCCTTGAATTTTTTGCTCGCGGCGCGCTCTTGCTCCAATTCACGCGCGTCCTGAGCGCGGGATTGGATGGCCGGGAGAATACTCGAGGCAAGAACCAATGTGATGACCCACACGCACCATCGATCCTTGTCTGTCTGACGGCGAATGATCATTGTTCTCGGTCAACCTCAAGCCCCTGTGCCATCGTGAGCTCTGTGTCTCTGTGGTGAATTAACACTCAGAAAAACTCACCACAGAGTCACAGAGAACACTGAGGATGCACAGAGAAACTTCTGCCCTGCTTATCAATCCATGAACATGCCGCCGTTGATCTCAATCGTCTCGCCGGCGAGATAGCCGGCGGCGTCAGAGGCCAGGAAACAAATGACCTTCCCGACTTCCACCGGGGTTCCGACACGACCCAACGGAATCATGCCGGCATAAGTTTTCATCATCTCCGGTGACGAGAATTGTACGTGGTAAGGAGTGTCAATGACTCCAGGCGAAATCGCGTTCACGCGAACATTGAAAGGCGCCAACTCTTTGGCCAAACCCTTCGTAAACGTGATCACGCCGCCCTTCGCGGCCGAGTAATGAATCGAACCGAGCGCCCCGCCATTGCGCCCGGCAATCGAGGAGACATTGATGATTGCTCCTGTCTTACGTTCCATCATTGAAGCAGCCACCGCCTTCGAACATAGAAAAGCGCTCTTCAAATTGAGATCGATCACTTCATCCCAGCGCTCTTCTGTGAGCTCCAGTATCTGCAGACGCTCGATCAACGAACCCGCATTGTTAACAAGGATATCGATTGGGCCGAATTGTGAGACGGTTTGTTCAACCAGCGACTGCACCTGGCTCGACTTTGTGACGTCTGCCGGCACTACTATCGCCCTACCCCCGGCACTAATTATTTCCGCACGCGCCGCCTGGGCTCCGGCTTCGTTACGATGAAAGTTGATCGCCACACGCGCCCCGCTCGCGGCCAGCGCCTCGGCTGTGGCCCGGCCTATTCCCGATGATGCACCGGTAACCAGTGCTACTTTCCCGTTCAAGTCAAAAGAATCGCTCATAATTAAACTTTCTCAGATGATCGGTGGTGTTTTGATTTTAGTTCTTCTGTGTAGCCTTCGTGTTCTTTGTACTACAAACAACTTCTTGCTTTCCTGGCAAAGTTTTAGTCCTGTGGAGTTGGAGACAAGTTGGAGGAAAGCAGCCAATGAGCCCGCGAAGCGGGCGACTGACGGGTAGTCAGTTAGATCGGTTGAGCCATTATGATAAGGAGCTACTTTCAACGTTTCCTCCGTCGCCCACTTCCGTGGGCTCCGAATATTTTGGTCTGCGTTTCCCCAGGCTCGGCTGCCCTCGCCTGCGGCTATCACTCTGTCCGCCAGCTTCGCAGGCTGGTAAGTGTCGGCTTGAGGGATACGCGCTCGATCCGACCGGAAAGCGCAAATAGAACCAGAGTTCCAATGGGCGCGAGCAAGCCGGCAGCGACCAACACCGGCACGTATGAAAAGTGGTCCACCACCCACCCGGTACTGAAAATAAAAATCATCGAACCGATACCCGCGCCCGTTCCACCCAAACCCGCAACTGAAGCCACAGCTTTGTCAGGGAAGAAATCACTCGGCAACGTCTGCACGTTGTTAATCCAAACCTGAAATCCGAATAGCACCACCCCGATCAAGGCCAGCGCGACCATCGCATCACGCGCAAAGGCCGCAAAAATTCCGGCGGGCATTAATAGAGCGGCGATCAGTATTACTACCTTTCGCGCCCGGTCGACGCTCCAGCCGAGGGTGATCAAGTATCCGGACGCCCAGCCACCCGACAAACTGCCGGCGTCCGCGGCGACATATGGCACCCAGGTGAAAAGGCCAATCTTAAGAAGAGAAAAGCCTCGCGCATCAGCGAGATACTTCGGCAACCAGGTGATGTAGAGCCACCAGATTGGGTCGGTCAAGAACCTCGCCAGGACAATCGCCCACACCTGTCTGTAGCGCAGTAATTCTCGCCAGCGTGGCGACTCTGCGACTTCGCTGGTGATCGCGCTCAGCGTTGTTTCCGTTCGCTGACCTTCGCGGATCAGCTGGCGTTCGTCGTCGCTCAACCACTTATGCCGCTCCGGCGTCTCGTAGAAAAACAACCAAAGCGCCAACCACGCAAAACCTAGCGAGCCAGTAACGATGAACGTCCTTTGCCATCCGTACGTCAGGCTAAGCCAAACGATCAGCGGCGGCGCCAGCACCGAGCCGATAGCAGCTCCGCTATTGAAAATGGCCATCCCGAAGGCCCGCTCGCGAATAGGAAACCATTCGGCCACTGTCTTGGCAGCGCCGGGCCAATTGCCTGCCTCACCCAGTCCGAGCACAAAACGAAATGCGCTAAGGCTGGCCAGACCACGCGCGAACGCATGTCCCATCGCGGCAAACGACCAAAGCACGATCGAATAGACGAAGCCTCGTTTGGTGCCCACGCGATCGTAGAGTTTTCCGGAAAGGCCCTGGCTGATGGTGTAAGCAAGCAGAAACCAGGTAACAATGCCGCCAAACTCAGTATTGGTGAGGCCAAGATCGTGAGTGATTACCGGAGCCAGGACGGAAATGGTTAACCGATCGATGTAGTTGATCAAGGTGGCGAGAAAGATCAGTCCTACGATCCACCACCGCAGTCCTCGAAGCTTGAACCCAGCTTCGGTCCCATGTGTCAAGTCTTGCCCCACTGAGTGGACCCTTGCTTGCTATCAACCGCAAAGCGGTTGCGCCCTTCAGCCCAGGGTTGCCGCTTCGGCTACCCTGGGAAAGGAATGGTTTGGGAGCTCAACCGCAAAGCGGTTGTGCCGTGTTTGATTCACGGAGCAAATGACGCAACCGCTTTGCGGTTGAATAATCTGTCGACGCCTGAGTCCCAGGGTAGCCGCAGACGGCAACCCTGGGCTGGAGGCCGCAACCGCTTTGCGGTTAGGGTCAAGTAGAAGTCATCGACCAGGATCTCCTTCACTGTTAGAAGGTAAACCGCGCGCCGAACTGGAGCTTACGCATCGATGCTGCGCTTGTAATAACGCCAAAGGTTGCTGACGTCGAACCCGCAGCAGGAACGGCGCTACCCGGCTGTCCGAGATTCACCAGGTTGAAAACATTAGTACCCTCGGCGCGAAGGCTGACTTTGTATCTTTCGCCCAGACGAATGTCACGAGAGATAGCCAGATCGACGACGTGATAACCCGGCCCGTAGAGCAGATTGCGGGCCGAGTTGCCCTCGGTGGCAACGCCGGTCACGACCCTGTTCTGCGTAAAGGCTGCTGTGTTGAACCACATTGCCGCCGTCGGATGGTCGAGGTGTGGATCGCCGATCAAGCGCGCACGGTCCGTGTTGACGCCATCAAGATTGGCGTCGACGTTGCCGTTAGTGACAGTGAACGGAAGTCCGCTGCGCAGCTTGATGATAGGCGAGATGCTCCAGCCGTTGATAAGCCCCCGTGCAACCCGATTCTTGCCCGCGTAGAAATCAGGCTTGAAGTTCAAGCTCATGGTAAAGACGTGTCGCTGGTCCGTATCGCCTGCGCCTTTATCTTCAGAAAGGTTCCTGTAGTTCTGTGCCAATCCCTGAGTCGTGCTGTTGTAAAGCTGTACACTGCTAAGGGTCTTGCTAAAGGTGTAGAAGGCGTTAAACGAAACGTGATGGCTCATACGCATGGCAGTGGTCAGCTGCAGCCCGTGGTAATTGGCACTCTGGTCCGACTGAAGGAGCAGCACGGCACCGAACAGCGGGTTGGGCCGCCGTGCAAGTATGTTTGCTCCGGCACTCGTGGCAGTCGGTGTCAGTACTGGGTAGTTGACGTCACGAGCAAATGGCAGGTTGCGGCTCTCCGTTCCTACATACGCCGCTCCGACGACTATGTCTCCAGTGAGCTGACGCTGTATCGAAAGGTTCATCTGATACGTTCGCGGCCACTTGAAATCCGAGGCCACCGGGAAGAGGCCGCCACCGGTTGCGAATGTTCCCTTGTAAGGGAAGGGATTGCCGCCCACGAAGGCGTTGTAGGGATTGCTCAAGGTAGCTCCCAGCGGCACGCCGGCCGCATTTGTCTTTTGATTGATATTAGTAAAGGTCAATCGAGTAGAGAATGGTTGGAAGTTGGTCATGGTATTCCACTCGTTGCCGGAGATGCTGCCGTAAAACACGCCGAACGCACCACGGAGCGACGTCTTTCCATTACCGGATATGTCCCACGCAAAGCCGAGGCGCGGCGAAAAATGGGTGTAGCTAGTCGGGATGCCGCCTCTTTCCACACCTGGGTCACCGAAGAATAGTGCCCCAGCCGGCGCCAACGGGTTGACGGTAGACTTCTGGCCGGGGACGTAGTTGACCACGCGGTTGAACGGGTCGGTGGGTGGCGTTTGAACGTCATAGCGCAGACCGAGGTTTAGGGTCAGGCGCGGGCGCACCCGGTAATCGTCCTGCGCGAAGAGCGCCGTGTACCAGCTATTGGTGTAGCCCGTCACCGGGGCGTCCTGCGAGACCGCGCTGGGTATACCGATCAGGAAATCGGCAAACGCATTACCCGCAGCGGCTGTCACCGGCGGGGCAGCCACCCTTGCCGTTGCACCTGCGTTGAAGGTGAAAACCCCGTAGTTATTAAGTAGTGTCTGCTGGATGTCTTTGTTGAGCGAAATCTCTCCCCCCAACTTGAGCGAGTGATTGCCCTTGATCCAACTGAAAACGTCGCGTGCGGAGTAGAAGTTAGTGCCGGCCACTGGGCCGCCGATTTGTTGTCCCAAGGTAAAGTATCCAGTGACGGTAATCTGCGGCAAATTCGGCGTGCCCTGGATCGTGAACAATGAACCCAGATCGGTAAGCGAGGTTGCAGGGCTGTTTATTCGGCCGCCAAAATTCCGAGAGAAAGTCAACCAGACCTGATTGATCTTATCTGCACTTATGACCCAAACATCGCTGGCGTTGACACTATGCTGCCGCCAGGTGGAATTCTGGACGCTCCAGGGCACGTTGGGGCTGCCCCCCTTCGTGGTGCTGGTTCCGCCGGTATTGAAGTAACTTACGCTCAAACGGTGAGCGGTGTTGAGCTGGTAGTCCATCTTTCCCAGATACTCGTTAAAGTTAAACGGCGTGGGAATATTGCCCTGCCATCCTGCATTGCCATTGGGAAGGCTAACGTTGGACAGCGGAATGTAGCTATCGATGATCTTCCTCGCGACCGGATCAATTCGGTTAGGGCAAATTACATTCGTCACTCCGTTGCAGACGAAGGCAGCGTTAGTGGCGGGGTCGGTCGGTTTGGTTGCCGAGGCAGTAAAATTGCCGGCGCGTTCCAGCGCGGTAGGAACGCGGGCGCCGCTCAGAAATGAGCTCGTTATTTGGCGCAGTCCCGAGTAGGAGAAGAAGAAGAAAGCCTTGTCTTGCTTGATGGGCCCGCCGACGGTGGCACCGAACTGGTTGCGATGAAAGGGCGCGCGGGCAAGTTGAGAGCCCCAATCATTGGCATTGAAAACAGTGTTGCGGACAAACTCGAATAGCGACCCGTGAAACTTGTTGGTGCCGTTCTTGGTGATCACGTTGATGATGCCGCTGGCATAACGGCCATACTCCGCGTTGTAGCTGTTGGTCTGAACCCGGAATTCCTGGACGGCATCCGGGTTAGGCAAAATGTTACCGGTGTTGCGCAGGTTGGTCATGTTTATGCCGCCGTCCAGATAGTAGTTCACTGAGCCGGTGCCGCCGTCGGTGCCGCCGTTGATCAGTGTTCGCTGTTCCGGATAACCAAGGATGAACGTACTGGTGCCGGTGGACGCGGTGGCTACTCCGTTATTGTTAGACTGCACGCCGGGTGTCAGATCCAACAGCGTGAAAACATTGCGCTCAACCAGCGGCAGACTCGCGATATCGGCTGCCTGTATGGTCGTCCCGATCTCGGCAGTGCTGGTGTTGATTGTGGCTTGCGTCTCGGTGACGGTCACAGTCTCGGTAACCTGCCCAACGGTGAGTGAGACATCCACCCGCGCGGTGTCGTTGATCTGCAGGGCAACGTTACTAACGTAGGCCTTCTTGAAGCCGGCGGTACTGACTTCGAGGGCGTAGTTACCTACCGGCAGAAACTCCAGGCGGTAGCCGCCATCTTCGCCGGAGGTTACGGTGCGGGTCAGACCGGTGTCGAGATTGCGCGCGGTCACCGTAGCGCCGGGCATAATGGCACCGCCCGGGTCGGTGATGGTACCGACGATAGTAGCGGTTGTGACTTGCGCGACGACTGCCAGGGGAATGGCGAGCAGCAGTGCAAGGGCGGCAAACTGAATCTTCCGTAGACCAAAGTTCCTAATGCTTATCATGTCAGCGACCTCCAATGAGAGATTCGAAACTCGCAAGGCAACCATGGCCATCTCGGTCAGTGGCGATCCGGTTGCTCTTCAAAAAGCTCTGCACCCTTGGTTCTGTTTAGCCACAACAATTCCCAACTCTAGGCCACGCGCGGCGCGGCGAAGCTGGGGGCAGCGATCAATGCCGCCGCACCCTTCAGTCGGGATGATTCCTGCGTAACGCTCACGCGCAGCGGGGTGCGTCCGGCGCTCTCGGTCAAGGCCCGCTCAGCCAAGGCCTGACTAACGGTGCCTTCGATCAGATCCCATGCGGTGGTGATTTCACCGGCGACGTAAATGCAATCGGGATTAATGACATTAACGATCGTCCCCAACCCGACGCCGAGGAAACGAGCAGTCGTCTGAATCGCGGCAGTCGCCTTTGCGTCGCCGCCGCGCGCGCGCGCGATTAGATCCAGAACGGTGAAAGAGCTATGTTCGGCATCGCGCAGGGTATTTGGATTGAGTTTGGACAAATTCCAGCCAAAATAACGTGAGAGGGTGGCAAGATTGGAGATGTACGCTTCCCAGCAGCCGGAAGCCCCGCACATGCACCGCGGTCCATCCAGGTTTAGCGGCATGTGTCCAAACTCGCCGGCGATGTTATGGTGACCTCGAACCAACTCGCCATTGGCCACCATGCCGACGCCCACGCCGTCAGAGACATTGACGAAAACAAAACTATCTGGACCGGTCGAGTCGCCGCGTTCCAACCAAAGTTGAGCTAGCGAGCAGGCCCGCCCTGAATTCTCGATTTGCACGGGCAATCCCGTCGCTGCCGCCAGTTGATCCCGTATAGCAACCCCGCGCCAGCCGAGTGCCGGGGCGTTTAGAATCAGGCCGCTGCGTTGGTCTACCATGCCGGGAACCACGACACCAATGCCTTCGCAATTGGCCTTAACGCCGTGTGTTTTCAGCATTCTGCGAATTCGGCCGGACAGATCCCTGATAAATTCCGGAACGCTGAAAATCGTATCGTGAGCTTCGAGGGCAAGCTGTCTACCAGAGAAATCACAAAGCATTAAGAAGGTCTTACTGAAACGGACGTCGACCGCAATCGCCAGACGATCGTGAGTTCGAATATGTAGAAAGGTTGGCTTACGTCCGCGCGCGGTCTCTCCGGTGGCACCTTCGTAAATTACACCCTGTATAATCAACTCCTGCACCAGGGTACTGACCACGCCTCTGGTAATATTCAGGTGTCGCGCCAGGTCTGCCCGTGAAATCGGTTGATGCTCCCTGATCACATTGAGAGCAATGCGTCTGTTTATGTCACGCGACGTGGTGCGGGTTGCCACCCGGAAATCTCGAGTGTTTATTTTGCGCATCGATCTGAAAAAAGGATATTGTTCGAAGCGCGAACAAAATATGCCTGGTTCAGATATCTGTCAAGTATTTTTTATTCGCTGATAGTGTTTTTTTGCGGTTGTGGCTGTTCCAACAATGTTTGTTGGCGGGGCGGATCACTTGGACTTCAGAGCTGAGCTTATGGCGCGCTCGGCCAGCGCGGCCATGACGTCATACCCTTTTTGGTTTGGGTGCAAGCCGTCATCGCTTAGTTCATCCTTGAGGAACCCCTTGTCGTCGACCATTGCGGAGTAGTAGTCCAAATAGATCGCATGAGTGTCGGCAGCGTATTTTCGCATCCAGTCGTTGAGCGCCTTGATGCGCTCCGGAGGCCTGCGCACGGATTGAATAATTGGCTTCCCTCCCCTTGTCTCATAATCGCTGATTGGCAGAAGTGAAGACAGCACGACGCGAATCTTGTTGGTGCGAGCCAACTCTGCCATCGAGATTAGATTGTCCTCAATCGCCTCGAGCGACATCGGTCCGGTGTTGCCTGCGATGTCGTTGGTGCCGGCAAGGATCACCACCACTTTCGGTTTCAGTGCGATGACTTCCGGACGAAATCTAAGCAGCATCTGCGGCGTAGTCTGTCCACTGATGCCGCGGTCGATGTAGGGCTTGCCGGGAAAGAATCCGCCATACTTTGGATCGTCCCAGCCATCAGTGATCGAGTCTCCCATGAAGACGACGCGCTGCTCATCATTAGCAGGTGCGGCAACTTTGGTGTTCGCATCATGATAACGCCCGAGAGCCGGCCAATCCTTCAGCCGGTTTTCCATCTGAGTTAGTTGGGTTTTCGTCTCTGCACAGGGATCAGCCGTAGCAGGCGGCGGTGTCGCTGGCGATTGCGCCGCGACAATCGCGGCCGTGATCATCACGAGAAGAAAGGCAGTTAGCATTCTCAGCATCAGTGAACCCTCCTCAAAAAGATTGACATTTGAAACGCTGCCAAACGAAACCAAACAATGCTCTGGCTCCAGCGGAGCCAAATGTTTATAGACCTCGCGCCCAACCAGGTTGGCGCTCCAGCGGAGCGCGATGTACGGGTGGGTGAGCTTCTATAAACATTCGGTCCCTCCGGGACTGAGCGATTTGCTCAAAACCTTGATCACTACCTACGTGCTGAAATCAAATCAATTAACGACCAACTGTAAGGTCGCCCGTTAGACGAATATCTTCGGAAGAAGATCCAATCATTATCCGAAACGTGCCGGGCTCAGCTACAAGATGCATTTGCCCGTCCCAGATAGCCAGTTTTTCATCCGGCAAGTAAAACTCAACCGTCTTACTCTCGCCGGGCTTAAGATGGACGCGCTCAAAACCACGCAAGTTCTTTTCATACGTGGTGACACTGCTGACGAGTTGACGAGTATACAGTTGGACTACCTCATCGCCTTCCCGCGTCCCGTTATTCTTTATATCGACCAGGACCATCCGAACTGACTCACGAATCCGCAGATTGCTGTAGGTGAAGGTTGTGTAACTCAGGCCATGCCCAAAGTAGTAGAGCGCTCCGTTGACCCTGGTCTTTTCGCCCTCCCATTGCGCATTTGGTTTTGTGGGAAAGTTGTAAGGGATTTGCCCAACCGTTTTCGGAAACGTCATCGTCAACTTACCGCCCGGGTTGTAATCGCCAAACAACACATCGGCGATCGCCGTCCCGCCCTGCGCGCCGGGAAACCAGGCTTCGAGAATTCCCGGCACATACTTGTTCACCCAGTTGATACTCAGCGGCCGGCCACTGATAAGGACGACGATCACGGGTTTACCGACTGCATAAACCGCCTGCACCAATTCCAACTGGTGACCCGGCAGATCGAGGCTGGTTCGCGAGGCACTTTCACCGACGGTTTTGCCCGAGTCACCTAAAACCACAACAGCTACCTCAGATTCTTTGGCCGCAGTGACTGCTTTGTCTATTTCAGCTTGTTCTTCCTTCGTCAACGGTTCTGGCAGGACCTCGGTTTCCGGCCAATGTGCGTTCGTTATCTCGCAACCTTTGGCGTAGTTAACTTTGACGACATCTCCTAATTTCTTCCTGATCCCTTCCAGCACCGTGACGCCTTTCACCGCCGACGGTCCATAGCGATATTGCGCCGTGCTGTCATCATCTGCGTTCGGACCGATCACCGCAATGGACTTTATCTGTTTGTTCAAGGGCAGCACGCTGTGTTCGTTTTTTAGAAGAACCATGCTCTCGCGCGCCGCCCTCAAAGCTACGGCTTGGTGTTCAGCTGAGTTTACGATTCGTGCCGTTTCATCCTTGTCGGCAACATAAGGACGATCGAAGATGCCCAACAGAAACTTGACGCGCAAAACGTCGCGAACGCGATCGTCGAGCGTCTTCATTGAAATCCTTCCTTCTTTGACCAACTCGCGCAACGGCAGGATGAAATCGTCCGGCGGAGTAAAGTTGGTCTTCACGTTTAACCCGGCTTCGATCGACTGTCGCACTGCCTCCTTCATGTCGGCGGCCACTCCGTGTTTCTTGTACAGATATTCCACGGCAGCGCTATCCGACACAACGTATCCCTTGAAGCCGAAATCGTTTCGCAACCTCTCGGTCAACCAGTACCTGCTTCCCGTAACCGGAATGCTGTCGTAGTCGTTGTAGGAACTCATCACGCCGAGCAACCCTGCTTCCTTGATTGCTGCTTTGAACGGCGGCAGTAATATGTTCTCAACTTCGCGAGGAGAAACCTGTGGATCCGTCCGCGCCTCGCCTTCGCGCGCTCCTTTTCCCACGCTATAAACCGCAAAGTGTTTGGCGGTAGCTGCAACCGTGTGGTGTTCCTGCAACCCTTTCACCATTTCCACGCCGAGGCGCGATGCCAGATAAGGGTCTTCACCGTAAGTATCCTCGACGCGTCCCCAGCGCTGGTCGCGAGAAACATCCAGAGTTGGCGCATAGATGTTGGTGTAACCAAGAGCTCGCGCTTCCTGCCCGGTGATCCGCCCTATTTCGCGGACTAAACCCGGATCCCACGTATTCCCAACTCCCAACTCGGAAGGGAAACTGGTAGCAATTGGAAACGCGACGCCGCGCAACCCTTCATTAGTAAAATCGACGGGTATTCCCAGGCGCGTTTCTTCCACAAAGAAGCGTTGGGTTTCATTCATGGCCCAGACGTGTTTGCTGATGTCCGTTGCATAGACGCTCTTTGAACCGGCGGCCCAGCCGTTCAAATGTTCATCGATGTTGGCGATTCCGTCTTTCCAGATTTCATTCTTCCAATTGGGCGTTGGCAGTTCATCTTGTAGCACTCGCTTATAGCCGTAGAGCGTAGCTGTCTGGCAGGTCTTCTCTGCAAGATTCATCTGGGAAAGCAAATCTTCGACTCGCCGGTCGATCGATGCAGTCGGATCTTCGTAGACATCCATCCGGCCGTTCTTGTTCAGATCAATCCAGCTGTCATGGTAGATGTTTGACGAAGATTTGTGCTCCTGCGCTCGAAGTGGAGCGCCGGTTGAGATGAGAATGGAAACGAGTAAACAGGAGACTAATCGCATCGTTGTTCCTTCGAATAGGTTTTCGCTCCAGAGGAGCGAGATGTTTTACCCCTCCCCGCAAGCGAAGAGGGGTTAGGGGTGGGGAACCGCACGCTGCCTTCCTCTCCCGCTCCCCCTCTCCGCTTGGGGAGATGAGGAGCGAAACTCGACGGCGGAACTATTGCCGAAGGTAACAACGCGATTGCGCTCCTACGGAGCTTCAAAATTAGAAGGGGCATCACCATGCTTTAAACATCTCGCCCCTCTGGGGCGAAGCGAGTCACGCAGTCACTTTCCGGAAAGAAGATGCTCTCGATCCATCGGATCTAATTTGGGAATTCTTGACTCCGCCGCTTTGAACTTCTGATCCTGGTAATGCGTTGCGGCTCGGCGCACTAAGAAGAAAAACGATTTCGTTTCGAAGCCGCCGATCTGGTGAAAGGTCCACTTCCGATCTTCCGTCGCGTATGGATAGAGATATTCAAGCGCCCCGCGAATACTGCGTCCGTCCTTCGTCTGATAGTTCCATAGGTCCACGTGAACGCTTTCGGCCAAGCGCGCCAGTTGCATCAACCCATCCAGATTCATATTACTGTAACTCCACGCTTTGGTTCGCTCGAGCTCTAACGGCTGGCGCCCGTCCGGTTCGATTTGCAACGCGATTCGTTTCTGCTTAGCCGTTTCAGCAATCTGTTGCGCCAACTCATTTCGGCCCACAAACAGCCCAAACGATATCGCCTGAACATCGTAAAACGTGCCGTGATTGTTCTTTGCCGCGTTCTCCTCGCGACCGTTGCGGCTTTCCTGCATCCACTCCAAAAACTTGGTGAACCAGGCTTCGAGTCCTCTTTGATCTGCGGCTGTCCAGGACTTTGATCTTGCCAGCAGGCCAATCGCGTCTGCGACGTCTGTCAGGCCGCGAGTTTCAATGAGTCCGATTCCACGTCCGGTGTTAACTCCCGGAATAAATTGCGCGTGCTCCAGGTTTGGATTCATGCGCGTGGCGGAATCAAGGAACCACGCGCGTAGAAGCTGCGCCGCTTTCGCCGCATAGTCTTCATCATCTTTGAAGTAGTACGCCTGTGCGAGCGTGCGCACTGCCGCTTCCATCTGGTCGAGAGCGAGATGATCAGAAATCTTGTTGATCTCTGGGTTACGTTCGCCATCGCGACGGATGTATGGTAGCCCGTCAGGCTTATTCGGGTTGGGCCAGAAGTACGGAGCCTGACTCATGTAGTCATGCTTGTCGCCACTGGGTGGGGTGACGTCTTTGGTAACCACCGATAAGGGTTTCTGTTGCATCGCCCGGCGCGCGTCACGTTCGAGTTTAGCCAGAGCCGCGGCGAAGGTTTTGTCACCTGACTTGATCCGGCGTTTAGTCTCCGCCAGCGTTCGAGCTTCAAGGAGAAAGACGCGCGGTACTGACAGATTTGTCTCTTGAGCCACAGTGAGCGAAGGCATTCCCATGAGCATGGCGGAGAGAGTGAATGAGATGAGTAGTGCTTGTATGACTTTCATGGGATAGGTTAGATTCCCGCTTAAGAGCAGATTGAACGTCTGGCAGTTAATTCGATTCGAGCGTCCCGGGTCAAGTCTGATGGTGAATCAGGAGTGACCGACCTTGCAGAACCGCGAGCGGTAGCGAGCGGAGGCTACAAGCAATTCATTAGGAATCGGACTACCGCGGACCTAGCGAATAGCATCCGCTCGCTAACGCTCGCGGTTCTACAGTAAGAGAACATGAGCAGCGCAACTTTGGAATCAACGGTGGGACACGGTGGGGCCACGATGGCCTTGTCGCCCGAGGAATTGCGCGCGATTGTGACCGAAGCGCTCGGCGAAATTGGGCCGGGCGAACGCGTGCTGGCCATCGTTCCCGACAAGACCCGCGATGACAACACCGATCAGCTGCTTCCGTTTGCCGCGGAAATACTCGCGCAGAAAAAGGTTGGAAGTTTTGATGCTTTGATTGCGCAGGGTACTCACGGCCCGATGAGTGAAGCTGAGAAGCGCCTCAAAATCGGCTGGAGCAAAATAGCGCCGGGCGTTATCGGCAACGTCTTTGATCATCAGTGGGACCGTGAAGATGAATTGGTGACAATCGGCGAATTGAGCGCTGCGCAGATAGCCGACTTAACTGATGGACTGATGAACGAAGCGGTGCGCGTACGTATTAACGCTTTGCTCGCGCCCGGGACCTATGACACTGTCCTCGTCTTCGGCGCCACCATGCCGCATGAGGTGGCAGGCTTTGCCGGTGGCGCGAAGTACTTCTTTCCCGGCGTAGCTGGTCCGGAGCTCACTCATCTCACTCATTGGCTCGGGGCTCTCGCCACAATTGAAAACGTAATCGGTCGCATTGAAACGCCGACGCGGCGCGTGATTGAAGCAGCCGCGGCCTTAGTCTCACCCAGAATAATTTCTTTTACGTCAGTTTCCACCCGCAACAGCGAAGGGTTGCGCACACACGCGCTTTTTGCCGGCGACCTCTATGAAGCTTTTCGGCGCGCCGCCGGGGTCAGCAGCCAGGTTCACATCAAGCGAATTGGCAGGAAGTATAAACGCGTGGTCGCGCTGTTAGACCGTCATTACGATGAACTTTGGGTCGGAGGCAAGGCCAGTTACAAACTGGGCAGCATTATCGAGGCGGGCGGTGAACTAATCATCTATGCGCCTCACCTCAAGCAACTTTCCGCCACGCACGGTCACTTGATTGAAAAGTATGGCTATGCGCCCCTGGAACAAGTGCGTGAGATGGTGGCAGGTTCAGATGAGCTACGAGCGAATCTTTGCGTGGCGGCACACCTGGCGCATGTTAGTTACGGCAGTACCAGCAATGCGGCGGGACAACTGACGCCGCGCTACCGGATCACCCTTGCCTCCGGGGTTTCCGAAGCCGCGTGCCTGCGCGTAAATCTCGGCTTCCTCAATCACCAGGGATTTAACCTTGAAGACTATCGAGCTGACTCTGAGACTCTGGTGGTTGAGGATGCTGGTCGCGACCTTTACCTGGTGTGAAGCAGCCCCCAGGGATGCAAATCCAAGCTAACCCGCGGAGCGGCGGATAGAAAAACCTCGCGCAAGTTGTCGAAGCGTACACGTGAAATTCAGCCGTCGCTTCAGGTTGCTACCATCCAGATGGGCCAGTTCAACCGGATGATGATAGTATCTGCGAAACACTGATTTTCTGAGTCTACGTCGGATGGGGGACGCGAAGTGAAGATCCTAACCTTGGTCGCGCGCATTCTGCTTGGCCTGACCTTCGTTGTGTTTGGGCTAAATGGTTTTCTCAACTTCCTCAGCATGGGACCGATGCCTTCCGGATTGGCCGGGCAGTTTATCGGCGCCCTGGTAGCTTCCCATTACTTTTGGGTTGTTGCCGCGCTACAAATAGCTGGCGGTGCGCTGCTGCTTGTGAATCGGTTCGTGCCCCTGGGTCTGGTGCTTCTAGGGCCGGTGATCGTGAACATAATTCTGTATCACGGGTTCCTGAATCCAAGTGGCGCGGCACCGGCGATCGTTGTGATAATCCTGTGGTTGATTGTCTTCTACGCGCATCACCAATATTTTTCCGGGATCTTTGCGCAACGAACGTGATAACGGACCAAGAATTGGCTGCGGGTTTACGCGGATAGACGCGCATCTGAACTAAACCAAAAACAACTAGTAAAGCCAGCGAGTCCTAAATGTTTTTCGAATTAGCGTCTATCCGCGCTAATCCGCGGCCAATAATCTGCAGCTAATTTAAGAAAGGAAAACATCATGGCTGAAAATTCGAGTTTGGAAGCAAAGACAGTTGTGCTTGTCCACGGTGGTTTTGTGGACGGCTCTGGTTGGGAAGGTGTCTACAAAATACTCCGGAAGGATGGCTACAATGTCGCCATCGTTCAGAACCCCACGATCTCCCTGGCTGATGATGTTGCCGCAACACGGCGAACCATTGCTGACCAGAATGGCCCGGTAGTTCTTGTCGGGCACTCCTACGGCGGAGTGGTGATCACTGAGGCGGGAAACGATCCAAATGTCGCGGGGCTGGTGTATATCGCCGCCTTTGCGCCGGACCAGGGCGAATCGGTTTCCAGTCTCATTAAGGATCCTCCGCCTGGCGCGCCCGTGCCACCGATCCTGCCACCGCAGGATGGCTATCTCTTCCTCGACAGATCAAAGTTCGCTGCCTCGTTCGCGGCTGATGTGGAGCCCGAAAAAGCTGCGTTCATGGCCGATTCACAAGTTCCCTGGGGTGTTGACGCATTGGGCGGTGCGATCAGTGAGCCTGGAAAAACAAGCCGAGCTGGTACCTGGTCACCACCGACGACAAGATGATTCCGCCTGCGGCCCAGCGTCTCATGTCTCAGCGTGCGGGTTCCACAGTGGCTGAGGTTGCCGGCAGTCACGCGATCTACGTTTCCCAGCCGGAAGCGGTGGCGGCGATTATCGAAAGAGCCTCCGGCGCAGCGAAGGCAGCAACCAATTAAGCAGAAGGATCCAGCTGCGAAGGCTGGCAGATAGTAGCCGTGGTCGCAGCGTAGCGCGGACCCCGGGACTAAAGGCAAATAAATTACAGCACGCTAAAAGGGTGTCACAACGCTGGCACCCTTTGTGTGCAGGTAGACTGTTCGCGAGCTTGCTGCATTTGGGGAATTCCGACCTTTGTTTGCAGAATAGATTCCGAGTGTGAAAGGGAGTCAGATGATCCGAGTAGAAAAACTCGTGAAGCGTTTTGGTGAGGTTACCGCGGTAGACGACATCTCCTTCGAGGTCCAGCGCGGCGAGATATTTGCGTTTCTCGGACCAAACGGCGCCGGCAAAACGACCACCATAAAAATGCTCACCACTCTGCTCCAGCCCACCAGCGGATCGCTCGAGCTGGATGGACTCGACCCCACCGTCAATCGCGACGAAGTGCGCAAGCGTTTTGGCGTCGTCTTCCAGGATCCGAGTTTAGATCAGGATCTGACGGCCTGGGAGAACATGGAAATACATGGAGTGCTCTACGGTATGCCTCGCAAAGAACGTCGCGAGCGGGCCGCCACGCTGCTGCAACTGTTTGAACTCTACGAGCGACGTGACGCCCTCGTGAAGACATTTTCAGGAGGCATGAGACGCCGGCTCGAGATTGCGCGTGGACTCCTCCACACGCCCAAGGTGTTGTTCCTCGATGAACCGACGCTGGGCCTGGATCCACAGAGCCGCAACCAGATGTGGACGCATGTCAAGACCTTGAATGATAAAGACCAGGTGACGGTTTTTCTGACCACACACTACATGGACGAGGCCGATCGAGTAGCGCACCGCATTGCCGTCATCGACCACGGACGCATTGTTGCCATTGGTTCGTCGGCCGAGTTGAAGGAGCAGACGAACACCGAATCACTCGAGGGTGCCTTTTTGGCGTTGACCGGAACGTCAATCCGGGATGAGAGCGCAAACGCCGCTGACAGCATGCGGCAGATTGCGCGGATGTGGAGGAAATAGAATGTTGAGTGTGATCTTCATTCTTTGGCTGCGAGAAGTGAAAAAGTATCTGCGCTCGCGCACCCAAATCATCGCTTCGTTGGGATCGCCAATTATGTACCTCGGCGTTCTTGGCTTCGGCCTCGGACCAATCTTTCGGAAGGCAGGCGAAGGTAGCTACTTGCAGTTCATGGCTCCCGGCGTAGTCGGGATGACGATCCTCTTTACTTCAATGTTTTCAGGTATTGCTTTGTTATGGGATCGACAGTTCGGTTTCCTCAAAGAGACATTGGTGGCGCCGGTGCCGCGTCTGTGGATCATGATCGGACGGACGTTGGGTGGTGCCACTGTCGCTATTCTCCAGGGGTTGCTGATCTTCGTTGCCTGCTTCATCGCCGGGTTTCGCCCCTTGAGCGTTGTCGTGATCCCACTCGCTCTGCTTTTTATGGCGCTGATTGCGGTCGTCTTCGCGGCGCTGGGAACGGTGATTGGTTCCAGTCTGAAGGACATGCAGGGTTTTCAGTTGGTGATGAACTTCCTGGTGATGCCGATCTTCTTTCTTTCGGGTGCGCTTTATCCGCTCACAAATTTGCCACGCGTACTCGCATTGCTGACGCGGATCGATCCACTCACCTATGGCGTCGATGGTATGCGGACGGTGTTGACTGGTGTAACCCACTTTGGTCTCACCGCAGACGCAATAGTGCTTGTCGCTGTCGCAATCACGCTCTTGACCGTCGGTGCCTGGCGCTTCTCAAAAATCGAAATCTAAGCGTTCAAGGATTAAGGCCAAAGGTGAGAGCGGACCACGGTCAAGCAGTCCTTTACCAAACACGATTTACTATTTACGATTTACGGGTTCATGAAACGTTGTCCCACATGCGCTGAAGTCTATCCCGACGACTCGTTGAGGTTCTGTCGTAACGATGGCGCCGAGCTTAGGCTCGTCACGAGTGAGGACAAGCAAACTCTGATAAAACTTCCCGCGCTCGCCGGCGCCGCGCCAACGACCGGGGCCCTTTCGCAACCGCCACTATTACCCAAACTTTCGCAGTTAACATTCGCGGAAGCCATCGAAGAGTATCCCGCATGGTCTCCAAACGGCGAGGAGCTTGCTTTCAGCCGGGAAGAAGCAGGTATCAGGAGTCTCTTCGTCAAAAACCTGACTTCGGGAAACGAACGCAGACTGACCAGCAGCGACAATGACGATATTCAGCCTGCCTGGACGCCGGATGCGACCGCCATCCTGTTCGTCAGAGCGAAACAGGCTAACGTTAAGCTTGAGCCAGGTGACGTCTTTGGTTCTTTCTTCGATGGTGATATTTGGTCGATTGATTTGGCGAGTGGGAAAGAGACACGACTCATTGTAAATGCCTTCAACCCTGAATCTGCGCCCGACGGCAAACGCATCGCGTTCGATGCGTCATGGGCCGGTCCACGGCGTATCTGGGCAACGGACAGTCGCGGCTACAATCCACAGCAGCTTACGTCGGATATGTCCGAAGGCATCAGCCATGTGCGCCCGCGTTGGTCGTCTGATGGAACGAAGGTTGTCTTTCAGAGTGTTGAGCGGACGAAATTTGATGTGCGCGTTGTTGATCTTGCTCGCGGGCGATCCATCTGGGTTACAAATGATGCCGTGCAGGATCTTAATCCAGTCTGGTCGCCCTCCGGCCGTTTTATCTATTTCTCCTCATATCGCGGTGGTGGCATCAATATCTGGCGCGTAGCAATCTCGCCGGAAGGAACGCCGGTCGGCGCTCCTCAGCAACTGACGAACGGAGCCGGCCAAGACGTTGAGATCGCGATTTCGCGCAGAGCCGCAAGATTGGCCTTCTCAATACTTCGACAAAACGCCGACATCTGGCGCTTGCCCGTTTCACCTGAAACAGGCAAGCCCACGGGTGCGCCGGTGGAAGTGATCACTACAACTCGCGAAGACAGCCGTGGCGTCTGGTCGCCTGACAGCCAAACCATCGCCTTCAATTCAGATCGGACCGGTGAGATGAATATCTGGCTCCACTCGATCGAGAGCGGGCAGACTCGTCAGCTCACCAAAGGATCAGGCGGTGACTTTCAGGCCAACTGGTCGCCGGACGGCAGGCGCATCGCGTTCTTTTCATCGCGGGCCGGAACAGCTGACATCTGGTGCGTCGAGGTGGAATCCGGCGAACTTAAACGACTGACAAAGTCAGACTCAGTTGATGTGAATCCATTCTTTTCGCCTGACGGCGAAATGATTGCTTACAACTCGGATCAGAGCGGACGCCCCGAACTTTGGGTAATGAATGCGGATGGCAGCAACCCGCGCCAGCTCGCAGGTGTGGGGTTGGTCGGCCATTTCATGCAGTGGCAACCGCAGGGCGATGCCTTGATCTTTCGCTGTCCCGCTGGTGGCCGCCCCGCTTCCATGAAGGTGCGTTTAGACGGAAGCGATCCGGAACCGCTGCCGGAAGTCGCGGGCGGCGCGCATATGTCCTTCTCGCCCGATCACTCGCGAATAATGGACGTGATCGGCCACAAGGCACTGTGGATTTCACCACTCGATGGTGGCAAGCCGGAGAAAGTTTTTGAATTTGATGATCCCGACGTACGGATCGACTATCCGGTCTGGTCACCCGATGGTCACTGGGTCCTTTTCGATCGCTTTCGGCCCCAGGGAGGAGACATCTGGATGATGGAGAATTTCGAGTAAATTCAGACCAGGTAGGGGAATGACTGAGCGCCAAGCAGGTGGCAGGCTTAGGAGGTTGATATGACAAAATCAAAGGGCAACGATGGCAGCAGTGTAACTTCGATCAAGCAAGTAACCGGAGCTGCCTTCGTCAGCGTCTTATTGGGTTTGGTCCTGAAAAACTCACTAGATACCTTTTTCAAAGATGCGAGTCTGCACAATGGAATCGGGTCCGCCTTTGACGCCGTGATTGCCAGGGGCTGGTTCAGTTTGCTCGTAACGGCACAGCTAGGCATTTTTCTTTTCACTCTTCTGCGGTTTTACTTAGGGACCCTTCGATATCATGCGGAACCTCCCGAGGGTGGTGGCGGTGCTTCGGAGCTAATAATCGATGTCGCCGGACTGATTGGTGTATTCGTATCGTTTTATGGTGCGAGCGTTTTCATTAAGACCACAAATCTCTTTTATGTGGCTTTCGTCTTTATGACTTTGATCGACTTAATGTGGTTTTGGATTGCGAAGAAGTACTCGTCTTTAAGCGAGGGAATGGAACTCGTGGCAGGTTGGTACGTGTTCTTCGACAAGTTAACGCTCCTTGCCTTTATTGGTTTTTTCCTACTTGAAGGGATTTGGGGACCGTGGCCCAGGTATCTCCCACAGTGGTTAGTCCTGGCCGTTTTGCTCGGGCTTGGTTCTTGGGATCTAAAGGCACTCTGGCAGTTCTATGCGGGCGCCCCCGACTGGCAAGCGTCCTTGAAGAAAGGGAGTTCCAGAAGGCATCGATGAACGCTGTTGTTAATCTCGGAAATCCACGCAAGGACATGTCGGCGATGGCTGGCTCGGTTTTAGGGGAGTGCTCTCGGGACTCTCTAAAAATAACCGGTATTGAAGTCTATAGTACGAAAACTGTCCTTTTAACTTCAGCCGCTTATGGAGCAGGGATGACGCTTGACTGCCTGCAAGAGATGACAATGCACCGGTTGATTGGACCTGGCGATGCAATCCTGCTCGTCGGTTCGATGGGAAGCCTTAGCAAGGACATTGTACTGAATGACATCGTTCTCCCCAATCCGTCTTGCTGTGCCTACTACGGATTTGCAGGAACCTGGCTGGAGCAAGATAGGCATTTGCTGACCCAGCTTAAAGAAATCTTCGCGGAGCGCAGAATTAAGGTAACTGAATATAAGCATGGAAGTAGCTTCGCTGTTTTTGACCCCCATACTGATCATGTCACCTACAAGAGCAGTCTTTATCAAGATGATGTAAAAGGCGTCGACTGCGGTGAAGTGTTCGTTGGAATGCAATTTGGTGTGCAACATGGAATGAGAGTAGGTGCGGCCTTATATTGCTCCGACAGTCCGGAAGTTCACATAGCTAATATTGGAGAAACGGAATTTGCGAAGGTTGCGTCTCGGGCAGATCTTTTGCTGAATGAGGTTGCGGCGCGAATACTGGTTTCAATGTGAGCAGTAGGAACCCCTGCGCCTGCTGGTACTGACTTCCTGCTACAAGCTTAACGAGATCCCCCAGCTGTTTTCCGAACTTCGCATAAGGCTTGATCGTACTGAATAACAACCCAATACCTTTGCTTCCTGAAGAGGTGCGCAATGTATTGTCCCAAATGCAGCCTGATACAAACCGAGGACGGGTTACGCTTCTGCTCACGCTGCGGTTTTCAGCTGGGAGTCGTGAAGGAACTTCTTGCCGAAGGCAGTAGCGCTTCAGTCATACCGGCGGAATCAGAAGCGGCGCCGAAGTTCTTTTCAAGGCGTAAACAGGATCTATTGTTCGGCGCGACGGTTATGTCTGTCGCTGCCACGCTCGTGGTGCAACTCAGCTGGTTTGCGCCGAAAGCGCCCATTGTTTTTCCCTTGTGGATGATCTGGCTCGCGTTCTCCCTCTTCGTTCTATGCTTCGACCTCCTGGTCCGGATAGCTCGCAGGTTCTTCTCCGACGATGATAAGGTTGGCGATCTACCCTCATTACAAAGAGCTTCGGGCTTCAACAACAAAGTTAGTCCAGCAACGTCCGAATTGCCGCCTAAGCAAAACCCGGCGGCGTTTGGTTTCGACCGTGTGAACACTGGCGAGATTCGGCAGCCGCTAAGCGTGACTGATCACACAACCAACCTGCTGAACAAGAAGTAAAGCTGCGAGTTTCAACTTCGTCCGTTCTATTTGACTTGCCGCCTCCGCGCGAATATTGTCTGGTCGCTCAAATCCAAATTCAGAGGTAACGCTCATGCGCAAACTAAGTGCTTCACTTATTACAATCATCAGCCTTTTGATTCTTGGCACTCCATCGGCCCTGTCGCAGAGAACGAGCGTAGGGCGGCAATTCCCTGTCTATGACAATGGCGGCGAGCCAGACTTGACGGTCGACCCACAACGGTTCACGTCGCAGATGGAAATTGTCGACCGGCTGTTTGAAGAGGGCACCTGCGCGATCGAGGAAGGCGCCGTCGGCGGCATCGGCTACCGGCGCATTTTGCGTTTTGATACCGTGGTGATGAACGGCGGCGACGGTGATTTAATCGTGGGCGATCGCAGCGACCCGAATAATCCCTATCATGATTTCTTTGTGTTTGCTCCCTGCCATGGGCACTACCACATTCGCGATTTTTCCGTTTACGAACTCCTCGATACCAGCGGCACAACGCTGGTCGCCGGACATAAACAAGGGTTCTGCTTTGAAGACTCTTTCAAATACTTCGGTAACAAAAGCAGCGGATACAGTTGCGCTTTCCAGGGCATCACCTCCGGCTGGGGCGACTGGTATTACAAGCAGCTCACCGGCCAGTGGATCGACATCACCGGCGTACCCGAAGGTGACTACATCGTGCGCGTCACCGTCAACCTCATTGGCATCTTCGACGAAGGCGAGAACCGTTATCCGAACGTAGTGCAAACATCAATCCATGTACCGAGCCCGCGGAAGAAAGTGGCGATAGATAACTCACCCGCGCTGGTCGATTACTGAATCTTGGGGCCGGCGACACAAGCGCCAAAGGCGCGAAATGTAATAGCCCAGGGCAACACCCTGGTTAAGGACAACCCACAAATCAGAAGACCTTTAATAGGCACGGTGACCTTGGGCCGAGGGTCCAGGCTTTGCATTTCGCGCCTTTGGCGCTTACCTGAATTATCGCGTCTTCGGGTATTGGCTGTAGATTATCGAATCCAGACTCCTCGCAAACTCATCTACGGAAGTAGGTCCCGGGGTGGCGCTTTTGACTTCAACCAAAATGTTGAAGCGTGCAAAGATTACGTTGAGATTTACCTCGCCGTGACTGCCGAAACAAATGTCTCCGATCTCCAGTCCTCTCGTCTCACACCTGGGAAGACTGGGAGCCATGTAAGTCATCACCACATCGATTAGACTCTCGTGCGCGTCCTCCACCGAATTGCATTCGAAGACTGTGACGATCAGGCGCTGGCCGCGTTTATCCGTAGAGTTGAAAACATAACGCACGACTCGACGCTGTCTGTTCGTGGCCGGCAATTCTTCGCTCTGCTCCTGCGTCCATCCTTCGAGGTCCTGAGACCTGGTAGCGAAATTGCTCACCTGAAAGCTAGCTCCTTCTTTTGTCCGGCCGGCCCAGCTCGAGAATTCGTAATTGGCCTTGACGCGATCTCTGTACGCATCCTCGTTGTTGATCTCCATCATTTCACCGGCCTCCTTCCGTTGCTACTTATACCCCACGGTCCAATCGGAGCGCAGCTGCCGATGCCGGCGGCGTCGTTGGTGCAAATACGTTCTTTGTAACTCTGAGCGCCGAATGGAACAGCCAGAGGCAACGCTGCTCCAGGATTCGTCGAGAAGACGATGTTAACCGGAAACTGCTCAATGTGAGGCGCCGACCACGGATTTGTGTCGCCATCAATTCGCAAGCAGGCATCAAAGAGCGGATCACCGTTACCATGCCCGCCCTTCCAGGCCACCTCATGAAAGCTGAAGTTACAGCCAAAGCCCGGACAGCCAAACCCGGCGGCCCCAATTCCTCGAAACGGAGTCAGATTAAAGCCATTTCCCATCTTCGAGGCGTGCAGGTCGCAGCCAACCAGATTTGAAAACGTTGTCGTGATCGTGGCGCAGTCAGTGCAGTTGACTATATTGCCGAGACCCGTGCCGCTATTTAGATAAGCTAGGAACTGGGTTAACTCAAACATCGCCACCAGACCCCAGGTTGTGTAAGCCGAAGAGCCGCTGGCGTTATCGTAAACGAGTCCCAGGTTAGCATTGATTGCCTTGGTGATGGCCGTCGCCGCGTCGTCTCGATTTTGTTTGCCGGCGGCCCAGACGCAAGCGTGGTCCAACGCTTCAGCCCACGGATTTTGATCGTCGGGATTAGGTTGCTGTTTCCAGGGCAGCTTGGGTTCTTCGAGAACGACGTATATGCGATGCTTCGTCGTCTGAAGCGGCTCCCATTGAGAACCACCACAACATCGGTACTCCCAATTCCAGGTAATGTCGTCGCGTATGATTCCGGCGGCGATGCTGTGATGTCGAAGTTCGAACGAGACAAACGCGGGCACTGAAACACCGCCGGCAAAGTTCACCACCTGTGGATCCAGTGCGCCCAGGACGCCGCCACCTTTTGCGCGCACCTCAGCCTTCGTCACGTTGTTCGAACCGACGCTGAACTTCACTTTGATGGTTATCTTGTGACCGAGTGTTTCCTTTATCGCGTAAGCGGCAGGAGAATCAGTGGGCGATGTTTTACCCAAGGTCCATTCGGGAGCTGTAATCGTTTGCGTGAAATTCTTCCTCAAGTTCATCGCGTCGGCGCTGAGCGAAGAGGTGTCGTGATTAAAGGAGATGGCCTCCAGCTTGAGGTCGCACGCGCAGTGTTTGTGGTAAAAGCTTTTTGATATTAGATGCAGGCGACGCAGAAAAGCCAGCAGTAGACAGAATAGAGTTTGGCGGCAGCCTGTATGGCATTCGGAGGACATAAGGTTTTCCCCTCTTCAAGGAAATCGCGAAGCGAATGGCTCAGGCGTCATGATGTTGAGAGCCCGTTGTCGCGGTGTTAGCCGTCCGGAGATTCGCGGCGTTTGCGAGGAAGAAAACTATGGCAAATCCCGGGTGAGCGTTTCGAACGGCTGCACGATATGCCTGCTGACGGAACAAGTCAAGACTCGCGACGAAATGGCCGGGAGCCGTTAAGATATCTTGAACCGGTCAAGTGATTGGCTGGGACCGCGGGCGTCCCGCCCGCTCTCCTGGAATGCCACTCAGTCTGACGATCGCATCACTTACCGCACCCATGTCTCTGGTCTTCGTCACGCATTCCTTAACGCCGGCCTTTCGCGCCAACGTCTTTCTCTCACTGCTCAATCGCGTTCCGGCCACGAGAATGATCGGCATTTGCTTACGATGCCCGAGCGATCGCGCCAGCCGCGTCAGCCTCAACACTTCCATTCCGCGCCAGTCGAAATCAATCAGCATCAAGTCATACTGTATCTCGCTCTTGAGAAACAGCACCGCGCTCTCACGATCCGAACAAGTCACCAGCCGGTAATCGGATTCCGTGAACACACGCCGCACCGCTGCTATCAATTCCAGGTCGACGCCGAGATACAAGATTCGATACTTTGATTCCGTTGCGCGTGGACTCGCAGAAGCCAACATAGATCCACCTCCTTCGGGAAAGAGGGTGATCAATGTCAGCGGTTTATATTACGAGCGAGACGGGCGAGGTACGTCATGATGGGCTTGCACAGGAAGGAGTTTATCAGTCCGCAAAGCGGACGAATGATAGTAGCCCAGCAGTTCACTGCTGGGGTAAATAGCTCAAGGGATTTGCAGTCCGTGAAGCGGACGGCTGAATCATTACGCTCGGATTTTTCAGCCGTCCGCTTCACGGACTTCCTATGGGCCCTCGCCAATCCCAGCGATGAATCGCTGGGCTACTATCATTCGTCCGCGCTGCGGACTGATAAAACCACTTTTTGTGCAAAGCAATCATGAAGCGCAGGGTGAGCGGTTGTTAGCGGGTGATTATTACTCAGAACTCATTTCAGCACTCACGCCTCAGCACTCATTACTCATTACTTCCCCGTCGTCTTCTGTTATGCTTTGCGGCGATCTTTTTGACAAACCGACAACGGCCAATGCGTAGCTCAACCCTCCCAGAAAGCGAGTGATGAGCATCGCCGTTGAGCATGGAAGGTTCCAACTCACGGCGAATTGTAAACGCAGCCGCAGTCTATCTATTGTTATAGACAGCGTCAAGCTTTTTTTGCTTGGCGGCACGCCATCAGGAGGTGACTTCTGATGGGTTACCGTCGAATCAGGCCAAGGCGCTTGGCGGAGAAACTGCTGCAAATCCGAAATGCTCTGGGCCTCTCTCAAAGCGAGATGTATAGACGCCTGGGAGTCGAAGAGCTTATGCCTTACACGAGGATTTCAAAATTTGAGCTCGACCAGCTTGAGCCTCCCTTACCAGTTCTCCTGCAATATGCCCGCGCGGCAGGCGTTCATGTCGAAGACATCATCGACGACGAACTCGACCTCCCGCCGAAGCTTCCCGGCAACGTCAGATACCAGGGCCTCAAACGCAAACCCACCTCTCGCATACTAAAACGGTAACAACGGAAAAGTTGCCAATCTGATTTTGGGTGCCGGTCCGGTTTGGACGAGCCCAGGGCAGAATTCCTGAATCTACGATTGACAAATACGGAACCGGGAGCGGCAGCGACCCGTCATCGTGACCGCCCATCAGGGATACGAATTGGAGAGATGCGCGGATAACTTCGTTGCTCTATACTGCCCCAAAGAGCTTTCGCCATCCGAGGCCTCATCTCATTCAAGGAGACTACTGTGACTCTTGGTTTAACTCCCGATAAATATCGCAGCCAACTTGAGGAAAAATATGGTGAGCGCACTACTGACTTCGCGGATGAAGTTGAAACGGTCCTTCGTTACTTCGATGCCATACAAAACCGCCTCGCCGAAACGTACATAATTGAGAAGGTACTAGCCATTGGCGGCACCGGAATTGTGCATGTCGGCCATCACAAGCGTTTTCAGCAAAAGGTAGCAATTAAGATTAATCGACCTAATCTTAGCGCGGAAGAACGCTCTATGGTTGCTAATGAAGCGCAACTTCTGCCTAAGCTCAGCCACCCAAACATCATCTCTGTTTTGGATCTCGGAACGCTTTGTGACCATAAATCGGGCTTCTGCGAGTGTGAGCAACATCCGAAAGACTGCGATCATAAAGCGGAAGAGTGTGGCGAGACAACCAAGCTAACTTATATCGTCGAACCCTTCATTACTGGTTCCAAAGAGTTCTTTACAAATCGTCCGGATGATGTTGAGGGCACCTGGCTCCATGAAAGGATCATAGAAATAAAGAGGACTATACCAGAGGCGCTCGAAATGGGACGTGAAGATGATCTGAGTCAGGCCGTAGTCCACATTACAACTCTTTTGCGCGATGTCGCCGAGCTTTTTTCGCAATGGGTTAGTCTGTTACGTCACCTTCACTCAGCGCACGGTCCGGCAGAAAACGGTTACGTCTATCTCGACGTAAAGCCTGCGAACGTTCTGGTTAGCAAGCCTCGACATCTGACAGCCATTGACTTTGGTTCTGCCGAAAAGTTGGATCCACAGGATCCACTCTCAATCAAAGTATTCTTTACCAAACATTATGCCCACCGAGTCCTAAAAGACCTCAAAGGGGAAGACGCCTCTTCAAATCGAGTGATGGGCGGAATTAAGCGAGCTGATCTGAAACCCAGATTTGATTATTTTGCACTCGGCATGTCAATGCTCGAGATTCTTAACGCAATTGCGGAGATCAAATCTCATGTAGTACCCCAATTGCCGCTATATCGTTCTTTGCATTTTCTGGCTACGCGTCTGCTGGATGGTGAAAACTCTACTCGTCCGCCGGCCCGCAACTTTAGACATGCATCCCAAGTGTTTCCCGGATTGAGAGCTGAGGATTATGAGCCTCTTCGGTATGATAGCCTGAACGATACGCATCGTGATCTTGAGAAGGAGCTCGGACGGTGGAGCTTGGAAGACCGCGTGCCTGAGCTTGCGTCCTATTCAAAAGATATTGTACGCGTTGTGCCTGGGTACAATACGGTGTTAACACCCAGGTTACGGGGTGTTATCGAACACCCGCTCGTGGCCCGTCTGAAATACGTAACTCAACTTGGTCTCGTGTCACTTGTCTATCCAACAGCTGACCATTCCAGATACGATCACTCGCTCGGAAGCTACACGTATACAACCTACTACGTAAAGAGTCTGTTCAACGACCTCGGTAATCCACTCTTTCGTAACTTGGTCGGAGATGCAGACGTAAAGGCCGTGCTCTTGGCCGCACTCTTGCACGATTTGGGTCAGTATCCGCTGGCGCACGATTTAGAGGAGGTTCATCGAGGAATTTTCAAGCACACACTCCTTGGCGAGAAGCTGCTCGAGGATGACATGGAGGATACGCATCACCGCACGTTGATGCAGATCATCGAGGAAGAGCAGAATGGCTGGGGGGTGAGTCGTGATGCATTGGCTGATATTCGAGGTGCGCATTCTCGTTCCAAGAATCTGCCCCTTCGCGAGCAAATGACTCTTACTGAGCAGCAGACTCTTCCTGAGCAAGAAGAAACAATTTCATTGAAGACGAACGTTCTAACAGCAATCATCGATGGTCAGGTGGACGCGGACAAGGCGGATTACATAATTCGAGATTCAGTACGTTGTGAACTTCCATATGGCGCCCAATTAGACCTTGAGCGTCTCCTCAGGGTGTTAACGGTTGCTATCATTCCTCAGGCTGGGGTGAAACGCGTGAGGCTCGGCGTGTATGATAAGGGCCTTGTTAGCGCCCACGCATTCGGCCAGGCGCGATATGAATTATTCTCAACAGTTTATTGGCATCACACGGCTAGGATCATTAAGGCCATGCTTCAGTATGCTACCGCGATGGGACTGCCGGATGAGGTTTTCAATCCAGTTCGCTCAAAGGCAGAACCCAAGGAAATCGAAATTCGCGAGCGTCTTCTGGAATTTGTCAAGTCCCTTCATCCACCTTTTGAGGTTGATATACAAATACCTATTACTGACCGTGAAATGCCTTTGGCCTTGGACGAGAAACCACCGGATCGGATGATGAGCGCACTATCGAAGGAATCAGAACGTACGACGCACATCCCTGAACCGCAAGAAGAAACGGATTGGTATCCGGGAATCGCCTGGACCGACTGGTTAATGCTGCGCTGGATCGCCAACTTAGAGAATGCTACGCCACTAACTCGCAATCTGATCCACGGATTGCAAAAACGACGCTTGTACAAGCGGGTTGCGACATTTGAGCGTGACTCACACAAAGACCTTGTCGATAAATTAGACAATCTTCCGTGGCCAGCCAGAGTTAATCTTTGCAAGGATTTGCACAAAGAGGTCTATGAGAAGATTAACAGTAAATGGGGAAGCCTAGATACTACTACCGTAACGCGGAAAGATTTTGAGATCCTCTGCAAGTCGAATCTTCTAATTCTTGTTGATGTTCCCTCATTAAAAATTGGTTACGCACGACCAATCGGCGTCGTTCCAGAGTTAAGGGAGAAATCGTATGATCAAGGTGCCCGACAAGCCCACGAAGACACGCCTTGGCACGACATCATGGTTAAGATGACTGAAGGCATCGCACCGGTACGTATTCTTTGCCACCCGGCTGTGCGGAACTTGGTGAGTGGAGCATATGCAGCTTCCAGGTCTACCGACCCAACGCTTGAAGAGAGAATTGCCGATGAAATCAATCGATTGTTGGGTGGAGCATGATCTCTGGGACTGAAGCGCTCTATCGCGACTTACGACACTTCACTAATGACTCGGCAGAAGGGTTACTTCAGTTGCTGGTAGCTGCCGCGCGACGTTCAACCCTTGAACGAATCATACGGTGTCCTACTTATCCTGTCCCGATAAAGACTCCTGGCCTTTCCGTCGCGGTTCGTCAGTTCCAAGACGCATTTCATGAAAAAGACGTGCATTTGCCGACGCTTCTTGCCAGACTTTATGCGTCGGCTCGTTTTATTGAGGATCGCAAGCGCAAGGGCCAGTTTTTCACCTCACGCGAGGTTGCTGCGTGGGCGCTATTACGCGCAGAACCCTCATCACGGGACGATGTTTGCGACGCCGGAGCAGGAACTGCAGTTTTTGCCGATGCAATCTTGCGTCGAGGGATTTCGGTTCGTTCATATACAGGGGTTGAGAACGACGCCATTCTGGCTCTTTGTGCGGCGCACGTTCTCGAAGGCCTCAACGCTCCTCATTCGTTTCGGGTCTGGTATGCGAACTTCTTGCGTCTTAGCGCTGAAGCGTTCCTGACGCAAGGACTCCGAACACCAACCCTCGTAATCTCTAACCCTCCATTTGTTCGGTACCATCACTTGTCCGGGCGGGCTCGAATGCGGACAGCCCTCAAGTCAAGTCTGGGCATAACACTGTCGTCTTTCTCCGGCTCTATGGGCTATTTCCTAACGCGCGCAGCTGAGCTCGCCGGATTTAACGGTGACGCGTCTGGCCCCAAAACGAACAATAGTCGTCTCTTATTCTTCCTTCCCCAAGAGGCAAAGGGAGCTGCTTACGTACAACAACTGCGCGACGATCTATGGCGCATGCACGGGTGGGTCTGTAGGGAGCACAAAATCCCAAGTATTCAAACAGACATAGACGGACATCGCTCTAACACATTGGCTTTGTTTTTTGTGTTCGAACAGAAAAAAATGCACCGAACATCACTACCGAGTCAGTCAAAAACAATTGCGCGTGTACGAGACCTTTTGAAAGTCAAAAGAGGAATCTCAACAGGATGCAATGATTTTTTTGTTTTGACAGATAAGGAGGTTCTAGACAGAAAAATAGACAAAGAGCGATGGTTAAAGAAGGTGTTACCCACGCGCATTCACGTTCCCGACAGGAGCTTTTCGAAGGAAGACTGGGAAAGTCTCTGCGAATCGGGCCACGCTTGCTGGCTTCTAGCACTTCCTGCCGGCAAGCTTGAGGATTTCGACGCGCCCGTTCGTAAGTATCTCAGAGAAGGACTTCAGCGAGGTCTGCATACAACATCTACAGCCAAAGCGCTCCGCACGTGGTTCTCGCTCCCTATCCCCAAGAACCCTCCAGACCTGTTCGTGACGTACTTCTTTCGTGGCCTTCCCCGATTCATACTGAACGAGGCCCAAGTATTCAATCTCACTAATATCCTTGGCGGGCGTTTCATTTCGGCCGTTCACGACCCAAAACGTAAAGGATTAATCATCGATTCACTCAATGTCCAAGCTAGAGTCTGGATCAAGGCCAACGCCGGACGTGAGTACAAGGGCGGCCTAAGAAAAATTGAGCCGAGGGAGCTATCGATGCTGTCGGTTGATCCAGCGACAGTCCAGTTAGTAACTGGCGAAAGCCGAGCGGCCATCGCGTCGACCGGCCTGCTGTTCGAATGATGACGCACGTCCTGTTTTTGAGATCAAAGAAGCGTGAACGAGACCAGCCCTCTTTGTCGATCTTTCGTTCTGAAGCGCGATTTCAGTCTGGAAGGCTGAGAGATAGTAGCCGGTGGTCGGAGCGTAGCGCAGACCACCGGAGAGCCCGCGAATAATCAGACGGCACCCTGGAAGGGGTGCCAGCGTTCTGACACCCTATTCAGGGTGTGGAATCTCTTTGCCTTGATCCGGGGGTGGCGCGCGCAACGCGCTTACCCCCGGCTACTGTCTGTCACGGCTACGCCGTGAGATCCATCTGTCAACCCTTCAGGCTGGCGGGGGTGTGCCGCCTGTTGTTGGTGCAGGAGGTTGCCCGCCGGCGTCAGGTTCATGCCGGTGACGCGGTGCGCGTTCGGTGTGGCTGGCGCTGGTCCATTCAGCCAGGGCCGCGCGATCGTTCGCATACTTGTTCCTAATAATCGCATCCAGCTTGCGTATTATTATGGCGCCGCGCTCCATGGCATCGTCGATGGAGGCGCTCGCCGCAATGCGATGACCAATTCCGCCCGACTGGTCGTTAATGGCCGCTTCCAGCGCCAGAATGTCCGCGTCAAGGTCCTCGATGAAATTGCCGGGCATCTCGTGCGCAATGAAATCTGCTTTTAGTGGCAGTGCGTCCGCCGCAAAAGCCCGCGCCGCATCGAGCAAGTGCTGATCATTGAATTGTCGCGGCAGGCGAAACTTTTCGTTTAGGCCCGGCCGTTCGTCCATAATGGCGCGCGCGGTGCGGTTGATCGCCTCCAGATCTTCGCGCAGTGCAGCTCTTGCCATTGCACGCGTAACCGTTCCTTGTCGCGCAGTGCCGGTACCTGAGTTCTCAGCGGCAGCGTGGCTGTCTAACTCATTGATGACTCCTCCCAGATCCGGACCAAGGTCCTTGACGAGACTACCGGGTCCGAAATCAGACCCACGGCCGGTAAGGAATTGCTGCGCGCGAAGCAACATTTGATGTTTTCTATTTTCGTTGTCGTTCATGGAACCTCCTGAGGAAAACTGCGATGAAAGGTTTTCACTTCCCGGTCGGAAAAGGTGAGCGAGGAGTGAGTGAGTTTTCGAACTGCGCTGATTGAGGTCAGCTCTGAGGCGATGAGGGCTGGCCTTCGATCAGTGTCTAACGATTGACCGCGACAGCCGGGTTGGTTTGAAAAGAAGCGACTGTCGCGGCGCATATTGGCATTGGCTGCGGCTGCCGGATAGGGAAAATTGCATATTTGTTCAGCATTTTGCGAGATTTGAGGTTGAAGGCCGGTTTGTTGCGCGGTGTATTTGGCGGTTTTGCACCTGTATTTGGAGGTTTTGCAGGTGTATATGGCGTTTTTGCACGTGTATATGGCGTCTTTGCACCCGTATATGGAGTCTTTGCACCCGTATATGGAGTCTTTGCACGTGTATATGGCGTCTTTGCACGTGTATATGGCGTCTTTGCACGTGTATATGGCGTCTTTGCACGCGTATTTGGAGTCTTTGCACGTGTATTTGGAGTTTTTGCACCCGTTATGATTTCAGGGCGCAGCCGTGTCAGAAAGGACAGCCGGCGCTGCAGTTCTTAAAGCAGTGCGATGAATTCTTCGACCGTGAGGCCTGTTTGGCGGATGATCGCGCGAAGTGTGCCGCGATCGAGTTCTTTGTGATTGGGAATGGTGGTTTGTGTGGGTGGTGACTTGCGCACGATCACGATGTGGCTGCTCGGTTGCCGATAAACTTCAAACCCAAGCGGCTATTCTCACAGCCAATAGCCGAGCGCCTTCACACAATCTGCGCCCGAGATGACGGGCAGTTTACTCACGCAGCGACCTCGACCAACTCCACGTGATCCTCGGGCAGCGGCTCCCCACGCTCGAGCAAAACTTCTTCATGCAATGAGATTGCCTCACGCACGTTGTCGAGAGCCTCTTCGCGCGTTCTTCCCTGGCTGACGCAACCGGGGAGACTCGGAACCTCGGCGACAACAAAACCGTCTTCACCCGGATATAAGAGTACTCGTCGTGTCATGATTGAGATTCTAACTGAAACATGTGTTTGTGAATAGACTAGACGACGTTGGAAGATTCGTTCAATCGTTTAGGACTCTCGCCCGCTGACGCTGGCGAATTGTTGGTGGGTACCTTGGATCCGGGGGTGGCCCCCGGCTACTGTCTGTCACGGCTACGCTGTGAAATCATTACGTCCAAAGAGCCCGCCGTCCTTTCAACCTATTTGCTTAGCTGACCATGATGGGTTATGAACAGCTCAGTCAAATAGTCCGACTGAAACGCTATGGCAATCCTGGTTCTGAGTCATACGGAAGTCCTGGAACTCCTTCCGATCAAAGAATGCATCGCTCGTATGCGTGCAGCCCTGATCGCGCTCGCCGCCGGTGAAACGTATCAGCCGTTGCGAACAATTATCCGACCGCCTGACGCGAAGGGTCTGATGGGACTGATGCCGGCCTACATGTCTGCCGGCGCTTCTGCGCATCAAGCTGCCTTTGGGTTAAAAGCAATTTGTATATTCCCTGGAAATCCAGCGAAAGGTTTGGATTCACACCAGGGAGCGGTGCTGCTTTTTAGCGCGGAGACCGGCGAGCTGCTGGCCATGATGAATGCCTCAGCGATCACGGCCATTCGTACCGCCGCTGTCTCAGCGGTGGCGACAGACTTGCTCGCCCGGACGGATGCCTGCAAGCTCGCAATCATCGGTTCCGGTGTGCAAGCGCGTTCGCATCTGACGGCCTTGTCTCAGGTTCGCTCACTCACGCGTTGCAGCATAGTGAGCCGGCGCCTTGAACACGCGCAAAAGTTTGCTGAAGAGATGAGGCCGGATTTTTTATTCGAGCTGGAACCGGTTGAAACGGTCGAGGAAGTTTTAGAGGGCGCCGACTTGATCGTCACTGCGACTACCGCCGTCGACCCCATTGTGAGGCGCGAATGGATCTCAGCTGGCGCTCACTTGAATCTGGTAGGGTCGAGCACTCCAAACGCGCGCGAGGTCGACAGCGAAACGATGGCGGCAGCGAGTTTGTTTGTGGACCGCCGTGAATCAACCATCAACGAAGCCGGCGACTACCTGCTCGCGGTCCGTGACGGTTTCATCGGCCCCGATCATATTCGCGCCGAAATTGGCGAGGTTCTTAAAGGAGATAAACCGGGCCGGACCTCGCCCGAGGAGATTACCTTGTTCAAATCTTTGGGGCTTGCGATTGAGGATCTTTTCGCCGCGGAGTACCTGTACGAGAAAGCTGGGGAAAAGCAAGTTGGTTCGTGGGTTGAGTTTTGAAGAAGATTTTCCATTTATCATTTTTCATGGGAGGAGCAGGCACTTAGAACCGCTCAAGTGACTTGCTGGGATCGCGGGCGTCCCGCCCGCCCGCGTACCATAACGTCAACTCCTGATGCTTGAGCCTATCGTACGCAGGCGGGCGGGACGCCCGCGGTCCCAGCACATCACTTGACCGGTCCCAGCACATCACTTGACCGGTCCCAGCACATCACTTGACCGCACTTACGCTTTCACTGATCACTGGCCACTGATCACTAACAACATGCTCCCGTCCCTTGCTGACATCCACGACGCTCGACGAATGATTGCGGGTTCCGCTGTACGCACGCCACTCGTTCGCCTTAACGCCCCGGAAACACCAGCCGAGATTTACCTTAAGCTCGAAAATCTTCAGCCCATCGGATCGTTCAAAATCCGCGGGGCGACAAACGCCATGGGCCACTTGACGCCGGAGACGTTGTCTCGCGGAGTATTAACTGCATCGGCCGGAAACATGGCGCAGGGAGTAGCCTGGCGCGCGCGTGAACTTGGTGTTCCCTGCTCGGTGGTCGCACCCGAGACCGCGCCGGATACAAAGATCAAAGCTATCGAACGACTCGGCGGACGAGTGATAAAGGTTCCCTTTGAAGAATGGTGGCGGGCCTTTGAAACGCGCAGCTTTCCCGGTGTCGAAGCAACCTTCATCCATGCGTTTGACGATCTGAATGTGATGGCCGGCAACGGCACAATTGCGCTCGAGATCATTGAAGACTGCCCGGAGGTTGATGCGGTCGTAGTTCCCTGGGGTGGTGGCGGCCTTACCTGTGGCATTGCTGCCGCCATGCGCGCCTTGAATTCGAAGTGCAAGATATACGCGGCCGAAGTGGCGACGGCAGCGCCTCTCGTCGCTTCACTTGCGGCTGGAACGCCGCAGGTTGTGGATTATCAACCTTCGTTCGTCGATGGTATCGGCTCGAAGATTGTATTTCCGCAAATGCTCGAGCGCGCGCAACGGTTGATCGCTGGTTCCCTTGTTGCCGAACTGGAGGAAGTCAAATCTGCAATACGACTCATGGCTGAACGCAACCGCGTAATCGCAGAGGGTGCCGGAGCCTGTGCGCTGGCGTGCGCCTTAGCGGGCAAAGCCGGCGGCGGGAAAGTGGTATGTATCGTCTCAGGCGGGAATATAGACTTCACACGGCTTTGCGAGATACTTAAAGAACATTGAAACCAGTCAAGAGATTTGCTGGGACCGCGGGCGTCCCGCCCGCAACGCGCCGCAGGCACGGAGGTTTTCAAGCTGCTGTTTCTCCATTCATTTTCGCGCTTCGCGCTCATTGCGGGCGGGACGCCCGCGGTCCCAGCAAATCACTTGACTGTGCGGGTCGCAGTCTCGCGAGACCACTGGACCAGAACCCATTGCCCTTTAACTCAACCTGCCTAGGGAGTATGCTAACGCTGTCTCCTCCAAAAACTTGTCGGACATCCCCTGACCGGCAGCGACGAAACATAAACAACATGGTAGCGGGCGTGCCAATGCCGTTACTCGAAAGGAGCATTGCGATGACAAGTCTCAGGTCTGGGGACTCAAGTATCACGTTTCAAAGAAGAGCCAGGGTTTTTCAATGGAGTTTCGCATTCATTTTATGTCTGGGAACATTTATCGGCATGAGTTCGACAACTCTGGCCGGCAACCGCTGTAAGGACCACTGCAATGATGTTTACAAAGTGGAAAAGAGGGCCTGCAAAGCGATACCGCTGAAGCACGAAAGGCATAGCTGTGAAGACGCAGCCAAGCGAGGCAAGGACCACTGCAAACACCGCTGCCGGTGAGAAGCAGAAGGCAGGAGCAGGAGTGGAAAACCAGCCTGCGGAGCAGGCGATAGCATAAAGCCTGGGGTGAAGCGCAGCGAACCCCAGGTTGAATCAGCAAGAAAATCACAAGCCCGCGATAGCGGCCGGCAGAGCGGTCGTTTTAGAACTGTCGAATTCATTGCCTCGACGATCTTAAGGCTAACGCTGCCGCCCGCTTTCGCGGGCTTGAAATCTTGTTCTTGACTCGTATCCTGGGGTTCGCTGCGCTTCACCCCGGGCTTTATGCTGTCGCCTGCTCCGCAGGCTGCCGACAGATGACGGCGAGGGACATGTCGTCGACGAGTGGGCAAGCGGCGGCGAAATCCTGGACGGCGCCCAACACGGAAAAGAGCACGCCGTCCGCAGTACGGGCTTGCGGCCCCGGCGTTTCCGTTTCCACTCTGCTATCACCGGCAACCTCTGCTCTTTTGTCGCCTGCACCTCCGGCTGCGCGCCGCAGTTGGTCCTCAAGCCGTCCGTAGCCAAACTCTTCACCGGCAACATTCTGCGATTCGGTGATCCCATCCGAATAGACCATTAACATGTCGCCTTCGCCGAGCACGAAGGAACCACAAACGTAGGGAGCGGCAGCGACCACGCCCAATACCATCCCGCCATCTGACAGCAGTTCCAATTCTCCATTCGCTCGCAAGAGAAAAGCGGGAGGATGTCCGGCACTACAATACTTAACCAGGCCAGTGTTCGGATCGAGCTTGGCGATGAACAAACTGACGAGCGGCATGAACGACTTCAGCAGACAGATGTCGCGGTTGACGCCGGCGACGATGCCTTCGAGGGTCGTGTTCACGGCCATGCGGGCGCCCAGCAGCCCCACCAGGTGCGTGGTCCACATTCCGGCCGCCAAACCCTTGCCACAGATATCTCCCAGCGCGAAAACTACGCCGTCAAACTGCTGTTGGACCGTGAAGAAGTCGCCGGGCAGGTGACGAACCGCAAAGATCTCACTCGCAACTTCAAAGTTTCCAAAACGCAGCTGACGTGGCGCGCACAGACGACGGTGCACCTGCGCGGCCTCAAAGATCTCGGTGCGTAGTTCGGCGTAGTGCTGCTGCAGATCTGTAAGCTTGAGCTCCAGCTCCTGGCGGCGTGCCGTGGCTGAAGGCCTCCGGTGCGAACGGATGTCGACTGCTTGTCTTGTTGGTAATCGTGCTGCGCTCATGGGAGAGTTTCCTCTAAAACCTAAAAGCAGATTTTCGTTTGTCATTTCTCATTTGTCATTTTCCATTTTCAGACCTTCGGAGGGTCTCGAAGAGTCACCCAATGACAAATGAGACTCGACGAGTCGCCCAATGACAAATGAAAAATGTCAAATGACAAATGGAAAATTTAATTTCTCAACCGACAAACAAGAGTGTCTGTCCTACTAGACGCAAAACAAATAGCTTGCGTTAACCAACAAACTTGTAGCCACTGCCGTGGACCGTCAGAATGAACCGCGGCTCCTCAGGATTCGGTTCCAGTTTCTGCCTGAGATGGACGATGTGTGTGTCCACTGTCCTCGTGTTCGGATAATTCTCATAACCCCACACCGCGTCCAACAAACGATCGCGACTGAGCGTTTCCACCGGATGAGCGACGAAGTAGGCGAGCAGGGCGAACTCCTTCGCCGACAGCTCGACCGGTTGCCCGGCGCGCAGCACTTCGTTGCTACGCACGTTTATTTCGACATCGCTGAATCGATAAACCTCCGCTGCCGGGGCGTGCGGCGAAGCTCGTCTGAGCACAGCCTTAACGCGGGCCATCAGTTCGCGAATGGAGAATGGCTTGGTGACGTAATCATCGGCGCCGAGCTCCAGGCCCACCACTTTGTCGATCTCCTGGCCGCGCGCGGTGAGCATGATAATGGGCAGCGCGGGTTTCCTGGTCTTCAGTTGTTTACAAACGTCGAGACCGCTCAGACGCGGCATCATTACGTCAAGGACTACGAGATCCGGATCATCAGCGAGGGCGCGGTCGAGGCCTTCGATTCCGTCGGCGGCGCTGATCACGTCGTAGCCTTCGTATTCGAAGTTGTCGCGCAGGCCGGCGACCATGGCAGGTTCGTCCTCGACGATCAGTATGCGCGTCTGCCGGGCGGCGTTCGGTTCGGCAGATCGACTACCGTTGGAGCCGCCGAGTGATTGTTCGAGATCAGCTTTTCTTTTCATGTGCGCCTTCCCTTCCTCGGCCCGAGTCCCGGAGGGACATAATGTTTATAGACCGGAATGTCTATTAGAACCGCGGCTCCGCAGGAGCGAAAGGTGACGACGTTTCCTATTTCGCGCCCTGGTTAGTTGCGGACTATTGCATTTCGCTCCTACGGAGCTTCGATCCAATGCAACGTCGTTGGCTATAAACATTCGGCTCCTTCGGAGCTAACTGCCGTTGCGTTGAATCTGCATCAGCTCTTACCGGTTAAGAGACCGCCGGCTGTTGAACGGCTGATGTCAGCGGCAACGACAAAATAAACCTACTGCCTTTTCCGGGGGTGCTTTCCACCGCAATTTCTCCGCCGTGAGCCTGGGTAATGTGACGAACCAGCGACAGGCCCAGGCCGCTCCCCTTCGTGTTATGCACGAGCGGATCTCCCGCGCGATAGAACTTCTCAAAAATCTTTGACTGATCGCGGCGCGTGATCCCGATCCCGTGGTCAGCCACTTCGAGTTTCACCAAGCCGTTCTCGCGGTAGAGTTTCACACCCAAAAACTTTTCATCCCGCGAATACTTCAGCGCATTGTTCACCAGGTTGACCAGCGCCCGCGCGATCGCTTCACGATCCACCGGCACCGCGGGCAGGTTTGGGTCAATGTTTTCCTCAAACGCGAACCCCTGTTGCTCGATCTGATAACGATAAGACTCGAGCGTGTTACGAACCAGCTCCGCAATGTCGGTATTGCGAAACTCGTATTCCTTTCGTCCCGCTTCGATGCGCGAGAAATCCAGGATGTTATTGATCAGGGCGGTCAGTCGCTCGCTCTCTTTACGAATTATGCGGTAGTACTGTTGCTTCTTGTCCCCGGTTGTGATGCGGCCCAGCTCGAGTGTCTCAGCGTACAAGCGAATCAAAGCGAGCGGCGTGCGCAACTCATGCGATACGTTGGAAACGAAGTCCGACTTCAAACGGGCTAAGGCCAGTTCCTTGTTCACGATGTGCCTGGTAAGCACCAGACCGCCGATGATCATCAGCGAAAGGAAGCCGAGGATCAAAAAACTACGATGCACCCAGGTCTGACCAAGCGCCTCTACGCTGGTGCCCTGGTACTTGATGCCGAGAGCCAACCCGCGGAAAATGTCGTCGAGGTTGCGTGTCACTTCTGGTTTTCCCTGGCCCCAGCCAGCCGCGCAGGTGGCGAGCGGCTTGACCTCCGCCCCCATTTCCATTTCCGCCGGAAAGACCATCATGGCCACCTGGTTTCCGCCCTGCTCAGTCAACTTGTCAGTCACCTGCTCATTCAGCACGCCGGGAAAGAAAGTATGCTCAAGATAACAAGGGTCGAAAGTGACGCCGCCTATTACAACGTTTTCCTTCGAGTACTCCGGCAAGACGAACAAGGCGCTCATTAGGTAGGCGTTCTCGTCACCCCGTTTGGCTTGGCCGCCATAAAACATCATTTGCCGCTTTTTCTTGTATATTCCTTCGATGAGCTGTTTGCCCTCGAGGCCAAACCAGCCATGGAAACTGTCGGACATCTGCTCGTGTTCCTTGCGGATGTACTTATTTTCCATTTGGCCAGGTTGCGACCGGAAGACAATAACATCGTCCTCGTAGAGAAACGCGTGCGACAGCCAGGGACTATTTGCGAGGATCTCATCGAGCTTCTTTTCCTTTTCCTCAATCTCAGAGCCGGGAGCGGGAAACAAATTCCGCGAGTCTTCCGCCATCGAGGTCGCTTTCTTGTTCATTTTCTTTTCAGTGATCGCCAGCATCTCCTGAAAATCACGATGGATGGCTGCCTCCAGCACCTTGTCGCGCTCAAAGGCCCGCAGCTGGCTGAAATTGACATAAATGAGCGCGGCGGCCGGCAAGACGACTGCCAGGCCCAGCGTTAACATCAGCCGGAACCGGTTGAAGCCTCCCAATAAACCTCTTCTCTTCAATTTCATTTCCGAAACCTCTGCAGGAACTTTCGATAGCGGTTGAGAGCATACTCTTGCCTGGTCGGCGGTGTGTCAAGGGCTTGTAAAGAGATGTTAAGAGTTGTGAAGTTATCGGGGGGAAAGGGTAAAAAGGAGGGAAACAGGGAAAAGGGGAACGGGTAAGGGGGGGAATTTTGGGTATTGGTTCGGTCTGGTGTGAATCAGCATTACCAGTCGACGAGTGCCGCACAAAAACTAGAAACCGGAAGCGGTGGCGACTGGGAGATGGTTGAGTTCTCATTAATCCCCCAAGGGGTGCCAGTGTTCTCACACCCTTTCAGGGTGTGGAATCGTTTTCACCTTGATCCGGGGTGGCGCGCTACGCGCTTACCCCCGGCTACTGTCTGTCACGGCTACGCCATGACAGCATCGTTCGCCGATCTCTTCTTCCCCTTTTTTCACCATTCCCTTTTTGCTTATGGTTTACGGCGCGGCGATAGGTGCTCGGTGATGAAGGCGGTCAGCGAATCCGCCATGATGCTATGCCCTGTCTTGTTTGGGTGGATTATGTCTCCCAGCGAGAGTGTCAGGTTTCCCATTCCAGCGTGCAAAAATTCATCGCTGAGGTCAATGGTGTCAAAACCGGCGCGGCGCGCTTCCATTTCAACAATACGATGCGCTGCGAGATGGGAGTAAGCGCCTCCTTTGCTGTGTAGTAGTGGAATGATCATTATTACCACCCGAAAGTCGTTCGCTTGCGAAAGGCGCGCCAGGCGGCGAAAGCCATAACGCAGCCGGCCCACGCGATCACGATCTCCGTACCAGGTACTGCTGGGCCACCTTGGCGAGCGGTTCATTAGGTCGAGCAGTTCCGACTCGTTGTCTCCTATCGGATCGATCTGATTTGCATACTCGCGGCGAAAGACCTGCGGGTCGTTCACGTGCTTCTCCCAGTTTTTCGACCTGATCGTTTCGACGCTCTCGGAAATCAACTGCGCCAGACGCGATTCGTAGAGAAAGCTGTAGCGCGAACTCTGTATGCCCTGCATTCGCTGAATGTGTTCCAGGCTCACGCTGGCAATGCCTACGTCATTTAAGCCATAGGCTACAACGACCAGATTCGGGTGATACCTCAGCCCACGGATCTCCAGCAATGACACCTCCTGAAGTGTGTCGTAGCCGCCGACGCCAAAGTTCAGGACCTCGACGTTCCGCCGCTGGGCATCAAGGCGTTGCTGCAATTGGAATGGAAAAGTGTCTTCAAGAGCCAGGCTGTTGCCGAAGGTAATTGAGTCGCCCAAGACGATCACCCGCTCGGTTGCAGGATCGCCTGAGGGCTCGGGACCGCGGAAGCCCTGCGAATTGATCTTGATGTCTGTGCCCCACGCCTGAACGGAAGCTCCGGGAGTGAGTTCATACCTTAGGTCTGGATAAAGGGAAGGACGCAAAGCAAAAACCGTCCCCCGGCGCCAATATGCGGGCGGATTGTAACCGTAGAGGCGCAGCGCAATTTCGAGTGCAATCAGAGTTATTAGCAACGAGGCCGCGCTGAGGCCTGTCTTCTTCAGGTACTGTCGCCGCATGGAAGCAAAGGGTAACGAGGAAAAGGAGAATGGGGAAGCAGCGGCGACGTGCGCAGTAGGCAGTAAAGAGACATCCACAGATTTCGCAGATTACGCAGAAGAGAACACATCGTTCTTCCTTCCCTGACTTGTAATCTGTGCAATCTGCGGATACAGATTCTATTTACTCGCTGAAGTTCGCGACTCCTCAGGCACAACTTCGATTCTTAGTTGCTCCGTATTTCGGATAATCGACACCGCTGCCTTGTTGCCAATGCGATTTTCCGTGAGGAGCTTGTGAAGATCGTCGATGCCCGCAATCGGTTGTTCGTCAAAACCGATAATGATGTCCCCTTCCCGCAGTCCAGCATTTCTGGCGGGGCTCTTATCTTCAAAAGATACAATTAGAATTCCACTTTCAACATCGAGGTTGTAGTAACGCACGATGCGGCGCGGCAGCGGCACGTTCTGACCCGCCAGCCCGATGTAACTGCGGCTGACCTTGCCATCGCGAATCAAGCGGCTGGCGACGAACTTCGCAGTGTCGATCGAAGTTGCAAAGCAAATTCCCTGCGCCGGCAGAATCATCGCCGTATTGACGCCGACCACTTCTCCCCGGGAGTTAACCAGCGGCCCACCAGAGTTGCCGGGATTGAGCGCCGCGTCCGTTTGAATCACGTCATCCATTAATCGCCCGGACTGCGCGCGCAGCGAACGCCCGAGAGCGCTTACCACTCCGGCGGTGACGCTGTACTGGAAGCCATAAGGATTGCCGATGGCCACGACTAACTGTCCGACGCGTATGTTCTGCGCCTCACCCAGCTTAACGGGGACCAGGTTCGGCGCGTTAATTCTGATTACCGCCAGATCCGTGTCGGGATCGTCTCCGATTAAATCGGCCTCATACTTGCGACCATCGGAAACTGTAACCTCGATTCGCCTGGAGCCGTGAACAACGTGACTGTTCGTTAGGATGAAACCGTCAGGCGTGAAGATGAAACCCGAACCGCTGCCCTGTACTTCTCGTGGAGTGTCGCGCGGCGCTCGCGGAGGATTTCCTCTCCTACTTCTGGTCGGTTGCTGCACCTCGATATAAACAACCGACGGGCTTACCTTCTCTGCCGCTGTAATCACCGCGCGCGAATACGCATCCAGAAGATCGTCGTCCGGTTGTGATTGCGCCAGTGGCGCTCTGCTTGAGCCTGACTCAGGCTCAAACCGCTCGTCGTTTAGTAATTCAATTTCTCGTCTCATAGCTATCACCCTCTTGTTTATACTAAGTCAGTTTCATCCAACGAGCCCGCGAAGCGGGCCGAGAGAATGGTAGCCCCAGGCGATGGCGAAGCCGAGCCTGGGGTAGGGCCGCCAAACTCAAAGAGCCTGCGAAGCAGGCGACGGAGGCAGTGTTTTTTGCACATTTCATCCGTCGCCCATTTCCGTGGGCTCGGAACAGGTTGGGGGTCGGTTCCCCAGGCTCGGCTCGCCATCGCCTGGGGCTGGTACTCTTACCCGCCTGCTTCGCCGGCTGGTTGAATCGTTTCTTCCAACGGACACAAAGACTCAATGCCCCACCCATGTTCCTTGTCTTTTCACAACACTGCAACACCTCAAGTTGCAGCCGCAGCGCCCTCTTCAAGTGTCGGATAATCAATATAACCATGCTCGCCCGGTGCATAGAACGTTGCCTGGTCCGGCTGATTCAAGGACGCACTGCGCCGAAATCTTTCCAGCAGATCCGGATTGGCCAGAAGCTTGGTGCCATACACGATCGCATCGGCGTGTCCTTCTGCCAAAAGTGCTTCGCCCGATTCTTTGGTGAATCCGGCGCCCGCGAAATAAAGACCTTGATAGACCGGCCGCAGTCTCTTGTGCCAGCCGTCACCGGTGGAGTCGCTCACATGTACGTAGGCCAGTTTGCGATCGTTCAACTGCTCGAGGATATAGGGGTACAACACGTCAGCGTTAGACTCTTCGACATCGTTGAAGGCTATGCGCGGAGAAAACTTCACGCCCACACGTTCCGAGCCAACCGCCGCGATCATCGCGTCCAAAACTTCAAACAGAAATCTGGAGCGATTCTCGATAGTCCCGCCGTATTTATCTGTACGAAGATTGGCGTTAGTGGAAAGAAACTGCTGCACGATGTAGCCACTCGCCGAATGTAGTTCGACGCCATCAAAACCTGCCATGATGGCATTGCCGGCGGCCCTGGCAAAATCGTGGACCGTCTCAGCGATTTCTTCTTGCGTTATCTCGCGTGGTGTTACAAATTCTTTCATGCCTTCGTCGGTGTAGTTCTGTCCTTTCGCACGCGCCGCGCTTGGCGCCACTGGTTGTGCGTGGTCAGGCAGAAAGTCAGGCAAGGCGATCCTTCCGGTATGAAAGAGCTGCATAAAAATCTTACCGCCGCGCGCGTGAACCGAATCAGCGATCGCTCGCCAGCTTTCGATTTGCGCGTCAGTATAAATCCCCGGTGTGCGCACGTAACCTTTGGCCATCGGCGAGATGTTGGTAGCTTCGGTAATAATCATCCCTGCCGAAGCACGCTGGCCATAGTACTCCGCCGCAAACGCCGGCTGAATTCCTTCGTCGTTGGCCCGACTGCGAGTCATCGGCGCCATAATAATGCGATTGTTGAGTTGCATGTTTCCGACCCGCAGCGGGTCAAAGAGCGTAGGCATAGATTCCTCCACCAATGATTAGTTATTAGATACGAGCGCAGCCGCCTCTTTTGCAGTTACGTCTTTGTTGTAAACGGAAGTCCCAGGCTGCTGGCTGCGGCCTCCTTCATGCAAAAAGCCGGTGTCGACCGCCGCAAATCCGATCTCTTCAATCAGGTTGGCGACGATTTCTTTCGCTCCGGAATCATCGCCGGCGATGAAAATCGCACGCCTGTCCTCAAGCGGCAGGCCGGTATCGCCCTGCGTCGCCAGATGTTTGAAGTAGATGGTGTTGAAGCCTTTGACCAGACGCGCTTCCTTTAGATGCGAAGACATCAGTTCACTAGAGGTAGTCTCGTCATCATCAAGCTCCGCGAACTTGCCGTCGCGCTCCGGGTAGTAATTTCCGGCATCAATGACCACCTTGCCCTTAAAGCCGTCCGCGGGCAGCGTTTTGAATTTGCCAAAGGGAATAGCAACCAGCACGAGTTCCCCAAAATTCGCAGCTTGCTCAATCGTGGTCGCTTTTGTGTTTCCGCCGAGCTCTGCAACCACCATTTCCAGACCTTCACCGCCGCGAGAGTTACTGAGCGCAACTTCATGTCCGGCACGCACAAACAGCCGCGCCGCGTTTGCGCCAATGTTTCCGGAACCGACAATCCCTATTTTCATCTTCGTCTACCCTTTCTCGAATTGTTAAGATCAGCTTAGAGCTGGCTCATGCCGCCATCCGCGACTATTTCCGTTCCCAGCAGGAATGAAGAATCCTCGCTCGCAAGGAAGAGAACTGTCTTCGCAATCTCTTCCGGTCGTCCAAACCGTTTCATCGGCACCTTTGCCTGAACATCCTTAGTAATTTCTTCGAGTGCCTCAGGTGGCATCCCCATCCGACCAAAAATCGGAGTCGTGACCGGGCCAGGACTAACAACATTAACGCGGATGCCGCGACCAACTAGTTCAGCCGAAAGGGTGCGCGCCAAGGTAATGAGCGCCGCCTTGCTCGCCGCGTACACGCTTGAGTTAGGCATCCCGATATTGGCGTTGATGGACGCATTCAGGACGATGGAAGCATTGTCATTAAGCAGTGGCAGCGCCTTCTGGATCGTGAAGTACGCGCCCTTGAAATTTGTGTCCATGATTGTGTCAAAGAATTCTTCAGTAACGGTTTCGACCGGCGCGAACTTGCCTACGCCGGCGTTTACGAAGAGCACATCTATCTTGCCGACTTTGTCCTTCACCTCATTAAACAGTTTGTCTATCGCCGTCAAACTGGCCGTGTCTGAGCGGATCGCCAGAACGTTACCGCCGATGGCTGCCTTAGCGGCATCTAGTGTCTGCTGATCCCGGCCCGTAATGACAACGCGTGCGCCCTGTTCCTTGAACTCTTTCGCCGTTGCCAAACCAATGCCGGAGTTACCTCCCGTGATGACTGCTACTTTACCTTCCAATTTGCCCATGTTGTTTCCTTTCATTTCGTTGCTCCTCTAATCTGTTCCGGAACAAGCGTTCCAGAACGCTTCAAAAAATTTTCCCGATCTACTCAACCACCGACAGTGTGACCTTCACTACGTCTTCCAGCGCTTTGTGATCGCGGGTAGCCTTGGCCATAAGCATCAATCCCTGCAGGCTGCTACAAAGGAATCGTGCCACGGCGCGGGGATCACGAACCGCTGTTAGTTCACCATTCTTTTTCCCACGCAACAACGCGCGATAAAAAGCGCCTTCCAGGGCTGCCGTGTTGCTGCTGGTCCTGGCAGCGGTCGCCTTGCAGCGACCAGCTAACTCCGACATCGCGTTGCCCATGAAGCAGCCACGCTGCTGACCCTGGCAGAGCGATCCTTCAGCAACGCCGGAAAACAACTGCCGCAGCGCCTTTCTCACCGAGTTGGTATTCTCGAGCAACTCAAAAACCTTGTGCGTCTCGACTGCTTGATAGCGATCGAGAGCCTGGAGGTAAAGCGCGTGCTTGTCGCCGAAGGTGTCATAGAGGCTCTGGCGATTGATTCCCATGTGCTCGACCAGATCCCGTATTGAGGCTGCCTCGTAGCCACGCGACCAGAAGACCTCCATCGCCTTGTGGAGCGCCTCGTCTCGATCAAACTCTTTTGGTCGGGCCATCAGCGTGTCTTGACCTCTTGAGGACTTATACTCTTTTTGGAACGAGCAGTCAAGAATGTTACTGCGACCAGTAGTGTCCCGACGTAGAGTGAGGTCAGTACCACCAAGTGTTGGGTGGGTTCTTGAGCAATTTCAGCCTGAACGGCTGACAGAAAGTAGCCGGTGGTCGTAGCGTAGCGCAGACCACCGGAAAGCTAGCGAACAGCCCACTGCACCCTGAAGGGGTGCCAGCGTTCTGACACCCTTTCAGGGTCTACAAGGCATTCCCTTTTGCTCCGGTGGTCTGCGCTACGCTACGACCACCGGCTACTTTCTGCCAGCCTTTCAGGCTGGGAAGATACCGACCTCATCCTGCCTATTGAGACACATATTCCGGGATCGCAACTTGAGGTAGACTCTTGTGTACGTGTCAAAGAGCGGAGCATCAGAATCCAAAGTAGCGATTGTGGCGGCCATCATCGGTAACCTTGGCGTTGCCGTCACCAAGTTCGTCGCTGCGGCCTTCTCCGGCAGCTCGGCGATGCTGTCTGAGGGTATCCACTCACTGGTTGATACCGGCAACGGCGTGTTGCTCTTGTATGGTCTGCGCCAAAGCCGCCGGCCTCCCGACTTCACACATCCATTTGGTCATGGCAAGGAACTCTATTTCTGGTCGTTGATAGTGGCCATCACAGTCTTCGCGCTGGGCGGTGGAATGTCGATCTACGAAGGCATCTGGCATCTCAATCACCCGACACCTCTGACTGATCCGTTCTGGAATTACGTCGTCCTGGGATGCGCGTTTTGTTTTGAAGGAACGACCTTGCTGTTCGGCTGGAAAGCCTTTCGCACCGTGAAGGGCAATCGAGGAATCCTGGAAGCGATGCACAAAAGCAAGGACCCCTCAACCTTCATCGTGGTCTTCGAAGATTCGGGCGCTCTGCTGGGTTTAGCCATCGCGTTCTGCGGCGTTTTCCTCGGGCATGAACTAAACAGTCCCTACCTTGACGGCGTTGCTTCAATCGTTATCGGACTGATGCTCGCCACCATGGCTTTCTTTCTGGCATACGAAACCAAGGGGCTGCTGATTGGCGAGGGAGTCGACCGCGAAACATTAGGACGCCTGCGCCGGCTCGTTGAAGACGACCCGGGCGTAGCACACGTCAGTCGCCTGCTCACGATGTACTTCGGGCCGCACGAAGTGCTACTGACGCTGGAAGTAAAATTCCGCGATGAACTGTCTGCAGTTGGCGTGAGGGCGACGGTCGCACGAGTGCACAAGAGCGTGAGGAAAGAATTTGCCGACATTACACGGATCTATTTTGCTTCGGAATCAGTCGCCGCAGAGCAACCCGAGGACAAACCACACTGAAATGATCTTGCCGAAACTTAATGAAGGCTCTGGCTTCAGCGGAGCCAAATGTTCATAGACTTCTGGGCAACCACCGTTTGGCGCTCCAGCGGAGCGCGACATACTGCGGATGATTAGTTCTTACCGCTACATTTCGCTCCGCTGGAGCGAAGCACCTTACAGACCGCTGCAGTCTATAAACATTCGGTCCCTCTGGGACCGTCAGACTTTGTAGCATCCGCTCGCTGCAGCTCGCGGTTCCGCAGTGCTCACAGACCGGTCCTGCGCTCCAGTTCTTCTGGATACCTGGCCCCTTGCACCTCGATCTCTGCAGCGGCGTTATCAATCTCACGCAGATCGTCGGCGGTAAGTTCCACTGAAACTGCGCCGATGTTCTCGTCCAAGCGGCTCATTTCAGCGAAGCCATATCGATAGAGAAGCGATACTTCACATCCGACTTAAGCAATCTCTCGTAGGCTTCGTTGACCTTCTGAATGGGAATAACTTCGACGTCGGCAGTGATGTTGTGTGCGCCGCAAAAGTCGAGCATCTCCTGGGTTTCTTTAATACCGCCGATGGGGGAGCCGGAAAGACTGCGGCGGCCCATGATAAGAGCGAAAGCTGCAACCCCGAGAGGTTTATTCGGTGCACCGACGAGGGTGAGGTTGCCATCGCGACGAAGCAGATTGATGTAGGCGTTGATGTCGTGGTCGGCGGAAACAGCGTCGAGAATGAAATCGAAACTGCCGGCATGCTTCTCCATCTCGTCTGCATTCTTCGAGATGACAACCTCGTCTGCTCCGAGGCGCAATGCATCTTCCTTCTTATTCGGCGAAGTCGAGAACACTACAACGTGCGCTCCGAGCGCATGTGCAAACTTAACGCCCATGTGGCCCAGTCCGCCCAGGCCCACAACCCCGACCTTCTTGCCTTTGGTTACGCCCCAGTGACGCATCGGGGAATACGTTGTGATCCCCGCGCACAGAAGCGGTGCGACACCCGCGAGATCAAGGTTGTTTGGAACGTGGAGCACAAAGCTCTGGTCAACGATAATGCTGTCGGAGTAGCCACCGTAAGTGACGCCCCCGAGATGCTTGTCCGGAAAGTTGTACGTGAGAATAAAGTTCGGGCAGAACTGTTCCTGGCCCGCCTGGCACTCGGGACAGGTGCGGTCGGAGTCGACCATGCAGCCGACCGCCGCAAGGTCGCCGGGCTTGAACCCTTCGACTGCTGAGCCGACCTTGGTGACGCGCCCGACGATCTCGTGACCGGGCACGCATGGGTAGACGGTTGGCATGACCTCGTTCCATTCGTCTCGAACCTGATGAAGATCAGAGTGGCAGACGCCGCAGAAAAGTATTTCGATCTGAACATCACTTTCCTCAGGCGCGCGTCGCGGAATGGTAGTTTGGGCTAGGGGCGATGTCGCACCGGCCGCAGCATAAGCTTTAGCGTAGTTCATAATCTGTTCCCTCTTTTTATGATCGATCTCATTTCATTCTATTTGCAGAAGCGGCTCGCCACACTCCAGGGCGACCTCAGGCTACTTTAAATACCTTCACTCCTCCAAACGAGCGATCGAGGCTCCATTAGTGGGTTGCTGGAAAATTGACGGTTCCCGAGAAAATGAGGTCAGTATCGAGGGTTGATTGGCCTAAACCCGCGCAGCGGGTGTGAGTTCAGGGTTGCTACAACCTCTAAACGCATTCTTTTCCCAGCGTTGCCAGAGCGCAACCCTGGGCTGAAATTAGCGAACGCTTTCAGCGTTAGGCGTCGCAACATGGAAGAGACTTCACTTCTTAAATAGTTTTGCGAACGCGTCACGCGCATCCGTCGGCGGGCCTGACGAGGTTTCGCGTTCTACTACAATTCGAGCCGCGAACAGCTCGCACTCGTTGCGCGCGTGTTTGTTCACTATCCGTGCGGGGATCGACTTATTACATTCGAGGCGCGCGCCCGGATCGAAGTGTGTGCACTGACGGCAGCTGTGAAGGTCTGCCTTGCACTTTGGGCAAGAGCTGTCGAAGTTGATGTTCGTTGGAGCCTTTGCTCCGCAGGCGGTGCACTTGGACGACTCGCCAAATGCCATCATGCGCGGCGAGCGCGGTCCCTCGCGATCCTGAGGCTTGGATTGCGGCTTGGATTGTGGCTTTGATCGCTCTGACTCGCGATCGCTGTCCATATATCCGCGCTGACGGTATTTGCTCATCTTATTCCTACGTGATTCAACGAACGCCGCGAATCATACTTGAAGTGGAGAAAATGCGACAGGTGAACCAGCCGTTGAAAACAATCAAAGTCCGCGGAGCGGCCGATGGCATAAAGCCCGGGGTGGAGCGCAGCGGAACCCCAGGAACCGCGATCAAAAATAATCAAAGCCCGCGAAGCGGGCGACAGTCGACTCACTACGACCGGCGTTTCGTAATCGAACTGCTATCGGCCGCTTCGCGGGCTCTGCAATTGTTTGGGTCGGCGATCCCGGGGTTCCGCTTCGCTCCGCCCCGGGCTTTATGCTAACGTCCGCTCCGCGGACTCACAGCGTATTGACCAAAAAACCAGGAGACTAGTTTTGAAGCCATTAACAATTTTCATCATCGCCCTTATCGCCCTTTCGCCTGGCACCATCACCGGTCCCCCTGCGCAGGGCCAGACGAACAAACGGAGAGTTCCTCGCCACCGAGCAAGAAAGACAAAACATTCGCCAGTCGGCGCGAATGCCTTCGTCATGAGAAGGACACCGTCGGGCCTCCTTTACGTGATTACGCGACGCAGCACTGGTCAGCTACCGCGGTCCGGTGAAACAGTTATCGTTAACTACACCGGGCTGTTGGGTAGTGGGGAGAAATTCGATAGCTCTCTCGACCGCGGGCAGCCGTTCAAACTTGGCGCGGGGCATGTGATTAAAGGTTGGGACGAAGGGATCGCGAAGCTACGCGTGGGTGAGCAAGCGACATTGATAATTCCGCCGGAGCTCGGTTACGGAGCGAAGGGCGCCGGAGGTGTGATCCCACCCGATGCCACGCTAATCTTTATCGTTGAACTGATGGGAGTAGAGGAAGCTCAAGTTTTGAAATAGGTGTCAGCGAACATCCGGGGCAATTCACTTCTTAAATAGTTTTGCGAACGCGTTGCGACCATTCGTCAGAGGACCAGGCGAAGTTTCGCGCTTGTGCCCCAAAGGGGCTAAGACCTCCGGCCCAGGGTTGCCGCTTCGGCTACCCTGGGAACTCGTAAGAAAAGAGATTTCAACCGCAACGCGGTTGCGTCGTTTTATCAGAGAGACATGCGCAAAGCAGATGCAACCGCGTTGCGGTTGAGGACAAGAGCTTCTTTACCCAGGGTAGCCGAAGGGCAACCCTGGGCTGAAGGCCGTAGCCCCGGTTGGGGCATCATTGAAGCCTTATCGTTGTCAGGGCAAATTCCGACTTTTAAGGCAGAGCCCATTTACCACTTCGACATTTTCTCAATTTCCCTTTGTGCCTTATAAATTGGCTATGACCAGCGATGATTCGCGCGAGAGCAAATCCGTTCAAGTACGTATGGCCCAACGGGAAGATGCCGAAAAGATCACGACTGTGATCAACTCTGCCTTTCGCGCCGTCGAGCAGTTTTTTGTTGAGGGGGATCGTGTCGACGTTGGAGAAGTCCTGAACTTCCTCAGTAGTGGCAAGTTTCTCTTAGCTGAAGGCGAACACACACTGCTCGGCTGCGTATACGTCGAGCCACGCCACCTCGACAGCAACCGTTCATCACCTCAGTCCGAAGGTCGTGCCTATCTTGGACTGCTGGCCGTTGATCCCGGGGCTCAGCAGTCGGGCCTCGGCTCCCTGCTCATGCATGCAGCCGAAGACTATTGCCGCGCGCTCGGGCTGAGATTCATGGACATTAAGGTCGTCAATCTTCGTGAGGAACTGGCCGGCTTTTATCACAAACGAGGATACGTCGAGACTGGGACCTCCGCCTTTCCCGCAGAGGTGGCGACAAAGCTACCCTGCCACTTCATCGACATGTCGAAACCTCTCGACGCAGACAAACCCACGTGATATCCAAGGGCCGCGCTTTAGTATGTTCCGTAGACGAAGCGAAGCTGCTCGAGAAACTCCAACCCTAAGGCCGGGCTCTTCAGTCTCGTACCAACCGAACGCACTTTGGATGTCGAATTCGACAGCAGCTTCAGCTTCTAATCGATAGCGCTTCACTTGCGGTCTTGCGACAGTCGGTCGATAGCTTTAAATGCGGGTCGGGCCAACGAGGGGTTTTCGCGATAACGCCGCAAGCGTTCTTCAGCAAGTTGAAGATGGCTCTCAGGGACAGGAATCTCGTCCGGATGTTCCGAGATTTGATCCCAAAGTGCCTGCAGATAGCGCACCTGCTGAGCCTTCGGGAGGTCATCAAACCCTGGCGGTGTGTTCATGGAAGTATCGGACATAGCCAGATGATAACTTAGCGGTGTCGAGCAAACAACGATTCGCGGGTAGGGAGCTTGGATCCTATTCTTGAAAGAAATTCAGTATCACTGCCAGTGAAAACGCCGACCCCGTCATTCTTATCTATTTACGACTTACTGTTTACGGATCACGGTTCTTAAGGCATGTCGCGAGCTTTGCTCATCGCGTTGGTAAGTTACTGGTAGCGCGTTATCCGGGAAAATCTCACCCGCCAGTTTCACAAGGTGGATCGCCGCGGCCGCATTCTCGTTGACACCGGCCGCAACGACTACAGCGCCACGTTTGCCGCCGCTTACACTGTCCGCGCCAGACCAGGTGCCACTGTCTCCGCCCCTGCACCTGGGAGGGAGTAGAACGCGGAGAGGTTGCGCCGCGAAGTTTCACCATCCGCAACATGGCCAAACGCATAGAAAACGTCGGCGACCAAAGGGCTAGCCAATAACCGGCGAAACGGGGTGCCATGGCGCGGATTAACCCGGTCGCGACCAATCCCATTCGCTTTGCTTGACGAAAGAACGCGACGGATTCGTTAGTCCTTGACCACTGGTGCGTCGGCCGAAGCTTTCACGCGGTCGATGTCGGCTTTGCATTCTCGTTCACTCTTATAGCCTTCGCCTGAGTCTGCAAGAATCCGATCGTTGGTGGCCTTCAAATTCCGGCGCCACTCTCCCTGCGCGTCCTTGTCATAGTAGGTCATGTGATAACGCTGAAGGCGTTCGCTAACGTCAGCCCAGGGTTTGCTTGAAACCCTTGGGGAGAAGTGCATCTCTTCAGGGAAACACAATCCTGAAAGGGTTGTGTCGCGTTTCGCATGCAAAGCAGTCGCAACTCTTTCAGAGTTGCGAAGAATTTCCTGGACACTTCTTGAACTCAGGGTTGCTGCAACCCTGGGCTGACGTTAGCCAACGCTTTCAGCGTTATGCGGTTGTCAGCGGTAGTTCGCCGCGGTAGCATCGAACTACATAAATCTTACGGAAAAGTACAAGGGGAAAGTACGACGCTGGACGTGGCCGCCAGCGTTATTTGCCATATGCCTTAGCCAACAACCCGCGAAGCGGGTGACGGCATAAAGCCTGGGGTGGAGCGCAGCGGAACCCCAGGAACCCGCATGGAAAATATCCGAAGCCCGCGGAGCGGCCGACAGTCGATCGTCAGGAATGATGTTTTTCACAATCACGACCTCTATCGCCCGCTCCGCGGGCTCTGGGAAATGTGGGGCTTGACGATCCTGGGGTTCGCTTCGCTTCACCCCAGGCTTTATGCCGGCGTCCGCTTCCGCGGACTGAAGACGCTTCGCGGACGGAAGATGCTTCGCGAACTGAAGATGCTTCGCGGACTGAAGATGCTTCGCGGACTGAAGACGTGTCGGTGACCGACAGCGTTCTTTCAAACGTATCGTTCATCGAACTCGATGCCGTTCGTTTTCAGAAACTGAATGAATTCATCGCGAAATGAAATTTTCGCATGATGCTCTTTCTGTCGTCTCAGATAGTTTCTCACTTCCTCAACGCTAGACTGACTCACGGTGAACGCACCATACCCACGCTGCCATGAGAAGTCTTTAACTGCTGGAAAAACATCATGCATCCATCCCGTTGCATTGGCCTTGAGTGAGCGCAGCACGTCAGACAGTGCGCGGTCTGGGCGCAGCTTGGCCAAAAGGTGTATATGATCTTCGGTCCCGTTAAGCTCTAGTGAAACGCCTCCAAGTCCACGAATAGTGCCGCCAATGTATTCATATAGCCGTGGCTCGTATTCAGGGGTAATTAGCGGGCGGCGTTCGTTTGTTGAAAAGACGATGTGGTAAAGAAGGTTCGTGTAAGAGTCAGACATATTGGCCTCATCGATAAGGGATGCCGAAATTATCAAGCATCCGGAATCGGCCAGCACCATCTGGTCTCTGTCGGCCGCTTCGCGGGCTTTACAAATTATCTTGTGCTGGGTTCCTGGGGTTTCGCTGCGCTTCGCCCCAGGCTTTATGCCGTCGTCCGCTCCGCGGACTCGAAATTCAAATCATTGCGAAATATGCCTTACGACCTCTATCGCCCGCTCCGCGGGCTCTGAAAGTTTTTTGTGTTCGCGATCCTGGGGTTTCGCTGCGCTCCATCCCAGGCTTTATGCCGTCGTCCGCTCCGCGGACTGACGATTGGAGGCTGCTCAAAACCGTTTCGTTCGTTTCGTCTCTGTGCTAATGTTTGGGCCATTCCACAGGAGGAGGAACCGTACATGGCTGAGTACGTGCTCATCGAGTCGCGCGATCCCTTTGAATCCAACGACGTCGGCTACTACTACGACCTGGCCAGGGGGCTGGTCGAGACCGGTAATCAGGTGACGTTGTTCCTCGCCCAGAATGGGGTGCTCGCGGCGCGCCCGGCCTCGCTCAGCGCACTCGGCCTCAGCGCGCTGGCGCGAAGCGGTGTGACGGTGCTCGCCGATGACTTCTCATTGCAGGAGCGCGGCATTGCCAAGCTGACCGAGGGCGTCACTGCCGCCTCCATCGAAGTGGTCGTGGACCATCTCGCGGCCGGCCACAAGACCCTCTGGCACTAGAAAACTCCAGGACCAGACGGCAGACGGCAGGAAGAAAAGATCATCATGTCCAATACAACACTGACCATCGCGCTCATGGATCCGCCTTACGAGTCGGAGAACCTGACCACCGCGTTTCGCATCCTCGACGTAGCTGCCCGGCGTGGGTACTACATCAACGTCTTCGCCTACGAGGGGGCCGCGGGCCTGGCGTTTGTACGGCAGGCGCCGCACCCGAATCCTGTCCATGGCAAGGACGTGGCCCAGGAGAACCACCCGACCACGAAGGATCAGGTCACGGCCCTGCTCGCGGCTGCCGAGCAGAGCGGTGGCAAGGTTGACTGGGTCAACTGTGGCATGTGTGTCGACGAGCGAGGTGTGAACGAGTTCGTGCCGGGCACGCGACGCGGGTCGCCGGCTGACTTTCACGCCTTCGCTGAAGCATCGGACAACGTCCTCGTCATCCCAACCAAGTGAGGTGAAGCCATGGCCAAGAAGACGCTGAACATCGTGGAGTCGGCCTATCGGGCCGTGATGGAAGAGCAGGATGACACCATCCTCTGGCTGCTGGCCGCAATGCAAGGCGCGGGTGCGGAACACACGGTGGTGCTGCGCGGCAACGCAGTGAACTATGCCGTTGCCGGCCAGGGCGCCCCGGGCCTAACGGTCGGCGAGTGGAAGCAGACCCAGGCTCCGAAAATGGATCGCGACGTACTGGACCTGATCGAGAAGCGGAAGATTCCCGTGTACGTGATCGCTGAGGACCTCGCTGAACGCGGAATTGAGCACGGCGAGCTGGTGCCGGGCGTACAACTGCTGTCTCTGAAGGCGCTGCCCGGACTCTTCGCCGACTACACTCTGGTCGCTCACTGGTAACGGAATCCCGGATATTCGTCGGTTGAAAATAATCAAAGCCCGCGGAGTGGGCGATAGCATAGAGCCTGGGGTGCAGCGAAGCGGAACCCCAGGAACGGGACGTTATAACATTTCAAAAGCCCGCGGAGCGGCCGACAGCCGAAACATCCTAAGACATTTTGTAATCGAACCCCCTATCGGCCGCTTCGCGGGCTCTGGGAAATGTTCTGCTTGACGATCCTGGGGTTTCGCTGCGCTCCACCCCAGGCTTTATGCCGTCGTCCGCTCCGCGGACTAATGTAAGTATCACTCCCGCACCACCTCGCGCGGGTGCTTGTCGTTGCGAATACCGAGAAGTCTGGGGTGGCGGAGTTTGTTGTGTTTGGTCCACTGGATGAAACCGACTTGTACCACAATCTCGGGGCGAACCCAGTGAGCGCGCAGGCTATTACCGACTTTGCTTCGCGGTAAGCCAACGCCCTTCGTAAACGGCGGTTTATCGATCTCGAGCCGGTCGAGTTGCGCGCGCAGATCGAGCAGCATTTTCGTATTGAAGCCGGTGCCGATTTTGCCGGCGAAGACAAAGTCGTCGCTTTCGTAATAACCAACCAGGAGGGCGCCCAGGCCCGCGCGTTTGCCTCGCGGCTCGGTGAAGCCGCCGACCACGAACTCCTGGGCCAACTCACACTTCATCTTCAGCCAGTTTGGCGAGCGGCGCTGCTCATAAACCGAATCGCGGCGTTTCGCGATCACACCCTCCCACCCATGTTTCTGCGCGCGCTCCCAAGGCGCTTCGTCGTGTAGCGCTGTGACCCGGTGCAGCGGCGCGGCGAGCGGCAGCTGGCGCAACAGCGCACGGCGTTCTTCAAGTGGCAGGCTCGTCAAATCACGGCCATCGAGCCACATGATGTCGAACACGTGATAAGCAGAAGGCCCATGCCAGTCGATTTCGCCGTCGAGAATCAACTCCTGGTGCGGAAGTTTGGCAATGGCGTGGGCCAGCACGGGAATGGTTTGCGGCAAACGATTGCGCGAGAACAGTTCGACTCGGGAACCTTTCTTGTAAGCGAGTAGTCGGATGCCGTCGAACTTCCGTTCAAAGATCCATTCCGAACCGTTGAAACGCTCCTGCGTGAGCGTTGCGGCCATGGGCTGAATCCAATCGGGAAAAGACTTAGGCATGGAGAGACTATAGCAGCGTGGTCGCGAGGTTCGACAGACATTATTACAGCGCAAAGGGAGAGTAACAGCAGGCAGTTTGTTCTTCCGTCAGCAACCCGCGGAGCGGGTGTTGGCATGAGTAATCCCAGGGTTGCCAAAGCGCAACCCTGGGCTGGAATTAGCGAACGCTTTCAGCGTTAGAATTACCGGGTTTACGAACAAGAGATTCTTCGCAACCCTGAAGGGTGCGCGAGTGGCGTTTAGTTGGAGACGAATCCTTAGATTCAGGGCTCGTAATCTTAGGCCAGGCTGTAGCCAACCTCCAGGATGATGTCGTGTATGTTTGCAGGATCAATGGCGCCACTGCTACTACCAGGCGCCAACAGGCCAGCGGGTGTCAGCTTAATCATGTAGTCACCGAAAGGCATCGACGCCACACCCCAGTAAGGCGGTGGATGAATTCCTACATCAACAAACTCGAAAGAGTGCATTTTTCCATCGTTATTAGGAGGTACAGGGGGCGGTGGCGCAATCAGGCCTCTGACCTTTGGTGGTGGTGAAGCGTCCGCTTTCTCTCCGATCGCCAAAGCTGTATTACCGAGATCACCTAGTGTGCTCAGGACTCGCAGATTCACATACCCTACTTTGAGGGTCCTGCCCATCAGGAAGAAGGGAAAATGACGCGGCTCGATCGTGAAACCTATTTCGGTGTTAGGGGTTGTCAAGAGGCGGTGGAACACGTCTGGATACTCCTGGCGCAAACTAAACACTCGAGTCATCGAACCCGTGACTTCGAGTCCCGCAATCAAGCTTTGGGTTTCGGTTGCCAGCACGCTTTCCAACCTATCCCTGCGGCCCTCGTCAACTTCCGCGGTGTAGCTCAGATGGAGAATGACGTCGCTGATCGTGCCATAGTCGAACACCCGTAACGTCTTCGGCAACGAGAGATCCCACTCACTGATTGCGCCGGCACCCTCAAACGGCATGTAGCGCTCATCTCGAAAATTGAAATCAAATACTCCGGCGTCGTACTGCCCCTTGCTGGCGGCAATCTCAACGGTGTGGCGTAGCGGTACGATCGTGAGTACTCCTGATAGTTCCGGTGTCAACCGAATCTCACTACTCTTAAGACGAAGGGTAGCGCCCACGTTGGTGTAAGGGCCCGTCACGCAAGGGATCGTCAGGCGAGCCCCCTTCAAGCGACGGCGATACTGTCCCGGATAGGTCAGGTCAAAGAACCACTCAGGTATCTTGAACGTAGATTCCCCGGTTAGCCGAAGCTGTGCGAGCTCATTTGGCGCAAACTGCGCTAGCGAAAAGCTCTGTTCAACCTCAAGCTGGCGATAATTCTTTTCGATGTACTGCCGCTCGAGAGCTTGCAAGTCGATGAGCACTCGTTCCCCAGCCAGCAGCCCGGCGTTACCTGCATCCCAGTAGTTGCCGTCCAGCAGCGTGGCATCGTCTGTGCGCTCAGCCCGATAGGCTTGCTCGGTCATCCTGGCCATGCTCAAGGCCGAATTGAAAGCCTGGCGATGGAGTCCATGGAGCCGATTGGAAAGCAATCGATAGAGATTGATATTTGTGAACTTCTCGTTGCGGAAAAACTCGAACATTTCTTCGGACTGATCGATTGTCTTCTGATGAACCTCAAGCGAATTAACCGCGATGTCTCTTCTGATCTCGGCGGCAGTGATCTGTTTTTCGATCTGCAAAAGATCCCGCTTTGCAGTTTCCTCCTGGTGTTTCCAGTCCTGGTCTCGCCGTTGGTTGGAGGCCTCCATCCCCGCCATTGAAGCCGACATCTCGTTGAAGGCCGCCAGCGCATTTAAGCCATCGGCCGCCGCGCGACCCGCCGCACCGAGCTGGCTGCCGCCAAACTTCATCGCGGTAAGCGCGCCCACGTCCGGGATAATGCTCAGGATGGCAGCAATGAATTGCACCACGCTCGCTTGTGTTCGGAAGTTAGAAGCTGTGCGTTGATGCTGTTGCTGCGTCCGTTCAGAAGCGACGAGCCCGACATCGCTCAATGAGCGGAAATAATCTTGCCGGTATTGAACTGCCGCCTTTTGCCGCCTCAGACCCTCGATCGCATCTTCCGCCGCGTCGATTTCCAACTGCGTCATTCGCGTGCGCATCTTGAGCAGATTGTGCTCGTGAACCGCGCGCAGGTTGGCCAACTCTTCGCCATCGCGCTTCTCAAAGGCACTCAACAACTGCGCGCCGAAACTCTGCAACGTACCCGCGTACTGTTTGGCCTTATCGATCAGGTAGGTGAAGCGATAGGGCGGCACATGACCCGAAATGGAGTTGAGCACATCCTCCAGGGTCAAACCGGCGGCCTTCATGCGCACCAAAAAGCGCGGGTCGATCTCCGGCGCGAAAAGGTCTAAGTGGCGGCGAACACCGGCAATGTCCATACAGTTGCGGATCTTGAACAGGCGATCCTCCACCCTGCTCCAGTAGCCAAGGAGGTCCTTGTTTGGCGGTATGCAGAAGACCGCGTTTTTCGTCGGAACGAGATCGACCGTTCCGTAAAAGGACCGGACTCTGTTGTCGTGGGCAAGCGGCATAGATCCTTGACGACTGCTATCCTCGACATCCATTGTCGGGACACTCCCAACCTGCTTGATCTTATCCCCGGCCCGAACGCCGACTTGTCCTGCGGCCACATTATTGGCTGGGATAAAATCCATATTTCCACGTTTGTTTCCGGCGAGGTTGAGCGACCCGGCTTCCGTGCCGATGAGTGTCACTCCACTGTTGCCGACGCCAGCAGCCGTTTCGTACAAAGTCTTCAACGGCGTACCGCCAACGTTGGTCCAATACTGTCCGCCGGCCTGCTCAGGCTCGCTCCCGGCCACCTGGGTTTGAATGCTCGAAGAACCCGGCACCACCGGCCCGACCGCGGCCGAACTACTCACAAAGGACGGCGATCCGATCGCCAAAGCACTTGCCTGTTTGCTGGTCGCGCTGGTTTTTGTAACAACTAGTTTGGTCGCCTCCCTCTTGTTAGCGGAATTACCGGACGACAGCCGCGGCGACTCAAGCTCGATCAAAAAGTCGCTGGCAGTGTTCAGTCCGGGTCTGATCGTTTCGTAGTTCTTCGGTTGAACCTTCCCTTCTCCACAGGAGCCCAACACCGTTGGTCTCGGCCCCAGGATTTCCTGGGCCATAACGTAGAGCATGGTCGCCTCGTTGACCGACTCCATCGTGAATTGGCTGAACAGGCTGTCGCCCCAATCGAGCAAATTGTCGATGTACTTCATGACAATCGACTTTTGATAAGCGCTCAAACGCGTGCGTGCGATCGCATGTGGGTTAAACGGATCCGCTCGATAAGCAGCCAGCGCCAGGGGATCGGTCAACATCTGTCGCAACGATTTGCTAATCAACCGATCGTTGAGTTCGCGGTAGCGCCAGGGAATGCCATCCGCCGCCGTGGGGTTGAAGATGTAGTGATACCAGCGTTGCGTTTCCGCAAACTTCTGCTGGCTATTGAGATGGTTGGCAACCAGAAATGGAATGTGGAAAAACGTCTCGCGGAAATAGGTTAGAAAAGGATTGGTAAGATGGAAGGGATTCCGCGTTTCAAGATCACGTTGGCCATCCACCGGGCTGACGTTCGGTGGAAGCTCGTTGAGCGTCCTCTGGAAATCCGCTTTCAAGAGACTGCTCGCCCCTTGGTGACTAAAGCGACTCGTCAGGCTTGGCGTCAGCGTGGTTCCAAGTCGTGTGCCCAGTAATGGAAAGATTTCATCTTTCCTCATCCAGACCGCGTAGCCGTTGGATTCTACTATTACGGAAATTGGGTTACCGTTTACGACTTGCAGATCTGACTTGGCCGGAGTATGCGCAACGGGATTTCCTGTCTGGAAAACATAGTTGAGCCAAAACGAAGCGACATAGAATCCCCGCCCTGCAGAGGTGCTGCTATAGGCATTGATCAATTGAAGATCGCCATGGAAGTCATTGATTCTAGTCACTACCTCAGGACCTGTTTGATCTCGCAAAGGAAGTTGGCGCAGAACGCCTGCCGGCAGGTCGACTTCATCAGAAGTCAGCTGCTGGAATGAGCCAATCAAAACAGCCGGCTGGTCTCGTGGAACAATCACAAGTCGGAGGCTTGCTTCTAAACTGTTGGGTGGGCTGTATACATCCGGATAAACTCTGTCCCACTCCCAGCCTTCTGGTTTGTAGTTATCCAATGGTTCGCTATGATCGCGTCCGCTTTTGTCCCACCGCACTCTGATAACATTTGGCCTTACCAGCAGCGCGTCCAACTTGCTTTTGGCTCCGTCGACTCCGCTCAGATTTCTGCCGACCCTCGCTAGTTCCCTTGTCGCCTGCTGCCAATTAGACGTCGCATCCGACAGCGCGATCTGGCGTCGTACTTCAAAGGGTCGAGCCATCACCGCGTGTACAAACGGACCGCTCATCGTCACGGTCACCGTAATGCCCGCCTTCCGCAACACAGCCGTCGTGGCTGGTACAGCCTGCGCCAGGACTTCCAGCGCCGCAAACTTAGCCCAGTCTCTCGCCACAAGATCGTCTCCCCCAAACTTCGGAGGCGTCGACCAATAGGCAAAAAACGCCGCCGCATCAGCTATTGACTGCACTGCACCGGCCTCTCGTTCAGCTCCGTCCGGCACACCAGGTGTATTGAGCTCGGTCTGGGCTTCCTGCATCTTCTCCCGCGTTCGTTCCACCTCATCCCTCGCATTACTTTCTTGCCGCGTCAGATCTGCTACTCGCTGACGGGCTGCATCGATTCGCTCCTTCAGCGTGGGGTCCGATTCCGTACGTGGATCATTTACAATTCGTGTCTCCTCAGTTGTGACGCCGTCTGAGAAACGAAGGCTTTGAGGAGCGCTCCATGCTCCGTCAGCTCGCAAGGTCGAGTACTTGACGCGTACGGCATGTCGATAACCTGCAAATTTAGAAGTTCCCCCCTCAAAGTTGTTCATTGTTCGCGTCGTGGTTTCCATCCAAAACAGGTAGAGCCTACCTTCAAATACAATCGGAGAAACCTTGCGGACAGGAATCTGCACGGTGAGTTTCTGCCATGCCGAAATGCGCGGCGCGGTCGCGAGCGTGTTGCGGATAACGCGGTAGTAATAGACGGGAGGCGCGTCCTCGGTCACGCCAAACAGGTGCAGCGCGTCGTCGTGACGGTCGGGATACGTACCTTGATCGTAATAGGCGCCGGCGATTTTCAGACGAGCCACTTCGTCAAAACCAATTAGATATTTCGCATAGGCATCGTGCACGTTCGCATCGTTGATCTCTTGCTGGAGCAAGGAATCTTCAAGCTCTTTGAATGGCGGCGTCTTGTCGTCACGCAATTCCGGCTCGATGTAGTTCTCCGGGTAAAGAAAGACTTTCCGGTTGGCTTCCCAAACCCGGTAATGCTCACGCCAGTACCATTCATTTCTTTTGTCAGATTCGGTGAAGTGGGCCCAAACGCCGATTACCGCCGGGATGTTGCCATCCCAGTCTTTGCTCTTTTCCAGGTTCATCAACACCCGTTGTACGTAAAGCTGCAAAGTGGAAATCGCGGCCACCACACGCGAGGTGCGCGCGCATCCCTCCAGCAACACATCAATCAGAAAATACTCATAGAGTTTATTGGGACCAGCGAAAGACTCAGGCCATTTGCTGACTATGAAATCAACCAGTCCGTCGCGTTTGCGCGGGCGCAACTTATCCTCAAAGGGCTCGATCTTCTCCTGGAAGGTTTTCTCATCCGGATACTTGGCACGAAACGCGCCGTATACATCTTCAGCGGCACGTGATAGCCGATCGAACGTCGCTGATGGGCTGGCCCCTTCCTGAATCATGAGGTTGAGAGTCTCGCCGCTGACCCCCAACAATTCGGTGAGCACCAGGCAGCGCGCCAGAACGTCTAGTGCTTCGAAAGGATTGCGCGGCAGTGTAAGCAAGTGCGGTTTCAGCGCCTCGATGCGAGTCTTGTCCGTGCGCAATGCTTTTGCCAGGGCCTCCACACTCGCATCGCTCAGACCGCCGATCACTGCCTGAATGGCATCGATGTCTGCAGGGCCAGACGCCGTGGTGAAATCCGCATCGGTAGCGGTCGCGAGCGCAACATAAGCAGCCACGTTGCGAACCACTTGTAACTTGATGACGTGATTAGCAGGTTCTCCCGGCAACCCAAAAAAGACCGGCTTATGATCCCGGACAAAGCCTAGACTCCTACCGTCGAAGACGTTGCTCTTGAAGAGCGTGCGATGTCTCAGTGTATCGGTCAACAGCGTCGTGAGTCGGGTGCGATCCGCACCTTGTAACGCCTCGTGAATTTCCTTTATGCCGTCAATATCCAGGGGATGTGCCAGTTCCCGGAGTTTTGTTGTCTCTTCCGGCGACAAGTTGAGCGTGCTGCCAAGAGCGACATCGAGGACGCGCAGTGCTTCGTATTTGTTGAGGGTATCGCCAAGAACCGTTGGGTCTACGGGCGGAACGATCGGTGGATCAAACAGTGGAACCGGCGGCGGATGCATCGTTGAAACCGGATCGAGGGTCACTAACGGGATGCGCGCAGGGTTGAACCCTGCCTTCAGGCGATAGCCAGTGCCGTCTGCGAGTCTTTCGAAAGCGTTGCCGTTTTGGTGCAGGTTAGCCAGCACGATCTGCCGTGACTGAAGATCGGTAAGCCCTATTTGTGTGAATACCGTATCGACAAACTCAAGGCTGTGTTCCGCCTGCACACGGGCAACGATCTCGCTGCTAAGGTCCACCGGATCTGGCGAGCCTGGCGAGCCTGGCGATCTCGCATCACCCTTCACGTAGATGATCTCATCCAGGCTGAACCCGCTGGCTCTTTGCCAGTTAGCGAACTCGACCACACTTGCCAAGTCTTCGAGATCGAGAATCGTGCGCTGCGTAGCGGGCCGATCGGCAATGCGCGGCGTCAAAGTAATGAGCTTAACGAAATCAGTCATCGTGCTCTTGAGCAGGCGCATCAACCGGGCATGACGATACAAGATGGCGATCGAGTCGGTGGACAACTCGATGCTTTCGTTTCTCGAGGGCTCTTCCGCTGTCGCAACACGACCCGCAATATGACCCATAGCCGGAATGTCTGAGAGGCTGGCAATGAGTTTCACCAGCTCCCTGTCCTCAATCTGCAAGCCTGCCAACAGCCGAGAGAGCGTGTTGTTGTCAGGGGTAGAAACTCCTTGTGGGCTGGTTGCCCAGGCGGGGTGCGTAAACCGGATTGCTGGGTTAGGCGGCCAGCGCTCATCGCGATTCAGGAAAGGCGGCTGGTTGAACAGCCGATCAAACAGGGAGGTTGGTTCGCGCAGGCCGTTCGGAGGAAACACGCCGGAAAGCGCCATGAGCTCATCGACCGGAAGCGACCACTCCGCATTCACCTCCAGCAGATCGAGAATCCTTTCAAGCGTTCCCGGTGTTCCCGGCCTTCCGTCGTCGATACGACTTACCGAGTCTGGGCTTGCCAATTGTGTCAGCACATAGTCCAGCTCGGCGACGGTCCACGGCAACTTTCGCCAAAGTCGCACGAACCGATGGATGCGATCCAGGCGTCGCAACGAAACTTTGTTGACCAACTCGGAATTGTCCTGGACGTCATCAGGCCTTCGCTTACCCAGAACGATTTCTATCTTTGCGTTGGTTGATCCATCGGTATTAACAAAGGTCGACTTGAGCACCGATTCAACGATCTCATGGGCCAGACCTGTTGCGCCTAGAAACGTTGGCATCTCCATCGGATCAAACACCGTATCTGGTGATGCGACGCTCGCGGGCGCACCTATCTTGAACAACTGTTGAAGGAATGCCAGATCGCCAGTGGTCGTGCGCTCTCTCGTGATGAGGTCGTACTCTTTCTGGGAAATCTTCAGCCGTGCGCGTGCTTGTATTTTCTTGTCAGACCCCATTGCTTTGGCAATGTCATAGCGAGACAAGCCAAAATGCTGCAGCAGAATCTCCAGCCGTTCTATCGGTAATGTGAACGGCTGTTTGAATGATCCCTCTTGGGCAGCAAGATGCTGGTATAGATTCCTCGAATCCGCCGGCGGTACTACGTCTTTGAGGTAGCGTTCAAGAATTTCATTAACCAGATCAAGGTACGGCACATATTCGTCGGTGTTCTTGCAGGTGAGCTCCAGTTCCCACAAATCGGGACGGCGCTTTCTCAGGTGCAATAGATGATTCTCTTTTTCTCTAAAACTATCTTTGAGAATGTTCTCTTCGATGTAGTACATCAGGTCGACAAAATAGGCAGCCGGACTGAGCACGGATTGGCAGTGAGCACAATCGCACCAGGGCTGACTATTGATCAACTCCTGAAAGCCTGCCAGCGGTTTGAAAATTTCGTTAGGCGACGGAATGGCGCGCACCGGTGTCATGGCCCCGTCCCGCGCGGCTTCATAGGCCTTGTGCCAGTTCACCGCCGCCTGGTTTCCTACCTCGCGCGCCGTCGAGTAATAGGTCTGTGCCTCGGTGTTCGCCAGACCGGTCTGCTGGACAAAATCCGGCGCTCGCGTCAGCGCGATCGCGGATGCTGAGTGAAAACCGGCTTGCATGATCTCACGTGCCGGAATCGCGTTGTTGGTCACCGTATGAATCCGCTGGTGTGCCTTGAGGTCCTGCAACACGAGACCACGCGCCTCTTTCGATAAGTCGCCGAATTGAACGTCTGTAAGAGCGGCGCTGTCGGGCAGGTAGTCGAGATTGAGAAAGTCGACGCTCGGGTTCAAGGCGAACACGGTCCTCAGCCATCCGACACGTTCATCAACACTCTTAACGGTATTACCAACGCCATCGCGTTTTGAAAGGGCCTCATGCAAACCCAAACCGGGATGCAGATTTGCGAAACGTTTCAGGTCGGCGTGTGCGGCTCGAAGCTTTTCCCGATCCATCTCGCTCACGCCGGCGAGATCAAGCGTGTCGAAATCGAGCGCGAGCGCATTCGCATTTTTCGCCAGCAGCGGCTGAATCGTATTCAACTTCTCGGGAATTCCGTCGGGAACCTGCGTTGCCCTGTGCACAAACGCAGCGTGCGGAAATTCGGCGACAGCATTCATGGCGAGACTGCGGGCGTATTGCGCACGCGATAATCCATCGGGCGCCGGCGGTTCGGTACTGCCGAGCGCGCTTTCCCAATCTGCCGGCTCAAGCAGGGCCAAATCGCGTGCACCGCGAAGTCTGCCAGCAGGCACCGAAAGAAAAGCCGAACTCAGCATCGCGGACACCAAAGTTGTCTCTCCCCCGCTCAGCCGGTGGAGGGAGACGCTCAAGCCAATTGATTGCGCTTCATCCGGAGTCACAACATTCTGTTCGACCAGTTGAGCCAGGACTTCATCAGATATCGTTTCTATTCCATCCGCCGTCGTCAGCACAGCGCTCATCCTGTCCGGTGGCAAGTTAGTCATTGTCAGAAGGTTTGTGAGGTCTTGCTTTTGAGGGTTAGGTACTCGAGCAAGAATGCCCTCAACCTCTTCACGAAGCCTGGCAGGAATAATGTTCTGATCTATTGCTGCTAGCAGTGTGTTGCGCAGTGTGGAGATGGGTAACAGGCCCAGAGATTCCCAGTCGGTAGGCAGATTCAGACGAAACCAACCGTAAAACGCCTCGGCTGGAATGTTAGTACCTCGCAGAAGCGCGTCGCTTCCAGTTGGAGAATTGGATTCGTGGGCCAGGTTTGCGGCTCGAGCAAGCCAGGCTATGTGTTGCCGGTCTTGTCCAGTATCCCCGGCCAGGAAGTCGATGTCGTTCTCATCCAATTGGTGCAGTGGAACATCCCGCAGGGTGGGCGTCAGCTCGGCAATCAATCGCTCGTATTCGGAGGGACCACGCGTTTCCTTACTGAGGCCCAGATCGACGACTTCTTCAGGCTGCGCGTTATAAATGATCTTTGATGTAACCAGTTCGCGGTTCGCCGGATCAAAAACGGCAACGCGCAAATCCGCGCTTCCTTTTTCGGCGCGTGAGAATTCTCGCGCTGTGTAAGTGATCTCGTAACGACCATCTTCATCTGTAATTATTGGTTGACCCAGCGGCTCTTCGCTTCGCAGGTCCCGATCGAACGCTTTTATTGTGACTCCGATAGCCGGCTTGCCATTCGCATCACGAACTGTTCCGCGGATGATAAATCGCTTCTCATCGACGGGCGGCTTGTCATTCGTTACCAGGCTCACCTGTTCCACAGGCTTCGCTTTGCGGATAATTTCGGAGGTCGCCAGTACCCGTCCTGGCGAATCGGAAACTCGGACGATTAGATCGGCTCCACCACGCTCTTCGAATGGTTTGCCGAGGTAACTGATCTTGAAAAGGCCAAAGGCATCCGTGATCGCCTTGCCGAGGAGTTGCTCTCTGTCCGTGGAGGCGTCGAACGCCTGCACGACAGCATCGACCACCAGCGTCCCGTCCGGCCGGCTCACCTTTCCCTCGACGCGATACGGTGTAACTGTCGGTTCGGGAGCAGGCAAAGCGAGGTTGACGACTTCCTCGCGCTTTGCCGGCGTAATCGGGTTTGACTGAGCGAGCAGCTTCCCGCTTTCGTCGAACACTTGCACGCGCAGATTGATCGCGCCTGTGACCAGCTCCGATGAATACTTGATAACGTAGCTTCCCTGGTTGTCAGTCTTGCCCTCACCCAACAATACCGGCGTAGAAATGTTCTGATGAATGGCTCGCACCAAAGAGTTCGTTGACGGCGCGCCCGCAGCGGTGAGAACAGTTCCTTTTACTACGAAGGTAGGATCAGGCCTCGGCTCTTTTGGTTGATCGATGATGACCGTCATCGTGGCGAAACCACTCGCCGGGATATTCACGAATTGCGACTTAGGCGTGAAGACATCGGTGGGTGTGACGGTGATCTGATAGTCGCCCGAGGGCGCGCGCCGCAACCCGGCAATGTTGATCTCGCGCGACGCATCCAGGCCTCGCTGCGTATCGTGGTCACTCAGCCTGAGGTGCTTGAATTCAACGTCGACCGTGCCACCACGAAACTGACCGTGCGCATCGAGCACGCGGATCTTGAGAGTGATGTCTTGATTGTCTGGCATGAGAGTTCAATCCTTTCGTTGTGAGGACCCGGCACCGGTGTACGTTGTTGAACTGGTGATACGAGAAGCCGCTAACAGAGCCCTGTCCTTCCGTCGGTAATGAAGACGATCTTTCTACTTTGGTGCTAACACCAGGGACGTATAGACCACGAATCCAGCTATCATCAAAGCGCTCATAGTAGTGAGCTGCAATGGACTCGGATGGGAATAGTAGATCTGCGGCATTCGTTCCCAGAGGGATGATTGCCTATCTGATCTGTTGGGAGTTCTTTCTTGAGCTCTAACTCCTTCGTGGGCTTGCTCGGGCGCGTCTACAGTCTCATCGCTAGCATCCCCGACACCCGCTGTCGGCGGCGTCTCGAAGACTGCTCTTACCGGAGGGGGTCTTACAGGGGGTGCCACTCTCACAGGGGTTGAGAGATCGACCCGTCTTCTCTCTTCCTCCTGATGTGTTCCCTGTTCCTCATGACCAGTTCCTCCCGAGGGCGGCCAACCCCGTCCACGTATGAATAAGGCGTATAGAGTAAGGATAATAAAGGGATCAAGGCCCACATTATCTGATGTGGGCGCATCCTGTGTTGCTGGTTGCGTGGTTTGCGAAGGTGTGGTTGTTGTCTCGTCGCGCGTAGCATTCGCCTGCGATCGTCCTGTTGTTGTGGCATTTCGCCTCTGTTCTCGTGATTGTGCCCTTCTGTCCGCACGGTTCGTTTGTCTTGTCCGGTCCGCTCCCTCCCGACAATTTCCCGTAGCACAAGTCTGCAAACGTGTATTGGCAGGGACCGGATTTGGGTTGGGAGGAGACCCACCAGCAGAACCTGCGGCGACTGGCCTGTTAGTTTGGCCCTCGGAGTCTTCGGCTTCGCTTTGTCGCTCACCCCCGATAAGCGGGTCAGTCCCCGAAGGAGGGTTAGTGTGTTGCTCCGGCGCAACAACGGGACCCTCCTCGATCACTCCCATACTTCCAGCCAATTCCCATTGCATGATGAACCGCACAATTGCTCTTGTCCTTGGACTCAGCGCAGGCACAGGGCGCCCGGCCCGCCCATCCGGGTCAACATTAGAGATCGGATTCGCGCTGCAGTAACAGTACTTGTCAAAGCGCCTGGCATGTGGATCGGTGCTCACCCACCTGGCTAGCCATGGCGCGTAGTACCTCGCCGAGTGATAATTCAACGCTGTTTCCGCGTCCCGCTCCTTCCCCGTATACCGATAGCGCCTCAAACTCGCTTCCGCCGCACTGCGACCTGCCTGATATGCGCTGGTCCCATACGGGTGATATTCCTCATAGGTAATCACCGCGGCGTTTTCATCTAATTCCACACATGCAGAGCCGAGATGATTGGCGTACTGATATCGGAACCTCACACCGACACCCAAATCGGCATCACGCGTCGCCAATACATCCTCCACGATCAGCAACCGCTGCTCACCTACGACCAAATGATGCGTTTCGATCTCCTCCACCACGACCCCGGAGTTGTATCGCCGAGACACTTCCATCCCCCTGAGATACAACCGTTCCCACTGCCTGTTACCCGCACGGTCGTTGACGACTTTGCGCGTGAGTTCCTTGCCGGCGTCATAGTTGTAGTACGCCCAGCCGCCGCCGCCGCGGTTCGCAGCGTGAATCATGTCTCTGGTATTCCAGCTCAGCCGGAATTCTGCCGGCACGTTGGCCAGGTTGAGCATGCTGCCGTGGGTGTCGTAGCGGTAAAAGACCGCCTCGGCGTCGGTGCTGCCGGTCCAGGTGCGTAAAAGGCGATTGTTGTCGGCGGCGTATTCATAATGCCGCGTCCAACTTCCGGTGGGCGCGGCGAGATGCTGCAGCTCGTCGATATTGCCCACCGCATCGTAGCGATAATTCTGCGTGTAGTTGCGCACCACCCCGCGATCGGACATCGGAAACCCGATGTGGTCTGGATCGATTTGAAACTGGCCCGGCGCATTGGTGGCGTTGGCGTGCTCGCGCCCTTTGGCCTCGATCAAACGATAGATCGCGTCGTAGGTGTAACGACTGCGCGCTTCAACCGCCTGATTGCGGAAGAAGGCAGGTTCGTAGGCCTCATCGTAAATCTCGGTGATGTTGCCGACGGCGTCGTAGGTGTGGTTGAGTTGCTGCAAAACGTCCGGATCGGACAAGGCGGAACGATGGTCGGGGAAAGTCGGATCGTATTCAGGACGAGTCGTACGCAACTGCCAGAGGCGGAAAGTTTCCGGATCGTAGTGGTAACGGGTGATGGCGCCGTTACCGTAGTCGAGGCGCTGTTTCTGGCCTTTGGCATCGTAGTCGATGAAACGAATCGCTGTAGTTCTCTGACCGCCTTCGTGGCCCGACGGTTTTTTGACCGCGCGCATGAAGAGGTCCTCGCCAGTCAGCAAGCCGCGGGCGTTGTAGCGGGGCTCGTAGACCGCGACGCGGCTGTCTGGCATTACCTTGTGCCAGTTATACTGCCGAGTCATGCGGTCGAGTGCGTCGAACTCGGTGAGCTGCGCAAAGGTCTCGGTTTCCAACTCTGCCGTATGCGAAGGTGGCGCCCAGTCGATGACCGGTGCCTCGTAAGCACTTGCCAACGTCCGCCGGACTTCGAGTACATTGCCTTTGAAGTCGCGGTGGATGGTCTCGAGCAAGCCACTGGGGTCGTAGTGGCGCACGGGCTCGCCGAGAAGGTTGGCGTTCCGGTCATGCGTGAGTCGAGAGTTGGCAGAGCCATCTGGGTTCCGGGCATCGCGGTACTCATAGCGCTCGACCATTTGGCGCACATCCCCGTTGATGCGTAGCCACTGCGCCGTCGGCCGGTGTAAGGCGTCATATTCAGTAAAGTACAGTCGCTGCTCGTCCACCGCGCCGCTGTCCGTTTGGCGTTCATTGAAATCCCAGGCGAGCATCGTATTGCCGGCGGCATCAATCAGCATCCACCGGTCACCGGCGTCCATGCTGTGCTGGAAGAGCAGGTTGCCGGCGATGTCGTAGGCCGGGACATAATCTGTTGGCTCGTCCCGATTCGATATAAGCGCGCTCGGTGGATGCCGCACGTACTGCATCACGAGGTTGCCGCGCGCATCACGAACCCAGAGCGGCTTCCCCTCAGCGTCGAGCCTGGTGAACGTGAGGTATTTCTCGTCGTGCAAGACACGGTCACGGTCGCGATACCTGTTGTGAGCGATGGCGACCACGTCGCGACCGAGGCTGTCGAGCAGGGTGAGCGCGGGCGTGTCGGCATGTTGGGCGGCCAGCCACGCGGCCCGCTGCTTCGGCGTGGCGCGGAGTTCTCCGGTGATCGGGTCAGTCGGCAACGGGCGATCAGGATCCAGCGGATGTCGGGCGGAATACCATGTGTTACCAGGCTCCCGCACCGTGTCGTTGGCATCGTAGCTGGCAACGTGCCAGGGCGAGAACTCGACGCGGCTGTAAGAGCCGTCGGGCGATTCCGTACGGATGAGACGTCCGGCAGCATCGTAATACAGCACCGGCGTGACCCCGACTTCGCGCGGTTCTTCAAAGCGTTGTCCACTCTCGCTGAAATAAGGCTCGTACTGTTTGACCGGCTTGCCCTTGTTGTTGACTACAGTCTTACCGCTCGTAATCCAACGGAGCGGTCCACCTTCACTTTCCGGTTCGGCCTGGATCTTCTTGAGCAGGACGCTGCCGAGACCGTCGGTGTACTCGAAGGCAGTTTGCAGTGGACTGACTTCGCCTGCCGCCAGCTGGCCCACATGCCGCTCGCGCACGATGCCGCAACTACACGCCGGATGGACGCTCCAGGTGATGGAGCCGTCGGCATTGTGCACCTCGCCGAAGTGGACCAGATGCCGCGCGGTCGCGTTCCCAAGCAAACTACCGGCTTGGGCTTCGTTGTAGTCCTGCGTAAAGAATCGATTCAGCGTACCTAAGTCCGGATTGAGCAACACGTCGCCAAAGGCGGAAAGATCGTCGCCCTCGCCGCCCTTCCCCATCACGGCTGAGGCGACGGGCAAACCCAGAATGTCGAAGGCGACTTCGGAGAGGTTATCGTTGACGTCTCGCAGCCGCCGAGACGTCAGAACGCGGAAGTCGAACTGCTCGACGTGCACGGCGTTACCCAGTGCATCGTTGCTCGACTCCACGAATAAATCGTGGCTGTCGAACTGGACCGTGGTGACATTGCCGAAGGGATCGGTGTAGCGCTCAGGCAAGTAGAAATGGTCGGCGGCATCGTTCTGGAATCCGGCGGTGCCCGAGCGGATCCAGTACTGACCCGGCGTATCGTCAAATCGGCTCCGGAGATCCGCGCCGCTGAGATAGCCGCTGATAGAGGCGTCGCCGAGTTGGCGGCGTACTTCAGGCGTGAGTTTGTCCCTGAAGATCGAGCTGAGCAGGTCTTCGGTCAGCGCGAGCTTGTAGTTTTCGTACAACAAGCCCAGCCAGTTGAGCGTGCGAAACGGAAGTGGGTCGCGCAAGTTCTCATGGAAGAAGAGCATCCGAACGTGCTCGACACAACGCTTCTGCGGAGCGGTCCGAATGGGAATTTGGTGGTAGGGAATCTCGGCTACCGCGCTACCCACTGTCTGATGCACCTCACTCAGCCGGTAGCCCCGAAGTTCTTGCAGCGAGACGTACGCGTGCGCTGGATGGATGCCGGTCAGCTCGTAGGTGATTACTTCGCAGGGCACCCGCAGGCGGTGGTGGTCCGGCTCATCAACGTCGTCCGTGTACCGGTTTTCTGAATAGACAAGGTGCATCTCCTGTTGCACGTCCCGCATGCGGCCAAGGTCCTCGTGCGCGAGGATCGGATCGTCGAACTGACCAATTCGCGGATACACGACCGCCACTGACTGCAAAACGTTTCCGTATTGGTCGGTGGCGAGGTTTAGCGTGTGAGTGATGCGCGGATCGGGGCGCACCGCTGTGGGGTGAAGATCAAGTTCGTAGTTATAGGTGATGGTTTCGCTTTCTGTGACCAGGAAGACGGCGTGGCGGTTTGTGACCTGTGGTTGGAGGAGTTGGATTTGGCAATTATGGGTGGCGGCGGAGAATAGTTTTGCCGGACGGTGTTCACCGTGCTCCAGCGATTCGACGTCGAGCTCATATACTTCCTGCCGCAGCATCGTGCCCTTACAAGAGCGCAGGGCTTCGCGCCATTCGTCGGTAGTCAGATCCAGCGCGGCCAGATCCGGTTCAGGTAACGCCCCCTCGCGGAAGGCGCCGAGCACGTTGGTTTCGCCCGGATGCAGCGACTCGAACCAGTGCGGGAAATATTCTTGCTTGAAGTGCGAGAGGATCGTTTCGCGATTCACGAAGACACCGGTATGGAACCAGGTGACAGTCTTGACCGGAGGCTGATAGAGGACCTTGTCCTCTGTTATGTAGGGGCTGGCAGGGTTGCCCTGCGCGAATTCGCCATACGATTCGACATCAACCTGCTCGACCCGACCGAAACCCCGGAACTCCCGTTCGACTCCATCAAAGTAACCGTGGTGGTAAGAGTAGGTGGTGGAGAAAGTGGTCTTGCGCCATTTGTCTGAGACAGTCGCTTTCACGACGCAGTGAACGGGGAATGGCAGTTTGGTGATCCACGGATTGCCGTCGGCGCGATCCTGTAGGTAGAACCTGGTCGATGGGGCGTATTCAACTCTGGTCACTGCGCCTAGATTATTCTTAACAGCAGTCAGCAAGTGCGGCTTCTGCCCGCCCATCAAGTCGATGTAGCGCATGCGCCGGCGTACATCGCCGGGCAACGGCGAGGACCAAACCAGGCAGGCGGTACCGTTGCCGAGTAAGTCGGCCACCTGAACTGAACTCAAATTATCGATGACCGGAAAATTAGCGAGCACGCGCGCATCGCTCCAGCGATTGCCGGATTGGTTGAAATACAACCGTACGCCGTCGGCCGCCAGATAAATGATGTCGACGACACCCGAGCCATCGATGTCGGCGAGACGAATGCGCTTCTGGTCGAACTGATCAGGGGTATCAAACCAGGGTGCGTGGTCCATCGTCACCTTCCCACCGAAACGACCGTAGCCCAGGTTGGGCCAGTAACACACTTCGCCGTTCCGAATGCGAACCAAATCGGTGAGGCCGTCACCGGATAGATCGGAGAGATAAATAGACTGCGTGCCGTCGGCGAACACGAGACGTGGCCCCGTTTCCTCATCGAAAGCCTGACGTACCTTCGAGGCCGGGCCGAATCCCTCCTCGGCCAACGACGCATACCACGTGAGAACTTCGTCCTCGGTGACGAGAATGTCGGCATGGCCATCGCCGGTGAGATCGACAAACTTAAGATTGGGATCTTTCCAGGCAACATTTGGCAGCGACGCAAATGATCTAAAGGTCTCCCAACCTTCGCCGGTCGTGCGTTCAAAAAATCCCGGTACCGGTCCATCGAACGCCACCACATCCAACTGACCGTTACCTGCTAAATCGAGTAGCTGCCGACCACTCGACAAGTTTGCGGGCGAAGGAATCGTTGCCAGACACTCTACAGTCGCGAAACGCACAGCGATGGCCGGTGTGTCGTTGCCCGCCGACACTGGCAACGCACTCAGGTTGCGTTTGTAGAACCACGCGCCCCCCTGCTCCGTTAATATGCCGGAGAGTCCTTCGCCATCGAGGTCTACCCACTGGTAATGCGAGCCGTCCAAGCCGTCGGGAAGGTTCTCAAGACTGCCCTCGTCCACTTCGCGAACGGTCTCATCGATATTGGCTTCGCTGTATTCGAACTCGACAGGAGGCAATGATTTCTTTAGATAGGTATGGCCCTGCCGGATATAACCCGACTGCGTTACCGCTGCAATGAACGACGCGCTGGGACCCGGACGATATTTGAAATGAGTCGCGCGCACCAAATAATCATCGCTGCCAAGTTCATCGAAATGATGAAACATCAACACCCGTTGGCACAAACGATTGGTGCGCACCTCGAAACCAGATCGATAGGACGAGAACGGGTCCGGGCGAATCGCCCACCCGCGCTGATCATCCTTTATATGAACGTCGGTAGGCTGGCTTTGATCGTTTCCCGTTTGACTGTTCTCGGTATAGTGTTCGCCATAATCAAAAACGACTTCGAACATCCAGTCAGTACGTTGGGCGAGATTTTCGTTTGGCCGGCGCGGAGTGTTGTTACCATACTTGATACGTTTAAGGTAACGCTGCGCCGAGCGACTTCGATTCCTCTCGTTAGCAAACGAGAGATCCACTCCGTCGGCGTTCTCGATCTTGTATTCGTAACGGATCGCATTGCCTTTGTCGTCGTAACTTTCGCAGATTAACCAACTGAAGATTCGGGTTGGATCGGTGGGATCGACGATACAACTTTCGGGCGTGCGTCCGTAAAGCGTGGTGATGTTGTCTTTTGAGATGGACTGCCAATATACCTGGCGCGACGCGAGTTCGGTCCAACGCTCAATGCGCGCAAATAAGCCCTCGATGCGAGGGCGATAGCGTCGAACACTAAAATTACTTGATAGATCATTCGTCGCCTCACCGACCGGCACCAGGTCTTCCGCACCAGACAAAATGAAGACATCGGATTCGTCGAGGTCGTGGTACTTCGGCAATCCTCTATCTGTCTTACGTGTGATGGAAGGGAGAGAGAGATTCCAACCCAACCCGAAAGCGCTGTTGCCGGCGCCAGAGTCGTATGAAAGCAATAGTTGCGGACCAAAGCCCGAGCGACTGGGACTTGTCGCCAGCGGCACCGACATGGACCCAGTTCCGGTGACCGGGTTGGCAGCGAACTTCTCGCCCATGCCTCTTATCGCGCCGCCACCGTTGGGCAATGAGATAGCGGGAGGAGCTGTCAGGCTTGAACTGCCGCGGGTTTCAGTCTGGCCCGCTTCATTCTTATTGCTGGCGTCGGCCTTTTTGCGGACATCAAGCATCGGCGTTGCCCAACTCGTCGCGAATGGTCACGAAAGAGACAGGTAAACAGAATCTGATCAGTTTAGATTCGAATGCTGTCGCAGAAACAAGAACTTACTCTCGAGGATGAGTAAGGTACAATTCCCACCATTGTGAACCTTTGGTCAGTGACCATTTGAGACTGGGCAGATTAGACCGAAGAAGAAAGCCTGTCTGTGCGCTTCCACACTTATTGTCGACTATTTCTGCTCGAGATTCGTCATTGCAGTGGCTCTGGGATTTTTACCGGAGCATTTCAGAATCGAACAAGGACAAGCTGAATCGTGATAGCCTCTACCGCTGGCGCGAGCGGGCATCATCGGATAACATGCCGGCATTGGTGGGCAATGTGCTGAGTTTGGCGGGCTAAGTTAGTGGTCAAAAATCCGCGTAAGATATTGATAATAAAATTTTTCTCGCCCGCTTGGCTCAGTGGTAGAGCACTCGCTTCACACGCGAGGGGTCAGTAGTTCGAATCTACTAGCGGGCACCAATTTTTCATTAACTCGGGCGACCCATTCTACTTTTGGGTCGCCCGTTTTGGTTATTGGAAAAGAAGCGCGGTTTCCCATGGTTCGAAGGGAACCGCCGCAAATGCCAATGAGAAAACGGCGGTGGCGGTTGCCGAGATTTCCGAGCGCGGAGAACCCATGAAAAGAAACCCACGCCATCTTTCGATGCGTGGGTTCCGGTAGGCTGGGGACCTCATTAAAAACTGCCTGGCAAACTCCTCAGCAGCCTTCTTAGTTTTTTCCCTTTTTGTCGCCGCTCTTTTTGTCGCCCTGATTGTTGTTGCTCGGGGGCGGCGGCCTTTGGCCTTTTGGGGCTACAACCACGGTGTTTGGAGGCTTGGGCGGACGCTCATCCCTCTTTTGGGCAAATGCGCCTGCAGCCAAGAAGCAGCCGATTGCTACCGCCATTGCTTTTCGTTTCAAGTCGAACATCGAATTTCCTGTCCTCCTCATGCTTTTTTTAGCGCGCATGGGAGGGAGAGTAAGAGATGCGCCGACCTCAATCGAGCAAGAACGATGCCAGAAAGGTTAATCGCCCCAATGCTTGGATCCGCCCTTATTTAGGGAATGACAACAGCGCATTTGGCAGATCTCGCACCGTTTTTGGGGCTGTTAACACCGTATCGTGCAATTGGTAAACGGAAACTCAGCGGCGCAAGGTCACGCTAAAAGTCCCCACATTACCGCTGCCGTCAAAGGCCCGGAGGCTGACCGTGTGTTCCCCCGACGCGAGTGCCGGCAGATCGACAGAATACCGCTCGTGCCCGCTATCGGCAATCCCGTCATCCGGAAACAACGGCGTCCAGGGCGCACCATCCAGGCTATAGTCCCCTCTTCTAATCTTGCCGGTCGAGTCATCAACCTCGAAAACTACGCGACTGCTAATTCCTCCCGACTGGGCGGGAGGAACGACTCGCAGAACCGGCGGCGTGTTATCGATGTCTACTGGCTCACTCACTCGTTCTCCGGAAAGCGACTGGCCCAGCGGATTGTCGGGCGCATCCGAAGCGATGATTTTGACGATGTAGCGTCCATCCGCAAGGGTCGCGCCGTCGATCGTGTAAAAGTTGTCTCTCAGCTTGTCCTTCAACAACCGAAATGTAGTTTCGTTCAGCGGCCGGTAGTAGATCGCGTATTCCAGCGTATCGCCGTTTCGATCTTCGGCCTGCCATTGAAATGAGCGGGCGCCGCGTTGAAAAATTCTTCGTGGTTGGACCTGCGCGGCCGCGCCAAACAGCGACGGATCCAGACCCGACGACTCGACGTTGGGATCGATCTGGAGCTGAGCAATCTGCTGCAAGCCAACACCAATCGGCAGCGAACTAATAGACAAAACTTCGGGAGCAACGTTCCGCGGCAGATATGCGAGGCTCGCGTCGTCCATCCAGGTCTGACCTGCGTTGCCACCGGATCGCAAGGTAGCCCGCCACTGCACAAACCTTGCCCGCGGACTCGAGATCGGACTGCCCTCAGGATCGCGATACGAACTACTCCAATCGCTCCAGGTCGCATCCGGTCGGGCGCCATTCCCAGTTCGTGTTTGCAACTCGACGTTACCGTTGCCGCGCCACCAGATTCGGCCCCATGAAGCTGTCAGCTTCGCATCGCGAACCGGCGACTCATATGATCCTTCACCAACTAGCTCCTGCCCGAAGCGAAACAATCTTCCCTGGTTGCTGGACGCCGCATAAATCTGATTTCCGCGCGACAGAAATGAAGAAATCTGTCCTTCGCTCGACTGCAAAAGCAGCGTGTCGCGACCGTCGTTGGTAACCGAGTAGATGCGTCCCTTATCGGAAGTTCCAATCAGCACACTCCCCGCCTGCAATGCTGGAGCGATAGCGAAGGCGGTGATTGAAGTCGAACTCCAAACGACGTCCGCACCACCGTCCGGGAGAATTCGAAATACCGCACTGCGCGCGGTTGAAACGTCCGTGCGACTGCGCGACGGCTGACCGGGCGTCTGTATTGGCGCTCCGCTCTCGTCGATAGCCGTGATCGTCACTGACGTGCTGGTTGCGCCGCTAGTTGTATCCGCAGGTTGTGCGACAGGCGCAGGAGCTGTTTGTCCGCGGCTGGCCGCGGCAGCATCGCTAAGAGCAAGCGCATAGATCGAACCGTCAGCGGCGGGAGCCAGTGCATGTATCTCTCTTAGTTGCGCGTCGAACAAAGCAAACGCCTTGCCCTCAGGGGAGATGCGCAGTACCAGCCCTCCTGGATCGGTTCCCGCGATCAAATCTCCCTGGGCGGTAACTGCGAGTGAGATCACGTGGGTCTGATTTGTCGCAATCAACAGCGACGACTCCGGTTTCGCGCCGGCGGCGCGTACCCGATAGAGTTTGCCGTTATCACCGGTTCCGACTGCCAGCGAGCCGTCGTTGAGAACTGCCAGCGACCAGATGTATTTGTCGGCAGGATCAAAAAACACTTCAGCGTGACCATCGGCAGTTATTCGATAAACCTTTCCATCGGGAGACGTCCCAGCATAGAGCGCGCCATCTTTGCCGGCCGCCAGCGCAGTGACATCCAATTCCGCAGCGTCATAAAACAAAGCACCGCGGCCATCGGCAGACACTTTGAAAATCTTTCCATCGTGACCGGTGCCCAGATAAACATTTCCCTGGGCATCCACTGTACTGGCCCAGACAAATGCCTGCTCGGTATTGAATACTTCGGTGAGACGCGGCGCCAGCATCAACATGCCCGTGTCGCTTATTGAAACTCCGCGCGAGTCACCCTTCAACAAATCAGCCCTGCCGCTAGTTTCCCAGACGACAGGTTGGCCGGCGAAAATAGCGCCGGCTGAAACTGCAAACAAAAGAATGGTGGCAGCAACGCCACTCAAAAATTTTCCCGGCTGTTTTCGTCGTGTAGCTTTAAGCATGTTTTAGTCTTAGTTTCCTATGTATTTTGCGTAGAGTGATCGCGCTGTGCTGATTTCACTGGTGCCTCTGATTATCGATCGTGCATCTTGAAAAACTGTCAGCTCAAAATCTCCGGTGCGAAAGCGGAGCAGATAGTCATTAAACTTAACTTCGCCGGTAACCTTGAGCCGGTTGGCGAGTTCCTCAAAGTTAAGCCGGCTCGCCTGGGCCGGGGAAATTTGTACAGAATTACGTCCGCACAACACTGCGGCGAAGTCTCCGGACGCAGCTTCCAGCGTTTCAAATCGTCCTGCCGCGCAGGTTTCACAATCGGGAGACGGTGGGCCGGGATTGATTTTTCGCCACTCATTTCTCCAGATATCAAACTGCATTAACGCGCCATGCAGGTCTTGGGTTTGGCCGGTCAACAGTTTCAAAGCTTCTGTCACTTGCACCGCCGCCACCACGCTTATGATCGGCATGATTACGCCCGCCGTATCGCAAGTGGGAGCGCTGGCGGCAGGCGGCGCCTCTTCAAACACACAGCGCAGGCAAGCTGTTTGATGCGGGCGGACGGTCATTGTTACGCCGTAAGATCCGACTGCGGCGCCATAAATCCAATTGATTTCATGCTTGACGCACGCATCGTTGATCAGGTAGCGCGTCGCAAAATTATCGGTGCCGTCGAGAACGACGTCGCAATCGGCGATTAGACGCTCTATGTTTGAATGATTAACGTCAGCGATCTCTGAGTCGACCTCTATATCGCGGTTAATCTCCCCAATGTGATTCGCGGCTGCGACCGCTTTAGGAATTCGTTCGTCGGCATCACGTTCCGTGAACATCGTCTGTCGCTGAAGATTTGAAGCTTCCACAAAATCTCGATCGACGATTCGAAGTTTACCTACTCCCGCGCGCGCCAGGCTTTCGGCATGCGCAGACCCCAGCGCGCCACAACCAATTATGATTGCGCGCGATTCGAGAAGCCGGCGTTGGCCTTCTTCGCCGATTCCGTTGAAAAGTATTTGCCGGCTGTAGCGTTCGATCATCGTTTCTTTACCCCTAGCTCGGCAGCCTCGCGCATCACGCCTTCCGGCGGTGTGGCACCAGTCCACAACTTGAATTGTTCAGTCGCTTGAGCCACCAGCATCGCCAAACCACCCAGCGTCTGGCAGCCAACCTCGCGCGCCTCGCGCAAAAACTCAGTCTCAGCTGGATTGTAAACTAAGTCGTACGCTAAGCGCGCACCGCGCAGTTGAGAAGCCGTTGCCGGGGTCTGGCTCTCAAGTTGGCCCAGCGTTCCTAAAGGCGTGGCGTTTATCACAACGTCAAAGCTCTCAAAGCTGGCGCCTTCCAGCGGCATCTTCTGAACTCCAAATCGCTCCGCCAAGGGGCTCGCTTTTCCGGCATCGCGCGCGAATAGCGCAGGCTTAGCGCCTGCTTCCTTGAGACTCCATAAAGCTGCGCTGGCCCCGCCTCCGGCTCCGATAACTGCGCAACGAGCATCGCGCAAATCGCCGAACATTTGCATGAGTGGTTTGATAAAACCCGGGGCGTCGGTGTTAAAGCCGCGTAACGTTTCACCTTCAATAAGTATGGTGTTAACAGCCCCGATTTCTCGAGCGGCGGGTTCTATCCAGTCCAGGTGTTCCATCACGGCAGATTTGTGGGGCGCCGTTACACTCAAGCCGCGCAGTTGCCAATCGAGTTCTCGCGTTAGCGGGTGAATCATTCGCTTGATGAATGTCTTGATGTCTCGAGTCTCGAACAGAACATAGACGGCGTTGGTTCCGGTGGCTGCAAAAGCAGAGTTATGGATCCGCGGCGACAAAGAATGTGAAACGGGACTTCCAACCAGCCCTAAGATTTGCGTATGCCGGTCAAGCTTCTCGAGTCGATAAACGTCCGTGAGTTCGCTGACGGAAAGCTGTCCGGGCGCCGTGGTAGTTTCGCTGTCAAGCGAGGCGTAAGTTAGAAAACCTCCACGGGATGGACCAAGAATACGAGTGGCAACGCCCGCTACACCCATGGCAATAGCGATCATCGCTCGGCCATCTTCACGCGCGCGATCCAATAGCTGAAAGACCGGCAGACAGTCGATCGCATCCTTTGCCTGCACTGCTATTTTCAAAACGCGCGCCGGCGTACGGCTCATGCGATCGTAAATCTGATCGAGCTTATCCGGCACGCCGGCGAAATCATGGTGCGAACAAATAGTTCGACTCCAATCGATCGGCAGCGACGGTGACACTTCAGTACTAAGAAATTGCTCAGCAAGATCCAGCTCGACGTCGAAAAAACTTGACGAGAAGATCGCATCCGACCAAAACGTCTGACGCGTTGCATCGTCAAGCACGCGCCGGCCACCTTCCTGTGCAGGCCGGAAGGTCAGAATTGATTCGCAAGGCACGTCTTGCAGCAGTTTGGTAATCGCAGCCGCACCGTTCTCGAGCTCAAGCGGATCGAGACAGTCCAGCCTTACTTCGATCAAATCAGAATTCCTGGCAGCGGCAGCGATAGCACCTTCAAGCGCGGCGACGGTTGGTTCACAAAGTGAAATGCAAATGCGTGACTGGTGGGAAGAGTCCATGAAGGGACTACAGAATACTGACCGGGGGTTGTATAGGTCAATCGGGTCTGCGGCTATGCCGCCGCACAGTGCGGTAAGGCTCTGCCTTACCGTTTGGGCTCTAAAATTGACTGGAGGCTAGGCCTCCGATTGAGGCGTAGCCTCAAATAGGGGCGATTGTCGGAAAGGCGGAGCCTTTCGGCACAGTGCTGGCGCCAAAGCAGCGTTGGCTGATTGAATGGTTCAGCGGAAAGTGCCCGGGAAGTCTCGCTCAATCCACACCTACGGTTGAGCTGAGACGGTAACGACGTCATTCGTCGAAGTGTTTTGTAGGCGCTTCGGCGCCGAGATGTCGAGTGGTCCCTTCGGTCACGCTTGGAACCGGCGTTCTCAGTTCTCCCGTTCGAGGAGCACTGGTCCCGCCCAGCATCGGAGCCGGTGCGCTGCCCGTTTGATTCGGGAAATACCCACCCTGGCCGCCGGCCGTTGGTAAGCTGCCAGCCTGATTTCGTTGAGAAGCGACAATCGCTCCGACGCCTCTTCCCAGGTTAGAAAAGCCGGGAAACAAAAAGCACCAACCCCAATAAACGCCGCCAGGAAACCGGAGCATGATGGCAATTGCAGCCACGATGAAGCCAAGTCCTATGAAAACGTTCAAGATGCCCTTCTCCAGGCTTGGCTCGACATCTCGTCCTCTTTTGCGAAGCCGATCTCGTTCTCGTTTGCGACGAATACGCGAGCCCAAGTCGTCCGGCTCCGGGGCTTGTGGCAATTGTCCGGAGAGTGCCTGCGGGACCAGGCTGATGTTGGCACCACAGACGCGACAGAAGCTGGCGCCTTCGAGATTCTGAGCTGCACAGTTTGGACAAAACATTCAACCCCTCCGATCAACTTCCGCCGAACCCCCGCATCGAATCTGGTAGAAACGTCGACTCCTACCGTCTCAATTTCCCAACTGATCGCTGTCGCAAAGCTTCATAGAGAATAACGCCGGCAGCAACTGAAACATTGAGTGATTCTATCCGTCCCAGCAAAGGAATACGAACTAAAGCGTCACATCGTTCCCGCACTAATCGGTGCAAGCCGGTTCCCTCACCCCCAAGGAAGAGCGCGCTGGGTACGGTCCAATCCCATTCGGTGTAATCAGAACTGCCATCCGCTGCCGCCCCAATTACCCAGATGTTACGTCGTTTCAATTGCTCTATCAATTGGACCAGATTGGTGACTCTGGCAACCGAAATGTGCTCAAGTGCGCCTGCCGCAGTTTTTGCTACGGTAGCCGTCAGGCCAACCGCGCGACGCTCAGGAATGAACACTCCGTTTACGCCGGCGCATTCGGCAGTGCGCAGAATAGCCCCAAGATTACGAGGGTCTTCCACTGCGTCCAGCCCGAGCACGAGCGGGGGTGCAGTCGTGCCTACCCGCGCGCCCAGATCATCAAGCAGGTCATCGGCATCGCTATAAGTCGCGGCAGCCGTTCTGGCGATAACGCCCTGATGCGTCACTCCAGGCAAGCTGCGATCGAGTGCAAACTTTGGTGCGCGATGTACCGGCACGCGAGCGTGTTTGGCTAAGTCTAACAGCTCTCGCAAGCGCTCATGCCTCGCTCCCTCCGCGATCGTGATCTGTTCGAGCCTGTGGTTGCCGGCTCGAAGTGCTTCGAGCACCGGAATGAGACCGTAGATTTGATTTGCTCCGCCGGTCTCACTTGCGTGGTTGGAGTCAGAGTTACTTCGTGACTCGGTTGGTCTACCTTCGTCACGACCGATTCTGGGTCCGCCAGCGTTAGGCGACTTTCGAGTCGACATCAATTCTCTCCGGATTCGCCGAGGGTATTGCCGGGTTGGCTTGCCGGCGCAACGGCCAGAAGATGATTACGAAGTCGCGAGTATCGTGAAAATTGCATTTCGTTGGTTAGTTCCATGATGCTTCCGACACTGTATTTCCCCGGCCGATCCCGACGCCACCCGCTGGATTCGTTTTGCTGCACGGACGGCCAGACCGGTTCGATGATCTTCCGCACCGAATTGAACGCGTCGTCATACTGAACTCCTGGCGCGTGCTCGCGAAAGAGTTGCAGCAACCTCGCGATGTTTTCACCAGCAAGTAGACCTTTATTTGATTCCAGACAGGAAAAGTCAAAGCTATTGGCCGCAAAGCGAAACGGCGTCGCTTGTGATCGAGTGTAAAGGTCGGCCACGATTTCATCAGTGAAGAATTCACTTGAATCGAGGATACTGTTCTCCGCCCGCTTGCCCTTTCGCTCTTTCATTTCAACTCGTTTAACTATCAGCCTACCAACAACCAGCAGGACGAAATCCGGCCAGTGAACCCGAATGAAGGGTGCTTCGGGAGTTTGATACGCATAGACTCCCGACTCATCAATCTCAACTGCGCGCACTTTTAGAAGCCCTGAACTGTGGGCTCCCGGTTCGGCATCTGGCATAATACTGGAACCAATTCCGAGGAGATTGAGTCGACGTTGAACCAGTTGCGCTTCATCAATGGTGGCGGCGCGCGCCAGTGGCAAAGGCGTTTCAGAAGACAGAATCCGACGGAGGTCCTCGGGACGCAACCGCAAGAGGTCAGCGGCTTCAGCCAAATCTGCAGGGGTTAGATTTGCGACAGGAGGCAGAAGAATGTTGTTATACCCCTGTTCCCATTTTTCCAGAGGCCTGAGCGCGGGCTTTTGCAGATTGATGGTAGTTTCGTTGTGCGGCAGTACCGCAGCGCAATAGAGGCAGTTAACGCGAGTTGGCGGATTCGCACGCAGGCATTCGTCGCATCGCACCATTTGATCGGGCGCGAAAGGCGCGGGGAGATCCTCCGGTTCGTCGGTCGTCCAGATAGGAAGTGGAACGTTTTCGTTATCTTTGTGCAATAACTCCTCCAGGACTCCGGATTATACGACGCAGGAAAAGTTTCCATCGAACTTTTAGCCCAATGCCTATTATCGTCAACATGGCTCTTGAGACGGCGCGCAGGCCAGGGTTCGTCATAATTGTTCTCGTCTCTGCCCTGGTGTTCAGTAGTTGTGCGGCTCTGCAACCGCCGAACGTAACTGGTCCACCAGGGAATAGTTCACTTTATCCTGTTCTCTTAATTCCTGACGCCCACCGAAAAGAAGCAACGCTTGCAACTGTGAATCGGCTCGGTCAACTGTCTGGCAAGCCGAACGGCACGTTGCCACAGCTTCAACCGGTGACGGGAACGATTCTTGGTCTGCCTCCTCAACCGAGCGGTTCTTTCTTTCTTCCAAAAGTCGGGATCGGCGCCACCATGAACGAGGAGGAAACTAGGGAGTCACTGCGACGATTCATCCGAGACTGGCAGGAACTAATCGGTTCTGATCCCGCCAAACTTTCACTGATCGAGCGAACCGATCAACCTGACGGCTCGAAGCTTGCCAGTTATCAACAGCGTCCGTTTCGATATCCTATTCGGGGAAACTACGGCAAGTTGCTGATACAGTTCAGCAGCGACCGCCGCATATTAAGTCTCACGAGTTCCTGCATACCCGACGCCGACCGAATACAGAGCGCGCTTTCCGCTCTAAACGTTCGACCAAGAGCCGAGGAGACTCTGCAAAAGCTTCGTGCGAACGGTCTGACCTACGTGGACGCACAAGGAACCGAACGGACCTTCGCCATACCCGCCTCGAGCGAATTGACTGCCCGCCAGATGACAATCTATATCCTCCCCGCGAAAGACCAGCCTGAAGCCCTCGAGTTTCATCTTGCCTGGGAAATCGAATTTACTAATGCTCCCGTCAAATTGGCTTATGTCGACGCCCTAAACGGTGACGTTTTGGCCACTGAATAGCCGACTAAACCCGCCACCCGCAAAGTAGTCTGCTTGACCAATTACGCGCAAAAAAGCATCCTAGACTCGATATAGTAAAACTATTTGGAGTTGGTTATCAGATGAATAATATTGATCCTACGCAGAATATTTCATGGCAGCTGGGACATCGAGGGCGAGTGGCGGTCTTCATTGATGGAAATAATCTTTTTCATGCGGCCCGCTTCCACAATATCGATATCGACTACAACAAACTACTTCGGGTGCTGCTTGGAGACGGTCGACTGCTGAGAGCTTTTTTCTACACGGGGGTTGACGTGGGTGCGGAACGGCAGCAGGGTTTTCTCCTATGGATGCGGCGAAATGGCTTTCGTGTGATTCAAAAAGAATTGAAGACGTTCTATGACGGAAGCCGGAAAGCAAACCTCGATGTGGAGATTGCAGTTGACATGTTGTCGCTGGCTGGTCGTTACGACACGGCCGTGCTCGTGTCTGGTGACGAAGATTTCGTCTACGCTGTAAACGCGGTTGCGTATAAAGGCTGCCGCGTAGAGGTCGCGGGTTTTCGTTCCAATACGGCACCCAAACTGATCGACGTCGCCGATTACTTTATCGATCTGGGCGATATAGCGGATCGGGTTCGCAAGGACGCCATTCATGGACACCGCTACGATGAACGCGATATTCATGAGCAACAACCCACGCAATACCTGCATGAGCAAATCCAGCTTGAAGAATCCGGAGACGATGGATTTCAAGCGTCATTACGAGTCGTCCTCGAAACAACGATTGAGGAAGAGGCGGAGCATTTTGGCTCTGCCGCGGATTTCATTCGCATAACTGACGAACATTGAGTTTATGAAACTGTTTACCATCGAAGAAGCGAATGCCCTCCTTCCTTCAGTGCGTGAGATTCTGCAAAAGATCCAGCGCTCCCGCCGGCGGCTGGCGACCTATCGCCGTCAGGCGAAGTTGGCGGCTGAAGGCGCCGAGCAAGGGGGTGGGGGAATGGAAGGCGGAGCGCTCTATGCAATGGTTCTAACGCATTTCACCACCGAAATGTCGGAGCTGGAAGCCTTGGGTGTGCAATTGAAGGATTTTGATCGTGGCCTGGTCGACTTCCCTTCGCTTCGAGACGGCCGGGTCGTGCTCCTGTGCTGGCAGCTCGGCGAGGGCGACGAGCTCGAATGGTGGCACGACATGGAAGCTGGGTTCGGCGGTCGTACGCCTATTTAAGAACTTTTCCACAGGACCAATCCTCATCGGGCAAATCCGGGTCGTTCGGACAACCTCAACGCCTCTTATATTTTCTGATTGACCACTTAAAGTAGTTCCTGATACCATGCGGCCCGACTACGCAGGAGCCTGGCCGGTTTTCAGTCAGTCAACTAGCCCGGGCTCAGGACCGTCCCTACGGAGGAAGCTTGGTATGCGATGTCCGGCGTGCGGAGCCCCTTATCAGAACTCGTCTCTCAGGTGCTCGGAATGCGGCGCCCTTCAGAACGAGAGTTCAGCGGATGACGCCGTACAAACTCAGTCAAATCAGACAGATACCATGAAAGAAACCGAGCCGCTGAAAACTATTCAAGCTTCCCCCGCACCGAGGAGAAGGCCTTCATTGATTGAGTTTCCCGGCGTCAATCGAAGCTCGCTGCCTGAGTGGCGCAAGGAATTGGGTGAGCGCGTACGCGAAGCCCAGGAAAAACGGGCCCAAAAAGCAATGATCGAAGCTGCGGAAATCGAACCGCTGTTTAGCGAACTTGAACCTAAGACGGCGCCGATGCTTGAACTCTTACCACAAGCTGAAATTACGCCGATGAACCCGCTGGTTGTAGCGGCCTTGCGACGTATTGAACGAGCGCATTCCCAACCCGGGGGTAATGCGGCCGCAGCAATCGCACTTGCCTATGAGGAACAACCGACATTGGACCTTAATCCTACCCCCGCCGATTCTGTGATCGAAGAGCTGGTTTCAAAGCCGGAACGCGTTCACAACCTTGCCGTCGTTCCGACACCCGAAGTTACTACCGCCGATGCTCCGCCCGAACCGAGAAAACCTCGGAGGGTGATCGACGATCGAAACGATCCGTGTCTCAATTACCTGGATTCAATTCCAACCGCCATCCTGGTTGAGAGCCGCGAGTATGATTCTGCGCCCGTCTGGCGACGGCTGCTCAGCGCTGTCACAGATCTAGCCGTGGTTGGACTTTTCTCGGCGCCCGCCCTGGCACTTACCGGGTTCACGAATTTTCAGTGGCAGAATCCGCGGGTGATCGGCTTTGTTGCCGGGACATTTCTGGTTATCGGGTTTCTCTACCTAACAGTTAGCGTGGCTTTCACCGGCCGAACGCTGGGCATGAAGGTTTTTTCTCTGCGCGTGATAGACGCCCGAACCGGATTGATCCCGACGGGTAGCCAGTCAGCGGGGCGTTCACTCGTCTACCTTCTTTCACTCGCGTCAGCCGGCATTGCACTGACGTATCTGTTCATCAACCATGAAAAGCATACCGTCCACGACCGTTTCACGCGAACCGCGGTAATTCGAGCGTAACCTAACTATATCGATTAGAATCGGCCCTGCTCTGTCACTGAGCAGGGCCTTTTGCTTTGGACAAGAGGGCGTGAGGATCGAATGTGCACGAAGAAACGCTGAAAGAAATTGTTAATGAGCTGGGCGAATTGTTGCCGGGACGGTTTTTCGGCAGAGTCTTCCAGCTATCTCCCTTTTCGCTCGCGATTGACTTCGGACTTAAAGAGAAAGGCTTCCTCTTCATTAGCATCGAACCCGCCGCACCTCGTCTCTACCTGATCAAACGAAGCGTTCGCGAACTGGAGAAAGCTTCAGTTCCGCTTTCGTCATTTGCTCAGTCGATCCGAAGCGGGCTGGGCGGTGGCAATGTCCAGTCTCTAAGCAAAGACGAAAACGAGCGGCTGGTTAGATTTACTTTTCTCGTTGAGAATGATTTGGGCGATTCGCTCGTTCACTCACTTATTGCGCAGCTGACGGGTCGGTCGGCAAATCTCTTCCTGCTTGATTCTGAGAACAGGATCAAGCAGGCGTGGCGAAACCCGCACGGCGAGGGGCAACAAGCAGGCGATCTTTACAAGCCGCCCTTGTCGGACGCAAAGACTGCCGGCACGCTTAAAACCGGTTCAAAAAGCCCGCTTGTTCGTGAGGGCGCAACTTCATTCTCAGCAACTGCTGACAAATATTATTCTGAGCTCGAAGAGTGGCATCAATTCGACAGTCTGACTGGAAATCTCCTGGCCAACCTGCGCAAGGAGATAGCGCGTCGCAAAAAGTTGCAGGTGAATCTCAGAAAAGATCTGGTCGCGCACGGCAATCCTGACGGACACAAACGAGTTGGCGATTTGCTGCTGGCAAACACCGCGAATGCCAAGCGGGTTGGCAACAGAGTCACCGTGACGGATTACTACGCGGAAGATGCTCCGGAGATTGAAATAGAGGTCGATGAGAACCTGACTTTACCGGAAGCGGCGAGCGCTTACTTTTCGCGTTACACAAAAGCCAAGCGAGCGGTTGAGGAGATTGGCGTCAGGCTGGTTCAACTTGAAAGCGAACTCGAAAAGCTCGGCGCAAAGCTGGTGAAACTTGAAAAGGCTATCGCCACTCGCGATGCGGCGGCCCTGGCCGAGTTCGGAGAGACGAAGGCGCGTTCGGCAGCAGTCAACAAAAAGCAAAAAGCGTCGCTGACCCTTCCGGGCATGCGACGCTACCACTCTTCAGACGGTTATGAAGTGCTTGTGGGAAGGACCGCGCGAGACAACGATCAGCTGACTTTTCGCGTGGCGCGCCCAAACGACCTATGGCTTCATGCCGGCGACTATCCGGGATCGCATGTGATAGTCCGCAACTCGAGTCGCAGCGACATTCCGCATCGCACCATAATCGAAGCGGCACAACTGGCGGCGAAATTCAGTCAGGCCAGGAAGGACTCGAAAGTCGACATTCATTACACGCGGCGTAAGTTCCTAACCAAACCGAAAGGCTCGGCGCCGGGATTGGTGCGCATGTCCAACTTCAAAACAATTACAGTAGAACCGGGCGAGAATCTTGAGCGGATCAAGTGAAGTGATTAGTACTGAGTAATGAGTACTGAGTGAAGAAATCACCCCGTGCTCGCCAATGGCGCATCACTGAGTACTTAGAACTCAGTACTCAGTACTCATCACTGCGTTCACTTGTATCGGTACGTGATTCTGCCTCGCGACAGATCATAGGGCGACATTTCAACGCTGACCCGGTCGCCGACAAGAATTCGAATTCGGTTCTTGCGCATTTTGCCGGACACGGCTGCCAGCACCACGTGCTGGGTGTTGTCGAGTTGTACTTTGAAGAATGCATTGGGCTGCTTGTCAATGATGGTGCCCTCCGCCGGAATCAAATCGTCTCTGGCCAAATAGTTTCTCCTTTTGAAAAGTGATGAGTGCTAAGTTACGAGTGATGAGCAATGAACGAGGTGCGGCGCGCTAGCGCGTTCCTACTCATCACTCATCACTTCTGTTCTTTACCGGCTCGCGCGTCGGGGTCGGAATGAACGCGTGAAAGTCGCGCGCGGCGCTGTCGCACGCGCAAAAGGCTTACTGGCTATTTCACTCTTTCTGCCACCAAACGCCGGCAATACTACTCGCGCTACCGTCTGTCCTGTTAGCCGCTCGATCGCGCGCATCGATATTTCATCGACAGGGGTAACTATTGTTATCGCGCGTCCGGTGTTGCCCGCTCGTCCCGTTCGACCAATGCGATGCACATAATCTTCAGGCGCTGAAGGCACGTCGTAGTTAATGACATGTGAAACGGAATCAACATCCAGGCCGCGCGCGGCGATGTCAGTCGCCACCAGTACGCGCGTGCGACCGTCGCGGAATCCGCGAAGGGCAGCTTCACGCTGTGGTTGTGTGCGATCCGAGTGAATCCGATTCACGCTGTGTTCGCGCGCGGAAAGAATGTGCGACAGCCTTTCGGCGCCGCGTCGCGTACGAGTAAACACCAGCACGCGTTCAAACTTTTCTCGTTCGAGCAAGTCAAGCAGCAGCGCCGTCTTCGACTCCTGCGCGACTGGGTAAGCAGTTTGCTCGACCATCGTCGCCGCTTGTCCGCGCGGGCTGACCTCGATCAACTTGGGATCTTTCATGGTCGTGCGCGCCAACTTTTCGATGTCGGAAGACATCGTGGCCGAGAACAAAAGTGTCTGACGTTTCGCCGGGACCATCGCGAGTATGCGGCGAATTGCCGGCAAGAATCCCATGTCCAGCATGCGATCAGCTTCGTCCAGTACCAGGACTTCAACGGTTGAAAGGTTGATGGCGCCGCGCTCGGCGAGATCAAGCAAACGTCCAGGGGTGGCAATAACGATCGCCGCGCCACGTCGCAGATCTGTAATTTGGGTGCGAATGTTGGCGCCGCCGATCACGGTGACGCCACGATTGGCTTTCACGCGATTAAGCTCGCCGTAGTTTTTTTGAATCTGCATTGCCAACTCGCGGGTTGGCGCCAGCACGAGAACGCGGACGCCGGGGCGTGCCTTCTCGGTCATCCTCTGAATAAGGGGAAGCAGAAATGCGGCTGTCTTGCCTGTGCCGGTTTCAGCACAGCCGATCAGGTCCTGGCCGCTAAGGACAACAGGTATTCCCTGTTCCTGAATCGGTGTTGGTTCGGTGTATCCGAGAGACTCGCAACTCCGCACTTGTGCGGGTGCCAATCCCAGTTGAGAAAAATTCATAGACTCCTACTAATCTGTTTGTGGACGCTCAAGCCTGCTTAGGCGGGCGCCTCCTGTTGTAACCAAAGTGAGTATTTACCTCACCGAGAGATCAGGCTCTCTGTGCAACCTCTGTGTTCTCTGTGACTCTGCTGGTGACACTCTTTTACAAGTGTCACCACAGATCATCTTCAGAGTTCACAGAGGACGCACTGAGAGTTAGTTGTTGCGAAGGAAAATCCTTACCAGCGTGGCTCGCGATTGCCGCCGCCACCGCCGCCACCGCCGTAGCCACCGCCGCCGCCGCGATTACCACCGTAACCACCGCCGCCGCCGCGACCACCGCCACCACCGCCGCCAAAGCCACGACCACCACCGCCGCCGCGATTTTCGCGAGGCTTGGCTTCGTTAACGTTCAGCGCCCGACCGTTGACTTCCTTACCGTTAAACTGAGCGATAGCTGCCTCGCCCTCTTCCTTGCTGGACATTTCGACGAAGCCAAAGCCGCGTGAACGTCCAGTATCGCGGTCCTCCACGACGCTTGCTGATTCAACCGTACCGGCCGATGCAAAAAGCTCCTGCAGATCCTGGCTGGTGGTCGCAAACGCGAGATTTCCCACGTAAAGTTTCATAGACATAAAGATGTACCTTTCCCCTTGTGGGGATAAAAGAAGCTGCGAATCGGATTGGCTTCGGTCGAACGGTAGGAGCGAAGGGCCGGTTTTCGGATGCTCTGAGAGCGCTTCTGAAGTTGAAATCAGCCTGCTCTCGAACTATCCAAAACGCCAGCGCTTGACTGTCTTTTGCGCGGGGCGCATCACCGTCGATGCGCGAGAGAAGGATTAACCGTGGTTGACTATGCACTATTAAAGGCAAACTGGCAAGGCGAGAAAGTCAATTGACCTGATTATCGAAGCAAAAGCGCCGCGAAACGGTGGTATGAGCAACGAAGCACACGAATGAAGCAAAGTGTTTACACTTGATGGCTGCGTCTACTGAGAGTCTCTTAGCAGGATCACGTCGTCGGTTTGAGTGCCGCGGGATAGTGCTATTTGTTTACCGTCGCGCGACACCTGGAATGCGAAGATCAGGCCAGTATTGAAGCGGGTCAATTGCCTGGCAGCTCCGCCCTCAATGGGCAAGCTCCAAATGTTATCGGCATTCTCGCGCGTATCTGCGTAGACGATTGAGCGACTGTCGGCTGTCCATCCAAGTCCGACATCGCGGAAGCTGGTCGCGACTTCAAGATTCTTTAACGGTGCCCCGCCGATGAACGGCACCACGGCAACCTTGTTTGTGTTGGACTGATCGTCAAAGTAACGCAGCGCCACTAGCTTGCCGTCCGGGGAAATCGCAGCCCACTGCGAATACTTATCCGACACTTGTTCGGGCGTGCCGCCCGCTACCCCAACGCGCCAAAACGTCGCTTTCCCTTGCCTCCACGACTTAAACAAAACCCATTGTCCATCCGGCGAACACTCTGGTTGCGAGTCGAGTTCAGTTCCCTGCGTTAGTTGATTCTGTTCCCCGCTCGTCAGATCCAGTTTCCAAATATTAAAATTGCCCGAACGATTTGAACTGAAAACGACGAAACGTCCATCCGCTGAGACACATCCCAGCCCCTCGGTATATACGTCGCCAGTCACCTGCTTGTTTGCACTACCGTCGGTGTTGATGCTCCACACATCTGATTGCTCGCCGGATGGCGCGGTGTAAAGAATTCTTCCGTCACCGGTCCAGGCGAGACTGTCGCCGTCATACTTTCCGCTCGTAATCTGTTTCGCCTTACTCAGATCCTCACCCGGAGTGACCACCCAAAGCTGCGCGGACTTCTCGGCCTGCACGGTCACCAATGTCCTGGAGTCAGCGGTTAGGCCAAGACTACTCGTGCCGTAGGCATTGAGATCGTTGGTTACCCTCCGCACTTCCCCGCCAGGGTATGACACGTACCACAACTGCGTACCGGTAGAAATCAACTCCGGAACGGCAGCGACCAGCAAACCGCTGCTGTCGCCCAACCAGAGAACACGAGACACGGATACCCAATTTTGAGGGGTGATCGTTTTTTCCGGTCCGCCTTCAGCAGGTACCGACACGATCGTCGCGGAAAGGCTGCCGCTGTATGCGCCGGCGCCGCAGGCTATGGTTTTCCCGTCAGGCGACCAGGTCGGTCCCCCCACAAACGAAAAGTACGCGGGCAGTTTTCTTGAGGCTATCTTACGCTCTCCGGTACCGTCGCTGTTTGCAACAAATAGATTGGATTCCGAAGACGATGGTCTGACGAAGGCGAGTTGCTTACCGTCAGGAGACAGAGTTACCGGGCTGGTGACGCCGGCCATTATTCGTCGCGGTGATCCTCCGAGAACAGGCACCTGGAAAAGTGTACCCAGCGGATTGTCGAAGACGGAGTAGTAGACAAACTCGCCATCTCGTGAGAAGGCCGTGGGCCCGATCTTACTTTCCGAGTCGGGCACAATTTTCACCAGACTACCCGTCGACACTTGTCGCACCCAAAGGCTGTCTTTGCCCGACTCCGTAGTTCTAAAAACCACGTATTTGCCGTCCGGAGAAATCGAAGTGTAGCCCTTGATGGCGGCGTTGCCGATTTTACCGCCCGTAGTCAATCGAGTGATTTTCACATTGCGAAACGGCGCCGTCCTGGGAGTAGTCGAGGATTTCCACCAGATTATGGCTGCGACGCCGGCGATCAAAATCAACCCAACTGCCAGGGCCAGTCCACGTTTGTGTTTCTTGACTTCACCCAGGATGATCTCCGAACTCGACATCGTACTTACGGCAGACACGTTAACAGTACTGCTCTGACTTCCGATCGTCGCCGTGGTCGACACCTGCGAGCGGGACGCGTCTCCCATTTGGCTTTCTATCTGGCTTCGGGAGGAAGGCGGGATAGTGCTGTCAAACTGTGTATCGCCCTCCATTTCGCGGCGCAGTTCTTTCAATTCCAACGCCACATCCTGGATCGATTGATATCTCTCGTCGGGATCCTTCTGCAGACAGCGGCGAATTACTCGTTGCAACTCCGGTGAAGCTGTGGGGTTGAAATCTTTCACCAGGGGCGCCGGTTCGTAGACGATTCTGTATAACGATTGCACGTTAGACTCGCCCTGGAACGGTCTATTGCGGGTCACTGCTTCAAAGAGCATGCAGCCAAAAGAAAAGATGTCCGAACGATGATCTATCTGGCCGGTCTTTCCCTGAGCTTGCTCAGGAGACATGTAGCCAACTGTCCCCAGCAGTCTGCCCGGTATGGAGTGTGGTTCAAGCGCGACGGTTGCGGCGTCGCTGATCGTGCCTCCGTCCGGACCCGGCGTGGGAATCTCGACGAGTTTGGCTAAGCCAAAATCCAGAATCTTTGCATAACCATCGCGGGTGATCATGATGTTATCCGGCTTCAGATCGCGATGGACAATCCCGGCCGCATGAGCTTTGGCCAAACCACTGGCGACTTGTTGCAAATACTTGAGCAGCTTTCTTAACTCTGTCTGTTCGTAGTGTATTTTCTCGCGCAGAGTTCTCCCTTCCACATACTCCATCGCGATAAAATTCAAACCATCGTGTTCGCTAATCTCGTAGACGTGGGCCACGTTCGGATGGTTGAGAGCAGCCGCGGCCTTCGCCTCCTGCACAAAACGAAGCATGCGCTCGCGACTGGATGCCAGCTCAGCGGGCAAAATTTTCAAGGCAACGTTGCGATCAAGCTTAAGGTCCTTCGCCAGGTAGACTTCCCCCATCCCGCCCTTGCCAAGCTGGGACAGAATCTCGTAGCGACCAAACTTTGTGCCGGCTTCGAGTGGCATTCCGTCTAGTTGTCAGCCGTTTTCTTTTCCACGTCCTTTTCCTTTTTCGGCACGACCGGGCTGGCGAAGTCAGGAAGCGGATCGTTCCAAAGATAGTGATTGAACCACCCCAGATTGTGGCTCATCACGGCGCGCATAGCTTTAGGCTTGGTTATCGGATGCCCGAAGCCCTTGTAGACGATCATCTCCACGCGCACGCCCTTGTCTTCCAACGCTTGCCGCAACTCGTAAGCATTGGCGATGGGCACGCGGCGGTCGAGTTCGCCGTGCTGAATCAAAGTCGGTGTACGCGCGTTTTTGATGTAAGAGATCGGCGACGTCTTCTGGTAAATTTCGGGATCGTCCATTGGGTTCTTACCGAGATAGTTAATGGTAAACGGCGTGATGTCGGTGTTGTAGTAATAAGTAGCCCAGTCGGAAATACCCGCACCAACCGAAATGGCGACGAAGCGATCCGACGACGCAGTCAGAAAAGCAGAAATGTAACCACCCTGGCTCCAACCCATGCATGCGACCTTATCTTTGTCGACCCAACCTTTGCTGATTAGATAATCCACCCCCGACAACACGTCCCAGGCATCTCCAACCCCGAGATTGCGCAGGTTAAGCGTACGAAACTTCTCGCCGTAGCCGGCGCTGCCGCGATAATTCACCTTGAGCACCAGCGCGCCGCGTGCGGCCCAGATGTCAGACGGATAATAGCGAGCATCCGGCGTTAGCAATGCGGGACGATCGATGCCAGTCGGACCGCCGTGAATTACGCAGAGTAGCGGATATTTTTTTGCGGGATCAAAGTCAGCGGGCTTAATCAACACGCCTTCGATCGTGGTTCCATCAGTGCTCTTCCATGACACAACCTCTCGCGTGCCCAATAGCAGCGGCTTCGTTTGTTCGGTCATGTTCGTCAAAGAGCGGGGCGAGAATTTTTGTGCGTCAGAGATGAAGACTTCATTTAGAGAGGTAGGAGACGCGGCAGTGAATGCCAACTGCCGTCCATCTCGTGCGAAAGAAAACGAACCGGCCATCAAGCTATCCGGACCGGATACGCGCGTAACCTTGCCGCTCGTGGGATCTACTCGGAATAGTTGCGATGCAGTCTTTTGTTGTCCCGTGAAATAGATGCCATCCGGACGCCAGTCGAGCAGGTTGGGGTTCTCATCAAAGCCGTCGGTGATAGAACGCGGGGTGCCGCCCGCCGCCGGCACTACAGCCAGACGAGAGTTGCTGGCGAAGAAGACTGTGTTTCCCATGGTTGATGAAAAGACGATCTGTTTGTCGTCGGGCGACCAGCGAGGACCACTATCTGGCCCGAGCTGTGACACTAATTTTGTGACTGCGTCGTCTGCAAGGTTAAGCAAATAGACGTCGGAGGTAACGCCCTGAATAAGATCCGGATTGAGAGTAGCGCTGAACGCGATCTTCGATCCGTCGTGCGACCAGGAAAAGGCATCGACGCTGAAGTCTTTCTTTTTTGTTCGCTGCTTTCCAACTAGTGGGGCCTTCATCGCTTCGCCGACGTCAAACGTCCATAGGTACGCAAAGTTGTAGTCCCGGCGCACAACTTCGTAATCGCCAAGATAGTCTTTACGATCTTTCGAAAGCTGGGGCACGGGCTCAGTAGCGGTATAAGCGATGCTTCGTCCATCTTCCGACCACGCAAAGCTGCTGATTGCGGTTTCGGATTTCGTCAGTTGCACGGCTTCGCCGCCGGCAGGATTGATCACGAAGATTTGATTCTTGTCTTCGATGCGATTACTGGTGAACGCCAACCATTCCCCGTCTGGCGACCAGCGCGGATTAGTTGAAGACTTCTCCCCGCGAGTCAGTTGCAGCGTGCGGCCTTTGCTGCCGGTTTCGGCCAGCCAAATTTGCGTTACAAACGCATCCTGTTTGAAGTCGGCATTGGTCACAGTGTAAGCAACCCAGTGACCGTCGGGTGAGATTTGCGCGCCGCCGATAGATTTGATGGTCAACAGTTCATCGATTGTCGGGACATGCCGACCCGAGTCGGCTAACGCGCTTGTGCCAGCGACGGCGACGGCGATCGTCATACAAAGAATTAGACCGACACTAATATTTGCGGCTGGTCCTTTGATCATCGGATGGCTTCCCCCAGCAAGTTGATAATTCAAGACAGATAATCTCAGGGTCGGGAAGGCGGGCTTGCCCCCGATCTTCTTGAGTGGCATTCAAAGCGGGCGGGGGCAAGCCACCCTTCCCAACCTGCGAATTTGTTTAACTTGAATTTGACCTCGCATGGCCCTTTACCGCTCGTGCGGCGTCGACCTCAAAATCCCTGCGCTACTGATCCTTCCACTCCGGAATACGACCCGGGGTCCAGGGCGCGCCGGCAGCTTCCATCTGTTTCTCTAATCTAACGAGGTCGCCCTCGATCAGTTGACGCAACTGAGCCAGCGTTTGTTCAAAGTCCTGCGCTGCGGCGTTGTATTGACTGATCTGCGTCTGCGTCGGAGGAGCGGTGGACAAACGCTGCGTGGCCACTATGCCACCCACGCGTTCGCTGATCGACGGCGGCAAGTTGATATTGCGAGCGCGGAGAGCGTTATCGCCGCGCAAGGCTCGCAGAATATCGTTCGTGCGTTTATCCAGCGCCGCCGCGTCGTCAAGCAACTTATCTCCCGCTGCCGGAGTTTCGAGCAAGGCTCGACGAATAAGCGCTAACCGTGGCTTCAAAGCATTTGTGGCCTCGAGCGCTCCCTGGACGGCGCGCTGCAACCTCGCGGCCTTTTGCTGAAATTCAACCAGCGCGGCGCGATCGCCTGACGCCATGCCTTCCTGACCAGGCACGATAATATTGAAATCCTGTGGCGCCGACAGCGGCGTCATAACACCATCAACTCTTTTTGCAATGGAGACTTTGTAGGCGCCGGGCATTACGAGTGGCCCACCCGGCCCATCGTCAAAAGGATTCTCGTTTTCCGGGGTTGGCGGTGGCGGCAATGACGTAGGCGGATAACGCAGATCCCAGGTAACGCGTTGCATACCCGCCGTCACCGGTCCGCTCAAACGCCTGACTACGCGCCCGCTTGAATCCGTCACCGTGAAGATAATCGCCGGCGCTTCTTCTTCCTCCTCGGCGCTAAGGTCAGCCAAACGCGGCAGCGTCATCGGAGTGTTTTTCTTCGCCGCTTCCTTCTCTGCGTCCTGTCGCTTTGCTTTTTTAGTTTTCAGTTCGTCCTTCAGGTAGTAGCTGAAGGTTGCGCCGAAGGGAGGGTTCTCGGCGGTGAAAAATGATTCGCCCTGGAAACTCTTTCCGCGCAAGCCAAGCGGCTGCGACTGGATGTACATCAAGGCATCTTTCACAGGAAAGAGTTGGGCTTCCTGCTTGAGCATCTCCGGCCTCAGCTGCCGCAACGGCGTGTAGTTATCCAGAATGTAAATGCCGCGACCAAAGGTGCCGACAACCAAATCGTTCTCGCGTTTCTGGATATTCAGATCTCGCACCTGAATTGTGGGCAGCCCGCCCTTGAGCTGGGTCCATTTTTGCCCGCCGTCAATGGAGAAGAACAGACCAAACTCAGTGCCAACGAAAAGCAGGTTCTGGTTAACGTGATCTTCCGCAATCGCCCAGACCGGTTGGTTCTTTGGCAGATTGCCAACGATCGAAGTCCAGGTGCGACCGGCATTAGTGCTCTTTAAGAGATACGGTTTAAAGTCTGCATTCTGCCGGTTCTCGAGTGCGGCATAGACAGTATCTGCGTCGTGATTGGAAGCAACGATCCGGCTTACGTAAGACATGTCGGCCACGCCAGGCAAGGTTTCGATCTTGCGCCAATTCTTGCCGCCGTCCTCCGTCACCTGTATCAACCCGTCATCAGTGCCGACGTAGATCAAGCCCTCCTTCTTCGGCGACTCGGCCAGCGCGGAGGCGTTCCCGAAGAAAGCGGTTGATTGATTCTTGGCGACCGCATCCATACTCCAAACTTTTCCCATCACCGGTAACTTGTCGCGATCCAAACCGCGAGAGAGTTGTCCGCTAACTACTTGCCAGGTATCCCCGCGATCGTCACTGCGAAACAGTTTATCGGCCGCGAAGTAAACCCGCGTGTGCAGATGCGGGCTGATCATCAGGGGTGAATCCCAGTTCCACCGGAGACCTTCTTCACCGCGACCGGGTTGTGGCTGAATGCCCATACGCTCGCCGGTGCGCTTATCGAAACGTACCAGCCCGCCGTTTTGAAGCGAGGCATAGATCGTATTCGGATTTTCGGGATCTACCCGGCTGTGAAAACCATCGCCGCCGTTCGTCACAAACCAATCGGAATTCACAATGCCGGAAGCGCTGCGTGTGCTCGCCGGGCCGCCAAAGCTGAAGTTGTCCTGCGTGCCGCCATAGACGTTGTAAAACGGCGCGGCGTTGTCAGTAGTTATGTCGTAGAACTGCGTGATGGACAGGTTGCTCTTGAACTCCCAGTTCGTCCCGCGGTCGTAACTTTCGTAAACACCGCCGTCACAGCCGACCAAGTAGTGGTTGTTATCTTTAGGATCGATCCAGATCTCGTGGTTGTCGACGTGCTTTGACTTCTCACCAAGTCGTCGCAGTGTTTTTCCGCCGTCATCCGAGACCATCAGGAAGACGTTCATTACGTAAATGCGATCGACATTCTGGGGATCAGCGACGATGCGCGCGTAATACATTGCGCCGGCATCGAATTCATTTCGTCTTTCCCAGCTGCCGCCACGGTCGTTTGAGCGAAAGATGCCACCTTTTCGATCGGCGGCTTCGACACTCGCATAGAGAACATTAGAATCGACGGGAGAGATTGTGAGTCCGATCCGTCCGAGATCCGTGGTAGGCAGACCGGCCTTCAACTTATTCCAGGTAGCACCAGCGTCGGTTGATTTATAGAGCGCACTCTCGGGACCACCGTTAATGAGCGTCCACATGTGACGACGGCGCTGATACGATGCAGCGTAAACCGTGCTTGGGTTTTGGGGATCGATGACAACATCTGTAACGCCCGTGTTGTCGCTTATGGAGAGAATCTTCTTCCAGGTCTTACCGCCGTCAGTTGTTTTGTAAAGGCCACGATCTCCACCCGCGCCCCAAAGCGGTCCCTGCGCGGCGACATAGACTGTTTCTGAATCCTTCGGATCGATGGCGATGCGTCCGATGTGTTCCGAAGCCTTGAGACCAACGTTTTTCCAGGTCTTGCCGCCATCATCCGAGCGGTAGACACCGTTGCCATAGGAGACACTGCGCTGGCTGTTGTTCTCGCCGGTTCCGACCCAAACTGTCAACGGATTTTTTGGATCGAGCACGATAGCGCCGATCGAGTAAGAACCTTCCTTGTCGAACACCGGAGTCCAGGTCGCGCCGCTGTTGATCGTCTTCCAGACTCCACCCGAAGCAGCGGCAACGAAATAGCGCGCGGCATTGTTTGGGTCAACCGCAAAGCCGATGACACGACCGGACGTAAACGCTGGTCCGATAGCTCGGAGTTTCAATCCATTGAAAGTCGGCGAGGACATCGGGTCAGCCGGCTTCTTTTCCTCGTCTCCCTTTTCCTCCTCGGACTTCTTCTCGTCAGCCTTTACCGGTTCCGGTGATGCTTGCTGTTTTGCCGCAGCATCCTGTCGCGCCTTCTCGACCGTGGACTTCTCCAGAGTTCTTTCCTCCTGCGCAAATGCCGCCGCCGGCAGAAGGATCAAGAGTGAAACTAAAATAAAATAAACTACGCGGCGCGCCTGTCTGAATATGAGAACGTTGGCGGGGACACAGGGAACCATAAAGGAAATAACCTCCTGGAAATACTTGGGTTGATTTGGCGATTACACTCAGAAGGCTAAGGTTTTAGCGACCTCTGGGCGTTGCAGAACGGATGTGACATCTTACCAGACGATACCAGCCGGAGGCGATGAGGTCGGTACCACCACGCGGTGGTACCGACCTCATCGTCTCTCAGTAGTGAACTTCGCTGTCAATTGATATGCTTCGCATATGCCGACTCCAGGAAAGACTCCGGATAAATCTTCGCGACTCTTCGAACGCGCGCTCGAACTGCTGCCGGGCGGCGTCAATTCGCCTGTGCGCGCCTTTCGTGGCGTAGGCGGCACGCCGCTATTTATACAAAGCGCCAGTGGGCCAACCATTACCGACGTCGATGGTCGCAGTTTCATAGACTATGTAGGTTCATGGGGGCCGATGATTCTGGGACACGCCGACCCGGAGATTGTTGCCGCGTTGGCAGCGGTCGCCGCTAACGGCACCAGTTTTGGCGCCCCTAACGAACTGGAAGTCGAGCTAGCAGAAGAAATCATCGCGGCCGTGCCTTCGATCGAGATGGTGCGCATGGTTAATAGCGGCACCGAAGCTACGATGTCCGCTATCAGGCTGGCCCGGGGCGTAACTGGACGCGACAAACTGATCAAGTTCGAAGGTTGTTATCACGGCCATGCAGACAGTCTGTTGGTAAAAGCCGGTTCGGGTGTCGCGACCCTTGGGCTGCCGGATAGCCCGGGCGTCCCGGCGTCGCTGGCGCAACACACGCTCACAGTTCCCTTCAATGATGTGCCCGCGCTCGAAGACGTTTTCAAACAACACGCAGACATAGCCGCGATAATCGTCGAGCCCGTCGTCGGAAATATGGGTTGTGTTCCACCTGCGGCGGGTTTTCTGAATACGCTTCGCGAACTAACGACAAGACACGGCGCGTTGCTGATCTTCGACGAAGTGATGACTGGATTTCGGCTGGCTCGCGGCGGTGCTCAGGAACTCTATCGCGTCACGCCGGACATTACCTGCCTCGGCAAAATAATCGGTGGCGGCTTGCCGGTGGGCGCATACGGTGGCAGCCGCGAATTGATGCGCAACCTCGCGCCGGCGGGATCGATTTACCAGGCGGGCACACTCTCAGGAAATCCGCTGGCAATGACGGCCGGGCTGCTGACGTTGCGTCGACTGAAAGACCAGAAAATCTACGAACAACTTGAAGCGCGCTCAGCGAGGCTGTGCGCGGGATTGTCGGAGGCGGCAGCAGAAGCGGGAATAAAGACGGTTACAAATAGAGTCGGTTCCATGTGGACTGGTTTTTTCACCGATGCGCCGGTCACCAATTGGGAAACTGCGAACAAGAGCAGTCGGGATTTCTACGGCAGGTTTTTTCACGCCATGCTTGCTGCAGGGGTTTATCTGGCGCCTTCACAATTCGAAGCCGCGTTTGTCAGCATCGCTCATAACGACTCGATCATCGACCAAACAATCGAAGCCGCCCAGAAAGCCTTTCAAGCTTTAGGACAATAGTGTGGTGGGTAATCTCTGGATCTGGAAGGGGGCTTGCCCCCGCCACAAGCAGCGGGGGCAAGCCCGCCTTCCTGACTGAGCACTCCTAATCTCGACGCTATTGCTTAATGTTGATTCGGTTAGAGCGGAAGTTCAATCACGAATCGAGTGCCTTCGCCAGGCTTACTGGCAACGTTAATCGTCCCGTCGTGTTGCTCAACGATTTGTTTCACAATGGCAAGGCCTAACCCGGTGCCGCGCTTCTTGGTTGAGAAGAACGGTTCAAAAATGCGATCGACCGTCGTCTTGTCCATTCCGCTTCCCTGATCCGCAATCGTGACACGCGCTCGCCTCTTTACCACCCGACCCTCATTATCATCATCTTCGTCAGCTCTGACCTTAATCACTTCAGTGGAGATGACGACGGCCGCGCGTTTTGGACTGGCCTCAATCGCGTTAGCAATTATGTTAACGAAGACCTGGCTTAACTGATCAAAGTCCCAATGACCTACCAGGTTCTCGTCCACTAGTCTCGTTTCGATCGGCGTTTCCTTCTCGTTGATCTTGTCCGCCACCAGATCAAGACTGTGATTGACCAGCTCATTAAGATCGACATTCGCCTGTTCAAGGGCTTTTCGCCGGGAGAACTGCGCCACATCAACTACCAGTTTGCTCAAGTGTTTGATTCCCCGCTCGACCAGCTCAATCGTGCGTAAGCCTTCGTCGTCGCTGACGCTGTCCCGCAACATGGAAACACCCAGCCGTATGCTGCCGAGCGGATTTCTAATTTCATGCGCGACCTGCGCGGTAGCCTGGCCCACAGCCGCCAGCGACTCCTGTCGCCGCAAACCGCGCTCAGCTTCAGCAGCCTCCGTGACATCAACCAGCGTCAGGATCTGCCCGCGCGCACCATTGATCGCCAGCGGTGACGAATAAACATCAAAGGTCCGCTCCTGCTCGCGATCCTCATCAGCTGGACAATCCCAACGCCCGCGATAAGAGGCACGATCTACCCGCGACGAAGTTGCCGCTTCCAGCATCTTCAGGGAAATGTCAGACGCGAATTTCTCGTAGATCGAAGCTCCAATCGTTGCGCGCGGAAAGATGCGGAAGAAAGCCGCATTAGCACTGCGAATGCGATCGTCCTCGTCAATGGCGGCGACGGCACTCACCATGCCTTCAAGTAATTGACTGGTGAAGTTGCGTTCGCGCCGGGCCTCTTCCACGCTCCTCCGCATCTGGCCAAAGCGACGTTGAATTTCCCAGATCGTTCCCGCCGCTACCAGCGCGCCGAATATCAGTGCGATTACGCTCCAGGTGCGAATCGATCGTGAAGCTGCCTGCGCGATCAGGTCGCTCTTCTGAGAAACCTCGATTTGTTGTTGGTTTGAAAGTTCCAACAACCGGTTGACTTCTTTGTCGACAACGTCAAACTTTCCGAACCCCTCGAGCGAATAGTTGCGAAGATCTTCTGTGGTCTCTACGTAGGCGATGAGGTCGTTGCGAAACTTGTTCAAGACTGGATCGGCGGCGAGTGACGGTCGTTCAAGATCGCGCAGCAACTGTTTCAATTCACTCCGTGCAGCGTTGAGACGGATTTCGAAAGGAGGTTGCAGTTCGCGGCGCGCGTCTGCTTGTGCTCGCAAGCGCGCTTCGTTGTCAAGCTTAGTTACCGCAAGACGAAGCTTGAGTAGCAGACTCAATCTGGCCGCATGTTGCTGTTCCAAATCCAGGACCGCACTCCCTACTTCGTCCATCCGGTTGATGCTTTTATACCCAATCAAGCCAATCAATATGAGTAGTGATAGGAAACCAATAATTAGAGGAATGATGGCGGGCGAGAGCTCGCGCGTCCAAACACTTCTCGCGCGCGCCATAGACTCAGACATAGGAATATTGAGAGAAGCCGGTTCCGTGCGGCGATAGACAGTCCTGGACGGCTCGGGTTTGATCGGATCAGCCGTTGGCAACGACTGAGTCTCGTCCCTTACGTCATTCGCGCCGCGCCTGCCGGCACCGTCGCCGTTGCTTTTTTCTTTCTCTGCCATTTCCTATCGACTCAGGATGCAGTTGAAAAACTACCAGCGAGACTCTTTGGGTATTCGTGTCTTGTTATGGTTTTGCATCCATCCAGTTGTCGGCAATGCCGACGTCTACGATCAAAGGTACATCCAAACTAACCGCCGCTTCCATCTCGCGCTTCAGTACCTCTGCAACATGTTCGGCTGAAGCGGCTGGTGTTTCAACCAGCAATTCGTCGTGCACCTGCATCAGAAGTTGTGCATCGAGTCCCTCACGCTTGAACTCTTCATCAACTTTTAGCATTGCAATCTTCACTATGTCGCTGGCCGTACCCTGAATCGGCATGTTGATGGCTTCGCGCTCGGCGGCCTTGCGAATGTTGGCATTGCGATCGCTGATACCGGGCAGCGGCCGAATGCGCCCATAAATCGAGCGGACATAGCCATGCTCGCGTGCTCTTAAGGGCACCTCTTCCATGTAGCGCCGCACGCCTTTATAGGTGTTGTAGTAGTCTTCGATGACTTTCTTCGCCTCGGGCCGCGATATGCCCACGCGCTGCGACAAGCCCCAGGGCTCAATCGCGTAAGCGATAGCGAAGTTGACTATCTTAGCGAAGCGTCGCGCCTCTTTTAATTCTTCATCAGTCCTGGCGCCAAAAACCAGGCGCGCGGTACGGGCATGAATGTCTTCGCCGTTTTGGAATGCTTCAAGCATGACCGGATCCTGCGTGATGTGCGCGAGCAGGCGCAGCTCAAGTTGCGAGTAGTCTGCCGAGATAATCTTGTTTCCCTTTTCCGCAACGAACGATCGTCTGATCCGGCGACCCAGCTCGGTGCGAATGGGAATGTTTTGCAGGTTCGGATCGCTGGACGAAAGCCTGCCCGTTGCCGCCACGGTCTGATTGAGCAGACAGTGAATCCTACCGTCGGCCGCAATCTGATGCGGCAACGCGTCGGTGTAAACGCTCTTTAGTTTATCAAGCTCGCGGTAATCTATGATCATCCGCGGCAGCTCATGGGTTTGCGCCAGTTCCTCGAGCACCGCTTTGCTGGTCGAGACACGGCCAGTCGAAGTTTTACGGCCCGAAGTCATCTCTAACTCCGAAAGCACTTCGCCAACCTGCTTCGGAGAGCCAATGTTGAATTCCCGGCCGGCAAGTTCATAGATCTTCACCGTCAACTTCCTGAGCTCCAGGCCAAGATAGTTTGAAAGCTCTGACAGCGTAGCGCGGTCGAGTTTCAAACCCGCCTGCTCCATTCGATAAAGCAAAGGCGCCAGCGGCAGTTCCATCTCGCTGTAGATCGTTTCAAGTTTCTTCTCGAGGATGCGTTGATGAAGGACCTTAGCGGTGCGCGCCGTGAGGTCTGCGTTGCCGGCGGTTTCCCACTGCATGTCCGACCAACCGCTCGCGGGCTTGTCAACCCGCTCAACGTTGACCGCTTCGCGCGCGAGATCGTGAAGCTCATACTTGCTGCGATTAGGATCGATGAGGTAGGCGGCCAGTAGCGTGTCGTCTTTAACGCCTTCAAGGTTTATGTCGAGTTTGGCCAGTAAGCTGATGGCTCGTTTCAAATCGTGTACAGATTTTTCAATCAAGCCATTTGACAGGACCTCTCGCAGGGCGGCGAGCGCAGCGTCACGTCCTTCGGCAAACTTATTTAGATCGACGAAGTCAGAACTGCCTTCAACAATCGAAAATGCAATACCATCGGCAAGTTCATAATCGATCGCGCACTGCTGATCGAGTTGCAGTTCGGCATTGTCTGATTTATCTAATTGGTCAGAGAGGCGGCTCGGTGGCGCGGAATCTGCGATCGCTATTCCGACGGTCTCAGCATCCCAAAGACTCTTGATCAAACTGTCGAGGGCAGCGCGCGAATCAACGATTCGATAGTTGAGCTTGTCCCCGACCCCTGGCGGGATAGCGGTCGCCGCATCGGCGAACTCACGCGTCAGCGCGGAAAACTCGAGTTCCTTAAACAACTCGTAGGCGGCAGCACGATCCGGCGGTCTGGCTTTGACCTGATTGAGATCCAGATCCACCTCAAGGTCAAGCCTGATTCGCGCAAGCTCGCGCGATTGACGAATCAGGTCGGCGTTGTCGCGCAACGATTCACGGTAAGTTTTGTGTTTGACTTCCTCCCAACGATTCAGCGCCTCTTCAATCGAACCAAACTGCGTAATTACCTGCACCGCGCCTTTTGCTCCAATACCCGGCGCGCCCGGTATGTTGTCGATTGAGTCTCCCATCAGGCCCAACAGATCAACCACTTTCTTAGCGGGCACGCCAAACTTTTTCTCGACCCAGGCCTCGTCGCAAAACTCAATTGGCGGGACATACTCCTTGCGCTTTACGACTTGAGAATTAGTACGCATGCAAACGACGTAAGGGTCGGAAACCAGTTGGCACATATCCTTGTCGTTCGACACAATCACTGCCTGGAGTTTCTGGGCGGCGATCTTTTTCGCCAAGGTGCCAATCACATCATCCGCTTCAAAACCCGGCGCGTTGATTACCGGAATGTTGAAGGCCTCGCAGAGCCGGAAGATGTAGGGGAGCTGCGAGGCCAGGTCCTCCGGCATCGCTAAACGATTAGCTTTGTAGCCGGCAAACGTCTCGTGACGAAACGTCTTCTCCTTCGACTCGAAAATTGCGGCTATGTAGTTTGGCTTCTCATCCTGAAGCAATTTGCGCAACATGTTGGTGAAGATATAAACGGCCTGCGTCACTTGCCCGCTGGAGGTTGCGAGTGGCGCTACGCGATTTGCCATTGGCGCAAAAAACGCGCGAAAGATGTGCGACATCGAATCGATTAGAAAAACACGTTCGACCGGTTTGTCGTCGGGAGAAGCTTGCTTAGTTGGCATGTGTTTCGATGATAGAGAGGCGTTTTAGGAGTGTCAATGAAGCTCTAAAGGATTGTGGTATTTGCCTATTACGCGACGATTCAAACTCAAGCGAACTGCTGGGACCGCGGGCGTCCCGCCCGCAATGAGCGCGAAGCGCGAACAAGCTTTGTTTTACTGATTGGTAGTTTTTTGAATCAGGCACTTTAGGTATTGAACGAAGATTGAGTTAGCAAAAGCTGGTTCGCGCTTCGCGCTCATTGCGGGCGGGACGCCCGCGGTCCCAGCAGTTCGCTTGAACAGAATCCGTGGGACCGGTTAGCTCCCTGGGTCGTTTGTGGTATTCGCTCCAATGAATCCCGACGGATTGTGGCATGAACGACCAGTTGAGGTTTCGAAGTCTCTCTATTACACCGTCCGCGAAGCGGCATGATCCTTGCCCGAGAATTGAGCGTTATTACAGCCTATCGGCAGCTCGCGCGAGGCCCGACAAAGTTGATCAAACAAACTACGCTTGGTTCCCACGTCGAAACAAACGGGATCGGATTGCATACCGCAGTGCCGGTGAATGTGCGCCTGACGCCGGCGCCACCCGACATTGGCTATGTTTTTCGTCGCACGGACCTTGGCGGTTTTGAGATTCCGGCGACGGTCGAATCCGTGGCCCACTGCGGTTATGCAACGACGTTGATGCGCACCGGTGTGATGCTTTCAACAGTTGAGCATCTGTTGTCGGCATTGCGCGGCCTCGGCGTGGACAATGTTTACATTGATGTCGATAACCTCGAGATCCCGATTCTTGACGGCTCGGCGGAAGTCTTTGCGGAGATGATTGAGAGCGCGGGTATTGTCAGCCAGCCATTGGCGCGGCGGGCCTTGCTGGTGCGCGAGAAGGTGTCCTTCGAACAAGGGAACAGGCGCATTAGTGTGGAGCCGGGCGACCACTATCAGATCGACTGCCTGATAGACTTCCCTCACCCGATGATAGGCGTGCAACAGTTTTCTATCGACTTAAACAACGGCGCTTTCAGCCGCGAGATCGCAGCCGCGCGCACCTTTGGCTTCACCGATGAGATCGAGGCGCTGCGTCGGGCAAACCTGATTCGCGGTGGCTCGCTGGATAATGCCATAGTGCTGACGCCGGACGGCATGTTGAATAAAACCGGCTTGAGATTTCGCGACGAGTTTGTGCGCCACAAAATTCTGGACATCATCGGTGATTTGGCGCTGTTGGGTATGCCGATTCTGGGTAAGGTGGTGGCGGAGCGTAGCGGTCACATAATGCATGCGGGGTTAATGTCTAAACTGCTGCGGGTGCGTTCGGCGTGGGATATCGTCAATGTGCCTCAACAAGTCGAAGTCGCAGGTCTCAAGTCCCAAGTCCCAAGTCTGCTTTCCGCGACGTAAGGAAACGTCCCAAGTCCGCAAGTCCCATGTCCTAAGTCTGTTTTGCATGACTGGTTTACTTTGCGTTGGGACTTGAGATTTTTTTACAGCCCGCTTCTCACAATATCGTGCAGGCGAATTAGTCCTACGCAAACTCGATCACCATCGACAACCGGCAATACCGAAATCTGCGACGGCCGGTCCTCCATCAAGCGTAATGCGTCATAGGCAAGCAACCCCGGCCTGGCCACGGCTGGATTGTGGGTCATGAGTTCATCCGCACGCAGGTTTGCTAGCGAGCCGGGGTCGCTCTTTTGAATAGCCCGGCGGAGATCCCCATCAGTAATAATTCCCGCCAGACGTCCCGCATCATCGACAACACTCACGGCGCCGAGGCCTCCGGCGCTGATTCCCTTCACCGCGTCGACCCACGCAGCTCCCAAAGCAATTGTCGGATTATCCGCGCCGCTGTGCATTAGATCCGCGACCGTTAATGTCAAACGTTTTCCCAGCTGGCCGGCGGGATGGTTGACAGCAAAGTCATCAGGCGTGAGACCCTTAACCTGCATCAGCGTCATCGCCAGCGCGTCGCCAAGAGCCAGAGCCACAGTGGTGCTGGTGGTGGGCGCCAGATTGAGCGGGCATGCTTCCTGATCCACAGAGCCATCGATAACGGCATCAGCGCGGCGGGCGAGCGTAGAGTTAAGGTTTCCTACCAGGGCGATGATAGACACCTGCCGCCGCTTCAAATACGGCAGCATTTCGATTATTTCATCCGTCTCGCCGCTATTGCTCAGGATCATGACGGCATCTTCCGCGTTAATAATGCCGATGCCTCCATGCAGCGCGTCGGAAGGATGGAGATAAAGGGCGCCCGTGCCCGTGCTGGTCATGGTTGCGGCAATTTTCTGCGCAATTATTCCAGACTTTCCCACTCCCAGAATCACGATTTTGCCTTTGCAGGCGGCGAGCAGCTGCACGACTCGCTCGATTTCGTCGCGCTGCAAACGTCCGGCCGTCTCAGCAATCGCTTCCGATTCAAGACGCAGAAAGCCCTGAACTTCGGCAAAATAGTTTTTGTCAGTCATTCGCTACCTTTGATATACGACCACCCGCGGCTTTTGCAAGTCTATTCCGGTCATCACGAAGTTTACGGGCTTGAAAGACCGCAGTCTCACACACCCGGGAGCGTCAGCCAAACGCGCTCGATTTCAGATTCATTTCAGATGATATTCAGATAGACAACCTGCCTTCGCTCGGCTATAGTGCGCATTCCTCCAATGCAAATTAGCTGATTCTCTATAGTTAGGAATCCGAAAATGGGCTTGCTGAATTTTCTGCCACGTGAAGAGCAGTACTTCGATCTCTTCATTCAAATGACGCTCTACATCTCCTCGGCGGCGCGTGAACTCAAGGAGATGCTGGCGGATAAGAACCACGATTACGCCGAATACGCACAACGCATCAAAGGGCTCGAGCATGCTTGCGACGAGTTGACGCATAACGTTTCGACGCGACTGAACAAGTCGTTTATTACGCCCTTCGATCGCGAGGACATCTACACGATGTCTACCGCGCTCGACGATATCGTCGACCTGATCGACGATGCCGCACGCGCGATCATCATCTTCGACGTTCATGAGATTACCGACTACGCCCGCGCTTTCTCCGACGTGATCGTACGTATGGCCGAGCAGCTACAGGCGATCGTGGCGACATTGCAAAAGCCTAAAAACGTAACGCAAAGACTGGTTGAGATTCACCGCCTGGAAAACGAGGGCGACGACCTGTATCACGCGGCGATTGCCGAGCTCTTTCATGATTCACACGATGCCCTGACCGTGTTGAAGTGGAAAGAAGTTTACGAAAAGCTCGAGGCTGCAGTCGACCGCTGTGAAAATGTCGCCAATATTATCGAAAGCGTGATTATCAAACACACGTAAAGAACAGTGATGGGTGATGAGTCATGAGTGATGAGTAACCAAGACACGGACTAGTTCCAGTCAGTTCGGTTCGTTACTCCAACTCATCACTCATAACTCATCACTCATCACTTACATATGACCGCCACCTTTGTCTTCGTTCTGATTCTCGTCGCCCTCGCACTCGTTTTCGATTACATCAACGGTTTTCACGACGCCGCCAATTCTATTGCCACGGTGGTTTCCACACGGGTGTTGTCGCCCGGGTTGGCCGTTCTCTGGGCGGCTTTCTTTAACTTCATCGCCTTCGCTGTTTTCGGAACTCGCGTCGCAAAAGCGATCGGTGACGGTGTGCGCATGGACTTGATCAGCGCCGACCTGCGGCTCTACGTGCTCATGTCCGCACTCCTGGGAGCCATCATATGGAACTTGATCACCTGGTATCTCGGACTGCCGACGTCTAGTTCACACGCATTGTTGGGCGGATACGCCGGCGCCGGTATCGCTGCTTTTGGCACTTATCACGGGTTGCTCAAAACCGAGGTGTGGATACGCACGATCACATTTATTGTTTTGTCGCCGCTAATTGGGCTGTTGCTGGGATTTTCTTTAATGGTGGCAGTGCATTGGATATTCCGGCGGGCCACGCCGAAGACAGTCGATAAATTCTTCCGCAAGGGCCAACTCTTTTCAGCCGCCGCCTTCTCGCTTGGTCATGGGGGAAACGACGCGCAAAAGACGATGGGCATAATCACCTCGGTGCTGGCCGCCGGAGGGATTCTGGCTTACGGCGACAAGGGAACCATTCCTCCAATTCCTATCTGGGTGGTGCTCACTGCGCACGCGGCGATTGCCCTCGGCACGCTCTCCGGAGGCTGGCGCATTGTCCACACGATGGGTTCAAAAATAACGAAGTTGCGGCCCATTGGCGGTTTTTGCGCCGAGACCGGAGCAGCGATCACGCTTGCTTACGTAACGCTGACCGGCACGCCCGTTTCAACCACGCATACGATAACCGGCGCTATCGTTGGGGTCGGGGCCACGCGCCGTCTGTCTGCGGTCAAGTGGGGTGTGGCCGGACGAATCGTGTGGGCCTGGGTACTCACCATCCCGGCCGCGGGCTTGATCGCCGCACTGTCTTTCTGGATCGTTCGCGTGATCCTTCACCTCTCTTCGTAAAGAAGGTATCCGCAGATTACACAGATTCAAAAACACTTCGACAAAATCTTTGAGGTTTGAAATCTGGGTAATCTACGGATACGTTCCTGTGCAATTTGTGCCAGGTAGAACACTGCTCGAGGCTGTGTTATCTTCAGGTAAACCAGTACTGCCCGCGTAGCTCAGTGGATTAGAGCGTTCGCCTCCGGAGCGAAAGGTCGCAGGTTCGACCCCTGCCGCGGGTACCAAACACCTTTCCGAAATTATCCTAACGCCTACGGACCTTAAAGTTTTTCCCTTAAAGTTTTTCTGAGTCAGCTGAGTCTGCAAGCACTTCGTCGTGCTGATCCGAGTGGAACTCGACACTCGCGATTCCTTGTCGAGGTACGTTACCTGGCGTGAAGGACTTATAGAGAGCAAAGCCTACGCACGCACCCAGCGTATTCAGAATTACGTCATCAATATCAACCGCTCGCGGATTCCCGAAAAAACGCAACAGGAATTGAATCGACTCAACACTTAAGGACAACAGTAGCGCAAACAAGAGCACGCGCTTCAACTTCAGGAATCGATTGCTGACGAGCGGCAACAAAATGCCCAAAGGCACAAAGAGGGCTAGGTTGCCGAGCGTGTTTCGCAAACAGAACGTCGTTATGTGTGGATGCTGGTTCGGATCCTGCAGAAAGCAGGTGAACGAATACCCAAGCGGTATTACGTTTATGTGATAAGAATGAGGATTTCTAAAACCGGAGAGGTGAGTGGGAACGATGGTAAAGGCAAAGATGACGCCGATGTAGAGCACGAGCGTTGCGACGAGCAGCTTCGTTTTGTTGGAGGTAGCCAAGCATCAAGAGAATACAGTAGGAAGCAGAGAGAGACTACGGAACAAGAGGAAAGGCGATTTTCCATTTGTCATTTGACATTTGTCATTTGTCATTGGAATCCAAGCTTGAGCGGGCAGGTCGGTGGATGCTTCCGGCATTAGATGACAGTCTTCGAGTTCACCTCCTTAAATGACAAATGAAAAATGTCAAATGACAAATGGAAAATCGGTTTCTGCTATTCGCTCGCTGCAAGGCCTTGCCGTTACCGCAGTCGCATCGCCGGGTCGCCAAACAGTGTCCAGGTGCGGCGCACGTCGCGATCGCTTGTAACTGCCTTAGCGGTGCGGGCCGCCTCGCCAAGTGCTACTGGCTGCGCTCCGAAGAGGAGCCGGTAAAACTCCTGATCGATAGCGTTTTGTCCAGTAGGTTCTGTCATCGTAGTCGAGGCCCAAACCGCCACTGCTCCTCCCGGGGCCTTCAGTAAAGCCTCCGATAAACTATCGTTGTAGGCATCCTGAAAGTAGCCATTGAAGCAGGTCATCATGGTGAACACTGACAAGCGATTCGTATTCGTCAGAGCGGGCGCATCAAGACTCGTCAGCAGCGAGCCGCCTGTCCAAACACCATTCGATCCGTGGCCCACGAAGTTCGTCACGCGCGGCCCCTGGTTAATGGCGCTGATGACCTGATCGTGAATGGCCGCATCGTCCGCACTGCGGCGGTTGATCGTCTTGACGGTCATCCGCCGGGGCAAAAAACTCTTCAAGGCACTGCTCTGTCCTTCAAAGCCTGTATCGGCTACCAGCAACGCGCCGCGTGATGGATCCGGCGGCGCACTTTCGTAGTCCAACACTTTCGCGACCAGCGCGTTCATGTCCGCGGCAGTCCTCACCGGCAAGCGTCCGAGAGCAATGTCGGCTATACCATCGTCATTGAAGTCGGCCAGCCAATCGTCACTCGCCGCTTCCATCAGGTTTGTATCGACTAGTTTCGTCGGCACAAGATCGTTTAGACCCTGGCCAAGATAGTTCTTCGGATCGTAACTGGCATCGCCCGCCAGCAACGCATAATGCGGCTTTCGCGTCCAGGTATTCAGCGCGCGCGCCAGATAATCGTGAATAGCCTGCGGCGAATGCCGGCCGAAGGTAAACTCATCGTAGAGGTCTTCGACGTCAACGACTTGAACGGCCAGCCCGCGATTGCGCCGGAGGGCGGCCAGGGGTTGAACCGCCGCCTTCAGCCTGCCGTTCACGACAACTACATAATCCGCACCTGCAGTTTGCGACGCCCAGACAGATGGCTGGTTCTGTTTCACAACGTCGGCGCACGAGAAGGAACTATCAGCAAACACGAGCAGCTTATGCACCTGACGGAAGGTCGCGCCCTCAACCTGCAGGTCTACAGAATAAGTGCCACCGGTCTCGCTGTTCACTTTCGCTGTTTGGGTGATCTCGATTACATCATCGGGTCTGGTGATGTCAACGACTCGAATGTTATTGCTGGTAAAGCCGGTAACTCGCCTAGTCGACCCGTTATCGATACTCATCACGAGTGCGTTCTCATCTGCGGCGAAGCTATGCGCATACGTTAGCCGAACGGTGTCAACCAGGCTTACATCCAAGGCATCCGCGGCGTTGCCGAGCGAAGTAAACTCAACAGTGTTATCGCCGTTGTGCAAGGCGGTCGCCGGAACTGCAAAGGTTTCCATCGCATGATCGGTATCGGCAAAGCCCAAGGTCCCCAGATCCATGCCGTTGAAGACAACGCGCACCAGGTGGTTCTGGTTCGTTACGCCCTGCAACGAAACTTCCAGCTGCGCCGGCGTGCCGGCGGCAACCGACGCAGCGTCAAGATTTCTGATGGGCAGCGTAGATGTTACTGGCGTGTTAGTAATGACCTGGCCGAAGAAATTTTCCACGTCTCCATTGCGCAAGCCGGAGAAGTAGATGATTCGCTCGCGGCGCTCGACCGTGAATTCAAAGCCGGTTGGCCCTGAAGGCGTACTCAGAGGCGGTGGATTGCGATAGACGAGATCGCGAATGCGCGTGCCAAAGTTTTGCGGCTCAACCACCAGGTAGTAGGTTTGCGCTTCGTCAGTGGGTGACTCAACGCCCTGGCCAAAGAACTCAATATAGTCAGACGATGTCAGGTGCACTTGGTCGCCCGACTGCTTGATGGGCACACTGCGCCCGTTCGCATATAGCTGTAGCTGCTGCGCGTTTACGTTCGGATCGAGACCGGCCGCCAACAGCTCCGGCTGCGTAATGCGATACCAGCCTGCCTTGGTGACGGCGATCTTGACGCCGGGCCGAGCTTCGATCTGTTGTTGTAGGGCGATGGCCTCGGTATCAGACACCAGCGGACTGGCGAGATCCCGGCGCTGTTCCGCGAATGCCGCGGGATAGGCATCCAAGCGAACACCCACAGCCGGCGTTGGCGGCGTTACTTCGTTCAGCAAAGCAGCACGCGGTCCGCCTCGACCGGGCTTTCTGTATTCCGCAATGGGCGCGATAGGCCCATGCAGCGTTCGCGTGCCGTCGACGTCAACGTCCTCGAGCCAGTATGTAACTCCCGGCACCCTACCGTCGTCCCTCTGCTTAAGGTCGTCGTACCACGTGTAGTCAAACCCTGACCTCAACGTGGTTGGTCCACCGGCTATCAGTGCTGAACCGGCAATGAGCGAAGGCGTGATAGACACGCGCCTGCCGTTCCGCTCGCGATAAATGTTGTAGCCGAGGTTGCGTGCTTCGTAGCCTGTCTGCCAATGCAGCAACACTTCGTCTCCGTTTTGAAGGGCCGCAAAACCAGTTAACTTCACTGCCGTCGGCTCATCTACCGTTACAGTCGTGTTGTCAAAAAACGCCGGCTGAATGCCCCCGGTTGAGCCCTGCCACCAGGCACCCATCAGCGGAAGCGACGTCCCTGTACTGGTGCTGTCCACAACTGTTCCCTGAGACATCAGAGTTCCGGTTGCTGGATCGGCAAATGCCGAAGGCCCGTCATTCCTCAGGAACAGCTCCCATGTTTCTGTTGCCGGTGTATAGGTGACTTTGATACTGAGATACTCCGCGCCGAAGTCTGCCAATCCGCCTGTATTCGAAACAATAATGTTCGTTAAGGCGCCCTGAATTCCGCCGCTGTATCTTGCTAACCTAATCGCATCTGCCATACCGGTCTGGCCCAGCACAACCGCATAACCGCTTCCGGTATTGTTGTTCGTATTCGACGTGCCGGCGAGGATGAAAGCCACGCCATAGGAACCGGCGTTGAAGCCGGCAGGGTCGGTCCTGACCTGCTGCATATTGAAAGTCCAGGTAACAACGCCCGGGTTGGCATTCAGGATCGTGTTGTAGGGACTAGTGAACGAGGAGGAAGGCGTACTCACCCGGACCCAGCCATTTGCATTTGGAGTGGCGTCAACGTCATTCGTCAATTCCAGTTGTGCCGGACCTGTATTTCTTCGCGCACCAAAGTCCGCACCGGATCTCGTAACACTCCAGGCGCTCGCGCCAATAGCTCCACTGGTCGTGTAGGTTGCGCTTTGATTCGTACTGAAGTCGTCGGTGAAGACTGTTGTTTGCGCTTGGGTTGGGCCACTCAACAGGAGCACCCAAAGCAACGTCAACAAAAAGGCGATCCGTCGCATCGTCTGATTAGGGGTCATTTGAGAATCCTCATTAGTTAGTGCTTCCCGCCGCAGCCGCGTCGGAAAACTTCAGATACATTTAGGCCCACCAGGGGCAGTCGGGTTGCAACTCGTACAGCAAAGCGTTACGGGACTGCATGGCTGGCCCGGAGCGAGACAGGTCGCGGCCTGGGCCGGCGTAGGCACCAGGATTGAAGTTATGACGGGCAAGGCTACTGCTGCCGCCAGACCTAACGATCGCGCCATTTGCCGTCGCGACATTCCGGCAAACGAAGGGGCCGTACTTTCCTGTTGTTCGAGGAGATGGATCTCTTCGAGTTGGACGAGGGCAAGCAAGACCAGATCTTCGGGGACGGCGACTGCCAACTGCGTGTTTAGCTTGCGCGCGATGTCGCTTGGCGCGCATTGGCCATCACAGGCGCGCCACACAAGCGCGGCACTCTGATTGAGGCAGTGGGCCTGGTCCCTTATTTTGTCGTACACCAGCACCTCATCAGGCAGCTCATGAATAACCAGGCCGTCGGCGCGAAGACGCGGAAACTGCGAAAGGGGCGTTCGCTTCATAGATTCTCCTGTTATGGATAGGGGACAGAGACGGACTCAAGAGGCTTTCTCAGTCCCTCAAATGCATTTCACTAATGAAGCGGCCTGCGGAAGGGTGTCCGGGACAGCGGCGCAGCGGGTGTTCTGCAGTTTTGACTGCCGGCGATTCTAAACGAGCTTTGGTGTCTGAACAGCATGCCGGCGTGAAAGCGCGTTTTTTATCTTTTACAAGGTTTCTTTTAATCACGAATGACGAGAGCCAAACTGCAGAACCGCGAGCGGTAGCGAGCGGATACTAGAAGCAACTAAAGCTAGGATCAGACTGCGGACGAGGATGTGAGTAGCATCCGCTCGCTACCGCTCGCGGTTCTGCAATGTCGGTCCTTGAATCGCATCCTTCACTGGCCCTCGCATCGCGTTGGCATGGTTGTGCGAAAATGGTAGGCTCACGACATGGCCGCCCAGTTGAAAGATCCAAGCGACAGCCGAGGCACGATTTTGGTCGTCGATGACTTTGATGACACCCGACTCCTGCTCCGAACCTGGTTGCAGAAAAAGGGCTTCCGGGTAGTTGAAGCTGAAAACGGAAATCGCGCGATCGCGGCCGCGGAGTCCAACCATCCTGATTTGATTATCATGGACGTGGAGATGCCGGAGTTGGATGGACTGGCAGCGACGCGGAAGATTCGCGAGCTGAAGGGTTTTGCCGCCGTCCCGATCCTGGCCGTCTCCGCCTATGGCGCCGATCAATATCGAGACCACGCCCTCGCCGCCGGCTGCAATGAATATCTCTCAACTCCTTTTGAGCCTGAGGAGTTGGAACGGCTGATTCGAGAGCTGATCAAATAAATCAGGTGATGGGTAATGAGTAGGCGTTTCACCACTAATCTCTACCTGGGTTTTTACTCATCACTCATTACTCATCACTCATTACTGTTTTAAAGCTATGCGACTAACCCTGGCAACATTCTTAATCTTGTTCTGTGCCATTGCCTCTCTCGCGCAAGACAACAAATGCACGTTAAAACTGACTGACCTTCCCGCCGCGCCCGAGCTGTTTGGGTTTCATCTCGGCATGACAACCGAACAGGCAAAGGCACGCGTGCCACAAGTAGACCTCGGGCGGGCCGACCCTTTTGGCGTGTCGAAAACAAGCATTAACCCCGACTTCGATCCGCGTATCGACAAGGCGAGTCTGAACGGCGTCAGAACTGTTTCACTCGACTTCCTCGATGGTCGATTGACTTCGCTTTGGTTCGGTTACGACGGCACGTTCAAATGGACGACCGTGCCGGATTTCGTTAAGGGCATCTCGAATTCCCTGCACCTGCCTGATGCCTGGCGTCCCTGGAAAATCCGCGGCCAACAACTAAGCTGCGCCGACTTTCAAATGACCGTGATCATAGTCTCGGAAGGTCCGAGCTTTCGCATCATCGACGAGACTGCGGAAGAAACTATTGCCGCCCGCAGGGCAGCCAAAGAGGAACAGGACTCGGCTGCGGAAGAAGGAGCGGCTGAGATCGTTGCCGACAAAAAAACCAGGGTTTACTACCTGGACAGCTGTTTGCCCGCTCAGGGGATCAAGGAAGCAGATCGAGTAGCATTCAACTCCAGGGAAGAAGCGGAAAAGGCAGGTTACAAACTGGCGCAGAATTGCCAGTGAACCCTTTGTCGTCCCACAAGCAATAACTTTGCAGACTAAAAGGAGCCCCAAGATGTTGAAAGAATTTCGTGACTTCATTGCCAAAGGCAATGTCCTTGACCTGGCGGTGGCGGTGATTATCGGAGCTGCATTTGGCAAGATTATCAGCTCGTTGGTTGAAGGCGTAATCATGCCGCCCATCGGCTTGCTGCTGGGTAAAGTGGATTTCTCAAATCTTATTATCGATCTCTCGGGCCAGCATCCCGCCTCCCTCGCCGATGCGAAAGCGAAGGGACTACCCGTAATTGCTTACGGCGCCTTCCTCAATGACGTCATCACCTTTCTTATTGTGGCGTTAGTGGTCTTTCTGGTTGTAAAAGCCGTCAACAAGATGCAGCGTGAGAAACCCGCTGCAGCCACAACCAAGGATTGTCCGTACTGCTTGTCGTCGATTCCCATTGCGGCGACACGTTGTTCGGGATGCACTTCGGAGCTGCCGGCCGCAATCTAGTAACGGGAAACCGAAAGCAGCGGGGGCAAGCCCGCCTTCCCGACCCAGAGCCAAGCCGAATTGAGTTTGAAAGAACTGATTGGAAGGCTTTCAAGTAAAACCGATTAAGGAACTTGGCAGTCTCAAGGTCAGGAAGGCGGGCTTGCCCCCGCTGCTTTCGACCGCCAACTACAATCCATCGGTAAATTAATTCATGCGCGAGTGTCCACGTTGCGAAAGTTGTTATGAAGATGACGTGCTCGTGTGTCCATTGGATCAGGCAAACACCAAGCACACACTGCCGGGGCCGACATTGCTCTCGTCGCGTTATTTGCTGGAGAAGCGCCTGGGCCGGGGCGCGATGGGCCAGGTCTACCTCGCGCGCGATCAAAATCTCGTTACTCGCCGCGTCGCCATCAAGACTGTTCGCCCGGACATCCTCAGCGACGAGATGCTGCAGGAAGGTGAAGCGATAGCGCGGTTTGAGCGAGAGGTTCGCGCTGCCGCTTCTATCCGTCATCCTAATGTGGTGGACGTCACGGATTTCGGCAAGAGTCCCGAGGGCGTTTTTTTCCTGGTGATGGAATATGTCGACGGCGAAAGCCTTTACCAGCTGTTGCGGCGCGAAGGCACTCTTGACGTTCAGCGCACCGTGACGATTCTCGGCCAGGTGGTAGCCGGCGTTGAAGCAGCCCATGATGCCGGCATACTGCATCGCGATCTCAAGCCCGCCAACATTTTCATCATGCAAAGGTTGCGCAGGACCGGCAGTGCCGGAACCCACGACGGCTTCGTGAAAGTCGGCGACTTCGGACTGGCCAAAATAATCCACGCCGATCAGACCGGAACAACTTCCGAGCGCGGACCTGAATCCCGCGGGATTATTGGCACTCCTGAATACATGTCGCCTGAACAAATGCAGACTGGCGTGCAATTGGATGCGCGGTCCGACATCTACGCCCTCGGAGCCATCGCTTACCACATGCTGGGCGGCCGTCCTCCGTTCATAGGGGATCTGCCCCAGCTGGTGGCGCAGAAACTTATGCAGTCGCCGCCGTCTCTGCTGAGTTTGCGTTCTGATATTTCCGCGGAAGTAGACAAGATAATTCTTCGAGCATTGGCGCGCGACCCGGAGGAGCGGCCTCAGGATGCCAGCGATTGGTTCGATCAGGTCGAGACGGCCGCCGGAAAACAATTTGAGGCTCCGGCGCAAACCGAATCGCGCTTAGTGGTCATGGCGCCGCATGGCTCGGAAGTTTATGTCGACGATGAGCGACATGGGAGCATCGGGCGCTCGGGTCGTGTGATTCTGAATTCAATCCCTCCCGGCCAGCATCTGCTGCGCGTAGCGCGAAGCGGTGAAGTTGACGACGAGCGCGTGATCGAAATTCGCCCTGACGGCATTGAACAAATTATTCAGGCACAGTTTAAGAGCGCGCCCACGAGCGCACCGTTGACGCCCTCGCGGGGAGGAAGTCTTGATAGCCGGACAGGAACGGATGTGAACTCGCCGCGCATCGTCGCCTGTGCAAACTGCGGCTCACGCTTCGCCGAAGGGATAAAATTTTGCGGCCGCTGCGGCAACTCAAGATTCATATTTGTAACTAACGAAGGGCCAGGCGTTCAGAATATTGGCATTAGTCCAGCCACCGCGGCGCCAACCACAGTGGCGTGCCCGCGTTGCAAACAGCAATACCCTGCCACCATAAGATTCTGCGGAAAGTGCGGCATTCCCATTGGCGCGCCCGCGTCGCTCGATTGGAGTCAGCCACGGCCGGTAGAAGTGGTTTGCAAGGCTTGCGGCAGTAGCTATTCGGGCGGCACAAAATTCTGCGGCCGCTGCGGTAAACCTATCGGCCCTTGAGCCGCCCGCTAACAGACAAAGATTCAACGTGGCCCACGCAAAGTCAGAACTGGGAGCGTAGCGACCAGCCAAGGCATTCACTTCAAAAAGTTGGGGTTGAAACGGTTTCGGCTTAAGTTGTTCGTCAGTTGCGCTTTTGGCTGGTCGCTGCGCTCCCAGTTCTGACTTTATCCGGCCATTGTTGGTGTTCAATTGCTCAGTTAAATCTTCATCCCGCTAAACCGCCGGGCATTTTATTTACATGAAGTACTTGGGTTGATGAGTCAAGCATGTTGTTGCCCTTGAGCCTCACCGTGGTTTCCTGAATAATAGTGCCCGGTCCAAAGTCCAAGGTGCGATATCCAATGTCCAAAGTCTGTTCGCCGAGGCGGCACTCGACTTTGGACGTTTAGCTAAACGGGATCAAGCTGCTCGGCTGGCCTGTTTGCAACGCGACCATGATCCGGGTTCTCGACTTTGGACGTTGAACTTTGAACTTTAGACTTCGATCCAGGAATGAAAAGCTGCCCAACTTGTAATCGCACTTATACGGATGCCTCGCTCAACTTCTGTCTGGAAGATGGCACTCCGCTGGTCGTCAGCCCCCCGTCCGGCTTCGATCCGAACGCTACGATTCGCTATACCGACCCACGCGACACAGGCCACCCTCCAGCCGAGGTGATCCGTCAGGCCGCTCCGACTTACCAGGTTTCTACTCCCGTTGCCAGCCATGGTTCTCAGTTTGGTCAACAACAGTCGCACCTTTCAGTGCCAGGGCCAGTCAGGAAATCAAGAGCGATCTGGTGGATTCTTGGCGGCGTCGCGCTGGTGGCACTCATCGGTATCGGCGCGGTGGTGATGATCATCGCGCTCGCCGGCATGGGATCTAATTCAAACACTAACTCAAACCGGGCAAACGTTAACCGGCTCGGCAACCGCAACACAAACGCAAACACAAACGTTGCCAATGTGAACGCCAACGCGAGTCTTCCCGCAACCACTACCGACGATTTTTCAGCACAGAAATGGGGCACCGGCAATTACGATTTCGGCGACATCTGGTACGCCGGCGCCGAATACCACATGCGCGCCAAGGCAGATAAATATCTGGTGATGTACGCGCCTTCCCAGGAGTACAAGACAGAGAATGCGACGGTTAGTGTAGCGGCGCGCAGCGTTGACGGAACGGCGACGGCGGCCGGGTATGGTCTTATCGTGCACGGTGAAAGATCGGCAAGCAACGAGCTTGAGGATTACGCGCTGCTGATTTACACCGGCCCGGAAACGAAGTATCAGATCGTGAAGCACAAGGGTGGCAAGCAGACGGCGATGGTCCCCTGGACGGCGTCCGGCACCGTCCACCCCGGCGCGGCGTCCAATGCCCTGGAGGTGCGGGCCCGTGGTTCAGAACTCGCGTTCTATATCAACGGCCAGTACGTCAATCGCATTACCGATAGGGACAACTTCAAGGCCGGCGTCGCCGGACTCTATACCAGCGGCACAACCGAAGTCGCGTTCGACGATCTCGAGATCCGGAGATGATAAGAAGGACTCAGCCTCCTGATTCTACCTTCTTACTTCTGAATTCTGAGTCCTGAGTTCTGAGTCCTGCTTTATGCAAGTTGATCTCAAAGTTTTGGCCGGTCCTTACGAAGGTCGCGTTTTCTGTTTCACTCAACCCGACACCTTTCTTATCGGGCGCAGTAACGATGCTCACCTATGCCTCACCCACGACAAGTTTTTCTCGCGTAATCACTGTCTGCTGGAAATAACTCCGCCGCATTGTTTCCTGCGCGACCTCGGTTCAACCAACGGCACCTTTGTTAACGGCAAAAGAGTTTCCGAAGCGTTCCTTGAGAATGGAGCTCAAATCCAGGGCGGCGAGACAATTTTGCTGGTTGAAGTGAGTACCGGGTCAGTGGGCGAGAATTCGTCAGACACTTCGCGGGCTGATTCCGTCGCCAATTATCCGGTCAAACCGACGATTATCACGGTGGCCTGTCTGAATTGCGGCCGGCGCGAAGAAGCGCAGGCCGCTTCCGCGGAAGAACATTTAACTTTCCTTTGTGAGGATTGTCGCATCGAGCTGAAGAAGACTCCCCAGCCAATTCCTGGCTACGACATGGTTAGAGTGCTCGGCCGCGGCGGCATGGGATGCGTGATGCTGGGGCGGCATCAGACTACTGGAAGCGCGGTCGCCATCAAGACCCTGCTTCCGGAGTTTGCCGTAAGCGACAAAGCAATGCGTCGCTTCATGCGCGAGATCGATGTGGCGGCGTCTCTCAAACATCCCAGTATTGTGGAGTTCAAGGATCGAGGGGTGCACAACGGCGTCGTCTACCTGGTAACTGAATTCATCGATGGAGCCGACGCTGCGCGACTGGCTGACGCGCGTGGCGGTCGCCTGCCCGAACGGGAAACGCTGGAGATCGTCTCGCAGATTCTCGATGCCCTTTCATACGCACACGCTCAGGGCTACATTCATCGCGACATCAAGGATCAGAATATTTTGGTGAGCGGCGCCTGGCCGAACTTATCAGCGAAGCTGACAGACTTTGGACTCGCCAAGAGCTTCACACAATCAGGCATGAGCGGGGTTACGGTGGCTGGAGAAATGGCGGGCACGCTCGCGTATATGTCGCCCGAACAACTAAGAAACTTTCGCGACGTAAGACCGCAGTCGGATGTTTACGCCGTAGGGATGACAGCCTACAGCCTTTTATCAGGCCGGCTGGCGCTGAACATCGGCAGAAATACCAGCATGGCCGAAACGATTAAGGCCATTTTCGAGCAACCGACAATTCCACTGCGACAGCAAGCCCCTCATCTTCCTGAAGCCGTCTGCGAAATCATAGATCGCGCGCTCGTCAAAGATCCGACTCAACGTTGGCAATCTGCGACGGCGATGCGCAATGCGTTAAAGCATGTGAGTTGAATCTGTGGCGACCAGCGGGGGCAAGCCGCCCTTCCTGACCTTGAGACACGCATCTAGTCGCTCCGCGCTCTATCTTGAAGGCCTCTCTACCTCGTGAGAACACTCCAGTAAGAGCAGCTCAGGGTCAGGAAGGCGGGCTTGCGCCCGCTCTTCAGGTGAACTCCTATTAATTTCTCCCGCCCGGAGTACAACCCGGCCCGCAAAAAGCAGGGAGGCCGCTCACTCTTTCGTCATGATAGTGGCGGCAACGCCTGGGCCGGTCGATACTCGAACGCTACCGGCGGCGAGCAGAATTGAAATGCTCGTGTCGTCGTAACGCAGCTTCATGCGTGTCTCGGGAAGAGCCTCGACGCGTCCGAGTTTACCCAGGCTGACGACGGCGCTTGACCCTTTCGCCGTCTCGACTGTGCTGCCTGAGGCGACGATGTCACCGGTAGCCGCCGGCTGTCCGTTAACTTTAACCATGCCGGTTACGGTCAAGAGGCCCATTTGCTCCTGGGCTCGCGCGGCTGGCAAAAGGACCTGGGAAAATCCGGCAAGGAAGGCCAGGGTAAGAACTAACGCTAAATATCTAACGATCCAGATTCTGGTAACCATTATTCTTCCTCGTGAGTTGTAGAGTGTTGAATTAAACATGTCACATACTAAGGCGGAGAATTCAAGAAAAACCTATCAACCGAAATTCAGCCTCACAAAGCATTAAGCCTTTTGGAGTGCGGTGACCCGTCACCGCTTTCGTCTTGGGCGGCTTGACGCCCATGTCTTCAGAACTTTAGGGCCAACAAAAGTCGCGACAGGTCGCGGACTAAAGCGGTGACAAGTCACCGCACTCCAAAAAAAAAATCTATTTACGCAAGGCCGCGGCCTGGACCGTAACCGGTTGGCTGCTGCTAGTGATTGCAAACTTCCAATTCTCGATTGCTGTGCCTTTAGTCTGTAGATTGGAAGTCAGGTAGTAGAGTCGCTGCGTTGCCGGTTGATCTGGAGCCTGCTTGAAACGGTCGTTCAAATAATAAGGCGGTATGCTCTGGTAGTAGAGCGTCGCCTTCACCGTCAGATTTGCCGGATCCAACTTTTGCCCCGGTGGCAATGTCACCTCATATCTGACAACGCCCGTTCCACTGCCGTCTGCATAAGCTGGATCGTTTCCCACCTTCACCGGCAGCGTTTCATGCAGAAACTCCGCCGGGATGTAAGGCGTTTTGTCAGGCCGAAGCGGGCCGGTGCTGGTCCAGCCATATGGCAACAGCCGATTGTCCTTGAGTTGATAATCACGCCGGATGAAGCTGGTCGTTAGGGCGCACTGATTATTCAGGTTCAGCTCCTCGTAAATCTGTACTTGATCCTGCCGCGTGATTGCCATTCCGGTTTCCTTGTCGAGATCCCAGTAGAAATGTGGCTGGTAGTATTGAGGGTTTATGCCGGGCAAATAGTTGGCGCTGCATGGGGCCGGATAGTCGTGGTTCGCAGGCTTGCTGCCGTCGTGGTAAACGTCAAAAAGTTCCGAGGGTAGCCGATTGCTTTGACTACTGCCGCCATCCATGATGACGCCCAGTTCATTGGTGCAGCCCGAGCACCACACAGTTTGTCCGCTGTTGTTGTCGATCACGCGCAACTCTAAAAACGCTCGGCGGAAACCAACCCCGCTCGGCAGCCGGTGTCCGGTTTTGTTTGTGACCAGAACATCGGCGATGAGTTTCTGATTGCTGACCGTAACTGGCGACAATGCCAGCTCGGCCGTCCCGCTTTTTGCCTGCTCCTGGAAAGCGTCGATCGCAGACGCCAGATCATCGAGGCCGGACATGTAATCGTTCTGACGCACGCCGAGGATTTGATTGGCCAACATGGTGCTGCCGTTGGATTGATAGCCCTTCATAAACTGGCGAAACAACTCCAGCAACGAAACATTCAAACCTTGAAGTTGGTGACGAGCAAAACCCTTGTCTCTGAAGCGAACGCGAATTTTTTCCGAAGGCAAACGATTGCCGGTTTGTGGATACTGGTCGTCCTCGATGATCGCGATCGGCTGCTGAATCACCGGCACGTTCAGAGTCCCTTTAAAGTTGGAGTACTTCGTTTCCATGTGACAATCCTGACAGGTGCGCGCCTTCGGATTGTGTCCAACTTCGTTTTGATAGCCGCTGTTGAGCCATTCCAGGTAGGTCAACTGCTCGAGGTGTGGCTTCTCCGGATCAAGAGTCGGATTGTCCATCAGTGGAAGGTTGATGGTGTGGCAGTTGCCGCACATTCGCGAACTCTTAATGTACGGATCATGTTTTGGTTTAATCCCCAAAGAGTTATTCATCGGATCGGTAACAATTTCCTGATCGGTAAACGGGCCGAAGATTTGATCGGCGTTGCCAGTGGTGAAGTCGCCGGTAATGTTGTGCTTGAGGAAACTCGTAATCGCATCAGGTTCATCCTTCACTATTTTGTCTTCGACGATGCGGTGGCAGGACATGCAACTGACTCCGTCACGCGCCAGCGCGCCGTAGATGTAGGCTTTGGGGTCAACCGGTTTCGGATCATCATAAGTGGCGAAGACAAAGTCCGGCTTGAAATCCCCCTTGTTCATTCCACCATGATCGTCGTCGAGTCGCCGCTTTCCCATAACCCCGTGACACTTGAAGCAAGTGTTGTTGATTGCCTTGATCTTTTCTTCAATCTTCGCCGGATCGTTTTTGAAGAAGTTCTTAACGAAAGCAATCTCGCTATCAAGTTGCGCATAGAAAATCGGATCGCGCCCCGCCAGGCCCATCGGCGACCAGCGCCACTCACCAAAAGGTGAAACGTTCATCTTCGGCGTTGAGCCATCTGGTTGTGCCGCACCGGCGTAAAACATCACATTGCCGTAGGTGCCGGCGCTGTGACAGCCCATGCAAGCATCGGAAGTAAGAAACTGATTTGGATTTGGTGACGGCGAGGGCGATGGTTGTGGCCCGAGGTTTTGGGCCACGATATGGTCAAAAGTCTCTCCGGGAAACTTGCTCACCTTGTCCAGTGGCACCGGAGAAATTGATTTGTAAAATGCTACAAACTGCGGGTCTGCAGTCAACGACGACGGCAGCGCCGACTTTTCCTTGAGGATCTCCACGGCGAGTTGTTGCCGCAAATCCACTGGTGGTTGAGTATGTCCTCCGGTGGGTACGACCTGATCGCTCGCGGGAGCATCGCAGGGGCCCGGCAGCGGCGGCGGAGGTGGTGTGGCTTCAGACGCCCACGAAAGGTCAACGAAATAGGTATCGTAGTCGCCCGGGAAGCCCTTGATGTTTTTCGTATAAGTAAACGTCAGCTCCTTTTCGGCAGAGGCGTGACAACGTGTGCAATAGAGCCCGAAGCCGCCATAGGGAACAGCAAACGGAGCCTTGTTGTTGTCCGCGCATTGTGCTGCCCAACTCTCATCCCAGTACCAACCATCCTTTGCTCCCTTCGCGTCCTTGATCATGATGGTCCAGCCTCTAAGCAAGGGCGGCCCCTGCAGTTGATAGCGCGCCGCCGGGGCTGCGTACTGCTCTTTAACGATCATGGCGCCATCGGGAATCACATCGTCGGGATTCTTCCTGAGCAGCCAATTAATGACTGCGGGCGAGTAGTAAATCTTCACCGTGGGGTGCACGCCATAGCTGGTGTTGTTCACGTATGGGCCAGTGTCGCGCAGTCCTTTGTCTTCACACCACTTCAGGTTGCGATAAATCCCTTTGGCAAGAAAAGTCTTAAGCTCGGACTGAAAATCTGGAAGCCTGTTTGGCAAAAAGGAACTGGGCAAGGGCAGTCCGCTTTCACGACCACCAGCGCATGGCGAAGCCTGAGCTGCAACAGAATCGATCATGACCGGCTGGCCTGTGTTTACTGCAGACGTCTGTGCGGCGTGTAGACCAGAAATCCCCTGGAATGCGGAAAGAACAAAGAAGAAAATCGTGATCATGAAACGCTTGCTGTAGCCGGACATCTTCCAGACTCCTTTGTTAGTTGTCGAACAACCTCTGCCAAGGCCATGGTCGGGAACGACGGCGTCAGTGAGATTCTGTAAACTGCGCTAGGGATTCGCAGCGTTTCAAGATTGAGTACCCTGTGGATGAGAAGTGCGCACGAAATCTACCGCATGAGTTGCAGGTGTACAAGGATTTTCTGCGTTCTGCTCCTGCCGCCTGCACCTGCTCCGCCTTCTGTCCCTTGCCTCTACGAAGCCAAAAAAGCTCAACAAAATAAGGCTTTACTTAAGCACGACGGGGCCGCATAATACGCCCCAACACCGGCCCGAGAGCCGGTGAAACAGTCTAGAGGACAAGGGTCGAAAACCGACTTTGAAATCCCCGACGCGCGCTTGAAACAGGCAAATGCCTGCGCTCCCAGGAGACACCGCAATGAGATCCATCTGGAAAGGCCACATTAGGTTCCTGTTGGTAGCTATCCCGGTCCGCATCTACAACGCCATTGAGACGGCCGAGAAGATTCAGTTTAACCAACTCCACCGCGAGGATTATGGCCCGATCGGCTACGACAAACGCTGCAAAAAATGCAGCCAGGTCGTCAGCAATGACCAGATCACCAAGGGCTACCAGTACGAGCCGGACCGCTACGCGATCGTCGAGCCGGAAGATATCGCTAAAGTGAAAATCAAAACTACCAGAGCGGTAGACATCGTCGGCTTTGTAGACAGTTCCGAGATTCCGACGACGTTTTACGACGCGCCTTACTACGCCGGCCCGGACGGCCCCGTCTCGGAGAAGCCCTACGCATTACTGCGCGAAGTGATGAAGCAAACCGGCAAGGTAGGAATCGGCAAGATAGTGTTGCGAGATCGCGAAGACATGGTTGCCCTGTTTCCACACGAAGACGGTTTGGTGATGCAGAAGCTGCACTACCCAAATGAGATTCGTAGTATGAAGGATGTGCCGGAGCTGGATAGCGCCACCAAGGTCGACAAAAATGAGATGAAGATGGCGACGATGCTGGTCGAGCAGATGGTCACGACGATGTCGGAGATTGATACCGTCGACCAGTATAACGTGGCGCTGAGGAGCCTGATCGACTCGAAGATCAAGGGCAAGAAGGTAGTTGAATTTGAGGTTGAAGAACTACCCAGACTTGATATCATGAGCGCGTTGAAGAAGAGCTTGCAGCAGTCGAATCGTAAGCCGATGGTCAAGGCGGCTCCCGCGGCGGCAAAAAAGAAAGCGCTTACGTTGGTGAAGACAGAAGCTAAACCAAAAGCAGTCAAGAGACGCAAGGCTTCCTGAGTATCTCTTGTTTAGTTAGCGTTATATCCAGCGTTATAGATGAAAGAAAACAGCAATAAGGTTTTGTCCTTCCCCTCACGTGTTCCCGCGAAGGCTGACTACCAGCGCGTTAAGGCAAACTATTCCATTCGTGAAATCAAACAGCTCTTCGGATTGAGCGAACGCACGATCCGCCGCTGGACCGAACAGGGCATCATCCAGGGCACGCCCACTCCCAACCCGAACGAATTCAGTTACGACTTCCAGGCCCTTACTCAGTTTAGACGAGTGCGCGAATTGCGCGCCCTGGGCCAGAGCATTCGCCAGATCGAGGCGGAGCTTCAGGGACAGTTGAGTCTCTTCCGTGGCGCAAGCGAAACCAGAATCTCGCGACTCCGGACTCCGTTTGAAGAAGCGTTAGTGCTGGATGATCAAAACGATCCGAAGGCGGTAGAGTCGTACCTTGAAGCGATCACTGACGGCGACAACGTTGCTGAGGCCTATTGCAACCTCGGAATCATTAATAAGGATCTCGGGAACGTTGCGGCCGCGCTCGACAACTTCACGCTGGCGCTAAAGCATGAGCCGCGACACGTTGAGGCCCATTACAACTTAGGCAATCTCTATTTCGATGCCGGCCAACTCCCGCTCGCGCGCCTCCACTATGAGGCTGCAGCGCAAATCGAGCCGCGCTTTTCCCTTGTCTACTTCAACCTGGCTCTGGCCCATTTCAAGTTGAATGATCTGGCCGCTGCTCTCGCCGCCATCGCCAATTACAAAGAACTGCGTCAGCCCGACGACGAGGAGACTGAGGCGATCAATCAGTTGCTCAAGGCGATGCAGGACCCCTGGCGACCCGACGACGCGAAAAGTTGATCGCTAACAAATCGGCAAATCCTTCCGAGGATAAGTGAATCATTCAACAAGCCTGCGAAGCAGCCTCGTTGACAAAATCGCTCAGCCCCGGGGGGGACCGAATGTTTATAGATTACTGCCGTCAATAAGGTTCTTCGCTCCAGCGGAGCGAAATGTATAGTTCGAGTATTCCTCTATCAGTACATTGCGCTCGGCTGGAGCGCCAAACAGTGGTTGGCCGCGAAGTCTATAAACATTCTGGAGCCAAAACATTTATCGGCCACATCATGAGAGACACTTATCAAGTCTGCGGGCAAAGCGGACTAAGGCTCAATTAACTCGCTAAGATCGAGAGCGATCATTGGGAATCTTCACTGGCAACTGGCGCCAAATAATAATAGAATTCATACCCTCTTCCCTCAAGTCACCATTTCAAGGAGGTTCCCCAATGGCGCAAGTGAAGTGTCGCGTCCTGATCATCGATGACCACGATGATACGGCTGAAATGCTTAAGATTCTGCTTGGAGAGGAAGAGTACAAAGTTACAACTGCGGCGACGATGAAAGAAGCGTTGTCACTGGCGGAGAGCAAGGAGTTTGATCTCTACGTGTTGGATAAACGATTGCCTGATGGTAGTGGCGTTGAATTGTGTACGAAGCTCAACCAGATAACACCTGGGGTTCCCTGCATCTTCTACACCGGCGACGCCTATGAAATTCATCGCGTGGAGGCCATCGCAGCAGGCGCCGACGCTTACGTAGCGAAGCCTGACATCGAAGGATTGATTGAAAACATAAGCAAGCTGCTGGCGAAAGCAGAATGCGCGTCGGCGACGAATTAGGATGGAGTGAAAAGTGAAGAGTGAAAGGTGAAATGCAAGCCTTTCGTTTTACTCTTCACTTTTCATCTTTCACTTTTCACTGACTTGACACGTCAGTTGACCGACGTATAATTCCATTCCGCTTAATGGGCCGATAGCTCAGTTGGTAGAGCAGCTGACTCTTAATCAGCGGGTCGCAGGTTCGAGCCCTGCTCGGCTCACCATTACTAGGAAAAAAGACTTAGCATTTTCAACTAGCTTCCAAAACTTAGATTTTGACTAGCTGATTTAAGTTAAGTCTTTTTCCATTTGTACGAACCCGTTTGCGCTGGAGTCTTTCTTACGGGAAGTTGCCACAACCCACTTCACACTTCAATATTTCCTTCTGAATGTATTTGATGCCCTGTTAGATGGAGTAGAAATGCAAGAGATAGGACACCGTTTGAAAGACTAATAAATACCTCCTCTGAAGAGGAGATAAGCAACAATGAAACTGAGAGACGCCCCGATTACGGCGGAAATCAGTCCTGCTAAGAGGACATCTTTATTCCTAAACCAAAACGATTCTTGTTCGTGGCGGTTAGTCGAGAAAATTCTTGAGAATCTGCCAATAGCGTCATTGGTGAATAGTGAAAGGGCGATTATGAAGAGAGCGAAATCGATAACAATTCTAACGCCTATAGGAACCCAGCTAAATACCGAGACAAGTCCAACGAGGAGGAACACTCCAGCCCAAAAAGGAAACGGGCTAAAAAGGACACCAGTCGAGGCGCGTCTGTGAGCACTAAAGAACGGCTTAAGTCTCGTGAGAAGTCCTAATGTTTTAGGAGTGGTTTCGGAAGCATGAAAGGTTATTTTCTGCTTGGAAAGCGTAATCAAAACACTATCGGGGAAAGTGGCGAGGAAGGCTATTGTTGCGATGTCCTTACCATCGTATTTGTCTAAGAATTCCGTCAACGACTCGTATTCATAGTCAGCATCGTAAACCTGAAGAGTGGCGGGTTCCTCCTGCTGAATTATGTCAACAAGTTCCTCAAGTCCTGGCCGAAAGATATAGATAGAATGGAAATTGCAATGAGTAATTTGTGCCCATGAAAAACGAGACCTTCTCTTCATGGGCCATAACCTACCACAAAAATAAGAAAAAACCGCTCCCGTAACTTGTACAGAGCTTTTCTAGACTAAGCAGGTCCTTGGGCATCGCTATGACGTAAGGCAAGAAGTTCGCCTTCTGGTTAGCTCAGGCATTCCTTCATACATTGTCTCTATAATAGCGATTGGTATAGACACTGTGCCGCTATACCAGAGTTGGCCGTTAACATAGAAACCAAAACGCAGGGGATGTTTCTCCTAGAGTGGAGTAGAGAAAGGAGTAACCCTATCTCCTGCTCGTGCTGTTCTCTGCTAGCGTTGACAGTAGATACACAGCAAACGTCGCCAACCAGTGCTCGCCTTCGTAGTTGCCGCTAGTTACATGTGCCAAGCCGTCGTGCTCGTGGAGTTGCGTTGCCGTTATTAACTGCGTGGCGGCGGGGTCATTGCGAGCCAGGGCCGAAGCAATGCTGCGCATGCACCAGGCGCGGCTGAGATTTAGCCCGTCTAGGTGCGCGAGCTTCCCATCAGTTCGGTCTGACACGATTGCAGGCGTCAGGAGACTCTTAGGTTCACCCGCTTCAAGGCCAGGCAAAAACTTGTGGAACCATTCGGTAAACTCCGCGGGCCCGAGGACGCGACGCATCAGGTCGGCCTCCACTAAGGCCGGTGACAGAAAGTCCTCGCCACCGGGTTCCAAACCTGCCGGATAATTTTCATCCAACAAAAAGTATCTGCGGCTCTGCTCTTCAATCAGCCTTCCAAAACTTTGATCCTTTAGGGCGCGCGCGTAGTCCAGCGCCAGGCACAGGCCAAAGGCAGTATTCGAATGAACTCCGGTTCGAATTGGGTAGGTCTGTTTAGGCAGAAACTCCTGATACCTGTGCACAACGGCAGACGCCAGCGGCTCTAAATCGCGAGACCATCTCTGTCCATCCTCATCTTCCCAGTCGTGCAGTTCTTCAGCCAGTTTAAGCAACCAGGCCCAACCGTAAGTGCGTTCAAACGAAGTGCGGCCGCTCTCTTTGAAGTAAGCAACTTCAGCAAGCAGGTTCTCTGGCGTCAGGTTCTTGTCGAGAGCAGCGCGAATCTCCTGCATGTCTTCGATCGGTGCTGATCGTCGCAGCAAATGAACCAGCATCCAATGTCCGTGCACCGCTGAATGCCAGTCGAAGCAGCCGTAGAAGGCGGGATGTAGAGAACGAGGGCTCTGTACCTGACTAGCGTCCTCGATGCAGTGATCGAGCTTGTTCGGGTATTCCCTGCCGATACAGTTGAGTACCAGCCTCGCGAAATCAGAACTATACGTTGAGAGTGTTGGAGTCATTTGACGAAAACTAACCGCCAAGAGGCCAGGACCGCCAAGTCAATACGAAACAGGCGGATTGGAGTAGGGTTCAAACGGTGGCCATCATTTCAAACTTACTGCGGTTTTAGTCTTTTGGCGCTCTTGGCGTCTTGGCGGTTTTCTCAAAACATTCGGATCAAAAGCCACATCACAATCACGTGGAACGCCAGAATGGTTAAAGCAAAAGGCGCTTGATATTTGATTACGCCGTATTGATCGCGCATGTCCAGCAGTGCCGTAGGAACTATATTGAAGTTGGCCGCCATCGGTGTCATCAAGGTACCGGTTGATCCCGCGGTGAGCGTAATGATTGCCACCAACGCCGGGTTCACGCCGAAGGGCTTGACGATCAGAGGCACCAGCACGCCCGCGGCGATTACCGGGAACGCAGCAAATGAATTTCCCATCACCATCGTGAACAACGCCATGCCTACGCAGTTAGCGATGATCAGCAGAAAAAGATTCTGGCCGGGTATGATCTTGTGTATGCCGGCGGCAATCAGGTCGCCTATCTTGCTGGCCGTGAAGATGATGCCGAGCGAAGCCAGGAGCGGCGGCAGGATGTTCACCGCGCCCATCGCATCGTTAAGTCTTCGTCCTTCCTGAAACGCTTCACCCAGCGTTCCTCTGGTTAAAGCCAGCCCGACCGCTATTGCCACGATGCCGCTGAAGCCAAGCCCGACAATCGCGCCATCATTCGTATTAAGGCCCAGCAAACGAAAAGCAATCGCGAAGGCGAAGGTGACGAACGGAATCGTTAACACTACCAGGAAAATTCGATTGCCCAGACTGCGTACCTTTTGTTCGACCTGGCCTGACTTTGTTACCTCGTCAGTACGCTTATGGCCGACGCGGCCGACGCCATCAATAGCAACCATCATCAGAACAAGTAAGCCGGTCCCCCAATGCGGCAGCACGCTACCCAAAATGAATATCAATCCCAGAATGAACCAGAACAGAGCAGTGCCATTGCGATGCCTGTTGCCGCGATCCTTGAAGTTCAGCGTTGCAAAAACCAGCAACACAAGGCCGGTCAGCACATAGACTGTGTTGAGACTTAAGAGCGCTTTTAAGATGGTGTTGACTGAAGCTATCGCGAGAACCTCGATCTTCCACCGACTCGAACAGAAATCGCGTTTCGTGTCGTTTCCTGTTTGGTCTGGTGAATCGTATTGTCGCCCTGGTCGTTAGTGCTTTGCTGCGAGCCGTCTTCGTTCTTTTATATCAAGCAACCAAAACTGAATGGCGCCGAGAATGACTGAGATCACCACAATCGGAATGGCAAACAGCACCAGGCTCCAAAGGTTGACTGTATACCCAAGCCCTTTCATCACGCCGTACACAAGCAGAATGCCCGGCAACACCGGGGAAAGATTTTGGCCATAGAAATTTCCGTAGTTCTCGCTCGCAGAGTTCGCGGCTTTGATTTGCTCAATCTCAGCCGCGGGAAGACTCTCGACAGTTTTTGCGCGTGCAGTCGCTTCCGCCGCACCAAGTGACATGGGGAAAACGAGTGGCCGTACAAAGGCGGGATGCCCGCTCAGCCTGATGCCGAGAATACCCATCAGTATGCGAAAGAGTTGATAGACAACCAGCAACCTGCCGACCGTCGCGGCCTTCATACGACGAACCAGACTAGCGGCCTGTTCTTGTAATCCGTAGCGCTCCGCCAATCCAATCGCCGGCAAGGTGATGATGAAAAGAATCATCAGACGGTTATCAGCAAAGGCCCGGCCCAGCATGTTAATGATGCCTTCCTGTCCCGGCTTTGTGATTAGCGGCAGGCTCTGAAAAATACCTTCGCCCGAAAATAGTGGCAGACCGGCGATGAGACCGGTGACCAGTCCGGCTGTGACTACTACCAACGTCGTACGCAGCCGGAACGCGAGGCCGATAATCACTATGGCTATGCCGCTAAGCTTGAATAACTCGGGGACCTGCACGTTCACCTCCATGATGACCGACGTTCAGCATGCAAGAACATTTTCCATTTGTCATTCGACATTTGTCATTTGGTGGATTCAAAAGACGTGCAACTTGCATGAGGGACTGGAGACCGAAGACCATAACCACCGAATCGTCATCGCCGATCCGCAGAGCGTCGTCCGTTCCACCTAGCCCTCCCGGTCGCAATGACAAATGAAAAATGCCCAATGACGAATGGAAAATGTTTTATCCCGCCTACTGCCTACTTCACGTACTCCCAGTGCCAGGGCTCATAGCAGTAAGGACGAAAGCCGTAGCGCTCCGCGTTACGCACCAGCCACTGGTAGACGCGCGTCTGGACCTGTAAGGCACGATTTGAATCTCGAGTATCAACCGGTTCACCGCCCACGTAAACATCGAGCGCGCGCCCGGTGAAATGTGGACTGTTAACGGCCAGACCCGCGGGGCCGGAATTGGGCGACTCGCGCCGCAACTTTTCCTGATATTCGGGGGAACGAAACGCGGAGATCACCTTCAAGTATTTCTCCGCGGGCGCAAGCTCGCCGTGCGAATTGTGAGCGAGACCAAGCGAACTGTCGGCCACTGCGGCGGCAACCATGCGTTTGTATGCAGCATAAGTTTTATGCTCAACGCGCCGCAGTTCTTCGGCGCGGGTCGGGTCGTAGAAATCAGAGATCGGCGCGGTGAGTAATTGGTCTGCTGGCGCTGGGCTGCGATCCTTCAGTCGCGCCTCCTGCCAAACCTTGATCATCGCGTAGAGTGTTTCATCATCAAGTATTCCGCTCGACTTCAAGCCTGCCTTCTGCTGCCAATGTGCGAGGCCCGCGGCAAATTGCGGGCTGCCTGAGTCGTTTTTGGTATTTATCAGCCGGTTAATTAGCGGGATGTAGATATACCAACCGCGCTGCGGTTTTCCGCCGAACATCCATTTCAAGTCGTTGCGCAGCTGTGCGTTGGCGGTCGCAGCCGCCGCGTTGCTGGATTTACTCGCTGATTTCGATTGACCGCTTCCTGGTGGTGACGATGTAAACACCAGCACGGCGAACAATAAGCCGATAACGAGGAGTAACGCGCGGCTGTGAACCGTGTTTCGCTTCATGCAATTGCTTCTGGATCTCTCAAATGATTTGCTGGGACCGCGGGCGTCTCGCCCGCATGCGGTTCATTACCAGGCAAGGTTGAGCTGTCAGAATTTTCGTGCTTCGCGCTCATTGCGGGCGGGACGCCCGCGGTCCCAGCAAATCACTTGACCGGCACACCCATTTCTTTTTGTCTCTGCAAAGCGCGCTCGACAGTCAGAAAATTTTTCTTGATCAGGTCACGATAAACTTGTGGGCCTCCTGCCGGATATTTCTCAGGATGCTGCAACATGTAGTTCACGATCGAGAATAGCGACTCACGCATGCCTTGCAAATTTAACGAGTGCTTTTGTTCATGGCGGCGGCAACTGATCAAAGTCTTTTCTACAATCGCTAACGGATAGCGAGCGAGCACACGCATGAAGAATTCGAAGTCTTCGTTATACAAAACCGTTTCGTCAAACAGGCCGACGCTTGTAAATACGTCGCGTCTAAGTAATGCGTCTGAACAGGAGGGGAGGAATCTGGGGAAAAAATCGTGCTCAACCTTAGGAAAGTAGCTGCAGTGCTTGTCGATAAATCTGCGGTCAAAACCCTCCCATCTTTTTTCGGAAACCTCGTCGGTGTTCTCAACGATCACCCGACCGTCCTCGATCACGCGAAAATAGCAAGCCACCAGGGCATCAGGGTGAGCCTGCGCGGCGGCCCACTGTCGCTCCATCTTATCCGCGTCCCATAGATCGTCGGAATCCAATAAAGCGATCCAGTCATGCGTACTGTGGCGAATCCCGGCGTTTCGCGCCCGCGAGAGACCGCGCTGCTCTTCTAACACCACTTTGGCGCCTAGTTCCGATGCTATCTGTGCTGTCCGGTCGGTACAGGCGTTGTCCACCACGATGATCTCTGAGACCTTCAGAGTTTGAGCATGCACACTCTCGATAGCCTGACCGATAAAGCGCTCGGCGTTGAGAGCCGGTATTACAACTGAGACGGGAAGGCTCATCTTGAGTAGTGGTGGATTTTCGCTTCGTCCTCTCATTAACACCGGGCTTTAGCCCGGTGAATCCAGAACCACACGAAACAGGAAACCGTTTAAACGGTTTCTTTTTCTTCACCCCCTGATCACCGGGCTAAAGCCGCGGTGTTAATGAAAAAAATTTAACGCTCAGAACTGCAGCGGTTTCATCAGCTGCCTGGATTCGCTACTTCTTGCGCGGAACGTTCAGGTTTAGCTTAATGACAACTCCATCGCGAATCAGATCGTCAGCCTTCCCTGCGTAGACTATTCCAAAGTCTTTTCGATTAATCGAAAACTCCGCGTTGATGGTCACATTTTCCGGAGTCACATTAATGGTCGCCGGAAACGAAATCGACTTCTTCACTCCATGCAGATCAAAATTGCCGGTGACGTTGAAGGTCTGGGCGCCAGTCCCCGGCTCAATCTTCGTGGAGACAAAAGTTGCCTTGGGAAACTTCGCGACGTCGAAAAAGTCCGGCGTCTTCAGGTGACCCGTTAGTTGATCATCATCCGCTACGACCGAACTCGTATCGATATCGATGGTCACTCGACCGGCGGGAATGTTGTTTGGGTCCAGATCTATCTGACCGGAGAACTGCTTGAACGAACCGTTGTGACTGCGGGTGACTTTGGACGCAACGAATTCCACCTTCGAGTTCGCGGGAGAAATTGTGAGCGTTTCAGTTCCCGACGATTTGGGAGCGTTTGATTCCTGCTGTGCATTGGCGACGGTGGCCTTCTGCTTGTTTGCCGACGGATCTGAGCATCCATAGGTTAGCGCCGCAATGATCATCAGAATTGCTATGGACAAGTGACTTCGCATTTCGTTCCTCTCTTTTCCAATAAGGGTTAAAAGCATGGGGCCTCGATTTCGGATTGCGGATACGGCTTACTCCGCAGCAGGTTGATATTAGGGCATCAGATTGCTTATGACCGATTGTGAATTCGAAATCTGTTTACAAATACGACAGCCACCAATCGCGGCGGCGCGCCTTCACACCGGCAAACCATTTGCACAACGGATAGAGCAATAGTACGCCAACGAGCCAGCAGACATAAACCACCGCGAGGTTGAAACCCACGCCAGGCGGTGGCGGTGCAACTCCCCTCATATTGCCAAGCAGCCAACGCCAGGGTTTGCCCGTGGCGGCATGAACAATAATTGATATCAGGTGCGCGGCTGGTCCAAGGCTGACAGTCTGTTGTTCCACTGTGTCCAAGACCTGTGATCCGGAACCGAATTAGAATTCAGGGGCAAGCTCCTCAACTAGCACGACCGATTCACCGGTGATAACGACCTCGCCTTTTTGGTTTTTGGCAACGCCCTCCATGGTGACGATCTGCTTATCTTCGCGCACGCGCGTCACCGTGAGTTGTGCCGTGATCGTATCACCAGCAAAGACCGGGGCCACAAACCGTAGCGATTGGGAAAGATAAATCGCGCCTTCGCCCGGGAGTTGATGGGCGATGATCGGAGAGAACAGCGAGCCGGTAAGCATGCCGTGACTGATGGGTTGGCGGAAGCGAGTACGGTGCGCGTGCTCTTGGTCGAAATGGAGCGGATTGTGATCGCCGGTCAGATCGCCGAAGGTCTGGATGTCGGCCTCGGTGATCGTCTTAGTAACAGAAGCGCTGTCGCCTACTTTGATCTTCATTGCCTGTTCCGTAGCGGTTTATGAAATCCTCTGTGCACCCTCCGGGTTCTCTGTGACTCTGTGGTGAGTTTTACCTAACGTTTACCACCACAGAGACACAACCCGGCCAAGGCCGCAACCAACTGAACCGCTGAAAGAAATCATTCAACCAGCCTGCGAAGCTGGCGGACAGAGTGGTAGCCCCAGGCGAGGGCAGCCGAGCCTGGGGTAACGCAAACCAAAATCTTCGGAGCCCACGAAGTGGGCGAAAGATGAAACGTTCAAAGTAGCTCCTGATCATAGTGGCTCAACAAATCCAACTGACTACTCCTCTGTCGCCCACTTCACGGGCTCAGTTCAGTTTTGGCTGTCACCCCCAGGCTCGGCTGCCTCGCCTGGGGCTATCACTCTCTACGCCCGCTTCGCGGGCTCATTGGATGCTTTCCTCCAACTTATCTCCAACTACAGCACTAAAACTTTGCCAAGAAAGCAAGAAGTTGTTTGTTTGTACTACAGAGAACTCAGAGCAGAAGCTGAAATTTCGCCACTGCCCGATGGTTCCCTCTCTTCTAAATCAACTCGATCACACGCACCGAAAGGATTTCCGGCAGAGAGCGCAAGGCATCGAGCGTTTCCCCGTCAGCGGCCGCATCTACTTCAATCACCGCCATCGCTTCCCCGCCCCGCTCACGCCGTCCAAGATGGAAGCGGCTAATATTAATTTCGTGTTCGCCGAGTATTGTCCCGACGCGGCCTATCACTCCCGGCACGTCGCGATTGCGCATTACCAGCATGTGCCCGCGAGGCGTGGCCTCGATATGGAAGCCGTCGATTTCCGTGATGCGACCTTCGCGTGCTTGTTCGCCAAAGCCAAATATCGTTCCGGCCAGCGACTGCTCGCTGCCGCCACTCAAAACGTGGGTGCGGATTCCGGGAACGAAATCCGCAGTCGCGCGGAAGTAACTGGTAGTGACCTTGATGCCACGTTCTTCAGCAATCAGAAATGCATTGACGGCGTTGACCCTGGCGCTGACGTCGCGCAGTAGTCCGGCCAGAAACGACCTCGTCACCGGCGCCGCGTTCAACTCGACAAGCTCGCCCGCAAATTCGATTTTCACTTCGCGTACAGCACTGTCAACGAGCTGCGCCTGAAAGCGGCCGAGCTTTTCCGCGAGTTCAATATACGGCCGGAGGAGGGCCAGCTCTTTCGTTCCCAGCGCCGGAACATTCACCGCGCCGCGCAAGGCGCCGCTCAAAAGATAATCGCGCATCTGTTCTGCGACGGTGAACGCGACGCCCTCCTGAGCTTCTGTGGTCGAGGCGCCGAGGTGTGGCGTTACGATAACTTCATCGAGCATTAGCAAGGGATGGTCTCGAGCCGGTGGCTCTTCAACGAAGACATCCAGCGCCGCCCCGGCAACCGTCCCCGATTTGATCGCGTCGTAAAGCGCGCTTTCATCAACTAACCCACCGCGAGCGCAGTTGATGATGCGCACGCCTTTCTTCATCTTCGCAAAAGCGTCGCGACCAATTACGCCGCGTGTTTCCGCCGTTAGCGGCGTGTGGACTGTAATGAAATCAGCGTTCGCAAAAAGCTCATCCAGTGGCGCCAACTCAATCTCCGCGTCACGCGCCTGCTCCGGAGCAATGAAGGGATCGAACGCAACTATTTTCATCCCAAACGCGCGCGCGCGCGCCGCCACTGTGCGCCCGATCCTGCCCATACCAACTATCCCGAGCGTCTTGCCTTGTAGTTCAACTCCGATGAAAGTCTTTCGCTCCCAGCGGCCCGACTTGAGACTCGTATTAGCCTGGGGAATGCGACGGGCCAGCGCGATCAGCAGGGCGATGGTGTGTTCAGCCGTGGTGATCGTGTTGCCGTCAGGCGCGTTCATTACCACGATGCCGCGCTCGGTCGCCGCCGGCACGTCAATGTTGTCCACCCCCACGCCGGCGCGGCCGACTACGCGCAGCGCGGTCGTGCTGTCCATCAAGTCGCTCGTAACTTTCGTTTCACTCCGAACAACCAGGCCGGCACAATCCTTTAGCGCCTCGCGCAATTCGTTCTGGCCCAGGCCAACACGCTTCTCGACAGTTATGCCCGCATCGCGTAATGGTTGCAGACCGCTGTCGCTGACCTCATCGGCCACGAAAATCTTGATTTGTGAAGGTGTCATGAAACCTTTTGCTTACGATTGATGGAGTTCTTGGTATAAAGAAGTGGTATGGTAACAGCCTGTTTGATGTCCGACAAACCTGGCTTTATTTTGGCGTGCGCTTACCTGTCAGCGCTTTGGTCTGCGGCGGCTTGACGCCGCTTCGGTTTAAAGTCTTCTCCTGCTGCAAAGGCTGCGACAGGTCGCAGCCGAACAAAGCGCTGACAAGTCAGCGCACTCCAAAAATCGGAGATAATACCGAATGGAAATTCTTGTTTACCATCCGGGTGCGCCTAACGTCGAAGAAGGCTTTACCCTGGCGCAGCTTCCGGAGCTACTCAAAGATGAGCAGGCCGTCATCTGGGTCGACATGGCCCAACCAACGAAGGCAGACGAGGACGTGCTGTTGAATGTCTTTAATTTTCACCCGCTCACAGTTGAGGATTGTCGTGAGAATCGACACTATCCCAAGGTCGAAGAATTTCCCGGCTACCTGTATCTGATTGTGCATGGTGTTCGGGCAGACACGAGTCCCGATCATTTCAATACAATCGAGCTCGATGCCTTTCTTGGTAAGAACTACGTTATCACTTATCACCACGATGAGTTTCGCAGTATCGACAACGTCAAGAAACTGATCCACACCACTCCAATTATTTGCCAGCGCGGTGCGGCTTTTTTACTACACCAGATCCTCGACCAGATTGTTGATTACTATTCTCCGGTGCTGGACGACTTTGACGAACGCATCGATGAGCTCGAGGCGAACATCTTCGGGCTCAAGCGCCCGAGCAATACCATCCTCGAAGACATTATGGATTTGAAACGCGGCGTGTTGCGCCTGCGACGAATCTCAGCCAAGCAAAGAGAAGTGTTGCTTAGAATCAGCCGCGGGGAGTTTCCTCTAATCGACGCGCAGATACTGCCGTTCTATCGAGATGTTCACGATCACATTGTACGGGTCACGGACTTGGCGGAAAGTTATCGAGATCTGATCAGTGGTTCACTGGAAGCCTACTTGTCCGTGGTCTCGAATCGGATGAACGAGATCATGAAGGTGCTCACGATCTTTTCGGCGATCATGCTGCCGTTGACGTTCATCGCCGGCGTCTATGGGATGAACTTCGACAACATGCCGGAACTTCACTCTCGCTTCGGCTATTACACAGTTTGGGGAATCATGCTCGTGGTCGCAGGGGGAATGCTGTACCTCTTCTGGCGGGCCGGCTGGATCGGACAGGGTCCGCCGCGGAAAAGAGATGAAGGGATCAAGGCAGACTGAATATAGGCAGATACTGCAGCAAGCGTGGCGGGGCAAGGCCCCTTCCCAACCTGAGAGCCGACTTAAGTCGAGTCTCATTCGTGATGGAAAGGCTTTCAAGGTTGGAGTCTATATGGGCCAGCAGAGAAGCTCTCAGGTTGGGAAGGCGGGCTCGCCCCCGCTCTGAGGTTTTTGGATTAGCTCACATCAGGATCGACTTCGTCTGTCTTGTTGAGTACCTCATCGTCGCCGCCATCAGGTGAAGGCACCTTGGATTCACGGGCCGTGCTCCCCGATTCTGAATTAGAGCCTTGCTCGTTCTTGTTGAGGTCTGCCAGCGTCTCCTTGCTGGTAGCCTCAGAGTCAACCACTCCACTATCCGGCCTTTGCTTCTTTGAGTCCTGCATTTATTTCCCCTTATACAAACCAGCTAATCACAACTGCCACGGCAACCACGATTGCTGCATAAACGCCCGCTACGATGTCGTCTGCCATTATTCCAAGCCCCGCTTCCAACGATTCAAGTCTACGAGCGGGATATGGCTTAACGATGTCAAAAAATCTGAAAAGGATAAACGCGAGGATCGCCGTCCACCAAGCAGTTCCCAGGATAAATGGCACGGGTATCAGGGCAATGAACTGCCCCGCAACCTCGTCTATTACAACCTTGCCGGGATCTTTTTTGCCTGAAAGCTTTTCAGTACGAGACGCAGCCCAGGTTCCCGCCAGTGAGATTGCAAGAATTGCAACTAACTCAATCGCGATAACGCCATAGTAAACATGAAATAGATTGAAGTTTCGTCCGGCGCCGGCGTCGAAGAAAAATTTCATCGCGGCGCCGCGAACCAGAGCGTAGACGCCGATGCCGACCAGCGATCCCCAGGTGCCCGGCGCGAGTGGCAGATAGCCGACTCCGCAGGTAGCAATGGCGAGAGCAAGATAATCTTTCGGAGTGCGGACTGTTCGTTGTGGAGTGATTTGGCCGGCAGTGATAACTGTCGGATTCAACTCATCACTGGATTCTTTGATGGCCATTACTGCTTAGCTTCTGAACGTCGAATCACAGCGGCTTTGCCTCGACCGAATAGCTGTCGACGATTCGCCCAACAAGATCGTACTCCTGCGCCTCTGTGATTAAGACATTTACCATTTCGCCAGGGACAGGCGCGAATCCTTCAGGCGCGTCGTTGATAAGAACGCAACCGTCAATATCAGGCGCCTGGGTTTCCATTCTTCCCTGCCATATTAAGTCGCTCTCGGCGGACTCACCTTCAAATATTACTCGAACCCGCTGACCAATCATCGCCTTATGCTTTCGTTTCGCAATCTTCGCCTGTTCCTTCATCAAACGCGTGCGACGCTGTTTCGCGACCTTCGGGTCAACCTTGTTCGGTAGATCGTATGCCGCCGTGCCTTCTTCATCGGAATAAGTGAAGACTCCAACACGATCAAACTCGACGTTTTTGATGAATGTCAGTAGCTCTTCAAAGTCTTCATCAGTCTCGCCGGGAAAACCGGTGATGAAAGTGGTGCGCACGGCAATCCCGGGCACGCGGTCGCGTACTCGCTTGATCAGTCTCTCCAGCGAGGCGCGATTGCCGCCACGCTTCATCAGTTTCAAAACATTCTGAGAGGCATGCTGCAAAGGCATGTCGAGATACTTAACAGCCCTGGGTTCTTCCGCCAGTACGTCAAGGAACCCGTCACTGATGTGCGTTGGATAGGTGTACATCACGCGTACCCATTCGATGCCAGCCGTGTGCGACAACTCGCGCAGCAGATGCGCCAGCGCGTCGGGCTTGCCCAGGTCTTCGCCATAGCGGGAGGAATCCTGTGCGACCAGTATCAACTCTTTAACGCCCTCTTCGGCGAGCTGGTGCGCTTCTGCGACGATGGAGCCGAACCGACGGCTGCGAAAATGGCCGCGCATCTGCGGAATAAAACAAAAGGCACACGGACGGTCGCAGCCTTCGGCGATTTTGATGAACGCGTAGTGGCTTGGTGTGGCCAACACACGCGGTGTCGATTCATCGTAGAGATATGTGGAGCTTTGCTTGCCGAGGGAGACGATGGGGAGTGAACGCGTGTCTGTCTTCGGATCGCAAACCGCGAGGATGTCGTTGATCTGACTGGTGCCGATAAAAGCGTCGACTTCGGGCATCGCTGCCTTCAGTTCATCGCGATAACGCTCAACCAAACAGCCAGCCACAACTAGTCGCGTGGCCTTACCGTCAGATTTCAAGCGTGCCGCTTCGAGAATCGTATCGATAGATTCCTGCTTGGCAGAATCGATGAAGCCACACGTGTTCACGACAACCGTGTCAGCTTCGCTGGCGTCCGCGGTTAGTTGATAACCGTTTGCCTTGAGCTGTCCCATCATCACCTCACTATCGACGAGGTTTTTGGGACAACCGAGACTGATAAATCCAACTTTCTTCATAGTATGAATCTTAAAATGAGACCTTAACTAAGACCGCCTTCCGCGGCCCTCATCTCAGACAATTGCCTTCTGCCTTCTGCCTTCTGCTTTCTGCTTTCTGCTTTCTGCCTGCTGCTCTCTCAGCACTCAGTACCCATCACGTCCTTTCCAGTTCGTTCAGAGTCCTTTCAATCTCCCGCAGCTCGAGCGGAGAAAGCTCCTGCCCACCGAATCGTACGCGGTTATAGGCGCGCGTAATCTGTAACGCTGGTTGCAGACCGAGCCCGGTGGCAAACTCCAGCGGTGTAAGATCCGGATTGCGTTCGATGCCCTGGCGTTCCAGTAAAGCGATCAGGCGCTGGTAAAAAACTATTGCCGAGGTCTCTGTTTTTTCACGGTGCCGCTTAAAGCTCAAAGCCCAGCGCCAGCCAAAGCGACGCGCGCGTATCGCCACAAACAAAATCAGCAAGACTGCAGCGATACTTAGGCCAGTCAATACCAACGTCCGGCCGTACAAAGAACCAGTCCGTCGCAAACCTGCGACTAAACGATCAAGCCAACCACGGTACTGATTGACGTGTGCGCTAACCGAAGCTGCCAGCGAGCGCTGTTCCTGCTGGTCGTAGCCGACGACGTATTGAAACCAGAACAACTCCAGGGCCTCAGCATACTTTCCCAGTTGTGCAGCGATCCCGGCGCTGACCGGTTCGGCTTTTCCAGCCGCAGGCGTTGGATCAAACGTTACCCAGCTCTGGTTCTCCGGAAAGTAAACTTCCACCCACGAATGCGCATCGCTTTGCCTAACTGTGTAGGCACCGGCAGCATCGTTGTACTCACCGGGCAGAAAGCCATTGACGACCCGCGTCGCGATACCGCGAGTTCGCAACATCACAGCCATGGCGGTTGAAAAGTATTCGCAGTGTCCCGTTTTTACATTAAAGAGAAAATCGGTGAGCGGATCGGGTCCACTGGCCCGCATCTGAAGACTGTAACCAAATTCCTTTTGCAGATGCGTTTCGATCGCTTTCGCTTCGTCGTAGCGATTGCGCGCGTGAGCATTCACCACGATCGCATTCGCGAGCGCGTCTATCCTCGGATCGAGTGATGCCGGCAGTTGCAGGTAACGTCCGAACGCCGCGGGATATAAGCGAGAGTCGCTACGCAGCAACGACTCATCCGGTTCGCTCACGTCCGAAAGCACCTTGTAGATCAAACGCTCAAAGTCGTGCCGGCGAGTTTGTATTGAACCTTCTCCATCAACGAGCACAAAAGGAAGGTCGCCCTGAACCGCAACCGGACGCGAGGCCGCAAAAAGAGCCGGCGAGCCGATCGGCTCAAGAAAAACTGTTTGAGTTGTCAGTCGATGCAGAGCTTCGGTGGTGCCAAGCTGGAAAAACCCCCGGTCCTTCTCTTTTTTGATACTGCGGCGAGCCTCTCCGGACTTTCGCCAGCCGCGGCCAGTGAACTCGTCGAGCGCCACACCCCGCCACCTGAAGGCGTTGCGTGGCTGTGCGTCTTCGAAGCGAACATGCATTACAACCGCATTGTCGCGCTTCAGGTCCCCAATCTCTCCAAGAGTTACGCTCTCCGAGAATCCCGTGAAATTTGTTAGCGCTCCGCCTGAGCGGCTCAACATAGCGGCCCCTGAACGGGGCGCCGCCAAAAATAACGGCACCGCCAGGACAAAGGTCAAAAGGAGCAGAACGATTGCGACCAGCGGAAGCCGATGCGCCTCCACGTTTCGCTTGCCGGCGCGAGCGCGCGCCCGCTTGAAGATGCGGGAGTCAGGCGGTACGAGCAGATGTGTTTCAGTCAGCGGAAGCGATCGTTTTGATTTTTGGATCTCGAAAGCGATGATCGTGGAAACGCTGCAGAGCAGGTACAAGGTTAGAGTGACCAGGAATACCGGACTGAAACTGAGGCCCGCGGCCAGCAGCACTTCGAAGAAAGAAATTAGATAGAGAAAAACCCAATCGCGGTCCCGCTTCTGCTGTAACAGTTTCACGGCCGAGAGAAACACGATGAGGTGTGCCAGGGCAGTGACGCCCACTCTGCCGGCCGTCTCGCCAATGTTTTGCTGAAGTTTCCAATCAAGCAGGAACAGCGGAATAGATAGCAACACAACTACCAGAACCGTGCGTTCTGAAAGTTGCCACTTCGTCCCCTCCGACTTCCAGGAGAAGATCATTACCAGCCAAAACAAAACGGCGAGTGCCGGCGACAGCCCACCTGCAAGCAACAGCGCGAGCGTGGCAACTGCGATCATCGCATAAGAGAAAATCTGAAAGTAGGTCTTGAACTTCATGCGAAGCATCGCGCTCAGCGGCCACTGCTATTTTTGTGTTAGGCGAATTTCGAAAAGCTTAGGCCAGAGCTTTCCGGTGACGAAGAGTCTGCCACTACCCTCGTCGTACGCAATACCGTTCAGGACGGCCTCTTCGTCCTGTACTTCACCCGGCGCCAGCAGTCCCGCGAGATTAATCCAGCCAGCTACCTTGCCCGTTTTAGGATCGATGCGAGCTATTCGGTCGGAGTGCCAGATGTTGGCGTAGATTTCACCCTGCACATACTCGAGTTCGTTTAGTTCTTCCACCGCCGTGTGCCCGTCAAGCACTGCGATCGTTCTTGTGACCTGGAAGTTGTCAGGGTCCAGGAATCGGACTCGATTGGTGCCATCGCTCAGGATTAGAGACTGGCCATCATTCGCGAGTCCCCAGCCTTCGCCGGTGTACTTGAACTCGCCCGTCTTTTCGAAGGTCAGGGCGTCGTAGACAAAACCGAGCTGATGTTGCCAGGTCAACTGGTAGATCTTCCCTTTCAGCAGCGTTATACCTTCGGCGAAGTAAGGAGGGGGTACATCAACCTTTTGCACGACTGCTCCGGTCTCGGGCCCCACCCGTCTCAGGCTGGAGTGGCCCACCTCGCCGGTACTTTCGAGGAGATTGCCGCCATTGAAAACTAATCCCTGAGTAAATGCGTCGCGGTCGTGCGGCCAGGTGTGAACGATCTCATAGCCGTAAAGAGTAGGTGACTTTTCAACTGGAGGTTTCGCTGGTTCGCAGGCGTTGAAGGAAAGCACCAGCGCTAATATTGCGGGCAAACGGATCAGGGTATACATATGCAAACGAGAAATCATAGGAGACGTGACAGAATTTATCGACAAAAGGCCGACGCAGTGTCGACTCTAGCCCAGCGTAATTATGAGAGACATCCCAGCTTAACATCAGCTGAGCTCTCCACATAAACCGCGAAGTCGCAGTCAGATGAGAGCCGGTCTCCGATATACCCAAGGCCGCCGCTGTGACAGGAATGCATACGCTTCGCGTTGAGCACATTGTGAGTGCTTTTGATGCAATCAACATCTGCGTGGCGCGACGGATACCCCTTGTTCAACTAAGAGCTTTCGCTCCTCCGCCGTCGTGAACACTTCATGATAGAAGGCTTTTATGGCTTCGCCGTAGACAGGCTTGGTGACCGTTTATCGGTGTCGATATTTGTTGGCACAACCGTTGCCCTTCCAGCCTGACATGGCAGCAGAGATCACTGTAGCGCGTACACCCTATGGCGTTCCGCGACGGAAGGTTTTGAGGTTCAGCGGGCCAACGGTAAGCAAGGCTCGAAGCACTCTGCGACTCTTCGCGACGATTGTCGCCTTTTCGCTTCTCGTTGCTCTCACTGTTACGACCGGCATCGTGATTTCTTCATACAACACGTTTGCTGCACTTATCGATCAGCAAATCGCGGGTGGTTATTTAAAAAGCCATGCCGGACTTTATGCGGCTCCGCGCGTGATCGAGAAAGGCGCGCGCCTGAACAAGGAACAACTTCTGGCGACTCTGCAACGGGCCGGATACGCTCAGAACCAAGCCAGCAATATCTGGAACGGAAGTTTCAAAGTCAACGATAACGAAGTCCGAATCCAGCCGCGGCAGACAGCCGCGAGTCACGAGTGGATCAGCGTGAAGTTTGATAATCAGGGATACATCTCGGCGTTGAACGCGAATGAGGGCGGTGCGCTCAACAGCTACTCTCTTGAACCGGAACTGTTAACTGCGGATGCGTCCGTAAAGATTGGAAGACCGCAAAACCTAACCTTTGAAGAGCTTCCACCGGTGCTGGTTAACGCCATACTCTCGATCGAAGATCGAAGGTTCTTTGCACACAACGGACTGGATGTTTGGGGCATCGGGCGATCACTTCTCAATATTAGCTCGCGCGGCAAACTCCACTTTCGTCAGGGTGGTTCAACGATCACCCAACAACTAGCCAAGAACGTTTACCTGACTCCAGAAAAAACTCTGCGGCGAAAATTTGATGAGGCTTTGATCGCGGTGGCGCTGGAGAATCGCCTTTCAAAGCAGGACATTTTTGCGTTGTACTGCAATGAGGTCTACCTGGGCCAAAGAAGCGGCGTCGGCGTAAGGGGTGTGGCCCAGGCCGCCAGGGTCTTCTTCGGCAAGGAACTGAAGGATCTCTCCCTTACGGAAGCTGCAACCATCGCCGGCATGCTTCAGAGTCCCGCTCGTTATGCGCCTGATAGACATCCCGATGCCGCTCGCGAACGACGGGATCAAGTGCTGGCGTCAATGGTGCGAAACGGTGTTATCGATTCTGAAGAAGGGTGCGCTGCCCAAACATTGCCGGTGTCAGTCGCGGAATTTTCAAGTGACGGCAACCAGCTAGCCCCCTACTATCTCGATGCCGTGAATCGGATACTGGAGAGTTCAGGCTCGGAGACGGTTAGCGAGCAGATCCTGCGCGTCCAAACCACGATTGATCCGGATCTTCAGTCGGCCGCCGAGCAGGCTCTGCTGAAACAATTGGACGCCCTGGGCAAGCGCGACCGGCGTGGGGCCAGTCCGCCGCAAGGAGCGCTGGTCGCGTTGGATCCGCGCACGGGTCACGTTCTGGCGATGGTCGGGGGTCGTAACTACGCCGAGTCGCAACTAAACAGGGCTACCGACGCCCAGCGACAACCTGGTTCAGTTTTCAAACCTTTCGTCTATTCAGCCGCCTTGGAATCCGGGATCTCGCCGTTATCGACCTATAGCGACACGCCACAGACTTTCCAATACGGCAACGCCACATATTCGCCGGGCAACTTCGGCAAGTCGTATTCAATGCACGACGTCTTAATGCGCGAGGGATTAATTCGTTCCCTTAATGTCGTTACCGTGGAACTAGCGATGCAAACAGGACTCGATCGCGTAGCGAACAGCGCGGTGCGATTTGGCCTGCGGCGGCCGCTTTCGTATCCGGCCATGGCTCTAGGCACGACAGAAGTAACGCCCCTTCAGGTTGCCGCAGCGTACGCCGCTTTTGTAAACGACGGAAAGATCGTTCAACCAACGCTGGTCGCGGGAGTTAGTGAGGACGGACAGGACCTGACAAACGCGCAAGACCTGACGAACTTAGCGCCACCTGCTACTCAGGTGATAAGACCTACTACGGCGTACATGATCACTGACATGCTGGCGGACGTAATGCGGCGTGGAACTGCAAGCAGGGCCAAAGCTGCTTTCAAGAATGTAGCGATTGCCGGCAAGACCGGGACATCGCGTGATGGGTGGTTTGTCGGTTACACACCCAATTTGGTATGCGCCGTCTGGATTGGCTATGACGACAATAAGCAGTTGGGTCTAACGGGCGCCGACGCAGCTTTGCCCGCGTGGATCGCGTTCATGAAGGAGGCGCTGGCACTTCGCCCGAGCCTGGGAGGAGCGACCTTCTCAAAACCTGCAGGAATCGTGACTGTACGAATCGATCCGGAGACAGGTTTTCTGGCGGGTCCAAGTTGTCCATCCAATGAGATGGTCAGCGTTGCGTCGCAATTTGCGCCGGTCGCAGAATGCTATAAGCACCGTCCCGAGTTCACCGATATACCAGCTGAAGAAAGCGCGGCGGAGCTGATCCCTAATGAAGCGGAGATCGATGCAGCACTTCAGGAGTTAGACACGGGCTCGGAAACAATTGAGAGCGCTGCGGACGAACCTGAGACGATCTCCACCTCAACCGCGGTAACGCCCAGCGATCGATCCACCAGTAGAGAATTGAATAAACGGAATCGTCCGGTCCTGGTTAACGACGTGCGCGTCAGGCCTGAAAAGAAGGTTGTTATCAAAGCTGACGAAGAGTAGGAGCCGTTTAACTTCGTGTTCGGGATGGGAACCTCGTGGATCAGTTCGCTAGGTAGAAGTTCTCAAAAAAGTTTACCGTGATGATAGTTTTCCCGGGAAGATTACGCCTTAGTGAATGAACTGGCAGGGGGCGCCGAATAACAAGACGGTCGGAAACTGAAAGCAACCAGGTCCATCGCGATTGAAGGCCCCAACTACTCACGCTCACTTGAAAGGTAAACGGATGAAAACCAAACTCACATTGGCATTGATAACATTCGTAGGGTTGATCGTACTGGTCGCCCAAGTTAGCGTAACAAGTTCGAAAGCAGCTGTGCCGCCGGGCGATCTCACCAACGCACATTACAAAGGCGGCTCGACGTTTAATCTCACTGGTGTTGGGCCAAACGTTGCGCGTTGTGGGGCGTTCCCGCAAAACATCGAGCTGTCATTCACCGGCTCAGGCATTGATACGGAAGGCGGCTTTAACAACGCCGTTTTCTCCGCATGTACTAACACCATAACTAATGAGGTATTTGATCTCAAAGCAACCGATACCTATGTGCAAAGCGGTGATCAGGTCTTTATCGAAGGAGATTCTTTCGTGCAAACCATTAACCCTGCGACCTGCGTGGCCACCAACTCACACGGCGTTCCCTTCCGCGTCGTTGGTGGAACTGGCGGGCATGCCGGCGCCACCGGCACTGGACGCTTTCATATTACGAGTAACCTGACTCCCTGCAATGGGCTCACGCCACCGGCGCAGGTTTGGTTTGAGGGTGTGATAAGCCGGCCACACTAAAGATTGATTGAGCGTTTGGTCCTTTGGGTTGAAAGCTTTTAGCTTAGCCGGAAGATTAAAGCCCGGTCGAGTTAACGAGCGGGCTTTTTAAATAATCCCGGCGACTTCCTACTTTCCTATCCCGACGCGTCGGGATTACCCGTGCAGTACCATCGGCTTCAGCAGGCTTAACTTCCGCGTTCGCCATGAACGAAGATCTGATTTAGGGACGACGTGAAGAACAACCTACCTCCAGTTTTGTAGTCTAGTCACGGAATGCAAAGCGGATCGGCCGGCGGCTGGATTATTTGTACCGCGTCGAGATTGTTTTGCTGCAGCAGCTTGTTAAGGGTCGGCAGCTTGTCGGAATTCATGACACGCCAACGCGCGAGATTTGTTCTCAACGCCTCACAGGCTACGGTGGCATTGGCGCGGGCCGACTGCGCCGGTCGCATATCGCCGCTTTCAATCATCGTCAGATAGCGCGCCAGGTCGCGGTTGATGAGACCAAAACCCGGTGCGGCTTGAGTGCCCTCAGCGAGCTCGGCGATCTGTTTTTCCAACGGTGTGATGGCATCCGTAAGCTCCTTAATTTCTGGTTTGCTCTTTCGCCGCTCAGCCATTGCTCTGCTCAAGGCAGCAAGATCGTAAAAGGATTTGTAACTCGAAGCCATGCCGTCAGTGATTTGCCGCGCCAAATCAAGTTGTGCCTGCAAATCAGCTTGCGACGTCGACACGCGCGGGTCAATTTTTACAACCAACGGCTCCCGGTGTGTTTCACCAGCGATTGTTAACACCACTTCATAACGGCCCGGAATGACGTAGGGACCGGGTGGTTGATGGCGGGGAGTTTGTCCGGCGATCGCATGATCGGGAACCGTGTATTCAGTGTAGTTGAGCAATCGTCCGCTGTAACCGAACGGCAGCGTGTCCGGGTGCTCCCATTGCAGGTTCCAAACGAACCGGTGCAATCCGGCCTTGGTCGATAATACTGAAGGAGGAGCAAACCAGAACTCGGGAGCATTCGCGAGACGCTCCTCGGCTGGCGGCGGGTTGCTCGAGTAGTGGCGTACAGTTCGCCCGTGCTCATCACGAATGTCGAGCGTAGCTTCTCCAGATACGTCTGACCGCAAGTAGTAATCAATAATGGCCCCGTCGGGTGGATTCTGTCCGGCAGCCGTGTCGGCAGGCAGCGGAGTATCGGGCCAGTTATCCCAACGCACTCGCATCGCAACTTCGGGCGGAAACAGTTGCACTATGGTCGCGCTGGTCTGGTCGTCCACTTTCCTTAACGGGGAAAGATTGTCTAATGACCAAAGCCCGCGGCCATACGTAGATGCAACCAGATCATTGCCATGAACCTTTAAATCGCTAACTGCGACCGTTGGCAAATTCAGACTCAACGACTGCCAGTGGTCGCCACCGTCGAAGGAAACATGCGCACCTGTTTCAGTTCCCGCGTAAAGGAGACCGGTTCGTGCTGGATCCTCGCGAACCACCCGAGCGATTCCCTTTTCGGGGAGTCCGGACACAATCTTCTGCCAGGTTCGTCCGTCGTCACGGGTGCGATAAATATAAGGATGGGAATCGGGGAACGCGCTGGCGACTGCATATGCGGTGTCGGCGTTGAGCGGCGATGCTTCAACCAAATTGATCGCGCCGCGTTCCGGCACTCCAGGCGGGGTGACGTTTTGCCAGGTCTTGCCGGCGTCACGCGTTAACTGCACCAGGCCTGTGCTAGTGCCAACCCAAATCACTCCCGCCTTCGCGGCTGATGGCGCAACAGTTTCAATTACGCCATTAACTGGGGTCTGAGGTTTATCGTCTTCTTCCTCATCCGCATCCGAGTGGTGACTCTTTTTAGCTGCAGGCTTTGTAGTCAGATCAGGACTAATCTCAGTCCAGGTCAGGGCGCCATCATTTGTTTTCAGAACATGTTGCATTCCCACATACAAAGTCTTTGAATCAGTGGGGGAGAAAACTAACGGCGTTTCCCACGTGTAGCGATACTTGGGTCCCGGCACGAAGACGGTCGAAAGCTGGTTTGTGTTGCGATCAAGCCTAAGCACGGTCCCAAACCAGCCGATCGAGTAAATGAAATTCGGATTGGCTGGATCGGGTGCAATGTAGCCACTCTCAAACGCACCCGAGGGAAACCAATCGCGGAAGGTTATCTGGCCAAAGTCGCTGCGACTTGGCACTACCACTGAGCCACTATCTTGTTGCGATGCGTAGAGACGGTAAGGAAACGCATTGTCGGTAGTAACGTGGTACATCTCGCCGGTTGGCTGATTGAACCACTCGGTCCACGTTAGCCCATTGTCAACGGTAATCACAGCTCCCTGATCCGTGCCCATTAAGATCCGGTTCGGATCGTCGGGCGCAATCCACATCACGTGTGGATCTTCTCCGCTCGGTGTGCCTTTCCAGGAGCTGAAAGTTTTTCCACCATCAAGCGAACGATATGTAGCTGTCTGGATCACGTGGACGTCGTCCGCGTTTTTTGGATTTACGAATATGCGGCTGAAATAGCCGCTGCCAATCACGCGCGCATCAGTCGTTGTTTTCTGCCAATTCTCGCCACCGTCGTCCGAACGATAAAACCCCTGATTCATGATGGCATATACGCGCTTGCCGGAAGTGCCCGGCGCAACGGCGACACCCACGCGGCCCTGACGTTCCGACGGCAAACCAATTCCTCCAACTGGTTGCCAGCTTGAGCCTGCATCATGCGACCTATAAATCAACGGTCCCGAGCTGTTTGGAGGCGGCTCGGTCCGACTGAATCTCACGGGGCCAGCGGCGGCGTAGATTGTGCGAATGTCATCGGGGTCGGCGCACATGTCGAAGACTCCGGTCCTTCCATCTTTGAAAAAAACTTTGTCCCAGTGCTTTCCGCCATCGGTTGTCTTGTAAATGCCTCGATCATCTCCAGGAACAAAAGGGCCCCTCGCCCCGACGATTACAATATTCGCATCATGGGGATCGACAATTAAGGAGGTGATTGAAATAGTTTCGCGTAAGCCAAGGTTAGACCAGGTCAGACCGGCATCAATCGACTTGTAAACACCGTTGCCTTCGAGATTTTCCCCTGTGCCGACGTAAATTATGTTGGGGTCCGAGGGTGCTAGTGCCAGCGCGCCGATCGCCGCCTGATGTGTGCTGTCAAAAATCGGCTGCCAGGTGCGACCGCCGTTGGTCGTCTTCCAGAGACCGCCGCCGGGCGTACCAAAGTAATAGATCGCAGGTTGGCCCGGAATTCCGGCTACCGTAGTCACGCGACCGGCGCGATGCGGACCAATCAGACGCCATTGCATACCTGAATAAACTGCGCTGCGATCTGTTTGCGCCGAGACTGACGCAGCAAGTGCCAGGCTCGTAGTTATTGCGAGAAGGGTCAGTGCAAGCGTCGCAAAGCGACTACGATAATCGAGTGAGAGTCTATTCATGGTTTCTTTCCTGAACTGCGTTTACTGTTTGCTGTTTGCTGTTTGCTCCAAGCCGCGATGATACGACCACGTCACTATTATCGTTTCACATTTGCGTGCAGGACGAAACCTTGGGTTGGGGGTTTTTATCAAGTCTCCTTAAGGTTTTCGGAGTGAGGTTGCCATAAGGCTTCAATGCAGAAACAAAAAGCCCGCTCGAGTTAACGAGCGGGCTTTGCTAAATAATCCCGGCGACTTCCTACTCTCCCACACAGTTACCCGTGCAGTACCATCGGCTCCAGCAGGCTTAACTTCCGTGTTCGGGATGGGAACGGGTGTGACCCTGCCGACAGAATCACCGGAAAAGTTGTGAAACAACTTTTGGTCTTTGATCTTTGTACTTTGGTCTTTGTTCGCTAGCCCAGGTTGATTCAATAACCGGGAACGGTTCAAAGACCAAAGCCTAAGACCGAAGGCCAAAGATGATCTCAGAGAATCGAATAGTGACCGACAAGGCAATCGCGCAAGCGCGAATTTGTTGCTTGAGTAAATTTTATGGTCAAGCCAAGGGACTGATTAGTAGTGGTCAACTGAGCACATTACTGCACTTACATATCCACCCTATTAACCTCGTGGTCTACGAGGAGTCTCACTGGCAGAAATAATCTTGGGTCTGGCTTCACGCTTAGATGCATTCAGCGTTTATCCATGCTCCACATAGCTACCGAGCGCTACGGCTGGCGCCATAACTCGTACACTAGAGGTGGATCCATCCCGGTCCTCTCGTACTAAGGACAGATTCCCTCAATTCTGCTCCGCCCACACCAGATAGGGACCGAACTGTCTCGCGACGTTCTAAACCCAGCTCACGTACCTCTTTAATTGGCGAACAGCCAAACCCTTGGGACCTTCTTCAGCCCCAGGATGAGATGAGCCGACATCGAGGTGCCAAACCCTGCCGTCGATGTGAACTCTTGGGCAGGATCAGCCTGTTATCCCCGGCGTACCTTTTATCCGTTGAGCGACGGCCCTTCCATACAGAACCGCCGGATCACTAACTCCTACTTTCGTACCTGCTCGACTTGTCTGTCTCGCAGTCAAGCTGGCTTATGCGTTTACACTCTGCGGCTGATTTCCAAACAGCCTGAGCCAACCTTCGAGCGCCTCCGTTACTCTTTGGGAGGCGACCGCCCCAGTCAAACTACCCGCCTGATAGTGTCCCTCCACCGGATAACGGTGGTAGGTTAGAGTCCAGACAAACGAAGGATGGTATCTCACCGTTGGCTCCCCCGCCCCCAAAAGGGCGAGTTCAAAGCCTCCCATCTATCCTGCGCATCGTTTGCCCGAAATCACTGTCAAGTTATAGTAAAGGTGCACGGGGTCTTTCCGTCTAAATGCGGGAAACCGGCATCTTCACCGGTACTACAAGTTCGCTGTGTCTCTCGTTAAGACAGCTCCCAGATCGTTACGCCATTCGTGCAGGTCGGAACTTACCCGACAAGGAATTTCGCTACCTTAGGACCGTTATAGTTACGGCCGCCATTCACTGGGGCTTCAATTCGTAGCTTCGCCTTGCGGCTAACCACTCCTTTTAACCTTCCAGCATTGGGCAGGCGTCAGCCCCCATACGTCGTCTTCACGACTTTGCGGAGACCTGTGTTTTTAGTAAACAGTCGCCTGGGACATTTCTCTGCGACCGTCCCGGAGGACGGCACCCCTTTTCCCGAAGTTACGGGGCTAGTTTGCCGAGTTCCTGAACGAGAGTTCTCACAAGCGCCTTAGGATTCTCACCCCACCTACCTGTGTCGGTTTGCGGTACGGTCTGATCGCGTGTATAGCTGAACGAGAATTTTCTTGGCAGCTGGGGTCAGCGACTTTTTTCGGGTTTTACCCCTACTTTCGTCCCTACTCTTACCCTGATGTCACCCGGATTTTCCAAAGTGACGGGCTATAGTGAGTTCAACGGCACATCCATCGGCCGTCTCGCCTACCCTACTGCGTCCTCCCACAGCACACGTTACAGGATCCGGAATATTAACCGGATTTCCATCGACTACGCCTTTCGGCCTCGCCTTAGGTGCCGTCTAACCCTGAGCAGATTAACTTTACTCAGGAAACCTTAGGTTTACGGCGCGCGGGGTTCTCACCCGCGTTATCGCTACTTATGCCGACAGAGTCTTTTCTGATCGCTCCAACGGTCCTTACGGTCCCGCTTCACAGCTACAGAATGCTCGCCTACCATCGTGAAATCCGAAGACCTCACAATCCGAAACTTCGGTACGTCGTTTGAGCCCCGTTATATTGTCGGCGCAGGGCTGCTTGACCAGTGAGCTATTACGCTTTCTTTAAAGGATGGCTGCTTCTAAGCCAACCTCCTGGCTGTCAGTGCTTCCCCACTTCCTTTTCCACTTAACGACGATTTTGGGACCTTAGTTGTCGGTCTGGGCTGTTTCCCTCTCGACCACGGAGCTTAGCCCCCGTAGTCTGACTCCCGGATATACGTTTACGGCATTCAGAGTTTGATTGGGTTCGGTAACCTTGTGAGGCCCCTAGCCCATTCAGCGCTTTACCACCGTAACGATTCGTCCGAGGCTAGCCCTAAAGCTATTTCGGCGAGAACGAGCTATCACGAAATTTGATTAGCCTTTCACCCCTATGCACAGTTCATCCAAAAAGTTTTCAACCTTAACTGGTTCGGCCCTCCACGTGGTGTTACCCACGCTTCAGCCTGACCATGCATAGATCATCTCGCTTCACGTCCGAATACCACAGACTAAACGCCCTATTAGGACTCGCTTTCGCTTCGGCTCACTTATCGTTTAACCTTGCCTGTGACATTCACTAGCCGGCTCATTATGCAAAAGGCACGCGGTCAGTCAGGACGAACCTTGACCTCCCACTGCTTGTAAGCACACGGTTTCAGGTACTATTTCACTCCCCTCACCGGGGTTCTTTTCACCTTTCCCTCACGGTACTGGTTCACTATCGGTCACTTCGGAGTATTTAGCCTTACCGGATGGTCCCGGCAAATTCATGCAGAATTCCTCGTGTTCCGCATTACTCGGGTGTCAGACGGGAGAGTTGTAGATTTTCGCGTACACGACTATCACGTTCTATGGTCGGCCTTTCCAAACCGTTTCGCTAACCTCAACCTTTGTAACTCCACAATGTCTGATCCCACGACCCCAAGAAGACATGTCCTCTTGGTTTAGGCT